>Ga0302348_1000032_pt1 | contig 209990 bp, 193 predicted proteins | sample PhySR1_FD_202177 | JGI IMG/M metagenome (GOLD analysis project Ga0302348, IMG submission 202177) | Leaf surface microbial communities from sunflower plants in UC Gill Tract Community Farm, Albany, California, United States - DLSL S.R1... | ecosystem: Host-associated > Plants > Phyllosphere >...
CTGACGGGCGGCCAAGTCATCGCTGAAGAAGTCGGCCTGACGCTGGAAAAGGCAACCCTGAACGACCTGGGCCAAGCCAAGCGCGTTGAAATCGGCAAGGAAAACACCACGATCATCGATGGCGCAGGCGACGCCCGCAACATCGAAGCCCGCGTGAAGCAAGTGCGTGCCCAGATCGAAGAAGCGACCTCGGACTACGACCGTGAGAAGCTGCAAGAGCGCGTGGCCAAGCTGGCCGGCGGTGTTGCTGTGATCAAGGTTGGCGCTGCCACCGAAGTCGAAATGAAGGAAAAGAAGGCCCGCGTGGAAGATGCTCTGCACGCAACGCGCGCTGCCGTGGAAGAAGGTATCGTGGCTGGCGGCGGTGTTGCACTGCTGCGCGCCCGTGCGCTGATCTCCGGCCTGAAGGGTGCCAACCCTGACCAAGACGCCGGTATCAAGATCGTGCTGCGCGCCATGGAAGAGCCGCTGCGTCAGATCGTCACGAACGCTGGCGACGAGGCTTCGGTGGTGGTGGCCAACGTCATCGCCGGCCAGGGCAACTACGGCTACAACGCTTCGACCGGCGAGTACGGTGACCTGGTGGAGATGGGCGTGCTGGACCCGACCAAGGTGACCCGCACCGCTCTGCAGAACGCCGCTTCGGTCGCTTCGCTGATGCTGACCACGGATTGCGCCGTGGCAGAACTGCCGAAGGACGATGCAGCTCCGGCAATGCCGGGCGGCATGGGTGGCATGGGCGGCATGGACGGCATGATGTAATTTGCCTGTTCGGCAACCTGGCCCGGCCATTTTTCGGGATGGCTGTTCCAAGCAAAAAACCCCGTGGGTGCGAGCCCGCGGGGTTTTTTGTTGCCTGCTTTGTTAAGACGGCGTTAACGCTGCAATGCAGTGGGCTTCGCTACAATCGGCCCACCCGCGAGCCTCAGCGTCGTTAAGTATCGATCAGCGTCCTGAAGCGGGCACGACAACAACTCAGGGAAGGGAAAACAGATGAACGACATCGCACGCGAGTCCGTCCTGGGCAGCGCCCCCGCTCCGGCTGCGCCGCAGCCCTTGCGACTGCGCTTTATCGGCAGTGGCTCCGAATACTTCCGCATCTGGATCGTCAATCTGCTGCTGACCATCGTTACGCTGGGCATCTACTCGGCCTGGGCGAAGGTGCGCACGTTGCAGTATTTCTATCGCAACACGCAGCTGGCCGGTTCGAGCTTCGACTATCACGGCAGCCCGATCGCCATTCTGAAGGGCCGCGCGATTATTTTCGTACTGGCGCTTGCGTTCAACCTCCTGGGCCATTCGTCGCCGCTGCTGGGGTTGGCGCTGCTTGCATTGATGGCCGCTGCGTTTCCGTGGCTGCTCGTGCGCTCGCTGCGTTTCCGTATGGCCAATTCCAGCTATCGCGGCCTGCGCTTCGCCTTTACTGGCAAGGATGCCGAGGGCTACATGGTGTTTCTGGTGTGGCCGATTCTGAGCGTGTTTTCGCTCTACCTGCTGGCGCCGCTGGCGCATCAGCGCTTCAAGCGTTTCCAACACAAGAACACGCGCTTCGGTACCGCATCATTTGATTTCTCGGGCACGCCGGGCAACTTCTACGGCGTGTATCTGCGCACCTTCGGGTTGGCGGTGCTCGCCGTCGTGGTGGCTGGTGTGCTGTCGCTGTTGCTGGGGGTGTCGTTCCATCGCGCGCCGGGCATAGGTCAGATCTTCGGCTTCATCGTCATCGGGTTGTTCATGTATGCGGCGATGCTGTTCCTGACCCCGTACGTTCTGTCGCGCCTGCAGAACCTGGTGTGGAGCAACACGACGCTGGGCGCGCACCGCTTTCAGAGCCAGGTCGGTGCAGGCAAGCTGTTCTGGATCTTCGTGTCGAACGCCGTGATGATCGTGATCACCGTCGGCCTGTTCACGCCCTTTGCACGGGTGCGTACTGCACGCTACAAGCTCGAATCCGTGACGATGTTTGCGTCGGGCTCACTCGACACCTTCGTTGCTGGCGAGACCACCAAGGTGAGCGCCCTGGGCGACGCCACGGTGGACTGGTACGACATCGACATCGCGCTGTAAGCGCGCTGCAGGCAAAGGCAACCCCTGTGATTATCGCGACCTACTTCGACGGCCGTACCTCGCGCGCGCAACCCGTGCGCCTTGCCGTCGAGGCGGGCGAGGCGGTGCTGTTCGACGCGGAGGGCACGGCGCTGCGCCGCGCGCCGCTCTCTACGCTGCGGGTGTCGGAGCGCGTGAAGCATGCACCGCGCTTGATTACGTTCGAGGACGGCGCGTTCTGCGAGATCACCGACCCGGCGGAGCAGGCATCGCTGAATGCGCTGCTGCATCGCACCGGCTATCGCGAGGGCTGGGTCGTGCTGGCGCAGAACAGCTGGAAGCTGGCGCTGGGCGCGCTGCTGGCCATGGTGGTGGTGCTGGCGCTGGGCTATCGCTACGGCTTGCCGTGGGGCGCCAAGGTGGTGGCCAATATGGTGCCGCAGCGCGCCGAGGCACAGCTCGGGCGCAGCACGCTGAAAGCCATGGACGAGCGCTGGCTCCGGCCCAGCAAGCTGCCCGCCGCGCAGCAAGACCGCATCCGTGCACGGTTTGCCGCCCTGCACAGGCCGCCGCAGGCCACGCACACGTATCACATTGTTTTTCGTGATGCCGACATCGGCGCCAATGCCTTTGCGCTGCCCGGCGGCGACATTGTCGTGACTGACGCGCTGGTCAAGCTGGTGGGTGAGGGCGATGGCCTGACGGGTGTGCTGGCGCACGAGGCAGGTCACGTTGAATATCGCCACGGGCTGCGGCAGGTGATTCAGTCGTCGGCCATTGGAGCCACGGCGGCGCTGCTGTTTGGCGATGTTTCGACCATTCTGTCAGGCGTGCCGGCGGCGCTGCTGACGCTGCGCTATTCGCGTGACTACGAGCGCGACGCCGACCACTATGCCGCGTTGCTGCTGCAGGAGAACGGCTTGTCCGTCGGTGCGTTTGCCGACGTGCTGCAGGCGCTGGAAGACACGCATGGCGGCACGCGCAAGGCCGATGCCACGAAGAAGGCCGACGCCGCCAGCGATGACGATGCCTCGGCGTTCTTCTCGTCTCACCCGCTGACGCGCGAGCGCATCGACACGCTGCGCCGCTTTGACCGCACGCACGGCGGCAGTGACAACGGCGACGCGGACTGACGCGTCACGCACTCCGCTCGTCACGCTCGTCTAATTCCCGGCTGCTTCGTCATCCGTTTGATCGATTTCCCCCCTGCCTCGGGCCACCAAGAATGGTGACAGAGGGACGGGGGGACATCATGCGACACGCTGAATCGGGCGTCATGAACGCATTGGCGGGTGTGCTGCCGCCCACGCTTGTACGGCGGTTGCCGGACCGCACGATGGTGACCCGCGTGTTCCGCTTCGGGGTCTCCGGTGTTGTGGCCACCGGCATGCATGTTGCCATCGCCACCACGCTCATCAACGGTTTTTCTGCCTCTCAGGTGACGGCCAACGGCGTTGCGTTCATCTGCGCCAACGTCTGCTCGTACCTGCTCAACGCGCTGTGGAGCTTTTCGGCCAAGCCCGGACGCGCGAACTTCTTGCGCTTCTACGCCGTCTCGCTGCTCTGCTTGGCGCTGACGCTTGCGATCTCGTGGCTAGCCCAGACGTTGGGCCTGAGCTACTGGGTCGGGCTTGCGGCGATCTTGTCGGTGGTGCCGCCGCTCACCTTTTTATTGCATCGGTTCTGGACGTTCCGCTAGCGGAGGGCAACATGGGCTGCCTGCACAAACCGCCCGCAATGCAAGCCACCAAGCGGCTTCGCGTTTCATCGCTGAATCATACCTACGGCCAGTTTCGGACTGCGTCTGTGGCGGCTACAACTGACGATAAGGGACGGGGAAATCTGCAAGCGACCGGCGAGCCGCGGCAGGTAGTCAGTACAACGCCCGATAGCCACTCACACCGGCGGAGGCGAAGGCATATGCGCGCGCATACCAAACAGAGAGAACGAGGGGCGGTGCTCCCAATGGTCGGCTTGACCCTTGCCGTGTTGCTGGGAATGGCAGGCCTGGTCATCGACTTGAGTGGCTTGTTCGTGGCCAAGACGGAGCTTCAGTCAGCGGTGGATAGCTGTGCCTTGTCAGCGGCGCAGGAACTGGATGGTGCATCGGATGCACTGACTCGGGCAACGAATGCGGGGCTGACAGCGGGCAACGCCAACCGCGTCGTCTACCAAGCATCGTCCGCATCGTTGGCGAACGCGGATGTCACGTTCAGCACGGCACTGAACGGCACCTACAGCGCGGCCGGCGTGGCGTCGAGTTCGTCGAGCTATGTCAAGTGCACGCATACCAAGAGCGGGATCACGGCACGCCTGATCAAGTTCGTTGGTGGTGCCACCAGCAATGCCGTTGCTGCGCTGGCGGTGGCCACGCGTGTACATGCGCAGAGCACGTGCCCCATTCCAGTGGCCCTGATCCCAAAATCCGGGGGTACGGCTCCCAACTATGGTTTCCAGATCGGTGAGTGGGTCAGCATGCTGTACTCCGGCGGGTCCACTACACCGGGTGAGATGGGTTGGTACAACCTCGACGGCTCCACCAATGCCAACGAGACGAAAACCGAAATGGATCAGGGCTATTGCAATTCCAAGATCGGTGATCAGTTGGGGACACCTGGTGCGAAGGTCTCTGTTGACGACAACTGGAACGGGCGCTTTGGCATCTACAAGAACAAGTCAAACGCATCGCAACTGCAGCCGGATTTCACGGGCTACTCCTATACGTCGACCAATTGGACGAACACGGTGCCGCAGAACGCCTACAGCGGCACACCTGCTGCGGGCTCTGACCCGAGCGCTGCCAATTTCAAGAGCAAACGGCTTGCCTATGCCAACTACGACGATACCGGGACGAGTGTCACCGGCGGCGACAAGATCACCGGGCTCAACGTCAAGGGCGGCTACAAGAGCCTCGCCACCAGCGGGAACAGTGGCGATTTGGCCACCTATGGGGTGAATCGGCGCGTTGTCCTAGTACCCGTCATCTCATCCGCGTCAAAGATCATCGACTACGCCTGCATGCTGATGTTGCAGCCCATTGACGGTGTCCACAACACGCCGCAGTTTGAGTTCCTGGGCAACGCAGGGGGCACCAGCAGCCCGTGTTCACCCAGTGGCCTGGCGGGCGGCAGCAAGGGCCCCTTGGTTCCAGCATTGGTGCAGTAGGAGCGAACCATGAAGACGCGACAACGACAACAGGGCGTGGCGCTGGTCGAACTGGCCATCATGCTCAGCCTGCTGCTTGCCATCACCTTTGCGGTAACGGAGTTCGGCCGGGCCATCTACACGTACAACACCTTGGCCAAGGCCACACGAGACGCCACCCGTTACCTGAGCACGCAGGCCGCCGGCAACACGACCTCCTATACGACTGCAACAAATCTGGCGGTCTATGGCACGCCGACGGTCGGCAGCACGCAAGTGCCGCTGGCACCGGGGCTGACGTCCAGCATGGTTTCCATATGCGATGCGTCCAACACGAGCTGCACGTCCAACATTGCACAAGGGACCAACCCTGCCATCAACACCGTCACCGTCACGATCTCGGGCTACACGTTCAACCCGGTGATCGACATGATGGCGTTCCTGCGTTTCTATGCAGGCGGCACCGGGTCGATCACCTCGTTTCCGTTTGGGAACATCTCAGTGACCATGAGGCAGTCCTATGAATAAACATCAGAAAGGTACGACGGCGGTTGAGTTCGCCATTGTGGTGGCGCTCTTTCTGACGGTGCTGCTTGGCATCCTCGACTTTGGGCGCATTCTCTTTACCTGGAACGCCGTGGGAGAAGCGACGCGCTGGGGGGCGCGACAGGCGGTGGTCTGCGGGCAGGGCTCGACATCTGTGTTGAGCAAGATGCAGACCATTCTTCCGACGCTCACGTCTGCGAATGTGTCAGTGCAGTGGTACGACACCAGTGGGGTGGTGAGCACCAGTTGTGATGCTACGAGCTGCGGTGGTGTTGCAGTCAGCGTGACCGGTATGACGGTGGCGCCTTATTCGCCTGCTACCTGGATTGGCTTTTCTCAGCTCGCTGTGCCCGGGTTTTCCACTTACTTGCCGCGAGAGGTCATGGGGCAGGATCCTAATAGCAGTAGTGTTTGCTCCTGAATGGCGTTGGTCGGGTTCACTTTTTTTGTGGGGGATGGGCCTGGTGGTTCATCCCCTTTTTCGTTCCCTGCCGGGCCTGAACCACTTTCTTGGTCTTGCCAAGGGAAGCCGGCAAAGATTGATGGGCCCGAGATGGCGAAGCCTCCTTGAATTTATGTTGTAGTGAGGGGAAGGGAAAAACTCACTGCGCTCAGGCAGTTTTCCTTCCTTCTTTCCTCCCAGCAACAGAATCCAAGGCGTCTTCAATGGCAGGGACGGCCAAACCGTCGAGAGTTCGGCGTTGCTTTGGTCGCCGTGTAGGTGGAGTGGATTTTTGGTTCTGGCGCCATGTTCGGCGCAACAGAGAAAAAGGCCAGCTCATCGTGAGGTTGGCCTTGTCGTTTGGGCTGGTGTCCAGAGGGGTTGGCCTTTGACTTCCCTGCCGAGATGGCACCTTGAATTTCTGCAAGCGGCCAGGAAAAAGGTGGGGAACTGTCTGAGCGAAGCGACTTTCCCACCCTTTCCCTGGTGACAGAAATGCAAGACGAAGTCGCTATCTCGGGCGCATCAATCTTTGCCGGCTTTCTTTGGCAAGACAGTGAGTCAGCCCCGGTAGGGAATGAAACAGGGATGGGCCACAAACGCCCGCCCCGGTAGCGCGCGAAGGGAAGGCACACCACTAAGCGCAACCTCGAAGCCGAAGCCAGCAACACGAAGCCCAATCCCAAACGCTAAAGATACAAAGGAAAAAACCCGGCGCGCGTCCGGGAACAGGACCACCGCGCTAGCACATACGCCAGGTGATAGTCCGGGGGCCTTCACCACCAGCTATATTCGCGCGTGCATGTCAGCCTCCCGAGCCTGTCATGGTCGGCAGCAGCACACGGTAGATCTGGATGAATGCTGGGCCGAGCAACACCAGCAGCAGCGTCGGGAAGATGAAGAAGATCAGCGGGAAGAGCAGCTTCAGCGCGATCTTGGCGGCCTGTTCTTCGGCACGCATGCGGCGCTTGGTGCGCAGCATGTCGGACAACACGCGCAGCGAGTCGGCAAGGCTGGTACCGAAACGGTCTGCCTGGATCAGCATTGATGCAAACCGGTCGACGTCTTCCACACCGGTGCGCAGCGCCAGGTTGGTGAGTGCCTTCTCCTTGGGGAACCCGGAACGCAGTTCCAGCAGCGTGAGTTCCATTTCTTCGGCCATCACGGGGCAGCGCAGCGCGAGTTCGTCCGACACACGCATCATGGCCGCGTCCAGGCCGAGCCCGGCTTCTACACACACCGTGAGCAGATCGAGCATATCGGGAAACTCTTCAAACACATCGCGCTGACGATGCTCGACCTTGCGTGCCAGTGCCGCATTGGGCACGTAATAGCCAATGGCGCTCAGTAGCCCCAGAACAGCGAGGACCACCTCCTGGTCGTGATGTTCCGGCCGGCTGCTCAGCACCAGCAGTGCGGTCAGCGGGAAGAGGATCGCCAGCACCGTCTTCACACCAAAGTACAGCGACGGCGCCCACGGTTGCCGCCAGCCGGCATTCATGAAGCGGATGCGCAGTTGCGAGTTCTCCCAGCCGTCTTTGGGCAACGACAGTTGCGAGACCGGCTTGGCCCAGGTGGCCAGTTTCTCTACCCAGGCATGGTCGGGGACGCCGGCCAGGTCTGCGCCCACGGTCTGGCCGCCGATCTGTTGCATCCGGCCGCGCGCGCGGTTCGCAGAGAACAGGTGCAGCAGCCCAAGTGCACCGCCAAAGGCAGCCACGAAGATCAGGGCCAGAATGAAATATTGATTGGAATAGAGCGTTTGCATGATCGTCTCCCCCCAAGAAAACGAGGTCACGTTGTCAGGTCAGGTCACTGTGCTGCATATCGCACGTCCGTCAGACCCGGATGCGGATGATCTTGCGCATCCAGATCAGCCCCATCACCATGTTGAGCATTGCCAGGCCGATCATCTTCAGCCCCATCGGGTCCGTCCATAGCACCTTCATGAAGTCCGGATTGACGATGAGGATCATGCCGGCGGTGCCGAAGGGCAGCAGCCCGAGAATCCATGCCGACAACCGCCCTTCGGCTGACAGCACGCGGATCTTGTCGTACAGCTTCAGGCGCTCGCGCACAAGGTTGCCGATGGTGTCGAGAATCTCCGCCAGGTTTCCGCCGCTTTCGCGCTGGATGAGCACGGCAATCACGAAGTAGCGCAGGTCATTGACGGGCACTCGCTTGGCGAGGTTGGTCAAGGCTTCATCGAGCGACACGCCGTAGTTGATTTCTTCGAATGTGGTGCGGAACTCGGGGCCCATCGGCTCCTTGATCTCCTGCCCGACCATGCCTAGCGCGCTGGCGAAGGAGTGGCCGGCGCGCAGTGCACGGGCAATCATGTCCACCGCGTCGGGAAGCTGCGCCTCCAGCTTCTTCAGGCGTTTGCGCCGCTGCGATGCGATGTGCAAGACCGGTAGCGCAGACATGAGCAGCGCGCAGGCCGTCACGATGCCAAACGGGAACGGCAGCAACGCACCGACTGCCAGTACTCCGACGCCGATCAGGATGGTGTATCCCAGGAGCTGCGCAACCGACCAAGCGCTGCCGGATTGCTCCAGCCAACGGTCGATCGTGCTCACGCGGGGCAGGCTCATCAACCAGCGCTGGAACTGCGGTGATTCGCTCAGCAGGCGTTTCTTGAGAATCGAGAGCTGCTCGGTGCCGACGTGTCCGCCCGCGGACAGCGCACGGATGCGGGCATCAACACGCTTGGCCTCGGGGCCGTGGTAGTTGTTCCACCACTGGTAGACCCCCTCGATGCAGAGCACGACGGCCGCGAACAGCAGGATTGCGAACGCGTAGAAGATTTCGTTCATTTAGGGTGCCCCCGTTTCTAGATCGCGCTTGGACCACACTGGTGGTGGCTTTGACTTCAAGCCTTTAGACCTCAAAGTGCCTTTGCGGGTCAAAGGTCTCGTCTGGCAAGCCCACCCCGAACACGCGCAGCCGCTCGGCAAATTTCGGATAGACCCCCGTGGCGCGGAAGAGCCCCTTGACGGAGCCGTCTTGCGCGATGCCCGTGCGCTGGAAGGTGAAGATTTCCTGCATGTTGATGACATCACCTTCCATGCCGGTGATCTCCTGGATGCTGATGACTTTGCGGCGCCCATCCGTCAAACGCGCAACCTGGATGATCACGGTGATGGCCGAAGCGATCTGCTGCCGGATTGTTTTGGGTGGCAGGTTCAGGCCCGCCATGTTCACCATGTTTTCCATGCGCGTGAGCGCATCGCGCGGGGTGTTGGCGTGCACGGTGGTGAGTGACCCTTCGTGGCCGGTATTCATGGCATTGAGCATGTCCAGGGCCTCGCCGCCGCGCACTTCGCCCAGGAGGATGCGGTCTGGCCGCATGCGCAGGGCGTTGCGCACCAGTGCACGCTGCGTGATCTCACCTTTACCCTCGATGTTGGGCGGGCGCGTTTCCAGGCGCAGCACGTGCGGTTGGCGCAGTTGCAGTTCTGCGGCATCTTCGATGGTGACCATCCGCTCGTCGGCCGGGATGAAGCCCGAGAGGATGTTCAGGAGTGTGGTTTTGCCGCTGCCCGTGCCGCCCGACACCAGCACGTTCACCTTGGCTTGCGACAAGGCTTGCATCAGCTTGGCCATGGGCGGCGTGAGTGTCTTGAGATCGATCAAGTCCGACACCTGCAGCGGGTTGGTCGCAAACCGGCGGATCGAGAGCAGCGGGCCATCGATGGCCGAGGGCGGAATGATGGCGTTCACCCGCGAGCCATCGGGCAGCCGCGCATCCACCATCGGGCTGGTTTCATCAATGCGACGGCCCACGCGCGAGACGATCTTCTCGATCACCTTCATCAGGTGTGCATCGTCGTAGAAGGTGACGTCGGTAAGTTCCAGCTTGCCGCGGCGTTCGACGTAGACCTGCTTTGCCGTGTTGACCAGGATGTCGGACACCGTTGGGTCCTGCAGCAGCGGCTCCAGCGGGCCGAAGCCGAACATCTCGTCATACACATCGGTAGTCATCTGCCGGCGCTCGGTGTCGTTGAGCAGCAGCTTTTCTTCGTCGATGATGTTGTTGACCAGGGCGCCGATCTCGTGGCGCACCTGCTCGGTCGGGAAACGGGCCAGCCGTTCCAGATCCACGCGGTCCAGCACCACTTCGTGCACGGTTTTCTTGAAGTCCCGATAGGCCGGATGGCCCGCCACGCTGTGGTGGTGCGGTGCGTGTCCGTTCATGGACATCGGCGCGTGGTCCGGGCGGGAGAGTTGTTCGCGGATCGACATGATGGGCTCCGTCTGACTGGCGAAATGGACAGGAGAAACTTAGGCAATGTTCGGAGACGACGTCTTGGCCCGCGAGAAGAACTTGCTCAAGGAGAAGCCCTTCTCTTGCGATGCGTGACGATCGTTCTCGCGCGCTGTGGCGAAGACGTTGGCTAAGGCCATGAGCGCCTTGGCCATGGTGCTGCTGCGGTGATGCTGGGCAATGGGCATGCCCTGGCAGATGGAGTCATCCACCGAGGCCGCATCTTCGGGCAGCACATGAAAGAGCTTCTGTCCGAAGACTTGCTCCAGCGTGCTGCGTGGTAGCTCGTCACGCTTGCCATGCCGGTTGACCAGGATGCGCAGCTTTTCGGCGGGGTAATGCAGTCCGTGCAGGATATCCAGCAGGCGCCGCCCCGTGCGCGCAAAGGCAATGGTCGGCTGGACCACGACGCAGATCTGGTCGCAGTGGTCGAGCACCGCAATCGACAGCGGGTTGATTGCTTGCCCGACGTCCACCAGGATGAAGTCGTAGATCGGTGACACCAGCGAGAGCACGTACTCGATCTTGTCCTTCTTGATCTCGCCCGCCTTGATGGGGTCGCTGGCGCCGGCCAGGACGTCAAAGTCCTTTGCCACGCGTGTCAGACACGCTTCCAGGAAGGCATCGTCCAGGCGGTCGACCTGTGCGCACACTTCGGACAGCGTGGCGGGTGGTGTCTTGTTGCTCACCAGAAAGTGCGTGTCGCTGAACTGCGTGTTCAGGTCGATCAACAGCACGCGCTTGTGTTCATGTGCTGCCAGCGTGTAGCCGACGTTGCTGGCGATGAAGCTGGAACCGGCGCCGCCCTTGCTGGAGATGAAGGCAATCACGCGCGCTTCCTCTCGCGTTCTCGGGATGTGGTTGGTTTCCAGCCGCGTGAGCGCTGTCGTCAGTTGGGCGCGTTCCAGCGGCCAAGTCAGGATGTCACTGACGCCGGCGCGCAGTGCGCGAATCAAGTCGTCGCGCTCCTGGGTTTGCGTGACGAGGATGCAGGGCAGGTCAGCGAACTGCTGCCGCAGCAGTTCGATGCTCAGCATCTGGCTGGGGCCACTGCTTGGCTGGTCGATGATGAGCGCATCCGCGCCGCGCAGTTGGCAGGCATGCGTGGACAGGCTGCCCGGTGCCGCATGCAGGTGCATGACCTGGTAGCTGCCGGCGGCGGCTACCAGGCGTGCAAGGTCAGCCAGGCGTTCACCGTCTTCGGAGGCAATCAAGATCTTGAGCATGGCAAAGCTCCCCGTTCGATCGTGTGTTCTGTGTGTCGTTGCATCGCGCCGTGACAGGGCTGGCCTGGTATCAGGCTGGCGATGGCGGATGCTGTTTGGGCACCCGCCAAGTGCTGTCAGCGCGAGAAGCTACCGGACATCCCGCTACCGCCGTACCCGCCGCTGCCGAATCCGCCGTACCCACCGCTGCCGGTGCCAGTACCCCCAGCGGGGAAGCGGGTCATCGAGCGGTCATAGTTGCTCATGGCGGCCACTGCGGCTTTGCCGTCATAGCCATTCAGCGCGGGCAACCCGGCCGGTGCGTCGGGATTGATCACCTGTGCTTGCTTGACGCTGGTGACGGCCTCGCCGAAGTGCTTGTCCCAGTTGGGTGTCGTGGTCATGCAGGCAGTCAGGGCCTGGCAAGCCAGGATCACGAGTGCGGCGCGTTGCAGGTATTTGAGATTGGTGTTCATGGCATATCTCCACATGGTTCCCGGGTTAGCGTGTCTGCGGGGTTGTGGTCGTATCGGCCACTGCCGTCTGCCGGCCCTGCGTCTTGGTTCTGGCCTGGGCCAGCCGTGCTGCGGTGGCTTCGATTCGGGCAACACGCGCGGCGTTGTCGTCCGTGGGCGCCGGGGCCGATGTTGTGGCGGGCGCGGCCTCTGCAACCGGTAGCGTGGCCGCCGGCTTTTCTGGCGTGACGTTTGCCGGCTGCGTGGGCGGGGCGATGCTCACCTCAGTGCGCGGGGCAGGGATGGCCTGGGCCACCGGGGCGGGCGCAACCGGGGCCGGCATCGGCGCCTGCGAGCTGGGCGCAGTGGGTGCGCTCGGTGCCTGTGCGGGTGCCTGCGGTGCCGTGGCAGGCGAAGCGGCCGTTGCTGGTTTGGCTGCGCGGTTCTTGGGGCCGGAGCCTTCCATGTTGCCCGTCAGGTAGACGGCAAGCTCGTTGGGCGTCGAGAAGCTGTCAGTCGGCAGCGGATACGAGGCTGTCTGCATTGGCTGCACCAGTCGCGGCGTGATGACGATGACCAGCTCCGTCAGATCATGCTGGAACTGCGTGCTGCGGAAGAGCGTGCCCAGGACGGGGATTTCACCCGCGCCAGGCAATGCCTTCAGCGAGCCGCGTGCGTTGTCTTGCAGCAGCCCACCGATGGCGAAGCTCTCTCCGTCACGCATCTGCACGGTGGTGGACGCGCGCCGCGTGGTGATGAGCGGCAGGATGGTCTGGCCGTTCGTGTTGGCACCAGTGACAGTTGCGCCCGTGGGCGAGAGTTCCGACACCTCCGGTGCCACCTTGAGGTTGATGCGGCCATTGGCCATCACGGTTGGCGTGAACTTCAGGCCAACGCCGTATTCCTCTTCTTGCAGCGTGATGGTGGGTGCGCCGCCTGAGCTGCTGCTCTGCGCAACCGGGATGTAGATCTTGCCGCCTGCCAGGAAGCTGGCTTCCTGCCCGCTGAGCGTGACGAGATTCGGCTCGGCAAGAATCTTCACCAGGCTGTCGTTCTTTTGCGCATCCAGCTCAACCTGGAAGGGCCGGTTGTTCGCCTTGTTGCCAAAGAGCGCGGTAGACGAGCCGGTCAACAGGGAGGTCAACAGGCCGCCGCTCCACGAGCCGAATCCGCCTTGGACATTGAGTGCCGAGCCCAGCTGGTTCAGCAGGGTCTTCGACACTTCCGCCACCTTCACTTCCAACATGACCTGCTGCGGCGTATCCACGATCATCATATTGATGACGCTGGCGCCGCTGCCGCCTGCGGGTGCACCGGCTGCGCCACCGCCCTTGTCTGCGCCACTCTGTGCGGAGGCTGCATAGGCGTGTGCGATTTCCATGGCTTGCTGCGCGGCCTGCGCGCTCGACACGTTGCCGGCGAGTACCAGGCTGTCAGCCGCGGTCATCACACGAATCTTGCTTTCCCCTGGCATCAGCTGCGCGAGCGAGGTCTGCAAGCCGCCTGCATCTGCGTTGACCACTACATTGACGATGCTGCAGGCGCCGCTGCGACCCTGCACGATCATGTTGGTGGTGCCCACACTGCGGCCCAGCAGATACATCGATTGCGGCGACACCATGGTGGCCTGCACCACGGATGGATTGCCAAGGGTGCGATTGCGCACGGGCTCCGGTAGCGAGATGAGCGAAGACTTGCCAACAGGCACCACTACGCTGCTTTCGCCGCGCACGGCGCCTATGCAGTTTGGCCCCCGTACGTCAGCCACCGGCGCAGTCGCCAGCGCCGGGTTCATGCTGATCGTCATCTGCACTGGCGCGGATGCTCCGGCGCGGGACTGCATCACGACCGGTGCCGTCGTGGACTTGGCTACGGCACCTGCTTCCATGGCCGTTTGTGCTGTCGCGTGCGTTGGCATGCAGAGCATGGCACTGGCGGCACTTGCCAGGACGAGCAGGCGTGTGCTGCCGAGGATCTGTCCGCTACGTGGCGCGACAGTGGCGACATTGGTTTTTTGGTTCGTCTTCATATCTCCCCCCCCGAGGGTCTGCTGCACAGGATGAAAATGCGGTTGATACGCTGTGGCTGGTTAACCTCTACGTTGCAATGCGTGTTGAAGGACTGTCAGGTATGGCGGGTCAGAAGCATTCCATGCTGCCTTGCACGCCCGCCAGTACACCGATGCAGTCGCGTTGCCGGATCGGGCCCGAGGCAACGTGGCGCACCTTGGCGGTTGCACGTGTCGTGCTGACCATCACCACCTTGGGTGCGGGCTCGGCTGCGGGCGTGCCCAGCAAGGTGCCCTTGGTGGCGCCGCCGGTTGCCGTGGCGGCCACGTCGACCTGATTGCGCAGCACCAGCGAGAGCGTTCCGACGCTGCGTGCCACATCGAGCTTCTCTGCCTGATCGGGTGTCACTTCCAGCGTGACCGCGTTGACGACCTTGGGTTGCGTGTCGTCGCGGCTGACTTGCTGTGCGACTGCCAGCACCAGGATCTTTTCCAGCACGATCTTGGAGATGCTGTTGTTATTGTTGTTCGCGCTCTTCGCTTCTTCATTGGTGTTGACGATCACGTCGACCAGGTTGCCGGGCAATGCGAAGCCCGCTACGCCCACCACGTCATTCACACGTACGGTAATGGCGCGCTTGCCTTCCGCGATGACGGCAGAAAGCCCGCCCTTGGTGCCGATGGGTGCAAGCTTGCTCTCCAGAATCGGTTCGCCTTTCTGCAGGCTCGCGCGCACCACGCGCCCTTGCAGCGCCTTGGGATCGTCAAACGTGCCCGGTGGCAAGCTGCCGGCTGGCCAGCTGACCATGCGCAATTGCTCATTGCCCAGCGGTTGGCCAAGATCCATGTCGCTGGCGGCCACCGCGACTTGTTTGACGGAGCTGGATGATTGCTGAGACAGCCAGCGTGATGCAGAGACAACGGCCGCGATCCCCGCTACCAATGCGACGACCAGCATCACGATTGCACGCGCGTTTTTCATGATGAGTTCCCCCTTCTGAGATCAATAGAGCGGATCGGATCGGCAAGGCTCAGGTGCGAGCCTGCTTGTCCTGCCGCCAGCCCATGCCCGCACTCATGGAATCGGTTGTCTTGAAATCTGTGTGCGAACAGAAGTAGATGTCCCATGCCCGGCGCAGCGCCTCTGCGGTCACCTCGGGCGGCCCACCGTGGTACTGGACTGCGGAGGCCACCAGGCGCAGCAGATCGCGCGGAATGCAGGCCAGCAACGGTTTGCCGCTGCCCTCGTGCAGCGCTTCGCGCAGGTAATTGAAGGCGGCATCTGCGTTCTGCAGGCCGAGATCCTGCGCAGCGCGCAGATAGACCTCGCGGTAGTCGGCCACCGAGAGCGGGCCTACGTAAAGCTTGCTGCCGAGCCGGCGCAGGAAGGCGTCGTCACCCAACTGTGCCGGTTCAAGGTTGGTCGAGAAGATCGGCCAAACATCGAACGGCACGGAAAACCGAACGCCATTGCGCAGCGAGAACATGTCGACGCGGCGGTCCAGCGGCACGATCCAGCGGTTGAGCAGTTCGCTCACGCCCACTTGCTGGCGGCCAAGGTCATCGACGATGTAGATGCCGCAGTTGGCCTTCATGTGCGGGGGCGCTTGATAGAAGCCGGTCGTGCCGTCATAGCGCAGCTCGAGCATCTCCAGCGTCAGCTCGCCGCCGGAGAGCACCGCGGGCCGATGGCACATCTGCCAGCGGCGATCCAGCGGGCGCCGGGCCACGGGGCCTTCTTCGTCTTCCTGCGCCACGTGCACGAGTGGGTCGAAGATCTGGATGATCTCGCCCGCGATCGTGATGGCGTGCGGCACCGGCACGGCGCCGGGCAGCAGCATCCCGAGGTGCTGGGCGAGATAGGTCTTGCCGCCGCCGGCAGGGCCGTAGAGCATCAGCGCGCGGCTCGTGTTCAGTGCGACGCCCACATCGTCGAGCAGGTCCGGCGGCATCACGAACGTGCTGAAGGCGGTGGTGACATCAGTCTTGGACAACGATGCGAACTGGATGGAGTGCCGTTGAACGGATTCAACATAGGCTTCCAGCGTGACGGGCGCGGCGCCGACATAGCTGCAGCGCGCAGTGAATTCAGCGGCGCGTGCATAGCCGGCGTCGGTCAGGTGAAAGCGCACGTCCAGGTCGTTGGCGCCACGGTGGGCGACTTCCAGCATGCGCTCGCGCACGGCGTAGGCCGCCACTTCATTGATGACCATGGCGGGCAGCTTGATGGTGTCCATCAGCATGACCAGCGTGGCACTGCGATGCAGGTAGGCCACTTTCATGAGCAGGCCGAGCAGCAACGAGATGTCCAGGCCCGTTTCGGCCACGGTGCGGGGCAGGATGTGCCAAGGGGCAGCGGGCTCGCGACGGGCGGCGTCCAGCCCGGTGGGCGATGGCACGGCCTCGAGCGAGCGCGGCGCATGTTGGGCGTGCCCGAATTCTGTGTGCTCGATTCTTTGGTCCCCGATCATCTTCATCACCGTTTGGCTGAGTGAATACGAAGTGCGCGCCAAGATGTGCGAATTGCGCGCATCAGGCCGATGCAAACAAGACTGCAATCGTGCCGGCGGCAATCGCAACGCCGTACGGCAACGTGCCCACCGACCAAGAGGCATCGGCTTGCGGCGTTGGCGCGCCGGCTTCCCGGCTGACCTGCGCCGACGTCAACAGGACGTCGCGCAGGTTCCGGCGCAGCTGCGCCATGCGCTTATGCCGGAGGGTAAATACCAGCGCCCAGATGCCACCGATCACGAACGTGGCCATTGCAATCTCAAAAGCCATGAACGCACCAAGCCAGGCACCTACGGCGGCCATGAGCTTCACGTCGCCCGCAGCCATGCCGCGCAGCAGATAGAAGGGCAGGAAGATCGCCAGGCCCGTAAGCCAGCCGCACGTCCACTCCAGCGCGCCATTGCCGAAGCCATGGATTGCGACCTGCAACGGCAGCGCCGCAAGCCATGCACCTAAGGTCAGCCAGTTCGGGATGCGGCGATGCTGCGCGTCGATGGCCGCCGCTATCAGCGCCACGCCCATGGCAACGGGGGCAATCATTGACGAGAGCAGGGTGGCGTCGTTCATGGTGTCCTCGGGTTCTTTGGTGTGGTTGCGTGTTCAGTTCAATGGGGTCGGGTCGTGCAAAAGTTGTAGTTGTTCGGTGCAGCGCAGCATCACGGGATGGCCGCAGCGATCATTTCGTAGAGAGACTTCACACTGCTACCCAGCGCCACGACGGAGCCGAGAATGACGATTGCGATAAGCGAACCCAGCAGTGCGTACTCGATCGAGGTCACACCTTGATCGTCGCGCAGCCACTTCCTCGGGTTGATTGGCTTGTGCATGCTGGTCTCCTGTGTAGCGCTGGTAGCTGACCGCGTTGGCAGTCCGCTAGAGCGCGGCTGCAATGTTGGAGAACACCGTACTCAGATTCGTGCCGACGAGCTGAACTGAAGCGATGATCACCACGGCGATCAACGCCGCGATCAGGCCGTATTCGATTGCAGTGACGGCTTGTTCGTCGTACAGGAACTGCTGTAGAAGCGTGCTGTAGCGGTTCATGACAATCTCCCTTTGACCCTGGCAGAAGTTTTGCCCGTTGTTGCTGGGGCGTGGGTTGCCATGTTCGTGGCGACCCACGCTTGCACTCGCTTGGCATGCATTGCTGGGCATCAATGCAGTGAGCCTCGCGTTTGCAACATCGGTGCACTTACAGTGCCGCGGCGATGTTGGAGAACACCGTGCTCAGGTTCTGACCCACGAGCTTGACCGAAGCGATGATCACGACTGCGATCAGGGCGGCGATCAGGCCGTATTCGATGGCGGTCACGCCATCTTCGTCACGGGCGAATTGCTTGAGTGCGTTGAGGTAGTTCATGACAATCTCCTTCGGTGGAAAAAATGCGCGTTCGAAAAGCCAGAATGAAAGAGGTCATGTCGGCGGCGCACAGATGGCACAAGCATGAAAGGGCCAGCAGCCTTGGCTGCCGTCACCTGCCCGCAGGAACTCACGTGACACGCACCGTGCGGTGTTGCGCAGCGTGCTGTCCCGTGTGGGCGATGTGAGCGTGTTGTTGGCCGGCATTTGTCTCGATCCCTTTTTTCAATTCGATGCTTTGAATTGGAGATTCCGTTTCGCTTCGCCTTCTGCTGTGAACTTGCTGCTCCCCGTTCAAGGCGGCGGTGACGATGTCTTGCGATCTGGCATAGGCAAAAGCCGGGCCACCCTCGCGCACTTCCATGTGCGACAAGGGTTTGCGGGCGACTGACAGAATTCGGGGGCGTGTGCCTGGTGATTGATGGCCGCGTTCTCGGGGGCGGGGTTGCCAGGGGGAAACGCGTGGCGTGGTACGTCGATTTGGATGAGGCTACGTAGGGATGACGCAGCGCAGGGGTGCCCTCATTCAAATGGACAGGTGGGGGGGTAGCGTAGTGGATGGTGGAAATCGCCGTCGGGTAGGCTGGGGGTCTGCGTGAGCCTCCTCACAGTGCCCCAGCCGAGGGTGTGTCCATAGCCGGGCGACGTTTCCGGATGGAAACGTTGATCGATCCTCCTGGCGTATCGCTCGGATGGTTGCGCGCAGCAAGGCCGTAGCCACAACGCATCGCGGGAAATGTCCCCGTGCTTCAGTGCTGAAACGTCGATGCAATTTCGACGCTCGGGCGGCGCTAAACACAGACCACAGGCGCGTGCCCTGCCTTGCCTTATCCGAGTGCGCGAACAAGACTGGGCTCTAAGACCCGCACGCGGCGTGAAGCTGTCGCGCGCGTGACGAAGCCCCACTCAGCGCAGCGCAGACATCGTGTGCGGCGCATCACCCGGAACCGACGCGAGGAGCAGCATGAGCCAGAGATCTGTGCGTCTGCCAGCCGCGCGCAGCACCGCTGCAGCAACTCGTGCAACTGGTGAGGATGCTGCTGGCCACTGGATCGACCTGGCCCGAGTGCGCGCCTACAGCGGTGCGCTGCTGGTTCTGTTCTGCGTGCTGCTGCTTGGCTGGGCCTGGACGAGCAACGGCTTTACCGATGTGACGATGGCGCGTCCTGGAACGGATTTCTCTGCGTTCTGGGGGGCCTCCCATCTCGCGCTGACGCAGGGGCCCCTGCATGCATATGACGTGCGCGAACTGACTGCGGTGATCGCCGAGCATGGAACGTTGGGAAAGGGAGCCGAGCTGATCCTTCCCTGGCTCTATCCGCCGACCTTTCTGCTGATGGTCTTGCCGCTGTCGTTGATGCCGCTGACTTTGAGCTATCTGCTGTTCCTGGCCGGCACGGGGCTCGTCTATTTCAAATCGATCAGCATGTTGACGGGGGCACAGCACCCGTGGCGCCAAGGGTTGTGGTTGCCTGTGCTGGCCGCTCCGGCAACGCTCATCACCATTCTTGCTGGCCAAAACGCGCTGTTGACGGCCGGTGTGGCCGGGGCTGCCGTGTATCAGCTGGACAAGCGTCCCGTCCTTGCCGGTGTGCTGATCGGATTGCTTGCCATCAAGCCGCAACTGGCGGCGTTGTTCCCGCTGGCCCTGGTGATATCGCGTGCATGGAAGGCGCTGGCCAGTGCGCTGCTCACGACCGTGGCGTTTGCGAGTGTCAGCGTGTTGGTCTGCGGCTGGCGCACGGTGCCGGCGTTCCTTGCCAACGCGCAATGGGTGCGGGCGAGCTTCATCGAGGGTGGCGCCAACCTATGGTGGGGCATGCCAACGCCCATCGCAGCCGCCCGGCTGGCCGGGGCGAGCGTGACCGGTGCGTACGCCGTACAGGTGCTGACAGCGCTGGCGATGGCCGCCGCGATGGCCTATGTCTGGCGGCGGACGACGGCGTTTGAGTTACGTGCTGCGGCGCTGGCGATTGCCACGCTGATGGTGTCGCCATATCTGCGTGACTACGAGCTGACATGGCTGGGGCTGGCCATTGCCGGTTTGGTGGGCGACGGTGTGCGTGATGACAGTGGCAGTGGCCTGTCGAGCGGCGAGCGGGCGCTGCTCGTTGTGGCTTGGCTGCTGCCGATCTATGAGCACGCCAATCCGTATCTGAAACTGCCGCAGATCGGGCCGCTGGTTCTGATCGCCATGATGGCGCTTGTTGTGCGTCGCGTGGCAACGCGGGTGTGAGGGCGCCATGGCCATCACCTTGAACCTTCTCAAGCACAGGGCGCCCGAGGGGACGACGGCGTCTCCAGTGGCCGCCGCGGGTGCTCGCCACTGGTTGGGCCCGGACCGCGTGCGCGTGTACTCGATGGCTGCGCTGGCCTGCTACGTCGCGTACTTTGTAATCTGGGCCGTTCGCGCCAGTGTGTTGCAGGTCGCGGGCGTCTTTCCGCTTGGCGGCGATTTTCTGGTGTTCTGGAGCGCCGCGCAGTTGGTGCTGCAAGGGCACCCACTCGCTGCCTACGATGTGGCCGTGCTGCACAGTTTGGAGCTGGCCACCGTCCCTCTGGTGGCGACTACCCAGGGCTTGTTGCCCTGGTTCTATCCGCCAACGTTCCTGCCCTTCGTCGCGCCCTTCGCGCTGCTGCCGTACTGGCTTGCCGTGCTCGTCTTCCTGAGTATGAGCGTTGGCTGCTTCCTGTGGGTTGTCAGTCGGATCGTGCCTTGGCGGCAGGCATGGCTGCCGTGCGCGGCCTTTCCCGGGATTGCAGTTGTGCTGGCAACGGGGCAAAACGCGTTGCTGCTGGCGTCGTGTGCTGGCTTTGCGCTCACGTTGCTGCATTCCCCTCGTCCAAAGCGGCCCGCTAGCCCGGTCGCAGCGGGCATGTTGCTGGCCCTGCTGACGGTGAAACCGCAACTGGCTGTGATGTTTCCGGTGGCACTGATGTGCGCCAGATCCTGGAAAGCGTTGATTGCAATGGCGCTGACCTCACTCGCGCTGGCAGTGCTGGCGCTGGCAGCGTTCGGCCCGCAGTCGTTCATTGCCTTTCTGCACAACGCGGCGTTGGCGCGCTCGGCAGTGGAATCCGGCGCAGTTCATCTGGAGCGCATGCCGACCCTCTTTGCCATGGTCAAGATGCTGCACGGCAGTGTGATGTTGGCCTACGCGCTGCACCTGATGGGGGCCTTCACGGCTTGTGCCGCAGTCGCGTACGCCTGGAGCCGGCCATGCAGCTTTGCATTGCGCGCCGCGGCTGTGCTGACGGCAAGCATGCTCGCCAGCCCCTACCTGTACGACTACGACCTGGCGTTCCTGGGTCTAGCCATTGCCTGGCTGGCCTCTCATGCCTGGCGGGAAGGGTGGCTGCCCGGTGAACGTGAAGGGCTGATCCTGCTGTGGCTTCTGCCGCTGGGCGGAATGCTCCTGATTGACCGACTCGGCTTTCAGCTGATGCCGCTTGTATTGCTTCTGGCACTCGCGCATATCGCGCGCCGTATTCATCTTGAGCGCACACGCAACGCGTTACACAGCCGCGTGCCAAGGCGCCTTGGACGGGGAGAACAATGATGTTGGATACCAAAAGAGACCAACTGCTTTCGCTGGTCGTGCCGTTCTACAACGAAGGCGAGGCGCTGGAGTCCTTCTTTGCACGGGTCGTGCCGATCCTGGAATCGATCGAGTTCACACAGTTCGAGATCGTGTGCGTGAACGACGGCAGCAAGGACGACACACTGCAGAAGTTGATCGCGGTGTCACGCATGGACGAGCGTGTACGGGTGATCGATCTGACACGCAACTTCGGCAAGGAAGCCGCGCTGACGGCCGGCATTGACGAGGCACTTGGCGATGCCGTCATCCCAATCGATGCTGATCTGCAAGACCCGCCGGAACTGATTCCCACCCTGGTGGCACACTGGCAGAAGGGGGCAGAAGTGGTCCTCGCACAGCGCGCCAGCCGTGCCTGCGACACCTTCCTCAAGCGGGTAACTGCTGCCGCGTACTACCGCGTCCACAACACGTTGTCCGACCTGAAGCTGCCGGAAAACGTTGGCGATTTCCGCTTGATGGACCGTGCGGTCGTCAATGCCCTCAAGCAGTTGCCCGAGCGGCACCGATTCATGAAGGGCCTGTTTGCGTGGGTGGGTTTCAACACCGTGATCGTTCCGTACGAGCGCGAGGCACGCAGCGCAGGTCAGTCGAAGTTCTCCGGCTGGCGCCTGTGGAATTTCGCGCTGGAAGGCATCACCAGTTTCAGCACCTGGCCGCTGCGTAGCTGGACGTATATCGGTTTAGCCATTGCAAGCCTGGCATTTGTGTACGGCAGCTACATCATCGCACGCACGATGGTTCTGGGTGTGGATGTGCCCGGCTACGCCTCGCTGCTGTCGCTGTTGCTGTTCTTTGGTGGCTTGCAATTGATCGGGTTGGGCGTGGTGGGCGAATACATTGGCCGCATCTACGACGAGGCCAAGGGGCGCCCGATCTACCTGGTGAAGCGCCGCTATCAGGAGCGCCGGCTGCGCAACCGGTTGACAGGTGAGCGGCGCGTGATTCAGATGATGCGAGGTCAGCGCGGTTAGGTGCGTCTGGGCACAGGGGAGTCCACACCGGACCCGGCGCGTCACCTGACCGTCCATGCTCTGGTCGCATTGATGCTCCGGGTTTTGGTTCCGCGACTGGGCCGTGTGGTTTTACGTCCTGAAGGGGGCCCGCGCGGCGATCGGGCACGATGTGGCGTGCGTTGCATGGTCTCGTGGCTGCGCCGGCCGCTCCGATCATGGTCCTTCTATGAACCACGCGTTGAAGAACGGCTTTGGTGACGCGCAGCGCTCGCCTGCTTATTGTTGCGGTTCCTTGATTTGACTGTAGACCGGTGTTGCTTGAGCACTCGATTGCGCCCACCGATTGAATCGGTCTCGGAACGGCACTTCTACGTACTTGTGCAGCAGGTGTGCGATGCCGAACGTCCAGAAGAGGAACAACGCATAGGGAATGAGCCTGTCGTTGAGGCCAGTGCCGGTCGTTGCGCCGAGCATCTGCAGGAACCAGACACCATGCCCGAGGTAGAGCGCGTATGAAACCTTGCCAAGATACTGTGCGGGGCGGGTCTGGAGGAGGTTTGCGATCGGGCCACGATCGGCTAACAGCGACCCGATCAGCATGGCGAACACCAATGGCGCAAACAGCGCTGAACCGGGCAGATCATTGGCAAACATAACCATCGATAGCGATGCGGCCGATGCTGTGAGCTGAATGGCGCGTCCCCTCGCCAGTGCCGCGACCCGATCCCTGAACTCGCAGATCAGCGCACCTATGAAGAAGCCGGCAAGGCAGCGCGTCCAGCCGAAGTTGAACGTCATGCCAAGGCACTTTCCGGTGAGCAGGCAGCGATCGATGCTAAGCGTGATCCAAACGGCAAGCGCATATCCGATCAGAGCAAGCGCAGCGAAGCCCGCGATGCGCGCTTTGCCTTGCAGCAGGAAGCAGAGCGCGCCAAATGCGAGGTAGACGAACATTTCATCGCTGATGCTCCAGCCTACGAGGTTGCCCACGCCGTTAGGGAACAGGTTCAAGCCTTGCGACATGGTTACGAGCGCGAGCACTTCGCCAACCGACGGAACACGATAAGCGAAGGCAATGGCCAGTGCAGACGTTGCGATATGCGCTGGCCAAAGACGCCCAACGCGGCGGATGGCAAACGTGCGCAGCTGAGCCCGGCTCGTTAGTTGCCCGCCATAGGCCCGACAGATCACGAAGCCGCTCAAGACGAAAAACAGATCAACACAGAGGTATGCGCTGTCAAATTGCCGATGCGGTGGTGCGTAACACATATGGTGGAACACGACGAACAGTGCTGCCACGCCGCGAAGACCTTCCAGGCTTGTGACTGTGGTTCGCATTGGTGTATCTCACGCCTGCTTGTTCTGATTGCCAATGACGCTGTGTTGGTGCTCGTGCAACGTAACGCCGGCAACCCCTTGAGCGGTGGGTATGGCTGCGCCAGGCATGGCTTGAGCCCACCGATTGAACCGGTTACGAAACGGCAACTCGACGTAGTTGTGCAGCAAACTGGCGGAGGCAAACGCCCAGAAGAGAAATAGCGCGTAGGTGACAAGTTGCTGCTTGAGCGCGACGTCTGCCGGCATGCTTACGACAAGCGGCAGCATGACGCCATGCGTAAGGTACAGCGGGTACGACACCTTGCCGAGATACTGCGCGGCCGGTGTTTGAAGGATGCGGGCGACCGGGCCGCGGTCACTGATGAGCGCACCGATCAGCGCCCCGAACGTCAGTGGCGCGGTCAGTGCAGACCCGGGAAGGGCATCTGCCGAGATGAGCAGGAACAGCGCTGCTGAAAACGCCGTCACCTGAAAGACGGGGTGGCTCGCCCAGGTAATAAGGCGATCTCGGAACTCATAAATGAGGGCACCGATGAAGAAGCCTGCAATACACCGCAGCCAGCCGAATTGGTGAACCAACTTACTGAGGCAGCCGCCCTGGAGAAGACAGGCTCGGTCGATCTCGATCCAGGCGGCCAGCGCCCACGCCGTCAAGGCTAACGCTGCGAATACCACCATGCGGGTGCGGCCGCGCATCAGGATGCAACCCGCACCGAACAGAAGGTAGACGTACATTTCGTCGCTGGCGCTCCAGCTCACGGCGTTGCCGATGCCGGCCTGGAAGACGTTCAGGCCCTGCGACATGGTGGCGAGTGCCAGCGTCTCGCCAAACGCCGGCAGATGGCGGGCCACGACGAGGGCCAGGACCGTGGTTGCGATGTGCGTTGGCCACAGACGGCCAATGCGGCGGATCATGAACGTGCGCAGCGATGCGAGATTCGACAACTGCGGGCCACACGCGTTGCTGATGACGAAGCCGCTCAAGACAAAGAAGAGGTCTACCGCAAGATAGGCATTGGCAGAGAGCGGGTGCGGCCATGCGCAGAACATGTGATGCACAACAATGAACAAGGCCGCGATGCCGCGCAGGCCCTCAAAGCTTCTGTTCACGCCGTTGTCCCCTGCGCCGGGTTGGATGCGTGTGCGCCAATCGCGGCAACGGGTGGTGTTGCAGCGTCAAAACTTTCGTGTGGTGCGATCACGCGTTGTGGCGCACGCGCGCGCCTCACGATGATGGCGAGCAAGGCCACCAGCACGATCGGCGCCCATTGCCCTGTCCGGTGCGAAAGCACAGCGAACAGGCCTTGTGCAGGCACCAGCCAGGCGGCAAGCAGCACCGCATTTTCGAATCGGTTGCTGCTGTGGCGCACAAAATCGACCGCAAGCCAAGCCATCGGCAAAGCGAGCCAGGCGAGGTCGTAGTAGATGAGATAGGGCTGCACCATCAGCGTCGCAACGGGCAGTGAGGCAGCGCGCAACTCAAAGCGGCAGGTGCTGCGCCATAACCAAACACAAACCGCAATCACCAGCATCGCCACGCCGGCGTGAGCCGCATATGACACCGTGGTCGAGTACCCGGCGGACCGCAGCGTGCCGAACACCGTTGGCGCGCCGTACAGGATCACGCCACCGTTCTCGACAATAGCGTGGCGGAACATGGCCATGCTTCTCGCGGCGGCAACAAAGGTGGCTGTGCCAAATGCGAGCCAACTCACCACCAAAGTCAGCATCGAGAAGAACGCCGCCGATGCGAGTGCGCGCCACTGGCGCTCGCAGAGCAGGTATAGCGGGAACAGGATGCCCAGTTGCGGTTTGATGCACAGCATGGCGATGCAAGCACCTGCCGCCACCGGAGATCGCCGCAGAAGCACCAGCGCCGCACCCGCAACTGCTGCGGTGAAGAGCGAATTCTGCCCCGTGACCAGCGTGACCCACACACCAGGAAACGCAACCGCCGGAATGAGCCAGGGCAGCCGCAGCGCGTCTGGCACCGACCGCAGCGTTTTGTTGAGCATCCCCAGATAGAGCGCAATGCCGCAGCCCGAGAAAGCCACTGTGGCCGCACCAAACGACAACATGCCGATCGGGTAGATCAGCAGCAGAAACGTTGGCGGATAGGAGAACGGCCCAAAAATGTCGGGCGGCAGGATGGCGGCTTCCGCAGCGCGCAACAACCCCCAGTCATAAGCTGCTGTCGCGCCGTGCGTGATGGCCAGGTTGGCGGCACTCCAGAAGACAGCCAGATCCCACCCCGGCGAGGGAATGGTGGTGTTTTGCAAGATGTGGTGGCCCCACCACCACATGCCGAGCAGGAAATACTCAAGGAAGAGCAGGGCCCCGCCATACACATACAGTCGGCGGGACCCCTGCCAACTTCCCCCCCTCGCTCCCCTCGATTTCGGCGCTGTGTCAACCCGCGCCGTCTCCTGCTGGCTGACTGACATGGTCCGCCCCTGTTTTTTGTTCTGTCCCCGCCATCCGCCTTGCCTTTACCCTTGCACACACACCATCCCAAGTTCGCCCTTGCGGATCTGCAGCTTGTGCTCGCGCATCATCCGGAACAGCGTGACGCGTGAGATGCCAAGCTCTTCGGCCACGTCGATGAGTCGTTCATGATTGCGTTGCAGGGCTTCTTTGACGGCACAGCGCTCGGCTGCTTCCCGGGCCTCGGCCAGGGTAGGCGGGTGCGAGGGCTCGACGGGCGGCTGCAGGTCGAGATCGGCCGGCTTGATGATGCCGTCTTCGCACATGGCAGCGGCGTGCCGGATGCGGTTGATCAGCTCCCGCACATTGCCCGGCCACGTGTGCGCGCTGAGTGCACGCAGTGCCGCCGGTGAGAACCCCTTGATGTGTTCGGGCGAATGGCCACGCACGCTGTTGAGGATGTGTTCGGCCAGCAGCAGGATGTCGGTGTCGCGCTCGCGCAGTGCAGGTTGCTTGACGCGCAGCACGCAGAGGCGGTGGTAGAGATCGCCCCGAAAGCGTTCGGCGGCGATGGCCGCTTCCAGGTCGACATGCGTTGCCGAGATGACACGCACGTCGACGGCAACCGACTCTGTACCGCCCAACCGTTCGATGCAGCCGGTTTCCAGAAAGCGCAGCAGGCTGGTTTGGCTTTCCAGCGGCATATCGCCGATTTCATCCAGGAAGAGGGTGCCGCCGTGCGCCAGTTCGATGCGTCCGGGCTTGCGCTTGACGGCGCCGGTGAAGGCGCCCCGCTCATAGCCGAACAGTTCGGACATCAGCAGCGTGGGGGGGATGGCCGCGCAGTTGACGGCGATGAATGGCTGGCCGGCGCGGCGCGAGGCGCAGTGGATTGCGCGTGCCGCGAGTTCTTTGCCGGTGCCGGATTCGCCCGAGATCAGCACGGGCGTATCCCATTTCGAGACCTTCTCGATGCCGCGGAACAAGCCCTGCATGGCGGGGCAGTTACCGATCATGCCATCGGGGCGCAGCGCATCGCGTGTGAGCGTTGCCGCCGGGCGCAGGTTTGCCATGCCGACGGCGTGCCCCAGTGCGTGTGCCAATTCGGCGCTGTCGCACGGGATGTTGTAGTAGTCGACAAAGTACAGGCCGAGCAGCTTGCGCATCGGGTCAGACAGCATGTCGCCGTTGCCGACCACTCCGATCCAGCCAATGTTCTGCCGGGCAAGCCACGGTTCCAGTTCTTCCAATTCGGTGTCGGAGTAACCGCAATCCAGATCCAGCAGACCGCCCAGGACGGGCTCATCGCGCAGGTTCAGCGCTTCAAGGTCGCGGCGGTTGTTGGCGAACAGCAGTTGCCAACCCTGTTGAGCCAGGTAGCGGCAACGCGTTGCATCGTGACGCAGTGAAACATAGAGCAACGGGCGATTGATGTACGCGTTCATGTTTTCCCCCAACGTTTTTCTATGGAGCCGCGCACTGCTGTTGCGGCCACCAATGGACTGCCAAGTCAACCGTCGGACAAGGGCGGAAAGCCGTCCGTCCGCAAATGCAGTCTGGGGGAGAAACCTCTTTGCACCATGCGGCTGTCGGCGTGCGGTGCATGCCTGGCAACCTGGCGGTCTCGCTTGTTCGAGACTGGCTTTGTCGTCGGTTCGCACCGACGTTACCCCCGGACAACTTCTAATTCGACTTTCACTACGACGAGTGGACTCCCCTCGCATTGCCTGAGGCCGTTATGAATGGCTGTATCAGGCGTGTTCTTGGGTGCTTGGCCATCTGGTGTGGCCGATGCACCGCCTTCGTTCTGAGCTTCCCCTCGGAGTGCCTTTGAATTTGCACTCCGTCTTGACTCTGTCCTGCGGTCTCGGCGGCGGCGTTGCATGCCGCTCTGGTTTGATTGCCGAGCCTCCGGATCACTGATTGGCCTTGCTGGCCCGGACAGTAGAGCGACGACCATGCCACGGCGGATAAACCGTTGAGCCACAACGATTCCAGCCGGAATCAAGGTGTTTGCAGTGGCAGGCGCTAGTCGGATGTTTCGAATTGGATACGTGCCGGATAGCGGCGGTGGCTACTGAAAATCGCCTCAGACCGAGGTGTTTTGTGCGCAAAACATCGCGCAAACGGACGCAAAAAGTGACTTTTAATGCTTGTTGCGGTGCGAAAACTCGGGGACAACCAGAGGGGCCTCGAATGGTTGCATTCATGAAACATGGGTCGCAAATCCTGCAATCCAGAGACCGTGGCAGGTGCCTTCGTATCGCACGACGCACATGTGCGTCGCGGAAATGGCGTAACGGCTTCTCGGCGATGTGGGTGACGGCACCGCAGAACATGAAGCAGATGCCTGAGGCGCGGCGCCCATCATGTCATCCTAAAAGATGAGACGCCTGATTGCCTGGGCGTGTTGCCCATGCGTTCCTTCGCGCGTGCGCTTTCGTATCAGAACTGAAACACGTGCCGTGGATGTGCACCAGCAGCCGGGTCTCTGCGAAACAAGGCGACGGATGTGGCGGCAGATCCGTGCTTGGGACGCTGCTTTGGCTGCCTCACTCAACGTAGCGCCGTTACAGCACGACCGGCCGGTCGCTCAGCTCATTGGTGCGCGGCGTGCCATCGGAAGGCACGTGTGCGGCGAGGAGGTCGTTGATCTGCGCCAGCGCATCGAGCACCGGCGCCATGGCCACGCGCTGCGCGAAGCCGCGCGTGATGATTTCGCAGATGGTGCGCCACGTGTGTGCGTCGACTTTCGCGGCGATCCCGTGGTCGGCCAGGATCTCAACCGCGTGGTCGGCCAGGTTGATGTAGAGCAGCACGCCCACGTGTTCACGCGTATTCCACACCTCCAGCAACCCGAACAGCATCCGGGCGCGGTGACGCGGCGACACGCCGGCCCACGCGTCGCGCACTGGCAGCGAGCTTTCGATGACGACGCGCACTTCGCCGCGATGGCGTTGTTCGCCTTCGCGCACGGCGGCTTCGAGCTTTTGCAGATCCTCGGGCGGAAACGCGCGCCTGGCGTGCGACGAGGTTGTCAGCAGGTGGGTCAGGGCGCGGCCGGCGCCGCGGTGATGTCGGGTTGTGGATGTCATGGATGCGTTCACCGGTTACCAGTTGCCGGAGGCGCCGCCGCCGCCGAAACCACCGCCGCCGCCTCCGCCGAAGCCGCCGCCTCCACCGCCACCGAAGTTGTCCCGGTCGCGTCCCCATTCGCCGCCCAGGCCTCCGCCAAGGCCGCCAATCGTGCCCGGGCCCCAGCCGCGGTTGCCCATCATCACGCGGGAGCCGGGCCGGCCGGGCAGGCTGCCGGTCACGCGCCCGCCCGAGCGCATGGCCGCGCTCAGCACGAAGAACACGATGATCGCCAGCGGAAACAGCACCGGCAGCCAATCGCCGATGCCGCCACCGGATTGCTGATGCTTCGCTCGCTCAGCCGGCGGCAGGCTCTCTTGCGCAATGACGGTCTGGATGGCCGAGATGCCCGCTGACAGCCCGCCGTAAAAATCGCCTTGGCGGAAGTGCGGCGCCATCACGTCCTGCAGGACGCGCTTCGATTGCGCATCCGTCAGCGCCCCTTCCAGCCCCCGCCCGACCTCGATACGCATCTTGCGCAGCGACGCCGGGTTGTCCTTGGCAATGAGGATGATCGCGCCGTCGTCCACGCCCTTGCGGCCGGCCTTCCACGCATCGGCCACGCGGATGCCATACGCCTCAATGGGTTCCGGCGCGGTGGACGGCACCATCAGCACGAAGATCTGGCTGCCGCGCTGCTGTTCGTAATCGGCCAGCACCTGTTCGAGCGCGCTTTTCTGCTCGGCGCTGAGCGTGCCGGTCAGGTCGGTCACGCGCGCAGCCAGCGGCGGCACGGCCACCATGTCGCTTTGCGCGCGCGCAGGCAGCGCAGTGGCCAGCCATAGGGCCGCAGTCAGCAGGAAGGCGAAGCAGGCACGTGCGCGCATCGACATGATCGTCAGCTCGTCAGAACTTCACCGCCGGGGCAGTGGAGATACCTTTCTCGTTCTCGACCGTGAAGTTCGGCTTGACTTGGTAGCCCATCACCTTGGCCGTCAGGTTGGTCGGGAAGCTACGGGCCAGCACGTTGTACTCCTGCACCGATTTGATGTAACGCTGGCGGGCCACCGTAATGCGGTTCTCGGTGCCTTCCAGTTGCGATTGCAGATCGCGGAACGACTGGTCAGCCTTGAGCTGCGGATAGTTCTCCGACACCGCCATCAGGCGCGACAGCGCGCTCGAAAGCTCGCCCTGCACCTGCTGGAATTTCTGGAACGCCGCCGGATCGTTCAGCACCTCCGGCGTGATCTGGAAGCTGGTGGCTGCGGCGCGCGCCTTGGTCACCGCTTCGAGCGTTTCCTTTTCGTGCGAGGCATAGCCCTTGACCGTATTCACCAGGTTCGGAATCAGGTCTGCACGCCGCTGGTATTGGTTGACCACCTCGGCCCATGCGGCCTTGGTGGCTTCGTCCTTCGCCTGGAAATCGTTATAGCCGCACGCAGACAGGAAGGGCGCAGCCAGCACGGCCAGCGACAGTGTCAGCCAGCGCAGCACCGAAAAACGCGTCGAGCGGGAGGTCAGGGCAGGGGTCATGAAGTCCTCTAGATCTGAATCTGAAAAGAGTGTGGCATGAGACCGACATCGCCTCATGACGTTTCAGCGCACTTTAGCTTATGCGCTTGACGCTCCAGTCACACATCAGTACGGTATGGAGACTTTTTTGACAATTTCCATGCGCGCGATTTCCCGTTCCTCGTCGATCTGCTCGGCACCGGCATTCAGCCTGTCGGTCGCGTCGACGCTCGCGCGCGCCAAAAAAGCCACCAAACAGCCGCTCGTCTGACCGGAGCGCTGTTCCGTCAGATGGGCGACGGAACAGCGGTTGACCGATACGTTAGACACGGTTGCCTCTCACCTGCATCTCGCGGGCCTGCATTCCCGAAGCGCTTCTGATGGTTCTTGACCGGTCGTTGATTCGTCCAGGAGTGTTGTCGTGCTTGAAAATTCATCCATCAATCTGTCGAACCACCAACGTCCGTCGTATGCGGGCATCTGGGTGCCCATCGTGACGCCGTTTGCCGATGACGCGGCGCGGTCTGTCGACTACGGCGCACTGTATACATTAGTTGCGCGTTACCGCGCGTTGGGCGTTGCCGGGTTTGTTCCGTGCAGCAGCACGGGCGAGGCCATCGCGCTTTCCGAGCAGGAACAGGCCGACGTGCTGGATACGGTACGTGCCGCCGCCGGTGGTCTGCCTGTGATGATGGGGTTGCCCGGCAGCATATTGGCGCCGGTGCGCGAGCGCATGCTGCGGTTGGCCGAGCACCGCCCCACGGCGTTCCTGGTGTCTGCGCCTTCCTACATTCGTCCGTCGCAGGACGGGATCATCGAATACTTCACCGCATTGGCCGACGCCTCGCCCGTGCCGGTGCTGCTGTACGACATTCCGTATCGCACCGGCGCGAACATCGACACCGAAACGCTGCTTGCGCTGGCGGCGCATCCCAACATCCATGGCATCAAGGATTGCGGTGGCGATACGGACAAGACGCAGCGCGTGATTGCCGATGGGCGGTTGCAGGTGCTGGCGGGGGAAGACGCGCAGGTGTTCGGCACGCTGTGTGCGGGCGGCGTGGGGGCGATCATTGCTGCCGCGCATGTCCGCACGGAGCTGTTTGTCGAGATGGCAAGGGCGGTGCGAGAGCAGCGGTTGAACGACGCGCGGCGGTTGCATCATGCGCTGGCGCCGGTGATTCGGTTGCTGTTTGCAGAGACGAATCCGGGGCCCCTGAAGGCTTGGCTTGCTGCCGAAGGGCTGATTCGGAATGTGTTGCGGGCGCCGATGATGATGGCTTCTGAGGGGGTGGGGCGGGAGTTGGTGGGGGTGGTTGGGAGGGTTTGAGTTTTTTTGTTGGTGGTCCATCCCGCTTTCGTACCCTGCCGGGCACGACCTACTTTTCTTTGTCTTGCCAAAGAAAAGTAGGCAAAAGAAAGGCGCGCCCGAGATGGCGACCCATTCCTTGAATTTGCGTAACCGTGCGGAGACGGGAAAAACTCGCTGCGCTCAGACAGTTTCCCGTCTTTTTTCCGCCCGCTTACGAAAATTCAAGGCGCCATCAAGGGCTCAACGTCAAAAGAGAAAGGCCAACCCATCGCGCGGTTGGCCTTGTCGTTTGGGCGGGCACCCAAAAGGTTTGCTTTTGTCCTTTGACTTTGCTGCCCTATGCGGCGCCTTGAATTTCTGTTGCAAGGAGGAAAGAGGAAGGGAAACTGTTTGAGCGAAGCGAGTTTTTCCCTTCCCCTCCTTGCGACATAAATTCAAGGAATGGTTCGCCGCATCGGGCGCGCCTTTCTTTACTTACTTTTCTTTGGCAAGACAAAGAAAGTGAGTCAGCCCCGGCAGGGGATGAAACCAGGGATGCACCACCAAGGCTCATCCCAAGAAAACAAACTCAAACACCCCTAAACGCCTTCCGAGCCGCCTCAAACGTCGCATCCAGAATCGCATCATCATGCGTGGAAGACACAAATCCGGCCTCAAACGCAGACGGCGCCAGATAAACACCCTGATCCAGCATCGCGTGGAAGAACGCATTGAAGCGCCCAACATCGCTCTTGGTCACTTCAGCAAAGCTCGTCGGCACGCCCTCGCGGAAGTAGATGCCGAACATGCCGCCCACGCTGTCGGCGGCAAACGGCACACCAACCTCACGAGCGATTTCCGCCAGGCCATCGACCAGCTTGCGTGTCTGCGTCGCCAGACGGTCATGGAAGCCATCCGCAGCAATCAGCCGCAACGTGGTCAGCCCAGCCGCCACGGCCAGCGGGTTCCCCGACAACGTTCCTGCCTGGTAGACGCTGCCCAGCGGCGCCAGGAACCCCATGATGTCCCGGCGGCCACCAAACGCCGCGGCTGGCATACCGCCGCCAATCACCTTGCCCAGACACGTCAGGTCCGGCTTGATGCCATACAGCGCCTGCGCGCAGCCGAGCGCCACGCGGAAGCCCGTCATCACCTCGTCAAAGATCAATACGGCACCGTGCTCGGTACACAGCGCGCGCATGGCCTGGTGGAATTCGTTGCTGCCACGCACGAGGTTCATGTTGCCGGCCACCGGCTCGACGATCACGGCGGCGATTTCCTTGCCGTGACGGGCAAATGCCTCGCGCAGCGCAGTGACGTCGTTGTACGGCAGCACCATCGTGTGCTTGACCACGTCTTCCGGCACGCCGGCGGAAGAGGGCGCGTTCTGCGTCGTATCGGCAAACGTCAGCAGGCCCGAACCGGCCTTCACCAGCAGGCTGTCGGCATGCCCGTGGTAGCAGCCTTCAAACTTGATGATCAGGTCGCGCCCGGTAAAACCGCGCGCCAGGCGCAGGGCGCTCATGGTCGCTTCGGTGCCCGACGATACGAGTCGCACCTGCTCGATCGACGGCACGAGCTTGCAGATTTCCTCGGCCATGACGACTTCAGCCTCGGTAGGCGCGCCGAACGAGAAGCTGTCGGCCGCCACTTCCTGCACGGCGCGGACGACATCCGGATGCGCGTGGCCCACGATCATCGGACCCCAAGAGCCCACGTAGTCGATATAGCGGGTGCCGTCGGCGTCCCACAAGTACGGACCGGCTGCCTTGGCAATGAAGCGCGGCGTGCCACCCACCGAGCGGAAGGCGCGTACCGGGGAGTTCACCCCGCCGGGGATGGTCTTCTGGGCACGTTCAAACAGGGCAGCGCTGCGGGAGGAAGTCGACATGGAGGGTTTTGGAAGAGAGCGTAGCGCCGAGCAGAGCGGCGCTGCGGCACGGTTTAAAGGCTGTTCGAGGTGATTATGTGGTGGTTTGCCGCAGATCCGGGTTGGATACAGTCAAACACCGTGTCTGCCCGGCGCGTGTTCTGGCGCACCCGGGCGCGATTCGGTACCATCTGGCCTGCCATTTTAATAGACGGAACCCACCGAAGCTTTGCCCTATGGAACAACAGATTGAATACAAGACGTGGATGTGCCTGATTTGCGGCTGGATCTACGATGAAGAACAAGGCGCCCCGGACGACGGCATTGCGCCCGGCACGAAGTGGGAAGACGTGCCCATCAACTGGACGTGCCCGGAGTGCGGCGCGCGCAAGGAAGACTTCGAAATGGTGCAGATCTGATCCGGATCTGACCTGTCTCCCGTCAGCAAGTGAGCGTTTGCCCTCTTGCTGACAGCCAAGTATCAGGAAGTGACGGTTCGATGAAATGGGCTCGTCGCTTCCATGCCACAAGCGCTCGGCGGACGGCCGGCGCCATTGACGGCGAATAGGTGACTTGTCACACTTCGTCAAATTCTGAGCTTCACACTTCATAAGCGGGCCGGGGGGCGTAGTTTTGAAGTCGTCGCCAGCGTGGGCCTTTTCCGTTTGGAGGGCACGCTGCGCGGCGATTTGCCGCGATCCATCCGGTCAGAATGTCGTGGCGACCCGTGGTCGCGCACTGCGAGAACATGATGCAATCCGCGCGGGTGGAACAACTGGCTGACTCCCAACCGCTGGCGAACTCTCCGCTGGCGCATTCCCTGACAGGCTGCAAGGTGCTGGTAATCGACGATTCCAGCACCATCCGCCGTACCGCGCAGATTTTCCTCACCCAAGCCGGGTGCCAGGTTGTGCTGGCCGAAGACGGCTTCGACGCACTGGCCAAGGTGGGTGACCTGAAGCCCGACATCGTGTTCTGCGACATCCTGATGCCGAATCTCGACGGCTACCAGACCTGCTCGCTGATCAAGAAAAGCCCAAAGTTTCATGCCACGCCTGTGATCATGCTGTCTTCGCGCGACGGAATTTTCGACCGTGCGCGGGGCAAGTCGGTCGGGGCGGTGGACCACCTTGCCAAGCCGTTCTCGAAGGAAGCGCTGCTGGAGGCGGTCCAGACGCATTTGCCGGTGGCGCCAGCTGCCGCGCAGTGATGGCATCTCTCTTAACGAAGGACTGTTTGTATGGCAATCAAGAAAGTGTTGGTGGTCGATGATTCTCCGACCGAAGCGCTGCACCTGTCGGAGATCCTCGGCAAGAACGGTTTCAAGGTGACGGTGGCTGCCGATAGCGAGCAGGCCATGACCAAGCTCGAAGGCGAAACCTTCGACCTGATCCTGATGGACGTGGTGATGCCGGGCCAAAACGGCTACCAGGCGACCCGCGCCATCAAGAAGGACGAGCGTTTCCAGGGCATCCCCGTGATCATGTGCACGACCAAGGGCCTGGAGACCGACCGTGTGTGGGGCATGCGCCAGGGCGCATCGGACTACATCGTCAAGCCGGTCAAGGCCGAAGAGCTGCTCGAGAAGATCGCCAAACTGGCGCAGTAAACCCGCGGCAGTTGGCCAATCGTTATCCAACCGCGCGCAACGCCTGACATGGCGTACAGCACAGGACATGAGCCAGACGTGAACGAACAGCGCACCAACCTGACCTCCCGCCAGCGCCTGCATGAATACCAGGCGATGCTGGCCCGCCGCCTCCAAGAGGCGCGCGCCAAGTCGTCGACGGAAGGCTTTCTGGGCGTGCAGATCGGCGAGCACCACTGGCTGCTGTCCCTGACTGAAACCGGCGAGGTGCTGGACTACCAGCCGCCCGCACGTGTGCCGCTTACGCAGCCGTGGTACCTCGGTCTCGTGAACGCGCGCGGCAACTTGCTTGGTGTGATCGATTTCGGCCTGTTCTGCGGTGAAGCGCCGACGGGCAGCGGCAGCGGCGCCAAGATCGTAGTGCTGTCCAAAGACCCGCAGCGGGCGTGCGCGATCGTTGTGCCGCGCGTGGCGGGCCTGCGCAGCCTGAGCGATCTGCAGCCCGCGGAAGCCTCCGTGGAAGAGGGCCGTCCGTGGTTGGGCCGCGCCTGGCGCGACGCGCAGGGCACGCAGTGGCGCGAACTGGATGTGCGGCAGCTTCTAGCCGATCCGGCGTTCCTGCAGGTCGGCCGCAGCCGCACATAAAGCGATTGGGCAATCAGGCCGTAGAGCCGTAGACCAAACAAGAAAGATTGAGCACGCCGCAACGGGAGCGGGGTGTGCAGGGGCAAGAGGCGGTGCGTGGCGCGCAACAGGGCGCGCCTGATGTATCCAGGCACTGCCGAAGGTGCGTACCACGCCGGATGGAACAAGGCGCGGACGCGGACGGGAAATCCATGCGGCTGATCTCGATAGAACGAGACGGCAGCATCGACAAGACAAGAGGGTCCTATGGGGTTCAAGTGGTTCAACGCAGGTCGCCGTGCCGGTGAGGCTGGGGCGCCGGAGGTTGCAGTGGAGGGCGCGTCGGCGGCTTCCGCGCAGTTGGCGCAGTTGGACAATGCGTCCCATACGGATGACGACAATCCCGCTGGCCCGCCCACGCAGTTGGGCCGCTCGCCCATGGATGCCGTGGTCGGCTGGATGGAGCGCGTGCCGTTTGCCGCGCAGCAGCGTGTCTTCACGATTGGCCTGGTGGTCGGTCTGCTGGCCCTGCTGATCTCGGTGTACCTGGATAACCGCCAGGCCAACAACGGTTCGGTGCAGATTGAAATTGCCGGTGACACGCTGATGCACTCGCAGCGTCTGGCCAAGGCAGTGCCGGTGGCGCTGCTGGGTAACACCAACGCATTCGCCCAGCTCAAGGAAAGCCGCGCGCGCTTGCAGGAGAACCTCGAGGCGTTGAAGAACGGCAGCTCCGAGCGCGGCGTGCGTGCCTCGGGTGGCGAGGCCGGAGCCCTGCTCGACAAGTCGATCGAAGAGTGGAAGCGCAGCGACAAGAGCGCGCAGGCCATTTTGGCGCAGGAAAAGACGCTGGTGGCGGTGGGTAAGACGCTGAACGTGTTCAACGCGTCGAACCCCGAACTGCTGGAAGAAGCCGAGCAGATCTCGTCGATGAAGCTGCAGACCAACGCGCCGGCCCGTGAAGTGGCCGCCTCGTCGCAGCTGGTGATGTTGACGCAGCGTCTGGGTAAGAACATGAACGAGTTCCTGGCCGGCGAAGGCGTGAACCCGGAAACGGCGTTCCTGCTCGGTAAGGACACGAACACCTTCCGCGAAACCCTGAACGGCCTGCTCAACGGCTCGGAAGCGCTGCGCCTCTCGGCCGCCACCGATGCCGAGACGAAGGGCTATCTGCAAGAGCTGTCGACCCGCTTCGACAACGTGCAGAAGACCACGCAGATCATTCTTGAAAACCTGCCGGGCCTGATTGCCGCAAAGCGCGCCCAGCAGCAGATCTTCAACGACAACGAAAAGCTGCGTGCCGACCTGTCGGACCTGCAGTCTGCCTATGCCGGCAGCGTGCGTAGCCGCCCGGTGACGCTCGGTGCGGTGGTGCTGTCGGCCATCCTGACCGTGGTCTGCCTGGCCGGCCTGGCCGCCCTGTACTTGCGCGATTCGCGCGTGCGTACGATGGAAGCAGAGGCCCGTCAGCGTGAAGCTGAAGAGCGCCGGATGGTGGAAAAGCGCAACAACGATTCCACCCAGGCCGCAATTCTGCGTCTGATGAACGAGCTGCAGGACATCGCAGACGGTGACTTGACCAAGCAGGCCACTGTGTCGGAAGACATTACCGGCGCCATTGCCGACTCGGTGAACTACACCGTGGAAGAACTGCGCGAGCTGGTCGGCCGGGTGCAGCAGACGGCCGAGCAGGTGACGCAGGCATCGTCGGCAGTGCAGACCACGTCGGAAAGCCTGGTGGCCGCGTCGGAAGAACAATCCCGCCAGATTCGCCAGACCGGTCAGTCGGTGGTGGAGATGGCCGACCGCATTACGCAGGTCTCGCGCGGCGCAGCCGAATCGGCCAACGTTGCACGTGCCTCGCTGGCTGCTGCAGAGCAAGGTCAGCAGGCGGTGCAGAACGCCATCACGGGCATGAACGACATCCGTGATCAGATTCAGGAAACCTCGAAGCGGATCAAGCGCCTGGGCGAATCGTCGCAGGAGATTGGTGAAATCGTGGAGCTGATCTCGGACATTACCGAGCAGACCAACGTGCTGGCACTGAACGCTGCCATCCAGGCGGCATCGGCTGGTGAAGCCGGCCGCGGCTTCTCGGTGGTGGCAGAGGAAGTGCAGCGCCTGGCAGAGCGTTCGGCTGAGGCAGCCAAGCAGATCGGTGCGCTGATCCGCACGATTCAGACCGACACGCAAGACGCGGTGCACGCAATGGAGCGCAGCACGGCGGGTGTGGTGGAAGGGGCCAAGCTGTCCGATAACGCCGGTGCCGCACTGGTGGAGATCGGCCGTGTGTCGCGCCAGCTTGCCGAACTGATCGAGAGCATTTCGCAGACGACCTCGCACGAAGCGACGCTGGCTTCGGACGTTGCGCAGAACATCGAACAGATCCTGCACATCACGGAACAGACGTCGACGGGTACGCGCCAGACCGCACAGTCGGTGCGCCAGCTCACGCAGCTTGCTGAAGAACTGCGTGACTCGGTGGCGCGGTTCCGCATCGCCTGAGCTCGTCACCACTGGATTTCGGGCGGGAGCGCCGAAGGGGCCACCCCTGGGCAATTGCGGCAACCGCCACCTGCTTTTTGGAAGCACACATGCGTCATCAATCTTCCGCCGAGCCCGCCCAGTCCCATCCTGCCTCGCTTGAGGCGACCGGGGCCCCTGCGGTTCGTCCGAAAGCTGCCGTGCCCGCGCGCGACCTCTCCGCGCTGGCGTGGGTGGCGCCCAACATGCGCGCCGCGCTGGACGATGCCGTGCGCGAGTTCGGCGAATACGCGGCCGAGGTCATCGCCAATCCGGAGGTCATCGGTGCGCGCGATACGACCTCGCTGCGCCTGGCTGGCCAGTATTTGCACCAGGCTGCCGGCGCGCTGCTGATCGTCGGGCTGCGTGGTGTCGACGTGTATTGCCAGGCCGCCAAGCGCCTGCTCGAAGCCGTCGATGCCGGCACCGTAGCCGCTGACGCGCAGACGCTGGATGTGTTCTCGCGCGCCGTGCAGGCGTTGCAGGAATACGTGGCCGACCTGATGGCCGGCATGGACGAAGAGCCGCTGCGCCTGTTCCAGCCGTATCAAGCCGTGCTTGCCCGCCTGGGCGAAGAGCGCATCCACCCGGCTGATCTGTGGGCCGATGAGCTGCGCCATCTGCCGGCTCTGCTGCTGCCCTCGCGCGATCTGCCCGGACTGGCACGCCTGCGCCGCAAGTTCGAACTCGCGTTGCTGACCGCGCTGCGCGCACCGGCATCCAACGCCGATGGTGCGCAGGTGGATCCGTCCGCCGCCGCTGCAGCGTACGCTCCGCTCGAAGAGTTGCTGCATGGCATTCGCGCGCTCGAGCGCGAACCGCGCCGTGCCGGAGACGATCTGCAGCGCGATCTGTGGCTCGTGCTGGCCCTGACCTTCGGCGCCTTGCGTGCCGGCCTGGTGCCGGCCGACATGACCGCCAAGCGCTTGGCGGCACGCGTCAACCTGTTGCTGCGCCAGTACTCGCACAACAACGTTCATCTGCCGCAAGGCCTGCTGACCGACGCGCTGTACCTGCTGGCAGGCATGGCGTACAGCAACGCGCCCGCAACCCCAATGGGCGACGACACGCTCGGCCCGGACATCGTGGCCTGTGTGCAGGCCTTTGCGATTCCGCCCACGCACGCACCGGCTGGCGCACTGCATACGCGCCAGTATTACGCGCTGCTGCCGACGGACACCAGCGACACGCTGCAACGCGTTGGCCGCTCGCTCGAATCGCTCAGTCAACAACCTGCGCCCGCTGCGGACGAACTCGACGCCGCACTGCAGACGCTTGCGCTGCATGCCGACGCGTTGGGCCAGCCGGCCCTGTCTGACCTGTCGAACCGACTGACCGAAGCTGCCGGGCAGGACGTTGCGCCCACGCTGCAATTCCTCTCGCGCATGCTGGCGCGCCCGTGGGCCGTGCATGGCGAATCCGGCGACTTGCGCAGCGCGTGGTTTGCCGCCCGCTGCAGCGAACTGGCCGAACACGCTCGCGCCACGCAAGACGGCCACGCCGTGCCAGCACCCGCATGGCTCGCGCTGCTGGCCGAAGAAGCCGCACAACGCCGCGCGCGCGCCGAGCAGGTTCGCACGCTGCAAACGCAGTTGGCCTCTGCCGAAACGCACCTCGATGCGTTCGAGCGTGAAGGCAAAGAAAGCGGCGGTCTGCAAGAAGCTGCACGCCTGTTCGGCGAGATGCAGAGTGCCTTTGCCGCACTCGACGCCTATGAGGCTGTCCACGCCACCGAAGCCGCGCAATCGACCATCAACGCGCTGCAAGCGGCGGGCGAGGGTGCCACCGCCGATCGCGAACGCTACCTGGCTGCGCTGGCCGCCAACGTCAGCGGCCTGCAGGCCTTGCTCGACGCGCTGGCTGCCGGCACAGAACTGACCGGCGGCCAGGTCGACGAGATCGTCATCGAAAGCCAGTTGACGCCGACCGGGCGCGAAACCGCATGGCGTGAGTTCGCCTTCGATACCGAATCCGGCATGCTGACCCGCCGCGAGCCGCAATCCGAAACGCTTGTCGGCGCGGGTGTGTCCAATGCCGAGGCTGCATCGCCGCTGCAATCGCTGCTCGATCGCCTGCTGGCCAAGCAACCGGTTGACCCGACCGACCCGCTGGCCGCCGAGTTGCGTGCCGCGCTGCAGGAAGCACGCGACGCCGCCGCCATCGACGACGATCCGGCTCGCCGACGTCGCCTGGAAGAGGCGCTGGCCCAGTTCGACGCATGGCAGGTCGGCAGCGCCGGTGCGCTTGAGCGTATGCAGGCCGCATTGGCGGCACCGGCTGCCGCGCCTGCCGCTGCCGCCGCATCTGCGCCTGCTGCCGTGCGGGATACCCAATCCATCGATGCCGAGCTGCTCGACATCTTCCTGTCTGAAGCCGAAGAAGTGCTGGCCGGCGTGCGTGCCGATCTGCATGGCCTACAGGACGCTGCCGATATGGGCACGGGAGGCCTGGCTGCCGGCCCCGACCTGGACTTGCTTACGCAACTGCGCCGCGCGTTCCACACGCTCAAGGGCTCGGGCCGCATGGTCGGCCTCACGCGCTATGGTGAAGCGGCCTGGGCGATCGAGCAGGTGATGAACGTCTGGCTGGCCGAGAGCCGCGTGCCGACGCATGACCTGGCCGCGCTCCTGACGCGCGCCGAGTCCGAACTGTCGACATGGGCGGCTGCCATTGCGCAATCGCCGCAAGCCGATCACGCCATCGAGCCGCTGGTCGCCGCCGCAGAGCGTGTGCGCCATGGCGGTCCGTTCGTGTGGCTGGAGACGGTGCCCGAAGCGCACGCTGCTTCTGAACACGTTGAGCCGCAAACGCACGAAGCACCGGCTGCGGAAGCCGCATCGCACGACATCGACGCGGCACAGCCGATGGAGCTGGCTGAGCCGGACGTGCCCGTTGCGGAAACCGAAGAAGATGACGAGCCCGCGCTGCCCGAAGTCGAGGCGCCGATGCCCGAGGCCATCGCGCCGGTGGTCGAGCATGAGGCCGTCGAGCCGGTTGCAGAGCGCGTCGAAGAGGCCCATCAGGAAACTGCCGCTGAACCGGTGGCCGCTGACGCTGACGTCGACGCCAAGGTGATCCCGTTCCCGTTCGCGCAGACCGGCGAGCCGGAGGAAGCACCGCACGACGATGGCGTGAAGGAGATTGGTCCGGTCCGCATCAGCGTGGCGCTGTACAACGTCTACCTGCAGGAAGCCGATGACCTGATCCGCCGCCTGGGCGTGGATTTCTCGGAGTGGCGTCACGAAGGCCGCACGCCCCCGAGCGAGCTGGCACTGCGCGCCGCGCACACGCTGCAAGGCAGCTCCGCCGTGGTCGAACTGGAGCCAGTGCGCCAGTTGGCTGGGGCGCTGGAGCAGGTGCTGCTGAACCTGAACAGCCGCCCGGTGGCGATGCATCCGGGCGACTTCCGCCTGCTCGATCAATCCATCGAGCGCATGCGCGGCATGCTGCATCAATTCGCCGCCAGCCTCTGGCCGGAAGCTGACGAGGCGATGCGCCGCAGCCTGGACGAACTGTGCGAGCGTCTGCTCGTGCGTCCGCGCCTGCCGCTGGAGCCGGCGCCCGCCGCCTTTGCCGAAGCCGAACAGGCCGAGAACGAAACCGCTGGCTTGGCCGGCGAGCCCGGGTTTGAGCCGGCGGAGATCACGCCGACGTTCGTGCCGTCGCTGGTGCCCGTGCACGAGTCGCCGGTTGCCGAGCCTGCCGTGGGTGAGCTGATCCGCCAGGCACCGGCCGACGCGCTCGACCCGGCGCTGCTGGAAATTTTCCTGGAGGAAGCGCACGTCGCGCTGCCCGAACTGGGCCAGCACCTGCGTGCGTGGGAAGCCGCGCCGCAGGACCGCAATGCCGCCGGCCTGCTGCTGCGTAATCTGCACACCGTCAAGGGCAGTGCGCGCATGGCCGGCGCCATGACGCTGGGTCAGGCCGCCCACGAAATGGAAAGCGCCATTGAAGGCGGCCTGCGCCAGAACCGCGTGGACGACGCGCTGTTCCGTAAGCTCTACGTCTGGTTTGACCGCATTCAGGCGCACGTCGATGCGCTGGGCGCGGGCAATCTGCTGCCGCTCGATGCCGGCCTTGCCGATGCTGCCGATGCGCCGCAGACGGCCGCTGGCGCGCAGGCATCGTCCGGCGCATCGCTGCTGCCAGCTGTTGCGGTATCGACGAACGTCGATCTGACCGGCGCGCGCAGCCCTGAAGCTGAAGCCCTGGAAGTGGCTGAACGCCAGCGTGCGATGGTGCGCGTGCAGGCGCGTGCGCTTGACTCGCTCATCAACGATGCGGGTGAAGTCGGTGCCGCGCGTGCGCGTCTCGAGTCGGAAGTCGATGCACTCAAGACCTATCTGTCGGAACTGAACGACAACGTGGCGCGCTTGCGCTCGCAGGTGCGCGAGATCGAAATCCAGGCCGAAACGCAGATGGAGTCGCGCATTGCCGATGCGGCTGCACACGACGAATCGTTCGACCCGCTGGAATTCGACCGATTCACGCGCTTGCAGGAACTCACGCGGATGATGGCCGAGTCCGTCAATGACGTGGCGACGGTGCAGCAGAACTTGTTCCGCGGTTTCGATCAGGCGTCGCTCGATCTGGAAACGCAGGCACGCCTCACGCGCGGCTTGCAGCGTAGCCTGATGCGCGCACGCATGGTGCAGTTCGATACCGTGGCCGACCGTCTGTATCGTGTGGCCCGCCAGGCCGCATCGGAAACCGGCAAGGAAGTCCGTCTGTTCATCAAGGGCGGTACGGTGGAACTTGATCGCAGCGTGCTGGACCGCATGGGCGGCCCGCTGGAACACATGATCCGCAACGCCGTCGCACACGGCATTGAATCTGCCGACGAGCGCCGCGCCAAGGGTAAGAATCCGGCCGGCGAGCTCACGCTCGAAGTGCAGCAGGAAGGCAACGAAGTCGTGCTGCATTTCGTCGACGACGGTGCCGGCCTGAACCTCGACCGCATTCGCGCCCGCGCGCTGGAACGCCAGCTTCTGGCGCCGGATGAGGAGGCCAGCGATGCGCGTCTCACCGAGATGATCTTCACGCCGGGCTTCTCCACGGCGGATCAGGTGTCCGAGCTGGCTGGCCGTGGCGTGGGCATGGACGTGGTGCGTGCTGAAACCGTCGCCCTGGGCGGCCGGATCTCGCTGCAGACCACGCCGGAAGTCGGCACGCGTTTCACCATCCACCTGCCGTTGACCACTGCCATTACGCAGGTGCTGCTGGTGCGTGTGAGCGAGCGCGTGTATGCGATTCCGTCGGGCATGATCGACCACGTGCAACAACTGCGCCCCCAGGCGCTGGCCGAGGCGTACAACGCCGCCGCGCTGCAATTGCCGACGGGCCCCGTGCCGTTCCACTACTTTGGCGCGCTGCTTGAAGAGGCGAAGTCCGTCACGGGCGGGCGCAAGTACTCGCCGGCCGTGGTGGTGCGCAACGGTGCCGAACGCGCCGCCGTGCACGTCGACGAAGTCATCGGCAACCGCGAAGTGGTGGTCAAGCACATCGGCCCGCACCTGGCGCGTCTGGAAGGGATTGCCGGTGCGACCACGCTGGGCGACGGCGAGATCGTGCTGATCTACAACCCCGTGGTGCTCACGCAGCGCTTCGAGCGCGAAGCCGCCGTGCGTGGTCTGTCCGATCAGGAGGCGACGGGTGCTGTTGCCGAGCTGCACCGCGACGGCAGCACCGACGCCGTGCCGGGCTTGGCCACACAGCCCATCGTCATGGTTGTCGACGATTCGCTCACGGTGCGCAAGGTCACGCAGCGTCTGCTCACGCGCTCCGGCTACCAGGCCGTGCTCGCACGCGACGGTGTGGACGCGCTGCGTCAGTTGCAGGAGATCACGCCCGACGCGATGCTCGTCGACATCGAAATGCCGCACATGGACGGCTTCGACCTTACGCGCAACGTGCGTGCGGACGAACGCATCGGCGCCACGCCGATCATCATGATCACCTCGCGTACGGCGGACAAACACCGCCGCTACGCCGCGGAGATCGGCGTGAACGTCTACCTGGGCAAGCCGTACAACGAAGAGGAATTGCTCCGGCATCTGCGCAACCTCATCGGCGAGCGGGCGCCGGCGGCCAACGCAGGCTGACGACGCGCATCGCAGAAACAACAACGGGCCGGTAAAACACCGGCCCGTTGCTCTTGGTGCATGGCGATTTTCAATCGTCGTCGCTGGTTTTGCTGAGTGCCGCCGCCTCAGCGCCCGATGTGCGATGCGCCTTGGTAACCGCATAGCGGTCCAGCGTCGCTGCACGCGCGCTGGCGTGGTCGACGATCGGCAAGGGATACGTTTCGCCCAACGCGACGCCCGCATCCTTCAGCACATTGGCAGGTGCTGTCCATGGCGCATGGATGTACTTGTCGGGCAGCTTTGCCAACTGCGGCAGGTACTTGCGGATGAAACGGCCTTGCGGATCGAACTTCTCCGACTGCGTGACCGGGTTGAAGATGCGAAACCACGGTTGCGCGTCGCACCCGCTGGAAGCCGCCCACTGCCAGCCGCCGTTGTTGGCCGCGAAGTCGAAGTCGTTGAGCACGTCGGCAAAATACTGCTCGCCGCGTCGCCAGTCGATACCAAGGTCCTTGATGAGAAAGCTGGCCGCCACCATGCGCAGACGGTTGTGCATATAGCCGCTCTGGAAAATCTGAAGCATGGCTGCGTCCACCAGCGGATAACCAGTGCGTGCACCCTTCCAGGCTTCGAAGCGTGCATCGCCGGTGTCGCCGTCTACCCAGCTGATGCGATCGAATTCGGGATGGAACGCGGCGGCGTCGGCCAAGTCCGGGCGGTGATGCAGGATCATGAAATAGAAGTCGCGCCAGACCAGCTCGGACAGCCACGTCGCCGCGCCCCGGCTTCCGCGGAGCATGGCGGCATGTGCACGCGCTGCAAGCGTGCGGATCGACACGGTGCCGAAGCGGAGGTGCGTCGACAGATAGCTGGGTCCGCGCACGGCGGGGAAGTCGCGGCGCGCATGGTAGTCGTCCATGCGCTCTTCAAACTCGTCGAGCAAGGACTGCCCCCCCGACATGCCGGTGGGCAGGGCAATCTCCGACAGATTGGTGCGAGCGAAGCCCATCGCTTCCAGCGCAGGCGTCGCGTGCGCAAGCGCCTGCGGCGGCTTGGCCAGCGCACCGAGGTAAGGCTCGGTCGGATACGCGCGCAAGTCGAACGGTGTCAACGCTGCCAACCACGCGTTCTTGTAAGGCGTGAAAACGCCGTACGGTTTGCCTTGCCCGTTCAGGATTTCATCGCGCTCGAAGATCACCTGATCCTTGAAGTCGAACCAGGCGCACGGCTGCTGAGCCAGCACTTTGCGCACCGCTTCATCGCGGGCCTGCGCGGAAGGTTCTTCGTCATGGTTGGCGAAAACGGCTTCGATGTTGAGCTTGCGCGCGATCTCGGGAATCGCGTGGCGCGGGTGATCATGCACGACGATCAGGTCGCCGCCGGCCTCGCGCAACGCGCTGCGCAGCTCCTCAATGGACGCGCGGATGAACTCGATGCGGCGGTCGGCCTTGAGCCCGCGCGCAAGCAGCGCGTCGAGGATGTCGCGGTCAAACACGAACGCGCAATAGACCTCGCGGCAGTGGCGCAAGGCATAATGCAGCGCCGCGTGGTCAAAGTGCCGCAGATCGCGCCGGAACCACACCAGACCACGCTGGAAGTGCGCTCCAATGTTGTACGGCTGGCGGCTTGGGGCGGTGGAGGGCATCGGATGGAATCGGTTGCTCTTTGGACTGGCCGAGCGTATCGCAAAAATCGCCCTTTTTTATCTTGTTCACGTTGTTGTCATGGCTGATTCTTCTCGTCTTCCGCTGTATCGCATCCTGCAATCCCAGGGCTTCGGCACGCGCCGCTATTGCAAGGACCTCGTGCTCGCGGGTCTGGTATTCATCAACGGCGTCGAGATGGAAAGCCCTGATGCGCTGGTCGATACCGCTGGCCTGGTGCTGGATGTCGACGGCGAACGCTGGGCGTACCACGCCCGCGCCTATCTGATGCTCAACAAGCCGGCCGGCGTGGAGTGCTCGCAAAAGCCGAAACACCATCCTAGCGTGTACACGCTGCTGCCGGTGCCGCTGCGCGAGCGGGCCGTCCAGTGCGTCGGGCGGCTCGACCAGGACACCACGGGCCTGCTGCTGCTCACCGACGACGGCCAGTTCGTTCACACCATCACCAGCCCGCGCCACCAGGTGCCCAAGGTGTACGAGATCGCCACCGCCGAGCCTGTGACCGATGCGCAGATCGCCCAGTTGTGCGCCGGCGTGCTGCTGGCTGATGAAAATGAAAACGTTGCCGCCGCCTGGGCCGAACGCGTGGACACGCACCACCTGCGCATGGCGCTCACGCAGGGCAAATACCACCAGGTGAAACGCATGGTGGCGGCCGCCGGCAACCACGTGGCCGGACTGCACCGCAGCGCCATCGGCGAGTTGTCGCTGGGCGATCTGGCCCCGGGCGAATGGCGCTGGCTGGAAGCCGCGGACCTGGAGGCTCTGAACACCACGCCGCCGAACGCTGCCGGGGCGAGTGCCTGAAGCGCCACAATGCGCCAAAACAAAAAACCTTGTGCCGAGGGCCGATTCCTCCAAATGAAAGGGGCACCGGCCGGGGGCTTTTGGTAAACTAGCCCCATGGCCTCGCCGGACGCACTTATCAATCTCACGAATCAGTTCCTGATCGCTATGCCCGGCATGGCGGATTCCACGTTTTCGGGCACGGTCGTGTACATGTGCGAGCACAATGAGCGCGGTGCGCTCGGGCTCGTGATCAACCGACCCATCGACATCGACTTGGCGACGCTGTTCGACAAGATCGATCTCAAGCTCGAAATCCACCCCCTCGCAGAACAATCCGTGTACTACGGCGGCCCGGTTCAGACCGAGCGCGGCTTCGTGCTGCACGACGCCACGGGCGCGTATTCATCGTCGCTGGCGGTGCCGGGCGGGCTGGAAATGACCACCTCCAAGGATGTGCTGGAAGCCGTTGCCCAGGGGGGCGGCCCGCACCGCTTCATCCTGACCCTCGGGTATGCCGGCTGGAGCGCCGGTCAACTGGAAGACGAAATCAGCCGCAACGGCTGGCTGACCGTCCACGCCGATCCCGAGATCATCTTCAACGTGCCTGCTGAAGAGCGGTTTGCCGCGGCGCTGAACCTGCTCGGCATCAACCCGGCCATGCTGTCGGGCGAGGCCGGGCATGCCTGAGCCCGCATCGTCGACGGGTCCAGCCACCACTTCCGTGCTCGCAGAGGGCACCTTGCTGGCATTCGATTACGGCGAAAAGCGCATCGGCGTGGCACTGGGTAACTCGATTACGCGCTCGGCGCGTGCGCTGGAAACCATTCCTAATCGCTCGGTCGATTTCCGTTTCACCCAGATCACGCGGCTTGTGGGCGAATGGCAGCCCGTTGGCTTCGTGGTCGGCATGCCTGTTCACCCCGACGGTGAAGAGCAGCCGATGATCAAGCTCGCCAAGCGCTTCGGCAATCAATTGCACGGCCGCTATGGCCTGCCGGTCACCTGGGTGGACGAGCGTTATTCGTCGATCGCCGCGCAGGACGCCGGTGCCTCCGACGATGTGCTCGACGCAGAAGCCGCGCGCATCATCCTCCAACAGTTTTTCGACGAACACGCATGACATCGCAACAGATCGATGCCGAGGCGCTGTACCAGAGCCTCGTTGCACAACTGCGCACGCGGCTTGCCGACGGCCACGCCTGGTCGGTGGCCGGCATTGTCAGCGGCGGCGCCTGGATCGCCAAGCGGCTGGCGCATGATCTTGGCCTGCCGGAATACGGTGTCGTCAACGTCGCCATGCACCGCGACGACTACGCCAAGAAAGGCCTGCACGCCAAGGCGCAACCGACCACGCTGCCGTTCGACGTGAACGAGCGCCGCATCCTGCTGGTGGACGACGTCCTGGCCAGCGGCCGCACCATCCGCGCGGCCATCAACGAGCTGTTCGACTACGGCCGTCCAGCTGCGGTGGAACTGGCCGTGTTGGTCGACCGCGGTGAACGCCAACTGCCCGTTGCTCCGGATTACATCGGTGAACGGATCATGTTGCCGCCCAACGAATCGCTCGTGCTGAGTGAAACCGGCGAGGGCGCTTCGGCCCGCTTCACCTTCACGCGCGAGCCCAAGGGCGCTTGAGTTCGCGCCGCGCCGCGCCCGCTTTGAACTGACCTGTACTGACCTCGTCGCCCTTCGTTTCTCATGCCCAAGACTTTCGCTAACCCGCAGCTCACGAAAAACGGCGAGCTCAAGCACCTGCTGTCGATCGAGGGGCTGTCGCGCGACATCCTCACGCACGTGCTGGACACCGCGCAGCAGTTCGTCTCCGTATCGGATTCCGACCGCGAGGTGAAGAAGGTGCCGCTGCTGCGCGGCAAGAGCGTGTTCAACCTGTTCTTCGAGAACTCCACGCGCACGCGCACCACGTTCGAGATCGCGGCCAAGCGGCTTTCGGCGGACGTGATCAACCTGAACATCAACGCGTCGTCCACCAGCAAGGGTGAGTCGCTGCTCGACACGATCAACAATCTGTCTGCGATGCAGGCGGACATGTTTGTCGTCCGGCACGCCAGTTCCGGTGCGCCGTACCTGATCGCCCAGCACGTCGCACCGCACGTGCACGTCATCAACGCGGGCGATGGTCGCCATGCGCACCCTACGCAGGGGCTGCTCGACATGTACACCATCCGCCACTACAAGAAGGATTTCTCCAACCTGACGGTGGCGATCGTCGGCGATATTCTGCATTCGCGCGTGGCGCGTTCCGACATCCATGCGCTGACGACGCTGGGCTGTGCCGAAGTGCGCGCCATTGGCCCGCGCACACTGCTGCCGGGTGGGCTGGAGCACATGGGCGTGCGCGTCTTCCACAACATGGAAGAAGGCCTGAAGGGCGTGGATGTGGTGATCATGCTGCGCCTGCAGAACGAGCGCATGAGCGGCGCGCTGTTGCCCTCGGCACAGGAATACTTCAAGGCCTACGGCCTCACGCAGGAGCGCTTGGCGCTGGCCAAGCCGGACGCCATCGTCATGCACCCGGGCCCGATGAACCGCGGCGTGGAGATCGACTCCGCAGTGGCAGACGGCGTGCAATCGGTGATCCTGAATCAGGTGACGTTCGGCATCGCCGTGCGCATGGCGGTCATGGGCATCGTAGCTGGCAACAACGACTAAGAAGAACGATGAAACTGCATATCAAAGGCGGCCGCCTGATCGACCCGGCCAACGGTATCGACGCACAACAGGACCTGTACATCGCGGCGAGCAAGGTGGTCGGTGTCGGCCACGCGCCGGCGGATTTCCATGCCAACAAGACTATCGACGCGACGGGCTTGGTTGTTTGCCCGGGCCTGATCGACTTGTCAGCCCGCCTGCGCGAGCCGGGCTTCGAATACAAGGCCACGCTCGAATCGGAAATGGCGGCGGCCATGGCCGGCGGCGTGACCTCGCTGGTGTGCCCACCGGACACCGATCCTGTGCTGGACGAACCCGGCCTGGTCGAGATGCTCAAGTTTCGCGCGCGCAACCTGAATCAGGCGCACGTGTATCCGCTCGGTGCGCTCACTGTCGGCTTGAAGGGCGCGGTGCTGACGGAGATGGCCGAACTGACAGAGTCGGGCTGCGTTGGCTTCTCGCAGACCGATGCGCCGATGGCCGACACGCAAGTGCTGATGCGTGCGCTGCAATACGCGCAGACCTTTGGCTTCACCGTCTGGCTGCGCCCTGAAGACCCGTATCTGGGTAAGGGCGGCGTGGCCGCAAGCGGCCCGCTGGCGTCACGCCTGGGCCTCTCGGGTGTGCCTGTCATGGCTGAGACGGTGCGCCTGCATACCATCTTCGAGCTGATTCGTAGCACGGGCGCCCGTGTGCACCTGTGCCGCTTGTCATCGGCCGCGGGCATCGAGCTTGTACGCCGTGCGAAAGCCGAGGGTTTGCCGGTCACATGCGACGTGAACGTCCACCATATCTCGCTGACCGACGTCGATATCGGCTACTTCAATTCGCAGATGCGTTTTGTGCCGCCGCTGCGCTCCGGGCGCGACCGCGACGGCATCGTGCGTGCGCTGGCCGATGGCACCATCGACGCGATCTGTTCCGACCACACGCCTGTGGATGACGACGAGAAGCTGCTGCCGTTTGCCGAGGCCACACCCGGCGCGACCGGCCTCGAAACCCTGCTGCCGCTCACGCTGCGCTGGGCCACCGAACACAAGGTCGAGCTGTCGAAGGCTCTGGCGCGCATCACCAGCGAGCCGGCTCGTGTGCTGGGCCTGCATGCAGGCTCGCTGGAAGTTGGGGCGATGGCCGATGTGTGCGTGTTCGATCCGGATGCGACCTGGAAACTTGAGCCGCGCGCTCTGCGGAGCCAGGGCAAGAACTCGCCGTACCTGGGCTTCGAGCTGGCTGGCCGCGTACGTGCCACGATGGTCGCTGGCCATCTTGCCTATGACGGGCATTGATCAGCGCGTGGCAAGCGCGCCCAGCGAGGTGAGCACGCCACAGCGCAAGCATGTGCGCCGCAAGCTGCGGTTGCTCGCCCATCTGGCCGAAGGCCTTATCACGTGCGCGCTGCTGTTCTGGTGGGTCAGGCTTGAGATCAAGCAGAGGCTGATTCAGCGTTGGTCGCGCAAGTTGCTCGCGCTGTTCAGTGTCTCGCTCGTTGTGCATGGCGAGCCGGTCGCGGGCAAGGATCTGGCTGGCTCCATGCTGGTGTCCAACCATGTCTCGTGGATCGACATCTATGCGATCAACAGCTGGTACCCACCGCGCTTCGTCGCCAAATCGGAGATTCGCAGCTGGCCAATCATTGGCTGGCTGTGCGCGCAGACCGGCGTGCTGTTCGTCGAGCGCGCCCGCAAGCGCGATGCGCATCGCATCATGCATGTCATCGCTGATGCGATGCGTTCCGGCGATGTCATTTGCGTGTTTCCCGAGGGCACGACGTCGGACGGGCTGCAGCTGCTGCCGTTCCACGCCAATCTTTTTCAGGCGCCGGTTAGCGCTGGCGCACCGATCCGCCCGCTGGCGCTGCGCTATCGCATTGCCGAGACGGGTGAGTTGACGACCATTCCGGCGTATATCGGTGATCTGTCGATGATGGACACGATCAACGCCATGCTGAACGGGCCACCGTTGGTGGTGGAAGTGTTCGTGGGCCCCGCCGTGGCTCCGGAGATGGACCGCCGTGGGCTGGCTGCACATAGTCACGACGCTGTTGCCGCGCTGATCGACCGCGCGGGCTAGGCTACTCGGCTATTTCTTCTTGTGCGCGAGCGGGTCCTGCGCCTGCTCGCAATCCACTTGGATCACGTCACGCCCGGCTGGTGCCAGCGATAGCTTCGCCGCCGTCAGCTTGCCACCCCACACGCAGCCGGTATCCAGGCCCATCACATCGTCGCGCATCACCAGCCCGCGTGTGGACCAATGCCCGAACACGATCGGTGTGCCGCGCGTGCGGCGCCCCGGCACGTCGAACCACGGCATGTGGCCATCCGGAGCGCCATCGGCGTCAGTAGTCTCGAACTCCATCGTCCCATCGGGCTTGCAGAAGCGTAGGCGCGTCAAGGCGTTGATGGTCAGCCGCAGCCGATCCATGCCGACGAGATCGTTGCTCCACTTGTCCGGATGGTTACCAAACGCATCGGCCAGGAAGGTTTTCCAATGTGGGCTACGCAGCTCGCGCTCCACCGCGCCGGCCAGTTCTAGTACGTCGCCCGTCGTCCACTGAGGCAGGACGCCGGCGTGCACCATCAGGAAGCTGTTTTCGAAGATGGCCAGCGGCTGGTGGCGCAGCCAGGTGATCAGTTGATCGCTATCGGGGGCGGAGAGAATCTCGGCGATGGTGTCTCGCTTGCCGGGTTTTCGCACCCCTGCCACCACGGCCAGCAGGTGGATGTCGTGGTTGCCAAGGACGGTGCGTGCGCGTCCTGCTTCGCATAGCGAAATGACCTGGCGCAGCGTGGCCAGGGACTCGGGGCCGCGGTTGACGAGGTCGCCGACGAAGCGCAGCACGGCGTTGGCGGGGAGGGCGGCCAGCAGGGTCTGGAGAGGGGAGCAGCAGCCTTGGAGGTCGCCGATGGCGTGGGGGGACGTTGTCACGGGAACGCTGGAATGCACGGCGGCTACGTAAACAGAAGTCGTTGTCCAGGACTGAGAAGTGGGTCTCGGTTCTTACAACGTGCTACAAAATTCTCGGAGCCCCGCGAGGGGGGAGATGGAGGGCAAGATAGAATACGTGGTTTATTGTGACGCGCGGCAGTTCGTTGTCTTGCTGCCCTTGTTGTGGGGACAACCTGGGTGTCAGCACGCTATGGCCCTGATGGCCCGATGATAGGCAGGAGTACAGAGTTTGTCCCATATCCTCGTAACTGGCGGTGCCGGGTTCATTGGCAGTAATTTCGTACTGCAGTGGTTATCTGCCCCGGCTGCTGAAGGCGTGGTCAATGTTGACAAGTTGACCTACGCCGGCCATAGACAGACGTTAGCCTCCGTTGAGGGCGATTCCCGCTATGTCTTTGTGCAGGCTGACATCTGTGATCGCGCGGCGCTGGATCAAGTGTTTGCTGAGTTTCAGCCGCGGGTCGTAGTGCATTTCGCTGCTGAGAGCCACGTTGACCGGTCGATTTACGGACCCGCAGCCTTCATTCAAACCAATCTGGTCGGAACGTTCACGCTGCTGGAGGCTGCGCGAGCATATTGGGCGGGCTTGCATGCCGATTCGCAAGCCGAGTTCCGTCTGCTTCATGTATCCACTGACGAAGTGTTCGGTTCGCTCGGCCCGCAGGATCCGCCCTTCACAGAAACCACCCCGTACCGACCCAGCAGCCCCTACTCAGCCTCCAAGGCTGGGTCAGACCACTTGGTGCATGCCTATCACCACACGTACGGGGTGCCTGTTGTTAAAGCAAACTGTTCGAATAGTTATGGCCCGTATCAGTTTCCAGAGAAGCTGATTCCCAAGATCATCACGCACGCGTTCGAGGGAAAGCTGCTGCCCATTTATGGTGATGGCCTGAATGTGCGTGACTGGATACATGTCGGCGATCTGTGTGCGGCATTACGCGCGATTCTGGCGCGCGGACGTGTAGGTGAGACGTACAACATAGGGGCAAACAACGAGCGTTCGAACCTCCAGATCGTCCACGCGTTGTGTGATCTGCTTGATGAATTGGTTCCCAGGTGGGCTGGCTCGTACAGAGAGCAAATACACTTCGTCGAAGATCGACCGGGTCATGATCGGCGCTACGCTGTTGATGCCAGCAAGATTCATGATGAACTTGGTTGGCAGCCACAAATGGTCTTTGAGGTCGGCTTGCGAAGTACGGTGCAGTGGTTTTTAGATAACCCGGAATGGGTGCGACGTGCCTCGACCCGATTCACAACTGGTTTTCCCTCTGCATGAGAAGTCACACAGGGGCAACGCCGGTCATGCTCGTTATTGGACGTAATGGCCAGATTGGTTTCGAATTGTGCCGGAGTTTATCGACGCTTGGCCATGTGATCGGTTTGGGTCGCACAGATTGTGATCTGGCCAATCCTTCATCCATTCGGCAAGCTGTGAAAAGCATTCGCCCGGATGTGATTGTGAATGCGGCGGCCTACACGGCAGTCGACCGCGCAGAGATGGATGCAGACACCGCCTTTGCCGTTAATGGGGTTGCGCCTGGGATAATCGCAGAAACCGCAAAAGGGCTAGGGAGCTTGTTGGTACATTACTCCACTGACTATGTCTTTGATGGTTTTAAGCCTTCCCCCTATGTGGAAACGGACGAGCCTCGCCCGCTCTCGGTGTACGGAAGGAGCAAGCTGGCAGGGGAAAATGCGATTGTTGCGACCGGGGCAGCAGCAATTATGCTGCGTACCGGTTGGGTGGCGAGCGCTCGTGGGACAAATTTTGCAAAAACCATACTTGCGCTGGCAAGTGAGCGCTCTCGATTCCAGGTGGTGTCGGATCAGCATGGTGCACCAACAACGGCTTCCGTGGTGGCGGATACCACAGCACAAATCGTTGCACGCTACTGGCGCCACGGACGTCGCGATCAATTCCAGTGCGGTCTTTACCACCTTTCGGCCGCAGGTCAGACGACTTGGCATGCCTACGCATCAGAAATTGTGCGCTATGCCGCAAGTAAGGGAGTGTCTCTCAAGGCTACTCCTTCAAGCATAGAGCCAATTCCCGCCTCGACGTATGCGGCCTTGGCAAGCAGGCCTTCGAACTCCTGCCTTGATACTCATAAACTTCGGGAGGTGTTTGGTGTCTATTTGCCTCACTGGCGAGAATGCATTCATCATTTGCTTGATCAGATAATATTCGATCTATAGTTAAATGCTGCATGAGGTCTTGGTAAAATGCATTTCTTCCTATTTTAAAGACACGATTTTTCTAAATTATAGAAAAATGTTTGTGTTGTGTGGCCTTTCTATCAAATTTTTGATGGTTTAGAGCTGAGCCGCGACAAGGTAATTTTATGGGTAGAGGGTTGAGATGAAGGTGACGCCAACCGAATTGCCGGAAGTCTTGTTGATTGAGCCTGATTCGTTCTTCGATGCGCGTGGATTTTTCTATGAAAGTTTCAATAAGGCTAATTTTGCCAAGGCTACTGGAGTCGATGTCGATTTTGTCCAAGATAATCACTCGCATGGGCGAAAAGGTGTCTTGCGGGGACTCCACTTCCAGGTGGGATCGCCTCAAGGAAAGTTGGTGCACGTGGTTCGCGGCAGCGTTTTTGACGTTGCAGTCGATATTCGAAAAGAGTCGCCAACCTTTGGGCGTTGGGTTGGCGAATTCTTGACGGAGGACAACCGAATGCAAATGTGGATTCCTCCCGGTTTTGCACATGGTTTTCTGGTTTTAAGCGAATTGGCAGACTTTCTCTACAAAGTAACTGACTATTACGCGCCGTCGCGTGAGGGGAGCATTGCTTGGAACGACCCTCAGTTGGGTATCAAATGGCCGCTTTCGGATTCAACTCCAGTGTTGTCGGCGAGAGACCTAGCGGCGAAACCTTTGAGTCAGCAGCGGCTGCTATGACAGGATTGTGGCCTGCTCGGCTATTGAAGCAGACAATTCCAATGGTAGGGCTGCTACGGTTAAAATTACGGGTTGTCCTAAAGGTTCGGGCGCGTCACTACCTAAGGCGATGGTCGGGCAGGCACGGCTGGTTGAACCCTGAGTGGCTGTCTGCGCGTGTCGGTTGTGGCGTTTGGATCGATGGGCTTGTGTCCCGCAAATCAATCAAGGAATGATCCCAATGAAAGGAATTTTGACGATTACCGGCGGTACCGGTTCCTTCGGCAATGCAGTGCTCAAGCGTTTTCTCGACAGCGATATCGACGAGATTCGCATCTTCAGCCGCGACGAGAAAAAGCAGGACGACATGCGTAAGCGCTACGCTAGCTCGAAGCTGAAGTTCTATATCGGCGACGTACGGGATCGCCGCAGTGTGGATGCGGTTATGCGTGGAGTGGACTATGTCTATCATGCTGCTGCCCTGAAACAAGTCCCGTCGTGCGAGTTTCATCCGATGGAGGCAGTACGCACAAACGTTCTGGGGACAGAGAATGTGCTGAGCGCTGCCGTTGACGCCGGAGTCAAGCGAGTTGTTTGCTTGAGTACGGATAAGGCGGTCTATCCCATTAACGCGATGGGCATCAGCAAGGCGTTGATGGAGAAGGTCATGGTTGCTGCGAGTCGCAACCTCGAAGGCACCAGTACCGTCATCTGTGGTACGCGCTACGGTAACGTGATGGCATCGCGTGGTTCGGTGATCCCGCTGTTCGTTGAACAGGTCTTAGCGGGTAACCCGATCACCGTGACGGACCCCACCATGACGCGTTTTATGATGACGTTGGCCGACGCGGTCGACTTGGTTCTTTACGCGTTCGAGCACGGTAACAACGGCGACATTTTTGTGCAAAAAGCGCCGGCTGCAACCGTTGATGTGCTGTCGAAGGCCATTCTGGATTTGATGCGCAAGCCTACCCACCCGGTGAATGTTATCGGTACGCGTCACGGAGAGAAGCTCTATGAAGCCCTCTTGAGCAGGGAAGAGATGGCTTGCGCCGAAGACATGGGCAATTACTTCCGGGTACCGCCAGACGGCCGTGATCTGAACTATGCGAAATTTGTCGAGCAGGGTGAGTCGCGCTTAACAACTAGCGCGCATGGCGAGGACTACAACTCGCATAACACCATGCGCCTAGACGTGGAAGGCATGAAGGCCCTGCTGCTGAAGCTTGACTTCATGCAACGCATTGCGCGTGGAGAGCATGCGGTTGCCGAGGAGTGAACGCATGAACGTTTTAATCACTGGCGCCAATGGCTTCGTCGGCAAGAATTTGCGTTTGCGCTTATCCGAACGCAAGGATGTGCAGGTGCGGTGCTTTACGAGGGAAGATGATGTTGCTCTCTTGCCCGGACTGCTGAGGGAGATCGATTTCGTCTTCCATCTTGCCGGTGTCAATCGTCCTCAGGATCCTGATGAATTCACGGCAGGCAATGCGGAACTGACCCAGGTACTTTGCAAGGCTCTGTGCAGCCAAGCTGATGCAACCGGCCGCAGAATCCCCATTGTTTATACATCGTCAACCCAGGCTGCGTACGATAACCCCTATGGCCGGAGCAAGCGTGGCGCTGAGACGGCCCTGTTCGATGCTCGCCAAAGTCACCAGATCCCGGTGCATGTGTTTCGTTTGCCTAATGTTTTCGGCAAGTGGTGTAAGCCGAATTACAACTCCGCAGTGGCCACGTTTTGCCACAACGTAACTCGCGGTCTGCCAATCCAAGTGAACGATCCGAGCGCGTCTCTCACGTTGGTTTACGTCGACGACGTAGTGGAGCGCTTCGTGCAGCTGATGGACGGCGCCGACGCATCGGTCGATGCCGACGGCTTTGCGCTGATGGCGCCGCAGTTCACGACGACGGTAGGTGAAGTGGCGGCGCATATTCAGTCGTTCAGGGAAAGTCGCGACACGCTGGTGACTGGGCGCGTTGGTACGGGCCTGATTCGAGCACTGTATGCCACCTATGTGAGCTATTTGCCGGTCGAGTCGTTTGCTTACACCGTGCCGCAGTACGGCGATCCGCGCGGTGTGTTTGTGGAGATGCTCAAGACGCCCGATTGCGGGCAGTTTTCGTTTTTTACCGCCCACGCGGGCATTACACGAGGCGGTCACTATCACCATACGAAGACCGAGAAGTTCCTCGTTATCAAGGGCCGGGCGCGTTTCAAGTTCCGCCACATGCATACAGGAGAAACGCATGAACTGGTGACCAGTGGTGCCAAGGCAGAGATCGTTGAGACCGTGCCCGGCTGGACGCACGACATCACCAACATTGGTCAGGACGAGATGATTGTCATGCTCTGGGCCAACGAGATTTTTGATCGAGCCCATCCAGATACTTACACTTGTCCGCTGTAAGCCAGCCGCCCCTACTCAGACACCGATGAAGAAACTCAAAGTCATGACTGTGGTCGGTACCCGGCCTGAGATCATTCGCCTATCACGTGTGATGGCGCGCCTAGACGAACATTGTGACCACGTACTGGTACACACCGGCCAGAACTATGACTACGAACTGAACCAGATCTTCTTTAGTGATCTGGGTATTCGACAACCAGACCATTTTCTCAATGCTGCGGGCGGCGGTGCCGCTGAGACTATAGGCAAGATCATCATTGCTGTTGATGGCTTGCTTGGTCAGGAAAAACCAGAGGCGTTGCTTGTGCTGGGAGATACCAACAGCTGTTTGTCCGTCATACCGGCTAAGCGCCGCAAGATACCGATTTTCCACATGGAGGCCGGAAATCGATGCTTCGACCTCCGCGTGCCGGAAGAGACGAACCGCCGCATTGTTGACCATACTGCGGACATCAACCTGACGTACAGTTCTATTGCACGCGAGTACCTGTTGCGCGAAGGGTTGCCGCCGGACATGGTCATCAAGACAGGCAGTCCGATGGCGGAGGTGTTGACTTATCACACTTCGGCGATCGAGAGATCTGATGTGCTGGCACGCCTAGGGTTAGCCACCGGTCAGTTTTTTGTGGTGAGCGCCCATCGTGAAGAAAATATTGATTCGGATGCCAACTTCGGCAAGCTGGTGAGTGTCCTCAACACTGTCGCTCAGCTATATAACTTACCGGTGATTGTCTCTACGCATCCGCGTACTCAGAAGCGCGTTGATGCACTGGGTATCAAGTTCCACGCTAACGTGCAACTGCTCAAGCCGCTTAGTTTTACCGACTACAACAAGCTTCAAGTCGAGGCGAAAGCTGTGCTTTCGGATAGCGGTACGATCAACGAGGAATCTTCAATCATGAACTTCCCGGCATTGAATTTGCGCGAAGCGCACGAGCGTCCGGAGGGGATGGAAGAGGCTGCTGTGATGATGGTAGGTCTGGAGGCTGAACGCATCGTACAGGGTCTCGAAATCCTGAATGGCCAAGCTCGCGGAGCCACACGCTTGTTACGCCAAGTGGCCGACTACAGTATGCCCAACGTATCGGACAAGGTAGTCCGCATCATCCATAGTTACACAGACTACGTAAACCGCGTGGTCTGGAAGAAGTACTGATAAATGAGCGTACGTGTTCTGCTGTTGACCCAGTGGTTCGATCCGGAACCCACGTTCAAGGGCATCGTATTTGCCCGCGAATTGGTGCGTCAAGGGTTCGAAGTGGAAGTGCTGACCGGTTTCCCGAACTATCCTGGCGGCAAGCTCTATCCAGGGTATAGCGTAAGTTGGTTGCAACGTGAGGTTATCGATGGCATCCGCGTGACGCGTGTGCCGTTGTATCCCAGCCATGATCAATCTGCGATTCGGCGCATCCTAAATTACGTCAGTTTCGCGATGTCAGCGGTGTTTCATGGGCTCTTCTCGATACGGCGTTGTGACGTAATTTACGCATATCATCCGCCACTGACAGTTGGCGTCGCAGCAAGCCTCATTCGGTTGTTCCGCCGAATTCCGGTGGTCTATGACATTCAGGACATGTGGCCGGATACGTTGCGTGCGACCGGCATGATCAGTAACCAAAGGGTACTCCAGGTTGTCGATGCTGTTTGCCGGTGGGTGTACCGCCGCGCCGATCATATCGTTGTGCTGTCACCTGGCTTCAGGCGACTGCTGATTGAGCGGGGGGTGCCCGCGGCGAAGATGGATGTCATCTGTAACTGGGCGGATGAAGCTTCGCTTGGCAACCCTGGTGGCATTTTGCCAAGCGATTTCCCGCAGTCAAACCAATTCCGGGTTGTATTTGCCGGGAACATGGGGAGGGCACAAGCGCTCGACGCCGTTCTTGATGCTGCCGCCTTGTTGCAGTCTCGTACATCTCGCGTCTGTTTTGTTTTTGTCGGCGGAGGTGTTGAGGTTGAGGGCCTCAAGAGTCGCGCATCGGCCCGAATGTTACATAATGTGACATTTATTCCTGCCGTCCCAATGTCCGAAGTCGGTACCCTCCTGAAAGAGGCGGATGCTCTATTGGTTCACTTGCGGCGGGATCCTCTATTTCGGATCACCATCCCTTCCAAAACGCAAGCGTACATGTCGGTCGGTAAGCCGTTGCTCATGGCGGTTGATGGTGATGCGGCTGAGCTGGTCAGGGAGTCGGGCGGCGGCGTAGTCGCTACGTCCGAAAATGCCGAATCAATTGCGCAGGCGGCAGAGTCGCTTGCTGCCTTGTCACCGGATGAGCTGAGGACCTTGGGGCGCCGCGCGCAGGCGTACTACCAAGAGAAGTTGTCGATCAGCGTAGGCGTAGCTCGGTTCGGAAGTATTTTTAGGAAACTTGCTACTAGGCGGCAGCGATGAAGCGTTGCTTTGATTTTTTTGTGGCGGCAACGGCGCTGGTGTTGCTGGCGGGCCCGCTATTAGTGCTGGCAGTTTTTGTTCGCGTCAAACTGGGCAAGCCGGTCCTGTTTTCGCAGGTTCGTCCAGGAAAGCATGGGAAGCCATTTCGCATGGTTAAGTTCCGGACCATGACAAATGAGCGCGGGCCGGATGGAACACTACTCCCGGATGCGGATCGTTTGACGCGCTTCGGTCGATTTTTGCGTGCAAGTAGTCTGGATGAGTTGCCTGAATTGTGGAATGTGCTAAAGGGTGATATGAGCCTTGTTGGTCCGCGACCACTTCTCATGGATTACTTGCCGCTATATTCGTCAGAGCAGGCACGGCGACATGAAGTCCGACCCGGGGTAACCGGGTGGGCACAAGTAAATGGCCGTAATGCACTGAGTTGGGAGGATCGTCTGTCGCTGGACGTATGGTACGTCGATCATCGTTCATTTGCTCTTGATATTCGGATACTTTGGTTGACTGTGCGCAAGGTGTTGATGCGTGACGGCATTAGCGCGGCAGGCGAAGCGACGATGTCAAGATTTACTGGAACGAAGCGCGAGTAAAGCGCCGGTACGCTATGAAGCAATTTGCAATATACGGGGCCAGCGGTTTCGGGCGAGAGATTTTGCCGGTATTGCGTCGACAGTTGCAGGATGCGGAAGCTGATCCATGGGATCTGGTCTTCATTGATGATATGCCGGCAGCGACAGTTCAGAACGGTCATCGGGTATTGACGTATAGCCAATGGCTCAACGAATCGACGGGGTCAAAACATATAAGCCTTGCAGTGGCCGACAGCAGTATTCGTAAGTCTCTCGCCTTGCGATGCCAATCGGACGGCATGGCATTCCAACAAATCCGTGCAGAAAGTGCGGTGGTTATGGACGATGTCCAAATTGGCGAAGGCGCCATCCTATGCCCATTTGTGACATTGACCAGCAATGTACGTATCGGACGACACTTTCACGCCAATCTTTACAGCTACGTCGCACACGACTGCGTGATCGGGGACTTCGTTACTTTCGCCCCAGGCGTGCACTGTAACGGCAACATCATCGTGGAAGATCACGCGTACATTGGGACAGGCGCAATTCTCCGTCAAGGTCACGCGGATTCGCCACTCATCATTGGTCATGGCGCGGTTGTGGGAATGGGTGCGGTGGTGACAAAGAGCGTTCCACCGGGCGTTACCGTAGTCGGTAACCCGGCGCGAGTCCTGAAGCGTTGACCAATAGACTTAAGATTTAGACATAGAGATAAGAATGCTTAATACACCATTTTCTCCATGGCCAAATTTTACCTCAGAAGAGGCCGACGCTATTCAGCGCGTGCTTTTGTCGAATAAGGTGAATTACTGGACTGGTACGGAGTGCCGCGACTTTGAGAGGGAGTTTGCCGCTTGGGTTGATACGCGCTATGCCGTCGCACTTGCTAACGGGACGCTCGCATTGGATGTGGCGCTAAACGCGTTAAATGTTGGTCCGGGCGACGAAGTCATTGTCACCCCACGGACATTCATCGCCAGCATTTCGTGCGTCGTGAATGCTGGAGCTACACCTGTTTTTGCTGATGTTGAAGAAGACAGCGGCAATATCTCTGCGGACACCATCCAGCGCGTGCTGACGCCTCGTACGAAGGCGGTAGTGTGTGTTCACCTGGGAGGTTGGCCCTGCGATATGGACCCTATCATGGGGTTGGCGGACCAGTACGGTTTCAAAGTGATCGAGGACTGTGCACAGGCACACGGTGCAAGCTACCGAGGGCGCAGCGTAGGCTCCATTGGCCATATCGGTGCGTGGAGTTTCTGTCAGGACAAAATCATGACCACTGGCGGAGAGGGGGGCATGGTCACGACCAACGATGAAGCGCTGTGGCGCGCCATGTGGTCTTTCAAGGACCACGGCAAGAGCTATGAAGCGGTATATGAGAGGCAGCATCCGCCGGGTTTCCGTTGGCTGCATGAGAGTTTCGGCACCAACTGGCGCATGCTGGAAATACAGGGCGTAATCGGGCGCATTCAGTTGCGCAAAATGGCTGCCTGGACCAGGCAGCGTACCATCAACGCGGAGGCCATCTGGAATACATGCCGGCGCTTTCCCGCGGTTCGTGTGCCCGAAATTCCCACCGGCAGTATCCATGCGCACTACAAGTGCTACGTCTACGTCGATGCGGACCGGCTGTCAGTAGGCTGGACTCGTGATCGCATCATAGAAGAAATCTGTGCTGCAGGTGTGCCTTGTTATCAAGGCTCATGCTCGGAAGTGTATTTGGAAAGAGCATTTGATGGTACGGGCTGGCGGCCGTCAGAGCGTTTGCCTGTGGCGCGCGCTTTGGGCGAAGGCAGCCTGATGTTTCTTGTTCATCCGACACTCACCGAGGCTGAGATCACTAAGACCTGCAAGGCAATCGCCGATGTCCTGGGGCGGGCCTCTAAGTGAACAAATTGATCGCTCCTCTTCTTACGTTACCACGGACTGCCAAGCGGTTCGTCGTGGTGGCGCTGGATTTGCTCCTCGCTGTGGTTTCGGTCTGGGTAGCGTTCTACTTGCGTATTGATCAGAGCGGCTTGCCCCACCAGCAGCAGAAGTATGTGTATTTGCTGGCGCCAGTATTGGCATTTCCGCTCTTCGTGCGTTTCGGGCTTTATCGAGCCATTTTTCGCTATACAGGAATGGCTGCGCTCGCGAGCACGGCTAAAGCAGTGGGTATCTACGGTGCGTTATTCTTCGGCACGCTTCTTTTCTTCAAATGGGATGGTGTGCCGCGTAGCGTTGGTTTAATCCAGCCGATGTTGTTTCTGCTATTGGTCGGTACAAGTCGGGCTATGGCGCGCTTTTGGTTGACGGGGCGTCCAGCGAAATCCCGCCAATGGGAAGGGCGTCTCTTGATCTATGGCGCAGGCGACGCTGGTGTACAGACGGCATCTGCTCTTGCAGTGGGGCAGCAGTTTGCGTTATTAGGATTTATTGACGAGGATCCATCTAAGGTTGGACGCACTATTAACGGCCTGGACATCATTGGCCCCGACGAGGTGAGCGATGCAGTTAGCCGGATGGGCATAACCGACATCCTGTTGGCAATGCCGTCGCTGGGTCGCGCGCGGCGCAATGCCATCATTGCGAGTTTGCGTGAGTTGCCGGTGCATGTCCGTACGCTTCCCGGGATGGCCGATCTCGCTTCGGGTCGTGTTACCGTACGCGACTTCCAGGAGCTTGATGCTGAGGACTTGTTGGGCCGGGCTCCGGTGCCCCCCGATGCGGCACTACTCGCCCGCAATTTGTCGGGCAAGACGGTGCTTGTGACTGGTGCCGGGGGGAGTATCGGTAGCGAGTTGTGCCGCCAGATCGTGATGGAAAAGCCGCGCAGGCTGGTGCTGGTGGAGCATAACGAGTTCGGTTTATACACCAGCCACCGGGAACTGGAAGGGTTGTGCACGGAGCACCATTTGGCTGTCGAAATCGTCCCGCTGCTGGCGAGCGTGAGCAAGCTTGGGCGTTTGCGCGAGATTTGCCAACTATATCGCCCAACGACGGTCTATCACGCGGCGGCGTACAAACACGTGCCCTTAGTGGAGGCCAATCCGGCAGAAGGTGTTCTAAACAATGTGTTTGGTACGCTCAATATGGCGCGAGCGGCCATGGAGAGCGGCACTGCGTACTTTGTACTAATTTCAACCGACAAGGCAGTGCGGCCCACCAACGTGATGGGAGCTACCAAGCGCATGGCTGAGTTGGTGTTGCAAGCGTTGGCCGCAAATCGAACTGTAGAGTTCAATGCACTTGATGGTTCCTCGAAGGCAACCGTAGACAATCAGACCGTTTTTGCTATGGTCCGCTTCGGCAATGTGCTCGGCAGTAGCGGCAGTGTGGTGCCTCTATTTCGCCGACAGATACTGGAAGGTGGTCCACTTACAGTTACCCACAAAGACGTGACGCGCTATTTCATGACGATTCCTGAGGCCGCGCAATTAGTCTTGCAAGCCGGTGCGATGGCACATGGCGGTGAGGTATTTGTTCTTGATATGGGACAACCTGTGAAGATCATTGATCTTGCTCGCCAGATGGTGAAATTGTCAGGACTCACGGTACGAGACGAACAAAACTCGGCTGGTGATATAGAAATTAGGGTTACAGGTTTGCGCCCAGGCGAGAAGCTCTACGAGGAGTTGTTGATTGGTGACAATCCCGAAGCAACGGCGCACGAACGAATCATGAAAGCTCGAGAGGACTATGTGCCTTGGAAGGATTTTGAGCCGGTACTAGCAACATTGCAGAGCGCGGCGGAGTGGAATGACCAAGATCTAATCAAGGACATCCTTAGCGAACATGTCCATGGATATGGACTCCAACAGGCAAAGGAGTGTCAAATTACCGAGGCCCTCTAGATACCACGTGCGATGCAGGCAGATTTTGAGGAAGTCTCTGTCAAAGAGCGCATGGCCGAGCGTCTTCCGACGGGAGGATTTGGCGGCGGCAACCGATAAGGGCCTGCATTGTTAGAATCAGAAGAACTCTTCCTCCCGAAAAAGTCCTGCATGAGCAGCATCCACCCCACCATCTTCAAAGCCTACGACATCCGCGGCATCGTCGGAAAAACCGTCGATGCTGACACCGCACGCCTCATCGGCCGTGCCTTCGGCTCCGCAGCACGCGCCAAGGGCGAGTCCGCAGTGGTGATCGGCCGCGACGGCCGCCTGTCCGGCCCGGAACTGCTGGCAGCGCTGGCAGATGGCCTCCGCGCGAGCGGGGTCGATGTGATCGATCTGGGCCTTGTGGCCACGCCGATGGTGTACTTCGGCACGAACATCGAACTGGCCGGGCGTCGCGCTACCTCGGGCGTGATGGTCACGGGCAGCCACAACCCGCCGGACTATAACGGCTTCAAGATGGTGCTGGCAGGCCAGGCCATCTATGGAGACCAAATCCAAGCGTTGCGCACGCGCATCGAGCAGGGCGATTTCACGGAAGGCGCCGGCGAGTACGTCCAGGTGGACATCCGCCAGCAGTACATCGACCGAATCGTCTCGGACGTTAAGCTGAGCCGCCCGATGAAGATTGCGGTGGACTGCGGCAACGGCGTGGCAGGTGCTTTTGCGCCGGAGCTGTTTCGCGCGATGGGCTGTGAGGTGACGGAGCTGTTCTGCGAAGTGGATGGCCATTTCCCGAACCACCATCCGGATCCGGCCCACGTTGAGAATCTGCAAGACCTCGTGCGCACGCTGCAGACCACGGATTGTGAACTTGGCCTCGCCTTCGACGGCGATGGCGACCGCTTGGGCGTGGTCACCAAGGACGGCCAGGTGATCTTCCCAGACCGTCAGTTGATGCTGTTTGCGCAGGAAGTGCTGTCGCGCAACCCGGGCGGTGAAATCATTTTCGACGTGAAGTGCACGGGCAAGCTGGCGCCGTTCATTCGTGAGCAGGGCGGCAAGGCGACGATGTGGAAGACCGGCCATTCGCTGGTCAAGGCTAAACTGAAGGAAACGGGCGCACCGCTGGCCGGCGAGATGAGCGGCCACATCTTCTTCAAGGACCGCTGGTACGGCTTTGATGACGGGCTTTACACGGGCGCGCGTCTGCTGGAGATCGTTTCGCGCTTGGCAGACCCGAGCGCCACGCTCAACGCGCTGCCGAATTCGCACTGCACGCCTGAGCTGCAACTGAAGTGTGCCGAGGGTGAGTCCTTTGAGCTGCTCGACAAGATCAAGGCCAACGCCACGTTTGCAGGCGCTAAGGAAGTCAATCGCATCGATGGCGTGCGCGTGGAATACGAAGATGGCTTTGGCTTGGCGCGACCGTCCAACACCACGCCAGTGGTGGTGATGCGTTTCGAGGCCGACAACGATGCCGCGATGGCGCGCATCCAGGGCGAATTCCGCCGCGTGATCCTGGCCGAGAAGCCGGACGCGCAACTGCCGTTCTGATCGCACGGTCCGCGCTCATGAAGTTGGGGGAAAGGGTAACGGCATGCGTGTGCTGATCGTCAAGGTATCGTCGCTTGGCGATGTGGTGCATTGCACGCCGGTCGTGGCCGATATTCTGCGGGCCTATCCGGATGCCGAGATCGACTGGGTGGTTGAAGAAGGCTTCGCGGGTATTGTCCGCATCGTGCGCGGCGTGCAGGGTGTGATTCCGTTTGCGCTGCGGCGTTGGCGCAAGTCGCTCGGATCCGGAAAAACGTGGGGTGAGATGGCGGCGTTCCGCCGTGCGTTGCGCGCCAATTCGTACGATGCTGTGCTGGACACGCAGGGGCTCATCAAGACTGCTCTCATTGCCGCGCAGGCCAAGCTGACATCGGGTGGTTTCGTGGCGGGCCTTGGCAATCGTACGGAAGGCGCCGGCTATGAGCCGCTCGCCAAGCTGTTCTATCAGCGCAAGATCGAGATGGAGCCGCGCGTGCACGTGGTCGAGCGCTCGCGCCGCATGGTGGCGGAGGCACTCGGTTACGCGCTGCCCGATACCATCGATTTCGGTTTGCAGCCGCCGGCCGACTTGCCGTTCAAACTGCCGCGTCCGTACGTGGCGCTGGTGCATGCGACTTCGCGTGCCGATAAGGGGTGGCCGCAGGCGGCGTGGGTTGACGTCGCGCGCGAGTTGTTGGCACGCGACTACGCCATCGCGCTACCGTGGGGCAGTGAAACGGAGCGGCGCACGAGCGAATCCATCCGCGAAGCCATCGTCGCTGCAGCGCCGGGCACGGTGGGCCGTGTGGTGATTCCGCCGCGCATGTCGCTGCCGGATGTGACGGCGTTTCTCGATCAGGCGACTGCGGTAGTAGGTGTGGACACCGGTCTTGTGCACATTGCTGCAGCGCTGTGCAAGCCGACGGTGGCGCTCTACAACTTCACCACGTCGTGGCGCACGGGCGGTTATTGGACGCCCAATGTGCACGACCTCGGTAGCGCCGAGGCCCATCCCACCAGCGCGCAAGCGCTTGATGCGCTGCGTGCGCTGGGTGTGCTCTGATGCTCCGCGTTCTGTATCGCTGGTTGTGGCGCATCGCGCTGCCGTTCGCGCTGCTGCGCCTGTGGTGGCGCGGCCGCAAGGAGCCCGGTTATCGCCAGCACGTTGGCGAGCGGCTTGGCTTCTACCCGCCGCGCCCGAATCCGGATCGTCCTTTACTGTGGGTGCATGCCGTGTCCGTTGGTGAGACGCGCGCCGCGCAACCGCTCATCGATGCGCTGCTTGCGCGCTTTCCCCATCACGCCGTCCTGCTGACCCACATGACGCCGACGGGTCGCCGCACCGGCGCCGAATTTGCGGCGCAACGCAACGGCCGCGTCATCCAGGCGTATCTGCCGTACGACTTGCCGAGTGCTGTCGATCGGTTTCTGCGTCATTTCCAGCCGCGCCTTGGCTTGCTGATGGAGACCGAGATCTGGCCGGTGCTGATCGAACGCGCCTATGCCGCTGGCGTGCCGATGGTGCTAGTCAACGGACGCCTGTCTGCGCGCAGCCACCGGCGTACGGCGCGCCTTGGCGATGCAGCGCGCCAGACGTACGCGCAACTCGCGGCCGTGTTGGCTCAGACGCCTGACGATGCCGATCGTTATCGCTCGCTTGGCGTGCCACGTGTGCGCGTCACCGGGAACCTGAAGTTCGACATTACGCCGCATGTGGACCAGATCATGGCCGGTCGCGTGCTGCGTGATGCGCTGCGCGGTCGGTCTGCATGGGTGGCGGCCAGCACGCGTGAGGGCGAAGAGGCCCTGCTGCTGGACGCGTGGCAAGCGCATCGCGCGCAGCATGTCGGACGCCGGCATGCCTTGCTGATTCTCGTGCCGCGTCATCCGCAGCGTTTTGATGAAGTGGCCCTGGCGGCCGAACGCGCAGGCTTGCGCGTCGTGCGTCGCAGTGCATTGTCGGTGTCTGCTGCAGGCGTGGCGGATGCCGATGCCCTTGCTGATGCCGATGTCCTGCTCGGCGACTCGATGGGCGAGATGGCGCTGTATTACGCGGCGGCGGAAGCGGCGTTCATCGGCGGCAGCTTGCTTCCGCTTGGTGGGCAGAACTTGATCGAGGCCTGCGCAGTCGGCACGCCCGTGGTCATCGGGCCACACACGTTCAACTTTGCGCAGGCGACGCGCGATGCGGTCGCTGCGGGTGCATGCGAGCAGGTGGAAGACGCCGCTGGTGTCATGCGTGTGATCGACGCGTGGCTGTCGGATGCCGACGCGCGTGAGAGCGCATCGCGCGCCGCGCTGGCCTTTGCCGCCACACACGGCGGCGCGACGGCGCGCACGGTGGAAGCGGTGGCGTCCTTGGTGTTGCCGACGCTGTAAGGCGCAGTGCATGTCCGGCACGAAAAGTGCGAACTCATCGCGAGCCGGGCAGACTAACGGCTCTTCATGTGGTTTGCATTCCGTCACCGTTCACGACCCGTTCATGTCCCTACCGAATCGTCCCAAGCCGAGCCTGCTGCGAACGCCGCGCCGTGTGGTGCTGACCGCCATGGCGTTGGCCGCAGTAACCGCCGCCACCATCATCGGTGCCGGCTGCATGACGCCGACACCTTCATCCACGCCCGCTGTGGCGGCCCCCGTAGCCGCGTCAGCGCCGGCCGCTCAAACCAAACAAACACCCGCTAGCGCAGCGCCCAATCCGGGCCAGGCGACGCTCGCGCAAGCGCAGGGCGAAGGCCGCTCGCGTTTCGTGCTCGTGCGTTGGCAAGAGTCGGGCGCCGCGCCGAAGGAATTGCCTTCCGCCGAGGGCGACGATGCTGACCCGGCTACGCAGCCGATCTCGATCGAATTCAGTGGCGGCCTGGAGGCGGCCAACGGCGTGGTGTCCGGCTACTCGGGCTGCAATCGGTTCTCGGGGCCGTACGAGAAGCTCGCTTCGGGCATGCGCTTCGGCAACCTGGTGTCAACGCGTATGGCGTGCGACCCGGCGCGTATGGAGCTGGAGACTGCGTTCCTGGAGGCGCTCAAATCGCCCCTGGCGACCGTCGGTATGCAGCCCTCGGCCAACGGCAAGCAAGGCCGCCAAGTCATCTGGAAGACCACGAGCGGCGCGTTGCTGCAGTTTGCCGAGCGGCCGCTGCCGCCGCGCGGCCAGACACACTGATCAGCGTTTGGCCGATTTGCCGGCACGTTTCGCCAGTTCGGGTTTGGCGCTTGCCGGCGGCAACGCGGTGATATCGCTCGAACCGTTGGCTGTGAGCAGCGTGTTCACTTGGATCACGTCTGCCTCACTCAACGAGCCGGCGGCAGACTTCAGCCGCAGCCCGTTGACGATGGTGTCGTAACGCGCGCGTGCCAGATCGCGCCGCGCCTGAAAGAGCTGCGCCTGCGAATTCAACACGTCGGTGCCGATGCGCACGCCCACGCCGTAGGCAAGCTGGTTGGAGTCGTACGCTGTGCGCGCCGACAGCTCGGCTGCTTCCAGCGCCTTCACCTGCGCCAGTCCTGCGATGACGCCGATGTACGCTTGCCGTGCGCCTTGCTCGGCAGAGCGGCGGGCAAATTCGAGGTCGTTCGCGGCCTTGGTTTCCAGCGCGATGTTCTCACGCACGCGCGACTGGATCGCACCGCCCGCAAAGATCGGAATCGACACCTGCACGCCAATCTGTGAACTGTCAAAACGCGCGCCCCCGGGCAGCGAGGGCAGATATTGGTTACCGCTCGCATTGGTGTGGCCGGTCTGCGCCACCAGATCGACCGAAGGCAGATGACCTGCGGTCGCCTTCTTCACATCGCGCTCCGCGCTTTGCAGGTTGTACTGCGCCAGCGCCACTTGCAGGTTGCTGCTGCGCGCTTGGTCCACCCAAGGCTCTGCTGAAGCCGGTTCAGGCTGGGGGATCGTGACGCCTGGACGCACGCCGGCCAGCGTGCCAACGGGCTCCCCGATGATCTGCTTGAGCGCCGATTGTTTGATCTCAAAATCGCTGCGTGCGGCGATGACGCTGGCGTCGATGGCATCGCGGCGGGCCTGTGCGTCATTTGCGTCAGTGATGTTGGCGTTGCCAACGTCGAAGTTGCGACGCGCTTGTTCGTACTGCTGCTGGATCGCATCGCGTTGCGCGGTGGCGAGCTGCAACGTGTCCTGCGCGTTGAGCACGTCAAAGTAGGCCTGCGCCGTACGCGTGATGAGGTCGAGCTGCGCTTGCGCGAGCGAGGCCTCGGCGGCCTGCGCAGCAATTTCGCCTTGCTTGTAGGTTTCCCAGCGGTCCCAGCGGAAGAGCGGCTGCGACAGCGACAGCGTCCAGCCCGTCGACGAGAACGTCTTGTTGAATTCGGCCGGAGCGGTTTGATCAAAGATGACGCGCGTGGAACTCCAGGCGCCGCCGATCTGCGGTAGCAAACCGGCTCGGCCTTGCGTGAGCTTCTCGCGTTGCGCGAGCGACTGCGCACGGGCTGATGCGAATTGCGGATCGTTGGCCAGCGCGGCGCGGTAGGCAGAGAGGAGGTCGGTCGCGGCCGCCGTGTTCGGTTGGGACTGCGCCCACGCGAACATCGGCATCATGGAACAGCACAGCACAACAAGCGAACCGCGCGCGGCCATCCGCGTACGGCTACTGCGAGCAACAGTCATAAAGCCCCCGAGCGAGGAGGAAACGTTCGCGTTCGGAAGGCAGCGCGGGCGCGTCAGAGCCTGTTCAGAGTCCGTCGACGGTGAACAGGTTTGTGCCCGGCGGCGGCTTCCCCAATCAGTACGTCGCCATCTGCGGGTCCACCTGGTTAGCCCAGGCGTGGACGCCGCCTTGCAGGTTGTAGACACGCGCGGCATCAAAGCCACTCTGCGTGATCAGATACTGCGCAACCTGCGCGCTGCGTCCGCCGTGGTGGCAGATGCAGACGATGTCTTGGTCAGCATTCAGCTCGCTGGCACGCGCCGGGATCTGGTCCATCGGAATGTGCGTAATGCCGGGAATGGCACAGATCTCCAACTCCTCCGTCCAGCGCACGTCGAGCAGGACGGGCTTCGCGCGCGATGCGTCGGCGAGCCATTGGGCGAGGGCGGTGGGAGCGAGCTGTTGCATGATGATTGGGGAGCCGAGATGGATCAGAAGCGGAAGAGCGACGGTGCAGGAACGCCCACCAGCGGCGCCACATAGGTCTCGAACAGGTTGCGCGTCTGATATTCGGTGTTGGAGATGCGCGTGATCAGCTGTGCTTCCATGACCGGCGCGCCGCCCACGAAGATCGACAGGCGACCGCCCACCTTGAGCTGCTTGAGCAGTGCTTCCGGCACGGCGGGCACCGAGCCCGATACGCAGATGACGTCGTACAGGCCATCGCCCCAGCCCTGCGCGCCGCTGGCTTCGACCACGTCGACGTTGGTTACGCTATTGCGCGAAAGATTGTCGCGGGCAAAGGAGACGAGCTCCGGCACGATGTCGAGCGTGGTGACTTGGCGGCCGCGATGGGCCAGCAGGGCGGCCATGTAGCCGGAACCTGCACCCACTTCCAGCACGTCCTCATGCTTGCGCACAGCCAGTTCCTGCAGCACCCGGGCTTCCACGCGCGGAGCCAGCATGTTCTGGCCGCCGGCCAGCGGGATTTCCATGTCGACAAAGGCCAACGCGCGGTAGGCCTCAGGCACGTAATGTTCGCGTTTGACGACGCTGAGCAGGTCGAGAACGTCGGTATCGAGCACGTCCCAAGGACGGATTTGCTGCTCGATCATGTTGAACCGGGATTTTTCGATGTCCATGGGCATGCCTTCCACGCGGAGCGAGTAATGCGAATGAGGGTTTGACGACAAACCCGGCATTTTAGCAAGTCCGGAGGACATTCCGGCAGACATTGTCATGACGCGGCGCCTTCATCGGGGTTGCCAGGACCTTCTGGCAACGTGCGCCACGGTTGTGCGGTGAGGGCGGGCGGCGGCGGAATCACTGCGCCTGTCACTGGATTGCGAAGCACGCCGTGCAGCAGCAGCGACACCACATGGGCGATGAACGCCTTAGGCTCCAACTCCCGGTGCGAGCACGGGCCGAACGAATGCTTCCACATCATGAGGAAGATCATCGGCGCGACCATGGTCAGCGTGGTGAGGTCGATGTTGACGTCGCGGAATTCGCCGCGGGCCATGCCCCGTTCGAGGATGCGCGCGAACAAACGGTCGCAGCGCTCGATGACTTCTTCGTGGTAGTACTGCGCCAAGTCGGGAAAGTTGCCCGATTCGGCCATCAGCAGCTTGGTGAGGCCCGACGCTGGTGATTCGCCGATCAGTTCCCACCAGCCCATCAGAATCTCGTGCAGCAGCGCTTCGCTGGTGCCATCAAAGCTGTCGATCAGGGCCTCGCCCTCAGCCAGTGCGGGCACCAGGTTTTCCTGCACAACGGCTTTGAACAGCTCTTCTTTGTTGGCGAAATACAGGTAGACCGTGCCCTTGGATACCCCAGCTGCAGAGGCCACATCTTCCAGCCGCGTGGCCGCGTAGCCGCGCGCCACGAACAGGTTCAGCGCGGCGGCGACCAATTCTTGGGGGCGGGCCTCTTTGCGGCGGGTCCAGCGTTTGGAGGAAGACTCGGAATCTTGATCAGTCACGGCGGTAGGGGGTCAGTCAGTGCGCACGATCACTGACTCACAGATAACTTACTTTCCGGTCATTAATGTACGCATGCCGCAAGGGTGGGTCAAGCAGCATCGGCATTGTCAATCAGACTGGGCCTCGATTGTGCTGGTGCACAATAGCGGTTTCCGCCCCGATTTCGTTGACTTGGACAGCATGGACTGTCGACCCCACTGCGGCGCGTGCTGCATCGCGCCTTCCATCTCCAGCCCGATTCCTGGCATGCCGAACGGCAAGCCGGCAGGCGTGCGCTGCGCGCAACTGGACGAGGCCAACGGTTGTCGTATCTTCGGCCAGCCGGAACGTCCGGCGGTGTGCGGTAGTCTGCAGCCCGAGCCCGACATGTGCGGCCGCTCGGCCACCCATGCCATGCACTTTCTGACCCGACTTGAAATCGCTACCGCAGCGCACTGATTTACCATGACTGATTCCACGAAACCTGCCGCCCGCTCCAACCGCGTCCGCTGGTGGGCCGGTGCAGCCGCTGTTGCAGTGGCCATTGCCGTCACACTCGTGGCTTGCATGCCGACCGGCTGGACCGGTGACGGCTACACCTTTTCCCGCGGCCAGATGCAGGACGCGCTTGCGGGCAAGTTTCCGTTCCAGCGGCGCTTTCTCGGCTTCTTTGACGTGACATTGTCCAACCCGCAGGTGTCGCTTGACCCCGCGCGCAATCGCATTGCCATCCAGGCGGACGCTGTGGTGCAGAGCGGTCTGTTCCGTCAGCCGCTGACGGGGCCTCTGGCCGTATCCAGCGGCTTGCATTACGACTCGCCCACGCATTCGATTCGCCTGGATCAGCCCACTGTCGATCGCTTCGATTTGCAGAACGTGCCCGGCGGCATCGGCCCGCAGATCAGTTCGATCGGTTCGTTGATTGCCGGCCAACTGCTCAGCGACTACGCCGTCTACACGTTCAAGCCCGAACAGCTGAAAGTGGCTGGCATGGCCGTAGAGCCCGGTACAATCACGGTTTTGCCCGAAGGCGTGCACGTTCAGGCCAAGCGGCCCTGAGTCCTGCTGCGCGCCCAGCGCTTCATTTTCTTTTCCCTCTTTGCTTACTGCATGGATATCGCACTCGCCATCAAAGCGCTGATTCTCGGCATCGTCGAAGGTCTGACCGAGTTCCTTCCCATTTCCAGCACGGGCCATTTGATCCTCGCTGGCCAACTGCTCGATTTCAATGACGAGAAGGGCAAGATCTTCGAGATCGTGATCCAGTTCGGCGCCATCCTAGCGGTGTGCTGGGAGTTCCGTCACAAGATCATCGACGTGATCAAGGGGTTGCCGAATGACCCGCGCCAGCAGCGTTTTGCAATCAACGTGATCGTGGCGACGATTCCTGCGATCACGCTTGCGCTGATCTTCGGCAAGGCGATCAAGGCGCATCTGTTCAACCCGATCGTGGTGGCGTCGGCGTTCATCCTCGGGGGCTTCGTGATTCTGTGGGCCGAATGGCGCGAACGTCATCGCGGCGAGACGCACGATCCGCGCGCCAATGCACTGCTCGAAGCCGCCAAGGCTGGCGCGCCACGCATTGAAACGCTGGATGACCTGCGCATCTCCGATGCCATCAAGGTGGGCTTCGCGCAGTGTTTCGCGCTGATTCCGGGCACGTCGCGTTCGGGCGCGACCATCATCGGCGGCTTGCTGTTCGGGCTGTCGCGCAAGGTGGCCACGGAGTTCTCGTTCTTCCTGGCGATTCCCGTGATTTTTGGCGCGACGGTGTACGAGCTGTACAAGTCGCGCGCGCTGCTGTCGGCTGACGATCTGTCCATCTTCGCGGTCGGTTTTGTGGCCGCATTCATCTCGGCGTTCTTCTGCGTGCGCTGGCTGCTGAAGTTCATTGCCACGCATGATTTCCGCGGCTTTGCTTGGTACCGGATCATCTTCGGGGTCATCGTTCTGGTGACGGCTTATACGCACCTCATCGCCTGGCAAGCCTAAGCCACCGGCGAGCATTTCCCTTCCTCGGTGCGAGGCTTTCGCACCGTCTGCACGATCGGGCGGATTCGGACACACTGGCGGTTTCTTTAGCCAGCCGCTGACTGCCGAATCTCCCGATCATGAGTGCTCTCTTCCAGCCTTTTTCCTTGCGCGGTCTCACGCTTGAGAACCGCATCGTCATCTCGCCGATGTGCCAGTACTCGGCCGTCAACGGCCAAGCTACGGCGTGGCACCACACACATTTGGGCGGCCTGTCGCTCTCGGGGGCCGGGTTGCTGATGATCGAGGCGACCGCCGTGTCGCCGGAAGGGCGCATTACGAACGGTTGCCTGGGTTTGTGGGACGACGCGACCGAAGCCGCGCTTGAGCGCACGCTTGCTGCCATTCGCCAGAACGCGCTGGTGCCGATCGGCATGCAGATCGCGCACGCAGGCCGCAAGGCTTCAAGCGCTCGGCCCTGGGAAGGCGGTGCATTGTTGGCGCTCGATGCCGGCGGCTGGGAAACGATGGGTCCGTCCGCGTTGCCGCAGCGCCCTGAAGAGCGCGCCCCGCGCGAGATGTCCGATGCGGACCTCGCCCGCGTGCGCGACCAGTTTGTCGATACCGCGCGCCGGGCTGTGCGTTTGGGGTTATCGGCCATCGAGCTGCACGCCGCGCATGGCTATCTGTTGCACGAATTCCTGTCGCCGATCGCCAATCAGCGCACGGATGCCTACGGCGGTTCGCGTGAGAACCGCATGCGTTATCCGCTGGAGATTTTTGACGCCGTGCGCTCCGTGGTGCCGGACAACATCCCGGTTGGCGTGCGCGTGTCTGCCACCGATTGGGTGGAGGGCGGTTGGACGCCGGAAGATTCGGTGGTATTTGCGCAGGCACTGCGTGCGCGCGGCTGCGATTGGATCGATGCGTCGTCAGGCGGTGTGTCGCCGCTGCAGCAGATTCCGCTCTCTACGGGCTATCAGGTGCCGTTCGCCGAGAAGATCCGCCACGAAGCGGACATCCCCACCATCGCCGTTGGGCTCATCAACGAAGCACACGAGGCGGAGGCCATCGTTGCGCAAGGGCGTGCGGATTTGGTCGCCGTCGGCCGGGCCTTTCTCTACAACCCGCACTGGGCCTGGGCTGCGGCTGCCGAACTGGGCGCGACGGTCAAGGCGCCGCCGCAATACTGGCGCGCTTTCCCGCGCCACGCCAAGAACCTCTTCGGCGATACGCATTTCGGCGCACGCTAACGCGGGCTAGCGTGCGCGGATACGGCTAGCCGCGCTTGCGGAAGACCACGTCCCACACGCCGTGCCCGAGGCGCAGGCCGCGTTTTTCGAACTTGGTGACAGGGCGGTAGTCGGGGCGCGGCGCGAAGCCGTCGGCGGTGTTTTCCAGCGTCGGTTCGGCGGACAGCACCTCCAGCATCTGGTGAGCGTATTCCTCCCAGTCGGTCGCGCAATGCAAGTAGCCGCCGGGCTTCAGGTGGGCCGCTAGACGCGCCACGAACGGGCTTTGGATCAGGCGTCGCTTGTTGTGGCGCTTCTTGTGCCACGGGTCGGGGAAGAACACGTGGATGCCATCAAGCGTGCCTTCCGGAATCATCTGCGCCAGCACCTCCACCGCATCGTGCGAAACGATGCGGATGTTGCCGATCTCGCGTTCGCCGATCAGCTTGAGCAGTGCGCCAACGCCCGGCTCATGCACTTCCACACCGAGAAAATCGTCGTCCGGGCGCAATTGCGCGATGTGCGCGGTGGTCTCGCCCATGCCGAAGCCGATCTCGAAGATGCGCTTGGCGCCGGTGCGGCCGAAGGCGGCTTCCCAGTCGAGCGGCTCGGCAGTGTAGGGCAGTTGGAAGCGGGGCCCGAGTTCATCGATGGCGCGCTGCTGGCCGGTCGACGTGCGGCCGGCCCGGCGCACGAACGAGCGGATGCGGCGTGGGTGCCCGGTTTCCGCGCCCGTTTCGTCGCCTTCCGCGGTATTGGTGTCGTGCGATTCCGGCGTGATGTCGTCGGGGCCGGTGCCCGGTTGTTCGATGGGCTGCATGGAGATCCCGTGCCGTTTGCCCGTCGGTGGAATGAGGGGCGAGCAGGCAACAAAAAAGCCGCCGAGGGCGGCTTCAGACTATTCGGTGGAGCGGGCGATGGGAATCGAACCCACGGCTCTAGCTTGGGAAGCTAGGGTATTACCATTATACGACGCCCGCGCAGTCCATCATTTTATGCGGGGTTGTCAAACGCTGGCAAGTACCCGCAATGACAAGAGAGTGTTCGCGCTGGTGCTGCTTGATGCGCTTGTAGACGGCGACGAAGGGGTCCGTGCAAAAGTGGATCATTTATACTGACGCCCCAACGCAGCGGGACACGCCAGTGTGCACAAATTGTCGTTGGTTTGTCCGGTGCCGGAATGCGCACAAGGCCGTCGAGTCTAGGTGGGTTGCGCAAGTGTCCAGCCCTCTCCCCGGGAAGGGGGAATGTTCTGGTAACAGGCGTAGTCTGCGCCGCGTTAAGGCGCGCGACGTTCGGGCTCTGAGCCTATGAAGATGAGAGATGATCAAAGCTAAAGTCGCTGCTATCAGTACCTACCTACCGATCCCGGTTCTTGACAATGAAGAGCTGGCGGCCCTGTTTCCGGAGTGGTCGGCAGAGAAAATTCTGAACAAGACCGGTATCGCTGAGCGGCGAGTGTCCGCGCCTCATGAAACGGCCGGAGACTTGGCGTTTGGTGCGGCAGAGGTGCTATTCGCCGAGCATAGAATCGACCGGAAATCGATCGACTTTCTGCTGTTCTGCACACAATCACCGGATTACATTCTGCCGACGACGGCATGTGTCCTGCAAAGCAGGCTGGGTTTGCGTCAGGATATTGGCGCCTTGGATTTCAACCTCGGTTGCTCGGGGTTCGTGTATGGCCTCTCTCTGGCAAAGGGTTTGATTGAGGCGGGTAGCGTTCGTCGCATTCTTTTGCTGACGGCCGACACTTATACAAAATTCATCCATCCGCGTGACAAGAGCGTACGCACCATTTTCGGCGATGGCGCAGCCGCAACCTTGATCGAGGCTCACCCAAGCGAAGGTGACGCGATTGGACCGTTCATTTTTGGCACGAATGGCGAGGGCGCGGAAGACCTCATCGTCAAAACGGGCGGGGCTCGTCACGCCCGTAATGAGGCGTCTGCCGTAGAGTACGAAGATACTTCCGGCAATGTGCGCACTGAGAATCACCTGAAAATGGATGGTGCCGCGGTAATGGCCTTCACATTGAAGGCGGTACCCACATTGGTTAGGCAATTGCTGGAGACAGCAGGACTTGCGGTGGATGACCTCGATCATGTTGTCTTTCACCAAGCAAACACGTTCATCCTGGAGAGCTTGCGCAAGAAGTGCAAAATCCCAGAGGACAAGTTTGTCATTCATATGGAGCACTGTGGCAATACCGTGTCGTCAACTATCCCGATCGCACTTAGTTCGTTGCCGCAGGTGACGGGGCGTAGTCGCAGGATCATGGTGGTGGGATTCGGAGTCGGATTGTCTTGGGCCGGTACTATCATCGATTACTGACGAACTACCTTTATTGATTGGAGAGGAAATTGGAAAAGCTATACGCAGAACTGGCCGAGATTCTGGAGATCGATCCCTCGACCGTTGGCCCGCAATTGGCGCTGCACGACCACGGTTGGGATTCGCTTGCTGTGGTATCGACCATCGCGATTGTGGACGAACTGTTTAACGTGACGCTGGACGGTGCGGCGTTGGGCAAGTGCGCAACGGTTGCCGATATTGAAGCGTTGATCACTCGAGCCACGGCATGAGTAACCGGGTAGCGTCTGGTAGCGCCCACCGCCTTGACGGTGTCGCCATTCGTGGCGTGGTATCGGTGTTGCCGCGTCGTGAGATTGACAATCGACGTTTCGAAGTAGAGTTCGGAGAGGAGTCAGTTCGCGACGTCGTCAAGATGATCGGTGTGCGTAGGCGCTATTGGGTCGAAGAGGGGGTTACAGCTTCCGACTTGTGTTTTCAGGCGGCCAACACGCTGCTCACACGGTTGAACTGGGACAAATCAACGGTTGACGCCTTGGTTTTTGTCTCTCAAACGCCCGACTACCGTCTTCCCGCGACGGCGTGTGTATTACAAGGGCGTTTAGGCCTGGATATCGGTTGTGCTGCGTTCGATGTCAATTTGGGATGCTCTGGCTACACTTATGGCCTATGGCTAGCATCCAGCCTGATTAGGGCGGGTTCGCGCCGGGTGCTGCTGTTGGCCGGCGATACGATCAGCCGCACAGTGTCGCCCTCGGATCGCGCTACTGCGATGCTGTTTGGGGACGCGGGTACCGCGACAGCGATTGAGCTGGATGCGCAGGCTGAATCGAGCGTGTTTGTCGTGGGTACGGACGGTCGTGGCGCAACCAATCTCTTGATTCCTCAGGGAGCATATCGAGAGAGCAATACTAAAGATGAGCGTCTCAACGGCCGTGATCCGACCTGTCTCTTCATGGACGGAGGAGAGATATTCAACTTCACTTTGCGTTCGGTACCGCCTTTGATGGCAGATACGCTGTCCGTGGCTAAGCGCTCAATCGATGAAGTTGACGGTGTTCTTTATCACCAGGCAAATGAGTTCATGCTGAAGCATCTCGCGCGCAAGTCAAAAATTCCCGCGGAAAAATTTCATACCAACATCGACCTGTACGGCAACACGAGTTGCGCGTCAATTCCGCTGCTCATGACCACGAACCTGAGCGAGCAGCTCGCTGCATCACCCATGACTTTGCTGATGGCGGGGTTTGGAGTGGGCTACTCTTGGGGTTCCGCTTTGATGAGCGTTGGCCCGTTATCTTGCAACGAAACTGAGTTCTACGATGCTGTTTGATCGCCAAGCACTGATTGGAAAGCGTTATTTGATTACCGGTGGATCGTCAGGTATTGGTCGAGCAACTGCGGTTGCCTTGGCCGCATGCGGCGCGTCTCTGGTCGTAATGGGGCGAGACGAGACTCGTACGTGTGAGACGGTCGCGATGTTGGGCACGGATGTGCCGCATACGCCCGTCGTTGTCGATTTCCAAGATGCAGACACAACTGCCGATGCTGTCAAAGAAGCAGCGGTTGCGGTCGGTGGCGTTGATGGGGTATTTCATGGGGCGGGTCTTGAATTGCTACTTCCCATCAAGATGACGAAGCGCGCGAATCTCGACAAGATTTTTGCGTCGAGTGTTTTTCCGGCCTTCGGGATTGCCCGTGCCCTGTCGTTGAAAGGTGTGGTGAGAGAAGAGGGGGGAGCCTTTGTAATCATGTCCTCTGCCGCTGGATTGCGTGGGCAGTCGGGCATGACCGCGTATTCCGCTTCCAAGGCCGCTGTGGACGGCATGATGCGTTCGTTGGCTGTTGAGTTGGCTCCTCGCGGTATTCGCGTCAACAGCATTGCAGCCGGTGCAGTTGAGACGGCAATGCATGGGCGCTTGGCGAGCACGCTGCCTCCCGCAGCCATGGAGGCCTACGAAGCAAAGCATTTGCTGGGTTTCGGGCATGCGGACGATGTAGCTTCTGCTGCAGTGTTCTTGCTTTCACCGGCCGCGCGTTGGATTACCGGTACGACGATGGTTGTTGACGGTGGATTTACGGTGCGCTAATGAAACGCTACGTAGTTGTTGGTGGTGGCGGATTCGGCCGAGAGGTTATCTCATGGATTCGTCAGATCGCGTCGGGTGAGGCGCGAGGCGATGTTGTCGGAGTTCTAGATAGCAACCCCGCATGTCTCGATGGCTTCAACTATGATGCCCCCTACCTCGGGACACCGCAGGAGTATCGTCATGCCGATAATATTGAGCTTGTGCTCGCGGTGGGGAGTCCTGTCGCCAAGTATGCGTTGGCTGAGCAACTGCGTGCGGTAGGTGGAAAATTCGCCACAATCGTTCACCCCAGCGTAGTGATTGCTGCGACCGCCAAGCTGGGCCAAGGGGTAATCATCTGCCCGCAGTCCCTCGTCTCGGCCGATGCGCATGTAGGCGATTTCGTGACAATCAATGCGTGTTCTTCGGTTGGCCACGATGCACGTATCGGACACTACAGCACGCTTAGTGCGCATGTGGACGTCATGGGGTTTGCTGTATTGGGTGAGGCGTGCTTCCTAGGCTCGGGGGCTCGCGTTATGCCAAAGGTTACGGTTGGCAATCGATGCACCGTTGGCGTAGGCGCTATTGCTATGCGTCGGCTCCCTGATGGTATGACCTTATACACTCCGCCCTCCAAAAAAATGTAACGGACAAGCGTGTGCGCCGTTGGTTTCGCGTACATGCAATTCGTCGAGTTGCTTGTCGACAAGGCTGCATTTCGGGTCACGACTGAAGACATTTCGCCGCAGAGATACCGTGTTAGAAAATAGACTCTCCCGCCAATACTGGCACTTGGTTGCTCATAGACGTGAACTGCCGACCAACAACGACTATCTCAAGTTGAAATGGGCGGCCGGCGACCTCGTGATCTTCAACGACGGCGGTGACCTTGTCGCCTTTGACAACCTCTGCCCGCATCGAGGAACGCGTTTGTTCCTCGACGAAAGCGGCAACTCGCCTGCGCACTGTCCCTATCACGGCTGGAGCTACCGAGGCGGGAAGGTTCACGTGCCGAGTCCAGATAGATTTAAACCTTGCGATCTCTCTTCCGCGCGTTTGAATGCTTTCCAGATGGACTGGGCGGGTGATTTTCTGTTCATTGGTATCGAGCCAAAGATGTCACTGCCGGAGCAGTTGGGGGAAATCATGCCTCTGTTGGAGGACATTTCCTTCAATATTGCTGGCCGTTTCGATTTCAGCCAATACGACTACCAGTGCAATTGGCGAATCGCGCTTGAGAATGCGCTGGAGCCGTATCACATCGACCTGATTCATCCTGACTCGTTGGGAGCCCTGCAGCTGACTGATGGCGTGAACACGTTCCACGGCGTGAACTCAGTGTGGCGCGCTGAGCTTGGTGATGCACGGTTGGATAAGCGACTCAAGTCGATGAGTCGACTCTTTTCTCTGGATTTCCAGTACGAAGGTTATTTGAGTCTTTACGTTTTCCCCTATGCAATGCTGTCATCGACTTATGGATTTTCCTACTCCCTGCAGAATTTCTTTCCCGCCGCCAGTGCGGATCGCACACATTTCGCAAGTCGATTGCTAACAGCACCCCCCTTACCTGGGAAACAAACGCTCGCGGACGTATTCTTTCAGTCCACGGCTGCTGTGAATCGACAGGTGTTCGAGGAAGATCACGAAATTTGCCGTCGAGTGCCTCGAGAGGCAATCGATACGCATACCATCTTGGCGGATAATGAAGAAAAAATTCGACACTTTCGAGCCTTGATCGCCACGTCCTGATTTTTCTGGATAGGGCAAGGTGCAAGTGTTGTAGTACTCGGCACGACGCAGAGACGTGCTTTAAGGATTGGCTAATTGTCGGCTAATCGCTTCGCTTCTGATTGGACCCAGATAATCCACTGGCAAGCATTGCTATGTGCCCGTGGTCGATTCCGCAGAGCGGGCAGAAAAGTTGCCCTGGCTCTTAGGCCCGAGTCGTGCTGTAGAAGAAGCGCGTCCCCGCATTGGGCGTCTTCTCACGAATGCCGACATTGCGCATGTTGCTTGCGAGCGGTACGCATGCCGATCAGCTCCTCAATGACGAAGTGGTATGGCGGGCCGGTCAAATAGCCTATCGTCCAGATGGCTTTTCACGCCGCCGCACCATACTCCTTTTATTCTCATCCCACGCCGGGAACACCGTCGATCGCTTGACCACGCCATACGCAAAGCTTGTGTCGATAGCGGCGATGCCCGGAATGGCATGCAATTGCACGCGCACGAACTGCTCGTAGTCCTGCAGGCTTTCCACCAGCACGCGCAGCAGGTAATCCGCTTCGCCGGTCAGTACATAGCAATCGAGGATCGCGTCGATGGCGCGGATACGGTTCTCGAACGTCGAGACCACCTCCCGCGAGTGCTGCTGCAGACGAATATGCACGAATGCCGTGACCGGCAGCCCGTACGCCTCTTCATCAACGATGGCCGTGTAGCCGCGGATGATGCCCGCATCTTCCAGTAACCGCAGCCGGCGCAGGCAGGGCGAGGGCGACAGGTTGACCCGCTCCGACAGCTCCTGGTTGGTCAAGCGGCCTTCTTTCTGGAGGGCGGCAATGATCTGCCTGTCTTTCTTATCCATATGATCTTTCCGGCGTGGCAGGTTCTGCCAAAGCGGAGCGAAGTATTAGCGGAAATAGCAAGATACTACCTTTTGTGCTGGGGCATTCTGTCTCCATTCCGAAATCGAGGGTGGGGCGGCATGCGTGGTTCGACATTGACGGTGGGCGTGGGCGCGCAGGCCGGGCGAAATGCCTTCCAGGCCAGCCCGCTGATCGGGTATGCGGCGATGGTGCTGACGGTGCTGATCTGGGCCGGGTTCGCGCTGTCGATCCGGGCCATTGGCGCTTCGCCGCTGGCGCCTGCCGACGTGGCGCTCATCCGATTCGGCTTGCCGACCCTGTTGCTGTTGCCGTTCCTGCCCTCCCGCTGGCCGATGCTGCGGCGGGTCAAGCCGCTCAGCGCACTGATGGTCCTGGTAGGCGGCGGCGTGCCGTTCTTCTTCATGGCTTCGGCCGGCGGCAAGGTGACATCGGCCGCCCACGTGGCTGCGTTGATCGCGGGCACGACGCCGTTGTCGGTGGCGCTGATTGCGTATGTGGTGGACCGCCAGCGTATCGCTGCGGCACGCGGGCGGGCGATCGCGATCATCCTCGCAGGCGTGCTGCTCTTGCTGGTATCGCAATCGCACGCGTCGCACGGCGCGTTTGTCGCCGGTGCCGCATTGCTGTTGCTGGCGAGTCTGCTCTGGGGCAGCTACACGTTGGGGCTGCGCCGGGCGGGGCTTGATGCCATCGGTTGCGCATTGCTGTTGAGTGTGCCGTCTTTCTTGCTCACGGCGCTGCTGGCGGGCCTGGGCGTGGTCGACAGCCATATCGGGCACTTCACCGTGGCCAACGCCATGCCTTTCTTGCTGGCACAGGGCTTGGGGGTTGGCGTGATTTCAAGTCTGTCCTATGCACTGGCGATTCGTCATCTGGATACGCCGCGCTGTTCCGCCATTGGTTCGCTGGCGCCCGCGCTGGCCTGTCTGGGGGCTGTGCCTTTGCTCGGTGAATCGCTGACCCTGACCGTTGCATGCGGCATTGCTGTGATCACCGCTGGCGTGATCCTCGCAAACCGTGCGTAGACCATCGCATCGCCTTTCCGGAGACCACACCATGCTCGCAACTCTCGCCACCGTTGCCCCGGACCCGCTGTGGGGACTGACCGCGGCTTTCCGCGCGGACCCTCGGCCCGACAAGGTTGATCTTGTGGTGGGTGTCTACCGCGATGACACCGGGCAGACGCCGGTCATGGCCGCGGTGAAGGCCGCCGAGGAGCGCCTGGCCGCCGCCGGTGCCTCCAAGGCTTACCGTGGGCTGGCCGGCAACACCGACTTCAATGCCGGGTTGTCGACGCTGCTGCTCGGCAACGACGTGGGTCGCCTGGCACGCCAGCACACGATGCAGACCGTGGGTGGGACCGGCGCGCTCAGATTGCTCGCTGACTTCATCGCCGTGGCTTCGCCGGGTACGCGTGTCTGGGTGTCTGACCCTGGCTACGTCAACCACGTGCCCATCATGCGCGCGGCGGGGCTTGCAGTGGACCGCTACCGCTGGCGGGCCGAAGGCGGGGTGCTCGACGCGGATGCCATGTTCGCGGACCTGTGGGCTGCGCGTGCCGGCGATATCGTGCTGCTGCATGGTTGCTGCCACAACCCGACCGGCATCGACATGGGCGTCGGGGTCTGGCAAACCGTGGCGGAGCGCTGCGCGAAGCAGGGCCTGATCCCGCTGGTCGACATGGCCTATCTGGGTCTCGCCGATGGTCTGGAGCAGGACACCGCGGGCCTGCGGTTGCTCGTCGATGCGCTTGATACGGTGCTGGTGGCGGCAAGCTGCTCGAAGAGTATGGGCCTGTACTGCGAACGCACCGGCGCGGCGATGGTGATCGGCAAGAACAGCGCTGCCCTGCAGCCGGTGGGCGGCGTGCTGGAGCGCATCACACGCAGCAACTACTCGATGCCGCCTGACCACGGCGCCGCCATCGTGGCTGCCATCCTTGCCGATGTCGCATTGACGGCGTCCTGGCGTAAGGAGTTGGAGCACATGCGTCAGCGTATCGTGGGCAACCGGCACCGTCTGGATGACGCACTGGCCAGTCTGGGCGCCCCCGTTTCGCTACAGAATCTGGCGCGGCACAAGGGTATGTTTTCCATGCTGCCGTTAGATGCCGATGCCATGGAGCGTTTGCGCGCAGATCACGCCATCTATGGCACCCAGGGCGGCCGGATCAATATTGCGGGACTCGCACCGGAGCAGACCGACCGGGTTGCGGGCGCGCTCGTTGCGGTGGCGTCGGATATGACCTGTACGCTGGTCTGATCGATCTGGATGACTTTGCCTTGAACCCAGGCAACCCGCTCGCCGATTTGCTGCGCCAACGGAAGCCGGCGAGCGAGCTGCAAAGGCCGTCACGCCCCGCTTCTTCCGGCTACCAAGCACGGACGCGTGGGAATGCCGCACGCCGTGTTATCGGTGCCGCTGCCTAGCGCCGCAGCGCCATCGCCTGCATGGCCGCATCCACGAACTTCGCAGCGGCGTGTTCGCCCGCCATTGGGGCGGCAGCCTTGGCGCACGCGGCAACCACGTCGCACAGCGATTGCGGATCTTCCTTGCAGGCGCGCAGCAGCGGCATGGCGGCACCCGCAGCCGAACCGAAGTGCTGCACAGCCAAACGCATCAACTCGACCTTGACCACATTGGGCAACACGTCGGCCAACTCCGGCGGAACGGCCGACGGTGGCACAGAAAAAGTCTGGACTGGCGCCGCAGGCGGCGTGCTCGCGTCATTGGCCGCAGGCTCGTCGATGGGTGCCGCCACCGCTTGCAGGCCCAGCGTCATGCCGGTCAACGGTGGCAGTTCGTCGTAGATGAGCGACAAGGCGGCAGGTGTGCCGTCGGCTTGATCGTCAAGCAGCGGACGGTTGAAGTGGGCGATGGGGTCGAACGGTTCAGCGGCCGATGCGTTCTCACGCGAGATACCGGGCAGCACGTCGACCATGCCGGCCTGTTGTAGCCCCGCGAGCAGTTCGTCCAGATCGGGCCAGTCGCTCAGCAGTTGATGCAGTTGCCCGACCGTGCGGGCACCGTCGATGAGGATCAGCAGATGGCGCTGGCGCATCTGCATGTCGTGGCGGCGCTCGGCCAAGGCTTCACGGCCGTCCTCGGTTTTGACCAGGACGTTCGTCGTTGCAAGCATAGTGATTCCCCGTTAAGCAGCTCGCCCGGCATCTTGATGTGCCGGTGCAAGCTGTACGTTAGTCATCACATCCGGGCCGTGCCATCGTTCAATTGGCGGAGATGACAAAACGGGGAACCAACGATTGGTCTAGCTCCGCCACGATTCCAGTGCTGGCGCGGGTTCGCCGGAGGTGCCGCTGTGCTGAGCCAACGACTGGGCGTAGCTCGCATACCACGTCAGAACGTCCGGATTGGCCATTGCATCAGGGTTGGCAACGCGCTCGGGCGGCGCGCCCAGCAGCAGCTTCTTGATCGGTACTTCCATTTTCTTGCCCGAGAGCGTGCGCGGCACGCCGGGCGCCTGCACAACCACGTTGGGCACATGCCGGGCCGATAGTCCTGCCTTGATGCGCGCGTTGATCGTGCTGCGCAGCGTGTCGTCGAGCGTCGCGCCCTCGCGCAGCACGACGAACAGCGGCATAAACGATTCCCGGCCGAGAAATTCCAGGTCGACGACAAGGCTGTCGAGCACTTCGGGCAGGTCTTCCACGACGCGGTACAGCTCCGCAGTGCCCATGCGGATGCCGTGGCGGTTGATGGTGGCGTCGGACCGGCCGTAGATGACGGCGCCGCCACGCGGGGTGATCTTGATCCAGTCGCCGTGGCGCCACTGGCCGGGGTACATATCGAAGTAGCTGTCGCGGTAGCGGCTGCCATCGGTGTCGCCCCAGAAGAAAAGCGGCATTGACGGGATGGGCGCGGTGCAGACCAGTTCGCCGACCGCGTCGATGAGCGGTTGGCCGGCCTCGTCCAGGGCTTCCACACGCGAGCCCAGGTTGCGGCATTGCATCTCACCCGCATAGACGGGCAGCGTGGCGACGCCGCCCACGAAGCATCCGGCGAAGTCGGTGCCGCCGGAAATCGGATTGAGCCAGACGTCGGCCTTCACGTGGTGGTAGATCCAGTCATACGCCTCGGCCGAGAGCGGCGAACCGGTCGATCCGACCGCACGCAGTTTCGACAAGTCGAAATCGCGACCGGGCTCGATACCGGCCTTCAGGCAATTGGCGAAGAACGCCGCCCCGGCGCCGAAGAACGTTACGCCCGCATCCTGCGCGAAGCGCCACAGTGTATTGAGATCGGGCGTGCCGGGATTGCCGTCGTAAATGGCGAGCGTGACGCCGCCGAGCAGGCCGCTCGCCTGCGAATTCCACATGACCCAGCCGGTGCTGCTGTACCAGTGATAAACGTCGTCGGGACCAAGGTCGAGATGCAGCGCGCCCATCATCGTCTGCACCAGCAGCAGGCCGCCGTGGCCATGCACGATGGGCTTGGGCATGCCGGTGGTGCCGGACGAATACAGAATCCACAGCGGGTGGTCGGCAGCGACCGGTGTGATGACGAGCGGCACGTCGCTGGCCGTCAAGTCGCGCCAGTCGTGGGCGTCCGGGAAGCGCGCGCGGTTGATATCGCCGAGCAGTTGCGGCACGAGCACGAGGTGTTCGACGGTGGGCAGCGTGGCGACCATCTCCGCGATTACGTCGGTGCGGTCGAAAGCGCGTCCGCCATAGTGATAGCCGTCCACCGCGATCAGCACCTTCGGTTCGATCTGCCGGAAGCGGTCCGTGACGGCCACCTGGCCCATGTCAGGCGCGCAGACTGACCAGACGGCCCCCACGCTGGCCGCAGCGAGGAACGCGACGATGGCGTCTGGCGTGTTCGAGAGATACGCGGCAACGCGGTCGCCGGGCTCCACGCCCATCTTGCGCAGTGCATCGGCCAGAGAAGCGACGCGTTGGCGCAGTTCTCGCCATGACAGATCGGCCAGCGGCTTGGTCTCGCTGGCGTAGCGGATGGCGGTGCGGTCGGGGCTGCCGCCTTCTTCCACATGGCGCATGACCTGATCGACGTAATTGAGCTTGGCGCCGAGCAGCCACTGCGCGCCAGGCATGGTGCGGTCGCCGAGCATCCGCGTGAACGGTGTCGAGGCGCGCAGGTCGAGGTAATCCCAGACGGACGTCCAGAATGCTTCCAGCTCGGTGGTAGACCACTCCCAGAGTTGGGCGTAGTCCTCTGGCGTGGTGGCTGAGAAGCGCAGGCCGCGTTCGCGCGCAAGCCAATCGAGATAGTGGGTCAGGCGCGAACGCGCGATGAAATCAGCAGACGGCGTCCATAGCAGGGCGCCTTCCTGGATGGTGCTCATGTGTCTCCTCCGCCGGCCAGGCAAGGGGAAAGGCCGCCCGCTCTATCAATGTGGCAGGTCGGCCGATAGGGGATGGCGGTTCAGATGCCGCCCATGCACAGATACTTGAGTTCGAGATATTCGTCGATGCCGTAGACCGAACCTTCACGGCCCAGGCCCGATTGTTTGATGCCGCCAAACGGCGCCACCTCATTCGAGATGAGCCCCGTGTTGATGCCGACCATGCCGTACTCAAGCTGTTCGGCCACGCGCCAGATGCGGCCGATGTCGCGGCTGAAAAAGTACGACGCCAAGCCGAATTCGGTGTCGTTGGCCAGGCGCACGACTTCCGCCTCGTCCTGGAACTTGAAGATGGCGGAGACCGGGCCGAAGGTTTCTTCGCGCGCGATCAGCATGTCGGGCGTGGCGTCAGCCAGCACGGTGGGCTCCACGAAACGCTGCGAGCCGAAGCCCTGCATCAGCTTGCCACCGGCAGTCAGGCGTGCGCCTTTCTGCGTCGCGTCGTTGATGTGGCGCTGCACTTTCTCCACGGCCTGATCATCGATCAGCGGGCCTTGCACCACACCCGTCTCGAAGCCGTTGCCGACCTTGATGCCGCGCACCTTGACCGAGAGCTTTTCGACAAACGCGTCGTACACCGAGGCATGCACATAGAAGCGGTTCGTACACACACAGGTCTGGCCCGCGTTGCGGTATTTCGACTGCACTGCGCCTTCCACGGCAGCATCGATGTCGGCGTCGTCGAACACGATGAACGGCGCATGGCCGCCCAGCTCCAGCGCGACCTTCTTCACCGTCGGCGAGCACTGCTGCATCAGGATGCGGCCCACCGGCGTCGAGCCCGTGAACGACAGATGCCGCACGATCGGCGATTCGCACAGGGCTTTACCGATGGCGATTGACCGGTCCGCGTCGCCCGTCACCACGTTGACCACGCCCTTGGGAATGCCCGCGCGGTGCGCCAGTTCGGCCATCGCCAGCGCAGACAGCGGCGTCTGTTCAGCCGGCTTGATGACGATGGTGCAACCTGCCGCCATGGCCGGCGCAACCTTGCGGGTGATCATCGCCAGCGGGAAGTTCCACGGCGTGATGGACGCGCACACGCCCACCGGCTGCTTGAGCACGACCATGCGCTTGTCGCGCCAGGTGCTGGCCATCACGTCGCCCGAGACGCGCTTGGCCTCTTCGGCAAACCATTCGATGAACGATGCCCCGTAGACGATCTCGCCCTTGGCTTCGGCCAGCGGCTTGCCTTGCTCTGCCGTCATGAGGGCGGCGAGGTCGTCGGCATTGGCGATCAGCAGGTCGAACCAGCGGCGCATCAGCGCTGCGCGCTCCTTGCCAGTCAGCTCGCGCCACGCAGGCCACGCCGCGTTGGCCGCGTCGATCGCGCGCAGCGTTTCTGCATGCCCGAGGTTGGCGACGTCGGTCAGGTGTGCGTTGGTCGCAGGGTCGTGGACGGGGAAGGTCGCGCCGTCGGCGGCGCCAACCCAGGCGCCGTCCACATAGGACTGTGTCTTGACGAGGGTGCGGTCTTTGATGCGCTCCAGCGCGTTGGCGGCGGTGCGGGATGAGTCGAGTGCTTCGGCCATGGCGTTCTCCATAAGGAAGGCGGACCCAGTAGACAAAAAGGGCCCGCCTTTTAGATGCAGCAGTCGCTTAACTTGCTAAGAATAACCGAACGATCGTTCGCTCGCAGACTGAGCCGCCAGGCCTTGTGGTTATTGGAAGAGCGTGTCCCACATGGTGTCGACCTTAGCCTTGACGGCGGCATCCATGACGATGGGCTGGCCCCATTCGCGGGTGGTTTCGCCCGGCCACTTGTTGGTGGCATCAATGCCCATCTTGGAACCCAGCCCAGACACGGGGGATGCGAAGTCGAGATAGTCGATGGGCGTGTTCTCGACCATGACCGTATCGCGCGCCGGGTCGACACGCGTAGTGATCGCCCAGATCACTTCCTTCCAGTCGCGCAGGTTCACATCGTCGTCCACCACCACGATGAACTTCGTATACATGAACTGCCGCAGGAAGCTCCACACGCCGAACATCACGCGTTTGGCGTGGCCGGCGTATTGCTTCTTCATGCTGACCAGCGCCATGCGGTAGCTGCAGCCCTCGGGCGGCAGATAGAAATCGGCAATCTCCGGAAACTGCTTCTGCAGCAACGGCACGAACACTTCATTGAGCGCCACGCCAAGCACGGCCGGCTCGTCGGGCGGCTTGCCTGTATACGTAGAGTGATAAATCGGGTCGCGGCGCATCGTAATGCGCTCGACCGTGAACACCGGAAACCAGTCCTGCTCGTTGTAATAGCCGGTGTGATCGCCGAAGGGGCCTTCGAGTGCGTGCTGATAGCCGCTCGGGTGTGTCGGGTCGGGCTGGATATGACCTTCGAGGATGATCTCGGCGCCAGCCGGGACTTGCAGTTGTGCCTGCGCGAGCGAGGGTGTCAGGCATGTCGCAAGCTCGGTCCGACTGCCACGCAGCAGACCTGCGAACTGGTATTCAGATAACGTGTCCGGCACCGGCGTCACCGCGCCGAGAATGGTGGCCGGGTCGGCACCCAGCGCAACGGCAATTGGAAACGGCTGGCCCGGATTGGCGATGGCGTGTTCGCGGAAGTCCAGCGCGCCGCCCCGGTGCGCCAGCCAACGCATGATGACCTGGTTGCGACTGATGACCTGCTGTCGATAGATGCCAAGGTTCTGCCGCTTCTTGTGCGGCCCGCGCGTGATGACCAGTCCCCATGTGACGAGCGGTGCCGCATCGCCCGGCCAGCATGTCTGTACGGGAATGCGCGCGAGGTCGACGTCATTCCCTTCCCACACGATCTCCTGGCACGCTGGCGAAGACACCTTGCGGGGCGCCATGTCCCACACGGCCTTGGCCATCGTCCACAGCTTGCCGGCTTCACGCAGACCGCGCGGCGGTTCGGGTTCTTTCAATGCCGAGAGCAGGCGCCCCACGTCACGCAGTTCATCGAGTGACTCCGCACCCATGCCCAGCGCCACACGGCGCGTGGTGCCGAACAGGTTCGCGAGCACCGGCATGTCGTACTTCTGTGTGCCATCCACCGGCTGCTCGAAGACCACCGCTGGGCCTTCGGCGCGCAGCAGGCGGTCACAGACTTCGGTCATTTCCAGGCGCGGCGATACCGGTTGGCGCACGCGGCGCAGTTCGCCCGTGCGTTCGAGCTGGGCGAGAAAGTCACGTAAGTCCCTGTATTGCATGGAGATTTTGTAACCAAAGGTAAGGTGGGTCGCCTACAACGTGGAGGGGCCGGCCCTCCGAACGGTCGTCCGGGAGACATTTTTTTGGTGTAGGCAGGGTGGCCGCGATTGTACGGCCAAAACCCCACGGCCCCCTGATGACAGAACGCATCGCAGGTCAGCTAGTCCCAACAACACTGGTTGGATCATAACTTTTAGATATGAAAACTTACTTCTTTATGATTGACTTGGAATAACGCGCTTCCTACAATCCAATCCGATCTGGTAATTGTTGCAATGCAACATGTTTTCGGCTAATGCCTTCGCCCAACTCTCCGACGTATGAGGGGCGACACCAGAGCACATCAGCATCGCTGCGGGACGTGACCTCCCCAAGGACACGGCCCGCATTTCTCTGGGCACTAGGGGAGTGCCCCCAACAGATGCCGGCTGACTGCAACAGCGCGGCATCCTTACTAAAAACCGTTGCGACACGAAACGCACGGCGCCATGCAAAAGAAAGGCGTCTACCGGATCAGCGCAGCGGACGGAGGTAAGTATGAACGGTTGGAAAACCCTTCATTCTTCCGGGATCGGATCGGCGCTGCAACGCCGGCTCGTAGCCCCGGTTGGCCGCCGCCTCGCGCGTGCAGGTCAAGTTGCGCTGCCTCGTAAGCTGCGCATGGAGTTGAACGCAGGGGGCGCTGCCGCGTCCCGCAATGAGTTGCATCCTGGCGTGCTGCTGGTGTTCCGCAGCGGGCATGTCGTGCTCAATAGCATCGGCTTGCTGGCTGTGGCCGCTGCAGTCGCGCTCTCGCTCAACAGCGAGTGGCGTGCCACGGTCGCTCAACGCGTGCTGCATTTCACGCCGGGTGTCGACACCAGTGTCGCCTCGGCCAATCCGTCATCCGCGATTGCGGCTGGCGTGCAGCCGGTAGCTTTTGCGCCGACTGCGCCGTCTGCCGGTACGGGCGCCGCCCAGGCTGTGGCCCCTGCTACGGCCCAAGGCGGCACGGTGGCGGCTGCCGGTTGGGACACGCTATCCAAGGTGCCGTCCGTGGCCGAGTTGGCCGCGCAGATTCCGAACACGCAAGTCGTCCGCGACGCGCGTGAGTCGGCAACCGCCGGTACCCCGCGAGAGCAGGCTGCCGTGGCGGAGTACATTGCCCGCAAGTACCGCGTGGCGGCCACTGCCACGGGCCAGCTGGTGAAGGCGGCCTATCAGACCGGCAAGGAAGTCGGCCTGGATCCGTTGCTCATCCTCGGCGTGATGGCGATCGAGTCCAGCTTTAACCCGTTCGCCGAAAGCGGTATGGGTGCGCAGGGCCTGATGCAGGTCATGACCAAGGTCCACCAGGACAAGTACGAGGTGATGGGTGGCGTTGGTGCCGCGCTCAACCCGTACGCCAACATCAAGGTCGGTGCGCTCGTGCTGAAGGATTGCATCGCGCGTGCAGGTTCGATCGAGGGCGGCCTGAAGCTGTATGTCGGTGCGGTCACACAAGGCGACGGCGGCTACGGCGGCAAGGTGCTGCAAGAGCGTTCGCGCCTGCGCATGGTGGCTACCGGCCACCGTTCGCCGATGACGGCGGCGTCGGAGCGCGAATCGGCGAAGCCGGTCGCAGCGGCAACGCCTGTGACGCAAGCCGAGGCGAAGACGCAAGCCGCCAAGGCGGCCGACAAGCAACCGGCTACAGGTCAGCAGGAAGAGGCGCGTCTGGATGACAAGTCCCAAGGCCAGGCCTGATTGACTTGCTTGGCTGCGCTATATAAGAAAGGCCGTCCTTCGGGACGGCCTTTTTGCTTGGACGAGGCGCGGAGATCGTTTTACCGTCCGAACAGCTTGCCCAACCTCGCGACGGCTTCTTCCAGATGTGCCATCGATGTTGCGTACGACAGTCGGATGTAGTGCTGGGCCGTGTGCGGACCAAAATCAAGCCCAGGCACCAGCACTACGCCGGCGTCATGCAGCATCGACTGGGTGAGGGCATCGGCATTGGAAGCGTGCGGGTGGTTTACGCCACGGCAATCGGCGTAGACATAGAACGCCCCATCCGGCTTGACCGGTACCTTGAAGCCAAGCGACTCCAGCGCCGGCACGATGAAATCGCGGCGGCGACGGAATTCGGCCTTGCGTGCCTCGTAGATCGCCAGCGCTTCCGGTTCAAAGCACGCGAGCGCGGCATACTGCGCCACCGCCGACGCGCAGATGAACAGGTTTTGCGCGACTTTCTCGAACTCTGGCACCAGTTCGGCGGGCGCTACCAGCCAGCCAAGGCGCCAGCCGGTCATATTGAAGTACTTGGAAAAGCTGTTGATCGTGACGACATCGTCGCCGAACGACAGTGCTGAAACGGGCGCCTGATCGTACGAGAGGCCTTGGTAAATCTCGTCGACGATCGAAAATCCGCCTCGCGCGCGTACCGTCTGCACGATCCGCTGCAGCTCGTCCGGCAGGATCGACGTGCCGGTCGGGTTGGATGGGGAGGCCAGCAACACGCCCTGCGTACGTTCCCCCCAGTGAGCTTCGACCTGCGCGGCCGTCAATTGGAAGCGTTCTTCCGGCCCCGATGGCACCAGCTTTGCCTCGCCATTGAAGGCCGCCACGAAGTGACGGTTGCACGGATAGCTCGGATCGGGCATCAGGACTTCGCCGCCAACCTCCACCAACACCGCACACGCCAGCAGCAGCGCTGCCGACGCGCCCGCCGTGACAATGATGCGCTCGGGCGCAATGTCGAGGCCGTAAGTGGTCTGGTAGTAGCGGGCGATGGCTTGGCGCAGTGGGCGGATGCCCAATGCGCCGGTGTACTGCGTGACGCCACGTCGCATGGCGTCGGCGGCGGCTTGCACGACGGGCTCGGCGGCGGTGAAGTCCGGCTCGCCGATGCCCATGTGAATGATGCTGCGTCCGGCCAGCTCCAGCTCGCGGGCCTGCTTGGCCAGCTCCATCACGTGAAAGGCGCGGATATTGGCCAGCCGGGCGGCTGTCTGCAGGCGGTGGGCGTCCATCTTGAAGCGAAGCGAAAGGGTAAAGCGAAGAGCAGACGCCGAATTACCGGCGGGCAGCGACCTCGACAGCGCGCACCTGGGCGGCCAGCTTGTCCAGCACGCCGTTGACGTACTTGTAGCCTTCCACGCCACCGAAGGTCTTGGTCAGTTCAACCGCCTCGTTGATCACGACCTTGTACGGGATGTCCACGCAGTGCACTAGCTCGTACGCGCCGACCAGCAGGGCGGCACGTTCGACCGGTGACAACTCGGCAACCGGGCGATCCAGGTACGGCGTGAACGCCTCGGTCAGCGTGGTTTCTTCGCGGATGGCGCCGTGCAGCAGCGCGTCGAAGTGCGCGCGGTCGGCCTTGTTGAAGCCTTGCGCATCCTGCAGATGCGCCTCGACCACGCCGGGGTCGTTGCGATTGAGCAGCCATTGATACAGACCTTGCAGCGCCAGTTCGCGCGCACGGCGGCGCGCGCTCTTGGCGGGCGCCTTGGTCTTGGCTTGGGAATTGTCTTGCGTCATGGGAAAAGCCTTTGCGCGAGGAAGCGCTTATTCATTCTCGCCGTCGTCGTCCTGGCCGTGATCCTGCAGACCGTCGAGGTCGTTGGTCAGGTTGGCCATTTCGACGGCGGTACGGGCGCAGTCGCGACCTTTCTCGCGGGTGCGGGCGTGGGCCTGTGCATCGGTGTCGGTGGTCAGGATGCCGTTGGCGATGGCGATGTTGAAGTCGAGGCCCACGCGCGTGATGCCGGCGCCCGATTCATTGGACACCAGCTCGAAGTGGTACGTCTCGCCGCGGATGACTGCGCCCAGCGCGATCAGGGCGTCGAACTGGCCCGATTCGGCCATCTTTTGCAGCGCCAGCGGGGCTTCCAGCGCGCCGGGCACGGTCACGAGCAGCACGTCTTCGCCCGCCACGCCGAGTTGTTCGAGTTCAGCGACGCAGGCCTCGCGCAGCGCTTCGCACACGGGCTCGTTGAAACGCGCCTGGACGATGCCGATGCGCAGGCCTTCGCCGTTGAGATTGGTCGGGTAGAAGCCGTGGTCCATGGTGTATTCCGGTTGGGGTTGCCGGTTAGGCAACGTCAAAAAAGAAAGTCGGCGCGGCAGTCTAGGCTGCCGGCGGAAAAATCAATGCGTGGCGGCGGACGAAGTGGAAGTGACGTCGGGCGCATCCGCCATCGATTGGTACGCCGTCACCTCCAGATCGTAGCCGACCATGCTCGGCAGCTTGAGTGGCGAGGCCAGCACACGCATCTTGCCGACGCCCACCTCCTTCAGGATCTGCGCGCCGATACCGTAAATGCGCGGATCGGGTTTGGTGCGCGGGCGCTCGTGCGGCGCGTCCAGCGCGGAGAACTGGGTGAACAGCCGGTCCGCCGAATCGCCGCAATTGAGCAGCACGACCACGCCGGTCGGGGCAGCCTGGACGGCGCGCAGGGCAGCGGGCACGCTCCACGAGTGCGTCGTGCGCTGGCACTCGAGCAGGTCGAGCACCGAGAGGGGCTCATGCACGCGCACCAGCGTTTCGGTGTCCGGTGTCGGCGTGCCCTTGACCAGCGCCAGATGGGCGCGGCCGGCCGCCCGATCGCGGAAGGCGACGGCGTGGAATGTGCCGAACTGCGTCTCCATCGTGCGCTCGCCGACGCGCTCGACGATGCTCTCAGTGCGGCTGCGGTATTGGATCATGTCGGCAATCGTGCCGATCTTCAGGCCGTGTTTCTTGGCGAATTCCACGAGGTCCGGCAAGCGCGCCATGGTGCCGTCGTCCTTCAGGATCTCGCAGATTACGGCGGCGGGTGTCAGGCCAGCCATCGCGGTCAGGTCGCAACCGGCTTCGGTGTGGCCGGCGCGCATCAGCACGCCGCCCTTCTGGGCTCGCAGCGGGAAGATGTGGCCCGGATTCACCAAGTCAGACGGTTTCGCGTTCTTGGCGGCGGCCACCTGAATGGTGCGTGCGCGGTCGGCGGCGGAAATACCGGTGGTTACGCCTTCAGCCGCTTCGATCGATACGGTGAAATTGGTGCCGAACTGCGTACCGTTGCGGCTGGCCATCATTGGCAGGTCGAGCTGGTCGCAATGCTCTTCGGTGAGCGTCAGGCACACTAGGCCGCGCGCGTGCGTGACCATGAAGTTGATGGCTTCCGGCGTGACGAAATCGCTCGCCAGGATCAGGTCGCCTTCGTTCTCACGGTCTTCCTCGTCGACCAGGATGACCATCCGGCCGGCGCGGATTTCGGCAATGATTTCTTCGACTGTGGCGATCGACATGGCGTAGCAGGGGTGCGCGCCGCTGACCAACTCCCGCAAATTCGTAATTTCGGGGGCCATGCGACTGCGTAAATGGGAAGCCGGCTATTGTACGCCAAGGGTACGCCAAGGTGGCCCCAAGCCAGTGGGGTCAGCGGTTCAGGCGGCTGCCAGAGGCTGGGTGCCCACGGGCAGGCCGATGGCGGCGTGGGTCAGCATGCGTTCCACGTAGCGGGCGATCAGGTCGATCTCCAGGTTGACCTGGCTGCCGGCCTTCAAGTGCTTGAGCGTGGTGACCGCCACGGTGTGCGGGATCAGATTGATCGAGAACTCGCAGCCGTCGGCGTCGTCCCGGACGGTATTGACCGTGAGCGACACGCCGTTGACCACCACGGAGCCCTTGTAGGCGAGATATTTGCCCAGCTCCGCCGGCGCCCGCACACGCAGTTCGTGCGATTCGTTGACGGGCGCGAAATGCGTGACCGTGCCCAGGCCGTCCACGTGGCCGGATACGAGGTGCCCGCCGATGTGGTCGGCCAGGCGCAGGGCCTTCTCCAGATTCACCTCGCCCGGACGTTCCAGCCCGACCGTCTTGGACAGCGATTCGCGCGACACATCCACGTCGAAGCGGCTGTCAGTTTTGGCGACAACCGTCATGCACGCACCCTGGATAGCGATCGAATCGCCCAACGCCACGTCCGCCAGCGGCAGGCCGCCCGAGTCGATGGACAGGCGCACGCCTGCATCGGCGTTGTCGCCAAGCGGCGAGACGGTTTCAATGCGGCCAACTGCGGCGACGATTCCGGTGAACATGAGCAATCAATCCGTGGGGTTGCGGCGCGCCAGGATGCGGAGGTCGCCCCCGATGCGCGAGATGTCGTGAAAGAAGAATTCGGCCGCGCCTTCCAGCGTTTGCAGCGGCCCCATATTGAACATGCCCTGGCCCGAGCCGAGCACCTTGGGCGCAAGGTAGACGAGGATCTCGTCAACCAGCCCTTCGCGCAGCAGCGAGCCGTTGAGCTTGAAGCCGGCCTCGACGTGCAGCTCGTTGATCTCGCGGCGGCCCAGTTCGCGCAGGACTGCGGCCAGGTCGACCTTTCCATCAGCGTTGGGCAGGAGGATGACCTCCGCGCCGCGCTCGCTCAACGCGCGCATGCGGCCGGCTTCGGGCTGGGCGGCAAAAATCAACGTCGGCTCGTGGTGCCCATCTGTGGTGAGGATGTGGGCGTCGAGCGGCACGTCCAGTGCCGAGTCGATCAATACGCGGCGCGGCTGGCGCGGCGTATTGACGGCGCGCACGGTCAGTCGCGGATTGTCTTCGCGCACCGTGCCGATGCCGGTGAGGATGGCACAGGCGCGTGCGCGCCAGCGGTGGCCGTCGTTGCGCGCTTCGGTTTCGGTAATCCACTGGCTGATGCCGTTGTCCAGCGCGGTGCGGCCGTCCAACGATGCACCGACCTTCACGCGTACCCACGGCGTGCCGCGCGTCATGCGTGAAACGAAGCCGATGTTCAGCTCACGCGCTTCGCGCTCGAGCAGTCCGCAACGCACGTCGACGCCGGCATCGCGCAGCTTCTGCAAGCCGCGTCCGGAGACGGCGGGGTTCGGATCTTCCATGGCCGCGACCACGCGGGCAATACCGGCCTCGACCAGCCGGTCCGCGCAGGGCGGGGTGCGGCCAAAGTGGCTGCAGGGCTCCAGCGTCACATACGCGGTGGCGCCGCGCACGTCCTGGCCGCGCGACTGGGCATCCTTGATGGCCTGGATTTCAGCGTGGTCCTGGCCGGCGGGTTGCGTATGGCCCTCGCCGATGACGGTGTCGTCACGCACGATCACGCATCCGACGCGCGGGTTAGGCGTGGTGGTGAACAAGCCTTTCTCGGCCAGCGCCAGGGCGCGCTGCATCATGGCGTGGTCGAAGTCGGAGAACATGGGCAAAAAACGGGGAGTATGAATTAATCGTCGTTAGTCGAGGCGCCAGTGCCGCACGTTTTGGTGTCCTGGGCCGGATCGCAGATGCGGGCGCGGCCTGCTGAGCTGATGCGGACTCGCCGTACATGTGCTCCGCATCGGATGGTTAGCGTGCCGTATAGCTGGCTGCCGTTGCGCTGTCGCGAGTATCCCACAGGTGCATACGAGAGGGTGCCAACGTCGCGCTGTGACGGCGTGAACGCAAATTCGACCGGCGGCACCACCGGAGGCGATACGCGCATCAAGATATCTTCGGTGCCCGGCTCCAGAGGCGTCGCCTGGGTCTGCGGCGAGGGCGTCATATACAACGCCCATCCCGACGACCAACCCTGCTGAGCGCTGAGCGGACCGAGGTGGATCCACATACGCTGATTGCGCGACATAGTCTGCGCCAGCGAGATGGCGCTGACAAAGCGGTCGGCCATAACAACGACGGTCTCGCGTTGCCACCAGTTCAGGCCGGTGGGCCCGGCGAACACCGCCAGGATCGCCATGACGCTCAGGACGACTACAAGCTCAGCGAGCGTGAAGCCCGCCCGCAGACGGGCCGCTTTCATGGCCAGCATGCATGCGATGCAGGTTGACGCGCGTTGCCGATCTGCGTGAACCGTTCGCCGGTGCTGCGCAGGATGAGCGAGCCGCACCCCGTGCCCGGGTGCACCGGCTGGGCCACGACTTCAACGCAATGTACGAGAGCGCGGCCTTCGCAAGGATTAGTGATCAAGTGATAACCGGAGATGTGGTTCGGAACGCTTGCCGATGCGGAGCTGTCGCCTGTGCGCGCGTACTGGCGCTCCCATTCCACCATGGTCGAGACCAGCGCCGCTTGCACTGCAGCCCGCTGCGCGCGCTCATGGTGTCTTGACCAGGTTTGTATGGCAGCGCTGGTCAACAACGCGGCGATAGCCAATGCAATCGTGAGTTCGACAAGGGTGAATGCGGCATGGCGACACCTCATCGCAGGCCTTCCTCGATCAGCTCACGCCAGCTCAAGCGGCCGAGCATGAGTGTCTGCACTTGGGTGTCGATTGCGCCTTGTTGGGTGCTTGTGGTGTAGACGCGTTGTGTCACCGTTCCATTGGGACGAATGATGGGCGATGCACCTTCGATGGTTGCCTGAGCCGTGGGCGTACGGCTCGGTATTTTTGGGCGGAAGACGGTTTGCAGCACGATGCTGACGGCGGGGTCGGTGCCAAATCCTGCTGCCGTGAGGCGATACAAACGAGGGGCTGTCGTTTCATCGGTATGGGTTGCGTGGCTGGGCCATCGATCTGGAATCCGCTCGATGACGTACCGCGCAGTGCGTCTGGCAATGCGCTTGCTACCCGGGAGGCGCGTGTCGATCTCTACGGCGAGGGTGGTCGTATCCAGCAGTCGCGCCAACGTCCAGAGCGATTGGCCGGGCTGCGGCTGACATAGTCCGAGCGAGACACCGCTGCCGCACGTGCCGGCCAAGAAGCCGCGTCCCGAAACCGGATCGAGAGCGGCGATACGTTCGAGCGGCACGGCCGCTATACATTCGAGATTCGTTGGCGTTTCGGTGGCGACGGACAGTTCGCACTCCGCCGCATTCAGCGCCATTTCGGCAGCGTATTTGGCCAAGGCGCGATCGGCGATGAGAGACGTGCGATGCCGCTGATCCAACACCAGATGGAAGGTCGCCATGGTCAGCAGGCTGAGCAACGCCACTGCAGGCATCACGATCATCATCGAAAAGCCACGCGCTTTGGCCCTGTCGCTCAACATACGTCCACATCGCAGGCGAGCGGATTGCGTAAGTGCACCGTTGCCGTGAAGACGGCACGATGGCGGTGGGGTTGGGTGGGCGTGAACTGCAAGTCTTGCGCGTTGGCGCCTTCCACTCGCTGGAGGTTGGGAAATAGCGCAAGTGTTGACGTGGTCTTGTTGGCTGAACTGGGCGAGTTGTAGTCGCCGCGGACGACCAGCACGATGTGCACGGCTTGAACCTGGCGCCATTGCTCGGCGGTGAGCGAGCGCGCAGACAGTGTCGTGGCGGCCGTGCCGCCAGCGGTCCGAACCACATATAGAAGCTGCATTGTTTCGACGCCGCGGACCATGCCATTAGATGTCCAACCGCCTGCCACAGTCTGACCGTCTTGATGCCTTCGCGAGCGGCACATCAGCTGCGGTTCTTGATCCGGAGCTCGGCTGAGGTAGAGCAGCATGTATCCCGCACGCTGCTCCTCGCTGCCGTTTTGGACACGCTCAGCTACGCCGTAGCCGGAGCAGTCGACAATGCTCTGATCAGTTCGGTCTGGCTTGGTCTGCATGCTGCGACCGGCAAAGCGCACCAGCAGCGCGTCGCTTCCTTGGATGTCGCTGCTATTGCACTCCAGAGCCTCCGCTTCTCGAGGGGCGCAACTGTCCGCACCTTGGATCGAGAGTGCTGCCTTGGCGTCTGGCCATCGGCGCTCCTGCGATACCGCCGGTGTATCGGTTACCCAGCCTGCATGCTGCAGTGCCGTTGTCAGTAGTTCCAGCGCTTGCGTGCCGCGACTTTCGATCAGGGCATCATCGGCAACGCGCTGGTAGCTTGCTCGCGCAAGGAGTGTGAGTTGCAGAGCGATACCCAGCACGATCAACCCTACCAGCATGCCAATCAGCAACTCCACCAGCGTCGCACCACGCCGAGCATGCGAGAGCTGCCGCATGTCAGCGCCCGCTTGCGGATTCGACTCGGTCGTTTTGCGTTCGGACGTCGGTCAATAGTTGACGCAGGCTTTGGCTCGTAGCCTCCATCTGCTCAAGTGCAGACAGGGTGCCCGCAGCGCACAGGGACAATACGGCCAGAGCGACGAGGGATTCGAGGAGGATGGCGCCGTGTTGGCGCTTGGCGTGATGGTGGACGGGCATGAGTCAACTGACACTTGGAGTTGCTCAAGTTAGTGTGGATTTGGCCGTATAACTGTCATATCTGGTCAATACCCTCCTGAGGAATCGCCTGCGCGGTATCCCGTGATGTGGCGGACCGTTGGTTTTTCACCAACGTGAGCCTTCCCAAGTCTTTGGTTGAAGGAGGGGGTTGTTGACACTTTTTGACTAATTCCCCACTATTCCAGAGATGCATCTGCCTGGGCTTTTTTTGTCATGCAGATGATCGCGTTCACGGGGGTCGGACGTGAGCCATCGTAGAAAAACTCAAATTAGCTTCAAATCGGCAGCGTGCGAAATCGATTGCGTCGCGGTTGCCGCATAAAACAATAGTCGGGGGTTCGAGTCATGCTTAACGGGATTTCGTCCATTGGGCGGTGCGGGTTTCTAGTCAGTCGTTTCTTGCGCTGACATGGCGGCAGCGGTCCGCAATTCCCTCACCGCGCATCAACTTCAATCGTCACGCAACCGTTGGTGTGAATACCGGGCGGAGCGGCGTGGCGACGCTGTCGGCGTTCGCGCCGAGAACGCGTTGTGTCACAGTCAAATCGATACAGATATGTCGTACCCGAATGGGGAAAGCGGCGGGCGAGGGCGTGCCGGTTGCATTCGTTCGAGCCGCATCCGCGGCATCTCGCTGGTTGAGTTGATGGTGACGCTGGCGATCGTGGCTGTTCTCGCGGTCATTGCGACGCCGTCGTATGTCGGATTGACACAGCGCACGCGGTTGCAGGCAGAAGCCAATTCTTTGGTGAATGATCTGCAATTTGCCCGCAGCGAGGCGATCAAGCGTGGACAGCCGGTCAGTCTTTGTCCCTCGTCTAACGGTACGGCGTGCAATACGACAAGTACGAGCAATTGGGAGACTGGCTGGATTGTCTTCAATGACGTCAATGGCTCGGGTACGACCGACTCCGCCAGCGATGTGCCGCTACGCGTGCGTGCCGCCCTTCCTAATGGCGATACGTTCAGACCCAGTCCGGCGGCTTCGGCGGTGACATATAACCGCGATGGCTTCGCGTCCAATTTGGCCAATGGCACCGTCACGATGACGTTGCACACCGCGGCGCCTGTCAATGACAGCGCGACGCGTTGCGTGGCAATCAACATGGTCGGTCGGCAAGTGGTACAGACCAAGGGGACCGGCTCATGCAGCTGAGTATGAAGTGCCGCACAGCCGCCGGATTCTCGCTCATCGAGGCGTTGATCACCATGGTAGTGGTCGGCGTGGGCCTGTTGGGTTTGGCGAAAATTCAGGCGGCAGCGGTGGGCAATACGCAGATATCGCGTGTGCGTTCGCTGGTGGCCCTGCAGACCGAAAGCTTGGCTGCGGCCATGCACGGGAATAGCACATTCTGGGCTGCAGGTGGCACCGCTCCAGCGACGTTTAGTGTGACCGGCACGACTATTACGGATAGTTCGAATGTCTTGAATCAGACGCTGACCACTGGCGCCTGTCTTTCCGGAAAGTCTTGCACGCCGGCTCAGTTGGCTGCTTACGATGTACAGCAATGGGCCAGCACGATGAACGCGAACTTCCCCGGCTATTCCGCCACGGTTAACTGTACGACCGCAACGGGTGTGCCGGTGAGCTGCAACATCACAGTGAACTGGAATGAGAAATACGTTGCAGTCAACAGCACGACGGCTGCGTCTGGGGTGACCACGGCATCCACCCAGAGCTTTACGGTCTACGTCCAGCCATGAGTGCCAATTCCATGACTCTGCGGAGGCGATCGGCACGCAATCAGGCCGGTACAAGCCTGGTTGAGATCCTGATCGCCATGGTGATCGCGCTGTTCATCATGAGCGGCGTGGTGGTGGTATTCGTCAATATGCAGAAGACCTTCACCAGCCAGGATCAGCTTGCACAGTTGCAAGACAATGAACGGCTAGCGCTGACCATCTTTACCAATGTTGTACAGCAGGCAGGGTATTTCCCCAACCCAACAGTCAACACGGCCCTGTCGGCATTCCCGGCCACTGGCTCGCTGGCTGCCGGCCAGGTAATTTCCGGTACCTCGGGTGCGACGGCGGGCACCGATACGGTGACAACGCAGTTTGCGACTGCCAGCGGTGACGGCACCATGAATTGCCTAGGGCAGACCAACACGAGTGGTGCCCAGCAGGTCTACATCAACACATTGTCCGTCAATGCAAACAACGAATTGCAGTGTGCGATGACGCTCGTGTCCAGTGGTGTAACAACCACGGTACCGCTTGTGAGTGGGGTCACTGGACTGAGCGTGCTGTATGGCACCGATACCAACAGCAACGGCTATGACGACTCTTATCTGACGGCCGCGCAGGTGGCAGCGTCGGGCTATTGGTCGCAAGTCCATACCGTTCAAGTCACCCTCACGTTCACCACACAGTTTGGTAACCAAGTTGGGCAGGCACAGAGCACAACGTGGGTGCAGAACATCAGCCTGAAGAACCAGTCATGAGCACCACCATGCGTTTTTCCAAGCTGCCAAGTCGCGCTGAGCGCGGGTACACCCTTGTTGTTGGATTACTGTTGCTGGTTGTTCTCACGCTGTTTGCTATTGGCATGTTTCGTAGCTTTGGCCTGCAAGAGAAGATTGCGGCAAACACGCGGGATAAGCAGCGTGCGCTCGAGGCTGCACAGAGCGCCCTTCAGTACGGCGAATGGTGGTTGGGACAGGGCAACGGATCCACCGGCATCGCCTGCTCGGGCGTTAACAACGGCAATACGCTCACGAATATGCGGGTATGCAACACCGCCTTGGCGACTCCTTCTACTTTGCCATGGGGCGTGGGGTCAACCTATCTGCCGCCTTCCATGACGGCGAATGGCGGTGGAGGCATGGCCGGTGCGAGTTCTCCGGCGGGGGATATCAACTACGCGGGTGTCCCAGGCCTGTACATCAACTACATCGGTATGAGCCCGAACGGGCTCGCACAGCTTTACCAAGTCACCGCCTATGGCTTTGGCGGTGATGCAACGACAGCAGCAGTGGTGCAGAGCACCTATCGCATTAGTTCTGGCGCCAAAGATCTGGGACAACAGTGATGAAAACAATTCAACGGGTGGGTTTGCTGGCAACCGCTGCGCTACTGCCGGGGGTTGCCAGGGCGCAGTTGGTGATCAGCGACACGCTGACGGGGGCGTCATCTTCGTACAAGTGGCAGGCGCTGAACGGCGCATGCCTGACTGCGGGCAACGGTACAGGCACGATTCCGGCCTGTTCGGGCCTCAGTTACTACAGCGGTAAGACGCTTGTGGGTGGTGTCACGGGTACGCTTCCTGACGCGGTGGGTTCTGGGGCTCTGCGTCTGACCAATGGTGATACAACCACCGGTAGCAACGGTAATAACCAGACGGGCGCTGTCGTTTCGAACTTCACCTTCCCGACCAATCAGGGCATACAGGTAACGTTCACGACGGTGACGTACGGTGGTAATGCCTATAAGAACGCCGCTGGCCAAGCGTCTGGCGCTGACGGCATCAGTTTCTTCTTGGCCGACGGCAAGTACCCGGCAACGGTGGGGGCGCTGGGGGGCAGTCTTGGTTACAGCTGTTCTAACGGCAACCCTACGTACGATGGCGTGCAGGGTGGCTATATCGGTCTCGGTATCGACGAGTTCGGAAATTTCTCGAACGCCGGCGACAACACTAGCTCCGGGGCGAGTGGTGGTGCGATTCCCGGTCGCATTAGCTTGCGCGGTGCGGGCAACACCAACTGGGCGAACCTGTCCACGAACTACGCGAAGTACTATCCGTCAGCCCTGAGCACGACTCAGATGAACGCTGTACAGAGCACGTGTGCAGCAGGCTATCTTTATAACTTCAGCGGTAAGGGGCAGAAGGACGCGAACGGATACTACATCTACGACGGCAACCAGACGACCGAGCAGATTCCATATAACTACAACTATCTTGGCGGCGATACGTTAAGTAGTACCGTCAAGCTCTACAGCCAGGAAGCTGCTGGAAAGAATTCGGCAGGAGGCAGCAACGCGGTGCGGGGAAATGCGACCCCTATCACCTACGCACTCAGTATCACGCAAGACGGTCTGCTGAGCCTTTCATATAGCGTGAATGGTGGCACGGCCCAGCCTGTGATCACAAACCAGAGTATTACCGCGTCGAACGGCCCGCTGCCTTCGTCATTCCGCTTTGGCTTCTCGGCGGGTACCGGCGGTGGCAGTAACGTTCACGAAATCACCTGCTTCAAGGCAGCACCGGTGGGGCAAGCCAACAGCTCGGCAGGTACCAACGTGCAGCAGTCAGCCCGCGTGGAAGCCGGGACTCAGGTGTATCTCGCCTACTATCACCCGACCAACTGGTGGGGCGAGTTGACCGCACAAAACCTGGTGATGGACCCGACGACGGGCATCGTCTCCATTGCTACCAATGCCAATTGGAACGCCAGCTGCACCTTAACGGGTGGGGCATGCCCGGCCATTAGTTCCACCTCGACGTTGACTGCACAAGCCCCATCGGCACGAAACATTTTGACGTGGAATGGCACCACTGGCATTCCCTTCCAATGGTCGAGCCTCACGTCTGCACAGAAGAATGCGCTGGACAGCGGCTCAGCCAGCGGCACCAGCAGCCCTCGCCAACTCTATCTGCGGGGCGATCGCACCAATGAAGTCGCCAATGGCGGCTCTTTCCGCTCCCGCACCGGCGTGATGGGCGACATCATGAACTCCAGCCCGACCTGGGTTGGTGCACCGTCGGCGCCGTACAATGGCCCGTGGGTGGATTCTCTCTACGGGACGGCAGTTCCGCCCGAAACGTCCGGCAGCTACGCACTCTTCAAGACCAACAATGCGCAGCGCGCGAACGTGGTCTATGTGGGCGCCAACGACGGCATGTTGCATGGTTTCCGTGCAGGTGGTTACGACGCGACCGGTAAGTTCACCACGGCGACCACCCCCAACGATGGGCAGGAGGTTCTGGCTTACATGCCGGCGGCAGCCCTGAACACCATCTACAACACCAGTAGCAAGCTGGATTTCAGCTCGCCTTCGTATGCTCACAATCTGTACGTGGATGCGACGCCAGGTACAGGGGAGCTTTACTACAACAATGCCTGGCACACATGGTTGGTTGGCGGCTTGGGCGGAGGCGGCAACGCCGGGGGCGCCATCGCCGACAACACCAGCGTCGGTACGGGCGCTATCTACGCGCTTGATATCACCAACCCTGCTAACTTCAGTGAGAGCAACGCTGGTTCGCTGGTGCTCGGTGAATGGACGCCTTCGACCCTCACCTGTACCAATGTCACCAGCTGTGGCGCCTTTTTGGGCAACACCTATGGCACCCCCGTCATTCGCCGGCTCCATAACGGCAACTGGGCCGTGCTGTTCGGTAACGGCTTGAACAGTGCAAACGGGTCGGCGGGTCTGTACATCATGCTGGTGGCCAGCAACGGCACCACGTCGTTCTACTACCTCGACACAAAGTACGGTCCGAGTAAGGATCCGCTGAAGGCGAACAATAAGAACGGTATCGCCTATGTCACACCAGCGGACCTGGATGGTGATCACATCACCGACTACGTCTATGCGGGCGATGCATTTGGCAACGTCTGGCGTTTCGACCTGACCTCGCAAAACCCGGCATCGTGGAGCGTCTCGTCTGCGCCGATGTTCTCGACGCCTGCGGGTCAACCGATTACCAGCAAGGTCGCGGTTGCCGCCATTCCGGGCAGCGGCACGGGCGCGCCGCGCGTACTCGTCAGCTTCGGCACCGGTCAGAGTTTCCCGGTGACACAGACCAGCGCTGCGGCCTATTCCAGCAACACTGCACAGTCCCTGTACGGTGTTTGGGACTGGAACATGAGCGCTTGGAACAATATCGCACCGGCGGCTGCAGTCTACGCAACCCTGACCGGCCCGCAGACCGTGACCGCCTCTACCCTGCAGACACAAAGTATCACCAACACGTCTGCAAGCTCGGGCACGACGCCATCGTACCGGACTGTAAGCAACAATAAGGTTTGCTGGATGGGATCGACAGCGTGCGGCACTAGCGGGACCGCTAATACCCAGTTTGGCTGGAAGCTCGCGCTGCCCAGCACCACCACGGGCTCTGGTTCGAGCGCGGTCACGAACTATGAACAGGTGGTCTATAACCCAACGCTGGCCTATGGCATGTTCATCGTCAATACGACCGTGCCAGGCACGCAGCAGGTTTTATCCTGTAGCTCGACGCCAGCATCTGGCTACACCATGGCCATTTCGGTCGCATCGGGTGGGGCAGGTACCGCCTCGTTCTTCGGCGACAATAACAACAATTTCCCGACCCTCAACGGCGGCATTGTCAGCGGTATCGGTTTGAGTGGTACCGGCACTCCGTCTATCGTGACCGCCAATAAGCTGCCGTACCTGGTGCAGCAGACCGTCAGCGGCACGGGTACGGTCAACCAGATCAACCCGAGCGCCGCCGGTGTTGGCTCTCGCATGACTTGGACCAAGCTGCGCTAATCATGAGCCGAACCAAGACTCCCTCCTTGTCCCCTGGCGAAGGCGGTTTCTCCTTGATGGAGTTGATGATTACGGTAGCGATCATCGCCATCCTGGCCCGTATTGCCTATCCGTCCTACCAGCAGTACATCCTGAAATCGCACCGCGCGGATGCGAAGACGGCGCTGCTGGATCTGGCAGCACGCCAGGAGCGGTTTTTTACACTGCAGAATAGCTACGCAGCATCGCCTGCCTCCCTCGGCTATGCGGCGGCGAGCTTTCCGTTCGCCATTCAGTCTGGCACGCAGTCGTACTATCAGCTGAATGTCGCGGTAACGGGCACGGCAGGCGCGAGTGGTGCGGCAGCGCCTGGCTATTCCGCTTCTGCTGTTCCGGTCAGCCCGCAAACGGCCGACGCCTGCGGGACATACACCATCAACCAGCTCGGCGTGCAAGGCAACGTCGGCATGGCGGCAGGTACTACGTCAGCGCAGTGTTGGTAACAGGAAAGAAAAAAGGCCTCCAGGGCTTTTGTTCATTTCCGCACATTCGTCGCCGCAATCTCATCCAAAACGTCGCGAAATTCCGACACATCCTCAAAACTCCGATACACCGACGCAAACCGGATGTACCCGATCTTGTCCAGCCGCTTGAGTTCGCGCATCACCAGCTCGCCCACGCGGTCGCTGCCGATTTCCTTCTCGCCGTGGCTGAGGAGTTTTTCTTCGATGCGGGCGATGGCTTCGTCGATGGCTTCGGCGGAAACGGGGCGCTTGCGCAGCGCCAGCCGCATGGAGTCCTTGACCTTGTTGCGGTCGTAGTCGACGCGGCTGCCGTTCTTCTTGACGACGGCGGGGAAGAACAACTCGATGCGTTCGTAGGTCGTGAAGCGGCGGTCGCAGGATTCGCAGCGACGGCGGCGGCGTACGGTGTCGCCTTCTTCCGACATGCGGGTATCAATCACCTGGGTGGCCGCGTGGCCGCAAAAGGGGCATTTCATGCCGGTGGTCTCCTCGGCAACCTCAAAGAACGCACTGCGCTAAAAGAACAACGCCGCGATGGCCCGGGCGGGCGCATCGCGGCAGGGTACTACGTGGCCGGAAGATCCGGCCATCGGCGGATGCCTTAGGCGTAGACCGGGAACTGCTTGGTCAGCTCAGCCACCTTGGCGCGCACGGCGGCGATGTTCGCCTCATCGTGCGGGTTGTCCAGCACATCGGCGATCAGATGGGCGACCTTCACGGCCTCGGCTTCCTTGAAGCCACGCGTGGTCATGGCTGGCGAACCCAGGCGCACGCCCGAGGTCACGAACGGCTTTTCCGGGTCATTCGGGATTGCGTTCTTGTTGACCGTGATGTGTGCGTCGCCCAGCACCTTTTCGGCTTCCTTGCCGGTGATCTTCTTGGCGCGCAGATCGACCAGCATCACGTGGCTTTCGGTGCGGCCAGACACGATGCGCAGGCCGCGGGCCATCAGCGTTTCAGCCATGGCGGCGGCGTTCTTCACGACCTGTTGTTGATAAGCCTTGAACTCCGGCGACAGGGCTTCCTTGAACGCCACGGCCTTGCCGGCGATCACGTGCATCAGCGGGCCGCCCTGGATACCCGGGAAGATCGCCGAGTTGATGGCCTTCTCGTGCTCGGCCTTCATCAGGATCACGCCGCCGCGCGGGCCGCGCAGGCTCTTGTGCGTGGTCGTCGTCACAAAGTCAGCGTGCGGCACGGGGTTCGGGTACACGCCCGCGGCGATCAGGCCGGCGTAGTGCGCCATGTCCACCATGAAATACGCGCCGATCGACTTGGCAATCTTGCCGATGCGCTCGAAATCGATGCGCAGCGCAAATGCGGATGCGCCGGCAATGATCAGCTTCGGCTTCTTCTCTTGCGCCAGGGCCTCGAGCGCGTCGTAGTCGATGTCTTCCTGCGCATTGAGGCCGTAGCTCACAACGTTGAACCACTTGCCGCTCATGTTGAGCGCCATGCCGTGCGTCAGGTGGCCGCCTTCGGCCAGGCTCATGCCCATGATCGTGTCGCCCGGCTTGAGCACGGCGAAGAACACGCCCTGGTTGGCCTGCGAGCCCGAGTTCGGCTGCACGTTGGCGGCTTCGGCACCAAAGAGCTGCTTCACGCGGTCGATGGCGAGCTGTTCCACCACGTCCACATATTCGCAACCGCCGTAGTAACGCTTGCCGGGGTAGCCCTCTGCGTACTTGTTGGTCAGTTGCGAGCCCTGCGCGGCCATCACGGCCGGCGAGGTGTAGTTCTCGGAGGCAATCAGCTCGATATGGTCTTCCTGACGCTGATTTTCCTTCTGGATGGCGGCAAAGATTTCGGGATCGATCTGGTCGATCGTATAGCGGCTGCGTTCGAACATGGCGAGTGTCTGGTCTGAAACGAAACGGAAATGGCGGAGATCGGGCGAGGCGTGGGGAAACATGCGCGCGGCTTGAACGACTGCGCCCGGTGTTGGCCGATTGCAGCGGGTGTCCAAGTCACCCTGTGCTTCCCATTCGCTGCCCAGGCGAGCGGCAGGCGCCGTTGTGCATGACGCCAGAAACCTTGCGCTTCCTCGTGGTCGCTGCCCACATGTCGGAGCCTCTGAAGCTGCTCCAGGATTCGCCAGTCGCGCAAGGTGGAATGGTTGCCCGCGAGTGTACGACAGCCCCATGGCCGCCGCAAGAAGCGAGCGTGCAGACACGCACATTGCGGTGCAATGCGGTTCCAGGCTTCAGGTAAACTCTGATCTTTCGCTTTTTAAGGTCCGGAGACACTTCCATGATCGTATTCGTGACCGGCGCGACCGCCGGGTTCGGCGCGGCCATCGCGCGGCGTTTCGTGCGAGAAGGCCATCGCGTGATCGCGGCAGGCCGCCGCCAGGACCGTCTAGACGCACTCAAGGCTGAATTGGGTGATGCCATGCTGCCGTTCGTACTGGATGTGCTGGACGCCGATGCCGTTGCGGCGTTGCCGGGCACGCTGCCAGAAGGCTGGCGTGAAGTCGACGTGCTGGTCAACAACGCTGGTCTGGCGCTGGGCCTCGAACCCGCCCAGCGCGCTGACCTGTCCGATTGGGACCGCATGATCGGCACCAACTGCTCCGGGCTGGTTCATATGACGCGTGCGTTACTTCCGGCCATGGTCGAACGCAACCGCGGTCACGTCATCAATATTGGCTCGATCGCGGGGACGTACCCGTACCCGGGTGGCAACGTGTATGGCGCTACCAAAGCATTCGTGCACCAGTTTTCGTTGAACTTGCGTGCGGACCTCACCGGTACCCGCGTACGCGTTTCGAACGTCGAGCCAGGTCTTTGCTCCGGCACAGAATTTTCCAACGTGCGTTTCAAGGGTGACGATGCCCGCGTGGAGAAGGTCTACGAAGGCACGGAAGCCCTGACGGCCGATGACATCGCCGAGGCCGTCTATTGGATGGCGGCGCTTCCCGCGCACTTCAATGTCAACGCGATGGAGCTGATGCCCGTTTGCCAGTCATTCTCGGCCACCAGCGTGACGCGAGGCATGGCCTGAATTCCAGCGCAAGCCCTCGGCCGGTCGGTGGATGGCTGGCCGTCACTTGCGTCTTGGTAAAATTACCCGATGGCTTCTTTTGACTGGAACCTGCGTGTGTATTGGGAAGATACCGACGCAGGTGGCGTGGTGTTTTACGCCAACTATTTGAAATTTTTTGAGCGCGCCCGCACAGAGTGGCTGCGCGCGCTTGGGGTCGACCAGCAGGCGCTGGCCGACACGACCGGGGCCATTTTCGTGGTGCGTAGCACCGCTGTGGACTACCGCGCGCCGGCACGCCTGGATGACCTGCTGCAGATCCGTTCGCGTATGGAACGGGTCGGCCCCGCGTCGGTCCAATTCGCCCAGGAAGGCTGGCGCGGCGACGTTTTGCTCGCATCAGGCACGATTCGTGTTGGATGTGTCGACCGGCTCACTTTCCGGCCGACCCCGATTCCCGCTCCCGTACTCGCAACCATCAAAGCCGCCGCATGAATCCCGTCGAGGTCACACAAGATCTGTCGATCGTCTCGCTGGTGCTGCACGCCAGCCTCCTGGTCCAATTCGTCATGGGCCTGCTGCTGGTGATGTCGCTATTCTCCTGGACGTACATCTTCCGCAAAGCCTTTGCCCTGCGCGCCGCGCGCAGCCAGACCGAATCGTTCGAGCGCGATTTCTGGGCCGGCGGCGACCTGCAGGCGCTGTATCAGAGCGCCGCCAACAACCGCCACACGACCGGAGCGCTTGAGCGCATCTTTGAAGCCGGCATGCGCGAATACCTCAAAGCGCGCGAGCTGCAGCGCGGCGGCGGCGATCCGAGTGCCATTCTCGATGCTTCCCGCCGTGCCATGCGCGCGGCCTACCAGCGCGAGATGGACTCGCTGGAATCGCACCTGCCGTTCCTGGCGTCGGTCGGCTCGGTCAGCCCGTACATCGGCCTGTTCGGTACCGTCTGGGGGATCATGAACGCCTTCCGCGGCCTGTCCAACGTGCAGCAGGCGACGCTGTCGGCCGTGGCGCCTGGTATTGCCGAAGCGTTGGTCGCCACGGCCATCGGTCTGTTTGCGGCCATTCCGGCGGTGATTGCCTACAACCGCTACGCCACCGAGATGGACCGCCTGGCCAACCGCTTCGAGAGCTTCATGGAAGAGTTCTCTAACATCCTTCAGCGCCAAACGCGCTAAGGAGCCGCGCTCATGGCTACCATCCAGCGAACGCGCCGCGCCCGACGGGCCAAGGCCGATATCAACGTTGTCCCGTACATCGACGTGATGTTGGTGCTGCTGGTCATCTTCATGGTGGCGGCACCCGTGGTGAACCCCGGGGTGGTCAATCTGCCGTCGGTGGCCAACGCCACGCCGCAGCAGACCCAGCCGCCCATCGTCGTGACCATCAAGGGTGACGGCACGATCCTTGCTCGCGTCAAGACTGGTTCGGGAGCAATCGAGCAGAAGCTCGCCAACAACAACGAGCTGCGCGCGTTTGTGAAGCAGCGCACTGACGAAAACCCCGATCAGCCCGTCGTGATCGCCGCCGACAAGTCGGTCCAATACGACCGCGTGCTGACCGTGATGAGCGTGCTCAAGGCCGATGGCGTGAAGCGCGTCGGCCTGATGGTGAAATCGTCATGAGCACCTTGATGAACCCAGCGTTGACGAACCAAGGCGGGGCAACCTGAACGTCATGACTACGACGTCGTTGCATCGTTATGAGCCTGTGCGCGAGCGTGGCACGCTGCGCGCGTTCGGGCTGGCGGTCCTGACACACGTTCTGCTGATCATCTTTCTGTACTTTGGCGTGCAGTGGCAGAGCAGCACCCCGCGCGGCGAAGAGGCGGAGCTGTGGGACGAGGCGGCGGTTCAGCAAGCCGTACAGCAGGCCGCGCCGGTGCCAGAAGTCAAGCCGGAACCGGTGATCAAGGCGCCGCCGGCCAAGGTGGAAGAGGAAGCCGATATCGCGCTGGAGCAGCAGAAGCGCAAGCGTGAGCAGGAGGCTGCGGCGGCCCGTGAGGCCGAGCTCGCCCGCCGCGCCGAAGCACAGCGTCAGGCCCGTCTGAAGGAAGAACAACAAGCCCGTCAGGCGGAACTCCAACGCAAGGCCCTGGCCGAACAGCAGGCCAAGGAAAAAGCGGCTGAAAAGGCTGCTGCCGACGCGGCGCAGGCTCGCAAGAATGCGCAACTGCAAGCCCAGGCCGAAGCCAAGGCCAAGGCGGAAGCCGAGGCGAAGCAGAAGGAATTGAAAGCCAAGGCTGCCGCAGAAGCCAAGGCCAAGGCCGATGCCGAGCGTAAGGCGAATGAATCGCGTGCCAATGCACAGCGTCAGGCCCAACTGGATCGGTTGCGCGCAATGGCGGGGGCGGGCGCGACTGGCACGGTGGCGGGCTCCGGCGGTGGTGTTGGCAATGCTCAGGGCACGGGCGGTACAGCATCGGCAGGGTATGCCGAGCGTGTGCGGGCCAAGGTCAAGCCGAACATCCTGTTCGATCCTTCGGCGGTCAACGGCAACCCGTCGGCGGTCGTGTCGGTGCAGATGGCGCCGGATGGTTCGATCTTGTCCAAGCGCCTGACGAAATCGAGCGGCAACGGCGCCTATGACGAGGCTGTCATGCGCGCGGTCGAGCGCTCTGACCCGCTGCCACGCGATACCAATGGCAAAGCGCCGTCGAGCGTCATCCTGACGTTCCGGCCGAAGGAATAACGGGTCGGCGCTCGCCCAGGCGGCGCTGGCCAACGGTACTCAGATTCCGGATTTGATAGTAGGGAAGATGAACATGATGCGAACGATGTGGATCCCGATGTTCCGACGCGCAGCGCAGGCACTGCTGCTGACTGCGGCAAGCGCCGGCGTTGCCCATGCCCAGCTCAACGTGGAGATCTCGGGCGTCGGCGCCAGCCAGTACCCGATCGCGATCGCCAACTTCCAGGGCGAGGCACAGGCCCCACAAAACCTCTCGGCCATCGTCCGGGCAGACCTCGTGCGCAGCGGCCGATTCTCGAACGTCGATGTTGCCGGCGCGGTGGTGCCGGAAAGCCCGGCACCTGACCTGGGTGCCTGGAAAACCAAGGGCGCAGCAGCATTTGTGGGCGGCACCGTGACCCGCAATGGCGATCGCTACGAAATCCGCTTCCGCCTGTACGACACCGCCAAGGGCGAAAGCTTGGGCGGCCTGTCGCTTACGCGCGGTCCTGGCCAACTGCGCTTGGCTGCACACGAAATTGCCGATTACATCTACCAGAAGCTGATTGGCGAGCGCGGTATTTTTGCGACGCGCCTGTCGTACGTGTCCAAGGTTGGCCGCCGCTTCCAACTGCAGATTTCCGACTCGGATGGCGCCAACCCGCAGATTGCGTTGACGAGCAATGAGCCGATCATCTCGCCGTCGTGGTCGCCGGATGGCACCAAGGTCGCGTATGTGTCATTCGAGAGCAAGAAGCCGGTGGTGTACGTGCATGACCTGGTGGCGGGCCGCCGCACGGTCATCTCGAACCAGAAGGGCAACAACTCGGCGCCGGCCTGGTCGCCGGATGGCCGCCACGTGGCGGTGTCGCTCTCGCGCGATGGCAATACACAGGTCTACATGGTCAACGCCGATGGCTCGGGCTTGCGCCGTCTGAGCCGCAGTAGCGCGATCGATACCGAACCGTCGTTCTCGCCGGATGGCCGTTACATCTACTTCACCAGCGACCGCGGCGGTGCGCCGCAGATCTATCGCATGTCGGTTGATGGAGAAGAGTCGGGCGGTGCGCAACGCGTGACATTCAAGGGCAACTACAACACGAGCCCGCGTGTGTCGCCGGACGGCAAGCTGCTGGCGTACATCTCGCGCGTGGGCGGTGCGTTCCGCCTGTACACGCAGGACTTGTCCAACGGCGATGTGAATGCGCTGACGGATACGTCGCACGATGAATCGCCGAGCTTTGCGGCCAACGGCAAGTTCATCCTGTATTCCACGCGCGTTGGCGGCAAATCGGTGTTGGCCGCCGTGTCGACCGATGGCCGTACGCGTCAGGTTCTTTCCCTCCAGGCCGGCGAAGTTCGTGAGCCGGCGTGGGGTCCTTTCATGCAATAACGAAGCTGTTCCACTAGGAGAAATCGGACATGTCGAAGTCCCAAACCATGATCAAACTCGCAGCCATTGCCGCGCTGCTGGCCCTGGGCGCTTGCAGCTCGGGCGTGAAGCTCGATGACACCGCCAAGAACGGTACGGGCGGTGCTGCCGGCACTGGCGCTGATGCCCGCACGGTGACCCCGGTGGACGTGGGCCGTGACGAACTGACCGACCCGAACAGCCCGCTGGCCAAGCGCAGCATCTACTTCGATTTCGACAGCTACTCGGTCAAGTCGGAGTACCAAGGCCTGCTGGGTCAGCACTCGCGTTACCTGCAGTCGCACAACCAGCGCAAGGTCCTGATCCAGGGCAACACCGACGAGCGCGGCACCAGCGAATACAACCTCGCACTGGGTCAGAAGCGTGCCGAGGCCGTGCGTCGCGCCCTGTCGTCGATGGGCGTGCCTGACAGCCAGATGGAAGCCGTGAGCCTGGGTAAGGAAAAGCCGCAAGCGACCGGCCACGACGAAGACTCGTGGGCACAGAACCGCCGCGCCGATATCGTCTATTAATCGGTACGGTTTGAAGTGGAACGCGCCGGCTGCGAGGTTGCGGCCGGCGTTCTTACGTTGGCAATCACATGAATACGATGATGAAACAGCGCGCTTATGGGGCCATGCGTCGGGCCATCCTAATGGCGACGCTCGTCGCGGGTGGCGCCCTCACCATGGCCGGCCCGGCGGCAGCGGGGGTGTTTGACGACGATGAGGCGCGCCGCGCCATCATCGACATGCGCGACAAGTTCAACAACTTCCAGTCGACGGCGGCCCAGCGCATCGATCAAAACAGCAAGAATCTGATCGACGCGCAAAACCAGATTGAAACGCTCAAATCCGAAGTGGCGCGCCTGCGCGGGCAGAACGAAGTGCTGCAGAACAGCGTCGATACGCTGACCAAGCAGCAGAAGGATTACTACTCTGACCTGGATGCGCGCCTGAAGAAGTTCGAGCCGCAGCAAGCGACGGTGGACGGCCGCGAAGGCATGGTCCAGCCGAATGAGAAGCCGGAATACGACACTGCGCTCAAGGCGTTCCAGGGTGGCGACTTCAAGGGCGCGGGCAACCAGTTCTCGGCGTTCGTGAAGAAGTATCCGCAAAGCCCGTATCTGCCGCTGGCGCAGTTCTGGCTGGGCAATGCGCTCTATGCGCAGCGCGACTACAAGGGCTCGAGCTACGTGCTGGAGAACATGGCGCGCAGCAACCCGCAGCATCCGAAGGCGCCCGATGCGCTGCTGCAGGTGGCGACCAACCAGGGCGAGTCGGGCCAGAAGGCCGCTGCACGCAAGACGCTGGAATCGGTGGTCTCGCAGTATCCCGGTACCGAGCAGGCCAAGACCGCGCAAAGCCGTCTGAAGACGATGCGCTGATCGGCAAGCCGCCCGGCATCTGAACAAACGCCCGCCCGTGGCTGCACCGGCGGGCGTTTTTCATAGGGCGCCGAATGGCGGGCATATGCCGCGTCGGGCGCAAGCAGGGCGGCGGCACGCTAAAATGCGGGCCTTCCCGATTTGCTTTGCAAGGCTTCGCCCATGAAAAAACGCGCCATCGTCCTGCTCTCCGGCGGGCTGGACTCTGCCACCGTGCTCGCCATGGCCAATGCCGATGGCTTTGAGACTTACGCGCTGTCGATGCGCTACGGCCAACGCCACTCGTCCGAGTTGGAAGCGGCCAAGAAAGTGGCGGCGACGCTGGGTGCAGTGCGCCATGAAATCGTCGATCTGGACTTGCGCAAGTTCGGTGGTTCCGCATTGACGGACGATGCGCTTGACGTGCCGACCGACGGCGCGCAATCAGGCATCCCGATCACGTATGTGCCGGCGCGCAACACGATCATGCTGTCGCTGGCGCTTGGCTGGGCCGAGGCGGTTGGCGCACGTGACCTATTTTTTGGTGCGAATGCAGTGGACTACTCCGGCTATCCGGATTGCCGTCCCGAATACGTTGCCGCCTATGAAACGCTGGCCAACCTGGCGACGAAGGCCGGCGTGGAAGGCGAGCGCATCCGCGTGAACGCACCCATCATCAACATGACCAAGGCGGAGATCATCCAGGCCGGCGTGCGGCTCGGCGTGGACTACGGCCTGACCGTGTCGTGCTACCAGGCCGACGACGACGGCCGTGCTTGCGGCGTGTGCGATTCGTGCCGGATCCGCAAAGCCGGGTTTGAAGCCGCCGGCGTGCCCGACCCCACCCGCTACGTCTGACGCACCATGCCCGATATCGACCTCAACGCGTTGTCCCACACGGTGCTGTGGGCCACGTTTGCGCTTACGTTTGTGTTTGGCGCGATCCTCCAGCGCACGCACTTCTGCACGATGGGTGCGGTGTCCGACGTCGTCAACATCGGCGACTGGAACCGGTTGCGCATGTGGGCGCTGGCCATCGGCGTGGCCATGATCGGCACGGGGTGCCTAGGCTGGCTTGGCCTGATCGATACGAGCAAGACGATCTACACGGCGAGCAAACTGCTGTGGCTGTCATCGTTGGTAGGCGGGCTGCTGTTCGGCTTCGGCATGGTGCTGGGTTCGGGGTGCGGCAGCAAGACGCTGGTGCGTATCGGCGGCGGCAATCTGAAGTCGGTCGTCGTGTTTGTGTTTCTGGGGCTGGCGGCGTACATGACGCTCAAGGGCGTGTTTGGCGTGGTGCGTGTGGCAACGGTGGACAGCGTGGCCATTACGTTGCCGACGTCGCAGGATCTACCGAGCGTGCTGGGCCACGCGTTCTCCGCCGATGCGCGCATGCTGCGCCTGGTGCTGGCGCTGGTAATTGGTGGTGCGCTATCGCTGTGGGCGCTGCTCGCGCGCGATTTCCGCACGGGTGACAACTTGCTCGGAGGCATCGGCGTCGGGCTCATCATCGTCGGCATGTGGTACGTGTCGGGGCATCTCGGTTACGTACAGGAAGATCCGAACACGCTGCAGGAAGCGTTTGTGGCGACCAACAGCGGCCGCATGGAAGCGCTGAGCTTCGTGGCGCCGGTGTCGTACACGCTGGAGTGGCTGATGTTCTTCAGCGATACGTCGAAGGTGCTGACCGTCGGCATCGTGAGCGTGCTGGGCGTGATTGCGGGCTCGGCGGCGGTCGCACTGGCCACGCGCTCGTTCCGCTGGGAGGGCTTTGCCAATGCCGAGGACACGGGCAACCACATCATTGGCGGCATCCTGATGGGCATTGGCGGCGTGACGGCGCTGGGATGCACGATCGGGCAGGGGCTGTCGGGCGTGTCGACGCTGGCGATCGGCTCGTTCATCGCGCTGGCCGGTATCGTGATCGGCGCGGTGCTGGCGTTCCGCTACCAGATGTGGCGGATGGAGCGTCTGGTTTGATCTGCCAGGCGTTGACAGAATCGCCGATATCTTCCTATAATCGCGGTCTTTGGGGTCTTTAGCTCAGTCGGTAGAGCAGTAGACTTTTAATCTATTGGTCGCGGGTTCGAATCCCGCAGGACCCACCAAAATTCGAAGGGCTGACAGGCAACTGTCGGCCCTTTTTGTTTGGTAATTCCGCGCGACTGCCATCTCCTCGCACTCTGTGCGGTCGCAGCTTCCACATCGATAGCACGCGACGCCTTCCCGATAGCTGCATCCCCTGACCACCGCCGATCACATGGCGGGCGCGTCGCATTCTGCCGCCGCTAGGGATTTTCTCTATAGCGCTCACGACACGCAGCCACCACCATATCCTCTACTGGAACCGGTTCCATACGGAGAAAAGCGCACAAATGGCAGATATCGTGATAGTGGCGAGCGCGTTCGGCGCCGCCCACGTGCTTGAGCAGGGGCATCACGCCTATGTTCCCGTGGCCGCATCGGTCGGTGCCGCCGGCTTCGAGGTGCGGCGTGAATTGTTGCCCGCTGGGCTCGATGGCGCGGTATCGACAGAGCTCCTCGCTGCCTTGGGCCGGTTGATTGCGGCGCATGGTCTCTGGGCGGTCTATTCGACGCCGGCCACGCTGTACACGGACGATGGCGCTCTGGACGCTGTTGCTATCCGCGGCGCGCTGGTCGAGGCGCAAACATTGGGCGCGCGCATCGTGAAGTTCCAGCTTGGCGGGTTTGCCGGCGATGCGTCGGCAGAGGTGCTGGCCCAACTGCTGCAAGGCTGGCGCGCGCGGGTGCTGGTTGAGAACGGTCAACAGACGGTGGGCGGCTCGCTGGCGCAGTTCCGAGGTTTGTTCGACGCATTGGAAGTGGCGGGTGTGGCCGACATGCTGGGCATGACGTTCGACGTCGGCAACTGGGAGTGGTCGGGCGAAGCGCCGCTGGCGTGCGCGCGAGCCCTGGCCCCGTATGTGGAATACATCCATTGCAAAAGCGTCGCGGGCGAGGGAGCACGCCGCTTTGCGGTGGCGCCAGCGGGCAACGATGCGCGGTTCGCGGCTGTGCTGGCGGCATTGCCGGGCGATGTTCCGCGCGGCATCGAATTTCCGTTCGACGCGGTCGATCTCGCTGTCGATGCGCATCGGCATGTCACGTGGCTCAAGGCCGCCTGACTGTGACTCGACATCAAAGGAACTTACGCATGTCACAGATGTTGGATGTCATCACCTACGGCGAAGCCATGGCGATGTTCGTGGCGACGGCGCCTGGGCCGCTCGCGCAGGCCACGCAGTTCACCAAGCGCATTGCGGGTGCTGATCTGAACGTGGCCGTCGGCTTGAGTCGGCTGGGGTTTCGCGTCGGCTATGTGAGCCGGGTGGGGCAGGATTCGTTTGGTGAATATGTGTTGGAGACGCTGGCGCGCGAACGGATCGATGCCTCATGCGTGGCGGTAGATCGGCAATATCCGACCGGCTTTCAGCTCAAGTCGCGGGCTGACGACGGCAGCGATCCGCGTGTCGAGTACTTCCGCAAGGGGTCGGCCGCCAGCCGGCTCTCCTGCGCCGACTATGTGGCCGACTATGTTCTCAGCGCGCGCCATCTGCATCTGACGGGTGTGGCCCCGGCAATTTCAGCGTCGTCGTGTGAGCTTGCATTCCACCTCGCGCGCGAGATGCGCGCAGCCGGTGGCTCGATCTCGTTCGATCCGAATCTGCGCCCAACGCTGTGGCCGTCCGCTGCGGAGATGGTGAACACCCTGAACGCGCTGGCGGCGCATTCCGATTGGGTGCTGCCCGGCTTGTCCGAGGGGCAGCAACTGACCGGCTATGACAGCCCGGCCGATATCGCTCGCTTCTATCTCGATCAAGGTGCTCGTGGTGTTGCCATCAAGCTGGGTGCTGCCGGCGCGTACTACCGGACCGCCGACGGCGCAGAAGGCATCGCCGACGGCGTGCGCGTGGAGCGCGTCGTCGATACGGTGGGCGCGGGTGACGGTTTTGCAGTGGGCGTTGTCAGCGCGCTACTCGAAGGGCAGTCACCCGAGTTGGCCGTTGCGCGCGGCAACCGTATTGGCGCGCTGGCGATCCAGGTGATCGGAGATTCCGAAGGCCTGCCGACTCGCGCCGAGCTCGATGTGCTTGAGCGACCGGCTCGCATGATGCGCGCGCCGGAACCCATTTCTAGCGTGTAACGCAGCGCTTCGACTGCCGCCCCTCGTGGGCGACGCAAACCACCAAAGGAGACACGACCATGGCAACGCAACTGGCTGCGCGGCGCTGGTGGATGATCATGCCGATCGTCTTTATTACCTACAGCCTGGCCTACCTCGATCGCGCGAACTATGGTTTCGCGGCGGCGGCCGGCATCAATCACGATCTGGGGATCAGCCAGGGGCTGTCGTCGTTGATTGGCGCGCTGTTCTTCCTCGGCTATTTCTTCTTCCAGATTCCGGGCGCGATCTATGCCGAACGGCGCAGCGTGAAGAAGCTCGTGTTCATCAGCCTGGTGCTGTGGGGCTTGTGCGCGGCGCTCACGGGCGTCGTGAGTGACATTCCCTCGCTTCTGGCGATCCGGTTCGTGCTGGGCGTGGTCGAAGCGGCCGTCATGCCCGCGATGCTCATCTACATCAGCAACTGGTTCACCAAGCAGGAACGATCGCGCGCGAACACGTTCCTGATTCTCGGCAATCCTGTGACCGTGCTCTGGATGTCGGTGGTGTCGGGCTATCTCGTGCGCGAGTTCGGCTGGCGCCATATGTTCATCGCCGAGGGCGTGCCCGCCATCATCTGGGCCGTGTGCTGGTGGTGCCTGGTGCAGGACAAGCCCGCGCAGTCATCGTGGCTGAGCACACAGGAAAAGCGCGACCTGGAACAGGTACTGGCGGCGGAGCAAGCGGCCATCAAGCCGATGCGCAACTATGGCGAGGCTTTCCGCTCGCCTGTCGTCATCAAGCTGTGCGCGCAGTATTTCTGCTGGAGCATTGGCGTCTATGGCTTCGTGCTGTGGCTGCCGTCTATCGTGAAGAACGGCTCGTCGCTCAGCATGGTCGAAACGGGCTGGCTGTCGGCGCTGCCGTATCTGGCTGCCACCATCGCGATGCTCGCGGCGTCGTGGGCGTCCGACAAGGTCGGTTCACGGCGCGGTTTCGTTTGGCCGTTCCTGCTGGTGGGCGCTGCGGCGTTTGCTGCATCGTATGGACTTGGGTCAACGCATTTCTGGATGTCGTATGCGTTGCTCGTCATTGCCGGTGCGGCGATGTATGCGCCATATGGTCCGTTTTTCGCCATTGTGCCGGAGCTGCTGCCGAAGAACGTCGCGGGCGGCGCGATGGCGCTGATCAACAGCATGGGCGCACTCGGTTCGTTTGTCGGCTCGTACTTCGTTGGCTACCTGAACGGTGCCACCGGTTCGCCGCTGGCGTCGTACGCATTCATGAGCGCCGCACTCTTGGCGGCCGTGGTCCTCACGCTCTGCGTCAAGCCGCAACCGCGTGATGCTTACGGGCTCGCCCATCCCGTACCTGGAAAATGATTTGATGAAACCTCTCGTCGTTGCCTATAAGCCATTGCCCGACGATGTCGTCGCCCAGTTGCGCCAGCATGTCGAACTCGTGCAGGTCGACGGTGTTGCGGCGTTGACCGGGTCGCTTGCCAACGCCGAGGGCGCGATCGGTGCAAGCCTGAAGATCACGCCCCAGATGCTCGACCGCGCGCCCCGGCTCAAGGTGTGGTCCACGATCTCTGTCGGCTATGACAATTTCGACGTGCCTGATCTCACGCGTCGTGGCATTGCGCTGGCGCACACACCGGATGTGTTGACCGAGTCGACCGCCGATACCGTGTTTTCGCTGATTCTCGCGTCGGCGCGTCGCGTCGTGGAACTGGCCGAGTGGGTCAGGGCCGGCAACTGGCAGCGCAGCATCGGGCCTGAGCTCTACGGCACGGACGTTCAGGGTAAGACGATCGGCATCGTCGGGCTGGGTCGGATCGGTGCGGCATTGGCGCGCCGCGCAGCGCTGGGTTTCCGGATGCGTGTCCTGTACACGAACCGGAATCCGCATCCCGAAGCCGAAGCGCAGTACGGCGCGCGCCGCGTGACGCTCGACACGTTGCTGGCCGAAGCCGATTTTGTTTGCCTGCAGGTGCCGCTGACGCCCGAAACACAGCACCTGATCGGCGCGGCGGAGCTGGCGAAGATGAAACGCAATGCGATCCTGATCAATGCGTCGCGTGGGCCCGTCGTTGACGAGGCGGCGCTCATCCATGCATTGCGCGACGGCACGATCCGCGGCGCGGGGTTGGACGTGTTCGAGCACGAACCGCTGCCCGCAGACTCGCCGCTGCTGCTGATGAAGAACGTGGTGGCATTGCCCCATATCGGCTCCGCAACGCACGAGACGCGACACGCAATGGCCCGCTGCGCGGCCGACAACCTGGTCAGGGCGCTGGCTGGCACGTTGCGTGAGAACCTCGTCAATCCGCAGGTGCTGGAGCGTGCTCGCGTCTCATGAGTGGGGCGCGGGGATTGCGCTATGATCCTCGCACCCTGGCTCCGGCCCCTCGCGCCGACGGACTGCTCTGAAGCGCATCGTGACTGATTTCCCATCCTCCTCCTCGCGCCCTGCGACCATCACCGACGTTGCCCGCGAAGCGGGAACCGGCAAGACCAGCGTGTCCCGCTATCTGAATGGCGAGACACAAGTCCTTTCCGAAGATTTGCGGCAGCGCATCGAAGGGGCCATCCAGCGGTTGAACTACCGGCCCAACCAGATGGCGCGCGGCCTCAAACGCGGCCGCAATCGTCTGCTCGGCATGCTGGTGGCCGACCTGACCAATCCTTATACGGTCGAAGTGCTGCAAGGCGTGGAGGCCGCCTGCCACGCGCTGGGCTACATGCCGCTCATCTGCCACGCCGCAAACGAGGTCGAGATGGAGCGCCGGTTCGTCCAGTTGCTGACGACGTACCGGGTCGAGGGATTGATCGTCAACGCGCTCGGTGCAGAAGAAGCCGTCTTGCACCCGCTGCGTGGCGGCGGCATTCCTGCCGTGCTGGTGGATCGCACGGTCGAAGGGTTCGACGCCGACTTGGTGGGCCTCGATAACCGCGACGCCGTCAGGTTGGGTGTGCAGCATTTGCTGGATCAAGGTTTCGATTCCATCCAGTTCATCGTGCAGCCGTTTGAGCAGGTCAGTTCCCGGCGTGAGCGCGAACTCGCTTTCCGAGAGACGATGGCAGCGCGAGGCCGGCCAGCGGAGCCGACCGTGGTGCTGGACCCGAACGATCCGGCCTCAGTCGAGCGTGCGCTGGCGGAGATCGATGCTCGCATCGAAGCGGTGCAACAGCGGGGCGGAGAACGACTGGCGCTGTTTGTTGCCAACGCGCCGGTTGCGCTGGTCGTTGCGCGGCATCTGCGCACGCAATTTGGCCCAGCTTGGCAGGAGCGGACGGCGCTGCTGTCGATCGACGATCCAGAATGGGCGGAGTTGATCGGCATCACCACGATCCGGCAACCGACGTACGATATCGGTTACAAGGCGGTCGAATTCGTGCACGAACGCATCGAAGGCGTAAGCGGGGATGCCCGAGTCGTATTGCTCCCGGGTACGCTGGTCGAACGTGCTTCGACAGCGCATTCGGTACAGGCCGCATCATGACGTTGCGCCTGTATCTCGCCGGGCCGGACGTTTTCCGTCCGGAGCCCATCGCGCACGGCGAAGCGCTCAAGGCGCTGTGTGCGGAGCTCGGCTACATCGGCCTGTATCCGCTCGATAACACGATTGCGCCACAGGCCGATGGCCCTGCGACCGCTGCGGAGATCTACCGCCAGAACATCGCGCTGATCGACTCTGCCGACGCCGTGCTTGCCAACGTGGCGGATTTTCGCGGCTACGAACCCGATTCCGGCACGTGCTTCGAAATCGGTTACGCCATCGCCCGTGGCAAAGACGTGTGGTGCTACAACGTGCCCGCCGTGCCTCTGGTCGGTCAGTTTCCGAACGCCAATGGTGCCGATGCCCAAGGATGGACCGTGGAGGATTTCGGGCTGCCGCGTAACCTCATGGTCGCTTGCAGTTGCCGCCTCGTTGTGGGTGATGCGCGCGTGTGCCTGGAGCGGATGCGGGCGCATTACATGTAGCTGCGCGCGGGATACGCGATACAACAAGCGGCGCACGCTCCATCGCACCACCATCGAAGGCGATGTGCCGGTGTAGGCGCCACTCTTCTATAGCCCGACCTCGGCCAGACGGACATCAATACTCGCCAGCGTCAACGTCTGCGCAAACAGCCGCGTGAGCGATTGGCTCGCATACTGCGGCACCTCGTCCGCCGTGGTCCAGCGGTACGCATCCATCTCTGGGATGAGTCGGCCGGTGTGATAGCTGTTGAACATCGACGTGCACGTCAGCGTGTTGAGCGCAACTTCCGCGCGGCGCAGGCGCGTGGCAAACAAGTGCAGCTCCTTGTCACGGCGATAGGGAAAACGGCCCAGTTCGATCAGTGCGTGGCTGTCGAGCACAAGGCCGGTTTCCTCGCGTGTCTCGCGCAGCGCGGTGTCACGGTGATTCTCGCCCGGGTCGGGGGCGCCTTTGGGGATGTCCCAGTGGCGCGTTTCGGTGGCGTGGGCGAGGAGCACATCGCCGTCTTCATTGAGCAGCACGAGGCCGCAGGATAGGGCGATCGGCATGTTATTTCGCTCCGACGCGTTGTGCGATGCGCGCGCTCAGCAGTTGGTGCTCGCGGCTGAATAACCGGCGATAGGCCAGCAGCACGGCCGCGACGGTCCCCAGCCCCGAAGACGCTGCGAGCAGGAACATGATGACGATCTGGTAGCGCACGGCCTCCAGCGGTGACTGCCCGGCCAGCACCTGGCCCGTCATCATGCCGGGCAGGCTCACCACGCCCACGACGGTCATCTGATTGATGATCGGTGTCATGCCGGCGCGCACGGCCGCGCGGGCGGCATCGCGCGCAGCCTCCCAGCGTGTGCCTCCCAGCGCAAGAATTGTCTCCACCTGGTCTCGCGTGGCCGTGAGTTCGCCGGTCATGCGCTCCAGTGCAAGGCCCACGCCGGTGAGCGTGTTTCCCAGAATCATCCCCATGATGGGGATGGCGTATTGCGGCTCATACCACGGCCGCGCATGCAGTACGACCACCAGCCCGATTGCCCCGATCAGCCATGTGCTGCCGAAGACTGACAACGTGCCGTCCAGCTGCAGGCCCGCATAGCCGCGCGCGCCCCGGCTGCCGGTGGCGTGTCCGGCAATCAACGTCATGACAGCCACGATGCCCAATACCACCGGCCAATACGCGTGGGCGAAGACCCATTCGAGCACGAAGCCTACCGCCAGCAACTGCACGACGGTGCGCACGGCCGCCCACGCCAGGCGGCGCTCGAGCCCAAGCCCCAGCCCGACGGATAGCGCGCCGTTCACGAGGATCAGCGCCGCCGCAATGCAGACCTGCAAGGCGGAAAGCGAGAGGTCTTGCCCGTTCATCGCGGGGGCTCCGTGTCGAGCTGTCCGGCAACCATGCGCCAATGCTGACCGCTGATGCGTTCCGCTTGCGCCGGGTCGTGCGTCACCCACATCCACGCATGCCGCTCGGGCGCCTGAGCGAACCAATGCTGCAAAAGCGCCTCAACGGCGCGTGCGGAGGCGGGGTCAAGGGCGGCCGTGGGTTCGTCGAGCAGCAGGACGGTCGGCCCTGTCTGCAGCGTGCGGACCAGCGCGGCGATCTGCGCTTCACCGCCGGAAAGATCGATGGCGTTCTTGTCGAGAAAGCTGGCGTCGCGCTGGGCACCCGCAAGCAGGGCGATGGCGGCGTCGCGATCGAATCCGGCGCCGTGTCGCCGCGCATGCAGGCGGTATGGCATCTGCAGGTTGTCTTCCACCGTACCGGGCAACAGCGCAGGGCGCTGGCGCACGTACGCCACGTGACAGCGATAGGCCGGAACGGCGCGCGGGCCAATCGCCTGGCCGTGCCATGTCACCTGCCCGCCATCGAGCGGATCCAGCAATGCCAGCGCGCGCAGCAGCACGCTCTTGCCCGCGCCGGATGGCCCGGTCAGCGCAATGCGATCGCCAGCCCGTACGGCAAGCGTGGCGGGTTGCAGCAGCGTGACACCGGTGCGTGCATCGCGGCGTTGGAGATGGGTGGCAGCCAGCATGGTGGGGCGAGTGTGTTGCGTACGGTACGGCATCAATGCGCCGCTTTTATGCATTATGCATATGAGCGGGTGAGGCGGTCCTCCGCCGTAATCCTGAACTCGCCTGCGCAGGCGCAGTGCCATCGCCGCATGGTTACGCCATCCGCGTGCCATGCGGAGTGGCCCTTAGCCCAAACGGAGCAGCCCCAAAGCGTTGACCGGTGGCCGATGTCGGACGAATCCGACATGCCATTCAGCAACGGGAGGGTCGCCATTTGCGCATGCGAGACATAGGATCGAAGCATCACTAGAAGAAGCGACGGAGGGCGCCATGGAGACCGACAAAGTGCAAGTTGCCCACCCATGGTGGCAGCCGGGAGTTTTTGCATCGGCGCCGGCCATTTTTCTGTGGATCTGCGCGGAGTTGCCTCCCGATATGCTCGGTGCCATCTTCCATGCGGGCACGTCGCCCGATTCCCTTCGGCATGTTGGTGACACGCTGTTTGTAGTTGGCTGGACTGCCAGCGGCGCGTTGATGTGGCATGGCCGGCGGCGCATCGGGCATGAGGCGGACGTGGCAGCGCAACCCGCTCCAGCCCAGGTTGATGCCACGGAGCAGGCGCACGGGCTCGCTGGTTTGCGCCAGAACATGGCCCGGCGGTGGGAGCGCATGCGCCATCCGATTCCGCTGCACTGATATTGCGCTGCCACAAACGAGAAAGGCCGGATTTGCTCCGGCCTTTTTTGGCGGGCGGGTAGCCCTCTCAGGAGGTGCTGCCCGGGATGATCTCGTTCGCGTCGGCATTAGACGCGGGCGTTGGCGCACTGACCGGCTCGCCTTGTGCATCCTGCCATTTTTTGTAGCCCCACCACGCCGCTCCGGCCACGATCCCCACCTTGCCGAGCTTGCGCGTGATCCGGCCGATGACGGTGCGGCGCAATCCTGCATATGCGAGTGACAGCGCCGTGCCAACCAGCGGATATTCACGCGCAATGCCCAGCGCTCGCATCAGGCCATTGGGGCGCGCCAGCGGGCGGATGAAGCTAGGGAGCAACGCGCCAAGGCCTCCCAGGCTGAACGTACGGCTGGTGGCGCGATGTACATCGTTGCGGGCTTGGGCGTAGTCGTAGCGCTCCAGCGCGGCGCGTGTCAGTAGCAATTCCTTGCGGACGCTTAGCGGCAGGCGCGTTTCGGCGCCGCGGCGTGATGGCCGTACATGATGTCGTGCACTCGATGCGGGTTCGTTCATAGACGGGCCGGGCGACGGCGTGTGTTCGGTCGGATCGGTCATCGGCGCAGGATCTCCCGGTCTTTGTCGAGTTCGGCCAGCGTGGCCTCGAACAGTGGCGGTGCGTTACGCAGCAGCGAGCGTACCTTCCACAGGCACGCCGCCGCGCCCAGCGCATACAGCGCGGCCATCACGGCAAGGGACTGCCAGCGATACGTATCCCAGCACAGGATGACCACCAGCGCCGTCAGCGTCATGATGGACAGGCCGATCAGGCTCACGGCCAGCATGCCCAGGAAGGCAGTACCGAGCAGCCGTTCTTTTTCTTCAGCCAGTTCGACGCTCGCCAGCTCGAGCCGCGTCTGCAGCATCGAGACGACCGTGCCGGCCAGTTTCTTCAAGGAAGCGAACAGCTTTGGGCTGGTGTCGTCGGTCATGAGGTGTTGAGAGGGTGCTAGGCCAATGGCGCCACTGCGGACGCAGCACGCGCCATGCCCGGAATGGAGCCGCCAAAATGCAACTGGCCGATGGCGCGATCCACAGGGCGCGCGCCATCGGCCAGAAAGGCTGCTGCGGGTTACTTGCGGTTGAGCAGCAGGCCGATCAGCAGGCCCACGCCGGCCGCCACGCCCACGGCTTGCCACGGATGATCGTGGACGTAGTCATCGGTGGCGCGTGCGGCAGCCTTGCTCTTGTGGACGACCGCGTCTTGCAGGTCCTGCGCCTTTTCCTTGGCTTGGCGGAGCATGCCCATGCCGCGTTCGCGCAGTTCGGCGGCCTTTTCGCCGCTGCTGGAGGCAGCTTGTTTGAGCAGGGTTTCAGCGTCGGACAGTACAGTCTTCACGTCGGTCATCAGTTTCTCCTTATTGACGGAATCGGCCAGGTTGGGGGAAGTGTTCGTCATGGTCGGGTCCTCGGTGTCGGGGGTAGTTCAATCGTCAATATCTTGGCGCGCTTATTCGCTAGCATATGTGTGAGCGCTGCGAAACTTCAAGCGCTCGCGTCGCGCGCACTGCGATGGATCAAGGCTTCGGTCATTGTCCGGCAATGTGCGCACGCCTTCCACCCTGTTGTCAGCAAATGCCGCGCCTAATGACGAAAAGTGATGTTGTTGTGAATTTATAGTCGTTTTGGTTGGATGGCAATCTGGCTATAGTGGTTCCCAATCTGTGTATGGAGGACACGATGTCTCTACGTTTGGGCGATATCGCCCCTGATTTCGAGCAGGATTCCAGCGAAGGCCGCATCAAGTTTCATGAGTGGCTGGGCAATAGCTGGGGCGTGCTTTTTTCGCACCCGGCCGATTACACGCCGGTCTGCACCACCGAACTGGGCCTGACCGCCAAGCTGAAGGATGAATTTGCCAAGCGCAATGTCAAGGCGATTGCGCTGTCGGTCGATTCGGTCGAGTCGCACAAGGGCTGGATCAACGATATCAATGAGACGCAGAACACCAGCGTCAACTTTCCGATCATTGCCGACCCCGATCGCAAGGTCTCGCAGTTGTACGACATGATTCATCCGAATGCGAGCGAGACCTTTACCGTGCGTTCGCTGTTCGTGATCGATCCGAACAAGAAGATTCGCCTGACGATTACGTATCCGGCCTCGACGGGGCGCAATTTCAATGAAGTGCTGCGCGTGATCGACTCGTTGCAGTTGACCGACAGCCACAGCGTGGCCACACCAGGCAACTGGCAAGACGGCGACGATGTGGTCATCGTGCCGTCGTTGAAGGACGAGGAAGTCTTAAAGCAGAAATTCCCGAAGGGCTACAAGGCGGTGCGGCCGTATCTGCGCCTGACGCCGCAGCCCAACAAGTGACCGTCTCCTTGGTAGTGTGATTGCGGCCCGGCCTAGTGCCGGGCGTTTTTGCGTCGGCATGACAATCTGACCGTGCGGTAACGCGCGGCGCAAAACAAAACCGGCCAGCCCTTTCGGGTCTGGCCGGTTTGTCTTTTGTGAAGACGGTTCAGTGTGCGATCAGATCGCCCAGCCGCCTGCGTAGAAGGCCACCAGCGCACCGGCAATCGCCACGGTGCCGATATTGAGCTTGCGCCATTCGCCAGCCACCAGGCGGCCGATCACCAGCGTGCTGAAGCCGAGCATGATGCCGGTGACGATGTTGCAGGTCAGCACGATGAACACGGCGCAGACCAGGCCGGACAGCGCGTCAACCATGTCGTCCATGTGCAGTTTGCTCACGCTGGAGAGCATCAGCAGGCCTACATACATCAGCGCCGGGGCCGTTGCGTACGACGGCACCAGGCCGGCCAGCGGCGAAAAGAACATCACCGCCAGGAACATCACGCCGACCACGACAGCCGTCAGGCCCGTCTTGCCGCCTGCTGCCACGCCAACCGTCGACTCGATGTAAGCCGCTGCAGGAGCGCCGCCGAAGAATGCCGAGAAGATCGAGCTGATCGAATCGGCCGTGAGGGCGCGGCCGCCGTTGATGATGTGGCCCTTGTCGTTGAGCAGACCGGCTTGGCCGGCCACGGCGCGGATCGTGCCGGTGGCATCGAACACAGCGGTCATCACCAGCGCCAGCACGCTCGGCAGCACGGCGGCCGTGAGGGCACCGCGGATATCCATTGCACCGATCAGCGAGGCGTGACCTGCGGCGGCGAGCGAAGGCACAGCGAACACGCCGGTGAACTTCACGGCCGGGTCAAAGATCAGGCCCAGGATCGAGATGGCAATAATCACGATCAGGATGCCGCCCGGCACACGACGACGCTCCATGCCGAAGATGGCGGCCAGACCCAGTACCGACATCATGACCGGGAAGGCGGTGACGTGGCCAAGCGCAACGGGCAGGCCTTCGCTGGCGTTCTTGACCACCAGACCGACGTCGTTGGAGGCGATCAGCAGCAGGAACAGGCCGATGCCGATGCCTGTGCCATGCGCCACGCCCGAAGGCAGATTGCGCAGGATCCAGGAGCGCACGCCCGTAGCCGAGATGGCCGTGAAGGCCACGCCCATCAGGAACACGGCGCCCAGCGCGATTTCCGGCGTCAGTTTTTGCCCAAGCACCAGGCCAAAGGCCATGAATGCGGTCAGCGAAATTGCGCAGCCGATGGCGATTGGCAGCTTGGCCCACAGGCCCATCAGCAGCGATCCGAAGGCAGTGGTCAGACATACAGCAACGAAGACTGCGCTGGTGTCAAAGCCGGCCTTGCCCAGCATGCCGGGCACGACAAACACGGCGTAGACCATCGCCATGAAGGTGGTGATGCCAGCCACGACCTCGCGCTTTTGCGTGCTGCCGCGTGCAGAAATCTGGAAATAGCGATCGATGGCACGCGCATCGGCGATGCCAGCGGCGCCAAGTTCCGTCGACGACGGAATGGACTGTTCAGCCATGGTGGGTTTGTCTCCTGGCAGGACTCCGCGCCGGCCGATCTGGGTCGTCCGCGTAAGGTGCCCTGTTCTGGTTTTGATATCGGTACGGGTGCCTGCGTACGCGCGCCGGCATTCTCCAGACCGTTGTCTCGCGATTGGTTTTGTCGCGTGGCGCTGCAATCTGCGTGTGGACTGCGCGCTCGTTCTATCGGTGTGAGGGGCGTGCGGCCCAACAATCCGCCGACACTTGGACCGAAGCATAGACGCGCGCTACCGCCGATTCATGCGGCGTGGCGTATCCCGGTCATTTGCAAATTGGTATATCGCGAGGGAAGGAGAACAACGGTGCCCAGGACGGGCGAGAGATGCAGCCAGGGGTGTGGCGAGTGGCGCACGAGTGTGCCCCAACTCGCCAGAAAAACAAAGCGCAATCAGAAGAAAGCCTGAATGCCGGTCTGTGCGCGGCCCAGGATCAGCGCGTGGATATCGTGGGTGCCTTCGTACGTATTCACCACTTCCAGATTCACCACGTGGCGGATCACGCCAAACTCATCGGAGATGCCGTTACCGCCCAGCATGTCGCGCGCCACGCGGGCGATGTCGAGCGACTTGCCACACGAGTTGCGCTTCATGATCGAGGTGATTTCCACCGCCGCCGTGCCTTCGTCCTTCATGCGGCCCAGACGCAGGCAGCCTTGCAGGCCGAGCGTGATTTCGGTCTGCATGTCGGCCAGCTTTTTCTGCACGAGCTGGTTGGCGGCGAGGGGGCGGCCGAACTGCTTGCGGTCCAGCACGTACTGGCGCGCGATGTGCCAGCAAGCTTCTGCAGCGCCCAGGGCGCCCCACGCGATGCCGTAGCGCGCCGAGTTCAGGCACGTGAACGGGCCCTTGAGGCCGCGCACGCCCGGCATCAGGTTTTCTTCCGGCACGAACACTTCGTCCAGCACGATTTCACCGGTGATCGACGTACGCAAGCCAACCTTGCCGTGGATGGCTGGTGCCGTCAGCCCCTTCCAGCCTTTCTCAAGGATGAAGCCGCGGATTTCGTCCTCGCCGTTCTCATTCGGCAGCTTGCCCCACACGACAAAGACATCGGCGATGGGCGAATTGGTGATCCACATCTTGGCGCCCGACAGCGAGTAGCCGCCGTCGACCTTCTTGGCGCGCGTGATCATCGAAGCCGGGTCGGAGCCGTGGTTCGGCTCAGTCAAACCAAAGCAGCCGATCCACTCGCCGGTTGCCAGCTTGGGCAGGTACTTCTGTTTTTGCGCTTCGCTACCGAATTCATAGATCGGCACCATCACCAGCGACGACTGCACGCTCATCATCGAGCGATAGCCCGAATCCACACGTTCGACTTCGCGCGCGATCAGGCCGTAGCTGACGTAGTTCAGGCCCGGGCCACCGTACTGCTCGGGAATCGTCGGGCCTAGCAGGCCCAGCTCGCCCATCTCACGAAAGATCGATGCGTCGGTCTTCTCATGCCGGAACGACTCCAGCACGCGCGGCATCAGCTTGTCCTGGCAGTACGACGCGGCGGCGTCGCGCACCATGCGCTCGTCGTCGGTCAGTTGTTGGTCGAGCAGCAGCGGGTCGGCCCAATTGAAGGCGTTGCGAGCAGTCACAGCGGTAGTCTCCGAGTCTTTGTTGTTCCGTCATACGGAACACAGTTTCGAAATTTAGAGCTATCATAGCGCAAGCACCGACAATTTCCAGGGCTTTTTTGCCATGAGCACAACCCGTCTCCCTGATCCCGAATTCGATACGGCGCCCGCCGAGTCGAGCGATCCGAATTTCGTCACGGCACTGGCGCGCGGGCTGGAGTTACTGCGCGCATTCCGCCCGGGCGACACGCTGCTCGGCAACCAGGAATTCGTGCGGCGCACCGGCTTTCCCAAAGCCACGGTGAGCCGGCTGGCCGGCACGCTGGTGTCGCTTGGCTACCTGCGTTACGACGATGCGCTCGGCAAATACGGACTCGACGCCGGTGTGCTCGCGCTTGGTTTTGCTTACCTCGCATCGAGCGACGTAATCCAGCTTGCGCGGCCGCACATGAGCGCGTTTGCGCAGCGCTTTGGCGTATCGATCTCGCTAGGCAAGCGAGATCGGCTGGACATGGTGTATCTGGAAACGATCCGTCATGACAGCCCTTCGATGAGCGGGTCGTCCGGGCTGGGCGTAGGCTCGCGGCTGTCGCTGCTGTCGAGTTCGATGGGGCGGGCGTATCTGGCTTCGTTGGCTGCAGCGCGGCGTGAGCGCCTGTACGAAGCACTGCGCACGCAGCAGCCGGCGCAGTGGGCGGCAGAAGGTGCCGCCGCAGATGACGCAGTGAAAGCCGGCATACGCAATGGGTATGCCGTATCGCTGCGCGACTGGCATCCAGCCATCCACGCGTGTGCGGTGGCGTTCTTCGCGCCGAGCCAGCGCGAGCCTTACGTGGTGAGCTGCAGCGCGCCTTACACGGCCGCCGACGGGGAACGCATTCGCGACGAGCTGGCCCCCGCGCTGCGCGAGTTCGCGGCAAGGCTCGGCCAAGTGGTCGAGCCAGCCTGAGCCGCGTCGATCAAAGGTCCGTGCGCAGCTTCCAAAGCTCCGGAAACAACACGACATCCAGCATCTTCCGCAGGTAGCCGACACCCTCGGTGCCGCCCGTGCCGCGCTTGAAGCCAATCACGCGCTCCACCGTAGTCACATGCCGGAAGCGCCATTGCCGGAACGCGTCTTCCAGATCGACGAACTTCTCGGCCAGTTCGTACAGCTCCCAATGGTGCGTCGGGTCGCGATAGACCTCCAGCCACGCCGCTTCCACCGAAGCGTTGTAGGTGACCGGGCGCGACCAGTCACGCTCGACGCAATCCGCGTCGAACGCAAAGCCGTGGCGCGCCATGTAACGCACGGCTTCGTCATACAGCGACGGCGTTTCCAATGCAGTCTTGACCTGTTCGTAATGCTCGGTGCGGTGCGCATGTGGCTTGAGCATCGCCGCGTTCTTGTTGCCGAGAATGAACTCGATCTCGCGGTACTGATACGACTGGAAGCCCGACGATTGCCCGAGGTGCGGGCGCATGGCCGAGTATTCCGGCGGCGTCATCGTGGCGAGCACGTTCCACGCCTGCACCAGCTGATCCATGATGCGCGACACGCGCGCCAGCATCTTGAAGGCGGGCGGCAGGTTGTCATTGCGCACGCAATCCCGCGCGGCGCGCAGCTCGTGCAGCATCAGCTTCATCCACAGCTCGGTGGTCTGATGCTGGACGATAAACAGCATCTCGTTGTGGTCTGGTGAGCGCGGGTGTTGCGCGTTCAGGATCTGGTCGAGCGCGAGGTAGTCGCCGTAGCTCATCGATTTCGAGAAATCGAGCTGTGCGTCGTGCCAGCCTTCGCCCGGGGCGGCATGCATTGGGCAGCCCGATGCTGCAGGTTGATTTGGGTTCGACATCTCAGGTCACCAGCGTACGTTCGTTGAATTGGGCCGATTGCCATGCGCCGGTCTCCAGCACATCGCGCAGCACCTCCACGGCATCCCACACATCGGCAAAGCTCGTGTACAGCGGCGTGAAACCGAAACGCATGATGCGCGGCTCGCGGTAGTCGCCGATCACGCCTCGCTCGATCAGTGCCTGCACCACGGCATAGCCGTTGGGGTGTTCGTAGCTGACGTGACTGCCGCGTACGGCGTGCTCACGCGGCGTGACGAGCGTGAGCGGGAAGCCTGCGCAGCGCGTTTCCACCAGCGTGATGAAGAGGTCAGTCAGCGCAAGCGATTTGGCGCGCAGCGCGGCCATCGACGTCTGCGCGAAGATGTCGAGCCCGCATTCCACCATCGCCATCGAGGTGATCGGCTGCGTGCCGCACAGGAAGCGGCCGATGCCGGCGTCGGCTGTGTAGCGCGACTCCATCGCGAAGGGCCGTGCATGGCCCCACCAGCCCGACAGCGGCTGCCAGAAGCGCTCGCGCAGTGCCGGTGCCACCCACACGAAGGCCGGCGAGCCTGGGCCGCCGTTCAGATACTTGTAGGTACAGCCGATGGCGTAATCCGCACCGCCTGCGTGCAGGTCCACGGGTACGGCGCCGGCCGAATGCGCGAGATCCCAGATGGCCAGGGCGCCGTGCTTGTGCGCCAGCGCAGAGACAGCCGCCATGTCGTACATGTGCCCGCTCTTGTAGTTGACGTGCGTGAGCATGGTGACGGCGACGTCGTCGCCCAGCGCGCCTTCCAGCTCTTCCGGCGAATCGATCAGTCGCAGCTTGTAGCCGTCGCGCAGCATATCGGCCAGTCCTTCCGCGATGTACAGATCGGTCGGGAAGTTGTGCGTTTCCGAAACGATGATCTTGCGGTCTGGCGCGTCTTCGCGCTGCACGCGAATCGCCGCGGCAAGCACCTTGAACAGGTTGATCGACGTGGTGTCGGTGACGACGACTTCATCTTCGCGCGCACCAATCAGCGGTGCCAGTTTGTTGCCGAGGCGGCGCGGCAGTTCAAACCAGCCGGCTTGGTTCCAGCTGCGGATGAGACCGTCGCCCCATTCGCTGGCGACGACTTCCTGCGCGCGAGCGAGAGCAGCTTTCGGACGTGCGCCGAGCGAGTTGCCGTCCAGATAGATCACGCCGTTGGGCAGTGCAAAGGCGTCGCGCAGCGAGCCGATGGGATCGGCCGCGTCGCGTTCGAGGCAGGAGTTGCGGGTGATTGTCATGTGAATGCGGGGGCGAAGTGATTGGTGTTCTGTCGTGGTATCGATCAGGGCAGGCTGCGGAGCACGGCGCGCACCGGGCTTGCATCGAGGGTGGCGAACTTGAGGGGCAGGGCGATCAGTTCGTAATCGCCGGCGGGCACGTCGTCGAGCACGAGTCCTTCGAGGATGGCGAGGCCGTGCTTGCCGACGGCGTGGTGCGCGTCCATGGTCTTGGAGGTTTGCGGATCAAGCGAGGCGGTGTCGACGCCGATGAGCTTCACGCCGTGGGCAGCCAGCAGCGCGATGGTCTCGGGCGCAACGGCGGCAAAGTGGTCGTCCCACGCGTTCTGCGGCATGTGTGCGTACGTGCGCAGCAGCACGCGCGGCGGTGCGCCAGTCAGCGCTTCACGCACGTGTTCCGGCTCAACGCGCGCTACGCCCACGCAGTGGATGACGCGGCATGGGCCAAGGTAAGCGTCCAGCGGCACCTGCCCGATGGCAGCGCCGTCGGCGCGGTAGTGGAGCGGAGCATCGGCATGCGCGCCCGTATGCGGCGAGAGCGTGATGCGCCCGACGTTGACCGGGCAGTCGCCTTCCAACTTCCACGCAATTTCCTGCGAAAACGGCGTGTCGCCGGGCCACGTGGGCGTGGCGGGCGAAAGGTCGGGGCTGATGTCCCACAAAGTGCGTTCCAAGGCGGCTCCAGGGCGGAAAATTCGTTGAATCCGTGCCGAAATGATAGGGAAAACCACGCGCAATTGGTGTGCATAATCGTGCGTGCTATTTCAATGAATTCGCATAAAATTCAACATATCAAAGAAATCACGCAAAGAACGACGACAGATGCAACTCGATACCACCGATCTGCGCATTCTGCAGGTATTGCAGGAAGACGGCCGCATTAGCAACCAGGACTTAGCCGAGCGCGTGGCGTTGTCGCCATCAGCTTGCCTGCGGCGTGTGCGGATGCTGGAAGAGGGCGGAGCCATCACCGGTTATCGGGCGCAACTGGGTCGCGCGGCACTGGGGCTGGAACTGGAAGCCATCGTGCAGGTGTCGATGCGCCAGGACGTGACGGGTTGGCACGAGACGTTCATGGCCGCCGTGCAGAGTTGGCCCGAGATCGTGGCCGCTTACATCATCACCGGGGATTGCAACTACATCCTGCGCGTGCAGGCGCCCAACCTGCAGCACTACTCGGAGTTCATCATCGAGCGGCTGTACAAGACGCCCGGCGTGATGGACATCCGCTCGAATATCGTCCTGCGTACCATCAAGGACCGCGATGGCGGCTTGGAGCTGCTGATGGAAGCGCGTGGCGTGCGCCCGCTGGAGGGCGGGGCGGCGAGCAAGCGCGGGAAGGCAAAGTAGAAGCTAGCGCTGGAGTTTCTGACGAGAATCAATCCCCTACTGCAAGCATGCGCGGATAGTGGCCCTGTGTTGTCGACCGGAGCGGGCCATGGCCAAGAAGTTTCCGCTGCATCCTGTGCATCCTGAGCGCATCTGCTGGGGCTGCGACAAGTATTGCTCCACCGACGCCCTGGGCTGCGGCAACGGCTCGGGCCGCACGCAGCACCCCGCCGAACTGCTGGGCGACGACTGGTACGAATTCGGGGATTGGGGCATCGAGGCGGAAGCGCCGCAGAAGGCAGCGACTTCTACGTGATGTGGCCGGAGGATCAGTCGCCGATGTGCGTGAGCGACGAAAACGCGCCGCGATGGAACACCAGCGGTGCGCCGTCCGCGTCGATCACGCCGCAGCGCTCGACTTCACCCACGAAGATGACGTGGTCTCCTTCGTCATATCGGCTGCGGTTATGGCACTCGAACCACGCCAGCGATTGCGCGAGGATCGGCAAGCCGGTTGGGCTCAGGCGATAGTCGATGTTGGCAAAGCGGTCGCCTTTGAGCGTGGCGAAGCGCTTGCACAGGTCCAACTGCTCGGCCGCCAGGATATTGATGACGTAGTGCGAGCCGGCGTGGAACAGCGGAAATGAATTGGCCTGCGTGCCCAGGCTCCACAGCACCAGCGGCGGATCCAGCGACACCGAATTGAACGAGCTGGCCGTCACCCCAACGAACGCCGGCGTACCCGGCCGGCCTTCAGAGCGCGTGGTAACCACCGTCACCCCGGTAGCAAACTGGGACAGTGCATGCCGGAAGTGCGCGGCGTCAAAATCGGGCGGGGTGGCGCGGCCATGTGGGCGTCGATGTGACGACGCCTCGCGCGCGGAGGATTCCGGGGCGCGCGCATCCATGGGAATGGCTCCGTGTTGGTCCATGAAAACTACCGAAAGTAATACTCAATTGTAACGGACGCCCGATAGGCCGCGTCGGGGTAGGGCTTTGCGTGGTCCTGCGATCACATGAGGCTGCCTGTGTCAGGATGAGGGTCTTCGACCGACCAATGGCAGCCTAATCAACCGCAGGAGAATTCGAATGACTGAACAACGCGCCCTTGAAACCGCCGTTCTGGGCGGCGGCTGCTTCTGGTGCCTGGAAGCCGTGTTCCAGCAGGTGCAAGGCGTGCAAAACGTGGTGTCCGGCTATGCCGGTGGCCATGTCGATCGTCCGAGTTACCGTGCCGTATGCAATGGCAACACCGGCCATGCTGAAGTGGTGGCCGTGAAGTTCGACCCGGCCGTGATCCCGTATCGCGAGATTCTCGACATCTTCTTCGCCATTCACGACCCGACCACCGTGGATCGCCAGGGCAACGATGTCGGCCCGCAATACCGTTCGGCTATCTTTGCGCAAACGCCCGAGCAATTGGCGACGGCACGCACGGCCATTGCCGAACTGGGCGCCAGCGATATCTTTGAAGCGCCCATCGTGACGGAACTGGTGGATGCCGCTGACGGCAAGGTGACCTTCTGGCGCGCGGAAGACGAGCACCAGAACTACTTCCGCGACCACCCGGCACAAGGCTACTGTGCGTTCGTGATCTCGCCCAAGGTGGCGAAGTTCCGCAAGCAGTTCGCGCACCGCTTGCAGGGTTAGGAGATGGCGCCGAGGCTACGCTGCGTCCGCCGGCAGGCGCGCGGCAATGGCCTCGGCCAGCTTGATGCACGACAACGGGGACGATCCTTCCGCCTTGTTGCTGACCAGGATCGTCACCTTGCGCCCGGCCGCCAGCGCGCCGACTGCCATGTCAGCCAGCGTCTCGCGCGAGAGCGGGTCTTCATCGACGAGCTTGTTGAACGGTTTGTACGCCGCTTCGGCTTGCGCGTAGCGATAGCGGCTGTTCAGGTTCCAGCGCACCACCAGCGGGCCGCCCGCGCCCTCATCCAGCAGCGCAACGGCGGCGGCTTGCCGGTCCACCGCCGGCATCCGCTCATGCAGGCCGACGCAATAACGCACGCCTGCCGCGCGCAGCATCTTGATCAAGCGTGGCGTGAGCAGCGTGGCATCGCGCAATTCCACCGCGTAGACGGCATCGGGATTGAGTTGCGGATCGAGCGGCGGTAGGGCGGTCAGGAACGCCTCAAGCCGCTCTACAAAGCCGGTGGCATCTTCGGCCAGCGCGCCCAGCGGCGAGAGCTGAAACACCAGCGGCCCGCATCGCGTCCCGAGCCCGCGGGTGGCTGGCTCAACAAAATCGCGGATCGCAAATTCAGCATTCAGGAAGGCGGGATTGGCCATGCGCCCGCGCCCGTCCGATTCCCGAATCCACGCATCGCATACGGCAGAGGTGGCTTTGACGGCAAAGCGGAAATCTTCCGGCACGCTGGCCGCGTAAGCGACGTAGTCCGCCAAGGGGATCGGCGAATAGAAACCGCGATCGATGCTGACCGTGCGCAGCAACGGATGCTGGGCATAAGCCGCCAGGCCCTTGCGTGCGAGCATCGAATCGGAATACTCGCCCGCATACACCAGCCCGTCCCACCCCGGATACGACCACGACGACGTGCCAATGCGCAGGCCGCGCGGCAAGCGTTGCGCGAGCTCGGCCACTTCGGGTGCGACCGCTGCGGGCAGAACGCCTTGGCGGGTGGGGGAACGTTTGGTTTTCGGGGCGGACTTGCCGGGTTCGGCGGCCGCGCCGTCGCTGGGTATGGGCGGCGCGCCGAACAGATCGTCGATGGGGGAACTGGCAGTCAAATGGTTACGCGTAGATATAGCGGCGCGACCACGGGATCGACGTCGCCGATTTGCCGGCCTTCTGCAGCACGGTCTGGAAGATCGAGATTTCGTCGGCGTCGAAAGCGTGCGCGCAGCCGGCCAGGTAGACGCGCCAGATGCGGTATTTTTTCTCGCCCACCATCGCGCGGATGGTCTCGCCGTTGGTTTCGAAACGCTCAGCCCAGTGCTCAAGCGTGCGCGCATAGTGGCGGCGCAGGCTTTCAACGTCAAGCGCTTCCAGGCCGCCATCCTGCGCGGCGCTCAGCGCCAGCGAGATGTGCGGTAGTTCACCTTGCGGAAAGACGTAGCGATCGATGAAATCGCCGCCGCCCATCGAGCTCTCGCCGCCAGCCGTGTCGGACGACGTGATGCCGTGGTTCATGGCGACGCCGCCATCGGCCAGCAGATCGTGCATGCGGCGGAAATACCCGGGCAGGTTCTTGCGACCGACGTGCTCGAACATGCCGACGCTCGTGATGCGATCAAACTGGCCGGTGAGGTCGCGGTAGTCCTGGATGCGGATTTCGATCTGGTCTTGCAAGCCGGCCGCACGCACGCGTTCGGTGGCAAGCTCGTACTGGTTTTGCGACAGCGTCACGCCCAGGCAGCGCGCACCGTACTTCTGCGCGGCACGCAGCACCAGCGCGCCCCAGCCGCAGCCGATATCAAGCAGCGTTTGCCCGGGCTGCAAGCGGATCTTGGTGAGGATATGGTCGATTTTCTTGAGCTGCGCCTCGTCGAGCGTTTCATCGCCATTTTCGAAGTAAGCGCAGGAGTAGACCATGTTCTGGTCCAGCCACAGCTTGTAGAAATCGTTGGAAACGTCGTAGTGGTACTGGATCGACTCCCTGTCGCCTTCCTTCGTGTGGGCGAAGTGGCGTACCACGCGGGCCAGCGCGTTTCCACTGCTGACCGCAGCCGCAGAAGCCAGGCTGTAGCTCACGTTGATGATGTCGGCCAGCTTGCCGTCCAGATCGATCTTCTCCTGAACGTACGCCTCGCCAAGGTTGTTAAGCGTGGGGGACAGCAGCAGCGGCAGTGCGCTAGCTTCGCGCACGGTGAGCGTGACGCGGGGCTGCTCGAAGCGGCCCAGTTCATATTGATCACCGTTCCATAGCCGCAGGCGTAAAGGAAGGTCGGCAGACTCGCGGATTTCCTGGATCCACTGCTCGAGTTTGCGGTCAATCGCCTGTTGGAAAAACATGTCGACGCCTCCCTGATGTGCAAATGTTCGGGGCGGCCATCGGATTGCGGCCCGAACGGATCACATTAGCTTACGACAAAGTTTCCCATTGTGCTGTCTGGGTCTTACGGGCGCGTGCCGGGCCAATCCGCTGCCAGCAAGCGCCGTGCCGACATGACGCGATGCGCAATAACGTATTGCGCGTCTATGCGTCCGGCTACGGGGCGAGGCGGACGATCGTCCAGCTGCCGTCTGCCTGTTTGCGGTACTCCAGACGGTCGTGCAGGCGCGAAGGGCGGCCTTGCCAGAATTCCAGCCGCTCCGGCAGCAAACGATAACCGCCCCAGTGCGGCGGGCGCGGGGGGGAGTCGCCAAAGCGCTGGCTGTATTCGGCTTCGCGGGCTTCCAGCGTGGCGCGGTCGGGCACTTCGCTGCTCTGCTCCGACGCCCACGCCCCCAACCGAGAGCCTAGCGGCCGCGAGTGGTAATAGGCATCGCTCTCTGCGTCGCTCACTTTTTCGACGATGCCCTGGATGCGTACTTGCCGCTCCAGCCCGATCCAGTGGAACAGCAGCGCAGCGCGTGGGTTGGCGGCCAGTTCCTCGCCCTTGTGGCTGGCGTAATTGGTAAAAAAGGTGAAGCCGCGTTCGTCCAGATTCTTGAGCAGTACAATGCGCGCCGCCGGCTGGCCCTGCGCATCGACAGTGGCGAGCGTCATGGCGTTGACTTCGGCCACCTCGGCCTTCAGCGCCTCGTCGAACCAGCGTCGGAACTGGCGCAGGGGGTTGGCGTCGACGTCGGCAATGTCGAGCGAAGCGCGGGCGTAATCGGTGCGGATATCGGCAATGGAGGTCATGAGCGTGGCGGATGCAACATGCGAACGGGCCGAGTATAGACAAACATCGGCGGCCGCCGTTTGCGCCTGCGCAAGCACAGGCTGGCACGTTTCACGCTTCGGCGTCTGTTCTGGCGGTCCGCCGTGCGCCGCCTATATTGGCTAGTCAAGGGCGTCAGGCTGGCGCCGCCTGCCATGTTCCCCACAAAAATTTCAACAGGATGTCGAAATGGCCCCCCCTTCCCATTCTCCCGACACCGTCGCCGGCCTGACACGCCGCCAGTGGCTGCAGGGCACACTGGCGTTGGCTGCGGCCGGGCTGGCGGGCTCGCAGGTGCTGCGTGCGGTCGCCCAGGCCCCGACTGAATCGCTGGATGCATTCATGGCGTTGTCACAGGCACTGACGGCGCGGCCGGCGCTGGATCGCGGCGTCGGCACGCGGTTGCTGGCGGCGCTGGGCAAATCCAGCGCCGACTTTGCCGCGCAATTGCGGCCACTGGCACAGGCGTTGGCGGCGGGCTCGCTTTCCGATGCGCAGCAGAAGACCGCGCTGCAGATTCTGGAAGCGTGGTACCTGGGTGTGGTCGACGGCAATGTCGTCACGTACGAGCAAGCGCTGATGTACAGCGTGGTCTCCGACACGCTCGTCATCCGCACGTATTGCCCGAACCAGCCGGGCTTCTGGGCCGAGCCCCCTGTCGAGAGGCAAGTCTGATGGCCGATACCCAACAAGCCGATATCGTGGTGGTGGGCTCCGGCGTGGCCGGGGCGCTGGTGGCGTACGAACTGGCGCGCGCGGGCAAGTCGGTGCTGATGCTCGAAGCCGGTCCGCGCCTGCCGCGCTGGGAGATCGTCGAGCGCTTCCGCAACCAGGCCGACAAGATGGATTTCATGGCGCCGTATCCATCCACGCCCTGGGCACCGCACCCGGAATACGGGCCGCCCAACAACTACCTCGTGCTCAAGGGCGAGCATCAGTTCAACTCGCAGTACATCCGGGCGGTGGGCGGCACGACGTGGCACTGGGCCGCATCGACGTGGCGCTTTTTGCCGAATGATTTCAAGCTGCGCAGCGTGTACGGCATCGCGCGCGATTGGCCGATCCAGTATCAGGATCTGGAGCGCTATTACGGCCTGGCCGAAGAGGCGCTGGGCGTATGGGGGCCGAACGACGAAGACCTCGGCTCGCCGCGCAGCCAGCCGTATCCCATGGCTCCGCCTCCGCTCTCGTTCAATGAGCGCACGATCAAGGAAGCGCTCAATGCGCATGACGCGAGCTTCCACGTGGTGACCGAACCCGTGGCACGCAACAGCCGCCCGTACGACGGTCGCCCGACCTGCTGCGGCAACAACAATTGCATGCCGATCTGTCCGATCGGCGCGATGTACAACGGCATCGTCCATGTGGAGAAAGCCGAGCAGGCCGGCGCGCGGCTGATCGAGAACGCCGTTGTCTTCAAGCTCGAAGTCGGCCCCAACAAGCGCATCGTGGCCGCGCGCTACAAGGACTCGAAAGGCGCCGAGCACCGCGTGGAAGGCAAGTGGTTCGTGCTGGCCGCCAACGGCATCGAAACGCCGAAGCTGATGCTGATGTCGACCAGCCAGGATTTTCCGAAGGGCGTGGGCAACAGCTCCGACATGGTGGGGCGCAACCTGATGGACCACCCCGGCACCGGCGTGAGCTTCTATGCCGACCGCAAGCTATGGCCGGGACGCGGGCCGCAGGAAATGACCTCGCTGATCGGTTTTCGTGACGGGCCATTCCGTGCCACGCAGGCTGGCAAGAAGCTGCACCTGTCGAACATCTCGCGCATCGAGCAGGAGACGCAACGCATCTTCAAGGAAGGCAAGCTGATCAAGCCGGCCGAACTCGATGCGCGCATCCGCGACCAGGCCGCGCGCTACGTCCAGTTCGACAGTTTTCACGAGATCCTGCCGCTGCCCGAGAACCGCATCGTGCCGAGCGCGACGGAAGTGGATGCCATCGGCATTCCACGCCCCGAAATCACGTACCACATTGACGACTACGTCAAACGCAGCGCGGTGCATACGCGCGAGGTCTACGCGACGGCAGCGCAGGTGATGGGCGGCACCAATGTCGAATTCCACGACGACTTCGCGCCCAACAACCACATCACCGGCGCGACCATCATGGGTGCCGATCCGAAAGACTCCGTGGTCGACAAGGATTGCCGGACGTTTGATCATCCGAACCTGTTCATCAGCAGCAGTTCCACCATGCCGACCGTGGGCACCGTCAACGTGACGCTGACCATCGCGGCGCTGGCCCTGCGCATTGCTGACCAACTGAAGAAGGAGGCGTGAGATGAAATCGATCGCTTCTTTCTCGATGTTGTTGCTGACCGGCCTCGTGACGAATGCCTGGGCGAAGGACACACCGGCTGACGCTGCGCAGATCAAACGCGGTGAATACCTCGCGATTGTGGCGGACTGTGCGGCCTGCCATACGGCGCCCGGCGGCAAGCCCTTTGCCGGCGGCTTGCCGATGCAGATTCCGATGCTGGGCACCATTTACAGCAGCAACATCACGCCCGATGAGAAGACCGGCATCGGCAAATGGACCTACGAAGAATTCGAGCGCGCCGTGCGAAAAGGCGTGGACGACGACGGCGACAATCTGTATCCGGCCATGCCGTATCCGTCGTACGCGAAGATCAACGATGCGGACATGCGCGATCTCTATGCGTATTTCCACAACGGCGTGACGGCCGTGCAGAACGATCCGCCACCGAGCACGATCCGCTGGCCGCTGAACATGCGCTGGCCGCTCAAGCTGTGGAACCTCGTTTTCCTCAAGAGCGAGCCGTACACCCCGAAGGATGACAAGTCGCCGACGTGGAATCGCGGTGCGTACCTCACGCAAGGCCTCGCACACTGCGGCACGTGCCATACGCCGCGCGGCTTCGCCATGCAGGAGAAGGCACTGGACGAGCGCGGCAGCGGCTATCTTGCAGGCTCAACCCTCGCGGGCTGGACGGCATTCAACATCACGTCGGACCCAACGAGCGGCATCGGCGCCTGGAAGCCTGAACAGCTCGTCCAGTATCTGCGCACCGGCAGCGTGCCCGGCGTGGCGCAAGCCGCGGGGCCGATGGGCGAAGCGGTGCAGCACAGCTTTTCGCGGATGACCATGCAGGACGTCGAGTCCATCGCCGAATACCTGCGCACCGTGCCAGCGATAAGCAACAACCTTGAACGCGCACGACAGGATTGGGGCAAGCCTGCCACCGATGTGACCGCGCTGCGCGGCAAGCCCATCGAAACCACGATTGACGCCGCGCGCCTGTACCTTGGCAATTGCGCCACGTGTCACCAGGCTGATGGACGTGGCACGCCCGATGGCTATTACCCGCCGCTGCTGCACAACTCAGCGGTCGGCACGCGGGACACGACCAACCTTGTGCAGGTGATGTTGTTTGGCATTGAGCGCAAGGCAGGCGACAAGCACATCGGCATGCCGGCGTTTGGGCGTCAATTGTCCAACGAACAGCTCGCCGCGCTGACGAACTACGTCACGCGCCAGTTTGGCGATCCGGCCACCCCGGCGGTGACGGCGGAGGCCATCGCAAAGCGGCGTTCAGCGAAGTAGCGGCGACGGTGCCGGCGGCAAGTCAGCCGCCGGTCGTGTGCGGGTCGCGCGACGCGGGTGCTGCGGGACGCTGGGGCACAGCGGTCTTGCCCGAGTCGGGCTGCGTCGATTTCAAATCGCCTTCCGGCGTGCGGCCCGGGTTCTTGCTGTGATACGTCTTGCCCGGCGGCGGCGCAGTCGGGCGTTGGCGCACATCGGCGAGCAGCTTGCCGCAGGCGCTCTCCGGTGCAGGCTTGAGCTCAAGCACCGGCAGTACCGCCGCCACCGGCGCCGTCAATGCCAGCGCCACTGCGCCGCCTGCCCGTAGCGCCACGACTGCCGGGTTAATCGACACATCCGGATGCTTGTATGTGCCCTTCACATACAGCGGTGTGCGAAGCGAAAACACGCGCAGCCCCTTCGAATCCGGATGAATGGTGAAGTCCAGCGCTTCCTGCCTGAAGCTCGTCGCGCCGGTTACGTCGATGACGGCATCCTGCGTATCCACCACAAACGTGCGCGCCTGCGCCAGACCATTGCTCACAGCAAAGTCGCCCGCCGCGCAGTTGATGGTGACCTGCTTGTCGCCAAAGAGCTTGGTCAGGATCACGTTGCCCACGTTCAGCCCCATGGCTTCCAGGATGAACTTGCTGATGGTGCCTTGCTCCACCAGGATCTTCACCTCGCCGTTGGATGAACCGAGCAGCGCCGCCACCGAGTTGCCCGTGGCTGAGAGCCGCGCATCGCCGTTGATCTCGCCCACGCTGGCGCGCACCGATTCGATCTTCGGGAACAGTTGTTTGATCTTGAAGTGCCGTGCCGCCAGCGCGGCGCGAGCCTGCATGGGCGTGGCGTGTCCGTCGAGCTGGATGGTGGAGGAAAGCGTGCCGCCCGCGATGCCGAAGTTGAGTGGGTCGAGTGTGAGCAGGGCGTCCTGCAGCTTGACGTGCGTAACGAGGTGGTTGATCGGCAGATCTGCTGTGTGGACGATGCGCTCGCCTGTGAACTTCACGTCGGCATCAATGGCGTTCCAGCGATCGGTACGGAAGGGCTCGACCGGCAGCACCTTGTCGGCCGGCTGGCGCACGGTTTTGCTGTCACCTGGGTCGGCGCTCGGGTCGGCGCGCTTGGCCTTGCTGGCGTTGGAGTCGGCACCGATGATTGGCGCGAGGTCGGCGAACAGCAATTGATGCGAAACGAGTTCGCCTGTCAATTGCGGACGGGGCTCGCGCATCGCAAAGGTAAGCGTGCCGCCCAGATCGGAGCCGCCCACGCGGCCCGAGAATTTCTCGTAGCGCCACGTCGATCCTTGCTTGCGCAGTTCACCGATCAGCCGGCCGCGGGTGTCGAACGGCGGCGTATCCGGCAGCACCACGCCGGTCAGCGGATACAACTGCGCCATGCTTGCGCCCGACAGGTGCAGGCGTAAGTCGATGGCCGTCAGGCTGGCGGGGTTGGTGAGCGTGCCTGCCAGGTCGATACGCGTCTTACCGACCGTCACGTCGGCCTGCAGCGGGTAGGGCCGTTGTGCCTCCTGCAGGCGCAGCACGCCACCGGCCTTGCCGCTGCCCTTGATGGTGGCGTTGTTGTAGGTGCCCTTGACCGTCCACGCGATGCCGTAAGGCTGCTGCGGATCCGGCTCCGCCCGCGTCTGCGCGGCGGTATCGGATGCTGCCGTGCCGGATGCAGCCGGCACTCCGCCGGGCTGGTCCGCGCTCTTGATGGCGGTGCCGTTGGCGGCGGTGTATAGCGTCTGGTTGTCGACGGTGTCGATGGCCGCTGTCAGGTGAATGCGCTTGATGTCATCGTCCAGGGCCAGCGAGCCCTTGCTGAAGGCGATCTCGCGCAGGTCCAGCTTCCAGTCCGACGGCTTCTTGTTGTCGCCCTCGCTGCCCGCCAGATCGAACGTCCAGTTGTTGCGGTTCTGCTTGTCGCGCTCCAGCGCAATGGCGGGCGTGTCCAGTGTCACGCTGGGGATGACGATGCGATGCGCCAGCAGCGGCAGCGCCTCCAGCACAAACGTGAGTTGATGGATGGTGGCCACGTTCGGCTGCTTGGCCCAATCCGGGTTTCCGATGGTGATGTCGTTGGCAATCAGTCGTGGCCAGGGCACATATGCACGCCAGCCGGATTCGCCTTCGGGCTTCTTCCACGTGAGCATCAGATCGCCGTTGATGGCGAAGGGGCGCCCGATGGCTTGCGAGACGCGATCATTCAGATACGGCTTTGCGCGGTTCCAGTCGAACGTCAGCACAAAGATGACCGCCGCTGCCACGATGACGACGGGTGTGATGACCAGTCCGAGGGCGAGTTTGCCGGATGTACGCATCGTCGTTTTGTTGGTATTGGCACAAAAATGCGACTGCGCACGTTGATATATAGTTCGGCGCAACCACGATTCAATTGTGTCATGAGCCAAGTAGCAATCAGCGCGCCAGCGCACCCGCCCGTCCTCGATGATGAATACGCACGCCGGTTTGGCGGTGTTGCCCGGTTGTACGGTCCGCAGGCGCTGGAGCGGTTTGCGGCGGCGCACGTGTGCGTGATCGGCATCGGCGGCGTGGGTTCGTGGGTGGCCGAGGCGGCGGCGCGCTGCGGTGTGGGCAAGTTCACCCTGATCGACCTCGATCACATCGCGGTGTCCAACACCAACCGGCAGATTCACGCGCTGGGCGATGCGTATGGCATGGCCAAGGTCGACGCCATGGCCGAGCGCATCCTGCAGATCAATCCGCGCGCCGAGATCAGCCGCATCGATGATTTCGTGACGGTCGAGAACGTCGAAACACTGCTTGGCCATCCGTTCGATTACGTGATCGACGCGATCGATGCGGTGAAGGTGAAGACGGCCATCATCGCGTTCTGCAAACGCACCGGCAAACGCGTGGTGACGTGCGGCGCTGCAGGCGGGCAACTGGACCCGACGCGCATTCGCGTGACGGACCTCTCGCGCACGATTCAAGATCCGCTGCTCGCCAAGGTGCGCGGCAACCTCCGCCGCCAGCATGGCTTTCCGAAAAACCCGAAGTCACGTTTCGGCATCGATGCCGTCTTCTCGGACGAGCCGCTGCGCTATCCCGAACCCGAGCAGCAGGCGTGCGCCGTCGAGTTGCCGGTCGAGTCGAGCCACGCCGGCATCGACGACCTTGCAGCGGCTGGGGATATTGCCGTGGTCAACGCGCCGCCCGCTCCGCAGCCTGCGCAGCAGGGGCCGCAAGGCCTGGCATGCGCGGGCTTTGGCTCGTCCGTTTGCGTGACGGCGGTGTTCGGGATGGTGGCCGCGTCAACGGCGCTGCGTGCGATCGCCGGTGTCTGACGGCGTGCTGCTTGATCGAGGGATGACCTGATCAAGCTTCTCGCGGATGGCGTCGGCATACACGCCCGACCATCCGTCGCGTGGCTGGCTGTTGGCAAAGACCACAAAACCAGGCATGACCGACACGCCGTATCGATCAGCGGTGTGCTGGTTCTCGTCGAAATCCATGGTGACGAATGTGGCGCGTCCGGCGTAGCTCGATTCCATCTGTTCGAGGCTGGCCACGGCGGACTGGCTTGGGTGGCTCCACTCCGCGGCAAAGCACACCACCACCGGGCTGCGTTGCGAGGCGTCGATCACATCGGATTGAAACGAGGCTTCGTTGACGATCTTCATGGGCGCTCCCAGGGTGGAGTGGACGCCCGCGCAACGAAGGCCAGCGGGCAGGGCCACTTTGACTCTAGGCAGCAGACCGCCGGTCGACAACCCGGGTTCAGCCGACGTGTTCGATGTTGCGCACCGCGCTGCCCATTTGCGCCAGGTACGTCGTCATCATGCGGTCCATCACGTCCACATGCTGGGCAAACCACTCTGGCAATTCCGCCACCAGCCGCCGGCCCAGATCCATCTCGCCGGCGGCGGCGCGCTTGCGCACCTCGCGGCACAGCGCCAGCACGTTGTCGTGCTCACCGCGGTGGCAGTGGCGCGGGGGGAAGTCCGCGGCGTCCATCCACGCGTTTTCTTCACCGAAATGGTGCTCGGTGTGGTCGATGAAGGCGTCGAGCGCGGGAATGAACTCGGCGTCCGAAGCATCTGCAATGGCGTTGAGCAGCGTGCAGAATTCGGCGTGGTTGGCGTCGGTGGCGGCGTCTCCTAGTTGGAGCGCCTCGGACCATTCGATCACGGGCATGGCAGGCTGAAGAATTGGATGGGCGAGGCGGTCAGCTTAAGCGACGGCCACCTCACCACAGTTTGACGTCGGGCAAACGTGTTAGCCGGCGTCCGGTGCGGGATGCTGCTGAAGCACTTCTACCGCCCGCGTGTATAGCGCCACCGACGTCGCATAGCCACGCCCGATCTGATACAGCGTACCGCCCAGTTCGGCCAGCAAGCTGGGAAAGCCGGTGATGCCCCAGCGGCGCGACAGTCGGAAGTCTTCGCGCGTTTCGTCGCGTAACGTGTCCGTGTCGAACACGGCATCGAAGTGTGCCGCCTCAACGCCATTGGCGAGTGCAACGTCGCGCAGCACGTCGGCTTGTGTGGTGTCGCGGCCTTCGGCGTAGAAGGCGTGCTGGATGGCATGGAAGACGGTGAGCACGCGTTCGTCGTCCTCGGCCCAGTGCTCGCGCGCCATGACGACGGCGCGGCAGGCGGGTTCGGTGTCGTAGACGAAGCCATTGCGGCGTATGGCCGCCTCGGGCGACTGGTCGAACGGCATGCCGCTGCGTTCGGCCACGGCATGCCAGTGGTGCAGGATTTCGTCGCGCTTGTCTGCAGCCATCGGTTCGCGTTGGCCGGGGCGCAGGCCGCCGGTGATGAGCGTGACGGGCACCGGCGCGCCGAGGGTGTCGGCCAGCCGCTTGCGCAGGTCAGCCAACTGCGGGCCGAAACCGTAGCACCAGGAGCACATCGGATCGGCTACGTAGATCAGTCGCATGACGGCTCCTCAATTCAGTTTGGACGCCAGCTGCCGGCGCCAGTGCGATACCGCCTGCGGTGCGTCGCGCATCATGTCGAATACCGAGACCATCGTCTTGCGGGCGAGGTCGTCACGGAATGTGCGATCCCGCTCAACGATGGCGAGCAATTGCTCCAAGGCCGCTTCGTAATCCTGGCCGGCGATGTACTGTTGCGCCAGATCGAGCCGCGCCTGCAGATTGCCGGGCTCCGCTTCCACGACCGTGCGCAGGGCGCCGGCATCGGGCAGCGTATCGGCCCGTTCGGTGGCCTTCAGCCGCGTTTCCAGCGGGGCATAGCGTTCGTCCTGCGGCGCCTTGGGGGAGAGCAGTGCAAATTCGCCCTGCGCGGCATGCACGTCGCCGCTGTCCAGCAACAGGTTCACCAGTTCAAAGCGGGCGGCATCGAAGCCCGGGTCGAATGCCAGTGCGTTCTGGAACGCTTCGCGCGCGTGGGCGGTTTCACCGGCTTGGCTCGCGGCCAGCCCTTCGCGATAGGCGACTTCTGCGGGTTGCGGAATCACGCGGTCCAGAAACGCCCGCAATTGCGCTTCGGGCAAGACGCCGACGAACTGGTCGACCGGTTTGCCATCCACGAACGCCACCACATACGGGATGCTGCGCACGTGGAACTGGGCGGAAAGCTCGGGGTTTTCGTCCGAGTTGATCTTGGCGAGCTTCCATTTGCCGGCGTACTCGGCCTCCAGCTTCTCCAGCATCGGACCCAATGTGCGGCACGGACCGCACCATGGCGCCCAGAAATCAACCAGCACCGGGACCTGGCGAGAGGTTTCGATCACTTCTTGCGCGAAATTCTGCGAGGTGATGTCGCTCATCGTCGGGATTCTCCTGAGGGGCAATGGCGCCGGCATACGCACCGGCGAGAGGTATCGTGCATTTTACTTGGGGGTGGAGCAGACCGTTTCCAGGCGATCTGCCCGCCTTTTGTCCGCCGCAATAACGTATGTCAGGGCAACGGTTGAAAATAGAACGATCGTTCGGATACCATCCGGTAAAAACAACACACAGATTCACGGAGACATGGCATGACACGACCGCACTTCCAGTTCTGGCCCCGACGTTTGCCGCACAACATCAGCTCGCCGCAAACGAGCCTTTGGTACAACCTGGAAGTGTCTGCCCGACGCTATCCGGACAAGGACGCGATCATCTTCTACGGTCGCCACACCACCTTCCGTGAGCTGCACGACGATGCGGTGGCCGTGGCTGGCTGGCTGCAGCAGGTGGCGGGGGTCCAGAAGGGCGACCGCGTGCTGCTCTATATGCAGAACTGTCCGCAGTTCATGGCCGCGTATTACGGCATCCTGCGCGCTGATGCGGTGGTCGTGCCGGTCAATCCGATGAACCGGCCGGAAGAATTCAAGCATTACATCACCGATGCGGGCGCCGCTACGGTCATCTGCAGCGCAGATCTGGCCGTCAACGTGACCACGGCCAACGCCGAGCTGCCGGAGGCGCAACGCACCAAGCACCTGCTGGTCACGTCGTACGCCGATGCGCTGCCGGCCCAGTACGAATATCCCGAAGATGCCCCCCCCGCGTGGATTACCGCGCAGCATACGACGCAGCCCGGCGCCGTGGCATGGAACGATGCGCTCGCACAGCGCCTCGTGCCGGGCCCGCACACCGCTGGGCCGGACGACTTGGCGGTGATGCCGTATACATCGGGCACCACGGGCTTTCCGAAGGGCTGCATGCACCCGCATCGCACGGTCATGCACAACGTGGTGGGCGGTTCGATGTGGTCGAGTTCGACCAAGGAAGGCGTGAGTCTGTCGATCATCCCGCTGTTCCACGTGACCGGCATGCAGTACGGCATGAACGCACCGATCTACATGGGCTCCACGGTCGTGATGTTGCCCCGCTGGGACCGCGAGGTGGCAGGACGGCTGATCTCGCGCTACAAGATCACGCATTGGACGAACATTCCGACCATGGTGATCGACTTCCTGGCGAGCCCGCAGCTGGCGGAGTTCGACCTGTCGAGCCTGGCCTACATCGGCGGCGGTGGCGCGGCGATGCCGCAGGCTGTGGCCGAGCGGTTGCTGAAGGATTTCAACCTCGCGTACCAGGAAGGCTACGGCCTGTCGGAAACGATCGCGCCTACGCACAGCAATCCGGCGGATCGGGCCAAGCAGCAATGCCTGGGCATTCCCGTGTTCAACACCGACGCTCGCATCGTCGATCCGCAGACGCTGCAGGAGCTGCCGATTGGCGAGGTGGGTGAAATCATCGTCAGCGGCCCGCAGGTCTTCCTGGGTTACTGGGGCAAGCCGCAGGCCAGTGCCGAAGTCTTCATCGAGTTCGAAGGTAAGCGCTTCTTCCGCACGGGCGACCTCGGCAGGATGGACGAAGATGGCTACTTTTTCCTCACCGATCGCCTGAAACGCATGATCAATGCGTCGGGCTTCAAGGTCTGGCCGGCCGAGGTGGAGAGCCTGCTGTACAAGCACCCCGACGTGCAGGAGGCCTGCATCATCGGCACGCGCGATGCGTATCGCGGCGAGTCGGTCAAAGCGGTGGTGGTGCTCAAGGCCCACGCCAAGGGCAAGACCACCGAAGAGGACATCATCAACTGGGCGCGCGACAACATGGCCGCCTACAAGTACCCGCGCGTGGTGGAGTTTGTGGATGCGCTGCCCAAGTCCGGCACGGGCAAGGTGATGTGGCGCACGTTGCAGGAGCAGGAAAACGCAAGGAACGAAGTGGCCGCGAAACCGGCCGCGGCATAACGAGAAAGGGGCCTCAGTGGCCCCTTTTTCAATGTCCGCGCGCCTTGAACAAGAGTGCGCCGATCCCGTGGAAGCCACGCTGACGCGCATGCCGCATCGGCGTGACGCCCCCGCGGTCGGCCAGGTTGGGGTCGGCGCCGCCGTCGAGCAGGAGCTGCACGGTCTTCTCGTATTTGTCGCTGCCATCGCCCAGGGCCACGGCTTCGATCAGCGCGGTCAGGCCCAGGTTGTTGGTGGCATCGGGCGGTACGCCGGCCTTCACGAGTTCGTTGACGACTTCGACGTAGCCACGGCGCGCAGCCGGGATGAGGGCAGTATCGCCATCAGCGTTGGTGGCGCGCAGGTTGGCGCCGTGCGACAGGGCCAGGCGTACCGTTTCCGCATCGCCCTGGATGGCAGCGAGCAGGAAGGCGCTGTTCTGCGTGTTGTCCTGCAGGTTGACGTCGGCACCGGCCTGGATGAGCAAGCGTGCTGCCGCACCCATGTGCGCCATGACGGCGGCGATGAGGGCCGTGCGGCCCTCGGCATCACGCGCCTTGAGGCTGGCGCCTTCGGCCAGCAACGACTGGATGGCCATCGTGTTTCCGGCCTGCGCGGCGAGGATCAGGTCGCGGTCACGCGTGGCGGGGTCGCTGCGGCGGGTGGGGCGGGCGTCGGCCGGGCGTGCCGCGCCGGGTGCCACTTTGGCGCTCGCGTTGGCTGCCACATGCAGGACCGGCAGATGTTGCTCCTGCCACGCATTGGCCATGTCGCCCACGGCCAGTGCCATCCCCAGCATGACGCCGATGAGCTGGTTGATCGCGGGGCGCGGAGCGATGAGCATGGCGGGCGGGTTCAGGCGCTGAGATAGGGATCGGGAAGCGGCGCGGCGTCGGTTGCGTCCGTTGTCGCGCAGGGGGCGTTTGCCGCGTCGGTGGCCTGCAGGCGTGACCACAGGCGGTCCAGATACGGATCGTGCAGCCCATTGCTGGCCAGGCCGATCAGCGTGCGCTGTAGGTATTCGCGTGCCGGCCCGTACAGCCCGACCGCCTCGCGCAGGCAGCCGACCACGCGCTCGTCGGGCAGACGGCCGGCATAGGCCTCATGCGCGCGGTTCATGACGAAAGCCAGCGCCATGACGCGTCGGCCATTGATTTCGGTGGGCAGCCAGCGGGGGAGGTACGCGCCGGTCAGCATCTCGCGGCGCCAGAGCACGCGGAATTCGTGCTCCGCATGGTCGCGCGGTACGCGGAAGGCCACGCCTCGGCAGCTGCCGCCACGGTCCAGACCGAGCACGAGCCCGGGGTTGTCCCAAGTGCCGCGATTGATACGGGAGTAGAGATAGAAGCCACGGTGATAGCCATGCACCGTGGCGCGGGCGGCCTCGGTGTGGAAGATCATCGGGTTCCAGATGAGCGAGCCGTAGCCGAACACCCAGGCGTCCTGGCATTCGCCGTGCGCGGCCGACAACCGCGCGAGCGTCGATGCAAGCGACGCTTCCAGCGCAGCCTCGGTCAGCAACGACGACGCGACGGGCGAATCACCCAGGGCGGCGCGCAACCGGTTCTGTTCGAGATCCTCTCGGGTGACGGCCATGTCGCAAGCATAGAGCAATCGTTACGAGTGGTCACGCGGGCGGACGGCCGATGGCCCGGAAACGGGGCGTTGCGATGCTCGGGGGCGTTTGACTATGGCGCGGCCGCAACGGTGGAGGATGCGCAGCCGGAAAACTGGAGGCGGGGGATCGGAATTGAACCGTCTTATACGGCTTTGCAAGCCGCAGCATTGACCACTCTGCCACCCCGCCGGGGGAGGCGGCTTGCGATGCACCGCGTGGCACATCGCAAGCCGGGGCGGATTCTAGCGCAGGATCAAACTTCCAGCAGATCGACCTCAAAAAGCAACGTTGCGTTCGGGGGAATCACGCCGCCTGCGCCGCGTGCGCCGTAGCCCAGGGCCGCCGGAATGATCAGCTTGCGCGTGCCGCCGACCTTCATGCCTTGAACGCCTTCGTCCCAGCCCTTGATGACCATGCCGCCACCCAGGTGGAAGGCGAAGGGGTCGTTACGGTCCTTGCTGGAGTCGAATTTCTTGCCGGCCTGGCCGTTGTCGTACAACCAGCCGGTGTAGTGCACGGTGACGTATTTGCCGGCCGTGGCTTCAGCGCCGTCGCCGACGACGACATCCTCGTATTGCAGGCCGCTTGCGGTGGTTTCGATGGTCATGATGAGCCTCGTGGAGTGGCGTGGGTGATGAGGGGAAAGGGCTCAGGCGGCGTCCGCGGCCTTGAGCGTTTCGATCTGGACGTGGACGTTGTCGGCGTCGTTGGCGATCCAGATGTCGCCGTCCTGGATGGTGACTTGCAGACGCATGGTGCGTTCCACCATGGCGGCTAGCGCGGCCACGGTGTCCGCCGCAACTTCGTACACCGACACGTTGGCAAAGCGCGTGATCTTGGTCTCGATTTGTTGCCACCACACGCGGCTTGCGTTGCCGCTATATGTATAGACGGCGACTTGTTCGGCGCGGTTGCTGGCCTTGCGGATGCGGGTGTCGTCGGGGTTGCCGAGGTCGATCCACAGTTCGATGGCGTCGGTCAGGTCGCGCTGCCAGAGTTCGGGTTCGTCGGGCTCGGACAGGCCACGCGTGAAGGCAAGCGTTTCGCTGGCGTGGCGAGCGAAGGCGAGCACGCGCACCATCATGCGTTCGTCGTTTTCGCTGGGGTGGCGGGCGACGGTCAACGCGTGATTGGCGTAGTAGTGGCGATCCATGTCGGCGATCTGCAGATCGACCTTGTAGATCGTGGATTTCAGGGCCATGCGGGTGGTCGGTGGATGGGCCGTTTTTGGCAAAGCGCGCATTGTCGCACGGGCCGGTGAAGCTGACGGATTGGCCTGGCGCATTCCCAACGGCGGCGGTTTGCGGTATATGAGCGGTGCGTGCGCTATTCGGCGCATATTTTTCCTATCCAAACAGGACAATCAGAACGATGCGTTGGATATTCGGAATCGTGGGTCTGTTGCTCGGAGGCCTGTCGGGGGGCGTCGTCGGGGCGTTCTTTGGGGCGTTGATCGGTCTGGGACTGGCATCGCTGATTTTGTACATGGACAAGCGGGGCAGCGCGCAGTGGGCAAATCCGCCCGACGCGCCGGGCGCAACCGGCGCTGCGCAGAGCCATGCGCCCGCGCAGGCTGCCGTGTCGCCACCGCCTGCCACGCTGCAGGAACGAGTGGCGCAGCTTGAGCACGAGGTTTCGCTCCTGCGCCGGCAGATGGCTGAAATCAAAGGTGGAACGTTTGCAGCGCCCGCCAACGTGGAGGCCGCTGCCGTTGAGGCGCCGTCGATCGTGGCCGAGGCGTTGCCACCGGTGGAGACGCCTGCCGTACCTGCGTCGACACCGCAGGTGGTGGCTGCGCAGCCAATGCCTCAGCCTGTTCCCCAGCCCGCGCCGGTCTTGGCGCCGCACGAGCCCGATTGGGTCGAGCGCGCCGTCGGCGCTGCCCGCGACTGGCTGCTGGGCGGCAACAGCGTGGTGCGGGTCGGCATCCTGATCCTGTTCTTCGGTGTGGCGTTCCTGCTCAAGTACGCGGCGGACAACAGCCTGCTGCCCGTCGAATTCCGGCTGGCGGGTGTGGCGGTCGGGGCAATTGCGTTGCTGGGCATCGGCTGGCACCTGCGTGAGAAGCGTCCGGGCTATGCGCTCGTGCTGCAGGGCGGCGGGGTCGGCGTGCTGTATCTGACGGTATTTGCCGCCACGCGCGTGGTGCCACTGCTCAGCCCCGGAATGGCGTTTCCGCTGCTGGTGCTCATCTGCGCGCTGGCCGCCGGGCTGGCCGTCAAGCAGAACGCGCCAGCGCTGGCCTTTACGGGCAGTGCGGGCGGCTTCCTCGCGCCGATCCTGATCTCGACGGGCCAAGGCAGCCACGTGGCGCTGTTCAGCTATTACGCGCTGCTCAATGCGGGCATCTTCGCCATTGCGTGGTTCCGGGCGTGGCGGGCGCTGAATCTGCTGGGCTTCGTCTTTACGTTCGGCATTGCCACGGCGTGGGGCGTGCTGCGCTATCAGCCGTCGTTGCTGGCGAGCACCGAACCGTTCCTGATCCTCTTCTTCCTGATGTATGTGGGCATTGCGCTGCTGACCGCGCTGCGCCGTCATATCAGCCTGACGAACTACGTTGACGGCACGCTGGTGTTCGGCACGCCGTTGGTGGCGATGGGGTTGCAGGCGGGGCTGGTGCACCACATTCCGTTTGCGATGGCGTGGAGCGCCACCGCGCTGGCCGCGTTCTATCTGGCAATTGCGGGCTGGCTTGCGCCCAGGCGCGCGAACCTTGGCCTCCTGTACGAGGCGATGTTCGCGCTGGGCGTGATCTTCATCACGCTGGCGATTCCGCTGGCCTTCGACGGGCGCACCACCAGTGCGGTGTGGGCGCTGGAAGGGGCCGCCGTGGTATGGCTGGGCGTGCGCCAGCAACGTCGGCTGGCGCTGGCGGCGGGCCTGCTCCTGCAGCTCGCGGCGGGCGCAGCATTCGCCGTGGACGCGGTATTCGATTGGGCGCCGCAGAACGGCTGGGCCGTGCTCAACAGCCGCTATATCGGCGGGGTATTGATTGCGCTGGCGGGCGCGTTCAGCGGCTGGCGCCTGCATGGCAAGGCGGAGGCGCGTGTATGGCTGAAGGCGGCGCCGGTGCTTGGCATCGTCGCGTCGGTGTGGGGCTTGCTGTGGTGGCTCGGCAGCGGCAGCAACGAGATCGACCGCTGGGCCTGGCGCTTCGCCAGCAAGACAGTCGACCGGCCCGACATTCCGCTGTATGCGGCCTTCGCCGTGCTGACGGCGTGGGCTGCGCACGGCCTGCGTCGCAAGCTCGATTGGGCGCTGGCCGAATGGCCTGCGCTGGCGTTGTCGCCGGTGCTCGCGTTGGTTTCGCTGGCTGCGATCGAGCACTGGGTGCCGTCACCTCTGGCCGGCTGGGGCGGGCTGGTGTGGATTGCGGCTGTGGTGCTGACCTTCGTGCTGTTGCGCCGCCAGGAGCGCGACGTGAAGGACACCATCCTCGCGCCGCTGCATACTGTGCTGTTCTGGCTGATCTGCGGCGTACTCGCGACGGAAGGCTACTGGCGCCTCGATGCCTACGTGCCCGAGGGCACCTGGAGCTTCGCCGCCTGGGCCTATGCCTACGGCGCGTTGCTTGCACTGCTGGCGGGCGCAGGCTGGCGCATCCGCTGGCCCATCGCCCGCTTCGAACGCGCCTACCTGCTATGGGGTGCCGCGCCGCTGGCTGCCCTGCTGTGGCTGTGGAGCCTGGCGAGCGCCGCCAGCGATGGCAATGCCGCGCCGCTGTTCTACCTGCCGATTCTCAATCCGCTGGACGTCGCGCAACTGCTGGTCTTCTTCGCCATCGCATTGTGGATGCGCCGCGTGGCGCTGCAGAAGCTTGTGCCTGAGCCGATGGTGATCGGCTACGCCATCGGCGCGACGCTGTTCATCTGGGCCAACGCGGTGCTGCTGCGCACGCTGCACCATTGGGCGCACGTGCCGTACACGCTGGACGATCTGGGCGCCTCAATGCTGGTGCAGGCGTCGCTGTCGATGTTCTGGACGGTGCTGGCGTTGGCCGTGATGGTGTTTGCCACGCGGCGCGCCAGCCGCGCGCTGTGGTTCACCGGTGGGGCGCTGCTGGGCGTGACGGTGGTCAAGCTGTTCCTGTTCGATCTGTCGCGCGTCACGGGTGTCGAGCGCATCGTGTCATTCATCGGTATTGGCGTGCTGCTGTTGCTGATCGGCTATCTGTCGCCGTTGCCGCCGAAGCCCAAAACCAGCGCCCAAGCTGAAACCGGGGAGGTTCTGTGAAGAAGGTTGTTCTTGCGATGGCTGCGGCATCGCTGTTGTCTGCGCCGGCCTGGGCCGAGCGCTTTGCGTTGACCGGCACGCCCGGCGCCCCGTACTACGCCGTCACGCTCAGCGAAGACGTCTACGCCCATGCGCACGAGGCCAGCCTGGCTGATCTGCGCATCCTCAATGGCGACGGCGAGCCCGTGCCGTTCACCATCGATATCCCGCGCGATCCGGCGCCACAGGCTCGCACATTGCAGGACGTGCACTGGTTCGCCACGCCCATCGACGATGTGCAGAAACCGGGTGCCGCTGGTGTCGTGCTCGGTACCGATGGCGTGCTGCGCGCAACGGGCGTCCAGCTATCTCAGGCGTCTGTCCGTGCGTGGGTGGTCGACCTCAGCCAGCTTCGTGACACGGTGACGGCGCTGATCGTTGCGCTGCCCGCTGCGGAATTCCAGAGCGGCGTGAGCGTGCAGGCCAGCGATGACTTGCAGCACTGGAGCCCCGTCGCCCAGGCCACGCTGTTCCGCCTGTCCAATCAGGGCAGCACGCTGGTGCAGGATCGCATCGAGTTCACGGGGCTACGGGCGAAATACTTGCGCCTGACGTGGCAAGGCAAGCCGCCTGTGCCGGATGCGGTGCGTGCGGAGCTGGCCGCCGGTGCGCCGGTGGCGCTTGCGGATAACGCCATCCAGTGGCGCTCAGGTCTGGCGCCAGTGCAAACGCCCGCCGCCGGCGATTACTACTTCGATATCGGCGGCGTGTTCCCGGTCGAACGCGTGAAGATCCACCTGCCGCAAGCCAACACCGTCGCGCAGGCGACGCTGTATGCGCGTGCGGATGCCCAGGCGCCCTGGCGGCTGGTGACCTCTGCGCGCCTGTTCCGGCTGGCGGGGGCCGACGGGAAGGGGGGGCAGGAAAACGCGGCCATCACAGTGCCCGCCACGGGGGAGCGCTATTGGCGTCTGCAGGTCGACACGCGCAGCGGTGGCCTGGGTGCCGGCGCGCCGCAGTTGGCGATCGGCTGGCGTCCGGCCACGGTCACCTATGCGGCGCGCGGTAATGTGCCGTTCATGCTGGCGGTGGCGGAAGTGGCGCGCGGCAATCCGGTCGCACGGGCGGATTTGCTCGCGGGTGCGTCGCCTGCCATTGCGCAGGCACAACTTGGCGCGATGAGCGATTCGCCTGCCGACGCGCTGACGGCAGAGCCCCCGGGCGGCCGCAAGCGCCAGTGGGTTCTGTGGGGCGCGCTGTTGGCGGCGGTGGCGGTGCTGGGCGGCATGGCCTGGCGGTTGTTCCGCGCGCCGGCCGTACCGCCGGATGCATCGACGTAATCGACCTTGCTCAAAAGAAAACGGCGCCACCTGGGCGCCGTTTTTGTTGGCAGAGCGGATGTTCAGTGCGCGAAGGCGGGTTGAACGAACAGCGCGACGCACAAGGCAAAGCCCGCAAACCACATCAGCGAACGCAGCGGTGCCCAGTTGGCGAGATAGCACACCGTGTACAGCACGCGCACCACGATGAACGCGATGGCCAGCAGGTTGATGCGGTCGATGACACCGCCGCCCAGGATGGCCACCAGCACGGCCACCGCAAAGAACGGAAACGCTTCAAAGTGATTCTGCTGTGCGGCTGCGGCACGGCCCGCTGCGCCGGTTTGCTGTGCAAGCCACGCGCGCGGATTGCGGTTGTCGTACCGCGGGCCTTTGGCCTTGGCGATGCCGACGCACACGATCGGCAACACCGCTGCCACCAGAACGCACCAGAGGGCGATCGGCATGGTCAGTCTCCTGGATGTGGATGGTTGTGAGGGTGCCGCACCCTAGCATAAGGTGCGTTTTCAAACACCTGAGGCGCTAGTCGACACCCTGCACGGCAATGCGCACATCCCCGAGCATGACCACCTGGCCTGCGCGAATCTTGGCCGTCTTGCGCAGCTCCGGTTGGCCGTCGACCGTGACCGCGCCATCGGCGACCACAGCCTTGCCGGCGCCGCCGCTGTCCACCACGCCGGTGAGCTTGAGCAGCTTGTGCAGCTCGATGTATTCGGTGGTCAGGGCGAAATCAATATTGGGCATGGATGGATTGCGAGGTTTATTGAGGCGTGGCTTCCACGCTGATGTCGAGGTCGACGCGGTCGCCCACGTCGGGCAGAAAGCGCGTCATGCCGAAGGCGCTACGGGCAATGGAGAGGTGGAAATCGCCCCCGCAGACGTGGCGTTTGCTGCCGGGCATCTTCTCGTCGCCACAACTGAAGCGGAGCGCCTCCAGCCGCACAGGCTGCGTCACGCCGTGCAGCGTCAGCTTGGCCTCGATGGCGGCAAGCTTGCCGCCTTCCACGACAAAGCGGTCGCTGCGCAGGCGGATGACCGGATACTGCGCCGCGTCGAGAAACTGCTCGGATTTCAGCACACCGTCCAGCACTCGCAGGCCCGTGTTGACGGATGCAGCATCGACGGTGAAATCGATGCCGCCCTGGTTGGTGGCTTCATCGAAGTTGATGGCGCCGTCGATCTTGTCGAAGCGGCCGCGCATTGTGCTGCGATCGAAGTGCGATGCGCCGAAGTAAACCGATGTGTGCGTCAGGTCTGGCGCAAATGACGTGGCGAAGGCGGGAGTGGTGAACAACCCGGCCAGCAATAGGATCCATGCACGCATGATGCCTCCGATATCAGAGGCCCATGGCGCGCATGGGCCCGTGTTTACTTGCCCCAGCTGTCTTTCAGGCCGACCACGCGGTTGAACACGGGCTTGCCCGGTTGCGAGTCGGTGCGGTCAGCCACAAAGTAGCCATGGCGCTCGAACTGGAAGCGGTCTTCCGCCTTGGCAGTTGCCAGCGTCGGCTCCAGGTAGGCCTTGACGATCTTCTTGGAGTCCGGGTTGAGCGCATCCAGGAAGTTCTTGTCGCCCGAATCCGGTTGCGGGTCGCTGAACAGGCGGTCGTACAGGCGCACTTCAGCTTCCAGCGCATGTGCGACGCTCACCCAGTGGATGTTGCCCTTCACCTTCACGCTGTCAGCACCCGGCGTGCCACTCTTCGTGTCCGGAATGATGTTGGCGTGCACGGCGGTGATGTTGCCGGCGGCATCCTTGTCGCAGCCGGTGCATTCGATCACATAGCCGTATCGCAGGCGCACCTTGTTGCCCGGGAAGAGGCGGAAGTAGCCCTTGGGCGGCGTCTCGGTAAAGTCCTCACGCTCGATCCACAGCTCACGTGTGAGCGGAAATTCGCGGCGGCCGAGTTCGGGCTGCTTCGGATGCACGGGTGCGGAGCACGGCTCATTGAAATCGGCCGGCACGTTGTCGAGCACCAGCTTGACCGGGTCCAGCACGGCCACCGAGCGCGGCGCACGGGCATCGAGGTCGTCGCGCACGGCGCCTTCCAGGATGCTCATGTCGATCCAGCTGTCTGCCTTCGACACGCCAACGCGTTCGCAGAAGAGCTGGATCGATTCCGGCGTATAGCCGCGGCGGCGGATGCCAACGAGCGTCGGCATGCGCGGGTCGTCCCAGCCGTCGACGCGGTTTTCCGTCACCAGTTGCAGCAGCTTGCGCTTGCTGGTGATGGCATACGTCAGGTGCAGGCGCGCGAATTCGTATTGATGCGGCAACGGCGCGGGCAGCACGCCGGCGTCGCGCAGGTGGTCGAGCACCCAGTCGTACAGCGGGCGGTTGTTCTCGAATTCGAGCGTACACAGCGAATGGGTGATGTTCTCCAGCGCATCGGAAATGCAATGCGTGAAGTCGTACATCGGGTAGATGCACCACGCGTCGCCGGTGCGGTGGTGATGCGCATGGCGGATGCGGTACAGCACCGGATCGCGCATCACGATATTGGGCGCGGCCATGTCGATCTTGGCGCGCAGCACCAGTTCGCCATCCTTGTACTTGCCCGCGCGCATATCGCGGAACAGCGCCAGGTTTTCGTCCACCGAGCGATCACGGAAAGGCGATGGCGTGCCCGGGCGGGTGAAGTCGCCCCGGTTGGCGGCGATCTGCTCGGCGCTTTGGCTGTCGACGTAGGCCGCGCCGCGCTGGATCAGCACTTCAGCAAAACCGTAGAGCTGCTCGAAATAGTCGCTGGCGTAATAGAGATGCTCGCCGCCGGCGTCGTTCCACGAATAGCCGAGCCAGTGCACGGCGTCGATGATGGAATCGACGTATTCGGTGTCTTCCTTGACGGGGTTGGTGTCGTCAAAGCGCAGGTGGCAGCGGCCGTTGTAATCCTTGGCCATGCCGAAGTTCACCCAGATGCTCTTGGCGTGACCGATGTGCAGGTAGCCATTGGGCTCCGGCGGAAAGCGCGTGACCACCGGCGGGATCGGCTGACCCGTGGCGTCCTGGCGATTGGCGTAGGTGCCTTGCGCGAGGTCGCCGTCAATGATCTGGCGCAGGAAGTTGGACGTGGGGGCGGCGGCGTTGTCTTGGCTCATGGGAGTGCGTGATTCGGCAATCCCGTGATTTTACCGTGCCCGGCGGTCTACGCCCCTGGACGCTATTTGCGCTGGGCCAGACCGTCGAGCGCCTGTGCGCGCAACAGCTCATTCGAGGCGGTGAACGTCTGCTGACGCAGTTGCGCGATTTGCGCTGCGCGATCGGCTTCCGACAGGCCAGTAAAGGCGTTGATTCGATCGCGTTCGTGGGTGTAGGTGTCGTAGCGGCCGCGCCAGTCGGCTTCTTCGCGGTTGCCCTGGATCAGGCGGTCGGCCACGAGGCTGTCCACGCCCCGGGCTGACAGGCGCTGGCGCATCTCGGCCTCGCTCATGCCTTGCTTCGTCCACGTTTCCATGTCGCTTGCGAGCTTGAGGGGAGCAGAGGCATCGCGGCGCGCCTGCTGCACCGAGGGCGGCAGGTTGGCATCGATGGCGGCGATCCTGGCCGCGCGCTGTTCCGGCGTGAGCGACGGGTCGGCCATCACGGCCAGGCGGTCCAGCGCGGCGGCGTCCATCGCGTCGTCATCGCCGTACCAGGCCTGGGCGACGTCCGCCCCCAGGTATTGGCGGCGCTGCGCGGTGCGCTCGCTCAACTGCTGGCGCAGCGTGGCGATCAGCTCGGGGCGCTGCTGGACTTGTTCTACGCTCGGCTTGTTGCGGCTTGCGCCGCCGTGTTCTGCCGCTGCCTTGCGATAGGCGAGGTAGTGCTGCAGCAGCGATTGCGCCTCCGCCAGCGCCGGCGTGACCAGCTTGGCGCGCAGATGCGCCTCAGCCATCGACACACGCTGCGCTTCGGGCAGCGACGCGGGCACGTCGAGGAAGTAGTCGAACACCGCGCGGTTGGCGGCTTCGACGATGAGGTGGCCGTGTGCATCGACGTGCAGGCCGTCCGGCGCCTGTGTGTCGGCCAGCTCGGGTACCGGCGCGCCCGCCGTCAACGGTTCGCCGCCCACACTGCCGATGAATGCGCCCTTGGCCGCCTGCGGCTGCGATGCCGCAGGGGTTTGCGGCGCATCTGACGTGTGCCACCAGTAGACCCCGCCCGCGACCGACACCGCCACCAGCACGGCAACAACAAACGTCATGGGTTGTATCGATGGCGATTGGGGCTTCATCGTGGCGTTCAGCGCGTCGAGGGTTAGAGGCCTGCCGTCTTCAGTCGATTGGCTTGTGTACGAATCACCGCAACGGGGTCCGCTGCGCCCCAACCGATCAGCCCAAGCAACTGGTTGACCTCATCCAGGTGATTCCACGCGTAATCCGTCGACAAGACCTGCCCGAACTTCGCGCTGCACACGGAGACGAGCCCATCGTTCGTTCCCGAGCCGCGCGCCTGCATGACGCCGCCGCTGAACACCAGCACCGGATCAAACACGTCGAGAAGGTTGGTGGCGGTGGAGCGGCCCGTCCACGAATACAGCTTCTGCACGTTGCCGTTGCGCACGTCTGTGGCGCTGCCGGTGTTGCACCCGCTGGCCAGGCCCGCGCTCGGGAATGCCTTGTTGAAATCGGCGGCGCCCGACGTCGACAGGATATGCAGCGCCGCAAAACCATTCTGCGGATTGCTGTTGCCGTTGAACCAGCCGAGCACCGAGCCGAATACGTCCGCGCCGAGGTTCACGAGCGCTTGGAACGGAGCGGGTGTCGACTCCACAAAGTCCGCAAACTCTGACCCCTTGTGGGGCGTGCCGATGGTGGTGACGGAGGCCACGAGGTTCGGTACCACGGCGGCTGCATAGCGCGATGTCAGTCCGCCCTGGCTGTGTCCAATGAGGTTGACCTTGGCGGCGCCCGTGGTGGCCAGCACGCTGCGGATCTGGCTGACGAGCTGTTCGCCGCGCACGGTTTCATCGTTGAAGGCGGACACGTCGGCCACATAGACATTGGCGCCGTTGGCGCGCAGGTCTTCGGGGATCTGGTACCAGTAATCGACCACGCCGAGGAACTTGCTGGTGCCCGAGAGACCATGCACCAGCACGATCGGGTACTTGGTGGCGGCATACGTGCTGGCGGCTTGAGCGGGCGCGGCCGCAACCAAGGTGAGGGCGGATGTGGCCAAGACGGCGGCTGCAGCGTGCGTGCGCAGGAAGCTGCGCGCTGATCCATAGACAGCATGGAGCAGGGAAGTCTGTGACATTCGGTTGTCTCCTGGACATTGGATTGGTGGTCGACCTCTACGGGCCGATCGCCCTCCGTTATCCGAAGCGCCGCGTCCAACGTCAACTGGAGTGGAGGTTTGGCTCTAATGCTGCGTTGCCGCGTGCGCAAACAAAAACCGGAGGGCGGGCCTCCGGTTTCGTAGGGTGCGATGCAGCAACGTCGCCGTTCTCGCCGTTCTTATTCTTCTTGAAACGCTTCCTCGCGTTTTCTGTTGATGGCCGGCAGCGCCACCAGCAAGACCAGGATGCTCGCCGCAATCAGCAGCCCCAGCGACAGCGGCCGCGTGACGAAGGTAGAGAAATCCCCGCGCGAGAGCAGCAGCGCACGGCGAAAGTTCTCTTCCATCATCGGCCCGAGCACGAAGCCGAGCAGCATTGGCGCCGGTTCGCAGCGCAGCTTCACGAACATGTAGCCGATCAATCCGAAGAGCGCCGTCTGGAAGATATCGAACGTTGTATTCGAGACCGAATACACGCCGATGCAGCAGAACACCAGGATGGCCGGATACAGGAAGCGATAGGGCACCTTCAACAGACGCACCCACACGCCGATCATCGGCAGGTTCAGCACGATGAGCATCAGGTTGCCGATCCACATCGAGGCGATCAGGCCCCAGAACAGCGCGGGGTTGCTGGTCATAACCTGGGGGCCGGGCTGGATGTTGTGGATGGTCATCGCGCCCACCATCAGCGCCATCACCGCATTGGGAGGAATGCCCAGCGTGAGCAACGGAATGAAGGATGTCTGCGCGGCAGCGTTGTTGGCCGATTCCGGACCAGCCACACCCTCGATGGCGCCCTTGCCGAACTCGTGTGAATACTTCGACGTCTTCTTCTCCAGCGAGTACGACGCAAACGATGCCAGCGTCGCGCCACCGCCGGGCAGGATGCCCAGCAGCGAGCCGAGCGCCGTGCCACGCAGCACGGCCGGGATCATGCGCTTGAAGTCTTCGCGGCTGGGCCAGAGGTTGCGCACGTGCTCGACAAAGGTTTCGCGGTGCTCCTTCTGCTCGAGGTTGGCGATGATCTCGGCAAAGCCGAACACGCCCATCGCCACCGACACGAAGTTCAGCCCGTCGGCCAACTCAGGCACGTCAAACGAATAACGCGCGGTGCCTGAGTTCACATCGGTGCCGACCAGACCGAGCAACAGGCCCAGCACGATCATCGCGATCGCCTTGATGAGCGAGCCCGAGGCCAGCACCACCGCCCCGATCAGGCCCAGCACCATCAGCGAGAAATACTCCGCCGGCCCAAAGTTGAACGCGAATTCCGACAGCGGCGTGGCAAACGCTGCCAGTACCAGCGTTGCCACGCAGCCTGCGAAGAACGAGCCGAGGCCCGCCGTGGCCAGCGCCACGCCTGCGCGCCCCCGTCGTGCCATCTGGTAGCCGTCGATGGTCGTGACGACAGACGAAGATTCGCCCGGCAGGTTGACGAGGATGGCTGTGGTGGAGCCGCCGTACTGCGCACCGTAGTAGATGCCGGCCAGCATGATCAGTGCGGCCACCGGGGGCAGCGCGTATGTGGCGGGCAGCAGCATCGCAATCGTGGCGATGGGGCCAAGGCCCGGCAGCACGCCGATCAGCGTACCGAGCACGCAACCAATGAACGCGTAGATCAGGTTCTGTATGGAGAGCGCGGTGGAGAAGCCGAGCGCGAGATTGGCAAAGAGGTCCATGGTGTCGTCCGCGTCCCGCTCAATTGCCGATGAAGGCAGGCCACACCGGAAACTGCAGCTTGAGCCCGTAGACGAAGGCCGCGAGGCTCATCACCACCATCACGATGGCGGTGCCGGCGGCGCCCTTGAGCGTGAACTCGTGGCTAGCCATGCTGGAGACCAGCACGAGCACCACAATCGAGAGCACCAGCCCAAGCGGTTGCAGCAGCAGCCCGAACAGCACCACGGAGCCGAGAACCCACAGCAGCGTTTTGACGTCCCAGCGCGGAATGCGATCGACCACGCCCTTGCGCGAGAGGGATTGCACGACCACCACCACGCCCAGCAGGACGAGCACAACGCCCAGCCAGAACGGGAAATAGCCCGGGCCCATGCTGCTGGCCGTACCCATGCGGTAGCTGCGCGCCAGAATGGCAAACGCCGCACCGGCGACGATGAACATGACGCCGGATGCAAAGTCCTGGTGACTGCGGATCACCGGACGACCTTGTGGATCGTTCTGCAAGTCTGGTCTCCTCGGGGGTGGCGTGCAGCGCCGGTTATGGCAGGCCGACTTATGCCTTGTAAGCCGGCCAAGTTTGCACGCTAAGCAGACCGGCTTTCAAGCACCTTGCGGAGGGGAAGGCGGGCGTTCTCATGGCCTCGCGCGGCGCCTAGGCAAACGGTTCAGGGTTTGTCCCTAGCGTTGCCTGGGGGAAAACTTGGGGCCGAGCAATGCGGTTGCGCGGCCCTGTGCATTTACATGCCGATACCACGCGCCATCAACACAGCCGCCAGCGGAATGAAGATGATCAGGTGCGACTCGATCATGACCCAACGCCGCGTTTTCGCAATTTCCGCGGGCGTGGGCACGAAGTCGGGCAAGGTCTTGCCTTGCTTCTTCCAGCGCAGGATGTTGATGGTCGGAATGATCGACATCAGCCCGATCAGGACGAACAGGCCAACCTTGACGTGGAATACCGGGTTGTGAACGTAGAACGCGTAGCCTTTGGCGCCGTAGACCACGCGCAGCAACCCTGTTATCAGCACCGCGAGCGCGGCGAAGCCGAACACGGCGTCATAACGCGCCAGGCGCTTGCGCGTCTCGGGCGTCATGTCCGGGCGCAGCACCACGGCCTCGGCGGTGAGAAAGACGATCAGCGTGAAGATCGAGATGTAATGCAGGTAAGCCAGCAACGCATCAAGCCACATGAGGACCTCGTCTTGGGTGGAAGAAGTTGCGATTAGATGACGCCTTGCGCGCGCAGTGCTTCGACCTGCTCGGGTGAGAAGTCGAGCACGTCGCGCAGCACGGTTTCGGTGTGTTCGCCCAGCAGCGGCGGGTGGCTAGCGGCCTTGGGTGGCGTGGTACTCATCTTGACCGGGCTGCCGACCAGCTTGACGTTACCGGCGCTCGGGTGAGGCAGGTCGACGCGCAGTCCGCGCGCCTGCACCTGCTCGTTGTCGAACACCTCGTCGAGCGAGTTGATCGGGCCGCACGGTACGCCGGCGGCTTCGAGCTTGTCGATCCATTCGCCTTTGCCGAAGCGTTTGACCATCTCGGCCAGGATCGGCACCAGCACGTCGCGGTTGGCTACGCGCTGCGGGTTGGTGGCAAAGCGCGGGTCGTCGGCCAGTTCGGGCATGCCGCCGGCTTCGACAAAGCGGCGAAACTGGCCGTCATTGCCGACTGCCACGATGATCCAGCCATTGGCGGCCTGGAACGTCTGATACGGCACGATGTTCGGGTGCGCGTTGCCCCAGCGCTTGGGTGCCTGACCGCTGGCCAGATAGTTCGTGTTCATGTTCGCCAGCATCGCGACCTGCACGTCGAGCAACGCCATGTCGATGTACTGGCCCTCGCCGGTGCGGTCACGATGGGCAAGGGCGGCCAGCACGGCCACGGTGGCGTACATGCCGGTCATCAAATCCGAAATGGCCACGCCGGCCTTCTGCGGGCCGCCGCCGGGCAGGTCGTCGCGCTCGCCGGTCAGGCTCATGAAGCCGCCCATGCCTTGCACGATGAAGTCGTAGCCGGCGCGCGCGGCGTAAGGGCCGGTCTGGCCGAAGCCCGTGATGGAGCAGTAGACGAGGTCCGGCTTTACCGCCTTGAGCGATGCGTAGTCGAGCCCGTATTTCTTGAGTTGGCCGACCTTGTAGTTTTCGAGCACCACGTCTGCATGTGCCGCGAGCTTGCGGACGATGTCCTGGCCCTCGGGCGTGCTGATATCGACGGTGATCGAGCGCTTGTTTCGATTGGCCGCGAGGTAATAAGCGGCTTCGGCGGTGTTGTTGCCCGCTTCGTCCTTGAGCCACGGCGGGCCCCATGTGCGCGTGTCGTCGCCGGCGCCTGGGCGTTCTACCTTGATGACGTCGGCGCCGAAATCGGCAAGATTCTGCGCGCACCAGGGGCCGGCAAGCACGCGGGTCAGGTCGAGAACACGGAGATGGCTCAGAGCGCCCATGGATTGACGAATCGACACGATTGGAACGGGTGCACTCTACACCACGCCCCGGCAGGGCCGCAGCCCCATGCGACCAACCGGGGAAAATGCGGCGCAGAATGGACGCGACCGGGGTGCGAACCCCGTATAATCAACGGTTTGCACTAATCCAAGGCGCTCAGGAGCGGATGCTCCGAGGCGCAATGCTGACTCCGGCACCCCGCGACATGAAAGCCTCCGATATCCGCCAAAAATTCCTGACCTTCTTTGAGGGCAAGGGCCACACCGTGGTGCGCTCCTCGCCGCTGGTGCCGGGCAACGACCCGACGCTGCTGTTCACCAACTCCGGCATGGTGCAGTTCAAAGACGTCTTCCTTGGTACCGACAAGCGCCCGTACGTGCGTGCGGCTTCCGTGCAGCGCTGCCTGCGCGCCGGCGGCAAGCACAACGACCTGGAAAACGTCGGCTATACGGCGCGTCACCATACGTTCTTCGAAATGCTGGGCAACTGGTCGTTCGGCGACTACTTCAAGCGCGATGCACTCGTGTGGGCGTGGGAGTTGCTGACCCAGGAATACAAGCTGCCGGCCGACAAGCTGTGGGCCACCGTCTACCAGACCGACGATGAGGCCTACGACATCTGGACCAAGGTGATCGGCCTGCCGCCGGAGCGCGTCGTGCGCATTGGCGACAACAAGGGCGCACCGTACGCCTCCGACAACTTCTGGCAGATGGCCGAAACCGGCCCGTGCGGCCCGTGCTCGGAAATCTTCTACGACCATGGCCCGGACGTATGGGGCGGCCCCCCGGGAAGCCCGGAAGCCGACGGCGACCGCTACATCGAAATCTGGAACAACGTGTTCATGCAGTTCGATCGCCAGCTCGATCCGGCGACCGGCGAATACACGCTGACCCCGCTGCCCGCACCGTGCGTCGACACCGGCATGGGCATGGAGCGTCTGGCTGCAATCCTGCAGCACGTGCACAGCAACTACGAGATCGATCTGTTCCAGGCGCTCATCGCAGCGGCTGCGCGCGAGACCAACACCAAGGATCTGGCCAACAACTCGCTGCGCGTGATTGCCGACCACATTCGCGCGTGCTCGTTCCTGATCGTCGACGGCGTGATCCCGGGCAATGAAGGCCGCGGTTACGTGCTGCGCCGGATCATCCGCCGCGCCATCCGCCACGGCTACAAGCTGGGCTGCCGCGCTGCGTTCTTCCACAAGCTCGTGGACGATCTTGTGGCGCAGATGGGCGAAGCCTATCCGGAACTGCGCGAGGCGCGCGACCGCGTGGTCGAGGTGCTACGCACGGAAGAAGCCCGCTTCTTCGAGACCATCGAGCACGGCATGTCGATCCTCGACGCTGCGCTGGGTGAGCTGAAGACGTCGGGCCAGGATGGGAAAGAGCGGATGCTCGACGGCGAACTCGCCTTCAAGCTGCACGACACCTTCGGTTTCCCGCTGGACCTGACGCAAGACGTCTGCCGCGAGAACGACGTGATCGTCGACGAAGCCGCCTTTGACGCCGCCATGAACCGCCAGCGCGAGCAGGCACGCGCGGCCGGCAAGTTCAAGATGGTCGCCGGCACGCTCGACTACACCGGCGACAAGACCACCTTCCACGGCTACGACCAGCTCGTGCGCGAAACCGCGCGTGTGACGGCGCTGTTTGTGGACGGTGCGTCGGTGCAGGAAATGCACCCGGGCCAGACCGGCGTGGTGGTGCTGGACCACACCCCGTTCTATGCGGAATCGGGCGGCCAGGTTGGCGACCAGGGCACGCTCAAGGCCGCGACCGTCTGGTTTGACGTGGCCGACACGCTCAAGGTGCAGCCGGAAGTGTTCGGCCACCACGGCGAGCTGCGCACCGGCGTGCTGAAAGTTGGCGATGCCGTTGCGGCGGAAGTGGACGCCGTGCGCCGTGCGCGCACCATGCGCAACCACTCGGCCACCCACCTGATGCACAAAGCCCTGCGTGAAGTGCTGGGCAGCCACGTGCAGCAGAAGGGCTCGCTGGTCGATGCGGAAAAGACACGCTTCGACTTCTCGCACAACGCGCCGATGACGCCGCTGCAGATTCGCGAAGTGGAAGCCCGCGTGAACGCAGAAATCTTCGCCAACGCTGCGACGAGCGCCCAGCTCATGGGCTTTGACGATGCGGTCAAGAATGGCGCGATGGCCCTGTTCGGCGAGAAGTACGGCGATGAAGTGCGCGTGCTGTCGATTGGTTCGTCGAGGGAACTGTGTGGCGGCACGCACGTGGCGCGCACGGGCGACATCGGCCTGTTCAAGATCGTGAGCGAATCGGGCGTGGCAGCCGGCATCCGCCGCGTGGAAGCGATCACCGGCGACAACGTGCTGCATTACCTGCAGACGCTCGATACGCGCATCAACGAAGCGGCCGCCGCACTGCGTGCGCAGCCGTCGGAACTGACGCAGCGTATCGGCCAGGTGCAGGATCAGGTCAAGACGCTGGAGAAGGAGCTGGAGCGCCTGAAGTCGAAGCTGGCCGCAAGCCAGGGCGACGAACTGGTGAGCCAGGCGGTGGACGTTGCCGGCATCAAGGTGCTGGCCGCAAAGCTGGATGGCGCCGATGCCAAGACGCTGCGCGAGACCATGGACAAGCTCAAGGACAAGCTGCAGACCGCGGCCATCGTGCTGGGCAGCGTGACTGACGGCAAGGTCGCGCTGATCGCCGGCGTGACGGCTGACGCCACGGGCAAGGTCAAGGCCGGCGAGCTGGTCAACTTTGTCGCCCAGCAGGTCGGCGGCAAGGGCGGCGGCCGTCCGGACATGGCGCAGGCCGGCGGCACGGAGCCGGACAACCTGCCGCAGGCGCTGGCCGGTGTGGCAGCGTGGGTGCAGCAGAAGGTCTGATGTAACGCCTTCGCATCGGATGCGCTGAACGGCGCGCGTTCCCGGCAACGGGGAGCGCGCCGTTTTGTTTTGGGGCGATCAGCGAGGCGGCGCAGTTTCCAGCCGGAAAACGCGCAGCCGCTCATTTCGATCGCCATGGCGCGCGCCCGACCAGAACAGGGTCCACTCATCTCCGGGCGTTCGCGCGTGCGAATGGCTGTCCTGGACGATCAGCCATCGGCAATTGTGTGCGGTGGATTGCGCAACGGGCTGGTGGAGGATGCCGGTGAAGTAGCGCAGCATGGGCGCTTCCGATTCGCCCAGATGCAGGCTCGCCATGCAATCATCGGCGCGCCATGCAGACGCCAGCTTGGCACTGAGACTGTCGAACACGGAGCGATAGCTCTTGGCCTCGTCCAACCAGGGCAGCAGGAGGGTACCGATCAACCCCCAGCCGACCAGGGCGCCGGCTGCCCACGACAGCGCACCGCGCCATGCGCCGGCTTGCTTCAGCCGTGGCAACAGCCAGATCCATCCCCCTGTCAGGGCGAGTGCTGCGGCCACCAGCGTGGGGTGAATCGGCAAGATCCAGTCGACCGGTAACCAGCGGTCGAGCCAGAGCAGGCCTGCACGCGATGCGCTTTCCGTCATGACGGCCCATAGCAGCCACGCAAGCAGCACGATGCTGCCGAACAGCGCGCGGCTGAAGTAGTCCCACACGGCGTGCGGGCGCGTCGGCAGCCGTGCGATCGCCTGCTGGCCCAGCATCGCCAGCGGTACGATGAACGGCAGCAGATACAGCGGGCGGGCTGTCGCCGAGACCTGGAGTGCAAGCAGCCCCACGGCCGCGAACGCCAATGGCAGCGCCACACGCGGTGTACGCCAATCACGCCACGCGCCGCCAACCAGTGCGACGAGCGCGAGTGGGCCGGCTGGAAACCCGATGGTCAGCAATGAATGCCAGACGTAGAACGGATCGTCGTTCTCCGCGCCCAGCACGGGTACGGAAAAGCCCAGGAAGCGGCCGATGTTGTTGTCCCAGAACCAGACACGGAAGAGGTCCGGCGCGCGTAGGTAGAGGAGCGTCGGCCAGATCGTGGCGAATGGAAGGAAGACGAGTGCCGCGGTGCCGAGTTGTTTTGCGAACGCGCGACTGCGGCACGCGGGAAGCAGCACGCACGCGCTGGCGATGGTGATGCAGAACACCAGCGGGATGAATACGCCCTTGGCCAGCAACGCCATTCCCATACCGATGCCAAGCAGCCATGCGGAGCCGCGTGAACGCGTTGCCGGCAGCGCGCATTCGAACAACCCGCAGAAGCCGATGGCAGTGCCAGCCAGCAACGCCACGTCGGTGATCATCTCGTGCGCGTGCTTGACGACGATCAGAGAGCCTGCGCACAGCGCCACTGTGCCCAGCACGCGCGCGTCTGTCCATGAAGATGCACCTGTCGTCGCCCGCGCGAGCCGCGCGGTGAACGCAAGGGCCAGTCCGGCAAACAGCGCACTCGCGAGCCGCGCGGCGTCATGCGCGGGCAGCACGTCCGCCAGCAGCCAGACCAGCGCGCTGGCCGTCCACGCATAGAGCGGTGGTTTCTCGACAAAGGGTTGGCCGGCGCTGACCGGCACGATCGCGTCGCCGGTTTCCACCATGTGCTGGACGATGCCGAACGTATAGGTTTCGTCCTGCTTCCATGGGTCGTGGCCGAGGGTGCCGGGCAGCAGGTAGGCGCAGGCGATCAACGCGACGAGAAGCCATTTGCGCAACGCTTGCCATGGCCACGCGCGCACTGATGGGGCCGCGGGTGCGATCACCCCACCTGAGGCGAGCAGGGCAGGATTTGCTGTGAAGTCACGCACGTGCGTGGTCGCGGCGGGCGTGTGTGCGCTCCGCCGTCCAGGGCGTGTGGGTTCCTGCATGGTGCGAGGTTTCCGGTTTGCTGGATGCGGCCCGGAAGGTGGCGGGCCGATCGGCTTGGATGACAGACAGAACGCCCCGATCCGGTCCGGGTGGGGCGGTGTGCAGTACATCACGCACAACTTACGGAGACCCTGAGCGGCGCCTCACAAACCTGAGCAACGGATTGCCGTGGGGCAGGCCGCGCGGCTTTCAGGGCACGGCGCGCCCCGCGTTGGGGCTTGTCTGCGCCGTGAGAACAAGCTCGGGAACGCGGCCCGGCTGGAGACAGGCCCCGCCATGGCCTATACCGGGAAAACGTTGCCGATTGTGTAGGGATTGTGTGTCGCTTGGCAGGCAATTTGCATCGGTGGCGCGTGCTGTTCCCCACAGCACGGGTTGATCCCATCCCTATCCCCAAATCCGAGGAGAACCATGAGCGTCCTATCTGACAAGGTCGACGCCCCGCCACCGCAGCCGCCGCACCGGCTGCTCGGGCGCAAAGGCAAACGATTGGCGCGTGCCGTCGCGGTTGGCGCTTTGCTGGCGGCCGGCGTCGGTGCATCGACACAACCGGTTGCGCAACTTGCGCCGGAGTCGCACGCGCGCAAGGTCAAGGTGCTGATCATCAGCATGTTCGCGCCCGAGGCGCAGCCCTGGATCGACAGGCTTGGCCTTACGCAAGACGTGCCGGTACCGGGCCTGTCCATCGATTACCCGAACGTGCATTGCAACGCCAGCGACGTCTGCCAGCTCACCACGGGCATGGGCAAGGCGAATGCCGCGTCGTCGGTGTCGGCGCTGATCTACAGCGGCAAGTTTGATCTGCAGCGCACGTACTTCCTTGTGGCGGGCATTGCCGGGATCGACCCGTCGCAGGGCACGCTTGGCAGCGCTGCGTGGGCGCGCTTCCTGGTCGACAGCGACATCGCGTGGGAGATCGATGCGCGCGAGGTGCCCGCCAACTGGCCCAACGGCTTCATCGGCATCAACACACAGGGCCCGGGGCAGAAGCCGCCGCTGGATTACAAGACCGAAGTCTTCCGCGTGAACGAGGCGCTGCTACAGAAGGCACTGGCGCTTTCCAAGGGCGAGGTGTTGGACGACAACGCAACTGCACGCGCCTATCGCGCCAACTACCCGAGCGCACCGGCCAACCAGCCGCCATCCGTCGTGCAATGCGACACCGCTGCGGGCAACACGTACTGGCACGGCGCCAAGCTGGGCGAGCGCGAAGCGGCATGGGTCAAGCTGCTGACGGACGGGCAGGGCACGTACTGCACCACGCAGCAGGAAGACAACGCCACGTTCGAGGCGCTCACGCGTGGCTCCAAGGCAGGCCTGCTCGACCTGCAGCGTGTGGCCGTGCTGCGCACTGCATCGAACTTCGACCGGCCGTATCCGGGGCAGACGCCGTATGACTCGCTGGTCAACAGCAACTCGGGCGGGTTCGTGCCGTCGCTCAACAACCTGTATCTGGCGGGCGGTCCGCTGGTCAATGAGATCGTCACGCGCTGGAGCGTGTGGAAACACGGAGTGCCCTCGCCATGATCGATTCCCGACTCAAGACCCCCATGCGATCCATCGCCAAGCTCTGTGCGGTTGGTGCCGCAGCGCTGACCTTGAACAGCTGTGCGTTCGATGGCGTCAAGGTCATCGTCATCAACATGTTCCAGGGCGAGGCACAGCCGTTCATCGACCGCTACGACCTGAAGGAGAAGGTCTACATCTCCGGCTTGTCGTCCGACGCGCCCAACATGCTGTGCAACTACGACGGCATCTGCCAGGTCACCACGGGCATGGGCTATGCGAATGCCGCATCGACGATTTCCGCGTTGCTCTATCGCAGCAAGCTGGACCTCTCGCACACCTACTTTGTGATTGCCGGCATTGCGGGCATCGATCCGGCGCAGGGGACGGTGGGCTCGGCGGCGTGGGCGCGGTATGCAGTCGATTACGGTCTTTCGCACGAGATCGATGCGCGCGAGATGCCGGCAGGCTGGCCATACGGCTACTTCGGCATCGGCACCAAGGGCCCAGGCGAGAAGCCGCCGATGGACTACCGCACCGAAGTGTTCCAGCTCAACGAGACGCTGCTGCAGCGGGCCTACACGCTGTCGAAATCGGCGACGCTGGAAGACAGCCCCGAGGCCATCGCCTTCCGCAAGAACTACCCCTATGCGCCGGCCAACCAGCCACCCGCTGTCATCCAGTGCGACGTGGCTTCCGCAGATACGTGGTGGGCCGGCCGCAACCTGGGCCAGCGGGCGCGTGACTGGGTGAAGACGATGACCGACAACAAGGGCACGTACTGCACGACCGCGCAGGAGGACAACGCCACACTGGAAGTGCTCACGCGCGGCGCCCGTGCCGGCAAGGTCGATTTCAGCCGCGTGGCATTGCTGCGTGCCGGGTCCGACTTCGATCGCCCCTACGATGGCCAGAGCGCCTCCGACGGGCTCATCAACTACGCGCAGCAGGGCGGTTTCGTGCCGGCCACGCACAATCTCGTCAATGCGGCCAAGCCGTTGCTGGACGACATCGTGCAGCACTGGCCGCAGTGGAAGCAGGGGGTACCGGCGAATTAACAGTTGCTGACATCACATTTCAATCTATATAATGCGAATCATTCTCATTTGATGGGTGGCGACGGGCAACTTGCCTGACCGCTGACCATCGCTCTTGCCGGGCGAGCCAGCGGGTTGCCACCTGCCAGCCAACGGATCGACGCGCCGCGTGATGTTTTGCGGCGCGTTTTCTCTTCTCTCAGCGCATGTCCGCGCGTCCGGTTTCGCTAATCCTGATCGACCCTGTTGCCTGCGATGAACCGTCATCTCGCGGCCCGCGCATTCTCCTGCGCGCTCGCCGCCATTCCTCTTGCCGTGTCCACATGGGCGCATGCCGAAGAGAGCCCGCCGGCCACAGGTGCCGCCACGGTCGACCTGAATGAGACGACCGTCACTGCGGGCAGTCAGCGCGGCTTTGCGGCCAGCACGGCGCAGGTCGGCGCGTTTCGGGGCATGGCGTTGCGCGACATCCCTGCCACCGTGAACGTGGTCACGCGCGAGGCGCTCGACGCGCAGCAGGACACGTCGCTGTACGACGCCCTGCGCAACACGGCCGGTGTGACGCGCCAGCAGCTTTCGGGCGAGACGTTCGACAACCTCGCCATTCGCGGCGTGACGCTGGAGAACCGCACCAATTTCCGCTTCAACGGCTCGATGCCGATTCCGGCGCTCACGGCCATCCCGCTTGAGGACAAGGAGCGCGTGGAGGTGCTCAAGGGCGTGTCGGCGCTGTATTACGGCTACACGACTCCGGGCGGCGTGGTGAACCTCGTCACGAAGCGTGCGGGCAATACGCCGGTCACCACGTTGGGCATGCAGTTCGACAGCAACGGCACCGTGGTCGGCACGCTCGACGTGGGGCGCCGCTTTGGTGAAGACAATCAGTACGGCCTGCGCTTCAATGCGGCGGGCGGCTCGCTGCAGTCGCCAACAAGCGGCATTGACGGTACGCGCCAGCTTGCCGCCGTGGCTTTCGACTGGAAGGTCAACAGCCGCCTGAGCCTGAAGGCCGACGTGGAATACTCGCGCAAGGTCATCACCGAACAATCGGTGGTGACGCTGCCCGCCGCCAAGAACGGCGTCATCACCTTGCCGGCCATGCCCGACCCGGCCAAACGCATTGCGCCGGGGTGGGCCGACTTTGACGGCAACAACACCAATGCGTTGCTGCGTGCCGATTACGCGCTCGCCGATACGTGGCTGCTGACGGTGGAAGGCGGCATGTCGGAGACGGCGCGCACGCGGGCGTTCTCGGAATTTCGCCTGACCAACGCGGTGACGGGCGCCGGCACAGTCTCTGGCCAGCGCCAGAGCGGCCGCTGGAACACCAGCCACGTGCGTGCCGACATCTCCGGTACCGAGAAAACGGGTTGGATCACGCATGACCTGACCTTCGGCATTGCGCGATCCGACATGCGCCAGGCGGCCGTGTACTCGGACCGCTTCTCCGGCGCGCAGAATCTGTACAACCCGGTCGATCTCGGCTGGCTTCCCACCACCGGCACGGGCGTCACCGCAGAGCAGCGCGCCGTGGATACGGGTGTCTACGCGCTGGATCGCATGACGCTGTCGCAGCACTGGCAGGTGATCGCGGGCCTGCGCTACACGCGCTACACCAGCGAGCAGGCGCCCAACCGATACGAGGCCAGCAAGGCCACGCCGCTGGGCGCGGTCATCTACAAGTTCACGCCGGCGCTGTCGGCATACGCGTCGTACGCGCAGGGCCTGGAAGCCGGTGCGCGCGCGCCCAACACGGCCGCCAACGCCAATGTGGCCATGCCGCCTGCGCTGTCGGAACAGAAGGAGGTGGGCGTGCGCTACGAGACGCCGGCCGGCACACAGCTCGCCGCTGCCGTGTACGACATCGACCGCGCCGCGAGCTACACCAACGACGCGAACGTCTTCGTGCAGGATGGGCGCGAGCGCATTCGCGGTATCGAGCTGACCGCCCAAGGCCGCGTCACCAAGGACCTGTCGCTGCTGGCCTCCGCAGGCTGGACGGACGCGAAGTTCCGCGGTGTCGGTAACGGCCTCGACGGAAAAACGCCGGAGAACACGCCGCGCAGCACCGCCAGCGTCTTTGCGGAATACACGCTGCCGATGCTGCGTTCGGTCTCGTTCAATGCAGGCGCCTATTACCTTGGCCCGCGCCCTGTGAATGATGCCAACCAGGCAGAGCTGGGCGGCACGACGCTCTTCAGTGCAGGCGTGCGTTACGTGACGCGCGTCTCGGCCAAGCGGGCAACGCTGCAGTTCAATGTCGACAACCTGACCGACAAGCGCTACTGGGCGGGCGCCGGCAACAACCGTCTGTCGATGGGCGCGCCACGGCTCTTCAAGCTCGGCATGAAGATCGATCTGTGATGCGTGTCAGCCGCCGGCGGCTTTCTTCACTGCGCCCAGCACATCCATCGGCAGCGGAAAGACAATCGTCGAACTTCTGTCACCGGCGATCTGCGTGAGCGTCTGCAGGTATCGCAACTGGATTGCCTCGGGTTGCTGGGCCAGCATGCGCGCGGCTTCCAGCAGCTTTTCCGATGCCTGCAGCTCGCCTTCCGCGTGGATGACCTTGGCGCGGCGTTCGCGTTCGGCCTCGGCCTGGCGGGCGATGGCGCGGATCATCGATTCGTTCAGGTCGACGTGCTTGATCTCCACGTTCGCGATCTTGATGCCCCACGGGTCGGTCTGGATGTCGAGCACCTTCTGGATGTCGAGGTTGAGCTTTTCGCGCTCGGCCAGCATCTCATCCAGCTCGTGTTTGCCGAGGATGGCGCGCAGCGTGGTCTGCGCGAGCTGGCTTGTCGCTTCAAGATAGTTGGCCACCTGAATGATGGCGCGCTCCGGATCGACGACCCGGAAATACACCACCGCATTGACCTTGACCGATACGTTGTCGTGCGAGATCACATCCTGGGGCGGCACGTCCATCACCACCGTGCGCAAGTCCACGCGCACCATCTGCTGGATGGCCGGCACGATGAGCACCAGCCCTGGCCCCTTCACGCGCCAGAAGCGGCCGAGCAGGAACACCACGCCGCGCTCGTATTCGCGCAGCACCCGAAACGACGAGATGACCAGCAGCACGGCCAGGAAGATCAGGCCGCCTGCACTGAAAAATCCGTAGACCATGTTCTTCTCCTCAGAATGACGCCGGGACGACGTTCAGCGTCAGGCCGTGCCGCGCCGTCACGCGCACACGGTCGCCGCGTGCGAGGGGCCCGTCGCAGTGCACGCGCCAGCGCTCGCCATGCACTTGTGCCCAGCCGGCGGCCGGGTCGTTTGGGTCGGTCGGGTCCAGCTCCAGCAATTCGCCGGTCATGCCGATGAGGATGTCGCCACCGGCCACGTTCGGGCGCCGCCGTGCCCGCAGAGCCATGCTCGAGAGCAGCAGGATCACCGCCAGGCTCACGAACGCCATCGATACGATCAAGGGCAGCGGTACGCCAAAGCCCGGCGTTTGCGTGTCGATCAGCATCACCGCGCCCAGCACGAACGCAACGATGCCGCCCACGCCGAGCGCGCCGAACGTCGGCAGGAATGCTTCAGCAACCATGCAACCTAGGCCGAGTGCGATGAGGGCAAGCCCCGCGTAGTTGATCGGCAGCATCTGCAACCCGTAGAGCGCCACCACGATGCACACTGCGCCGAGGATGCCCGGCACAACCATGCCCGGCGTCGAGAACTCGAAGATGAGTGCGTACACGCCCACCGTCAGCAGCAACAGCGCCAGGCTTGGATCGGTAATGACGCCGAGGAAGTGGTTGCGCCAGTCCGGCTCCAGCGTGACGATCGTGGCCTCTGCCGTATGCAGCGTGACCACGCCGGCGGACGTGCGCACGGCGCGGCCGTCGACTTGCTTGAGCAGATCAGGAAGGCTTGCCGCAACAAGATCGATCACGTGCTGGCTCGCGGCTTCGGGCGCGTCGAGGCTCACGGCTTCACGCACGGCGCGCTCGGCCCATTCCGCATTGCGACCACGCAGTTGTGCCAGCCCGCGGATGTACGCCGCCGCGTCGTGCATCTGCTTGCGGGCGAGGGTGTCTTCGTTGCTGGAAGGGGCGATTGGCGCGCTGGCCGGTTTGGCACTGTCGCCGGGGCTGGGAGCGTGGCCGCCCATGCCGATTGCCACGGGTGACGCTGCACCCAGGTTCGTGGCGGGCGCCATCGCCGCAACGTGGCATGCATAGAGGATGTAGGTGCCCGCGCTCGCTGCCCGCGCGCCGCCGGGGGCCACGTAGCCTGCCACCGGCACGGGCGACGCAAGGATGGCCTGAATGATCTGGCGCATCGACGCATCGAGGCCGCCGGGCGTATCCATTTGCAGCACAACAAGCTGCGCACCTTGATCGCGCGCCTGTTGCAGGCCGCGGATCACATAGGCTGCGCTGGCTGGCCCGATGGCACCGGTGACCGGCAACACCACGACCGGCGCGGCTGCCACGGCAAGGCTGGTCCAGACCGCGGCGATGACCGCTGCCAACCATCCTATCCAACGCCGCATCCGCAACGACGGCCGCATTCGCGCCTCCGTCCGTGATTGCCGCGGTTTTTGCCTGATCAGACCTGCGGCACGGTCCCGATATCCGCTTTCAGTTTAGGCGGCAATGGCCTCGCGCGTGGGTGCGCTTGGCGCTGGTTTTGGCTCGCTCAGCAACTGAACCAGCGCCTGTAGGGCGGGCCCTGCCATGTCGCGGTGCCAGGCGAGCAGCGTGTCGACACGGCCAGGCTTACCCAGCGCGTGGATGCTGATTTCCGGGGCATTCGTATACAGCTCAAGCACCGAGCGGGGCACCAGCGCCACGCCAATGCCGGCCGCCGCGCACGCGATGATGGCGTGATACGAGCCAAGCTCCAGCACCCGGGACGGCACCACGCCATCGGCGGCGAACCAGTCTTCGATCAATTGCCGATAGGCGCAGCCGGGTTCGAACGCGAGCATGCCGGCGGTCTGCACGTCCACAGCGCGGCGGATTGGCGGATGAGCGCGGTGGGCAATCAGCACCAGCTCTTCCGCAAAGGCCGGCAGCGTCGTCATGGCGGCACGCGTGTTGTTCAGGCACGCCGTCTCGGCAACGAACGCGCAGTCGACTTCAAAGTTGGACAGCGCCTGGAGGGACTGGCGCGTGGTCATCGTTACCAGTTCGAGTTGCACGCGCGGCCAGCGCTGATGCAGCGTGGCCAGCAGGGCCGGAAGCCGGCTTGCCGCCGTGCTTTCCATCGAGGCGATGCGCAGGCGCCCGTGCGGCTCGCGCGGCTGCACGGCCTGGCGTGCTTCTGCGGCCAGGCGGAGGATGTCGTCGGCGTAGGTCAGCAAGGTCTGACCGGCGGGCGTGAGCACCATGCGCTTGCTCTCGCGCACGAACAGTTGCACGCCCAGCGAGGTCTCGAGCTGGCGGATGCGTGTCGTCACATTCGACTGCACGCGATTCAACTGCTGGGCCGCCCGCGTGACGCCGCCTTCCCGCACCACCGTCCGAAAGATCTCAAGCGAGGGCAGATCCATGATGTATCTCAAATGCTAATGGGTTCGTTCAATATAATTCATTTTTCAGGATGGACGGCCTTGCGTACGATGAAGTGCCGATTTCCTCATCCGGGCCTTTCCATGGAGCACACGCTGTCGTCTACCTCTACCTTGTCCGCCGCGCGTTCCCAGCGGGCCACCGCATGGCGCGTGGCGATTGCGGGCATGGTGGCGCTGTCCGTGGCGATGGGCATCGGCCGCTTCGCCTTCACGCCGATCCTGCCGATGATGCTTCACGACGGCAGCCTGACGCTGGCGCAGGGTAGCTGGCTGGCAACCGGCAACTACCTGGGCTACTTCGTTGGCGCGCTGGCCTGCATGGCGGTGCGCGGCGACGCGGCACGGCTCATCCGCATCGGCCTGGTTGCGACAGTGCTGCTGACCGCCGGAATGGGCGTCCTGCAAGGACAGCCGGCGTGGCTTCTCCTGCGCTTTGCAGCCGGCATGGCCAGCGCGCTGGTGTTTGTCTTTACGGCGGGCTGGTGCCTCCATCGGCTGACCGAGCTGGGCCATGCGGCGCTCGGCGGCATCATTTTCTGCGGGCCGGGTCTTGGCATCGCCATACCGGGCTTGGCGGCCAGCGGGATGGTGGCGCTGGGTTGGCACGCAACGTCGGCATGGATTGCGTTTGGCGTGCTGTCGGCGCTGCTCTCGGCGGCGGTGTGGTCGACCATCCGGCCGGAAGCGCATGCGCATGCTGCTCCGGCGCCGGCTGTATCCGGGACGGCACCCGGCCTGGATGCGCCCACCAGCGCGCTGACGCTCGCCTACGGCCTGGCCGGCTTTGGCTACATCATCACCGCCACGTTCCTGCCCGTGATCGCGCGCAAGGTGCTGCCGGCGGGTTCGGTCTGGCCCGATCTGTTCTGGCCGATGTTCGGTGCGGGAGTGGCGCTCGGGGCGTTCCTTTCCACACGGATCAGCCTGGCGCGCGACAACCGCTCGCTGCTGGCCACGGCCTACGCCATGCAGGCGGTTGCTGTGACTACCAGCATCGTGTGGCCAACGGTGGCGGGGCTGGCGCTTTCCAGCACGCTGCTCGGCCTGCCGTTCACGGCGATCACGCTGTTCGCCATGCGCGAGGCGCGCCGGCTCTGGCCGCATGCCGTGCCGCGTCTGATGGGGCTCATGACGGCCGCGTATGGCATCGGCCAGATCGTCGGGCCGCCGCTTGCGAACCGGCTGTTTGCGGCCACGGGCGGCTTCAATGCATCACTGGCCGTGGCAGCGGTGTCGCTCGTGGCGGGCGTGGCGACCTTTCTTGTGGTGAAGCGGGTGGCACCGGCGCGTGCGTGATGCGCGGCATGTGAAGGCGTGTACAACGCGCTCAGCGCACCCGTTCTAGAATGCCTCCTCCATTGGAGGAGCCCCATGTCTTTTGCCCTGCGCCCCGATGCCGTCACGTCTGGCGGCGAAATGAGCCAGGCCGAGCGCGCGGTGCGCGTCGATCTTGCCGCCGCATATCGCCTGGCCGCGCTCAACGGTTGGGACGACCTTGTCTACACCCACCTGTCGGCCACCGTGCCGGGCGAGCCTGATCACTTCCTGATCAACGCGTTCGGCCTCGCGTTCGACGAGATCACCGCATCCAACCTGGTCAAGATCAATGGCCGCGGCCAGCTTGTCGGCGATTGGCCCGACGCAGCTACGCGTCCGTCCGTCAACGTGACGGGCTTCGCATTGCATGCCGCCGTGCACGCCGCCCGGCCCGACGCGCAGTGCGTGATCCATCTGCATAACACGGCCGGCATTGCCGTGTCGGCGCAAAAGCACGGGCTGCTGCCGTTGTCACAGCATGCGCTGCGGTTTCACCGGCGCATTGCGTATCACGATTACGAAGGGCTTGCCTTTACACCGGAAGAGGGCGGCCGCCTTACCGCATCGCTCGGCAGCCATTTCGCCATGTTGCTGCGCAATCACGGCACGCTCACCGTCGGCCGTACCGTGGCCGAGGCGCATGTGCTGATGGCCACGCTCATCAAGGCATGCGAGATCCAGATCCAGGCGCTGGCCGGCGGCGAGGTCGTCTTGCCCGCGCCGCAAGTGGCCGATCGCGCGGCGGAACAGCTCGAAGATGGCGGCGCCATTGAAGGCGTGATCGAGTGGCCGGCGCTCTTGCGCAAACTGGATAAAATCGACGCTTCGTATCGCGACTGACGCAACTGACGCGACTGTCGAAGCTACGCATTCAACCGGAGACACCCCCATGCCGACTTTCCATATCGAGATGTTCGAGGGCCGCAGCGTTGAGCAGAAGCGGAAGCTCGTCGAAGAGGTAACGCGCGTCACCTGCGAATCGCTGGGCTGCGCGCCGGGCGCCGTCGACATCATCATCACCGACATTAAGCGCGAGAACTGGGCCACCGGCGGCGTGCTGTGGTCCGAACAGAAGTAACCCGTCTTCCACTCACATTTGCCGGCCCGCCATGCAGCCCAAGCAGCATTTCGCCTCAGACAACTACGCGGGCTTCTGCCCGGAGTCTCTGAAGTATTTCCTGGAGGCCAACGGCAGCGGCCATGAGCCGGCCTATGGCGATGATTCCTGGACGCAGCGCGTATGCGACCGCATCCGCGATCTGTTCGAGACCGATTGCGAAGTCTTCTTCGTCTTCAACGGCACGGCAGCCAATTCGCTGGCGCTGTCGTCGCTGTGCCAGTCGTATCACTCGGTGATCTGCCACGAGCTGGCGCATATCGAAACGGACGAATGCGGTGGCCCTGAGTTTTTCTCCAACGGCTCAAAGCTGCTGACCGCCAAGGGCGAGAACGGCAAGCTCACGCCGGACGCGGTGGAAGCGCTCGTTACGCGGCGCTCGGATATCCACTACCCGAAGCCGAAGGTCGTTTCGCTGACGCAGTCGACGGAAGTCGGCACCGTCTACACCGTGGACGAGGTGCGGGCCATTGCCGCGATTGCCAAGCGTCGCCAGTTGCGCGTGCACATGGACGGCGCGCGTTTTGCCAACGCGGTGGCGTCGCTCGGCGTGCATCCGTCCGAGATCACGTGGCGCGCCGGCGTGGACGTGCTGTGCTTTGGCGGCACGAAGAACGGCCTGCCGGTCGGCGAGGCCGTGGTCTTCTTCGATCGTCGCCTGGCGGAAGACTTTGCCTATCGCGTCAAGCAGGCAGGGCAGTTGGCCTCGAAGATGCGATTCATCTCGGCACCTTGGCTGGGTTTGCTTGAAAACGACGTGTGGCTGCGCAACGCGCATCACGGCAATGCGATGGCGCAGCTTCTGCATGCGCGCATTGCCGATGTGCCGGGCGTGCGCATCATGTTTCCGACCGAATCGAACGCCGTGTTTGCCGAGTTGCCGGTGCCCGCCATCGAGGCGCTGCGTGCACGCGGCTGGCGTTTCTACACGTTCATTGGTGCCGGCGGCTGCCGCCTGATGTGCTCGTGGGATGTGGAGCCCGAGACGGTGGAAGCCTTCGCCGCCGACATCCGCACGGCCTGTGAGCAAGCTGTCTAACGCATCTCTCTGCCATGAGCTTCGACTACCGCTTCTGCCCCCAATGCGCCACGCCGCTCGTCGAGCAGCACAACGCCGGCCGCCTGCGCATCTCATGTCCGGTGCCGGACTGCGGCTTCGTCCACTGGAACAATCCGCTGCCGGTCTTGGCGGCGGTGGTCGAGTATCGCGGGCAGATGTTTCTGGCGCGCAATGCGCTATGGCCCGAAGGCATGTTTGCCCTCGTCACCGGCTTTCTGGAGCGAGATGAAACGCCTGAAGAAGGCATCGCCCGCGAGCTGAAGGAAGAGACGAACCTCGATGCACAGTCGATCTCGCTGATCGGCGTGTATGAGTTCATCCGCAAGAATGAGCTGATCATTGCGTACCACGTGGTGGCCGATGGCGAAATCGCGCTGTCGGAAGAACTCGTCGAGTACCGTCTGAAGCCGTTTGAGAAAGTCCGTCCCTGGACGGCCGGCACCGGTTATGCCGTCGCTGATTTCCTGAGTGCGCGCGGCTTGCCTGTCAGCTACATCGACATCCGCACCGGCGAACCCGCCGAGCCGCCGCCGCGCCAGTGGCAGCCGACACGGCTCGTTACAATCACGGAATAACTGATGCGAGCGGCGCTGCGCCGCTTGCCCGTACCACTGAGGAAGACATGGAGTTTCAGAAGGAAATCGACGCGCGCGGCCTGAATTGCCCGCTGCCCATCCTGCGCACGAAGAAGGCCCTTGCCGACATGCAAAGCGGCGACGTGCTCAAGATTCTTGCTACCGACCCCGGCGCCACGCGGGACTTCCAGGCATTCGCCAAGCAAACCGGCAACGAGCTGCTGGAGCACAGCGAGCAGGACAAAGTGTTCACGTTCTACATGCGCCGCCGCTGATCGGGTAGCGCGTTCAATGAAAACGGGGCGATCCGGTTTGGCCGGATCGCCCCGTTTTCATTGGCTGCGGATCGTTTCGCGAATGGGCGTGGCTTACTTGCGCGCTTCCATAGCCATGCGCAGCGCCAGGCTGGTCAGCACGGTGCCCATCAGGTAGCGCTGAACCGACAACCAGCTCGGCTTGCGAGAGAGGAATGCAGCGATGCTGCCCGCCGTGGCCGCGATCATCGAATTGACGGTCAAGCTTACGCAGATCTGCGTAAGCCCCAGGCACACCGACTGCACCAGCACGCTGCCGTGCGCCGGCTCGATGAACTGCGGCAGCAGCGACAGGTACAACACTGCCACCTTGGGATTGAGCATGCTGGTCAGCAAGCCCATCGTGTACAGCTTGCGCGGGCTGTCCACCGGCAGCTCCCGCACCTGAAATGGCGCGCGGCCACCCGGGCGCACGGCTTGCCACGCCAGATACAGCAGGTAGATCGCGCCGCCAAAGCGCAGGGCATCGTAGGCAAACGGCACGGCCATCAGCAAGGCTGTGATGCCGAACGCCGCGCACAGCATGTAGAAGACAAAGCCGGTGGCGATGCCCGCCAGCGACACCAACCCGGCGTTACGCCCCTGACAGATCGAACGCGAGATCAGGTAGATCATGTTCGGGCCGGGCGTCAGCACCATGCCGAGAGCAACCAGGGCAAAGGTGAGCAGGTTGGTGAGGGTAGGCATAGCGGGCTCGATGTCAGCGGCAAGGACGAAGAGCTTGCAGGCTAGCACCCGTCGCCAACCGCCCGACAGGTACAGAAAATCGCAAATTTCGGCAATTCTGTATTGGTCCTCCAAGGAGAGCCAACCGCGACCATTGGATAACGCATGCGGCGCATGCCTGGAAGCCATCGCGGGTTTTTCATTTTTTGGTGCGGGCAGGCTGGGGGGGGGGACAGCTTACAGAATGCTGAACCATCGGCGACCGCGCGCCATGTGTGTGTCATCGGCGTTGTTGAAGGTATGCCGAGATCATTCCTCCCCCTCATCCCCTGGTCCCCATGCGCCTGCATTTCCTCTTTCCCGCCGTGCTGTTCATGGCGTTGCCTGCACATGCTGAGCTTCTTATCAGCGAGTACGTAGAAGGCAGCTCGAACAACAAGGCCATCGAAATCTACAACCCTGATGGGGCAGAAGCCGATCTGTCGGTCTACAAGATCGAGCAGTACAACAATGGCGCCAGCACGCCCACCGCATCGTTTGCGCTCTCGGGCAAGCTGGCGCCGGGCTCTGTGCATGTGATGGCCCACAGCACGCTGGCCAGTGCGCTGGGCATCCGCGTCAACCAGACCGCGGCGTTCTCCTTCAACGGCGACGACGCGCTGACGCTCACGCGTTCCGGCGTCCTTGTGGATCGCATTGGGCAGGTCGGCTATCAACCGCCGTCCGGCTTCTGGGGTACGGCCAGCGCCGGCACCAAGGACCGCACGCTACGCCGCAAAGGCACGGTGAAGGCGGGCGACACAAACACTACCGCTGCCTTCGATCCATCCGTGCAATGGGATGCGTTCAACGTTGACGACTTCTCCGACCTTGGTCTGTACAACGGGCAGGGCACCGTCACGCCGCCACCCGCCGCTGCCGTGTGCGGTGCCGCTGCAACGCATCTTGCGGATGTGCAGGGCGCTGGCACAACTTCGCCGCTGGCCGGCCAGAACGTCGAGGTCGAAGCGGTCGTGACGGCCGACTACAGCGGCACCAACGGGTTCAACGGCTTCTTCGTGCAACAGCCCGACGCGCAGCGCCGAAGGCTGCCCGGCGTGTCGGAAGGGCTGTTCGTCTACGCGCCCGGCGTCACCGCCCGTGCAGGTGACCTCGTCCACCTTGTCGGCAAGGTGGAGGAGAAGTACGGCCAGACGCAATTGACGCTGGTCACCAACGGCATCGCAAGCTGCGCCAGCGGCAACAGCGTGACGCCGGTCGACGTGACACTGCCCGTGGCCGATGCCACGGCGCTCTCGGCGTATGAAGGGATGCTCGTGCGCCTGCCGCAGACGCTGACTGTGAGCGAAACGTACGAACTCGGACGCTATGGCAGCCTGCTCCTCAGCAACGGGCGCCTGCCATTGCCCACCAACGTGGCCCCACCCGGGACCGGCGCTGCGGCCCAGGCTGCAAGCAATGCCCTGAACCGCATCGTGCTTGACGATGGTTCCAATCAGCAGAATCCTGCCGGCGTGCGCTACCCGGCGCCGGGCCTGTCTGCGGCGAATTCCGTGCGCGCCGGCTATACCGTGAGCGGTGTGCAGGGCGTGCCGGAAATGCGCTACAACGCATGGCGCCTGCAGCCTGTGCCGGGCGCGGCCGCACCGGCTTTCAATGCCGCCACGAACCCGCGTGCGGGTGCACCTGCACGCCATGCCCAAGCTGATGTGCGCGTCGCCTCGTTCAACGTACTGAACTACTTCAACGGTGACGGCAAAGGTGCCGGCTTCGATGGGCCGACCAACCGCGGCGCCAAGACACAGGCCGAGTTCGAACGCCAGGAAGCCAAGATCGTCGCCGCTATCCGCGCCATCAATGCCGATGTGGTCGGCCTGATGGAAATCGAGAATGACGGCTACGGTGAACTCGGCGCCATCCGCCGCCTGACGAGCCAGCTCGGCGCCGACTGGCGCTATGTCGATCCTGGCGTGCCGAAGCTGGGCAGCGATGCGATTACGGTGGCGATCGTCTACAACAGCCGCACCGTGGAGCCTGTAGGGGTGCCGGCCACGCTTGCCATCGACAACAAGAACCGCCAGCCGCTGGCGCGCAGCTTCCGACGCATCGGCGGCGCGCAGAACTTCACCGTGGTCGTCAATCACCTGAAGTCCAAGGGCTGCACCGGCACAACCGGTAAGGACGCCGACCAGGGCGACGGCCAGAGCTGCTGGAACCCCACCCGGGTGCGTGCTGCCGGTCTGATCGCCGACTGGCTGGCGACCTCGCCAACCGGTGTGACCGACGTAGGCAAGCTTCTCATCGGCGACCTCAACAGCTATGCCAAGGAAGATCCAGTCTTGCTGCTTGCCGACAGGGGATACGCCGACATGGTGGAGAAGTTCATTGGCAGGGATGCCTACAGCTATGTCTACGGCGGCGAATCCGGCTACATCGACCATGCGCTTGCCACCTCCGGCCTGGCCAAGCGTGTACGCGCCGTGCACGAGTGGCACATCAACGCCGACGAACCGATTGCGTTGGAATACGCATTCGCATACAAGAGCGCCGAGCAGCAACAGACCTTCTATGCGCCGGACGCGTATCGCTCGTCGGATCACGATCCGGTGCTCGTCGACCTCGCGCTCAATACGGAGGCTGCAGGTGGCGGCACTGCCCCCGAAAACGATGTTGCTACGGGTAGCGGCCCTGGCAGTGCCGGGGAATCGGGCGCCGGTGCGGTAGATCCGCTGATCGGGCTCGTGCTGGGGGGCGGTGTGGTGGCCCTGGTGTGGCGTCGCGCGTGGCGCGCCTGAGCATCCTGACACTTCGCCGTCCAGCGTGGTGGTTGCGCGGGCGAGTGCATCCCGGCTTCCTTGCGGCGGCGCTGTTGATGCTTGCCTTGCAGGCCGGCGGTGTCACGATCGCGGACACGCTGCGCTACGAGCGCGCCGCTATCGCGTCTGGTGAAGTCTGGCGGCTGATCTCCGGCCACTTCGTCCATTTCAACTGGGCGCATTGCCTGCTCAATGTCGGTGGTCTCATCGTGCTGGCGGTCATCCTTCCCGCGTCGCTATGCGTGTGGCGCTGCTGCCTGTGGCTTGCGGCGTCGATCGGTCTCGTGCTTTTTCTCGCGCTGCCCGGGCTGCAGCACTATGCCGGGTTCTCGGGCATCGCATACGGTCTCGCCGTGGTCGCGTTGCTGCCACGTGTGCCTGATGAGCCGATTGCGGCCCTCGTGCTATTTGCGCTCGTGGCACGGGCGCTCTGGCAGTGGCTCGACACTGGCAACGCCGATGCGATGCCATGGTTGGGAGCGCCGCCGCTTGCCGCTGCGCATCTGGCCGGGCTGGCGGCCGGCGCGCTATTGCTTTGCACCGAGCGCTGGACGCTCGCTTGAGCGTCATGTCCGTCGAGGTGCTGGGGATGTCAACAAAAAGAAGTCGATCCGCGAACCGGCCCAAGGAGCCCTGCAGCGGAGGCAAGGTCGATATGAAAGAGGGCCGCCACGCCGCAGCCATGCAGGCGAGAGCGGCGTGGCGAGGATCAGGAGATGCGCCGTTGCCGGCGCGTGGCTGCGTCAGAAGAGGTGACGCAGGCCGAGGGTCGCCCCGGTCTGGATCCACGTGCCCGCCAGGTGAACTTTCCAGCGCTCCGGGCTTTGGACTGAATTAAGCTTCTGAATTGGCAAGATCGGCAACATCGCGAGCGCGACGCGCCGATGCAATCGATTCCGATATGGAAACTGGGGATGATGTGAACAATGTAGCGGCGGCGGTGCGCGCGCTGATCTTGGGCGTATGGCTTGGCTTGATGTCCGCCGGCAGCCACGCGGCCGAGACTTCGCTATTCACACCGGAAGAGCATGCCTGGATTGCCGCGCATCCGGTGGTACGTACGTGCGTCGACGCGCACTGGCGTCCGTTCGAGTTTGTCAAAGCCGGCAAGGCCGCCGGCATGGTTCCATCGTTCCTCGACGCGGTTGCCCATCTGAGCGGGCTGCGTTTCGAATATGTGGACGGTGCGTGCTGGAACGGCTCGATGGCTGCATTGAAGCTGGGCCAAGTTGACATGCTGCCGGACTGGAGCAAGGACGAAACCGTAGCACCGTACCGGGACGGCTTCATCGCGAGTACGCCGTACTATGTCGGGACAATCGCAATCGTTACAGCGGAGCAGGAAAACCTGTTTGCCAGTTTTTCGCAATTGTCCGGCAAACGGGTCGCGATCAAGGGCGGCGGCGGACTTGAACTCGCTATCCTCCGCAGCACTGTCCCGGTGAAGTTGGTGACGTTTCAAAACGAGTCCGAGGCGTTGCAGGCGGTTGTTGATGGCGATGCCGACGCCGCACTCGGGACGGACGCATCGATCGTTCCACAACTGCACCGGCAGTTCAAGGGCCAGCTGTTCCTCTCAGGCAGCATCTGGGACCGGCCCTATGCGTTGACGATGGTCACGCGCGATGACAATCCCGTGCTTGCATCGATTCTCGATAAATCGCTGACCGCCATTTCGGCGTCCGATGCTGACGCGATCAGGCAGCGATGGCAAGAGACAACCGACTACGGCGCGCCGTCGCTCGCGTCGATCCTGCATTACCGCTGGCGGCAGGTCGCCCTCGTTGCGGGCGTCGTTCTGGCCTTTGCGGTGCTGGCGTATGTGCTATGGCGCGCGCGTATTGCTGCCGTGCGCAGCGAGCGCGACAAGGCGATGTTCCTTGCGTTCATCAGCCACGAAATCCGCACGCCGATGCACACCATTCTTGCTTCGCTGGAGCTGCTGCAGCGCTCGCAGTTGACCGGTCAGCAAGCCAGCCGTGCGGACGCCGCCGTCTCGGCATCGGAAACACTCTTGGCTCTGCTCGACGATGTCCTCGAATACTCGCGCCTGGAGTCCCGCACCGTGACACTCGCGCTCCGGCCAACGATGATCGGACCCTGGGCGGAGCAGACGCTTGGCATGGTGCGTTGGCGCTCCGAAGACAAGGCGCTGGCGCTGTCACTCGATCTTGCCTGTGCACCCGACTTCAGCGTGGACATCGATGCCATGCGCGTGCGGCAGATCGTTTTGAATCTGCTGGTGAACGCGATCAAATTCACCACGGCCGGCAAGGTTGTTTTCCGCGTCGACTATCTGCCCGGAAAACGACGCGGTACCGGAACGCTCGTACTCGAGGTAAGAGACACGGGGATGGGCATTCCTCCGGAGCGCCAGCGGAACATTTTCGAACCTTATTCACGCGTGGAAAGCCCGGGCAATCGCGGTGCCAGCGGCAGTGGGCTGGGCTTGTCGATCTGCCGCGAACTGGTCGAGCTGATGGAGGGCGTGATCACCGTCAGCAGCAGCCCGGAGGTCGGCACGGTGTTCACCGTCATGTTGCCGACACGCGAGGCGCATACAGAGGCGGCGTTGGCGAAGACTGCAGGAAAGTCGTTGGCGTCTGTGGCCCCCGCGATATCGTCTCCCAGGGCGCAAAAGCCGCAGTCTCCGGAATCGAAAGAGGGCCCGCTTGTCCTCGTGGTCGATGATCACGAGGCGGTGCAACATGCGATTCAGCATCAGCTGGACGCACTGGCTTGCCGGTCTGCCATTGCCGGCACCGGCGAGGCGGCGCTCGAACAGTTTGCGTCAGCAGCGTTTGACATGGTGCTGCTCGACTGCAACCTGCCAGGCATTGACGGATATACCGTCGCGCAACGCATGCGAGAAATCGAGCACCAGCGCGGAGGCGAGCGCACGCCGATTGTCGCCATCTCCGCTGCAACAGACGACGCGCACCGTGTGCGGTGTTTCGACAGCGGCATGGACGGTGTTCTGGGCAAGCCATTGCGTCTGGCCGCGTTACGGGAACTGATCGAGCTCTGGTGTGCTCATGGCGATTCCGGCTCCAACGCGGAGTCAATGGAACACGACGTGGCGCCGGCGGTTGACGTGCTTGCGATCTATCGGCAGACCATGAAGACCGATCTTGAGATGCTTGCTCAGGGCCTCGCCAACCGCAACATTGAGCAGGCACGTCGAGCGGCTCATCGAATTTCCGGTGCTGCCGCCGTTGTGGACGATCTGCAGACGCGCAGCTTGGCAAGTGAGTTGGAGCGGCGTCTTTCGGACTCGCCCGGCGACATCACCGCAGACATGCAGGCTCTCTTGGCGGAAATCCAATCCTTGCACGGGGCGGATACTCCCAACGCTTGATCTCCCTCCCCGGGGGCGAGCAGCCTCGTCCTGATCCGACGCCCCCACATGCGCTGCCCGATTCTCTTGCGGCAGCGTGGCGCCTTGTCCTGCCTCAAGGTCTCCATCTCGAGCGCTTGGCCGGTTGATCCGCTGCGTTCATAGCGAGATGGCCTCTGCACGTCAGATGCCCAAGGCGGAGGACGCGCGAAACATCTGCGTCCATCTCGCACCGCTTTTCAGAGCAGTCTGATATGGCACCGCGAATCGCGCTGGAATACTTGCGCCTGCCTTCTTCGATAGGCATTTGTTCTCGACCAATCCGGCACGTTCGTGCCCCGGATTCAATCAAAGGGTAAGTCAATGAAAGCAAAACTGTTCCTGGCTGGCGTCGCCATGTCTGCTCTGTCGGCCGCTGCAATGGCACAGACGACGCCCACGTCGGTGGATGGCGTCATCAACTTCCAAGGCACGATTGTCAGTGACACCTGCAAGGTGTCGTCGGCGACGGGTGACGCGGGCACCATCAACGTGGACATGGGCACCATTGCCGCTGACGACATCGGTACGGTGGCGGCACCGAAGCGCCTGGCGAGCGGTGCCGGCTCGGCAAATTTCGACGTGGTGTGCAAGACGGGCGCCAAGGTCAGCATGAAGTTTGCCGGCAAGACGGCTGAATTGAGCGCCGACAAGAAGACGCTGCGCGTGAACAACGGCAACACCTCTGCTGGCTTCGCCCAGGGCGTGGGCATTGCCGTGTACGAAGGTACGGGCGCCAGCGCAACCGCGTTCGACCTGAGCAGCGGCAATCTCCTGGCACAGACCGCCCTGCCCGCAGAAGGCGGTGCAATCAACGTGCGTTTCGCTGCGGCATACGTGGCCCCGGACGCTGCCCTGATCAAGCCCGGCATTGCCAACGCAAGCCTGCCGTTCACGCTGAGCTACGAGTAAGCCAAACGCCGGCCGATCTGGCTGGCATCAATCGGCAGCGGAGCTTTAGCCGCTGCCGCCTCTTTCTCTTCACGGGCACTTCCGGATATGAAAGCAAAACGATTCGCCGCTGGCGCGGCGTTGGCGTGCGCGCTGGCAGCGTCCGCGAGCCACGCCGCCGTTTCCTTGAATGCCACACGGGTGATCTTCGAGGGCAAAAACAAAGAAAGCTCCGTGGTGGTCAGCAATGATGGCGGCGAAGCGCTCATTCAATCCTGGCTGGACCCACTCGATGATGCTGCCAATGCGCAATTGCCGTTCGCCATCACCCCGCCGCTGGCCAAGGTGGGCGCGAAGCAGCAGCAACTGCTGCGTGTGCTGTACGAGGGCGTGGGTATGCCGTCTGATCGCGAGTCTGCGTTCTGGCTGAACGTGCAAGAGATTCCCCAGGCGGCCAACAACGACAACGTGTTGCAGCTTGCCGTGCGCCAGCGCATCAAGGTGTTCTATCGACCGGCTGGATTGGCGGGCGACCCTCAGAAGGCACCTGCAAGCCTGCAGTGGCAACTGAATCAGGACGCAGGTAAAGCCACGCTCCGTCTGAGCAATCCGAGTCTCTATCACGTGACGGTGGTGGACGCCAAGCTGCGCGTTGGCGGCGCGGAGCATACCGTTGTGGACGCCAACATGATCGCGCCCGGTTCGACACTGGCGCTGCCGATCACGCTGCCCGGTGGCCAGACGGCCGCACCGGAACTGCACTACGAAATCATCAACGACTACGGCGGCCGTGAAAGCTTCCGCGTCGTCCTGCACGGCAACCAGTTGAGCACACCGGTTCCCGCCGGTAACTGATTGAGCCGGTGGGTTCGATCAGCCAACCCGCATGGGTTGGTGTAGCCCGCACCCTTTCGTAGCGGAGCTTGCCTATGTGACACCTCCGATTCTCAAAGCCCGAAGCGAGCATTGCGATGTCTAAACGCCCGACCACCAAACGTTTTCCCAGAAAGACCGGCGGAAAAGCGCTCGCGGCTCGCCCCATTGCGACGCCGATGTATCTGGCGTTGTGTTTGGCATTGTTCAACAGTGCGCACGCGGCTGAAGGCGACATGCTGGTGGCGCAGGCAGACCCGACGCTCCTTGCGTTCAACACCAACTTCTTGCATGGCGAAGGCCGCCCGGCCGACTTGAGCGCTGTGCTGTCTTTAGGCAACAGCGTGCCGCCTGGCACATACCGCGTCGAGGTGCAGGTGAATGGCGACCTCGTCGGCCGCCGCGACATCGATTTCCATCAGGACGGCGGAAAGGTCCGTCCGTGCCTAACCGCCCGGATGCTGCACGATGTGGGCGTCAATCTCGGTGCCATCACGCCGCCACTGGATGTGCAGAGCCAAGCGTGTATCGACTTGCCTCGGCTAATGGATCAAGCGGCCGTCGATTTCGACTCGGGCCGATTGCGGCTTAACCTGAGCATTCCGCAGGCATTCCTGTCACGTGCAGCGCGTGGCTATGTGGATCCGGCCTTGTGGGACGAGGGTGTTACCGCTGGCTACGTCAACTACCAGTTCAGCGGAACCTACGGCCATGGGCGCATCGGCAAGGACAGCAGCAGTTATTACTTGGGGTTGCAGAACGGTGTAAACATTGGCCGCTGGCGCCTGCGCAATGAATCGACGCTGAGCGGCAGCAACGACGGTCAGACACGTTTCCAGAGCAACCGCACGCTGGTGCAGCGTGACCTTGACGCTATCAAGGGCCAACTGACGCTCGGTGAGCAGTACTCTGATTCCACCCTGTTCGACAGTGTGCGATTTCGCGGCGTGCAAGTCAGCTCAGACGACGCCATGCTGCCCGATAGCGAACGCGGTTATGCACCGGTTGTTCGCGGGCAGGCGGCGACCAACGCCGTTGTGGAAGTGCGTCAGAGTGGCTACGTGCTCTACCGTGCCAACGTACCGCCGGGCCCGTTTCAACTGACTGACATTTTTCCGTCCGGCTCCAACGGCGATCTGGAAATCACCGTCATTGAGGCCGATGGCACCAAGCGCGTCACCCACCAGGCGTTCTCCAGCTTGCCCCTGATGCTCCGCAAGGGGCGCCTGAAGTACAGCTTTGCTGCGGGTCGGTACGATGGTGAGCAAGACACGTCGCCCAATCTGGTCAGTGGGTCACTGGTCTATGGCCTGACCGACAACAGCACGGTGGCGGGAGGCTTGCAGGTCGCGCGTGACTTCCAGGCCGTCAACGTGGGCGTTGGTACAAACACCCCGATCGGCGCGCTGTCGTTGGACATCACACAATCAAGCAGCCGTGCGCAGGGCAAGCGCGACACAGGGCAGAGCGTACGTATCCTGTATGCCAAGACCTTCACACGCACCAACACCAATTTCACGCTCGCCGCCTATCGCTACTCGACCTCGGGCTATCGCACGTTCAACGACCACGTCAACGACGTGAACAACGCTGGGGGCATCCAGTCCGGCCGTAGCCGCTCCCGCATTGACTTGACGACCAGCCAGGATCTTGGCGGCCCCGAGCGCAAGTACGGCAGCGTCTACCTGAACGTCAGCCAGCAAACCTATTGGAATCAGCCGGGATCCAGCCGCAGTGTCAGTGTGGGCTACGGAAACACCTGGAAGCAGCTGAGCTACAACCTGAGCCTGAGCCAGACCAAGGACACGCGCTTTGGTGGTTACGGCAACAACACGCAGGTCATGCTCACGATGTCGGTTCCGCTCGGCGGCAAGCTTTACTCCCCGCGCGCCTATACCAACGTCAGCCATGACAGCAACGGCAGCACGAACATTCAGAGCGGCCTCAATGGCTTCGTGACGGACAAAACGTCGTACGCCGTGCAGGCCGGTTACACAAACGGTGGGCGCGGCGCTACGGGCGGGGCAAGCATCACCCACGACGCCGATGCGGGGCAGCTTTCGGCCAACGTCAACGTGGCACAGGACTACCAGTCCGCCAGCATGAGTGCCATGGGCGCGGTAGTGGTGCATGGCGGCGGCGTCAACCTGAGCCGTACTGTTGGGGACACCTTTGCGCTGATGAAGATGGAGGGCATCAAGGGCACGGACGTTCGCACCGAAGGCGGTATTCCAGTCAGTCGCAATGGCTACGCGGTGGTGACTTTTGCGCAGCCGTACCGCTTGAACGCACTGCGTCCTGACACGCATAACCTGGGTGCCGACGTCGAGCTCGAAGATACGGTCAAACAGGTGGTGCCACGCCGTGGTGCCATCGTGCAGGCAACCTTCCGCGGGGTCAGCGGACGGCGTGCCCAGTTCGCGCTGCAACTGGCGGATGGCAAGCCGGTGCCATTCGGCGCCAACGTGGAAGACGCGCAAACGGGTAAGCAGCTTGGCATCGCAGACCCCGCCGGCAAGGCATTCGTCCTTCTGCAAGAGGAAAAAGGCACGTTGACCGTGAAGTGGAAAGACGGCCAGTGTCAGGCGCCCTACGCGTTGTCCGAGGCGCAGGCGGGGCAGAACTATCAGCGACAAACGCTGCATTGCCGCTAGCGATCCACAGGACCGGTGCCGGCATCCGGACATCGCAGTGCTTCGTCGATTGCGCCAGCGGGCGTTTCTGTTCAGATACCGCCTTGTACTCGCACTGCCTGAATAGGAGTCAAAGAAGATGCATGAGTCGAGAAGGTTTAGAAAACGATACGGTATTAGCGCGTACCGGTCGGAACTCAGATCGGTTTTGTTGGCCGACAACAAGCCGGCTTGCCCACGCATGCTCGCCACCAAGCTAACGCACGGCGCCTTTGGTCGTTTGCTGCACGCACTGCGACGGACTACATCTTCGCTGTTGGTCCTGATCCCTGCGCTGGGATTTGGCTTGATCGTCCCGGCCCATGCCACGCTTGTGATTGGGGGGACTCGGGTCATCTATCCGGAAGCATACAAAAGCGTCACCGTGTCAGTGAGTAATCACGACGAAGAGCCGGTGCTGATGCAAAGCTGGATGACCGACGCGCGTGACGAGGCCCATCCCGCGATTCCGTTCGCAATTGCCGAACCGTTGGTCAAGATCGAGCCGGGTCGAAGCAGTGGTGTGCGCATCTTCTACGCGGGTGACGGGATGCCGCCAGACAGGGAGTCGATGTTCTTTCTGAACATCGTGGGGATTCCTGTGAAACCGGCAATGCAAAACGCCGTTCAGTTCGCAATCAAGCAACGACTGAAACTGTTCTATCGCCCCAAGGCACTGCACGGCGCTGTGTCCGACGCTGTTGCCGCACTGCGTTGGCAGATCGATCGGGACCGCCTCGAAGTCGTCAACGCGAGTCCGTTTCATGTGTCATTGATCGATCTGGACGTGCAGTGGCAAGACGGGCACCTGCTCGTGTCTGACTATGTGTTGCTTCAGCCCGGCGCGACCAAACGGTTTGACGTAACGCTACCGCGCGCGATAGGGCGCAAGAACCTGCGCTTTGTCGAGATCAACGATGTCGGTCTGCAAGTGCCACACGAAATTGACCTTCACTAAACGCGATTCCCCCAACGAGAAATTGCGACGAATATGTTCAGAATCCTTTTCCTTCTAGTGTTTTCGCTCACATGGCTGCCTGCCACGAGTTTCGCCTTGATGTGTAAGGCGGACGACAGCGCGAAAAGCGTCACCATCACGGAGCCGATCGGCGTGGTTTTGGCGGTGCCGGCCGACGCACCCGACGGAACCATCATATGGGAGTCGCCTACCCGAACCATCAACGTCATTTGTTCCGACAACCTCGACGTCGGGCAGGAGGGGGTCTATTTCTATGTCAACCCGGCCAAAGTGAGCGTTGGAACCGGAATTCGCGTGGGAATCCGTTACAAGGGTGTCCCGATTACATTGGAGACCGGGCGGTACTTTACAGGCCATAACACGTGGGAAGGATGCACCTGGGCGAACTGCACGGGCTGGCGAGAAGCACGGTTTTCGCTGACCTTCTCGGTGTTTGTGCAGAAGTACGGCGCGACACCCTCTACGGGGCAGGCAACAACCGCCACAAGCTATCGCACCTTCCAGCTGGACGGCTCTGGGGGGCTGAACAATGTACAGGACAGCAATCTCAACTACGTACTCACTGGCTTGGATAACGTACGTTTTGTTCCGTGTTCGCCCCAACTTTCGATTTCACCAGGCACGGTGGATTTTGGTGAGGTATTTGTGCTGGGTGCAACAGTGGGCGGGGTCGCGGCGAGCAAGCGGGTCAACCTGAATCTGCAACGCGCCTGTACGACACCTTACACGGTCAACGCGCGTTTCACGCCCACGGCCGGAACTGTCGTGGACGGCCTGTTGGTCCCGGAAAAAAACGACTCCATTGGGATTTCGATCCTGCGCTCAGAGACTCAGGAGAAGCTGGCCTTCAACGATTGGTTCAAGTTGACGGACATGAGCGGATCGACCCCGGCCTCGATCGATCTCAACACGCAACTGATCTGGCGCAAGAAGCCCGTGGCTGGTCCCTTCAATGCGGCTGTGTTGATCGATATGTACTACAAGTAACGTCGTAGCTCTTCATGAAACAGCGCGATCGATCTTCGCCCGCTAGCGAGGGCTGTGATCGTTCCATAAGAGGGCTTCGCGTACATCAACGTGGGGCACGCTCCATGGCGTCGAATGACGCAGTACCGCCACCACCACGACAACTACAAAAAAGGGGGGGGCGGCTAACAGCGGACGCGGGCACCACTGTTTCGAAACACCCACCCGCAGAAAGACCTGGGTAGGAGTCGCTCATTGACCCTGCTGAGGCGCCTGGCAGGGTAATAGCGGCAAGGCTTCTTCGACGAGGGATACCAATAAGCGAGATCGCTTCTCAAGCTAGGAACAGCAAGTGGCAACGCACAGTTCGTGATGTGCTATGCCTTAGCGGAATTCGATAGAAGTGGTAGGGGTGTTTCGATAAAGAAGGAATATGGAGTTTGGCTATGAAGGGTAAAACCCCGAGTCTTTTGATAATGCTGTTCAATTCCCTGTCGAGACATACGCGCACGGCGTTAGCGCTATCGTTGTTGATCGGTTCTGTGGCACCAGCACGCGCCCTCTGCTCCTTCGATTCAGGCTATTCCACTGGGGTCATGACTTATACGCTTCCTTCTAACCTGGTTGTGCCGCGTAATGCGACGATTGGCACGGTTATTTGGACGTCACCGCTGCAAACTGTGCCAAGCACCCAGAAATGGGGATGTAATACATACTGGATGCTTGGAATGGTGAACGCTGTTGGTGCCACGGCAAACGCAGCGACCCCGTCTTATCTTCCCATTGGTAATACCGGCTTGGCGTGGGTTTTCGAAACTTACAATGATATTGCTTACGGGATATCGAAGCCAAATAATAGTTATGTGATGCCGGGCACGCTGAGTTTCAGCATCAAAATCGTAGCGATCGGTCCTATTAAAGCCGGGGCAAGCATTCAGCAGGGCGTTCTCGGGAGTCTGAGCGCGGGCGGAGACATTGCGATCTATACGATCAAGGCAGGCAATACAGTCTCTGTTTCAGCGCTCACCTGCAAAACGCCCGGCGTCACGGTAAAGATGGGCGATAAGAATTATTTGAGCTTGTTCCAGGGCGCTGGCACAACGCTGGCACCGGTCAACTTCTCGATTGCCCTCAATGAGTGTCCGGCGGGCATCAGCAAGGTGTCATACCAGCTAGTACCCAACACGCAAATCCTCGATGCTGCGCGCTCGGTCATCGCCCTTGATGCCGATTCCACCGCCAAAGGTGTCGGCTTGCAGTTGCTGACCAATGCAGGCAACCCGCTGCCGCTGAAGACGAATATCCAATTCGGCGGATACAGCAAACTGGGCGGCAATTTCAACCTTCCGCTGAAGGCGGCCTACCGTCAAACCGAATCGGCGGTTGGGCCGGGCACGGCAAACAGTTCTGTCACTTTTGTGATGAGCTACGAGTAGCCAGCCCAAGGTGGTTTGATAAATCCCGGGCTGCTATGGCCGTGCATCTTTGCGCGGCACCGTGGGCTTCGCAGTCCATCCGGACACGCGGCCACATTGCAACCTTGTTTCGAAGCACTGCTGGAAGCGATTTCAGAACCGTGGCGGTGGTCCGCCACCACTACGGGATGGCCGGTTGCCTGCGCCTCGGGGGAGGGAGGCGGCGCGGGTTCCGCCGATGGAAGCACGCAAGAAAAAACCCCGACCGGAATGGGTCGGGGTTCTGATATTGGTGGAGCCGGCGGGAATCGAACCCGCGTCCGCAAGCCCTCCACAGAGAGTTCTACATACTTAGTTCTGTCATTTGATTTAACCGCCGCATCGCGGACGAACACGCTCTACGACGGCGATTCACTAAGTTTTCGTCTCTAGGCCCGTGACTCACCTAGAGCTTATCTGACGTAGATGACCTCGCTAGTCTTTCGACCCTAGCCCGTCAGCGAGCCAGTGCGAGGACGGCGGCCCTTAGGCTGCCAGTGCGTAACGTTCGTCGTTAGCAGTTATTGCATTCCCATTGATTAACGAGGTGACGGGTCCTCGGTATGCCCTCCACTGCTTCGCAACCCACGTCGAAACCAGGTCGGCCCCAGTAAGGAAGTGTCGATTATCCCATAGATGGGCTACTTCAGCGAGAAATCAACCCGCGTCGTCTTGCCCTTGTCCTTGATGCCTTCGGCGGTCAGCTTCGGCGCTACGACGAAGAGGCGCCCCGGATCCACACGTTCCGCCAGCGCCACATGCACCGCATTCGCCCGACGCTGGGCAAGCTCCCGCAGATCCGCATCCGTCACTTGCACATTGGTTTCCATCAGCTTGCGCATCTCGTCGGGCGGCAAGGATTTGGCCAGCCCGATCACGTTGCGCGGTTTCGGGAATTTTGCGGCTTTATACGCGCGTTCAAGGTACTTGTTCTCTTCTTCCGGCTTGACCGTCGTATCGGCTTCGGCGGAGTCGCCTGCATCCTTGAGTTTCTGTTCACGGATCTGACGGTTCACTGCCTCCCGGCGCAGGCCATCACGATCAAACTCCGGGTCGACGCGGCCGACGATGTCGACCTTGAGCGCCGGGCGGTCCTTGAGTGCAGTGGCGAGCTTGTCAAGCTTGGCGAAGGACGCTTGGCTGATGTCCGAAGTGCCCGGATCAAACTCGATGTAGCCGAGTTCTTCGCCGCCGCTGCCGCCGAATGCGCTGGCGAGCAATGAGAACGGCGCCGTCACGGCGCGCGCAATGAGGTTGACGAACGCACGCAGGATGACGCCGCCGATGCTGAACTGCGGGTCATCGAGTGAGCCCGACACTGGCACGCGCACGTCGATCTCGCCACGAGAATTCTTCAGCAGCGCCACCGCCAAGCGCACCGGCAGATTGGTGGCGTCTTTGCTTTCTACGCGATCGCCGAAGGTGAGCTGGTCGATGAAGATGTGGTTGTCGGCGGTCAACTTGCCCTGGTCGAGCAAGTAGTGCAGATCCATCGTGAGCTTGCCCTTGGTGATCGGGTAGCCGGCGTATTTGGCAGAGTAGGGCGTGAGGTTGGTCAGCTCCACGCCGTCGGCCTTGGCAGTGAGATCCACAAAGGCCGTGGGCGCGAGCGGGTTGACCTTGCCGTGGATGTCCACCGGTGCTGTGCCATCGACGCTGCCGCGCAACGTCACGTCGGCAGGTGTCTGGTTGGCGGCGGTGCTGATCGTGCCGATCGAGCCGCCGATGGCCGTGAGGTTGGCGGTGTAGTTCGGTTTGACGAAGTTATCCGTGAACCGGATGTTGCCATCCTGCAGCGTGATGGCATCAACACGCAAGTCGGCGCCGCCCGCTTTGGGCGTGGTGGGACCAGTGGCTGTTACGGTTACGGCCGACGCAGGCGCTGGAACTGGGGCCGAAGCTACCGCCGGCGCGGCTGCCGGGGCGGAAGCGGCGGCAGCCGATACCGATGCAGGTTCGCTTTGCGTCAGCGATCGGCGCTCCTCGGTCGGCTGCACGCGGATATCCTGCAGGTTCAGGCGGCCGTTCGGGTTGATGATGATCCGCGCGTAGAACGTCGAAAGCGCAACGGCGCCCACCCGCACGCGCGGTGTGGTGCCGTCGTAATTCGCCTGGATGCGGTTCAGCGCGAGCGAGCGCCAGCGCAAGAAGTCATCCGAGCTCACGCGGTCTTGCAGGCGCACGTTGCCCAGCGTCGCGTTGCCTTGGTAGTTCACCGTCAGCGCTTTGCCCTGATTCAGCACAAGGCGTCCATCCATCGACAGCAGCGCGCTCGTGATCGCCGCATTCAAAGATTTGTCCAGATAAGGGTCGAAGCCCGCCAGCGACAGGTTTTGCGAGTTCACGCGCAGGTCGGCCTTCAGCGGCTGTGGTACCACCTCGCCGCGCACATCGAGCTTGCCTTTGGCGCCCAGCCCCGCACCAATCTGCACATTGACGGGCTTGCCGAGATCGGTCGACGCGTTCTGCACGACCAAGTTCAGCGGTTCGACACGCACCTTGACCAGGCGCGAATTGGATTGGTCTTCAAAGCCGACGGCGCTGTTGTCCAGCTTCAGCGTCTGCACGGTCACAGCCCAGGGTTTTTCGGCCGGGGCGTTCGACTTGGTGCTGGGTTTGACCGGCGCCGCCGATTTGCCCGCTGCCGTGCCCGCCACCGGCTGCGGGCCATCGAGCAGGGTCAACGTGGTCGTACCGTCCTTCTTGCGTAGCGCGTCGATCTGCAGGCCGTCGGCACGCACTTCGTTCAGTGCGATGGTGCGGGTGCTCAGGTCGAAGCTCTTTACATCGGCGCGCAGCAGCTTGGCGCGCAGCGCGGTATCTTTGCCCGTGGCGGGCGCCAGCGACAGGTCGGCCAGGCTTGCGGTCAGCGGCTCCGCGCGCACGTTGAATTTGTCCGGCCCGAAGTCGAGCGCCACCTTGCCGTCGGCCGACAGCGCGCCGTTCTGCAATTGCGGGGCACCCGCCTGGCGCAGATACGGGCCGATGCCGGCCAGCTTCACGCCGTCCAGCTTCAGTTCCAGCTCGCCGGTGTTTTTCTCCAGCGATGTGTTCCCCTTGACGTTAAGCGTGCCGCCTTGCGCCAGCTTGGCACCCACATCGAGCGTGGTCGGACCGCCCAACGTGCGCACGCCAATGTCGCCGTGGAGGTCTTCCAGTGTCAGGTCGGCAGCCGGCTGCGTGGTCGCGTCTCGCCAATGGACCGTGCTGTTCGCCACTTGCAGCTTGCTGACCACCACATCCAAGGGCTTCGGCTTGGCGGTCGGCGCAGGCTCTGCCTTGGCAGCATTCGCTTCGGCAGGGGCGGGTTTGCCGCCGAGTTGCGCGAAATTGATCGCTCCATCTGCACCACGCGTGGCATCGACGCGCACGCCATCCAGCGTCAGCGCGTCGAGGTGGAACTCGTTGTCGAGCGGGCGTACGTCGCTCAACGTTGCGCGCACCTGTTTGGCGGCCACCAGGGGCGCTTTCTTGGCATCCACCACTTCCAGGTTGTCGAGGCCGGTCGTGCCGTGCACGCGCAGCACCGGCGCGCCGCTCTTCGGCTTCTGGAACTCGATTGTCAGGTCGGTCGTCAGCTTACCTTGCGGCACCGCCACCGGCAGTGGGCCGGGCACGTAGCCGAGGTAGCGGGGCAGATCCAGGCCATCAATCTTGACGTTGAGGTTCGATTCGAGCGAATCGGCAAACGGCTTTGTCTTGCCAGCGAAACGCAACGGCGCGCCGTCGATACGCGCTGCCAGCAGCGGTTGCACGAAGATGTCTACGTCGGCTGGCAGGCTCGCCAGGAAAGGTACACCGATCTGCAGACCATCCACCTTGTGCTGCGTACCGAGCGACTGGTCGACAAAATCGATCGCGCCGTTGGTCAACTGCAGATTGGCGAAGACGAAACGCGCCGGCTCGTCCGACTTGGGCTTGGGCGGGTTTTCCGGCTGGCTTAGCCTGTCGGCGATGTCGGAGAAGTTGAAGCGCTGTTCGGCGGTGCGCACGATACGCACCTGCGGCGCCTCGATGCTGAGCTCTTCAATGACGGGCGCGCGGCGGAAGATCGAACTCCACGACGCGTTCACATGCAGATGGCCGACGTCGACAAACGGCGTTTTGCCGTCGCGTTCGGCAATGTGGAGCCGGTCGACATCAAGCCGCAGCGTGTATGGGTTGATGCTGATCTTGCCGACCGAAACCGGCCGTTCCAGCAGCTTGCTGAGCTGGGTTTGAGCCAGGTGGCGCAGCAACGGGGGGCCACCGAATGCGCCCAGCAGCCCGAACACCACCAGGAAGATCAGCACGCCGATCCCGGTGCGCTTGGTGCGCCGCGATGTACCGACCTGAGCCGCGCGTTGCCAGCCTGCCGTACCGCGCACGCGGTCAAGCCGTGCGCGCCAGCCGTTGGTATTCGATTGCTTATCAGGGCGCGAATCGGGGGAGGTGCTCATGCTGGTGTCGGTCCGGCCATGGCGTGGCCTACTTCGTCAGTCGGTCGACCGCCAGGTCCCCGATGGGAGGCGGCGGTCCTGAAAGATGCGAGGCCCAGGCGTTCACCCGGGCATCGTGGTCAAGCGCGTTGCGATTCGAGCAGCAGCGGAATCAGCTCGGCAGCGCTGGCGATCAGCGCATCGGCGCGCCATTCCACGGGTGATGGTCCATTACCACAATAGCCGTAACTGGCTGCAATGGTAGGCATGCCGGCAGCGCGGCCCGCTTCGATATCGCGAAGGTCATCACCCACGTAGACGATCTGCCGTGCATCGACGCCGATGGATTCGGCTGCGTGCAGCAGCGGGGCGGGGTGGGGCTTGGCGTGCGGCGTGGTGTCACCTGCAACGACGCAGGCCGGCGGCACCGGTAATGGCAGCTGTGCAACCAGCGGTACCGTTAGGCGGCCAGACTTGTTGGTGACGATGCCCCAGGGGATACCCGCGCGGCCCAGTTCGACCAGCACGTCGGCCATGCCCGGAAACAACTGCGTGCGCACGCAGATTTCCGCCTCGTAGTTGGCGAGAAACGCCAGCCGTAGCGATTCGAATTCCGCATCCCCCGGCCCAACGCCGAAGGCCACGCCAAGCAGCCCGCGGGCACCATGCGAGGCAACCGGGCGCAGCGCTTCGTAGTCCACCGGTTCGAGGCCGCGGTCGGTGCGTACCTTGTTGGCCGCAGCAGCCAGATCGGGGGCCGTGTCCGCAAGCGTGCCGTCCAGGTCGAACAGCACCGCACCCAGCGGACCAGGAAACAGGCGCACCGTCATGCCTCGGCCGGACGGCGCGTCGCCATCAAGTAGTTGACACTGGTGTCCTGCGTGAGGGCGTAGCGGCCGGTGATGGGGTTGTATTCCAGCCCGCGCATCTCTTGAGCCTGGAGGCCAGCCCCACGTACGAACGCGCTTAGCTCCGATGGGCGAATGAATTTGGCGTAGTCATGCGTGCCGCGCGGCAGCATGTTCAGGACATACTCCGCACCAATGACTGCCAGCAGATACGCTTTCGCGTTTCGGTGGATGGTCGAGAAAAACACATAACCGCCCGGCTTCACCAACGTCGCGCACGCGCGCACAACGGATGCCGGATCCGGCACATGTTCGAGCATCTCCATGCAAGTGACGACGTCGAAGCTACCTGGCTCGCGTGCGGCCAGTGCTTCTGCGGCGATCTCCTCGTAATCGACGGTAATGCCCACCTCGAGGCTATGCAGGTCGGCGACACGCAATGCTTTGCGGGACAGATCGATGCCTTTGACGTTGGCACCGGCACGCGCCATGCTCTCTGAAAGGATGCCGCCGCCGCAGCCGACGTCAACGACGCGTTTGCCAGCCAGCGGTGCAATCGACTGAATCCAGTCAAGGCGCAGCGGATTGATTTCGTGCAGGGGTCTGAACTCGCTGTTCGGGTCCCACCAGCGGTGGGCGAGTTCGCTGAATTTTTCGAGTTCGCCGGGATCGGCGTTCGCGTGAGTGGTCGTCATGTTGCGCTGCGCCAGGGCATATCTGCTAGGTGAGGAAATGTACCAAAAAGCGTCGCCCCGACCAAATCACGGGGTTCGCAAAAAGGTTTCACATTGAAACAGAAGTGAACAAACGCGCATGCAATTCCTCCAACTGTCACCTTCGCTCAAGGAGAGATCAATGAAATCCAAACAAATTCTGATAGGACTGGGTGTTGCGAGCCTGACGGCTCTGGCGGGCTGCGCCGCGCCGGGTTACGGCGGTGGCTATAACGGTGGGTATGCTCAACAACCGGCCTATGGCCAGCAACCGGCTTATAGCGGGCAGCCACAGCAAACGGGCGCCCTTTATGGCCGGGTCGAATCGATCCAGCCGATGCAGGCCCCGGCAAATAGTCCGGGTATTTTGGGCACGATCATCGGCGGCGTGGCCGGCGGCATTCTAGGCCATCAGGTTGGCGGCGGTACGGGTAACACAGTCGCGACCATTGGTGGCGCAGCACTTGGCGCCTATGCAGGCAACCAAGTCGAACAGCGCGCGGGAGCGGGTGGTCAAACGGTGTACCGCATCACCGTGCGCCTGGATGATGGCCGCGTCGCGACCGTCACGCAGCGAAACCCGAACAATCTGCGCGTTGGCGATCGCGCCATGGTTGCTAACGACCAGGCGACGCCTTCCTATCAATAAGAAGGGCGGTCATGAGAAAGGGGCATCGGGTGCCCCAAATAGAAAAAGCGATGGCGCATTGAGCGTCATCGCTTTTTTCGTGCCTATTCCCTTAGCAGGCCAGCGGAGGGCATCTGCCGATATATAGGCGAAAAAAAACCCAGCTTTCGCTGGGCTTTTTCCCGGTGTGAACCGAATTACTGAGCCTTGCGGGTGCCGACCACTTCGACGTCCACGCGGCGGTTCGGCTGCTGGCAGGCGATTTGTGCCTTGCGAGTGCCCTTGCACGACTTCGGATCAACCTTCAGCTGGCGCTTGCCCTTGCCTTCCGTGTAGACACGGTTGGCTTCGATGCCCTTGCTGACCAGGTAGCCCTTGACGGCTTCAGCACGACGGACCGACAGGCGGTCGTTGTACTTGTCCGAGCCGAACGAGTCGGTGTGGCCAACGGCGATCACGACTTCCAGGTTGATGCCCTTCAGCTTCGAGACCAGGTCGTCCAGCTTGGCCTTGCCTTCCGGCTTCAGCACAGCCTTGTCGAAATCGAACAGGGTGTCAGCAGCGAACGTAACCTTTTCGCTCGACACAACCGGGGCAGCCGGAGCAGCCGGAGCAGCCGTCGGAGCAGCAGCCGGAGCCAGAGCGCCGTCGCACTGAGCGTTGGCGGTTGCCGGCGTCCAGAAGCCATTGCGCCAGCACAGTTCGTTCGTGCCGTTCTTCCAGACCCACTCGCTCGTGCCGTTACCCCAGTTGTCGTTGACGGCCTTCTTTTCGTAGGGCACCGACTGAGC
>Ga0302348_1000043_pt1 | contig 176720 bp, 158 predicted proteins | sample PhySR1_FD_202177 | JGI IMG/M metagenome (GOLD analysis project Ga0302348, IMG submission 202177) | Leaf surface microbial communities from sunflower plants in UC Gill Tract Community Farm, Albany, California, United States - DLSL S.R1... | ecosystem: Host-associated > Plants > Phyllosphere >...
TGATGAAAGGAACGCCAACCTGACGACCCAGCAGGATGTGCTCACGGGTCTGAGGCATTGGGCCGTCAGTCGCAGCAACTACCAGGATCGCGCCGTCCATCTGAGCAGCACCGGTGATCATGTTTTTTACATAGTCGGCGTGCCCTGGGCAGTCAACGTGCGCGTAGTGGCGAGTCGGGGTGTCATACTCAACGTGAGAGGTGTTGATGGTGATACCACGAGCTTTTTCTTCTGGCGCGTTATCGATCTGGTCGAAAGCACGTGCAGAACCGCCGTAGGTTTTAGCCAGAACGGTGGTGATCGCTGCAGTCAGGGTAGTTTTACCGTGGTCAACGTGGCCGATAGTACCAACGTTAACGTGCGGTTTTGTACGTTCAAATTTTTCTTTAGACACGGCTATATTCCTTACTATAGCGCTCTCCCCTTCTGGAGAGAGCACGGGACTTTGGTTTTAACCCTGCGGCTTATTTGCCACGGGCTTCGATTACGGCCTGAGCGACGTTGTTCGGTGCATCATCATACTTCAGGAATTCCATGGTGTATGATGCGCGACCTTTAGTCAGAGAACGCAGCTGAGTTGCGTAGCCGAACATTTCGGACAACGGTACTTCAGCGTGGATCTTAACGCCAGTCACTTCAGATTCCTGACCGCGCAGCATGCCGCGACGACGGCTCAAGTCACCGATAACGTCACCGGTGTTCTCTTCTGGAGTCTCAACTTCAACCTTCATGATAGGCTCAAGCAGAACTGGTTTCGCTTTCTTAAAGCCTTCTTTAAAGGCGATAGATGCGGCCAGTTTAAACGCCAGTTCAGAGGAGTCAACGTCGTGGTAAGAACCGAAGTGCAGACGAATACCCATATCTACTACCGGGTAACCAGCCAACGGACCAGACTTCAGCTGCTCCTGGATGCCTTTATCAACGGCAGGGATGTATTCGCCAGGAATTACGCCGCCTTTGATGTCGTTGATGAACTCGTAACCTTTCGGGTTAGAGCCCGGCTCCAGTGGGTACATGTCGATCACAACGTGACCGTACTGACCGCGACCACCAGACTGCTTGGCGTGCTTACCTTCAACATCGGTAATCTTCGCGCGAATCGCTTCGCGGTAAGCTACCTGAGGTTTGCCCACGTTAGCTTCAACGTTGAATTCACGCTTCATGCGGTCAACGATGATGTCGAGGTGCAGTTCACCCATACCGGCGATGATGGTCTGGTTAGACTCTTCGTCAGTCCATACGCGGAATGACGGGTCTTCTTTAGCCAGACGGCCCAGAGCCAGACCCATTTTCTCTTGGTCAGCTTTGGTTTTTGGTTCAACGGCGATAGAGATTACCGGCTCAGGGAATTCCATACGCTCCAGGATGATTGGAGAGTCTGGATCACACAGGGTGTCCCCGGTGGTCACGTCTTTCAGACCGATCGCAGCGGCGATGTCGCCTGCGCGAACTTCTTTGATCTCTTCACGCTTGTTGGCGTGCATCTGAACGATACGGCCGAAACGCTCGCGCGCAGCCTTAACGGAGTTCAGCACGGTGTCGCCGGAGTTAACAACGCCGGAGTACACGCGGAAGAAGGTCAGGTTACCTACGAACGGGTCGGTAGCGATTTTGAACGCCAGCGCAGAGAACGGCTCATCATCACTTGCGTGACGCTCAGCCGGGGTGTCTTTACCGTCGTCCAGGATACCGTTGATCGCAGGAACGTCAGTTGGCGCCGGCAGGTATTCGATTACCGCATCCAGCATCGCCTGTACGCCCTTATTCTTGAACGCAGAACCACAGGTAACCAGGATGATTTCGTTGTTCAGCACGCGCTGACGCAGAGCGGATTTGATTTCTGCCTCGGTCAGCTCTTCGCCACCCAGGTATTTTTCCATCAGCTCTTCGGAAGCTTCCGCAGCGGATTCGATCAGGTTCTGGCGCCATTCTTCAGCCAGTTCCATCATGTCAGCCGGGACGTCTTCGTATTCGAAGGTAACGCCTGCGTCTTCTTCGTTCCAGTTGATCGCCTTCATCTTCACCAGGTCGATAACGCCGGTGAATTTGTCTTCTGCGCCGATAGCCAGCTGCAGAGGAACAGGGTTAGCGCCCAGACGAGTTTTGATCTGGCCAACAACTTTCAGGAAGTTAGCGCCCATACGGTCCATTTTGTTAACGAACGCGATACGTGGCACTTTGTATTTGTTAGCCTGACGCCATACGGTTTCAGACTGTGGCTGAACACCACCAACAGCACAGTAAACCATTACCGCGCCATCCAGCACACGCATGGAACGTTCTACTTCGATGGTGAAGTCAACGTGCCCTGGGGTGTCGATGATGTTTACGCGATGCGGTTCGAACTGCTTGGCCATACCAGACCAGAAGGCAGTCGTCGCTGCAGAAGTGATGGTAATACCACGCTCCTGCTCCTGTTCCATCCAGTCCATGGTGGCAGCGCCGTCATGAACTTCACCGATTTTGTGGTTTACACCGGTGTAGAACAGAATACGTTCGGTAGTGGTGGTTTTACCGGCGTCGATGTGAGCACTGATACCGATGTTACGGTAGCGTGCAATGGGTGTTGTACGAGCCATTTGATTCCTCTATTCCTAGGGCGTTCAAGTTCAGTTAACCCAAGCGGGCCGATTTGACGCGCCCGCTTGGTTAGCATGACTACAGCCAGATGATTACCAGCGGTAGTGGGCGAACGCCTTGTTGGCTTCGGCCATACGGTGAACGTCTTCACGCTTCTTAACAGCAGAACCTTTGTTCTCTGCTGCGTCAGACAGCTCGTTCGCCAGGCGCAGAGCCATGGATTTATCACCGCGTTTACGTGCAGCATCAACGATCCAACGCATTGCCAGAGCATTACGACGAACCGGGCGGACTTCAACTGGTACCTGATAAGTAGAACCGCCAACGCGACGCGACTTAACTTCTACAGTCGGGCGAACGTTGTCGAGAGCGACTTCGAAAGCTTCCAGGTGATCTTTACCAGAACGCTGAGCCAGGGTCTCCAGCGCGGTATAGACGATTGCTTCTGCAGTAGATTTTTTACCGTCTACCATCAGGATATTTACAAATTTGGCCAGCAGCTCAGATCCGAACTTAGGATCTGGCAGGATTTTACGTTGGCCGATTACGCGACGACGTGGCATGGAAATACTCCGTTGTTAATTCAGGATTGTCCAAAACTCTACGAGTTTATTTTGACATTAAAGTTAAAACGTTTGGCCTTACTTAACGGAGAACCATTAAGCCTTTGGCTTCTTCACGCCGTACTTGGAACGAGCTTGCTTACGGTCTTTAACACCGGAGCAGTCAAGTGCACCACGGACGGTGTGGTAACGCACACCTGGCAGGTCTTTTACACGACCGCCACGGATCAGGATTACGGAGTGTTCCTGCAGGTTGTGGCCTTCGCCACCGATGTAGGAAGTCACTTCGAAACCGTTGGTCAAACGCACACGGCAAACTTTACGCAGTGCGGAGTTTGGTTTTTTCGGGGTAGTGGTGTATACGCGGGTGCATACGCCACGTTTCTGCGGGCAGGCTTCCAGCGCTGGAACGTTGCTTTTAGCAGCCTTCACAGAGCGTGGTTTGCGAACCAGCTGGTTAATTGTTGCCATTAAAAAAGCTCCTGGTTTTTGCTTCGTACTAGCTTCGTAAACATGTGATAAATCCCCTCGTATGCACTACTGGCAAAGTACGAGGACGCAGAATTTTAGGGCTGACCAGTATGGGTGTCAAGAAATATACAACATCACTCTCATTACCAGGCCATTTGGCTGCGGTGTTGTTCGGTTAATTCAACGAAATGATTATAGCCGACGACAGTGATTTTGTGCGAAAAATGACCAATCAACCCCCTGGCTTCCAGGTCGTCCTGCAGCGCATAAAGGGATATGGGGGCGGCGAGCAGCGATTCAAGATGGGCGCTGCCAACAAGGCCTGCGAGCACGCCATCCTGCAGCAGCAGCAGCGCGTCGCCCTCCGCGGTCAGACGCAACAGCGCGGGCAGGTCACATTGGTTTGGCGAATGGCTCAGGGTATACAACATCAGAAGATCCTAAAACGTCATTACGGCGTCGTAGCCGGCCAATTCACGGCGCAGTTCGTCCGGCGCCAGCACCTCGGCATCCAGCACCCAATCGGTCACCTGACTCAGCCCGCGTTCCTGCAGCGAAGCCTGGCACAGATAACACCGCTCCACGTCATACAGCGGCAGTACGCCGAAAGTGGCGATATAATTGCGCGCCAAAATCTTTTCCGGTTGCTGGCCCGGCAACAGCTGCAACACGCCATCACCGATAAAAAACACCCCCAAATCTTCACTGAGCGCCGACGTGGCGAGCAGCGCATCCAGCCCTTCCCTGCCGCCGGCGCCGCCATGCGGCCCGTGGGTGAAAACAAAAGCGACTCGTTTCATCATTTCCTCAGAACTGCACCAGACGGTCGCAACTCAGCGACGCTTCGGCCAGGGAACCCAGCCCGCTCAGGGTAAAACCGGGCTGCAGGTTGGCGCCGGCCAGCCCCTGCTGCTGCGCCTCCTGCTCGTCGGTGACGCCCCGACGCAGCGCGGCGGCCACGCAGACGTTGAGCGCTACGCCGTGTTGCTGCGCGAGCTGCGTCCAGCCGCGCACCAGATCGAATTCGTCGCTGGCGGGCGCGGTTAACCGGTTGGCGTTCAACACCCCTTCACGGTAGAAAAAGACGCTGGAAAGACGGTGCCCTTTCGCCAGTAAAGCCTGAGCGAATTGATAGGCGCTGCTGGCCTGCTGCGTGCCATAAGCCGGGCCGGTAACCAACAGACAATAGTCGAGCATCAGCGGTCGCTTCCCACCAGGTCGCCGCTTTTAAACTGGCGAATGTACAGATAGACGGTGTGTTTGGAGATATTCAGACGATCCGCCACCTGGTTGATCGCATCCTTGATGTCGAAGATGCCTTTCTCATAGAGATTGAGCACCACCTGTCGATTCTTGGCGTTATTGGACACCGAGCGGTCGGCGTTCACCTCTTCGATGGTGAACTCCAGCGTCTGCGCCACCAGATCGTCGACGGAAGAGGCGAAGTTCACCGACGACGGCACGTCCTGCGCTGTCGGCGGCATAAAGGTTTGCATGATCTGCGAGAACGGCACGTCGAGGTTCATGTTGATGCACAACAAACCAATCACCCGCTGCTCGCGATTGCGAATGGCGATAGTCACCGATTTCATCAATACGCCGCTCTTGGCGCGGGTAAAGTAGGCTTTCGACACACTGCTGTCGTCGCCGGCCATGTCGTGCAGCATGCGCAGCGCCAGGTCGGTGATCGGCGAGCCGATTTTGCGCCCGGTGTGTTCCCCGTTGGCGATGCGCACCGCCGAGCTGTTCAAGTCTTCCAGCGCGTGCAATACGATTTCGCAGTGGCCGCCGATCAACATCGCCAGCCCGTCGACCACCGCTTCATAGGATTTCAGGATTTCATGATCCGTTTGAGTAAACGGACGTTCATTCAGCAAATCAAGTTCGCTGGCTTCGCTGGATAAAAGCGAATTCGACATCGAAGATACCACCCTCATAGATCGCCTGTGCCAGGGGGCGCAGCTAAAACCGCTCGGGCCGGATCGCTGCCGTCGTCGGCGCGCTGCAGCGCGGCTGGCTGAGAGCTGCATAAAACGGCGCGATGACATCCGCGGGCGAGGCGGCCGGGAACAATTTTAGGTACACGCCCTAAGGGGCAGACGCATGACTGATAAGTCAGAATTATTAGTCTAGCAAAGCGGCCGGAGCAAAGTCCTTGCGTTTGCGCGTGGTATTGACGTTAAGCCCGATGCCCGGCAGGCGTCAAGCGTTCAATGGAGAGAGCGGTAGCGGCTGCCGAAATGAAAACCGCCGCGGAGGGCATCCGCGGCGGTGGCAAACAGAGCGACGAGATTATTTCGCTTTGGCGTCGGCTTTGGCGTCGGCCGGTTTTTCGGCTTTAGCGTCAGCTTTCGGCGCCGCTTTCACATCCAGCAGCTCGACGTCAAAGACCAGCGTGGAGTTAGCCGGGATGCCCGGAACGCCGGTTTTACCGTAGGCCAGCGCCGGTGGGATCACCAGCTTGATTTTGCCGCCTTTCTTGATGTGCTTCAGGCCTTCGGTCCAGCCAGGGATCACACCATCCAGACGGAATGACAGCGGCTCACCGCGGGTGTAGGAGTTATCGAACTCGGTACCGTCGGTCAGGGTGCCTTTGTAGTTCACCACCACGGTGTCGCTGTCTTTCGGCGCTTCACCCGCGCCCGGTTTCGCTACCTGATACAGCAGGCCGGATTCGGTTTTCTTCACGCCTTTTTCTTTAGCGAAGCTGTCGCGATACTTGGCGCCTTTGGTTTCGTTGTCCTTGGCGTCCTGCTCCATCTTCGCCTGTGCGGAAGCCTTCACGCGCGCTTCAAAGCCCTGCAGGGTCTTTTCGATGTCGGCGTCGTTCAGCTTGCTCTTGTTGGCGAAAGCGTCCTGAACGCCGGCGATCAGCTGATCTTTGTCCAGCTTGATGCCCAGCTTCTCTTGCTCTTTCAGAGAGTTGTCCATGTAACGGCCAAGAGAGGCGCCCAGTGCGTAAGCCGCTTGCTCGTCGTCGTTTTTGAACTTGCCGGTGCTTGGCGCTGCTGCCGCGTCTGCCGCCGGTTTAGCGGCATCGGCTGCCATGACCTGGGTCGCATTCAGAGCAAAAGCCATGGTGGTTGCCAGAAGCGTGACTTTAAACAAAGATTTCATCCATTTCTCCAGTGTCTGAAGCAATGCCCCAAACAATCATTAGGTAAGATAACCGGGCTACTATAGCTGCCTGAAACAAAACAAAACAGTCGCACAGGTAACCAATCGAGTCAAAGTGTGACTCCCGCTTTGCCAAGAAGTTTCCCGCTGCGTGCTACTCACATGATAAATCAGATTTTTCTTGCAGAATATTCGGCGAGGTTAGCAAAAAACGGCGAATCAGGCGTGCAGCTTTTCAGCACTTTACACTGCCGATCGCAACGTTGAGCGCCGCCCAAAGAAATAGCGCGGGCAAACCCGACGCCAGCTGTTACCATAGCGCCGAATCAGGATTTTATCGCGTCAGAGGTAGCCTCATGCACAACGCCGACATTCAAAGCCTGCTACAGCGGCTTGAAGAACTGGAAAGCCGTCAGGCTTTTCAAGAGCTCACTATCGAAGAGCTCAACCAGACCGTCACCCAGCATCAGATGGAAATGCTGAAGATGCGCGAGCACCTGCGCATGTTGACCGACAAACTGCGCTCGACCCAAACCTCGATGATCGCCTCGCAATCGGAAGAAACCCCTCCGCCGCACTATTGAGGGGCGCCGCGCATAAAAAAGGGCAGCCAATGGCTGCCCTCTCGTCTCGGAATTGCGTTCTGCTTAGTGGCAGCCGCAACCGCCGTTGCCGCAACCGCCTTTACCGTGGTCGTGACCATGGTCGTGATCGTGGCTGTGGCCGTGACCGCCGCAGCAGCCTTCACCGTGCTCGTGGTGATGATCGTGCTCGCCGTGTACGTGACCGTGCGCCAGTTCTTCTGCGGTCGCTTCGCGGATCGCGACAACTTCCACGTTGAAGTTCAGGTTTTGGCCGGCCAGCATGTGGTTGCCGTCAACCACAACGTGGTCGCCGTCAACTTCAGTGATTTCAACCGGTACCGGGCCCTGATCGGTGTCAGCCAGGAAACGCATGCCGACCTGCAGTTCGTCAACGCCCATGAAGACGTCTTTCGGTACGCGCTGCACCAGGTTTTCGTCGTAGTTGCCGTACGCGTCGTTCGCGCCGACGTGAACGTCAAAACGATCGCCAACGTCGTGGCCTTCGAGCGCTTTTTCCAGACCTGCGATCAGAGAACCATGCCCGTGCAGATAGTCCAGCGGTGCGCTCACCGGAGACTCATCAACCAAAACACCGTCTTCTGTACGTACTTGGTAAGCCAGGCTGACCACCAAGTCTTTTGCTACTTTCATGATATCTCCTACCGTTGGCTACTAGGACGCGCACCGTTATCGGGATGCGCGCCTTTTCCGGACAGATTGTAACGGAAATCTGCCTCGCTGTACCCTCCGGGATAAAAAAACGCTACTTCGGCTGAAAAATGCCGATCACCTGCTCTTGCGGTCGAACGTGTTTTTCCACCTGTTGTTCGGTCTGGCGCTGGTGATGGCCGCACTTGACGCACTCCACCACTTCCACCTGATCCTCCCGCCATACCGCCAGCGTATCCATGGCGCTACAGCCCGGGCACACCGCTCCGGCGATAAATCTCTTACGTGTTGCAGACATCGTTATGCTCCCGCTTATTCGTATTCATCCCAGCCGTCAAACTGGCGACTTTCTTTTTGCATTTCGCGATGGAAGAGCTCTTCCAGCTCGCGCCGCGCCTCTTTCACGCGAGAAATTTGCGCCACGTCGCCCTGATGCGGCGGCATCAGCTCACGCAGCATGCGCATATCCAGACGACGGAAATGCTGCTGGGCGCGAAAGGCCTGATGCGGGTGCATGCCCAATTCCATCAGCGCCTTGCGCCCCAGTTCCAGCGCGCTGGAGAAGGTCTCGCGGCTGAACTGTTTTACGCCCGCCTGCAGCAGCTCATGCGCCTCCACGCGGCCGCGCGCGCGCGCCAGGATGCTCAGGTTCGGGAAGTGCTGCTGGCACAGCCGCACGATCGCCATGGTGTCTTCCGGCTCATTGCTGGTGATCACGATCGACTTGGCCTTCTCTGCGCCTGCCGCGCGCAGTAGCTCCAACTCGGTGGCGTCGCCGTAATAGACCTTGTAACCGTAGCGACGCAGCACGCCGACGGCGCTGACGTCGCGTTCCAGTACGGTAATGCGCATTTTGTTGGCCATCAGCAGGCGGCCGATCACCTGGCCAAAACGCCCGAAGCCGACGATGATCACCTGCGGATCGTCATCTTCCACGTACGGCGTCTCCTCGTCTTCGTCTTTGGCGTTATAGCGGCGCGCCAAAATGCGATCGATGGCCTGCATCAACAGCGGCGTGGTCATCATCGACAGCGTCACCACCACCAGCAGCAAAGAGAGTTGATCTGGCTGCAGCACCTTTTGGGCGCCCGCCGCCGAAAACAGCACGAAGGCGAACTCACCGCCCTGGCTGAGCACGCCGGCGAACTGCAGGCGTACCGAACTGCGCAGGCCGAACAGGCGCGACACGCCGTAGAGCACGCCGGATTTCACCGCCACCAACGCCAACACGCCGATCAACACCTCGGCCAGATGGGTGTAGAGCACGCCGATATTCAACACCATGCCCACCGAGATAAAGAACAGCCCCAGCAGCAGCCCTTTAAACGGCTCGATGGAGATCTCCAGTTCGTGGCGGTATTCGCTCTCCGCCAGCAGCACGCCGGCGATGAAGGTGCCGAGCGCCATCGACAGGCCGAGCGTCTCCATAAACAGCGCCGAGCCGAGCACCAGCAGCAGCGCCGCGGCGGTAAAGATCTCGCGCACGCCGGAAGCGGCGATATAGCGGAACAGCGGCCGCAGCAGGAAGCGGCCGCCGATCAGCATGCCGCCGAACGCCGCCACCTTGAGCGCGATCTTCGCCCAGTCGTCGCTGGTGCCGCCGGCGCCGGCCAGAATGGGGATCAACGCCAGCGCCGGGATCACCGCCATATCCTGGAACAGCAGCACCGAGAAACCCAGCTGCCCGCCTTCGTTGCGGTTCATGCCCTTTTCGCGCATCAGCTGCAGCGCCATGGCGGTGGAAGACATCGCCAGGCCAACGCCGCCGATCACCGCCGCCTGCCAGGCGAAGTGCGTCAGGTACAGCAATGCGCCCAGCACCGCCGCGGTGATCAGCACCTGGCCGGCGCCGGCGCCGAAAATCGAGCGCCGCAGCTCCCACAGCTTGCTGGGGTTCAGCTCCAGGCCGATGATGAACATCAGGAACACCACGCCCAGCTCGGAGAAGTGCAGGATCTCGTCAACGTCGCGAATAAAACCCAATCCCCACGGGCCGATGGCGATGCCGGCGATCAGATACCCCAGCACCGCGCCGATCCCCAGGCGACGGGCGATCGGCACCGTCACCACCGCGGCGAACAGGAACAGTAAAATGGCGGTCAGTAAGGTCGATCCTTCCATGATCACCGCCCCCCGTGCGGCAGCGGGTGGCTCAGCCACTCCCCGTAGGCGTCTGCGTGGCTGCGCAGCACCTCCGGCTTTTGCCGCCGCGCCCAATAGACCACGAACGGCGTCAACCAGTGCATATGGCACATCCCGGCGGTCAACTCGAACGGCCGCAGGATATCTTCCATCGGATAATGGTTATAACCGCCGGTGCGGTAGGCGCCTTCCGGCTCGCCGGTGGTGATCACCGAACGCCAGTATTTGCCCGCCAGCGCATTGCCGCCCACGCCGCTGGCGAAGCCGCGCGCCAGCACGCGATCCAGCCATTCCTTCAGCAGCGCCGGGCAGCTGTAGGTATACAGCGGGTGCTGAAACACGATGACCTGATGCTCACGCAGCAGCTGTTGTTCGTGATGAATATCGATAAAAAAATCAGGGTAGTGCGCGTAGAGATCGTGCACGGTGACATGTTCCAATTGCTGCGCCGGTCGAAGCAAAACCCGGTTCGCCACCGAGTCATGGGATTCCGGATGGGCATACAGCAGCAAGACCTTGGGCGGCTGCGACATCATTCCCCTCCAAAGCGTCGTCAGGGTAGCGGTTTTCCGTTACCATGCATCGCAAAGACAAAAACAGCGCGCGGTGCGCGTTCTGTTACCTTAATGATAATTTAACATACTCTGAACATACGGCGCTTTATGATTGTATTCTCCTCGCTACAAATCCGACGCGGCATCCGCGTCCTGCTGGACAACGCCACGGCGACGGTTAATCCAGGTCAGAAGGTCGGCCTGGTCGGCAAAAACGGCTGCGGCAAATCCACGCTGTTGTCGCTGCTGAAGGGCGAGATCGCGGCGGATGGCGGCAGCTTCACCTTCCCCGGCAACTGGGCGCTGGCCTGGGTCAACCAGGAGACGCCGGCGCTGGACGTGCCGGCGATCGAGTATGTTATCGACGGCGACCGCGAGTTTCGCCAGCTCGAAGCCGAACTGCAGGCCGCCAACGACCGCAACGACGGCCACGCCATCGCCACCCTGCACGGCAAGCTGGACGCCATCGACGCCTGGACCATTCGTTCCCGCGCCGCCAGCCTGCTGCACGGTCTCGGCTTCTCCAACGAACAACTGCAAAGCCCGGTGCGCGACTTTTCCGGCGGCTGGCGCATGCGTCTTAACCTGGCGCAGGCGTTGGTGTGCCGTTCCGATCTGCTGCTGCTCGACGAACCGACCAACCACCTGGATCTCGATGCGGTGATCTGGCTGGAGCGCTGGCTGAAAAGCTATCCCGGCACGCTGGTGCTTATCTCGCACGACCGCGACTTCCTCGATCCGATCGTCGACAAGATCCTGCATATCGAACAGCAGACGATGAACGAGTACACCGGCAACTACTCGTCGTTCGAACGCCAACGCGCCACCAAACTGGCGCAGCAGCAGTCGCTGTATCAGCACCAGCAAGAAAAAGTGGCGCACCTGCAAAGCTATATCGACCGTTTCCGCGCGCAGGCGACCAAGGCCAAGCAGGCGCAGAGCCGCATCAAGATGCTGGAGCGCATGGAGCTGATCGCCCCGGCGCACGTCGACAACCCGTTCACCTTCAGCTTCCGGCCACCGGAAAGCCTGCCGAACCCGCTGCTGCGCATGGAAAAAGTCAGCGCCGGGTACGGCGACAAGGTGATCCTGAAGTCCATCAAACTGAACCTGGTGCCCGGCTCACGCATTGGCCTGCTCGGCCGCAACGGCGCCGGTAAATCGACGCTGATCAAACTGCTGGCCGGCACCCTGGAGCCGCTGAGCGGCGAGATCGGCCTGGCGAAAGGCATCAAGCTGGGTTACTTCGCTCAGCACCAGCTGGAATTACTGCGCGCCGACGAATCGCCGCTGCAGCACCTGAGCCGTATCGCGCCACGGGTGCTGGAGCAACAGCTGCGCGATTATCTGGGCGGTTTCGGCTTCCAGGGCGACAAGGTCAGTGAAATCACCGAACGCTTCTCCGGCGGCGAGAAGGCGCGGCTGGTGCTGGCGCTGATCGTCTGGCAGCGCCCGAACCTGCTGCTGCTCGATGAACCGACCAACCACCTGGATCTCGACATGCGCCAGGCGCTGACCGAGGCGCTGATCGATTTCGAAGGCGCATTGGTGGTGGTCTCGCACGACCGTCACCTGCTGCGCTCCACCACCGACGATCTGTACCTGGTGCACGATGGCCAGGTCGAGCCTTTCGAAGGCGATCTCGACGATTATCAGCAGTGGCTGATCGATCTGCAGCGCCAGGAAAGCCAGCAGGACGCGCCGGAAAAAGAGAGCGGCGCCAACAGCGCGCAGGCGCGCAAGGATCAAAAACGCCGCGAGGCGGAGTTCCGTACGCAAACCCAACCGCTGCGCAAGCAGATCGCCAAGCTGGAACAGCAGATGGAAAAACTGGGCGCCGAACTGGCGGCGGTGGAAGAGCAGTTGGCGGATTCCGCACTGTACGACATCAGCCGCAAGGCCGAACTGACCGACTGCCTGCAAAAGCAAAGCCAAGCCAAATCCGCGCTGGAAGAGACGGAAATGACCTGGCTGGATGCGCAGGAACAGCTGGAGCAGTTAACGCAGGCGTTCGACGCCTAACCGTTGTTACGCCTTGTAAAAGGGCTTGTCCCCCAGAATGGTCGCGCGGTGCATGATGCGCCGCTGCGGCAGATAATCCGCGTTGGCGTAGTGCTGCGTCACGCGGTTATCCCAGATCGCCACGTCATTCTCCTGCCAACGCCAGCGCACCTGAAACTCCGGTTTGGTGATGTGAGCAAACAGGAAATTCAGTAAAGCGTCGCTCTCCTTCGGCGCCAGATCGACGATCCGCGTGGTGAACCCTTCATTGACGAACAGCGCCTGCCGGCCGCTGACCGGATGGGTACGCACCACCGGATGCAGCAGCGGCGGGTTTTTCTGCACCGCCAGTTGCCAGCGCTGATGCTCTTCTTCACTGCCGCGATGCTTGTGCTCCGGGAACGACTTGGTGAAGTCATGTTCCGCGCGCAGCCCCGCGAGCAGCGTTCTGAACGGTGCCGACAGCGCCTCATAGGCGGCGATGCCGCTGGCCCACAGCGTATCGCCGCCGGTGACAGGCAGCGTCTTGGCCGCCAGGATCGCCCCCAGCGGCGGGTTCTCGATAAAGGTCACGTCGGTGTGCCAGTTGTCGTTGTCCGGCGGGTTGTCGTCGTGGGTATCGAGCACGATGATCTCTTCCACGTCGGTGGCGTGCGGATAGACCGGATGGATATGCAGATCGCCGAAGCGGCCGGCCAGATCGCGCTGCTGCAGCGGCGTGATCGGCTGGTTGCGGAAGAACAGCACCTGATGCTTGAGCAGCGCATGATAAAGCTGTTCAAACTGGCCATCGCCCAACGGCCGGGCCAACTCGACATTTTCCACCAGCGCCCCGATGTAAGGCCCCAGCGGGGTGATATTCAGACGTTCGTTCATTGCTGTACTCCATGCCACGGGGTCAATCGGCGCTGCAGGGCGCGCAGCCCCAGCTCCAACCCAAATGCAATCACCGCAATCACGCCGATGCCGGCCAGCACCACGTCGGTCGCCAGAAACTCACCGGCGGATTGCACCATAAATCCCAGGCCGCGCGTGGCGGCGATCAGTTCGGCGGCTACCAGCGTCGACCAGCCGACGCCCAGCCCGATGCGAATGCCGGTCAGGATCTCCGGCAGCGCGCTCGGCAGCACCACGAAACGCAGCACCTGCCAACGCGTGGCGCCCAGCGCGCGAGCGGCGCGTACCCGCACCTGCGCCACGCTGCGCACGCCCGCCACGGCGGAGAGCGTCACCGGCGCGAAAATCGCCAGATAAATCAGCAAGATCTTCGAGGTTTCGCCGATGCCGAACCAAATCACCATCAGCGGCAAATACGCCAACGGCGGCACCGGACGATAGATCTCAATCAGCGGATCGAGGATGCCGCGCACCGTGTCGTTCAGCCCCATGGCGATGCCCACCGGAATGCCGACGATCACCGCCGCCAGCAGCGCCACCAAAATGCGCCCCAGGCTGGCCGCCAGATGCTGCCACAGCGTGGCGTCCATAAAGCCTTGCGGGCTGGCGATGGTGATCAGCTGATGCAATACCTGCTGCGGCGCCGGCAGGAACAGCGGGCTGATCAGCTGCAGCGCCGTCACGCCCCACCAGACGATCAACACCGTCAACAGCGTGGCGCCGCTCAGCCAAACGTTGCGCGGCACGCTGAAACGGCGCGTCGCTTTGCCCTGCGGCTGCGCCGCGGCCTTTAACGTGGAATGCAGGCTCATAACAAGGCCTCGCGCTGTAGGAAAACTTTGCCCAGCACGTATTCGCGCTGCGCGATAAATTCAGGATCGGACTTAATTGAGCGGCAGGCTTCGCCGTCGGCATAGCGTTGGCCGAAGTTCAGCGACAGCCGCTCCACCACCTGCCCCGGCCCCGGCGACAGCAGCAACAGCTCGCTGGCGAGGAACACCGCCTCTTCAATATCGTGAGTGATCAGCAGCACCTGCTTGCCGGTATCGCGCCAGATGGTCAGCAGCAGCTCCTGCATCTGCTCGCGAGTGAACGCGTCCAGCGCGCCGAACGGTTCATCCAGCAACAGCAGACGCGGATCGGCGGCCAGGGCGCGGGCGATGCCGACGCGTTGGCGCATGCCGCCGGAAAGCTGCCAGATGAAATGCCGCTCGTAACCGGCCAGACCGACGCGCTGCAACATCTGCTCCGCCACCTGGCGGCGCTGCGCCTTGCCGACGCCGGCCAGCTGCAGGCCGAACTCGACGTTGTCCACCACGTTACGCCACGGCAGTAAACCCTCATGCTGGAACACCACGCCCCGTTCGGCGCTTGGGCCATGAACGGACGTTCCATCCAGCGTGATGCTGCCAGCTGAAGGCTCGATAAACCCGGCGATCAAATTCAGCAGCGTGGTTTTGCCGCAGCCCGACGGGCCGAGCACCACCACCAGTTGCCCGGCGGCGATCTGGAACGACACGTCACGCAGCGCGGGCCGCCCCTGATACTCTGCTGAAAGATGGCTGACGTTTAGCATCCTGCTTCCTTACGACTGCGGCGCAGCCTGCACCTGTTTCACAAAACGGTCGGTGACGTAAGCGCTGTAGTCGCTGTCGACCTGCGGGATCTTGCCCTGCTGCTTGAGGAATTCGGCGGTATCGCGGATTGCCTTGTCCACCGGCTGGCCGAGTTGGGCGACCTGATCCGCCACCGGCAGATAACGGTTCCCCTTCACCAGCTCCGGCACCTGCGCTTCCGGCACGCCGCTCAAGCGCGCCAAGGTGCTGAGATGGCTCGGATCTTTCAGCCACTGTTCCGGCGCCGCCAGGTAGGCCTTCTGCGCCTGCAGGGCGCTGGCGGCAAAGGCGGTCACCACGTCGGGATGTTTCTCGGCAAAGTCTTTGCGCACCACCCACACGTCCAGGGTTGGCGAACCCCATTCGCCCACCTGCGCGGAGTCGGTCAACACCTTGCCTTGTTTGGCCAGTTCGTTGACCACCGGCGCCCAGACGTAGGCGCCGTCGATGTCGCCGCGCTGCCAGGCGGCGGCGATGGCCGGCGGCTGCAGATTGAGGATCTTCACCTGTTCAGGCTTGATGCCCCAATGTTTGAGCGAGGCCAGCAGGCTGTAATGAGTCGTAGAAATAAACGGCACCGCGATGCGTTTGCCGATCAGATCCTGCGGGCTTTTGATGTCATTCTTCACCACCAACGCTTCGGAACTGCCGAGCTGCGAGGCGATGAGGAACACTTCGATGGGGAGTTTTTGGCTGGCGGCCACCGCCAGCGGGCTGGAGCCGATATTGCCGATCTGCACGTCGCCGGAGGCCAGCGCGCGCAACACGCTGGAGCCGCTGTCGAACTTACGCCAGTCGACGGTCGCACCGGACTGTTTGGCGAAGCTGTTTTCCGCCTGCGCCACCTTGGCCGGCTCCGCCGACGTCTGGTACGCCACGGTGACGTCCACCGCATAGGCGCTGGCCGCGCTGAGCGACAGCGCCAGCAGCGCCGCGTTGCGTAAAGAAAAGAGTTTGCCCGCCATGTTCCGCTCCGTTGATAAAAATCTGTTCAGTTGCTGACAGTTTTATCTGAGCGATGACGGGCGATAAAAGAATAAAAAAGTCTTCTTTATTACCTTAGGTAATATTAAAGCGAATCACAGCACGATCGTCCCGCGCAAGAACACGTGAGCGTAGCCGCCGAGCAGCGTGCGGTCCCCTTGCAGTTCGCAGAACAGCTCGCCGCCGCGCGCCGAAATCTGCCGGGCGTGCAACCGATGGCGGCCGAGACGCGCCGTCCAGTAAGGCATCAACGTACAATGCGCGGAACCGGTCACCGGATCCTCGCCGCCGTCGAGCGTGAAATAGCGCGAAACGAAGTCCACGGTGTCACCCGGCGCGGTGACGATCACCGCGCGGCCGGCCAATGCGATCAGCGCCGGGATGTCCGGGCGCAGCGCGCGCACCTGCGCCTCATTTTCCACCACCGCCAGCAGCGCTTTCGCCTGCCACACTTCCTGCGGCTGCACGCCCAGCAGCGCCGCGAGGCCCGCCGGTTCGGCGACTTTCTGCGGCGGCCTGGCGGGGAAATCAAGCACCAGCCGCTCCCCATCCCGCTCATCGCGCTTGACGAACAGCTCGCCGCCGGCCGATCTGAAGCGAATATCCTTCAGCGCCGGGTTAACCGCGCTGAACATAATATGCGCCGCCGCCAGCGTGCCGTGGCCGCAAAGATCGACCTCACGCTCCGGGGTAAACCAGCGAATGGCGGTCATGTCGCCGTCATCCCAGACAAAGCTGGTCTCCGGCAGGCCGATCTCGTTGGCGATCGCCTGCATCCGCTCCGTCGGCAGTGGCTGCGTCAGCAGGCAGACCCCGGCCGGGTTGCCGCGCAGCCCCTCACCGGTAAAGGCGACCACGTGATAATAGTTTTCCGCCATCGTTCCGCTCCTTAATGCCAAATCAGTAATACACAGGCTGCAGTCAGCAGCCCCATGGAAACGTTGAAGATAATCCAGGCCTTTTTGCTGCGCAGCAGGCGGCCGATCACCGTGCCGAACGCCAGCCAGATAACGCCGGCGACGATGTTTACCGCCAAAATGCCCAGCGCGATCGCCGCAATGGAACCGTTGTACTTATCGCCCGCCAGACTGAAGCTCGCCACCGCGCCCAGCGCCATCAGCCAGGCTTTCGGGTTGAGGAACTGCAGCAGCCAGCCCTGATACAGCCGCACCGGCTGCGGCGGCGCCACGTCGGTTTCCAGCTTTTCATAGGCGGCGGTGGCGACTTTCCACGCCAGCCACAGCAGGTACAAACTGCCGAGGATTTTCAGGATCAGGTGCAGCGACGGGTAAACCAGGATCAGGCTGCCGACGCCGAAGGCCACCAGCAGCAAAATGCTTTGCATGCCGAGCATGATGCCGACCATCAGCCACAGCGATCGCATAAAGCCGAAATGAGCGCCGGAGGTGGTCAGCAGCAGATTATTGGGGCCAGGCGTGATGGCCGCGACCCACAGGAAGCCCAGCATCGAAAGGAATAAACTCGGTTCCATGGCACGGGTGCTCCTCACCCAAGGCGCTTTTTTGCAGTATCATTGTTAATTCTTGGTATTGAAGCTAACAGTGCGCTAGGGATCTCACAATAGCCGCCCACAACATTTTACTCAGCCTATGCCTAACACCTTTCGCCCTCTGACCGGGGCCAGTAACCCGCACCTGCAAACGCTGTTGCCGCGGCTGGTGCGCCGCCGCGTGTTATTGAAACCGCATTGGCAACGGCTGGAATTGCCCGACGGCGATTTCGTCGATCTCGCCTGGAGCGAGGATCCGGCGCAGGCGCGCGACAAACCGCGCGCGGTGCTGTTCCACGGCCTGGAGGGCAGCTTCTACAGCCCCTACGCGCATGGCCTGCTCAACGCCTGGCGCGATCGCGGCTGGCTGGGCGTGGTGATGCACTTTCGCGGCTGCAGCGGCGTGCCCAACCGCAAACAGCGCATCTATCACTCCGGCGAAACCGAAGACGCGCGCTTCTTTCTGCGCTGGCTGCGCGACCGCTACGGCGAAGTGCCAACCGCGGCGGTAGGCGTTTCGCTCGGCGGCAACATGCTGGCCTGCTATCTGGCGCAGCAAGGCGCCGACAGCCTGCTGCAGGCGGCGGCGGTGGTCTCGGCGCCGCTGATGCTGGAACCCTGCGCCTACCGCATGGAGCAAGGCTTCTCCCGCGTTTATCAGCGCTACCTGCTGGGGCAGCTGAAACAAAACGCCACCCGCAAGCTGTTGCACTATCCGGACACCCTGCCGCTCAAGCTGTCACAGCTGAACGGTTTGCGGCGCATCCGCGAGTTCGACGATGCCATCACTTCGCGCATTCACGGCTTCAGCGACGCCACCGACTATTATCGCCGCTGCAGCGCCCTGCCGCTGTTGCCGTCCATCCAGACGCCGCTGCTGATCATCCATGCGAAGGACGACCCTTTCATGACCCCTGAGGTGATCCCCGACGTCGCGGGCCTGCCGCGCAATATCGAATATCAGCTGACTGAGTTCGGCGGCCACGTCGGCTTCGTCGGCGGCACGCTGAAAAAACCGCACATGTGGCTGGAGCATCGCATTCCGGCCTGGCTTTCCCCTTATCTGGACATTCCGACGTGATTATTCCCTGGCAAGAACTGGCAACCGACACCCTGAACAGCCTGATCGAATCCTTTGTGCTGCGCGAAGGCACCGATTACGGCGAGCACGAACGATCGCTGGAGCAGAAGGTGGAGGACGTGCGCCGCCAGCTGAAAAACGGCGAAGTGGTGCTGGTGTGGTCGGAACTGCACGAGAGCGTCAACATCATGCCGCGCGGCCAGTTCCGCGCCGGGCAGGAAGAAATTTAGTGGCGCCCGGTTCTATGACTGACGGAAAAAATCAGGTAACAATGGGACATTGCAAACCAGCGCGCGCCATTTTTTCCTGACATAGAGAGCGTCAACAAGAGCCACAATAATCCCCTGACGCCGGCGCATTCAACACGGAGTGACAACCACCATGTCTGCCAAACATCCCGTTATCGCGGTGACCGGTTCCAGCGGCGCCGGCACCACCACCACCAGCGTGGCGTTCCGCAAAATCTTCCAGCAGCTCAACATTCGCGCCGCCGAGCTGGAGGGCGACAGCTTCCACCGCTACACCCGGCCGGAAATGGACGCGGCGATCCGCAAGGCGCGCGATCTGGGCAGACACATCAGCTATTTCGGCCCCGAGGCCAACGACTTCGGCCTGCTGCAGCAGAGCTTTATCGAGTACGGCAAAAACGGCACCGGCCGTTCGCGCAAGTACCTGCACACCTACGACGAAGCGGTGCCCTACAATCAGGTGCCGGGCACCTTCACCCCGTGGGAGCCGCTGCCGGCGCCGACCGACGTGCTGTTCTACGAGGGTCTGCACGGCGGCGTGGTCACCGAGCACCATGACGTGGCCAAACACGTCGATCTGCTGGTCGGCGTAGTGCCGATCGTCAACCTGGAGTGGATCCAGAAGCTGATCCGCGATACCGGCGAACGCGGCCACTCCCGCGAGGCGGTGATGGATTCGGTGGTGCGTTCGATGGAAGACTACATCAACTACATCACGCCGCAGTTCTCGCGCACCCACATCAACTTCCAGCGCGTACCGACGGTGGATACTTCCAACCCGTTCGCCGCCAAAGCCATTCCCTCACTGGATGAAAGCTTCGTGGTGATCCACTTCCGCGGACTGGATCAGATTGACTTCCCCTATTTGCTGGCGATGCTGCAGGGCTCGTTTATCTCGCACATCAATACGTTAGTGGTGCCGGGCGGCAAGATGGGGCTGGCGATGGAGCTGATCATGGCGCCGCTGGTGCAGCGGCTGCTGGAAGGCAAGAAGATCGAATAAACGCGTTGAGCGCGGCGGCGGGCCGCGCTCCGTCTCGATTACGCCGGCTGGCGGATCTCGAAGCTGTGGGTCACCGTGGCGGCCTTGTTGAGCATCAGCGCCACCGAGCAGTACTTCTCCGCCGACAGGTTCACCGCTCGCTCTACGATTTTGTCGGTCAGATCCTGGCCGGTGACGATGAAGTGCAGGTTGATATGGGTGAACAACCGCGGAGCTTCTGCACGGCGCTCGGAGGTCAGCTTCACCTCGCAGTCGCGCACGTCGTTGCGCCCTTTTTGCAGGATGGACACCACGTCGATCGCGCTGCAGCCGCCCACCGACATCAGCACCATCTCCATCGGGCTGGGCGCTTTATCGCCGGCGTTGCCGTCCATCAGCACCTGGTGGCCGGAGGCCGATTCACCCAAAAACGTTAACCCTTCCACCCATTTAACTCTTGCCTGCATTCTGGTCACTCCGGTTGATTTCTTAAAATCAGAGTACGCTTTCGCATAGAAACAGGCAACGTAACCTGATGCTAATCATGCTGAAGCGAGACAACACGAGACACCCGCCTTACTCTGTGCTACAAACAGAGCCGCAATAAATCTTTCCGGGACACTGAATTTCAGGGAAACGCCCAGAGAAAGGCTCCTTTACCGGTATGTTAACAGAATGTAGCTTGCAGCGCTTACGGCAAGTTAATATGCTAGAGCGACAGCGTATTTTTATGACACGCCTCAAAACTTGCCGGTAGCCCTCGCTCATAACTGCGGCTACAGGCGGGTTTTACAGGGAACTCTGACCCCTGTGACACAAGGCAGCGATAACAACAGAGGATAACAGCGAATGGTTCTCGGCAAACCGCAAACAGACCCTACTCTCGAATGGTTCCTGTCTCATTGCCATATCCACAAATATCCATCGAAGAGTACGCTGATTCACCAAGGTGAAAAGGCCGAAACGCTTTACTACATCGTGAAAGGCTCCGTCGCGGTGCTGATCAAGGATGAAGAAGGTAAAGAGATGATCCTGTCCTACCTCAACCAGGGGGATTTCATCGGCGAGCTCGGATTGTTCGAAGAAGGCCAGGAGCGCAGCGCCTGGGTTCGCGCGAAAACCGCCTGTGAAGTGGCCGAAATTTCCTACAAGAAATTCCGCCAGCTGATCCAGGTGAACCCGGACATCCTGATGCGTCTGTCCGCCCAAATGGCGAGCCGCCTGCAGGTCACGTCCGAAAAAGTGGGCAACCTCGCCTTCCTGGACGTCACCGGCCGCATCGCGCAAACCCTGCTGAATCTGGCGAAGCAACCCGACGCCATGACTCATCCGGACGGCATGCAGATCAAGATCACCCGCCAGGAAATCGGCCAGATCGTCGGCTGCTCGCGTGAAACCGTTGGCCGTATTCTGAAAATGCTGGAAGACCAAAACCTGATTTCCGCCCACGGCAAGACCATTGTCGTCTACGGCACCCGTTAATCCCTGAAGAAACGGCGCAATCTGCGCCGTTTTTTTGTCCGTTCTCTGCCATGTGGCGCCGCCTGATTTACCACCCGGAAGTCAACTACGCACTGCGACAAACGCTGGTGTTATGCCTGCCGGTGCTGTTTGGCCTGCTGATTGGCCAGCTGCAGCTCGGCCTGATGTTCTCTCTGGTGCCCGCCTGCTGCAATATCGCCGGTCTGGACACGCCGCATAAGCGCTTCTTTAAACGGCTGATCGTCGGCGGTGCGCTGTTTGCCCTCAGCAGCCTGCTGCTGCAGCAAGCCCTGCTGTGGCACGTGCCGCTGCCGGCGCTGATGCTGGGCCTGGCGCTGCTGCTCGGCGTCACCGGCGAAATCAGCCCGCTGCACGCCCGGCTGTTGCCGGCAGCGCTGGTGGCCGCCATCTTCTCCCTCAGCATGGCCGGCACCGTGCCTCTCTGGCAGGCGCCGCTGCTCTACGCGATCGGCACCGCCTGGTACGGCTTATTCACCTGGTTCTGGTTCAGGCTGTGGAAAGAGCAGCCAATGCGCGAGACGCTGAGCCAGCTCTATCTGGAACTGGCGGACTACTTCGAAGCCAAATACTCGTTGCTGACTCAGCACACCGATCCGCAGACCGCGCTGCCGCCGCTGCTGGTGCGCCAGCAAAAGGTGATGGATCTGATCAGCCTGCTGTATCAACAGCTCAATTTCCTGCCGCACGCCAACAACCTCGATCAAAAGCGCCTGCAACGCGCCTTTCAGGTGGCGATGGATCTGCAGGAGCACATCACCGTCAGCCTGCACTTGCCGGAGGAAGTACAAAAACTGATGGAGCAGAGCCAGGCCGAAGCGATCATTCGCCGCAACGCTCAGGTGATCGCCGGGCGGCTGCGCGTGGTGGCGCACGATATTCTCTACCATCAACATTCGAAGCGCTTTTCCATGACGCACGAACTGGCGGCGCTGGAAAAAATGGCGGCGCAGCATCCCGACAACCCGGTCGGCCAGTTTTGTTACTACCATTTCAGCCGCATTGCCCGCCTGCTGCGCACCCAGCATCCGCTGTACCGCCGCGATTTGATGCCCAGCCAGCATCGCCTGCCGTTTTGGCCGGCGTTGGCCAGCTACCTGTCGTTCAAATCCACGGCACTGCGCAACGCCGCGCGGCTGGGGGTGACACTGGCGGTCGGCAGCAGCCTGGGGGCGGTATTCAATCTGCCGAAGCCTTACTGGATCCTGCTCACCATCATGCTGGTGAGCCAAAACGGCTATAACGCCACCCGGGTGCGTATTCAGCACCGTGCGCTCGGCACGATCGCCGGTCTGTTGCTGGCGGCCGGGCTGTTGCAGCTGCAGTTACCGGAAGCAGAAACACTGAGCATCATGCTGATGATCACGCTGCTGGCCTACCTGGTTTCGCGCAAGAACTACGGGCTGTCGGTGATTGGCTTTACGGTCACGGCGGTTTACACCCTGCAGCTGCTGGCGCTGAACGGCTCGCATTTTTTGGTGCCGCGTCTGATCGATACGCTGATCGGTTGCGTGCTGGCGTTCGGCGGCACCATTTGGCTGTGGCCGCAGTGGCAAAGCGGGCTGCTGCGCAAAAATGCCCATCAGGCGCTGGAGAACGATCAGGCCGCGCTGCGGCTGATGCTGAAGCAACCGGAGCCGGACGCCACCGCGTTGGCCTATGCCCGCATGCAGGTCAACCAGGCGCACAATGCGCTGTTCACCGCGCTCAATCAGGCGATGCAGGAACCGGGATTCGCCTCGAACTATCTGGCTGACATGCGGCTGTGGGTCACTCACAGCCAGTTCATCGTCGAGCACCTGAACGCCATGACCATTTTGGCGCGCGAGCACTACATGCTGACGCCGAAACTGGCGCAAGCGTATCTGCAAACCTGTGAAATCGCGCTGCAAAGCTGCCAGCAGCGGTTGGAATACGACGGCCCGAGCAGTGACAACAGCGGCATCATGCAGCCGCCGGATCTGCATCCAGAGATGCCCGTCACCGAGATGGAACGTCATTTGCGGCGTATTCTGTCGCACCTGAGCGTGATGCACACCATTTCGTCGCTGGCCTGGCGCCAGCGCCCACACCACGGCATCTGGCTCAAGCGTAAACTGCGCGATCAATAAGGGCGCGGCATGCCGCGCCCCGTTATTCGCCGCAGGTGTTTCAGGCGTTGATCACATCCTGCACCGCCAGCTCGAACAGCGCCATGCCGGCCTCGATGTCCTGCAGCTCCACCACCAGCGACGGCGCGAAGCGGATCACGTTCGGCCCGGCGTTGAGGATCATCAGCCCACGCGCGGCGGCGGCGGTGAGAAAATCGCGCGCTCTGCCGTGATAATGCGGCGTCAGCTCGGCGCCGATCAGCAACCCCATGCCGCGAATGGCGGTGAAAATACCGTATTTATCGCCGATATTCCGCAAAGCCTGCACATACAGCGCATGGCGCTGCTCGATGCCGCTCAGCACCTCCGGGGTATTGATCACATCCAGCGCCGCCTCCGCCACCGCGCAGGCCAGCGGGTTGCCGCCGTAGGTGGTGCCGTGAGTGCCCACCTGCATTACCGACGCAATCTCTTCGGTAGTCAGCATGGCGCTCACCGGGAAACCGCCGCCCAGCGCCTTGGCGGTGGTGAGAATGTCCGGCGTCACGCCATAATGCATATAGGCGAACAGCTTGCCGCTGCGCCCCATGCCGCTTTGCACTTCGTCGAACACCAGCAGCGCCTGATGTTGGTCGCACAGTTTGCGCACGCCTTTAAGGAAGTCGGCGTCGACCGGCGTAATGCCGCCCTCGCCCTGAATCGGCTCCATCACCACCGCGCAGGTGTGGTCGTCCATCACCGCTTTCACCGCCGCCAGATCGTTGAACGGCACGTGCACGATATCAGCCGGCTTCGGCCCGAACCCGTCGGAATATTTGGCCTGCCCGCCCACCGACACGGTGAACAGCGTGCGGCCGTGAAACGCGTTATAGAAGGCGATGATTTTGGTTTTATAGGGGCTGTGGCGGGTGATGGCGTAATGACGCGCCAGTTTGAACGCCGCCTCGTTGGCCTCCGCGCCGGAGTTGGCGAAGAACACCCGATCGGCGAAGGTGGCGTCGATCAGTTTGCTCGCCAGGCGCAGCGCCGGTTCATTGGTAAAGACGTTGCTGGTATGCCACAGGGTTTCCCCCTGACGTTTGAGCGCCTCGACCAGCGCCGGGTGGCAGTGTCCCAGCGCCGTCACCGCGATGCCGCCGGAAAAATCGATATACTCTTTTCCCTGCTGATCCCAGACCCGGCTGCCTTTGCCGCGCACCGGCACAAACTGGGCGGGTGCATAAACAGGCAGGATCACCTGGTCAAAGGTGCTGCGGCTCACTGCGGATTTGTCAGTCATTTTCGGCTCCAACCTGAAGGTTTTTCAGCGCTATCGCGATGTTATGATGAAAATATAATCACGAAATATGCATAAAAAAACACTAAAGCGCAAATGCAAAACGCCTGACGGGCGAAAAAAATGCGAAGGGATTAACGCCTGAGGAAATTATCCAACAGCTGATGGCCTTGCTCGCTGAGCACGCTTTCCGGGTGGAACTGCACCCCTTCCAGCGCCAGCGTGCGGTGGCGGATGCCCATGATCTCATCGCGCACGCCGTCGCGTTCACTCCAGGCGGTCACTTCAAAGCAATCCGGCAGCGTATCGGCTTTCAGCACCAGCGAATGGTAACGCGTCACGGTCAGCGGATCGCTCAGGCCGCGAAACACGCCGACGCCCAGATGGCGAATCGCCGAGGTTTTGCCGTGCATCACCGCGCGGGCGCGCACCACTTCAGCGCCGAACGCCTGCCCCAGCGCCTGGTGCCCCAGGCACACGCCGAGGATCGGCAGCTTGCCGGCGAAATGACGAATGGCGGCCAGCGAGATGCCCGCTTCGTTCGGGGTACAAGGGCCGGGGGAAATCACCAGATGCTGCGGCGCCAGCCGCTCGATATCGGCCAGCTGCAGCTCATCGTTGCGCTTCACCACCACCTCGGCGCCCAACTCGCAGAAGTACTGGTAAAGGTTATAGGTAAAGGAGTCGTAATTATCGATCAGCAGCAGCATGTTAGGTCCGGCAGAGAAAAACGCCGCCATAGTTTACTGATTTAACCCGCCGCTGCCGACGATAATTTCCGCTTACTTTTTACGGCCGCCGGTGATCGAGCCCAGCACGCCGCGCAGGATCTGGCGGCCGAGATCGCGCGCCATGCTCTTGGCGGCGGTCTGGACGATGCCGTCGCGTTTGCCGCCGCGCGGGCCGGTGGAACCGAACAGCAGCTCGTTCAATCCGTCCATCAGGCCGCCGCCCGTCTGTTGCTGCGCTTGCGCCTGCGGTTGCTGCCCCTGCTGCGCAGTGCCGACGGTGGCGAAGCCGCCCGACGACAGCTTCTCGTAGGCGGACTCGCGGTCAATCATGTCTTCATAGCGGCCATACAGCGGCGACTTGTTGATCGCGCTGTTCAGCCCTTCCGCGCCGAGCATGCCCATTTTGGATTCCGGCGCGATGACCATCGCCCGCTCCACCACGTTCGGCCGGCCCTTCTCGTCGAGGAATGACACCAGCGCTTCGCCCACCCCCAGCTCGGTGATCGCCGTTTCGGCATCGAAGGCCGGATTGGCGCGCAAGGTTTGCGCCGCCGTTTTCACCGCCTTCTGATCGCGCGGCGTAAAGGCGCGCAGCGCATGCTGTACGCGGTTGCCCAACTGGCCCAGCACGCTGTCCGGGATATCCAGCGGGTTCTGGGTGACGAAGTAAATGCCGACGCCTTTGGAGCGGATCAGGCGCACCACCTGTTCGATCTTGGTCAACAGCGCCGCCGGCGCGTCGTTGAACAGCAGGTGCGCTTCATCGAAGAAGAACACCAGCTTCGGCTGTTCGGGATCGCCCACTTCCGGCAGATGTTCAAACAGCTCGGCCAGCAGCCACAGCAGGAACACTGAATACAGCTTCGGCTGATTGATCAGCTTGTCCGCCGCCAGCAGGTTGATCACGCCATGACCGTTGGCGTCGGTTTTCATCAGATCGTTGATGTCCAGCATCGGCTCGCCGAAGAACTGGTTGGCGCCCTGCTCTTCCAGCGTCAGCAACCCGCGCTGGATGGCGCCGATCGACGCGGCAGAGATGTTGCCGTACTGAGTCTGGAATTGTTTGGCGTTATCGCCGACGAACTGCACCATGGCGCGCAGGTCTTTCATGTCCAACAGCAGCAGCGCGTTGTCATCGGCGATTTTGAACACCAGTTGCAGCACGCCGCTTTGCACCTCGTTCAGATCCAACAGGCGCCCCAGCAGCAGCGGCCCGAGATCGGAAATGGTGGCGCGGATCGGATGCCCCTTTTTGCCGTAAATATCCCACGGGATAATGGTGCAGGCCTGCGGCTGCCAGTCGGTGACGCCGATCGCCGCCAGGCGTGCCTGCAGCTTCTCGGAAGGCACGCCCTCGGCGCCGATGCCGGACAGATCGCCCTTCACGTCCGACAGGAACACCGGCACGCCGATGCGCGAGAACTGTTCGGCCATTTTTTGCAGCGTCACCGTCTTGCCGGTGCCGGTTGCCCCGGTAATCAACCCGTGGCGGTTGGCCAACGCCGGCAAAATCACCAGATCCTGTTCCGGTTTTCCGTCTTTCATCGCTTTGGCGATAATCCGTGGTTCACTCATTTTCTGTTCCTTTGACGCTGACGCGGCGCGAAACGCGCCTGTTGATGCAATAAAGCTATAAGCGCCGCGTAACCCCGTCAAGGACAAACAAAAAGGGCGCCGTCGGAGCCTGATGAATTCAGATTGCGCTTAACGCCAGAGCCTTCGACCGTCCTTGCTTGAACAATAAAGCAGCGGTGTTATAGTGGATATTACGCTGTATATACGAGGTAAATACCATGCCTGAATCTACCGTGGTAATCCGCGTGGATGAAGAGTTAAAAACCGCTTTTGCCAGCGCAGCAAAGGCCGCCGACCGCACGGCTTCACAACTGCTGCGCGATTTCATGCGCGAGTTTGTAAGCCGCCAGGCTCAGCAGGAAGAATACGACCAGTGGCTGAGGGAAAAAGTCGAGGTGAGCCGCAAGGCGTTACGTGAAGGCAAGTTCGCCGACGATGAAGAGGTCGCCGCTTATTTCGCCGAACGCAGAGCTAAATCAACGCGATAAACCACAAAAGGACTTTTGTGAAACTGATATGGACGGAACCCGCCATCGCCGATCGTCTGGCGATTTATGAATGGTTGGAACTTAAAAACCCGGCCGCCGCCGCAGAAAATGATGTAAAAATCGCTGACGCGGCGGCACGCCTCGTGCATCATCCCGCCAGCGGAAAAACGGGTCGGATAGCCGGCACGCGCGAGTTGGTCATCTCTCCGTCCTATCTGCTGGTCTATGAATGGGCGGCTCAGCGCGTCATCATCTTGGCCATCGTGCATACCCGCCGCCGGTGGCCACCCATATAGTCACCCCCGCAGCCCCAGTTGCTCCTTCAGCGCTTTCAAATAGCGCCGGCTGACCGGCACCGGATCGCCGGCGGACATGATCATCTCCGCCGCGCCGCCCTCTTCGAAGCGGATCTCGCGCACCTGCTCCAGGTTGACCAAATACTGCCGATGGCAGCGCACCAGCGGCGTACGGCTTTCCAGCGTGCGCAGCGTCAATTCGGTGAAACACTCCATGCCGTCGCTGCGCACCACGAATACCCCGCTCAGTTTGGAACGGATCGCCAACACCTCGTCGAACCGCAGCAGATAGATGCGGCTGTGGCCGGTGCAGGGAATGTATTTCAGGTAGCCGGCGCTGTCATCCAGCGCCGTCACATCCTGCGGCGCACTGCGCTGCCGCAGGCGTTGCAGCGTCTTGCTCAGCCGCTTCGGCTCCGCCGGCTTCAGCAGATAGTCGAAGGCGTGCTCCTCGAACGCCTGCACCGCGTATTCGTCGTAGGCAGTCAGAAACACGATGTGCGGCATCCGATTGGGATCCAGCATGCCGACCATTTCCAGCCCGCTGATACGCGGCATTTGAATATCGAGAAACACCACGTCCGGCTGCAGCCGATGGATCTGGCTGATGGCTTCGATGGCGTTGGCGCATTCGCCGATGATCGTGATCCCCGCTTCGGCCTCCAGCAGATGGCGCAGGTTGTCGCGCGCGGAAGGCTCATCGTCAACAATCAGTGCGTTTAACATCAGGCGGCCCTCTCCATGGGAACATTGAGCGTAATGCGGGTATAGGCGTCCGGCCGGCAATCCACCTGCACGCCATAGCCTTCGCCGTAGCGCACGCGAATGCGTTTATCCACCAGATTCATACCCAGCCCGCTGCAGTTTGGTTTCGGCTGGAACAGCCCGGCGTTGTCCGTCACCTGCAGCAGCAGATGCTCGCCTTCGCAGCAGGCGCCGATTTCGATGCGGCCCACGCCCAACAGATGCGAGGTGCCGTGCTTGATGGCGTTCTCGACGATCGGCTGCAGCGAAAACGCCGGCAGCCGCGCCGCCAGCAGCGCCTCGGGCAGCGATACCGCAATCTCCAGCCGATCGGCGAAACGCGCTTTCTCGATCTGCAGGTAGGCGTTCACATGTTCTATCTCGTCCGCCAGGCTGACTTCATCATCCGAGCGCTTGAGGTTTTTGCGAAAGAAGGTCGAAAGGGACTGCACCAACTCGCAGGCGCGCTCGCCATCACGGCGGATCACCGCCACCAGCGTATTCAACGCATTGAAGAGGAAATGCGGGTTGACCTGCGCATGCAACAGCTTGATCTCCGACTGCGCCAACAACTGCTTGTGGCGCTCGTACTGTCCGGCCATGATCTGCGCCGACAGCAGGCTGGCGATGCCTTCGCCCAGCGTGCGGTTGATGGTGCTGAACAGCTGGCTTTTCGGTTCGTACAGCTTGATGGTGCCGATGACCCGCTGGTTTTCGCCGCGCAGCGGGATCACCAGCGTCGATCCCAGCTTGCAGGCCGGATTGATCGAGCAGCAGTAAGAGAGCTGGTTGCCGTCGGCGTACACCACCTCGTTGTTGTCGATGGCGCGATGCGAATGCACCGAGGCGATCGGCGTCCCCGGCAGGTGGTGATCGTCGCCGATGCCGATAAACGCCAGCAGCTTGTCGCGATCGGTGATCGCCACCGCGCCGATGCCCAGTTCCTGATAAATCACCCGGGCGACCTTCATGCTGTTTTCCTGATCGAAGCCCTGCCGCAGGATGCCCTCGGTACGCTCGGCGATTTTCAGCGCCTTGGAAGAGAAAGCGCTGGTGTATTTCTCGAACATCGCGCGCCGATCCAGCAGGATTTGCATAAACATCGCCGCGCCGACGGTATTGGCGATCATCATCGGCAGCGCGATGTGCTCCACCAGCTGCAACGCCTCGTTGTAAGGGCGCGCCACCGCCAGAATGATCGCCATCTGCAACACTTCCGCCACCAGCGCCACGCCGCCGACGAACAGCGGATTGAACAGCAGCTCGATGCGCCCGCGGCGCATGGCGATGCTGTGTACGATGCCGCCGACCAGGCCTTCCGACACCGTGGAGATCGCGCAGGCCACGTCGGTCATGCCGCCGAGCGTATACCGGTGCAGGCCGCCGGTCAGCCCGACCAGAAAACCTACCGACGGCCCGCCCAGCAAGCCGCCCAGGACCGCGCCTATCGCGCGGGTATTGGCGATCGAATCCTGAATGTGCAACCCGAAATAGGTGCCCATGATGCAGAACACCGAGAAGATCACGTAACACAGCAGCTTGTGCGGCAGGCGAATGGTCACCTGCATCAGCGGGATAAACAGCGGGGTTTTGCTCAGCAGATAGGCGATGACGAGATAGACGCACATCTGCTGCAACAGCAACAGCACCTGGTTAAATTCATACATGGCAGCAACTCATCCAGAGACAACAAAGGGCGAACGCCGGATTTCCGGTCTGGTTATTGTCTGCCGATTAGAGCATGGGGCGCGGGAGAAAACAGTGATGAAGGCAAGGCTTCGTGAGGAAGGACGGCCGACCCCGGCGGGATCGGCCAAAAAACTTACGGCAGCACCTTGGCCGACAGAATCACCACCGGTTTGGTCGGCACATTCTGGTAAGGGCCGACGTTGCCGGTCGGCACCTGAGCGATCTTGTCCACGACGTCCATGCCTTTCACCACTTTGCCGAACACGGCGTAGCCGAAGTCACGCTGGCCGTGATCCAGGAAGGCGTTATCGGCCACGTTCAGGAAGAACTGGCTGGTGGCGCTGTCCTTGTCGGCGGTGCGCGCCATCGAAATGGTGCCGCGCAGGTTGCGCAAGCCGTTGTCGGCTTCGTTCTTGATTGGCGCCTTGGTGGATTTCTGCTGCATGTCAGCGGTGAAACCGCCCCCCTGGATCATGAAGCCCGGGATCACGCGGTGGAAAATCGTGTTGTTGTAGTACCCGCTGTTCACGTAATCGACGAAATTCTGGGTGGAAACCGGTGCCTTCTGGCTGTCGAGCGCCAATTCGATATTCCCCGCCGAGGTGGTCAGCATGACGTGGGTTTCACCGGCGGCGAGCGCCGCTGGCGCCATCGCAGTCAGGGAACACAGCGCGACGAAGGTCACTAAAGTACGTTTGAACATTAACGGGTCCTTTCTCTGAGAGACAAACAACGGAAAAGCGCTTTGATTCTAAAGAGCTGTATCGGCAAGTACCAGCCATTTACCTATATTTACCCAATTACGGGACATATCCTAGGTGGCCCTGAATTTTGCTGCGGAAAGTATGGGCGCAGAAGGCTTTTTTGCCAACCGCGTCACGCATTTTTTGCCCAGCGCCTCCCCGGGGTGTTTTTTGCGATCTACCTCCCAGTTTGCACACCCGTTGCCGTTACCCTATATAAATGAGAGCGCTCTCATTATAAAAAGAACGGATACTGAGGTATCCCACGGCGGCGTTGCCGCGCAACCCCTGGAGAAATGACGTGAGTGAATTGATGACTGAAGTCAGCCCCGAGTTTGAAAGCACCATCATGGAACTGCTGGTGTTCTCCGGCAGCGCGCGCAGTAATGCGTTGATGGCGTTGCGGCAAGCGCGCGCCGGTGACTTCGCCGCCGCGGCCAAACACATGGTCGAATCCAAAGAGTGGGTGAAGAAGGCGCACCTGATCCAGACCGAGCTGATCGGCCTGGACGAAGGCTGCGGCAAGTTGGCGATCAACCTGATCACGGTACATGCGCAGGATCATCTGATGAACGCCATGGTGATCCAGGATCTGGCCGACGACATGATCGAGCTCTATCGCCGTCAGTCGCAAACGGAGGGCCGCTCATGAGCACGCTCAAAATCGCGGTGATTGGCGGTGGCAGCAGCTACACTCCCGAACTGGTCGATGGGCTGATCCAACGCATCGATGAGCTGCCGGTCACCGAACTGGCGCTGGTGGACGTCGAGCCAGGCCGCCAAAAAGTGGAAACCATCGCCGCCCTGACCCGCCGCATGCTGGCGCGCCACGGGCTGGAACAGGTGAAGGTCAGCGTGCACTTCGCGCTGGACGAAGCGATTCGCGGCGCCGCTTTCGTGCTGACCCAGTTCCGCGTCGGGCAACTGCCGGCGCGCGCCGCCGACGAACGGCTGGGCCTCAAATACCAGCTGCTCGGCCAGGAGACCACCGGCGTCGGCGGCTTCGCCAAGGCGCTGCGCACCATTCCGGTAATGCTGGATATCGCCCGTCGGGTGGAAAAGCTGGCGCCGGACGCCTGGATCATCAACTTCACCAACCCGGCCGGCATCGTCACCGAGGCGGTGTCCCGCTTTACCAAAGCGAAGATCATCGGCCTGTGCAACGTACCGATCAGCATGCATCACATGATCGCCAACATGCTGCTGGCGCCTTACGCCGACGTGCAGTTGCGGTTCGCCGGTTTGAACCACATGGTCTGGGTGCATCAGGTCACGCAGCAGGGGCGCGACGTCACCGGCAAAGTGATCGATATGCTGTGCGACGGCGCGGCGCTGACCATGAACAACATCAAGGAAGAGCCCTGGCAGCCGGACTTCCTGCGCGCGCTCGGCGCCATCCCCTGCCCGTACCACCGCTATTTTTACCAGACCCGCGAGATGCTGGCGGAAGAGATGGCCGCCGCCGGCGAGCGCGGCACCCGCGCCGAGCAGGTGATGCAGGTGGAGAAAGAGCTGTTCGAGCTGTATGCCGATCCGCAGTTGAACACGAAACCGGAACAGCTCAGCTTCCGCGGCGGTTCTTTCTATTCCGAAGTTGCGCTGGAGCTGATCCGTGCTATCCATAATAATCTCGGCACGCAATTAGTGGTCAACACCGCAAACCGCGGCGCAATCCATGGCCTGCCGGACGATGCTGTGATAGAAATCAACTGTATCGTCGATGCTCAGGGCGCGCATCCGCTGACCTTCGGCCCCCTGTCGGAACCGATGCAGGCGCTGACGCAGCAGGTGAAAGCCTACGAACGCCTGACCATCGAGGCCGCGGTGCACGGCGATCGCCGCAGCGGCTTGCTGGCGCTGATCGCCAACCCGCTGGTGGGCAACGCCAATCTGGCGCAGCCGTTGCTGGACGAGGTGTTGACGATAAACGCGCCGTATTTGCCGCAGTTCAGGTAAGCGCCTGCGCGCGGTATGACAGGGGTTCGGCGCGCCGAACCCATTTTTTTAGCCGTAATCAGGAGTTGGACGATGGTGACACTGGAAGATGTCGCGGCGCTGGCGGGCGTATCGCGCGCCACCGTATCGCGGGTAGTGAACGGTGACAGCAACGTCAAAGCGCCGACCCGCGAGAAGGTTGAGCGCGCCGTCGCCCAGCTCGGTTACACCCCCAACCCGGCGGCCCGCGCGCTCGCCTCCAGCCATAGCAATACCCTCGGGTTGGTCACCACGTCGTATCGCGGCGGCTTCTTCGGCGCGCTGATGGACTTCGTGCAAACCGAGGCCGAATCCCACGGCAAGCAGCTGCTGGTGACCCAGGGCCGCAACAGCGCCGAAAACGAATGGCAGGCGGTGCAGCGGCTGTTCAGCCTGCGCTGCGACGGCGTGATCCTGCACGTGCGTTTTCTCAGCGACGATCGGCTGCGCCAGCTGGCGGCGGAGCAACGTCATTTCGTGTTGCTCGATCGTCTGGTGCCGGGGCTGGAAGACCGCTGCGTCACCTTCGATCATCCGCTCGCCAGCCGCATGGCGACCCAGCAACTGCTCGACGCCGGACACCGGCGCATCGCCTGCATCAGCGGGCCGCGCGAGCGGCCGTCGAGCCGCCTGCGGCTGCAAGGGTTTGAAGAGGCGATGCAGGCGGCGAATATCGAGCCGGTGGCCTGTCTGGAGGGCGTTTACGATCTGGAAAGCGGTTACCGCTGCGCCGATCGCCTGTTGCGGCAGGCCGCGCCGCCCAGCGCCATCTACTGCTGCAACGAAGAGATGGCGATCGGCGCCCTGCTGGCGATCAACGAGCACCGCCTGCGGGTGCCGCAGGATATCTCCTTGATCTGCTACGACAGCGGCGAACGCGCGCCCTTCGTCCGCCCGGCGTTGAGCAGCGTACACTTTCCCATCAGCGAGATGGCGCAATACGCGGCGCGCAGGTTGATCGATCCCGCCACCCCGACGCACCGTTTTGAGCCGACGATCATCAACCGTGATTCCATTGTGACGGTACGCAAATAGATCACAATAATGCGTATCATCCCTTCATGGGTTGCATCAAAAAATCGACAGCCATCACAAAAAATCCCGTTGTCTGTGCTAGGATCCGCCCCCTGGTGGCCTGAACGGGACTTTTTTCTGCGTTTGCCAGGAAAAGCCAGCGGCCTTATGCCAGTTTTAAAACCTCTAACAGACATATTCAGGCCTATATAATGAATGACAGTAACCGCATACGGCTTACCTGGATCAGCTTCTTTTCGTACGCGCTGACCGGTGCTTTAGTGATCGTCACAGGGATGGTGATGGGAAACATTGCAGAGTACTTTAATCTGCCGGTTTCCAGCATGAGTAACACCTTTACTTTCCTCAACGCCGGCATTTTGATTTCTATCTTCCTCAATGCCTGGCTGATGGAAATCATCCCGCTGAAGCGTCAGCTGATCTTCGGCTTTGTCCTGATGGTGCTGGCGGTGGCGGGGCTGATGCTCGGCAAGAGCCTGACCATGTTCTCGCTGTGCATGTTTATCCTTGGCGTGGTTAGCGGCATCACCATGTCGATCGGCACCTTCCTGATCACCCACATGTATGCCGGCCGCCAGCGCGGTTCACGCCTGTTGTTCACCGATTCCTTCTTCAGCATGGCCGGGATGATTTTCCCAATCGTCGCCGCCATGCTGCTGGCTCGCCATATCGGCTGGTACTGGGTTTATGCCTGCATCGGCCTGCTGTACGTGGGGATCTTCGTGCTGACCCTGTGCTCCGACTTCCCGGTGCTGGGCAAGAAAGGCGCCGACGCCGGTCAACCGGTCGAGAAAGAAAAATGGGGCATCGGCGTGCTGTTCCTGTCGATCGCCGCGCTGTGCTACATCCTTGGCCAGCTGGGCTTCATTCAGTGGGTGCCTGAGTACGCCACCAAGTCGTTCAACATGGACATCGGCCAGGCCGGTAAGCTGGTGAGCGACTTCTGGACCTCATACATGGTCGGCATGTGGGTGTTCAGCTTCATCCTGCGCTTCTTCGATCTGCAGCGCATCGTTACCGTGCTGGCCGCGCTGGCCACCGGCGCGATGTACCTGTTCGTCAGCACCGACAATCCGGAGCACCTGGGCTACTACATCATGGCCCTGGGCTTCGTTTCCAGCGCCATCTACACCACGCTGATCACCCTCGGCTCGCTGCAGACCAAGGTCTCCTCGCCGAAGCTGGTCAACTTTATCCTGACCTGCGGCACCATCGGCACCATGCTGACCTTCGTGGTCACCGGCCCGATCGTGGCGAAAGGCGGGGCGCACGCGGCGCTGACCACCGCCAACGGCCTGTACCTGGCGGTGTTCGTGATGTGTCTGCTGCTGGGCTTCGTGACCAAGCACCGCAGCCACGGTCACGTAACGCACTGATTTCTTCGCATCAAATACATCAAGGGCGCCCGCAAGGCGCCCTTTTTTTGCGCCTTAGCGCCGAAAATCCACCGTCTCATCCTGCTGCAGATGCAGCGTGGTTTCCGCCGGCCGCGTTTCGGCGATCACCGCACCCTGGCGAATCGAATAACGCACCGGCGTCTGGCGGCGCACCGCGTCGAAACCGCTTTCCGCCGGCAGGATCACCAGGTTGGCGCTGTTGCCGGCCGCCAGGCCGTAGTCGCTCAGGTTAAGAGTGCGCGCGCTGTGGCTGGTGATCAGCTTCAGCCCGTCGTCGATTTGGCCATAGCCCATCAGCTGGCACACGTGCAGCCCCATATGCAGCACCTGCAGCATGTTGGCGGTACCGAGCGGATACCAGGGATCGAACACATCGTCGTGGCCGAAGCAGACGTTGATCTCCGCCTCCAGCATCTCCTTCACCCGCGTCACGCCGCGCCGTTTTGGGTAGCTGTCGAAACGCCCCTGCAGGTGAATGTTTACCAGCGGGTTGGCGACGAAGTTGATGCCGGACATTTTCAGCAGGCGGAACAGCCGCGAGGCGTAAGCGCCGTTGTAAGAGTGCATCGCCGTGGTGTGGCTGGCGGTGACTTTCTCCCCCATCTCCAGCTTCAGCGCCAGCGCCGCCACGGTCTCGACGAAACGCGATTGCTCATCGTCAATTTCATCGCAGTGCACGTCCACCAGCCGATCGTATTTTTGCGCCAGCGCGAATGCCTTGTGCAGCGACTCCACGCCGTACTCGCGGGTGAACTCGAAATGCGGAATGGCGCCCACCACATCGGCTCCCAGCCGCAGCGCTTCTTCCAGCAATGCTTCGCCGTTGGGATAGGAAAGGATCCCCTCCTGCGGGAAGGCGACGATCTGCAGCGTTACCCAAGGCGCCACCTCCTGCTTAACTTCCAGCATGGCGCGCAGTGCAGTCAGCGTGGGATCGGAAACGTCGACGTGGGTGCGCACATACTGCACGCCGTTGGCGATCTGCCACTTGAGCGTTTGCCAGGCGCGTTGCTTGACGTCTTCATGGGTCAACAAGGCTTTGCGTTCTGCCCAGCGCTCAATCCCCTCAAACAGCGTGCCGGACTGGTTCCAGGCCGGCTGGCCGGCGGTTTGGGTGGTATCCAGATGAATATGGGGTTCGACGAATGCCGGCAGCGCCAGCCCGCCCTGCACATCCAGCACGTCGCTGCGCCACTCCTGCCCTTCCGGCTGCGGCACCAGATGCGCAATGCGCCCCTGTTCTATCGCCAGTTGCCACAATCCTTCATGCCCGCTTAAACGCAGGTTGTCGATAAACTTCAATGGACGTTTCACCACCCTTCACCTCTGCCGTTGCGCTGGTTTTCTTCATCATACTACTGGCAGCGGATCGCGCTGACAAAGTCGCCGTTGCATGCCGGCCTGCGCGTCTACTCCCAGCGGGGTAGTTGGTGCGCGACCTGACTCGCTTCAGCTAAAGGTGAATAAAATCCGCAACTTATCAAAAAACGTGGAAAATCATTCATATACCACGTTGTGGGTATATAAAGGCGCGATTGATTTGCATCAATAAATTGCCCCTCGGGAGGGATAAGGTAAGCCCAGGAAACCCGAATTTTGAGGCAATAATGAGCAGAGTCAAACTTGCCGTGATCGGCAATGGCATGGTCGGCCACCGGTTCATCGAAGATCTGTTGGATAAAGCAGACAAAGATCTATTCGACATCACCGTGTTTTGCGAAGAGCCGCGCATCGCCTACGATCGCGTGCATCTCTCTTCCTATTTCTCGCACCATACCGCCGAAGAGCTGTCGCTGGTGCGCGAAGGCTTTTACGAAAAGCACGGCGTGAAGGTGCTGATCGGCGAACGCGCCATCACCATCAATCGCGACGAGAAAGTCATCCACTCCAATACCGGACGCACCGTCTATTACGACAAGCTGATCATGGCCACCGGCTCCTATCCGTGGATCCCGCCGATTAAAGGCTCGGATAGCCAGGACTGCTTCGTTTACCGCACCATCGAAGACCTGAACGCCATTGAAGCCTGCGCGCGCCGCAGCAAACGCGGCGCGGTGGTCGGCGGCGGGCTGTTGGGGCTGGAAGCTGCCGGCGCGCTGAAAAGCCTGGGGGTGGAAACGCACGTGATCGAGTTCGCTCCGGTGCTGATGGCCGAACAGCTCGACCCGATGGGCGGTGACCAGCTGCGCCGCAAGATCGAGCGCATGGGCGTCAAGGTACACACTGGGAAAAACACCCAGGAGATCGTCAACGGCGGCGGCACGGCGCGCAAAACCCTGCATTTCGCCGACGGCAGCCTGCTGGAAGTGGATTTCATCGTTTTCTCCACCGGCATCCGCGCCCAGGACAAGCTGGCGCGTCAATGCGGACTGGAGATCGGCCGCCGCGGCGGCATCGCCATCAACGACTGCTGCCAGACATCGGATCCGGACGTGTACGCCATCGGTGAGTGCGCCGCCTGGCGCGATCGCACCTTCGGCCTGGTGGCGCCGGGTTACAAAATGGCGCAGGTGGCCGCCGATCACCTGCTGGGCCGCGAAAACGGCTTCCAGGGTGCCGACATGAGCGCCAAACTGAAACTGCTGGGCGTAGACGTCGGCGGCATCGGCGATGCCCACGGCCGCACCGAGGGCGCCCGCAGCTACGTTTATCTGGATGAGAGCAAAGAGGTCTACAAACGCATCGTGGTCAGCGCCGACAACAAAACCCTGCTCGGCGCAGTGTTGGTCGGCGATACCAGCGATTACGGCAACCTGCTGCAGCTGGCGCTGAACGGCATCGCGCTGCCGGAAAACCCGGACGGCCTGATCCTGCCGGCCCATGCGGGCAGCAAGCCGGCCATCGGCGTGGATTCGCTGCCGGAAAGCGCGCAGATTTGCTCCTGCTTCGACGTCAGCAAAGGCGACATCATCCGGGCAGTCAACCAAGGCTGTCACACCGTGGCGGCGCTGAAAGCCGAAACCAAGGCCGGCACCGGCTGCGGCGGCTGCATCCCGCTGCTCACTCAGGTGTTGAACGCCGAGCTGAGCAAGCAAGGCATCGAGGTCAACCACCACCTGTGCGAACACTTCGCCTATTCACGCCAGGAGCTGTTCCACCTGATCCGCGTCGAAGGCATCAAGTCGTTCGAGGCGTTATTGGCCAAATACGGCAAAGGCTACGGCTGCGAAGTCTGCAAACCGACCGTCGGCTCGCTGCTGGCCTCGTGCTGGAACGAATACATCCTCAAACCGCAGCACACGCCGCTGCAGGATACCAACGACAACTTCCTCGGCAATATCCAGAAAGACGGCACTTACTCGGTGATACCGCGCTCCGCCGGCGGCGAAATCACCCCGGACGGCCTGCTGGCCATCGGACAGATCGCCAAGGAGTACAATCTTTACACCAAAATGACCGGCTCGCAGCGCATCGGCATGTTCGGCGCGCAGAAAGATGACCTGCCGGCCATCTGGCGCAAGCTGCTCGCCGCCGGCTTTGAAACCGGGCACGCATACGCCAAGGCGCTGCGCATGGCGAAAACCTGCGTCGGCAGCACCTGGTGCCGCTATGGCGTCGGCGACAGCGTCGGTTTCGGCGTCACGCTGGAACATCGCTACAAAGGCATCCGCACCCCGCACAAAATGAAATTCGGCGTCTCGGGCTGTACCCGGGAATGCGCCGAAGCGCAGGGCAAGGACGTCGGCATCATCGCCACCGAGAACGGCTGGAACCTGTATGTTTGCGGCAACGGCGGCATGAAACCGCGCCACGCCGACCTGCTGGCCGCCGATCTCGATAGCGAGACCCTGGTGCGCTACCTTGACCGTTTCATGATGTTCTATATCCGCACCGCCGATAAGCTGCAGCGCACCTCGGTATGGCTGGAGAGCCTGGAAGGCGGCATCGATTACCTGCGCAAGGTGATCGTTGACGACAAGCTCGGCATCAACGAGCAGCTGGAAGCGGATATCGCCCGCCTGCGCGAGGCGGTGATCTGCGAGTGGAAAGAAACCGTCGAGCACCCGGAAACGCAGCTGCGCTTCGCCCACTTCATCAACAGCCCGCTGCGCGATCCGAACGTGCAGGTGGTGGCCGAACGTGACCAACACCGCCCGGCGCGCCCTGACGAGCGCATTGCCGTCACCCTGATCGACACCGAGGAGAGCCAAGCATGAGCCAGTGGATTACCGTTTGCCCCATCGCCGACATCCTGCCCGGCACCGGCGTGTGCGCCCTGATCTGCGATCGGCAGGTGGCGGTGTTCCGCCCCTATGCCGACGAACAGGTGTTCGCCATCAGCAATATCGACCCGTTCGCCCAGGCCAGCGTGCTGTCGCGCGGGCTGATCGCCGAGCATCAGGGGGAGTTGTGGGTCGCCAGCCCGCTGAAGAAACAGCGTTTCCGCCTGTACGATGGCCACTGCCTGGAAGATGACAGCCGCTCCGTCGCCAGCTTCACCAGCCGGGTGGTCGACGGCATCGTGCAAGTCGCGGCATAACCTTTCGGGGGCGCATCCCGCCCCCACGCCGATAACCCCGAGGAATGCCGATGGACTACCTGCCGATTTTCTGCCAACTGCAACACAAAGCCTGCCTGCTGGTCGGCGGCGGCGAAATCGCCGAACGCAAGGCGCGCCTGCTGCTGGACGCCGGCGCGGCGCTGACCGTCAACGCCCTGGCCTTCAGCCCGCAGTTCCACCAGTGGGCGGCAGAAGGCCTGTTGACGCTGGCCGAGGGCGAATTCAGCCCGGCCCTGCTGACGGAAAAATGGTTGGTGATCGCCGCCACTGACCGGCTGGAGGTCAACGCGCGGGTGTACCAGTGCGCCAACCAGCAGCGGGTGTTCTGCAACGTGGTCGATGACCCGAAACGCGCCAGCTTTATCATGCCGTCGATCATCGATCGTTCACCGATCGTGGTGGCGGTGTCCTCCGGCGGCAAAGCGCCGGTGTTGGCGCGGTTGCTGCGCGAGAAGCTGGAAGCGTTGCTGCCGCAACACCTCGGCGAGCTGGCGCAGCTCGGCGGATCGCTGCGTCAACGGGTGAAACAGCGCTTCAGCAGCCTCGGCGCGCGCCGCCGATTCTGGGAGCGGCTGTTCGCTCACGATCGGCTGGCGCAATCGCTGGCCAATGACGACGCGGCTCTGGCCGAACGCCAGCTCGAACAGCTGTTCAGCGAACGGCCTGAGGATCGCGGTGAAGTGGTGCTGGTGGGCGCCGGGCCGGGCGATGCCGGCCTGCTGACGCTGAAAGGGCTGCAACAGATCCAGCAGGCCGACGTGGTGGTTTACGACCGGCTGGTCTCCGAAGCGATCATGACGCTGGTGCGTCGCGACGCCGAGCGCATCTTCGTTGGCAAAAGCGCCGGCCATCACTGCGTGCCGCAGGAGCAGATCAACCACATCCTGCTGCAGCAAGCGCGGCAAGGCAAGCGCGTGGTGCGCCTGAAGGGCGGCGATCCCTTTATCTTCGGCCGCGGCGGCGAAGAGCTGGAAACGCTGGCGGACGCCGACGTGCCGTTCTCAGTGGTGCCGGGCATCACCGCCGCCTCCGGCTGTTCCGCCTACAGCGGCATCCCGCTCACCCACCGCGACCACGCGCAGAGCGTGCGTCTGGTGACCGGCCACGCCAAGGCCGACGGTGGATTGGACTGGGCGACGCTGGCCGCCGGGCAACAGACGCTGGTGTTCTATATGGGGCTGTCGCAGGCGGCGGAGATCCAGCGCCGGCTGATCGCGAACGGACTGCCGGCCGCTACGCCGGTGGCGCTGGTGGAAAACGGCACTTCCTGTCGCCAGCGGGTGATCGAAGGCGAGCTTGGCCAACTGGGCGCCTTGTCCCTGCAGGCCGCCAGCCCCAGCCTGATCATCGTCGGCAGCGTGGTCAGCCTGCGCAGCAAGCTTAATTGGTTCGCCAGCGAAGCCCCGCCCGCCGGCCTGGCGCAAATGGCGTGATACCGACGTAAAAAAAGCGGCCCAAGGCCGCTTTTTTTATTTGCGCCGGCGTTACGCCTGCGGCGGTACGAAACCGACGGCCTGATAAACCTTCGCTAGGGTTTCCTGCGCGCGTGCGCGAGCCTTGGCGGCGCCGTCGCGCATCACCTGCTGCAGGTAGGCTTCGTCGTTGCGGAAGCGGTGGTAACGCTCCTGCAGCTCAGCCAGCATGCCGGAGACGGCTTCCGCCACCGCGCCTTTCAGGTGGCCGTACATTTGGCCTTCGAACTCGGCTTCCAGCTGCGCGATGCTCTTGCCGGTGACGCCGGCGAGGATGTCCAACAGGTTGGAGACGCCCGCCTTGTTGACCACGTCGTAACGCACGACAGGCGGCTCTTCCGAGTCGGTCATTGCGCGTTTGATCTTTTTGGTCACCGCTTTCGGATCTTCCAGCAGGCCGATCACGTTGTTGCGGTTATCGTCCGACTTGGACATCTTCTTGGTCGGTTCCTGCAGCGACATCACGCGTGCGCCGGATTTAGGAATAAACGGTTCCGGCACTTTGAACACGTCGCCGTACAGCGCGTTGAAACGCTGGCCCACGTCGCGGCTCAGTTCCAGGTGTTGTTTCTGGTCTTCGCCCACCGGCACCTGATTGGTTTGATACAGCAGGATGTCCGCCGCCATCAGCACCGGATAGCTGAACAGCCCGGCGTTGATGTTCTCCGCGTAGCGTGCGGATTTGTCTTTGAACTGCGTCATGCGGCTCAGTTCGCCGAAATAGGTGTAGCAGTTCAGCACCCAGCTCAGCTGCGTGTGCTCAGGCACATGCGACTGCACGAAGATGGTGCTTTTTTCCGGATCGATACCGCAGGCCAGATACAGCGCCAGCGTATCCAGCGTGGCTTTGCGCAGCTTTTCGGCGTCTTGGCGCACGGTGATGGCATGCAGATCGACGATGCAGTAGATGCAGTCGTAGTCGTCCTGCATCTGCACCCACTGACGCAGCGCACCCATGTAGTTGCCGATGGTCAGTTCGCCGGACGGCTGCGCGCCGCTAAATACGATGGGCTTACTCATGTTTAAATTTCCTGATTCTCTAAAGATGACAGCCCAAGAGCGGGCAACAAATCGGCGAAGCGCTCCAACACCCGATCGGGGTGGCTCAGGGCGATCGATTCGCCGTAGTTATAACCGTAGGTAAAACCGACGCTCGGGCAACCGGCGCCCTGGGCGGCTTGAATATCGTTGCGCGAATCGCCGACGAACAGCAGTTCATGCGCTCGCAACCCAAGCTTGCCGAGCACCAGATACAACGGCGCCGGGTGAGGTTTCTTTTCCGTCACGTCGTCGCCGCCAATCACCAGCGAAAAATACTCGCCAATGCCCAGCGATGCCAGCAGCGGCGCCACGAACGGCGTCGGCTTGTTGGTCACCAATGCCATCGGGTAACCGTGCGCGGCCAGGCGGGCCAGCGTCTCTTGCACCTGCGGGAACAGGCGGCTGCCGCTGTCGACGGTCTGCGCGTAGAAATGATCGAAGCGCTCACGCAGCCGGCTGCACTGCTCCGGCGTGTCTTCCGCTTCCGCCCAGCGCAGCGCGCGCTGCACCAGCACGTCGGCGCCATTGCCGATCCAGGTGCCAACTCGCTCTTCACCCGCTTGCGGCAGCCCCCTCTCTTCCAGCGCCATATCGATGGCGGCCGCGAGGCCCGGCGCGCTGTCGACCAGCGTACCGTCAAGATCGAAGGCCAGTGCGCGGATCGCGCCGAAATCAGCCATGGGAAACCTTCGCCAGCTCGCTGCGCATTTCGTCGATCACCTTGCGGTAGTCCGGCTGGCCAAAGATGGCGGAACCGGCGACGAACATATCGGCGCCCGCGGCGGCGATTTCGGCGATGTTGTCCACCTTCACCCCGCCGTCGACTTCGAGACGGATATCGCGGCCGCTGTCGTCGATCAACTTGCGCACCTGGCGCAGCTTGTCGAGCGTGCCGTGGATGAACGACTGGCCGCCGAAGCCCGGGTTGACCGACATCAGCAGGATCACGTCGATTTTATCCATCACGTAATCAAGATAGCTCAGCGGGGTCGCCGGGTTGAACACCAGGCCGGCCTTACAGCCGTGCTCTTTGATCAGCTGAATAGTGCGATCGACATGTTCGGAGGCTTCAGGGTGGAAAGAGATATAAGACGCGCCGGCCTTGGCGAAGTCAGGCACGATGCGGTCCACCGGCTTGACCATCAGATGCACGTCAATCGGCGCGGTAATGCCGTAGTTGCGCAGCGCTTCGCACACCATCGGACCGATGGTCAGATTGGGCACGTAGTGGTTGTCCATGACGTCGAAGTGCACCACGTCGCCGCCTGCGGCCAGCACGTTAGCGGTATCTTCACCTAACCGGGCAAAATCTGCCGACAGAATGGACGGGGCAATCAAAAACTTTTTCATCCGCTTCTCCAAACGTAGGGTCGAGTTGTTATGCGCCGGGGTGCACCCCGGCTTAGCGATACAGCGCCAAAAGCTCGTTCACTTTGCTGCGGCCGAGAATATTGCGGCTGATCGTGCGACGCGCTTTCACCACATACAGCGCAGCATGCTGGTACCAGTCGCGCGTCAGCTCGGTATCGTGATTGGAAATCAATACCGGCACCCGGCTCTCTACCGAGAGCTGATGCGCCAGATGCGCCAGGCTCTGCTGATCGGCGATGCTGAAGCTGTTGGTGTGGTAAGCGGTGAAATTCGCCGTCGCCGACAGCGGCGCATAAGGCGGATCGCAATACACCACGGCGCCGGCTGCAGCCTTCGCCATGGTATCGCGGTAATGCTCACAGACAAAAGTGGCATTGCGCGATTTTTCAGCAAACCAGTAGAGCTCTTCTTCCGGGAAGTACGGTTTCTTGTACCGGCCAAACGGCACATTGAACTCGCCGCGCAGGTTATAGCGGCACAGGCCGTTATAGCAGTGACGGTTCAGGTACAGGAACAGCAGCGCCCGGCGGTAAGGCTCGGTGCTAGTATTGAACTCTTCTCGCAGCAGGTAAAACTGATCCGAGTTATTGAATTCATCGGCGAAAAGCGTGCGGGCATCACGCACGAAGTCATCCGTGCGCAGCTTAACGATGTTATACAGGTTGATAAGATCGCTATTGATGTCGGCGAGAATGTAGGCGTCGTAATCCGTATTCAGAAAGACGGATCCCGCACCCACGAAGGGCTCGATTAAGCAGTCTCCCGCCGGCAGATGGCGACGAATCTCATCTACCAGCGGGTATTTTCCACCAGCCCATTTTAAAAAAGCGCGGTTTTTCTTCATGCCGTCAATTAGCTACTTATACAATTCAGAGCGGCGGATTGTACTCTGTTTCAGACAGCACATCAGCGCACAAATTTAAATGATTTATTTTTTAAGATCTTGCTGCACTTGGTGTACAGGTCGAACCCATGGTTTTTTCGCCTGCACATCGGCCGGCAACGAAGCAATGGCGCGCTTCGCTTCAGCAGAAGACGCATAGTTGCCGCTCACCAGCACGTACCACGGCTTGCCGTCGCGCTTGGTGGCATACACCAGGTAATTCTGCAGCTTCTGCTGTTTGGCGTAGGCGTTCAGCGTATCGGAACGCGAAGCGCTGCTCAGTTGCAAGGTATAGTGGCTGCCCGGCGCAGACTGCACAGAACTGCCGCTGCTGGCGACCGCTCCCGCTTTCGCGGTGGAAGACGGTTTGGCCGGCGGCGTATACACCGTAGTCGGTGATTTATGCTGCGTTGCGGTCGGTTTGGCGGCGGCGGTTTTCGCCGGCGTTTTATGCTGTTGCGGGGCAGTGCCCTGCACAGGACGCGTCGCTTCGCGCGCTGCGGCGCCGCTCATCACCGTCGCCGGTGCGGTCGGCAACGTCGACGCTGCGCCGGTCATGCCCTGCGTAGCGGCGTCAACCTGCCCCTGCTGCTGCGACAACGCATCCGCCATGTTGCCCGGCAAATCGACGCGCTGCTGCGCACCGCCTTGCTGAGGCTGCGTTTGCGCTTCGGTCGGCGTGCCGGAGATCGGCGGAACGCTGACGTTCTGCGGTTGCTGCGGCTGAGTCGCGCTCACGCCGTTATTATCGTGGGTATCCGTCGTGCCGCCCGGCACGCCGTTATTGGCGGTGGTCAGCGACGAAGAACCGGACAGATTGATATCGCGGGCCGCGCCGTTTTGCGCGCCGCTCTCCTGCGCCGCTTCATGTTTGGTCGGCGCCTTCAGGGCTGAACCGATGCCGATAATCAGCAGCAGCAGCACCAAAATGCCGATGCCAATCATCAAATGCTGGCGCGAAACGGCGAAGCGCGGCGCGGCGGCCGGCTTGCGCGAACGCGTAGGACGACGATCGCTGCTATCAGGTCTGAGATCGTCTTCCGGTTTAAACTCGTCCATCTGAAACCCTCCAACTAGAGGCAAAAGCCCACCACCGTAGACCTACCGTGGCACGGGCGGATTAACCCGATGATGGCAAAGCGACACCCGTCGTGCTCTGCTCACTGTATTAATATAGATGCTAATGGCGGCTAAGCCACTGTTACTTAGTCCGATTTAATTACGCTTCCGCTCAGGCAAGCAGGCGGCGATCGACGCCAGCACCAGCTCATGCCCTACGCCGCCGCGCACTTCCGCCGCACCGATCGCGGTCGGCAACACCAAACGCAGTTCCCCCGCCAGCACTTTCTTGTCGCGCAACATGTGCGGCAAGTAGGATTCCGGCGTCATTTCCTGCGGCCCGCAGACCGGCAAGCCGGCGCGCAGCAGCAGCGCTTTGATGCGCTCGATGTCTTCAACGGAGAACTGGCCGAGACGGTGCGCGGTTTCCGCCGCCATCACCATGCCCGCAGCCACCGCCTCACCGTGCAGCCACACGCCGTAGCCCATCTCGGCTTCGATAGCATGGCCGTAAGTATGGCCCAGATTCAACAGGGCGCGCAGACCGCTTTCGCGTTCGTCTGCGGCCACCACCTCGGCCTTCAGCTCGCAGCAGCGGCGAATACAGTAGGCCAACGCCTGCATATCCAACGCCATCAGCGCATCGATGTTATGTTCCAACCAGACGAAAAACTCGCGATCGAGGATGATCCCGTATTTGATGACTTCGGCCAGGCCGGAAGAGAGTTCACGCGTCGGCAGCGTTTTCAGGCAATCCAGATCAACCACCACCGAAGCGGGTTGATAGAAAGCGCCGATCATGTTTTTGCCGAGCGGGTGGTTGACGGCGGTCTTGCCGCCCACGGAGGAGTCCACCTGCGACAGCAGCGTGGTGGGAACCTGAATGAAGCGCACGCCGCGTTGGTAGCACGCGGCGGCGAAGCCGGTCAGATCGCCGACAACGCCGCCACCGAGCGCGATCAGCGTGGTATCGCGCCCGTGCGGTTTTTCGAGCAGCGCCGAAAACACCTGCTCCAACACCGCCAGAGATTTGTACTGCTCACCATCGGGAAGAATCACCTGATCCACCACGACGCCGCTCTGCTCCAGCACCTGCCGGACACGTTCCAGATAGAGCGGCGCCAGGGTCTGGTTGGTGACCAACATCGCTTGTTCACCCGCCTTTAACGGCATAAAAGAAGCCGGATCGTCAAACAATCCGGCGGCGATGGTAATCGGGTAGCTGCGCTCCCCAAGCGTTACAGTAATTCTCTCCATGTCGCGCTTAGTTCTCTGTATGGTACGGCGGTGGTTGATCCCCGCAACGGCGGGGAACACAAATCAGTTTTCCGCATTAGCCGACGGCGAACGCGAAAATCGGCAATCAGTTGCTTTCCAGCATGTTGATGATCTGGTTGGCAACCACTTTAGCGCTCTGATCGTCGGTGCGAATGGTGACATCGGCAATCTCTTCATACAACGGATTGCGTTCTTTCGCCAAAGCTTCCAGCACTTCACGCGGCGGAGAATCAACCTGCAGCAGCGGGCGTTTTTTATCACGCTGGGTACGAGCCAACTGCTTTTCGATCGTGGTTTCGAGATAAACCACCACGCCGCGCGCGGACAGACGGTTGCGCGTTTCGCGCGACTTCACCGAACCGCCGCCGGTCGCCAACACAATCCCTTGTTTTTCCGTCAGTTCATTAATGACTTTTTCTTCACGATCGCGGAAACCTTCTTCCCCTTCCACGTCGAATACCCAGCCCACGTCAGCTCCGGTACGTCGCTCAATTTCTTGATCGGAGTCGAAGAACTCCATATTGAGTTGCTGAGCTAACTGACGGCCAATAGTGCTTTTGCCGGCACCCATAGGCCCAACCAGAAAGATATTGCGTTTCTCTGCCATGTTTTTCGGTATTACTAAGACAATTCGTTAATGTTAACCCGCCCCGCCAATCAAATCAGCGGCGGGACCTAAACTGAAACCTCATGAGCGATAGTGCGAGATCAGACGAAAAATTATCTCAACACTCTTGGTAGTTTGGCAACCGAATAAATCGCAATCCACGCCGCGGGAGGGAAACCATATGTTTTTAACGGCGTCTTGGCGCTAACAAAAAACCTCGGTGCTCAATTCGGTAACCCTTGTAAGCTAAATCGGCCGCAGCGTCAAACGCAGATCCCCCCAAGGGGATAAAAAAGTGTATCTGCTCATCAACTTTAGGCGATTTGCCGCCCGGCCGACAGGCCGCCGCTTATCCCTTAATCAGGGTCGGCGTAATAAAGATCACCAGCTCGCGTTTTTTCTGTTGTGCGCCGCTCTGCCGGAACAAGCCTCCCAGCAGCGGCGCATCCCCCAATCCCGGCACCTTGTCCGCCGTCTTGCCGCGATGCCGTTGAAAAATGCCGCCGAGCACCAGGGTTTCGCCGTTTTTCACCGTGATCTGCGTCTTAATCTCCTGTTTATCGATGGTCAACGCCTCTCCGGCCCCTCGGCTGATGGCGCGCCCCGGCATATTTTGGCTGATCTGCAGCGTCAGCGTGATGCGCCCGTCCGGCAACACCTTCGGCGTCACCTCCATGCCCAGCACCGCCTCTTTAAACTCGATGGCGGTCGCACCGCTGGCGCCGCTGGACACTTCATAAGGGATCTCCGTCCCTTGCTTGATGCTGGCGGTTTGCAGATGCGCCGTCAGGAGACGCGGGCTGGCGATGATCTCCACCTGATTTTCCTGCTCCAGCGCCGTGAGTTCCAGGCTCAACAAACGCCCGCTGATGCGCGCCAGATGGAAACCGGCGTTCACCACGCTGCGCTCCAACGGCAGGTTAACGCCGATATTGCCCGGCCGCAGCGGCCGCGCCGGCCTGTCGTCGGGCGCCAATCCCCAACGCACGCCGAGCTCACGCAGGCTTTCGCTGTTGATGGTCACGATATGCGCCGCCAGTTGCACCTGTGCCAGCGGCGCATCCATTTCCGTTATCCGCTTTTTCAACTGCGCCACAATCGGCGCGGTGTCGCGGAGCAGCAGCGTATTGGTGCGTTTATCCGCCAACACGCTGCCACGCTCGCTGAGCAAGGCGCCACGTTGGGCGTTGAGGCTTTCGGCAATTTCCGCCGCATCGCCGTTTTGCACGGTCATCGTCAGGCTGTGCAAGGGTTGCCGCTGCGCCAGCGCCTCTTGCTGCTGTCTTTTTTCCCGCGCATCCGGCTCCGGGGAGATCAGCATCACGTTACCCTCCCGCGTCATCGTCAGTTTGCCCATACGCAGGGTCAGCGCCAGCGCCTGTGGCCAGGGCACATCCTCCAGCCGCAGCGTCAGGTTGCCGCTCACGCCCGGCGCGGCGATCAGGTTCATCTGCCGATAATCCGCCAAGGCCTGCAGGATGACCGTGACCGGCGCATCCTGAAACTCCAATGAGATTATCTGTTTATCCTGAGCCTGCGCGGCGCCGAGCGCCAAACACCCTAGCGCCAAGCCCAGTCCAGCGCGTCCTTTCATGATTTGTCATCCTTGTCGTCGATCATCAGCGATATGTCGTCGCGGCTCGCCGGGCACTCCGGTTCGGCCGTCAGCGCCTTCAACGTCAGGCTGCGCGCCTGCACCTGCGTCACCTGCCAGCGCTCGGCAAGCACCCGTTGTTGCGGCCGCAGGCGCAACCATTGCCCCGCCGGCGTCACCACCCAGCCATAGCGCTGCGTCGGTTGCCCGATGACGCCTTTCAGTCGCCAGCCCGCCGGGGATGTCTCAGTCTGGGCGCAAGCAGGCATCGGAGGCGGCGCAAACGGGTCGCGCGGTTCAGCGCATAAGGCCCACGGCCATAGCAGCCACCACCAACGGCCGGATCTTTTACTCATCGGCCAGCTCCTCGGCGGCATCCTGTAAAACCAACCGCGCCGTCATGCCCTGCGGCGGCGTCTCCACGCTCAATTGTTCGAGACGCAAATCGGCGGGCAGCGCCTCCAGCAGCGCCAACAAACCGGGGTAGTCAATGCGCAAGCTCAGCGTCTGCCGCGGCGGTTTTTCCTGTCGCTGCCAGCGCAATAAGGCGCCCCCCGCACGTTGCAGCCCGTTCGTCAGATCGCCGGTGGCGGCCGGAGCGAGCGGCGTCGGCGGTATCAGGGCGACCGGCGCCTCGTCCAGTTGGCGCTGTGCCACGGCGATCTGTTGCAGCAGGCGCTGTTGCCGCTCTGTCGCACTTTCCCGCTGACGCCATTCGTCTTGCAGCATCCAGCCCCCGCCCAACAACGCCAACGTGCCGATGCCCAGCCATTGCGCGGCCAGCAATCGCCGGCCCGACAGGCCCAGCAAGAAGCGCAGCCCGGATGGCAAACGGTTATCCATCACGCCCCCATTGCGCCACCAGATGAAAGGCGTACAGGCCGTCGTCGCGTTGCGCCACCTCCGCCAAACGCAGCCGCGGTAACGCGGGCATCCCCGCCAGCCGCCGTTCGAACTGCGAAATGGCGGCAGGAGAACGGCTCAATCCACGCAGCCGCAGGCCGTTCGCCGCATCGCTGTCCAACGCCGTGAGCCACAGCGGTGGGGGGAGGCAGGAGGAGAGTTGCTGCAGCAGTTGCAAATAACGCCGGTTATGTTGGGCATTGCGCGCCTGCCGTTCAGCGAGGGCGCTGTATCGCGCCCGTTGCGCCCGCTCTTGCTGCTGCTGACGGACGAGCAGCGTCACTGCCGCCAGCTCTTCTTCCAACAGCGCCAGCCGCTCCTGGCGCTGCGCCTGTTGATGACGCAGTTGGCCGGCGACGAGGCCCCCTGCCAGCAACAACACCGTTATCTGCAACAGCAACACGCCCAGCCAGAAGCAGCCGCGCCGCCGATCGCGACGTTGCCGCCAGGGCAAAAAGTTGACCTGGTACATCAGCGGTCCTCCTCGCGCAGCGCCAGACCGCCGGCCAACGCGAACGCTGAGGGATGCACGGGCAACGGCGGACGCAGCTGCGTGAAGGCGCTGAGCGGCGACCAGGAAAGGCAGCCGACGGGCAAGGCTCCTGCCAGCACGCTGCCGGCATAGACCGGTCGATCATCGTCCGCCGGCATCTGGGCTTGCAGCGCCCGCAGCGCCTGAGCGTCATCGTCGCCCGGCGTCAGCCCGAACGCGAACGCGCCGTCGGCTGGCGCCACCCACAGCCATTCTCGCTCGAGACGATGCATCAGCCCCGCGGTGTGCGGCACGCCCGCCGCCGTCGCCATCATCCGCAGCGCGCAGGGCGTAATATCGACCGCTTGCGGATGCAGGCCCGCCTGGCGCAGACAGTGCAGCCACTGCTGTAGCTCCTGCCGCCGCGCGGCGGTCAACAGCAGCGCCGCCCCCTCCACCGGCGCAGCGCGATAGTCGAGCGCCAGCGTCTGGCCGTCGAGTGGGAACTGCTTTACGCCGTGGCCAACGATATAGTCGCTGCGTTCCGGCTCGCGCAGACGCGCGTCCGGCTGCGCCATGCACTGTTGCAACACCCGCTGCGCCGGCAGGGCAATGCGTAAGGAAATATGTCGCGGCAGTTGGACGCGCCATTGCCGCAGCGCCCGGATCAGGGCTTCGGAAGGTGCCAGGCAGCCGTCGCGTAAAACCGCCTGCGGCAGCGTCTGTTGCCACCAGTGACGCAGTTGCCAGCCGTTGCGGCGGCGTTGGACCGCCAGCGCCCGCACGCAGTCGATTTGTATATCCAGCCCCACCTGCCATGCTTGAGGGAACATGTTTCACAAGCCTCCATAACATCCGATGATAAAAGAACATATCCATGTCGCAGGCTTGCCTTTATACTACCGCGCGGTTGTTTATAAACTGCCCAAATGACTTAGAAATGGGAAATCTCAGGTGAAGTTCGTAAAGTATTTACTAATCCTTGCAGTATGTTGCATCGTGCTGGGAGCAGCCTCGATTTTCGGCTTGTACAAATATGTCGAGCCGCAGCTGCCCGACGTCGCAACGCTGAAAGACGTGCGGCTGCAGATACCGATGCAGGTTTACAGCGCCGATGGCGAACTGATCGCCCAGTACGGCGAGAAGCGCCGCATTCCGCTGAAGTTGGATCAAATTCCGCCGGTGATGGTGCACGCATTTATCGCCACCGAAGACAGCCGCTTCTATGATCACCACGGTGTCGATCCGGTCGGCATCTTCCGCGCGGCCTCCATCGCGTTGGTCTCCGGCCACGCTTCCCAGGGGGCCAGCACCATTACCCAACAGCTGGCGCGTAACTTCTTCTTAAGCCCGGAACGCACCCTGATGCGTAAAATCAAGGAAGCCTTCCTGGCGGTACGCATCGAGCAGATGCTGACCAAAGATGAAATCCTTGAGCTGTATCTGAACAAGATCTACCTGGGTTACCGCGCATACGGCGTGGGCGCCGCCGCGCAGGTCTATTTCGGCAAGGACGTCAGCCAGCTCACCCTGAGCGAGATGGCGACCATCGCCGGCCTGCCGAAAGCGCCGTCCACCTTCAACCCGCTCTATTCGCACGATCGCGCCGTTGCCCGTCGCAACGTAGTGCTGTCGCGCATGCTGGACGAACACTACATCACGCAGGCGCAGTACGATCAGGCGCGTTCTGAAGATTTGGTCGCCAACTACCATGCGCCGGAAATCAGCTTCTCCGCCCCGTATCTCTCCGAGATGGTGCGTCAGGAGATGATCAAGCGCTACGGTGAAAACGCCTATACCGACGGTTATAAGGTTTACACCACCGTGACCAAACGGCTGCAGCTGGCGGCGCAGGAATCGGTGCGCAATAACGTGTTGGCCTATGACATGCGCCACGGCTATCGCGGCCCGTCAAACGTGCTGTGGAAAGTCGGCGAAGCGGCCTGGGATCGCAAACAGATTGTCGACTCGCTGAAAAACCTGCCGAACTACGGCCCGCTGGCGCCGGCGGTCATCACCGCCGCCAACCCGCAGGAAGCGACGGCGATGCTGGCCGACGGCAGCAGCATTGCCCTGCCGATGGCCACCATGCGCTGGGCGCGCCCATACCGTTCAGACACTCAGCAAGGCCCAACGCCGAAACGCGTCACCGACGTGGTGCAGCCAGGCCAGCAGGTCTGGGTGCGTAAAGTGAACGAGGCCTGGTGGCTGTCGCAGGTGCCGGACGTCAACTCGGCGCTGGTTTCCATCAACCCGAACGACGGCGCGGTGAAAGCGCTGGTCGGCGGCTTCGATTTCAACCAGAGCAAGTTCAACCGCGTCACGCAGGCCCTGCGTCAGGTGGGCTCGAACATCAAACCGTTCCTGTATACCGCCGCGATGGATAAAGGCCTGACGCTGGCCACCATCCTGAACGACTTGCCGATCACCCGTTGGGATGCCGGCGCCGGCACCGACTGGCGGCCGAAGAACTCGCCGCCGACCTACGATGGCCCGATTCGTCTGCGTCAAGGGCTGGGGCAGTCGAAGAACGTGGTGATGGTGCGCGCGATGCGTGCGATGGGCGTCGACTACGCGGCGGAATATCTGCAGCGCTTCGGCTTCCCGGCACAGAACATCGTGCATACCGAATCGCTGGCGCTGGGCTCCGCTTCCTTCACCCCGATGCAGCTGGTGCGCGGTTACGCGGTGCTGGCGAACGGCGGTTATCTGGTCGATCCGTACTTCATCACCAAAATTGAAGACGACAACGGCAATACGGTGTTCGAAGCCAAACCTAAAGTGGTTTGCAGCAGCTGCAACCTGCCGGTGATCTACGGTGAGACTCACCGTTCGGCCGTGCTGTCCGATGACAACATCGAAAACGTCGCCACCTCGCAGGAAGGCAGCAACAGCACGGTGCCGATGCCGCAGCTGGAGCAGGTAACCCCGGCTCAGGTGCAGCAGGACGGCGACCAACAGTATGCGCCGCACGTGATCAGCACGCCGCTGGCCTTCCTGATCCACGACGCGCTGAACAGCAACATCTTCGGTGAACCGGGTTGGATGGGCACCGCCTGGCGCGCCGGGCGCGATCTGAAACGTCATGATATCGGCGGCAAAACCGGTACCACCAACAGTTCCAAAGACGCCTGGTTCTCCGGCTATGGCCCGGATACCGTGACGTCGGTGTGGATCGGCTTCGACGATCACCGCCGCGATCTGGGCCGTTCGACGGTGTCCGGCGCCATCCCGGATCAGATTTCCGGCGGCGAAGGCGGTGCCAAGAGCGCCCAGCCGGCGTGGGACGACTTCATGAAGATCGCGCTGGAAGGCATTCCGGAGCAGAAAGTCACGCCGCCGCCGGGCATCATCAGCGTCACCATCGACAAGAGCAGCGGCAAGCTCTCTGGCGGTGGCGGCGGCAGCCGTTCCGAGTACTTTATCGAAGGAACGCAGCCGACGGACTACCCATCGCGCGATACCGGCACCACGCTGACCGATCCGGGCGGCGAAAGCCACGAGCTGTTCTGATCGAAAAGGGCCAGAGAAATCTGGCCCTTTTTTTATGCGGCGCGAAGCGTCTCAGCGCGAAGCGCGCAGAAACGCCTCGGAGAGGAACAGCGCGCTGACGTTGCGCGCCTCACGGAAATCCGGTTCCGCCAGCAGCGCCATCATGTTGGCGATCGGCCAGCGCACCTGCGGCAGGGGTTCCGGTTCGTCCCCTTCCAGGCTCTGCGGGTAGAGATCGTGCGCCAGCACGATATTCATTTTGCTGGAAAAGTAGGATGGCGCCATCGTCAGCTTGCTGAGGAAATCAAAGCGTCTGGCGCCGAATCCCACCTCTTCCATCAGCTCGCGGTTGGCCGCCTCCAGCACCCCCTCGCCGGGATCGATCAACCCTTTCGGGAAGCCCAGCTCATAGGATTCAGTGCCCACCGCATATTCGCGGATCAGCAACAGGTCATCGCCAATCACCGGCACAATCATCACCGCTTCGCGATCCGAAGGCCGCATGCGCTCATACACCCGCCGCACACCGTTGCTGAATTCCAAATCGACCGACTCGACGTTGAACAAACGCGAACGCGCGACCGTTTCCACTTTCAGAATTTTAGGTTTTTGCAGGTGTTTATCCATGATTGCCTCAAAGAGGTTGCCCAGGCGCGGACAGGGCAACCGAAAAAATGATTGGCGTAACGCACGGCTCGTTGGCGCTCAAACGCTGACCAAATTCGATCTTGATCACATTGTGCGTTAAGGGCAAGCTCGGCCGCAACGCGCATGAACAGTAATTTACTTTCTTTTAACAAGCGTCGCCAGCCGCGGGCGATTTTCTGCACTGATTCAGCAAACAGCGCGCATGAAAATAGGATAATACCGATATCGACGGCAGGGGCCGGTTGCTAGTATCACGCAGGCAAGAATCAGTGATAAAATGACCTTGCTTCATGAAGGAATGAGATCCAAAGCGAAAATCTGTTTGTTCCCTCATTAGTTCTGGGTGCCTCCTGGCGGTTTACTCCGTATAATATTCAGCTTTTCATCAGGTTGGCGAAATTCACGGGTGTGAGATGGGGATTGCATGAGCACAATAGTGTTGATATTGGCCTTAGTGCTTGTCTGCCTGATTGCCGCCGGCCTGTACCTGTGGTTCAAGTCCCGCCACCCGACGGCGCTGGCGCGCACGCTGCCGTTTATCAAACCCGCCCACCGCAAGCTGACCGACGAAGAACGCGCGGCGGTCGAGTTCTACCTCAATCAACAAAACAAGCTGAGCAACAAACTGTTGCCCGGCGGCGGCGCTACGCTGCCCGCAGCCAAACTGGCGCTCACCCCGCAAAGCGATAACGTTTATCCCGTGACGCACGCCATCACCCGTTACGGGCTGGCCAGCGACGATCCCAATAAATGGCGCTATTACCTCGACGCTGAAGAGGTACATCTGCCCCCGTTTTGGGAACCCTATATCACCGCCGACAACCATGTGGAAGTGATCAAAACCCAGACGCTGCCGCTGGTGATTTCGCTCAATGGGCACTCGCTGAAAGATCATATCCACGACCGGCCGCAGCCGCCGGTCGTGACCGCCGCGCCGACCAAAAACGCCTCCATCCGCAAGGAAGAGAGCGAGCATGTCGAGCTGGTGAACATTCGCAAGGAAACGCCGGAAGAGCATGCGCTGAACCGGCCGAACGGCATCCGTGAAGCCGTCATCATCTCCGCCGCGCTGCTGCTGCTGTTCTTCAGCCTGATCAGCCCGGTGCTGGTGATCCCCTGGATGATTTTCGTGGCGGTGCTGATGATCGCCTGGGGAGGGTGGAACCTGTTCCGCCGCCCGGCGTCGCGCGAGTTGAAAGAGATCCACTGCCTGCGCGGCACGCCAAAGCGCTGGGGCCTGTTCGGCGAATCCGGCCAGGGGCAGATCAGCAATATTTCGCTCGGCATTATCGATCTGATCTATCCGCCGCACTGGCAACCGTACCTGACGCAGGATCTGGGCAAAACCACCGATGTGGACGTCTATCTCAACCGTCAGGTGGTGCGGCAGGGGCGCTTCCTGTCGCTGCATGACGAAGTGAAGAATTTCCCACTGCAGCAGTGGGGCCGCAATGCGGTGCTGGTCGCCAGCTCGGCGCTGGTTCTGCTGCTGCTGCTGATCTATATCCCGCTCAACCTGCCGTTGACCCTCAGCATGGCCTGGCTGCAAGGCGCGCAAAAGGTGGAAGTGACCAGCGTACAGGCGCTAGAGGCCACGCCGCTGCGCATCGGCGACACGCTGAAAGTGCGCGGCAGCGGCATGTGCTATGTCCCGCCGCCGGCCAACGGCGGCGGCGCCGTCAATTTTGCGCCGTTCGACTGCTCCGGCATCTATTGGAACACCGCCGCCCCGCTGCCTCAGCCGGAATCGGAAGTCATAGACAAAGCGACAGCCCTGCTGGCGACGGTCAGCGGTCAGCTGCATCCGAGCGGCGCCGATCAGAAGGTCAACCCGCAGCTGGCCAGCGCCATCGAGAAATCCGGCATGATCCTGCTGGACGATTTCTCCGATATCGTGCTGAAAACGCAGGATCTGTGCCAGACGGAAAACGACTGCGTACGGCTGAAAAACGCGCTGGTTAACCTGGGCAACGCGAAAAACTGGAGCAGCCTGGTGAAACGCGCCAAATCCGGCGCGCTGCAAGGCGTCAACGTCCTGCTTCGTCCGGTCAGCGCCGAATCGCTGGAAAGCCTGACCAAAGTGGCCACCTCGTCGTTCATCTTCAATGAGACGCGACTGGCCGCCGCTGCGCTTAACAGCCCGCCGCCAGGCGGTTTCCTGATCCGCAGCGACGAAGGCCGCCAGTGGGTCAGTCACCCCCAGCCGCAGACGCCGCAAAGCGAATACAACGCGCTCGACCAGTGGAATGAGCTGCAGCGCCAGTCCAACCTGCTGCTGCATACCCCATTCCAGGCGCAGGGCGTGATCACCAGCCTCAGCGTTGACGCCAATGGCACCCGCCACGTGGCGTTGCACAGCGAACCGGACATGATCACCCTGTGGCGCTATCTCGGCACCAGCCTGCTGTTGCTGGCCGTAGTGGTCAGCCTGGGTTATAACGCCTGGCGGCTGGTGCAGCGTCGGCGCATCAATCAGCACCGCGTCGCCGATATCCAGCGTTACTACGACAGCTGCTTCAATCCGCAGCTCAATCCGATGTCGATGCGGCCGATGGCCTGAACCTGACGCCGGGGGCTTCGGCCCTGTCATCCGCTTATGCTACGCTAACGCTATTATTCTCATCTGCGGACTGCCCGTCGGTCCGCCCGTGGAGTTTTTATGGTTCCCGAGTTTGATTGGCCGCAGATCGATACCGTGCTGCTGGACATGGACGGCACATTGCTGGATCTGGAGTTCGACAGCCACTTTTGGCTCAGCCTGGTGCCGCAGGCGCTGAGCGAAAGGCGCGCCATTCCGTTCGACGAAGCCCGCCACATCATCGAGCGGGAATATCAGGCGGTGCAGCACACCATGAACTGGTATTGCTTCGATTACTGGAGCGAGCGGCTGGATCTGGACATTTACCGCATGACCAGCGAAGTGGGCAGCCGCGCCCGGCTGCGCGAAGACACCGAGCCTTTTTTACGGGCGCTGCGCGACGCCGGCCTGCAAACCATTTTGCTGACCAACGCCCATCCGCACAGCCTGGCGGTGAAAATCGAGCATACCGGCCTCGATCGGCACCTTGATTTATTGTTTTCCACCCACACATTTGGTTATCCGAAAGAAGATCAGCGTCTGTGGCAGGCAGTGCAACAGCACACCGGATTCAACCCGCAGCGCACGCTGTTTGTCGACGACGGCGAGCCGATCCTCGACGCGGCGCGCACTTTCGGCATTCGTTACTGCCTGGGCGTGCAAAACCCGGACTCCAGCACGGCGGAGAAAAGCTTCCAGCGCCATCCGTCGATGCGCGACTACCGCCTGCTGATACCGGCGCTGGCCAAGGGGGAAGCATGAAGGAAAAAGCGACGCGCGACGACGCGGTCCGACTGGATAAGTGGCTGTGGGCCGCACGCTTCTACAAGACCCGCGCGCTGGCGCGCGAAATGATCGACGGCGGCAAGGTGCATTACAACGGCCAGCGCGGCAAGCCGAGCAAGATTGTCGAGCTCAACGCCGAGCTCAAACTGCGGCAGGGCAACGAAGAACGTACGGTGATCGTGCTGGCGCTGACCAGCCAACGCCGCGGCGCCAACGAGGCGCAGCAAATGTATCAGGAAACCGAAGCCAGCATCGCCAACCGCGAAAAAATGGCGCTGGCGCGCAAGATGAACGCGTTGACCATGCCGCATCCGGACCGACGTCCGGACAAAAAGGAGCGGCGCGACCTGATGAAATTTAAATTTGGTGAGCAGGAATAACCCCTCACCGCAATGAGAGAAGATTATGTCCAACCATGACCAATTGCACCGTTACCTGTTTGAAAACTACGCGGTGCGCGGCGAGCTGGTTACCGTCAGCGAAACCTATCAGCAGATCCTGAACAACCACGACTACCCGGCGCCGGTGCAAAAACTGCTGGGCGAGCTGCTGGTCGCCACCAGTCTGCTGACCGCAACCCTGAAGTTCGACGGCGACATCACCGTTCAGCTGCAAGGCGACGGCCCGCTGAAGCTGGCGGTGATCAACGGCAACAACCGCCAGGAGATGCGCGGCGTTGCGCGCACCCAGGCGCCTATCGCCGACGACAGCACCCTGCATCAGATGATCGGCAACGGCGTCATGGTCATCACCATTTCCCCAACGGAAGGCGAGCGCTATCAGGGCGTGGTCGGTCTGGAAGGGGAAACTCTGGCCGAATGTCTTGAAGCCTACTTCCGCCAGTCTGAACAGTTGCCGACCCGCCTGTTCATCCGCACCGGCGAAGTGGAAGGCAATGCCGCGGCGGCCGGCATGCTGCTGCAGGTGCTGCCGGCGCAGGACGGCAACCTCGATGATTTCGATCACCTGGTGCAACTGACCAACACGGTCAAAAGCGAAGAGCTGTTCGGCCTGCCGGCCAACGAGGTGCTGTACCGTCTGTATCATCAGGAAGAAGTCACCCTGTATGAACCGCAGGACGTGCAATTCCGTTGTACCTGTTCACGCCAGCGTTGCGCCGACGCGCTGCTGACGCTGCCGACCGACGAAGTGGCGGACATGCTGGAGCAGGACGGCAATATCGACATGCACTGCGACTACTGCGGCAGCCACTATGTCTTTGACCCGGTTGATGTTGCCGCGTTGTATGCGGGCAACGCCGGCGAAAGCGACCAGTTGCACTAAGTCACACCCTCTCGGCGGGCGCGCCCGGCGCCCGCCAAGCCCCGCCGTTTGCACGTTTGCTTTTTTCCGTGTGCTATCTCTCAGATCGTAACGAAATACCGCCTAAAACGTTAAATATTTGATACCCATCGCGGTTACGCACCGTTAGATCCCTACAATTGCCGCCAGAAATTCTGTGACCAAGGAGTAGTAACATGCGCGTTAAAGGTATAACCCCTCAGGATCTGGCCGCTTACGGCATTCACGACGTCAGCGAAATCGTTCACAACCCGAGCTATGAACTGCTGTTTAAGGAAGAAACAGACCCATCTCTGGAAGGTTTTGAGCGTGGGGTAGTCACCAAGCTGGGTGCCGTCTCCGTCGATACCGGCATCTTCACCGGCCGTTCTCCGAAAGACAAATACATCGTCCGCGACGACATCACCCGCGATACCGTGTGGTGGGCCGATCAGGGCAAAGGCAAAAACGACAACAAACCTCTCAGCCCGGAAGTCTGGGCCGATCTGAAACACCTGGTCACCGAGCAACTGTCCGGCAAGCGCCTGTTCGTGGTGGATACCTTCTGCGGCGCCAACGCCGACTCGCGCCTGAAAGTGCGTTTCATCACCGAGGTGGCCTGGCAGGCGCACTTCGTGAAAAACATGTTCATCCGCCCGAGCGACGAAGAGCTGGCAGACTTCGAACCGGACTTCGTGGTGATGAACGGCGCCAAATGCACTAACCCGAACTGGCAGCAGCAAGGCCTGAACTCGGAGAACTTCGTCGCCTTCAACCTGACCGAGCGCATGCAGCTGATCGGCGGCACCTGGTACGGCGGCGAAATGAAGAAAGGCATGTTCTCGATGATGAACTACCTGCTGCCGCTGAAAGGCATCGCCTCGATGCACTGCTCGGCCAACGTGGGCGAGAAAGGCGACGTGGCGGTGTTCTTCGGCCTGTCCGGCACCGGCAAGACCACCCTCTCCACCGATCCTAAGCGTCAGCTGATCGGCGATGACGAGCACGGCTGGGACGACGACGGCGTGTTCAACTTCGAAGGCGGTTGCTACGCCAAGACCATCAAGCTGTCTGAAGAAGCCGAGCCGGACATCTACCACGCCATCAAACGCGATGCGCTGCTGGAAAACGTCACCGTGTTGGCCGACGGCAGCATCGACTTCAACGACGGTTCGAAAACCGAGAATACCCGCGTTTCTTACCCGATCTACCATATCCAGAACATCGTCAAGCCGGTGTCCAAGGCGGGTCACGCCACCAAGGTGATCTTCCTGACCGCCGACGCCTTCGGCGTGCTGCCGCCGGTATCGCGCCTGACCGCCAACCAGACTCAGTACCACTTCCTGTCCGGCTTCACCGCCAAGCTGGCCGGCACCGAGCGCGGCGTAACCGAACCGACGCCAACCTTCTCCGCCTGCTTCGGCGCCGCGTTCCTGTCGCTGCACCCGACGCAGTACGCCGAAGTGCTGGTGAAACGCATGCAGGCCGCCGGCGCCCAGGCTTACCTGGTCAACACCGGCTGGAACGGCACCGGCAAACGCATCTCGATCAAAGATACGCGCGGCATCATCGACGCCATCCTGAGCGGTGAAATCGACAAGGCGGAAACCGTTACCCTGCCTATCTTCGATCTGGCGATGCCGACCGCGCTGCCTGGCGTGAACCCGGAGATCCTCGATCCACGCAACACCTACGCCAGCCTCGAGCAGTGGCAGGAAAAAGCGCAGGATCTGGCCGAGCGCTTCATCACCAACTTCGACAAATACACCGACACGCCTGCGGGTGCCGCGCTGGTCAGCGCCGGCCCGAAGCTGTAATTCGGTAGCGTTACCCCTTCAGCTAAGGCGCGGATCCCGCGCCTTTTTTTATTTCAATTGATTGCTTTTTAATCGGCAAGACTAGAAAATAAGTCAATGCAATCATTGATAGCAAAGGAGGTTTCAATGGCTACTATCACCGTCAGAAATCTGGACGACGAAATCAAAGAGCTGCTGCGTATCTCAGCGGCGAAAAACGGCCATTCCATGGAAGAGGAAGCGCGCATGATCCTGAAACAGGCGCTGGTGAAAAAGCCGCCGCGCTATGGATTGGGTACCTGGATGCATCAGCACTTCGCCGAATTCGGCGGCGTTGAGCTGGAGATCCCACCGCGTGACGCCGTGCCGCCACGCATCGTCACCTTTGATGATGAAGATGACAACGCATGATCATTATCGACACCAACGTCATTTCAGAAACGCTGCGTCCCAGCCCGTACTACAACGTCATTAACTGGTTAAATGAAAAGGACAATGACGAGCTCTATCTCAGCGCCATTGTCCTCGCCGAACTGTTCAGCGGCGTGGCCTGCATGCCCGACGACAAGCGCCAGCGGGATCTCAAGCTGAAATTGGCGGACGCCATTGAATTGAAGTTCGAGGGGCAGATATTGCCGTTTGATGGGCTGTGCGCGATGCAATACGCGGAATTGACGGCAAGGAATCGGCTGTTGGGTAAAGCGATGAGCGTGCCCGATACCCAAATCGCCGCCACCTGCCTGCATTACGGCGCCGCGCTGGCCACCCGCAATACCAAAGACTTCCTCCACTCCGGCATCGAATTAATCGATCCGTGGCAGGCGCCGACCGGCCGCCGGTTGCATGAGGATGCGGCGGAATACTACGTGATGAGCAGAAAGTCCTGACGGGGCCGCAGCGGCGCGGCCCACATCAGAGGTCAGGCGGTTTCCCTGGCCGTTTGATGGCCGTTGGTCGACTCTTTTTTCTCCATCGGCAACGGAATATAAGCGCGGATCAATAGCCCGCCGCGCTCGCTGGTGCCGATATCCAGTTCGCCATCATGCGCGTCGATAATACGCTGCACGATCGCCAGCCCCAGGCCTGTGCCGCTGGTGCTGCGCGCGCTGTCACCGCGTACGAACGGCTGCAGCAGGTGCTTCAACTCGTCCGGCTTGATGCCCGGGCCGTCATCTTCCACCTGGAACCAGCCGCGCTGCAGCTCACGGCCGCTGCTGACCTTGATCCAGCCGTTGCCGTAACGCGCCGCGTTCACCACCATATTCACCGCCGCCCGTTTAATCGACAGCGGATGCACGTTCATCATCAGCTCGCCCGGCGACAGCGCGGTTTCAATCACCCGCTCATAGCCGCTCTCGGCCGCGACCACTTCGCCTAAAATGGCGTTCAGATCGCTGCTTTCGGTCGGCATTTCCTGCCCGGTGCGCAGATAATCGATGAACTGCTCGATGATGGCGTTGCACTCTTCGATGTCTTTATTGATCGACTCGGCCAGATAGCCGTCTTCGGCGCTCATCATCTCCGTCGCCAGGCGGATGCGCGTCAACGGCGTGCGCAGGTCGTGGCTGACTCCGGCCATCAGCAAAGTGCGGTCATCCGCCAGCTGCTTAACGCCCGACGCCATCTGATTGAATGCGCGAGTCACCGACCGCACTTCAGAAGCGCCATACTCGCGCAGCGGCGGCGGAATAATGCCCTTGCCCACCTGCAGCGCCGCATGTTCCAGCTCCACCAGCGGGCGGTTTTGAATACGAATAAACAGCCAGGCGCCGCCGATCGCGAGCAGCATAATCGCCAGCGTATAGCGGAACAGCGGCGAGAAATCGCCCTGGTGGATTTCCGTCAGCGGCACGCGCACCCAGATATCGGGCTGCAGCCAGGTTTTCAGCCACACCACCGGGGAGTTCTTGTTCACCTCCACCCGCACATCGGTCGGCCCGCCGAGCTGCTGCGCCATCTGCTGGCTGAGGAACTGGTAGTGCTGCGCCCAGCGCAGGCCGCTCTCCTCCGCCGCCGAGTTGGTGTAGAGAGAGATGCCCAGTTCGCGGTAGATCTCACGGCGGAACGCCGGCGGCACCTCCAGCAGCGTGCCGTCCTCCAGCTGCAGCCGATCGGTCATCAGCATACGCACTTCGTAGGCCAATACCTTGTTGAACTGCTGCAGGCTGGGCAGGATGGCGAAGTTCAGCACCACCAGATAGGTCGTCACCAGGCTGACGAACAGCAAGGTGACGATCAACAACAGGGTTCGGGCAAACGAGCTACGCGGTGAAAAGCGCAATCGCCTCATGCCTTACTGCCGTCCGGGACGAAGACGTAGCCGAGACCCCACACGGTCTGGATATAACGCGGATGCGCCGGATCTTCTTCAACCATACGGCGCAGACGAGAGATCTGCACGTCGATGGAGCGCTCCATGGCGCTGTATTCGCGGCCACGCGCCAGGTTCATCAGCTTATCGCGCGACAGCGGTTCACGCGGGTGGCTGACCAGCGCCTTCAGTACCGCGAACTCGCCGCTGGTCAACGGCATCGGCTCGTCTTCGCGGAACATCTCGCGGGTGCCGAGGTTCAGTTTGAATTTGCCGAAAGCGATCACCGCTTCTTCCTGCGAAGGCGCGCCCGGCAGTTCGTTCGCCTGACGGCGCAGCACCGCGCGGATACGAGCCAACAGCTCACGCGGGTTGAACGGTTTAGGAATGTAGTCATCGGCGCCGATTTCCAGGCCCACGATGCGATCGACCTCTTCGCCTTTCGCGGTGACCATAATGATCGGCATCGGGTTGCTCTGGCTGCGCAGGCGGCGGCAGATGGACAGGCCGTCTTCGCCCGGCAACATCAGATCGAGCACCATCAAATGGAAGGATTCACGAGTCAGCAAGCGATCCATTTGCTCAGCGTTGGCAACGCTGCGAACCTGGAAGCCCTGCTCGGTTAAATAACGTTCTAAAAGCGCGCGCAGGCGCATGTCATCATCGACAACCAGGATCTTATGATTCTCTTGCATGGTATTACTCCCAAAGGCTTTATTGCCTGACTCGAATATTGTTAGAAAACCTTGCCATTTGAGACAGCGTTTAATGGTATGTATTCTAGACGAAATTGTTACAAAGCTTATTCTTTTCCCCATTTATCAACAATTTTCATTGAATGTCGACGGGGGTTTGTCAAAATTTCGCCCTTTATCGGCGCAATGTGGGGCGACGGCCCAATTTTGTGCAATTTCGCCACCGGGAAGCGCCCGGTGGCGTTCAGCTCTCGGGTCAGGAAGTTTGCAGGAAACGCGCCAGCTGCCTGCGCAGCTGCCGGTTCTCTTGCTGTAGCGCATCAACCCGGTCGAGCAGCGTCAGCGCCATGGCGATCCCCGGCCAGTCCAGATCCAGCTCCGCCCGCAGCCTGCGTGCGCGCTGCAGATGGCTCAGCGCCGGATAATCAAACTCCCAGCGCGGCTGCGCCGGCTCCAGCGGCACGATAACGCCCAGGCCGACGATCTCGACCAGCTCGTCCTCTGAAATCTCCACCCTCTGACACAATTCCACCACGGTGAAAGTGATCTCTTTTTTCATCATCTGCTTTACTCCCATTCCGCGCGCGGGTTGAACGCCGCCTGTTCAGCCAGTTCCCGCCACAGGGCGCTGGCCTTCTCGTTCGGCTTCGGCGGCATCACCACCTTGAGAATAACGTACAGGTCACCGGGCTCTTTCTTGCCCGCCAGCCCTTTGCCTTTGACCCGCAGCCGTTTGCCGCTCTGGCTGCCGGCCGGCACGGTCAGCGCGATTTTGCCGGTCAGCGTCGGCACCTCAATGCTGGCGCCGAGCGCCGCCTCCCACGGAGCGAGCGGCGCCACGATGCTCAGGTTGTGGCCGTCTATCTCAAACAGCGGGTGCGGCGCGAGGCGGATAACCAGATACAGGTCGCCGTTCTGGCCGCCGCCCACGCCGGCAACGCCCTGCCCCTTGAGGCGAATGCGCTCGCCGTCGCCCACGCCGGCCGGAATTTTCACGTTCAGCGTCTTGCTGGCTTCGCTTACCTGCCGCCCCAGTTCGTCATACACCGGCAGCTTGTAGGAAATCTCGCGGCTTTGACCATGCAGCGTTTCCTCGAGGAACAGCGGCACCTCCATCTCCAGATCCTGGCCGCGGAAGCCATGCCCGCCGTGCGAATGCGAAGCGGAACGGTGCCCGCCCGCCGCTCGCCCGCCGAACATGCTCTCGAAGAAGTCGGAGAAGTCTTGCGCGTCGGCGCCGCCGCCGTGCCATGAGGCGCTCTGCTGATAGCCGCCGCGATCGCCGCGCGCCTGGCGGCCAAAGTTCGGATCGTTGCGATGCAGCCGGATCTGATCGTACTCGGCGCGGCGCTCGTCGTCCTTCAGTACCTCATAGGCTTCGGCCAGTTCCTTGAACTTGCTCTCGGCGTCGTCTTCGGTGCTCACGTCAGGGTGATATTTACGCGCCAGCCGGCGGTAAGCCGTTTTGATGGTTTTCAGATCGGCGTTGGGCTCAACGCCCATCGTGGCGTAGTAATCTTTAAATTCCATGCGGTAATACCTTCAATGTGTTGGGTTGTGCGCCAAAATTCCTTGTCTCTCTCGCCAGATATCCTCCTTTCGTCACATTCTTTTTCCGCTATCGCTAAGCATACTCCCGATTGTTAAAAGCTGCGCAAACTGAATAAAAACCGTGCGACAAGGCGCAGGCCCGCGCGCCATTTTTAAAGCCCTCCGCATTCACGTACACTGTGGCGGTGGCCCCATAAAGATAAATCACGATGAGAACTCAACTGATAACCCGTGAAGGGTATGACAAGCTCAAACAAGAGCTGGATTACCTCTGGCGCGAAGAACGCCCCGAGGTGACCAAGAAAGTGACCTGGGCCGCCAGCCTGGGCGACAGAAGCGAAAACGCCGATTACCAATACAACAAGAAGCGGCTGCGCGAGATCGATCGCCGCGTCCGCTATCTGACCAAATGCCTGGAGCAGTTGAAGATCGTCGATTACTCCCCGCAGCAGGAAGGCAAAGTGTTCTTCGGGGCCTGGGTGGAGGTGGAGAATGACGACGGCGAGATCAAACGTTTTCGCATCGTCGGCTACGATGAGATTTTCGGCCGCAAGGATTACATCTCCATCGATGCGCCGATGGCGCGCGCCCTGCTGAAAAAAGAGGTCGGGGACGTCGCCACCGTCAATACCCCGCTGGGCGAGGCGCAGTGGTACGTTAACGAGATAAACTACCCGAAGTAAGCTTTCAGCTTTTTCCGAACCGCCGCCAACGCCGCCGCCTGAGCTGTTCTCCACGCCGCGGCCGCGCGGCGGCGGCCCGCTCCGCTGGCATTTTCCGCGATCAATCCGTATAACTGTCCCCTGTTTATTCACCGTTCTCAATACAGATACCAGACCTATGAATGACCCACTGAGCCGCATTATTGCAACAGAACTGCAGGCCCGGCCGGAGCAAGTCGACTCCGCCATCCGTCTGCTGGATGAAGGTAATACCGTGCCCTTTATTGCACGCTATCGTAAGGAAGTCACCGGGGGCCTGGACGACACCCAACTGCGCCAGCTGGAAACCCGCCTGGGTTATCTGCGTGAACTGGAAGATCGTCGTCAGACCATCCTGAAGTCGATCGATGAACAGGGCAAACTGACCGAACAACTGGCGGGGGCGATCAACGCCACGCTGAGCAAGACCGAACTCGAAGACCTCTACCTGCCGTACAAGCCCAAGCGCCGCACCCGTGGCCAGATCGCCATCGAAGCCGGTCTGGAACCGCTGGCTGACACGCTGTGGCAGGATCCGCAACAGCAGCCGGAACAGCTGGCTGAACGCTACGTCGACGCCGAGAAGGGCGTGGCGGACGTGAAAGCCGCCCTCGACGGCGCGCGCTATATCCTGATGGAGCGCTTCGCCGAAGACGCCGCGCTGCTGGCCAAGGTGCGCGACTACCTGTGGAAAAACGCCCATCTGGTGTCCAAGGTGGTCGAGGGCAAGGAAGACGAAGGCGCCAAGTTCCGCGACTACTTCGATCACCACGAACCGATTTCCCAGGTGCCTTCGCACCGCGCGCTGGCGATGTTCCGCGGCCGCAACGAAGGCGTGCTGCAGCTGGCGCTGAACGCCGATCCGCAGTTTGAGGAAGCGCCGCGCGAAAGCCAGGCGGAGCTGATCATCATCAATCACCTCAATCTGCGCCTGAACAACGCTCCGGCAGACACCTGGCGCAAGGCGGTGGTCAACTGGACCTGGCGCATCAAGGTGTTGCTGCACCTGGAAACCGAGCTGATGGGCACGGTGCGCGAACGCGCGGAGGATGAAGCGATCAACGTCTTCGCCCGCAACATGCATGATCTGTTGATGGCCGCGCCGGCCGGCATGCGCGCCACCATGGGCCTCGATCCGGGCCTGCGCACCGGGGTGAAAGTCGCCGTGGTCGACGCGACCGGCAAACTGGTGGCCACCGACACCGTCTATCCGCACACCGGGCAAGCGGCCAAAGCCGCCGCCATCGTCGCGGCGCTGTGCATCAAACACAACGTGGAGCTGGTGGCGATCGGCAACGGTACCGCTTCGCGTGAAACCGAGCGTTTCTATCTCGACCTGCAAAAGCAGTTCAGCGACGTCCGGGCGCAAAAAGTGATCGTCAGCGAAGCGGGCGCGTCGGTGTACTCCGCGTCCGAACTGGCGGCGCAGGAGTTCCCTGATCTCGACGTGTCGCTGCGCGGCGCGGTGTCCATCGCCCGTCGCCTGCAGGATCCGCTGGCGGAGCTGGTGAAGATCGACCCGAAATCCATCGGCGTCGGCCAGTATCAGCACGACGTCAGCCAGAGCCAGCTGGCGAAAAAGCTGGACTCGGTGGTGGAAGACTGCGTGAACGCCGTCGGCGTCGATCTGAACACCGCTTCGGTGCCGTTGCTGACCCGCGTGGCCGGCCTGACGCGCATGATGGCGCAGAATATCGTCAACTGGCGCGACGAGAACGGCCGCTTCAGCAACCGTGAACAGCTGCTGAAAGTCAGCCGTCTGGGGCCGAAAGCGTTCGAACAGTGCGCCGGCTTCCTGCGCATCAACCACGGCGACAACCCGCTGGATGCCTCTACCGTCCACCCGGAAGCCTACCCGGTGGTGCAGCGCATTCTGGCCGCCACCGAGCAGGCGCTGCAGGATCTGATGGGCAACGCCTCGGCGGTGCGCAGCCTGAAAGCGGTCGATTTCACCGACGACAAGTTCGGCGTGCCGACGGTCACCGACATCCTGAAAGAGCTGGAGAAGCCGGGCCGCGACCCACGTCCTGAGTTCAAAACCGCCACCTTTGCCGAAGGCGTGGAAACCCTCAACGATCTGCAGCCGGGCATGATCCTGGAAGGGTCGGTGACCAACGTCACCAACTTCGGCGCCTTCGTGGATATCGGCGTGCATCAGGACGGCCTGGTGCATATCTCCTCGCTGGCGGACAAGTTCGTCGAAGATCCGCACACCGTGGTGAAGGCCGGCGACATCGTCAAAGTGAAGGTGATGGAAGTCGATCTGCAACGCAAACGCATCGCGCTGAGCATGCGCCTGGATGAGCAACCGGGCGAAGGCTCGCCGCGCCGCGGCGGCAACGCGCCGTCACAGCGCGACAACGCCAACCGTTCGGCGCCCGCCAACAAGGCTAAACCGCGCAATGCGGCGCCGGCCGGCAACAGCGCCATGGGCGACGCGCTGGCGGCGGCTTTCGGCAAGAAACGCTAAGTCAGACCAACAGGGCGGAGCCTGCTCCGCCCTTTCCAATGAAGAAAACTTGCGGCATTTTTGACCCGCCTCAATAAACCATCATCTTTTTATTTCCCGTTCTTGTGTGACCGTCCTCCCATTATTCAGCCAGCAAAAATCCCTTCTGCAGCCGTTTATTAACAACTCCGTTAACACACATTTTTCATCTCGCGAATTGTGAGAGAAACACAAATGGTTACCGCTCGCATTACGGCGGAATAATGTTATCGAATTGCCTTTCAGCGGAAATAAATAAAGGGAAAAAGCCATCGATATTTGCAAACGAGAAAACTCGGCTACAAATACATAACTGATTTAACTCGCCATTCTCATTTGTCGCCGCGTATAAGCGGTGGTAAAACGGGGATTATCAAGGGGGCCAGCCAAAAAGCGGCCGCCGCCAAAATAATTGGTTACAATACCCTTACTTTTTGTATTGAACGCGATAATGATAATTACTATTATCTTCGCTCACTTTATTGCATGACCTTATGGATGAATACCGCCGACGGCGTGGCATTTTCGCCGGCAACGTCCAATTATCATCAGCCCGATGCTCATCGGCACCCGGAAGGTTAATCACATGCAGCTTCAACCTAAACGCACATATAAGATTGTCGGCTTTTCCAGCGAGATTGCGCCGGCCTACCGCCAGAAACTGTTATCGCTCGGCATGCTGCCCGGCTCTTCGTTCGACGTGGTGCGCGTCGCGCCGCTGGGCGATCCGATAGAAATTAAAACTCGCCGCGTCAGCCTGGTGCTGCGCAGGAAGGATTTGGCGCTGCTGCAGCTCGACGGCCAGCCCTGAGCCGGCGCGCCCTCCGTTTGCCGGTGCGCCTTTGCGCCGGCGCTGTTCTCCTTGAAGACGACACGCAGAACTATGAAAAAACTCACCATCGGCTTAATCGGCAACCCGAACTCCGGCAAAACCACGCTGTTCAACCAACTGACCGGCGCGCGCCAGCGGGTCGGCAACTGGGCGGGCGTGACGGTCGAACGCAAGGAAGGCCATTTCACCACCCCGCACTCCGACGTGCGGCTGGTCGATTTGCCCGGCACCTACTCCCTGACCACCATTTCGGAGCAGACATCGCTCGATGAGCAGATCGCCTGCCACTACATTTTGAGCGGCGACGCCGATCTGCTGATCAACGTGGTGGATGCCTCCAACCTGGAACGCAACCTCTACCTGACGCTGCAGCTGCTGGAGCTGGGCATTCCCTGCATCGTGGCGCTCAACATGCTCGACATCGCCAAAAGCCAGCATATCGATATAGACGTCGCCGCGCTGTCGGCGCGCCTCGGTTGCCCGGTGGTGCCGATGGTCTCCACCCGCGCTGACGGCATCGGCGTGCTGAAACAAATGATCGACAATCATCGCATCAACGAACAGCAGGCGCTGGTGAACTACCCGCCGCTGCTGCTGAAAGAGGTCGCCACGCTGAGCGACGCCATGCCGCAAACGCTGCCGGCGGCGCAGCGCCGCTGGCTGGCGTTGCAGATGCTGGAGGGCGACATCTACAGCCACCGTCTGGCCGGCCCCGCCGTGGCCCGGCTGCCAGCGGCCATTCAGGCGCTGCAACAGCAGCAGCAGGAGGATCCGGCGCTGCTGATCGCCGACGCGCGCTACCAGTCCATCGCCGCCCTGTGCGACGCGGTCAGCAACTCGCAGCAGGCGATGCCCAACCGCCTGACCGACATGCTGGATAAAGTGATCCTCAACCGCTGGCTGGGCGTACCGATCTTCCTGCTGGTGATGTACCTGATGTTCCTGCTGGCGATCAATATCGGCGGCGCGCTGCAGCCGATCTTCGATATCGGCTCGGCGGCGATCTTCATTCAGGGCATTCAGTGGCTCGGTTACACCCTGCACTTCCCCGACTGGCTGACCGTCTTCCTGGCGCAGGGCGTCGGCGGCGGCATCAACACCGTGCTGCCGCTGGTGCCGCAGATCGGCATGATGTACCTGTTCCTGTCGTTCCTGGAGGACTCCGGCTACATGGCGCGCGCGGCGTTCGTGATGGATCGCCTGATGCAGGCGCTCGGGCTGCCGGGCAAATCCTTCGTGCCGCTGATCGTCGGCTTCGGCTGCAACGTGCCGTCCATCATGGGCGCCCGTACGCTGGACGCCCAGCGCGAACGCCTGATCACCATCATGATGGCGCCGTTCATGTCCTGCGGCGCCCGCCTGGCGATCTTCGCGGTGTTCGCCGCCGCCTTCTTCGGCCAGGACGGCGCCGGCGTGGTGTTCTCGCTGTATATGCTCGGCATCGCGGTGGCGATCCTGACCGGCCTGGTACTCAAATATACCCTCATGCGCGGCGAAGCCTCGCCGTTCGTGATGGAGCTGCCGGTCTACCATGTGCCGCACCTGAAAAGCCTGCTGCTGCAAACCTGGCAGCGGCTGAAAGGCTTCGTGTTGCGCGCCGGCAAGGTGATCGTAGTCGCCAGCATGTTCATCGGCGGCCTGAACAGTTTCTCGTTCAGCGGCAAAACGGTCGACAACATCAACGACTCCGCGCTGGCCTCGGTCTCCAAGGTGCTGACGCCGCTGCTGCAGCCGATGGGCGTCCACAGCGATAACTGGCAGGCCACCGTTGGCCTGGTGACCGGCGCGATGGCGAAAGAAGTGGTGGTCGGCACGCTGAACACGCTGTACACCGCCGAGCACATCAATAAAGAGGCGTTCGACGCCGCCAACTTCAACCTGCTCGACGAGCTGGGCGGCGCGCTGCAGGAAACCTGGGACGGGCTGAAAAACACCTTCAGCCTGAGCGTGCTCTCCAACCCGATCGAAGCCAGCAAGGGCGACGGCGAGATGGGCGTCGGCTCGATGGGCGTGATGAGCAGCAAATTCGGCTCCGGCATCTCCGCCTACAGCTATCTGATCTTCGTGTTGCTGTACGTGCCTTGCGTCTCGGTGATGGGTGCTATCGCCCGTGAATCAAGCCGCGGCTGGATGACCTTCTCAATCCTGTGGGGGCTGAACGTCGCCTACTCGCTGGCGACGCTGTTCTATCAGGCGGCCACCTTCAACCAACATCCGCAGTACAGCCTGACGGCGATCCTGGCGGTGGTGCTGGTAAACCTGCTGGTGCTGTTCGGCCTGCGCCGGGCGCGCAGCCGCGTCACGGTTCGCCTGGGCAACGCCACGCCGGCGGCCTGTTGTCAGGGCGCCAAAGGGAGCTGCCACTGATGGCCGGGCTGCTGCAGGTGCGCGATGCGTTGGCGCTGCGCGGCAGCGCCCAGGCGCAGCAGCTCAGCCAATCGCTGGCGACGCCGCTGCCGCTGGTGCAGGCGATGCTGGACCGTTTGACGGCGATGGGGAAAGTGGAACGCATCGAACAAGATGACGGCGCCTGTCTGAGCGGCGGCTGCAAAAGCTGCCCGCAGGGCCAGGGGTGCAGCACGGTGTTCTACCGGCTGAAGGCCTGACGTTCAGGGGCGCCGCTGCGGGCGCCCCCTTGCCGTTCAAGGCTTATTGCTTGTCTTTGTAAACTTCGGCGATGGCGCTGAATTTACCGTGTTCGCGGCCCGCCAGGATCACGTAGTATTGACCGCCCTTTTCGTCCGCCAGTTTGGACAGCTCTTCCTTGGCATCCATCGGCGACGTGGTTTCCGCCGTGGTGGTCACGGTGCCGATCTTCTCGTATTTACCCGGATTCTTATCCAGATCTTCCTTGGTCAGCAGGGTTGCCGCCATGGAGCCGAAAGACACCGAACCCAGCACTGCCGCTGCAATAATCATCTTCAATGATTTCATGACACTAACCTCTCAATGGATAATTTATCTGTTATGAAAGCCGTCCAGGATCCATGCGTAGTACTGCAGGCTGCCGCGACATCCTCAGGCCTCGTTGCTTTCCCTGACGGGGCCTGTTTCCCAGAGACGAAACGCCAAAATGAAAATCGCCGCACGCGGTCTTTTCATTTTGCAGCCAACGCATTGACTCACTAAGTATTGAACAGCTTTGTCTTTTATCCACCCGGCAGCGTTTTTTTTCACGCTCTATCGTGCGTTTTCACGCTGCATTCAATGTGCTGCAATAAACGCTTCGATCATCGTCACAAATTCATCGGGATGAGAGATAAACGGCGCATGGGCAGCTTTAGCCACGATCTGCGACGTGGAGTTCGGCCAGGCGACGTCGAGCAGCTCGGCGACCTTGCGCGGCACCAGCCCGTCCAGATAGCCGTAGATCCGCAGCAACGGCAGCGGCAGCTCCGCCAGCGGCGCACGCAGATCGGCGGTGCGCAGGATCTCCAACCCGCCGTTCAGTACTTCGACGCTCGGCGTCGGTTGGTTGAGCACCACCGCTTTCAGCTGGCGCGCATCCTGACGCGCGCTCTCGGTGCCCAGCGTCTGCAGCGCCAGAAAACGCTCGACGGTGCGCTGGAAATCCAGGCTTAGCTGGTGCTGGAAACCGCTCAGCACGTCCGGACGGATCCCCGGCCACTCATCGCGGGCGGCAAAGCACGGCGAGGAGGCCACGGTGATAAGCCCGCTGACCCGCTGCGGCTGCATCAGCGCCGCCTGGCTGGCCACCAGCCCGCCGAGCGACCAGCCGAGCCACCAGGCCTGCGGCGGGGCGGCCGCCAGCACGATTTCCGTCATCTGCTCCAGCGACAGGGCGCCGAACCCCTGGCTGCGGCCGTACCCCGGCAGATCGACCAGGTGCAGGCGAAAATGCGGCGTCAGCCGCGCCTGAATGCAACTCCACACTTCGGCGTTCAATCCCCAGCCGTGCAGCAGCACAAGATCGCGTTCACCTTCACCTATTGTTTGCCAGTACAGCGCTGTCATTGGTTATTGTCCTTTCATGCTTACCCGTCTCGGAGACACTATGCTATCAATCCGCAGCCGCTGTTGGCTATGCCGACAGCCATTGAGCCTGATGCGTCATGGCCTCTGCAGCTGCTGCCTGCGTCACCTGCCGGCCAGACCGCCGTGTTGCCCGCGCTGCGGGCTGCCCGCCGGGGAGACGCGCACGCCCTGCGGCCGCTGCCTGCAACGGCCACCGCCCTGGCAACGGCTGGTGTTCGTCGGCGACTACGTGACGCCGCTCAGCGGCTTGGTAAAAAGGTTCAAGTTCCACCGCGCGCCCGAGCTGGCGCCGGCGCTGGCGCGCCTGATGCTGTTGCGCTGGCAGCAGGCGCGCAGAGAGCAGTATCTGAACAGACCCGACCTGATTTTGGCGGTACCCTTGCATGCAACACGCTGCTGGCGCCGTGGCTATAACCAGAGCGATCTGCTGGCCCGGCCACTGGCGCGCTGGTTGGGTTGCGCCTACCGGCCCGCCGCCTTGCGCCGGGTGCGCAAAACCGCCCTGCAACAGCGGCTGAGCGCCTCTGCCCGCAGACGCAATCTGCAGCGCGCGTTCGCCTGTACCGTGCCGGTCGCCGGCCGGCATATCGCCCTGGTGGATGACGTGGTGACCACCGGCAGCACCGTCTCGGAGATCACGTCGCTGCTGCGGCGGCAAGGCGCCGCCTCGGTGCAGATATGGTGCGTTTGCCGCACGTTGTAGTGCCACGGCAATGGGCGTATTATAACCGACTATAGAAGTCAACTATTGAGCTAATGCTATGATCCGTATAACAGATGCTGCACAGGAACACTTTGCCAAACTGCTGGCAAATCAAGAAGAAGGCACCCAAATCCGCGTATTCGTGATCAACCCGGGCACGCCGACGGCCGAATGCGGTGTCTCTTATTGCCCGCCGGACGCGGTAGAAGCGACGGATACCGAACTGAAGTTCGACAAACTGTCCGCCTATGTCGATGAACTGAGCGCGCCGTATCTGGAAGACGCCGAAATCGACTTCGTGACCGACCAGCTGGGTTCTCAGCTGACGCTGAAGGCGCCGAACGCCAAGATGCGCAAGGTCGATGACGACGCGCCGCTGATGGAACGCGTGGAATACGTGCTGCAGTCGCAGATCAACCCACAGCTGGCGGGCCACGGCGGCCGCGTAACGCTGATGGAGATCACCGACGACAACATGGCTATTCTGCAGTTCGGCGGCGGTTGCAACGGCTGTTCGATGGTCGACGTCACGCTGAAAGAAGGCATCGAGAAAGAGCTGCTGCAGAAGTTCCCGGAGCTGAAGGGCGTGCGTGATCTGACCGAACACCAGCGCGGCGAGCACTCTTACTACTGATACCCGGCGCTCACGCCACGGTAGATAACGCAATGCCGGAAGGGGGAACCCGTTCCGGCATTGTCGTTTTTAGCCCACCGACACCTTGCGTCGGCGCTTGTCCAAATCCTTAAGCAGCCGGTTTATCCGCGGGTCGGCGAACATCTCCTCCAACGTCCGGGTCAGCTTGCGCCGCCAGTTAGGGTACTGATCGCTGGTACCTGGAATATTGACCGGCTCGGCCATGTCCAGCCAGTCTTCCGGCTGCAGGCCAAGCAAGGCGCTGGCGCTGTCGGCGACATAACGCTGCAGGCCACGGTTGAGCAGCGGGCTCATGCCGAGCAGCGCCGCCTTCTTGCCCACCTTCTGCGGCACGCAGCCATAGCGATGCAATCCATCCAGCAGCCCCTGCTTGGCGCGTTCCCGATCGGCAAACAGCGCCTGCAGGATCTCCGCATCCGGGTAAAGACCCAGCCGGTTGCCCAGCGTCAGATCGTCGCTTTGCCAGTAGCCGCGCAGCGTCGGCAGATCGTGGGTGGTGATGGTCGCCATCGCCTGTACCGGATAGGCCTGCGGCGCGCGGAAATGGTGTTCGCCGTCGCTTTCGAAATAGAGCACTTTGTAGGAATAGACGCCGCTGTCGCGCAGCTTGCCGACGATTTCCACCGGCACCGTGCCGAGATCTTCGCCGATCACCATGCAGCGGTGGCGCTGGCTTTCCAGCGCCAGCACCGCCAGCAGATCGTCCACCGGGTATTTGACGTAGGCGCCGCGATCGGCGGTTTCGCCATAAGGGATCCACCACAGCCGCAGCAGCGCCATGACGTGATCGATACGCAGCGCGCCGCAGCTGGTCATGTTGGCGCGCAAAAGATCGATGAACGGCTGATACCCGCGCGCCGCCATCACGTGCGGATCCATCGGCGGCAGGCCCCAGTTTTGCCCCAGCGGGCCCAGAATATCCGGCGGCGCCCCGACCGACGCTTTCAGGCAGTACAGCTCGCGGTCACACCAGGTTTCCGCCCCGCCTTCCGCCACCCCGACCGCCAGATCGCGATACAGGCCGATCGGCATCTGCTGCTGCCTGCTCTGGTCAAAACACTGCGCGAACTGGGTGGCAGCCAGCCACTGCAGCCACAGGTAAAAACGAACCGTTTCCTGGTGTTCAGCGCAGAACTGCCGCACCGCTTCGCTATCTCCCTGCCGATAACGTTCGGGCCAGGCCGGCCAGCCCCACTGGCTGATGTCATCCGCCGCCAAATGGGCATGCAGCGCGTCGAAGGCCGCCTGCCGGTACAGGCTGTCGCCGCCGTCCGTCACGAATTGCTCGAACGCCTGACGCTGCGCGTCGTTTGGCTTGCGCGCCTGAAATACCGGAAACGCCAGCTTCAGCGCCGCCAGTTTCAGCTGCATCACGGCGGTGTAATCCACCCACTCCGCAGCGCGCGCTTTGGCGAGCTGTTTCTGCGTCGCCGGCTTCTGCCACCAGCGCTGCGCCGCGTCGCTGCGCTGGAAATCCTCCACCGCGTTGACGTCGATATACGCCAGGTTCAGCCAGCGGCGCGACGAGGGGCTGTAAGGGCTGGCGCTCTCCGGGTTGGCGGGGTACAGCGCATGGATCGGGTTGAGGCCGACGAAAGCGCCGCCGCGTTCCCCCACCTCTTCCACCATCAGGCGCAGATCGCCGAAATCGCCGATGCCCCAGTTGCGATCGGAGCGCAGCGTGTACAGCTGAACGCAGGCGCCCCACAGCTTTTTGCCGGTCAACAAGGCGTCCGGCTCGAAGCAGCGCCTCGGTGCGACGATCACTCGGCATGACCACTGCCGTGCGCCCTGGCTCAACGTCAATTGGTGGTAACCCGCCGGCAGCTCGCCGGGCAGCGTCAGGGTCTTGCGCGCGCCGACGCGACCCTGCAGGCATTCACCGTCTTCACGCTGCAGCGCCCACAGGTATTCGCCTTCGCCCGTCGGCGTCAGCGCCAACGGCGCGCCCTGATAGAACACCTTGACCGCCGGTAACGGCGGCGGCGCGGTATCCAGCACCGCATCATCGGCCCACTTCATGGCCGCCAGCAGCTTGCGCTTGGTCTGCGGCTCAATCGCCTGCCGTTTGCCGTGAGCATTGATGAAATCGGCAGCGATCCCCGCCTGCGCTGCCGCCTGATCGATACGCTTGCGATCCATTCGCTCTCCTTAACGTTTGGCTTGCCAGATGCGCTGCTGGTAATCGCGGATCGAGCGATCCGAGCTGAACATGCCGACGCGCGCGGTGTTAAGGATAGTCCGCCGCGTCCACTCGTCCCGATCGCGATACAGCTCATCGACCCGGCGCTGCGCCTGGCAGTACGAGGCAAAGTCCGCCAGCACCAGATAGGGATCGCCGCCTTCCAGCAGGCTGTGCAGCATCATGTCGAACGCGTGCTTGTCGCCATGGCTGAAAGCGCCGCTCGCCAGTTCATCCAAAATCGCCTTCAGGTGCTTGTCCTTCTTGCGGTAGCTGAGCGGATCGTAGCCCTTCGCCACTATCGCCTTCACCTGCTCCACGGTATTGCCGAAGATAAAGATGTTGTCTTCGCCCACCTGCTCGGCGATTTCGACGTTGGCGCCGTCCAGCGTGCCGACCGTCAGCGCGCCGTTCAGCGCCAGTTTCATGTTGCCGGTGCCGGAGGCCTCTTTACCGGCGGTGGAGATCTGCTCGGAGATATCCGCCGCCGGGATCATCAGTTCGGCCACCGAGACGCGGTAGTCCGGAATAAACGCCACTTTCAGGCGATCTTTCACCAGCGGATCGTGATTGATCTTCTCGGCCGCCTGATTGATGGCGTAGATGATGTTCTTCGCCAGGTAGTAGCCCGGCGCCGCCTTGGCGCCGAACAGGAACACGCGCGGCACGATGTCCAGATTCGGGTTGTCGCGCAGCTGGCGATACAGCGACAGGATGTGCAGCAGATTCAGGTGCTGGCGTTTATACTCGTGCAAGCGTTTGATCTGCACGTCGAAGATCGCGTCCGGATCGAGCGTCAGCCCCATCACGCCGTGCACGTAATGGGCCAGCGCCACCTTGTTGTCGCGTTTGATCTGCTGATAACGCTGGCGAAACGCCGCGTCGTCGGCAAATTTCTCCAGCCCGCGCAGCGCGTCGAGATCGCCCGCCCACTCCACCTTCAGCGTCTCGTCGATCAAGCCTGACAGCGCCGGGTTGCACTGTTTCAGCCAGCGCCGCGGCGTGATGCCGTTGGTGACGTTATGGAATTTGTTCGGCCACAGCTGGTGATATTCCGGGAACAGATCCTTCACCACCAGATCCGAATGCAGCTGCGCCACGCCGTTAACCGCAAAGCCGCTGACCACGCACAGGTTGGCCATGCGCACCTGCTTGTCGTGGTGCACCGCCAGCTTGGCCCACACCGCCTCGTCGCCCGGCCAGTGCTTATCCACCAATTTTTTAAACCTGGCGTTGATCTGTTTGATGATGGAGAAATGGCGCGGCAGCAGGCTGCGCACCAATTTTTCATCCCAGCACTCCAGCGCTTCCGGCATCAAAGTGTGGTTGGTGTAGGCGAAGGTGTTGCTGGTGATCGCCCAGGCCGCCTCCCACTCCAGCTGATGCTCGTCCAGCAGAATGCGCAGCATTTCCGGAATGGCGATGGTCGGGTGGGTGTCGTTCAGTTGGATCACTTCGTACTTCGGCAGTTCTTCAATCTTGCGGCCGGCCTGATGGTGCTTGCGCAAAATGTCCGCCACCGAGCAGGCGCACTGGAAATACTGCTGCATCAGGCGCAGACGTTTGCCGGCCTGATGGTTGTCGTTCGGGTAAAGCACCTTGGTCAGCTTGTCGGCTTCTACGCCCTGCTTCTCAGCCTGCAGGAATTTGCCGTCGTTGAAATCGCCCAGGTTGAACGGATGCTGATGGGTCGCCTGCCACAGACGCAGCGGCTGCGCCACGCCGTTGCGATACCCCAGCACCGGCAGATCCCAGGCTTCGCCGCGCAGGGTGAAGGCCGGGCGCCACAGTTCGCGGCCGTCGGCCTGCTTTTCCAGCTTGCCGCCGATGCCCACGTCCACCGCCAGCGCGGCGTTGTGGCGGAACCACGGATAGCTCTCGCGTTGCCAGTTATCCGGCGCCTCTTGCTGTTGCCCACCCTGGAACGACTGGCGGAACAGCCCGTACTGGTAGTTCAGCCCATAGCCGGTGGCCGGTTGTTCCACCGTCGCCATCGAGTCGAGGAAACAGGCCGCCAAACGCCCCAGCCCGCCGTTGCCCAACGCCGGATCGGTTTCCTGCTCGAGCAGATCCGCCAGCTTGACGTTCTGCTCGGCCAGCGCCTGCTCGACGGTGTCGTACCAGCCCAGGTTGATCAGGTTGTTCGCCGTCAACCGGCCAATCAAAAACTCCATCGAGATGTAGTTCACGTGACGCAGCGGTTTGGCGCTTTTGCGCGGCGCCGGCTGTGCGGCCAGTTGCTCGGCCAGCGCCGCACTGACGGCTTCCCACCATTGATGTTGCGTCATTTGCTGCGCGGAACTGAGGCCGAACCGTTGCCACTGACGGGCGAGCGCCGCCAGAAAAGCATCCTTCTTGAGCGTAGGCTGTGACATAAGGAAAACTCTCTATCCAGTAAGTGGGTCAAATTGCCGCTATCGTGCCGGTGAGAAAGCCTGACGGCATCATCCCGCCTGGGGATTAGCTGGGGAGGAGGATTGGGGCGTAGCTGGAATTGTGATCTCAGGCACTTTTTGACTCCCTTGCAATGATGCAAAAAAGCCCGCCAACGCGTGCGGCGAGCACTGAGAACGTTAACCATGACGTTAGCACAAGTATTCGCGCTGCTGAAGTTTTGTCCATGGCCGGAAATGCGATCCGCAACCGCATCGTCGTACTCCGACGCCAAACGTAAAAAAGTGTGATCGATAGCAACTTAACTCCAAGCCGATGCGGAAGCTTGTTGCAATACGTTTAGGGTTGGCAGAAGTTAGGGGGAGCTATTAATTACGAACCATAAAATAATTAGCGCCACTCCAATCCCGGCGGGAACCGCGATTTATATCCTGGAATACTATGCTGATCCCATCAAAACTGAGCCGCCCGGTACGGCTGCAAAATACCGTGATCCGCGATCGCCTGCTGGCCAAACTGGCCAGCGCGGGCAACTATCGTCTGACACTGGTCAATTGCCCGGCGGGATACGGGAAAACCACGCTGATCGCCCAATGGGCGGCCGGCAAGGCCGATCTGGGCTGGTATTCCCTGGATGAGAGCGACAACCAGCCGGAGCGTTTCGCCAGCTACCTGATCGCGGCGCTGCAGCAGGCCAGCGGCGGTCGCTGCGTCAAGAGCGAGGCGCTGAGCCAGAAGCACCAGTACGCCAGCCTGTCTGCGCTGTTCGCCCAGCTGTTTATCGAGCTGGCCGACTGGCATCAACCGCTGTACCTGGTGATCGACGACTATCACCTGATCACCAACGACGCCATTCACGAAGCCATGCGCTTTTTCCTGCGCCATCAGCCGGAAAACCTGACGCTGATCCTGCTCTCGCGCACCCTGCCGCCGCTCGGCATCGCCAACCTGCGGGTGCGCGATCAGCTGCTGGAAATGGGCACGCAGCAGCTGGCGTTCACCCATCAGGAAGCCAAACAGTTCTTCGATTGCCGCCTGGCGGCGCCGATGGAACAGCAGGACAGCAGCCGCCTGTGCGACGAAGTCGAAGGCTGGGCCACCGCGCTGCAGCTGATCGCGCTGTCGGCTCGCCAATCCGCCTCCTCGGCCCAACTGTCGGCCAAGCGGCTGGCGGGGCTGAACGCCAGCCACCTGTCCGACTATCTGGTGGACGAAGTGCTGGATCACGTCGATGCCGATGCGCGCGCCTTCCTGCTGCGCTGTTCGGTGCTGCGCTCAATGAACGATGCGCTGATCGTGCGGCTGACCGGCGAAGACAACGGCCAGCAGCGGCTGGAGGAGCTGGAGCGCCAGGGGCTGTTTATCCACCGCATGGACGACACCGGCGAATGGTTCAACTTCCATCCGCTGTTTGCCTCTTTCCTGCGCCAGCGTTGCCAGTGGGAGCTGGCGCTGGAGCTGCCGGGGCTGCACCGCGCCGCCGCCGAAGGCTGGTTGGCGCTGGGGTATCCGGCGGAGGCCATTCACCACGCGCTGGCGGCCAGCGACGTCAGCATGCTGCGCGATATCCTGCTGCAACACGCCTGGTCGCTGTTCCACCACAGCGAACTGGCCTTGCTGGAGGAGTGCCTCAACGCGCTGCCGTATGAGCGCCTGATCCAAAACCCCAAGCTGGCGCTGCTGCAGGCCTGGCTGGCGCAGAGCCAGCACCGCTACAGCGAAGTTAACACCCTGCTGGAGCGCGCCGAGCGCACCATGCGCGAACAGAAAATCGAGATAGACCAAACGCTGCACGCCGAGTTCGACGCCTTGCGCGCCCAGGTGGCGATCAACGCCGGCAAACCGGAAGAAGCCGAGCGGCTGGCGACCGAAGCGTTGAAATTCCTGCCGCTGTCCAGCTACTACAGCCGCATCGTCGCCACCTCGGTGACCGGCGAAGTGCACCACTGCAAGGGTGAACTGGCGCGCGCGCTGCCGATGATGCAGCAAACCGAGCAGATGGCGCGTCGTCATCAGGCCAACCATTACGCGCTCTGGGCGCTGCTGCAGCAGAGCGAAATCCTTATCGCCCAAGGCTTCCTGCAGGCCGCTTACGAAACCCAGGATAAGGCGTTCGAACTGATCCGCGAGCAGCACCTGGAACAGCTGCCGATGCACGAATTTCTGCTGCGCATCCGCGCCCAGATCCTGTGGTCATGGTCGCGGTTGGACGAAGCGGAAGACGCGGCGCGCGCCGGGCTGAAAATTCTGGCCAACTACCAACCGCAGCAGCAGCTGCAGTGCATCGCCATGTTGGCCAAATGCTCGCTGGCGCGCGGCGATCTGGACAACGCCAATACCCATCTGCAGCGCTGCGAAACCCTGCTGCACGGCGCCCACTATCATCGCGACTGGCTGACCAACACCGACAAGTCGCGGGTGATCCACTGGCAGATGACCGGCGATACCGCCGCCGCCGCCCAGTGGCTGCGCCACACCGAAAAGCCCGGCATGGCGGACAACCACTTCACGCAGGGCCAATGGCGCAACATCGCGCGAGTGCAGATCCTGCTCGGCCAGTATGAAGAGGCCGGCGTGGTGCTGGATGAACTGAACGAAAATGCCCGCCGCCTGCGGCTGGTGAGCGATCTCAACCGCAATCTGCTGCTCAGCAACCAGCTCTACTGGCTGCAAGAGCGCAAGGGGGAAGCGCAGCAGGCGCTGATCGAAGCGCTGTCGCTGGCCAACCGCACCGGCTTTATCAGCCACTTCGTCATCGAAGGCGAAGCGATGGCGCAGCAGCTGCGCCAGCTGATCCAGCTCAACACGCTGCCGGAGCTGGAACAGCATCGCGCCCAGCGCATCCTGCGCGACATCAACCAGCACCATCGGCACAAGTTCGCGCATTTCGACGAGAACTTCGTCGATAAGCTGCTGACCCATCCGCAGGTGCCGGAACTGATCCGCACCAGTCCGTTGACCCAACGCGAATGGCAGGTGCTGGGGCTGATCTATTCCGGTTACAGCAACGACCAGATCGCCGGTGAGTTGGACGTGGCGGCCACCACCATCAAGACCCATATCCGCAATCTGTACCAGAAGCTGGGCGTGGCCCATCGCCAGGAAGCGGTGCAGCAAGCGCAGCAGCTGCTGAAGATGATGGGGTATGGCGCCTGATAGTCAGCGCTGGCCGTAATAAGCGCCGGCGCCATGTTTACGGCTGAAATGTTTCGCCGACAGGTGTTCATCGATCCGGCGCAGGCCGGGGTTAATGCCCCGGCTGATCCAAGCCATCTTAGCCACCTCCTCGAGCACCACCGCGTTATGCACCGCCTCATCCGGCGAGCAGCCCCAACTAAACGGGCCATGCTGATACGCCAGAATGCCGGGAATGTGCAACGGCTCGCGCCCGCACAGGGTTTCGATAATCACCTGCCCGGTGTTCAATTCATATTCCCCCGCCACCTCTTCCGCCGTCAGCGCGCGGGTGCAAGGAATGTCGCCGGAAAAATAGTCGGCATGGGTGGTGCCAAACGCCGGTATCGCCTCACCCGCCTGGGCCCAGGCGGTGGCGTGAGTGGAGTGCGTATGTACGACGCCGCCGAGTTGTGGGAATGCCCGGTACAGCGCCAGATGCGTCGGCGTATCGGATGAAGGCCGCAGTTGCCCCTCAACAACCTCCCCTCGCGCATTCACCACCACCATATCTTCCGCCCGCATCGTTTCATAAGGCACGCCGCTGGGTTTTATCACCATCAGATCGCTGGCCCGATCGATGCCGCTGACATTGCCCCAGGTATAGGTCACCAGCCCGTGCTCAGGCAGCGCCATATTGGCTTTGTAGACCTGCCATTTCAGTTGTTCCAGCATGTTAGCTCCCTATTTCCAACCCGGCCTCTGCCATGCGTTCAACCACCCAGGCACGCGCCTCCCGCACCGCCTGCAGCGGGTCGGACGCCTTCTCGCTCCACATTTCGAGCAGATAGGGGCCGCGATAGCCGCTCGCAAGCAGCGTTTCGAAGCAGCGGGTGAAATCGACCACGCCCTCGCCGAACGGCACGTTCTTAAACTCTCCCGGCCGCGTATCCTTAACGTGCACCGCTACGATATGCCCGCGTCCGGCTACGAGCTCCATCTGCACATCGTTGTCCCAGGCAGACAAATTGCCGATGTCCGGGTACAGCTGAAACCATGGGTTATTCAGGTAGTGGACATAACCCAGCGCCTTGCTGATCGAATTCATCAGCGCATAATCCATGATTTCCATCGCCAGCATGACCTGCGCACGGCTGGCCATCTCCACCGCCTGCGCCAAGCCGGCGCGGAACCGGGCGCGGGTTTGCGCAGTAGCCTGTTGGTAATAAACGTCATATCCGGCCAATTGGATCACCCGTATGCCGGTATCCTGCGCCAGCCGGATGGCCTTGCGCATGATCTCCAGCCCCCGCTCGCGCGTCCTGTCGTCTTCACTGCCCAACGGAAAACGCCGATGGGCGCTAAGGCACAAAGAAGGGACGCGCACACCGCTGGCCGCAACGGCGCCGATCAGCGCCAGTCGCTGCTCGCTGTTCCAATCCAACCGCGCCAGACGGCCGTCGCTTTCATCGATCGACATTTCAACGAAATCGAATCCCAACTCCCCCGCCAGTTGCAAGCGCGTCAGCCAGTCCTCGCCCGGCGGCAACGCCTTCTCGTAGATGCCCAACGGTACGGATTTTTGCAACATAACCGCTCCTCAGCCCCACAGTTGGGCGATGACGCGTTTAAATTCCCGCGCCGCCGCGACCGGATCGGCGGCATCGCGAATGCTGCGCCCGGCGATAAAAACATGGATGGGAATGCCCCGGAACAGAGGCAAATCCGCCAATGACAATCCGCCGGTAACCGTCACCTTGAAACCCATCTCGCTCAGGCGATGAACCGCGCGGATATCGTCATCGCTCCAGGCGACGCCCGCCGCCTGCGCGTCACGGCTGCGGTGATACACCACCTGACCAATACCCGCCTCACGCCACGCCTGCGCCTGTTCCCAGGTCCAAAACCCCGTCAGTTCGATCTGCACGTCGCCACCGAACTCATGCGCCACCTGCAGCGCGCCCTTGGCCGTATTGATGTCAGCGCAGCAGATCACCGTGATCCAGTCGGCGTGTGCCTCGAAGCACATCCGCGCCAAAATTTGCCCCGCATCGGCGATTTTCGCGTCCGCCAACACGATGCGATCCGGATACAGCGCTTTCAGATCGCGCACGGCCCGTACGCCTTCCGCCACGCACAAAATAGTGCCGACCTCAATGATGTCGACTTCGGCCGCGATCAGGCGCGTCGTATTGTAAGCCGCGGCCATGGACAGGTTATCCAGCGCCACTTGCAGCATCGGTAAATGCGTTTTCATTGCATGTCTCCTTCAATTCGCCGCCGCCGCGGACGTTTTGTCGATCAACGCCAGTACCTCGCTCGCCCGGCGACAGGCCCGCAAGCGATCGAAGTTCGCCTCATCTTCGAATAGGTTAACCACTTGCATGATGCCCACCTCCTGATGCGTTTTGGCGTCCACCGCCGCCATGGTGATCAAGATATCTATCGGATCGTTGTCCTCATCGCCGAAGCACACCGGCGTTTTCAAGGTGACCAAGGCGAAGCCGGTTTTCAGCACCCCTTCCTCCGGCCGACCATGCGGCATCGCCAGGCCGGGCGCCAACACGAAGTAAGGGCCGTGCCGTTCGACGCCGGCCAGAATGGCGTCGAAATAGCGAGACTCCACCACGCCGGCGGCCACCAGCAGATCGACCCCCAGCCGCACCGCCTGACGCCAGTCGGCAGCCTCCGCCTGCAGGTGAATAGCGTTGTTCTGCGCCAACGAATCGCTCAGCTTCATGACTCGCTCCTCACTGCTTCAAATCTTGCGGAAAATGCGCGCCGATGACTTCCATAAGCTTCGGACCGAAGTCGGCAGCCGAGAGCATATTGCGCACCCCGACCACGTATTTGTTGCCGCTGACGACGATCTCATCCGCGACATGGGTGGAAGCGATGATGATGTCAGCCCCGCTCAACTCGGATTTGTATTCCCCCACCGCACAGCTGTTGACCGAATGATCCACGCCTTGCTGCGTTAAAAATTGGTCGACTTTCATTTTCATGATCATGGAACTGCCTTGTCCGCAACCGCACACCGCCAGGATTCGTACCGTCATAATCTGCACTCCTATTAACGTGACGCTGGTTCAACCGATTGTTTTTCAGCATCTTCCTCCGCGCGCAGGGTGCGCCCGGCGAAGAACATGTACAGCAGCGCGATGGCGATCACCACGCCCATAAACCACAGGCCGAAGCTCAGCCCTTGCATCAGCGGCGGCGCCAGAATCGACCAGTCCGCCATTCCCATCCAGGCGCTCAGCCCGGTCAGCTTGATGGCCCACACGCAGCCCAAGATCTCTATCATCCCCATCACCAGGCAGATCTTCATCGCCGCGCGCCAGCCGCCAAAGTGGTTAGCGAACACGCCGATGGTGGCGTTAGAGAAGAACATGGGAATGAAACCGGGGATGATCATGATGGAAGCGCCGCACGCCAGGAGGATGCCGACGGCGATCAATTGGCCGATGGTGCCCCACATAAAGCCCCACACCACGGCGTTGGGCGCGAAGCTATAGATGGCGGCGCAGTCGATGGCCAGTACCGCACCGGGGATCAGGCGTTGGGAAATCCCATTGAAGGCCTCGGTCAATTCGGCGACGAACATGCGCACGCCCTGCACGATGATGAAAATCGCCACCGCGAACATCAGCCCGGTTTGCAGGATATAGATGCTCCAGTGGGTTTTACCGGCCATCACCTGCAGGGTATCCAAGCCGAACGAGCAAAGAATGATGCCGAAGAACAGCGTCATCACGATGGCGGTGGAAACGATGTTGTCATGGAAAATGTTCAGCCACCCGGGCAGCTTCAGATCTTCCACGCTGTCCTCTTTTTTACCGAGATACGGCGCTGCCTTATACGCCAGCCACGAAGCGAACTGCTGTTGGTGCCCAATGGAGAAACCGCTGTTTTCCGTCACCGCCTGCGTCGGTTTGAACATCATGTTGGACGTGATGCCCCAATACAGTGAAGCCAACAGCGCGCTGCACAATACCGTTGTCCACATGCCGTAGCCCAGAATGTAGAAAAATACCGCGATCAACCCCACCTGCTGAAACATGATATGGCCGGTAAGCATGATGGTGCGGATGCCGGTAATGCGCCTCAACAACACGTAGAGTATGTTCAGCGCCAGCGCCAGCAAGACCGCGTAGCCGACCCAGCTATAGGCCTCCCCCATCCGATCGATGGTGGCCATCATCGAGGCATAGGTATCTGAAATCGCCCCGTTGATGCCGTACACCTCGGACAGCTTCGCCACCACCGGTTTGAACGTGCCGGTCAGGATGCCGGAACCGGCTTGCAGCAACATGAAACCGATAATGGTTTTGATCGTGCCTTTGATAATGACCGCCGCGCTTTTGCGCAGCAACGTGTAACCCAGCAGCGTAACCAGCCCCAACAGCAGCGGCGCATTGGTCATCACCTGGTTAAAAAAGACGGTGAAGATGGTGTAAAGAGTTTCCATACGGCTCTCCCGAAAAGGTTGGCATGCAGGTAACGCCTTCACCATACCAATCACAAGAAATCACAAAAAGATCATAAATGATTATTTGTGAACAACCTCGCAAGTTAAAAATCAATTCCACTAACATTCAATGAATTAGACGGCTTTCATTTTATTACTCATTGAATTTAATAGCAGTTAATCAAACAAAAAGGAGATAAAAGGACGGCGCAGCACGTAAATCCGGCGGTGTTAACGTGTATTTCGAACGTTGTCAGTTGAAAAAAACGGTGCTAGATTCGATCAAAACAAATCACATAAAATCTTAAAATGATTATTTGTGATTGCATTATCACCGCCAACGAGGAACGACCCATGAGTAAAGTCAACGACATCACCCGCGAATCCTGGATATTGAACACCTTTCCCGAATGGGGCACCTGGCTGAACGAAGAGATAGAGCAGGAGAAAGTTGCGCCCGGCACCTTCGCCATGTGGTGGCTGGGCTGTACCGGTATCTGGCTCAAATCCGAAGAAAGCGCCAATCTGTGCGTCGACTTTTGGTGCGGTACCGGCAAGCAGAGCCACGGCAACCCGCTGATGAAAACCGGCCACCAAATGCAGCGAATGGCGGGAGTGCGCAAGCTGCAGCCTAACCTGCGCACGACCCCATTCGTACTGGATCCCTTCGCGATTACCCAGCTCGACGCCGTCTTGGCCACGCACGACCACAACGATCACATCGATGTGAACGTCGCCGCGGCGGTGTTGCAAAATTGCGCCGCCACCGTTCCGTTTATCGGGCCGCAAAGCTGCGTGGATATCTGGATTGGCTGGGGTGTGCCGCCTGAGCGCTGCATCACCGTCAAACCTGGCGACGTGATAAAAATCAAAGACATTGAAATTCATGCGCTGGACGCCTTCGATCGCACGGCGCTCATCACACTGCCGGTGGAACAAAAAGCGGCGGGCGTTCTGCCGGACGGCATGGACCTGCGGGCGGTCAACTACCTGTTCAAAACGCCGGGCGGCAACCTTTATCACAGCGGCGATTCCCACTACTCCAACTATTACGCCAAGCACGGCAACGATCATCAGATCGATGTCGCCCTCGGTTCCTACGGCGAGAACCCGCGCGGCATTACCGACAAGATGACCAGCGCCGACATCTTGCGCATGGCGGAATCGCTGAACGCCAAGGTCGTTATCCCCTTCCACCATGACATATGGTCGAATTTCCAGGCGGATCCGCAGGAAATTCGCGTGCTGTGGGAAATGAAGAAAGACCGGCTCAAATACGGTTTTAAACCGTTTATCTGGCAGGTTGGCGGCAAGTTCATCTGGCCGCAGGATAAAGACAATCTGGAGTACCACTACCCGCGCGGTTTCGATGATTGCTTCACCCTCGAACCCGATCTGCCCTTCAAGTCTTTCTTGTAATCAACCGGTGTTGCATACGGATGCGCGCTTTTGAACGGGAATGATTCAAATCGTCAAACGGCGCGCATATAATCATAGGCAACGACGTTTTCTCTCTCCGACGGAGCCCGCATGACAGAGTCCCAACGCCACAACGCCATTCTCGATCTCTTGCAGCGCAAGGGGCAAATCTCCGTGGCGGACGTCATCGCGGCGTTTGACATCTCTCCGGCCACCGCGCGCCGGGACATCAACAAACTGAATGAAATCGGCAAATTGCGCAAAGTGCGCAACGGCGCCGAAGCCACACAAACTCCGCGCCCGGCCTGGACGCCGCTCAATATCCACCAAACTCAGCACCTGGACGAAAAAATGCGTATTGCGGCGGCCGCGGCACAGCTCTGTCAGCCGGGTGAAAGCGTGGTGATCAATTGCGGCTCCACCGCATTTCTGTTGGGCCGTGAAATTTGCGGCAAGCCGGTTCAGGTGATCACCAATTATCTGCCGCTGGCCAATTACCTGATTGAGCAGGAACATGACAGCGTGGTGATCATGGGAGGCCAGTACAACAAAACCCAGTCGATTACTCTGGCGCCCCAGGACGGCGACGCCACCCTGTACGCCGGGCACTGGATGTTCACCAGCGGTATCGGCCTCACCGCTGACGGCCTGTATAAAACCGATATGCTGACCGCGATGGCGGAACAGAAGATGCTCAACTACGTCGGTAAACTGGTGGTGCTGGTCGACAGCAGCAAAGTCGGCCAACGCGCCGGCATGCTGTTCAGCCGCACCGAGCAAATCGCCATGGTGATCACCGGCCGCGCCGCCGATTCGGCGATCGTTGAGCAACTGCGTCAACAAGGTGTTGAAGTGCTGCTGGTGTGAGAAAACCACAAGCTTGCTCTGGTCTTAAACGCCGCAGAGTTGGTTACAATAGCGGCGTCCCCCAATAATGAGGCAGTCAGCAGTATGGAACAGTTCGAAGCGATCAACGTTGAACAGGCTTACACCCGCTGGAAAGAGGGCAGCGCCGCCCTGGTCGACATCCGCGATCCGCAAAGTTTTGAAGCCGGGCACACGCCGGGCGCCTTTCACCTCACCAACGCCACCCTGTCGGCCTTTATGCAACAAAACGACTTCGAGCGGCCGGTGATGGTGATGTGCTACCACGGCAACAGCAGCCGCAGCGCGGCGCAATACCTGCTGCACCAGGGGTTCGACGCGGTTTACAGCATCGACGGCGGCTTCGAGGCCTGGGCCCGTCAGTATCCGCAAGACGTGGAAACCTCTGCCTGATCCCCGCCGCCCGCCGTGCGTCGGCGGGCTTCCCCTTCGTTTTTATGCGCGTTTTCGCGGGTTTTTCGCAGATCCGTTTGCCAGCGCTCAGGATTTCGACGTTATAATCGGCCGTCAGGGTCGCCGGCGCGCAAGCGGCGGCCAAAATCATTCACTTACGACGGAAGAGCAATGGTTAGAGTAATCGCCGTATCCAACCCGCGCCTGGCGCTGGCCTTTGTCGACTATATGGCGACCCAGGGCATCCGGCTTGAGCTGCGCAACAGCGGCGAGGTGGCGGAAATCTGGCTGGCCGACGAAGGTCATCTCGAGCAGGTGCAACACGAGCTGCAGCAGTTTCTGGTCGATCCGCTCAACCGCCGTTATCAGGCCGCCAGCTGGCAGACCGGCCATACCGACGCCGGCCTGCACTATCAGAGCGAGTCCTACCTGCACACCCTGCGCAGCAAGGCCGGGCCTCTGACGCTCGGCGTGATGGTGCTGTGCATCGCGGTCTATATTCTGATGCAGGCGCTCGGCGACGATACCGTGATGTACTGGCTCTCCTGGCCACAAGACAGCAGCCAATACACGCAGCTGTGGCGCTGGGTCAGCCATGCGTTCCTGCATTTCTCCCTGCTGCATATCCTGTTTAACCTGATGTGGTGGTGGTATCTCGGCGGCCAGATGGAAAAACGCCTCGGCGCCGGCAAGCTGTTCGTGCTGGCGGTGGTGTCGGCGTTCTTCAGCGGCTGGGCGCAATCGCTGTTCAGCGGCGCGCTGTTCGGCGGGCTGTCGGGCGTGGTCTATGCGCTGATGGGCTATGTCTGGCTGTCGGGCGAACGGGCGCCGGAGCGCGGCCTGATGCTGCCGCGCGGCCTGATGGTGTTCTCGGTGCTGTGGCTGGTGGCCGGATATTTCGATATTTTAGGAATGTCGATCGCCAACGCGGCACACGTAGCCGGTTTAGTGTTAGGGTTATTGATGGCATTTTGGGATACGCGTCATCGCGCACACAACGAACAATAACAGCCGGGAGCTATGCCCAGCGGGCATAGCGGGCGTTTTAGGGGATTATCGTGAAGCAAACACAGCGTCATGACGCAATTATCGAGCTGGTGCGCCTGCAGGGTTACGTCAGCACGGAAGAGCTGGTCGAGCATTTTGACGTCAGCCCGCAAACGATTCGCCGCGATTTGAATGACCTGGCCGACCAGAACAAGATCCAGCGTCACCACGGCGGCGCGGCGCTGCCTTCCAGCTCGGTCAACGCTGCCTATAACGATCGCAAGGTGATGTGGTCGGAAGAGAAAGCCCGCATCGCGCAGCGCGTCGCCAGCCAGATCCCGGACGGCGCCACGCTGTTCATCGATATCGGCACCACGCCGGAGGCGGTGGCCCATGCGCTGATGAACCACAAGAACCTGCGCGTGGTCACCAACAACCTTAACGTCGCCACCCTGCTGACCGCCAAAGAAGACTTCCGCCTGATCCTGGCCGGCGGCGAAGTGCGCACCCGCGACGGCGGCATCATGGGCGAAGCCACCCTGGACTTCATCTCCCAATTCCGTCTCGATTACGGCATTCTCGGCATCAGCGGCATCGATATGGACGGCTCGCTGCTCGAATTCGACTATCACGAAGTGCGCACCAAACGCGCGATTATCGAAAATTCCCGCTGCGTGATGCTGGTGACCGACCACTCCAAGTTCGGCCGCAACGCCATGGTCAACCTGGGCAACATGAACCTGATCGACTACCTGTTTACCGACCAGCTGCCGCCGCCGAGCGTGATGAAAATCATCGAACAGTACGACGTGCAGCTGGAGCTGTGCTGATTCGGCCTTAACCTGCGGGGCGCGCCGCCGCCCCGTTTCATCCCTTTAGCCCCCCTCACCGACAGCCTTTTGCGCGCCCGCGTCATATCCATGCTGCTTGTGTGACTATCATCACCAAACTGTTACCTCTATCACGCCTAAATGTTTTTGTTTGGTTAAGTCTTGGCTTGCTTGTTGGTTTTTGATTACAATCATGAGCGAAAACGAACATGAAAGAGCTATTTCGAACATCTGGAGGAAGATGACGTGGAAACCAAAGACTTGATCGTTATCGGTGGCGGCATCAACGGTGCCGGCATCGCGGCGGATGCTGCCGGGCGCGGGCTGTCGGTACTGCTACTGGAAGCGCAAGACTTGGCCTGTGCTACGTCTTCCGCCAGTTCCAAACTGATCCACGGTGGCCTGCGCTACCTGGAACACTACGAATTCCGTCTGGTAAGCGAAGCGCTGGCCGAACGTGAAGTGCTGCTGAAACTGGCGCCGCACATCGCGTTCCCGATGCGTTTCCGCCTGCCGCACCAGCCGCATCTGCGTCCGGCCTGGATGATCCGTATCGGCCTGTTCCTGTACGATCACCTGGGCAAACGCACCAGCCTGCCGGGCAGCAAGGGGTTGCGCTTTGGACCAGAATCGGTGCTGAAGCCTGAACTGAAGCGCGGTTTCGAATATTCCGACTGCTGGGTCGACGATGCTCGCCTGGTGGTGCTGAACGCGCAGGAAGTGGAAAAACGCGGCGGCGAAGTGCGCACCCGCACCAAAGTGACCCGCGCATGGCGCGAAAACGGCCTGTGGATGGTGGAAGCGGTCGATATCGACAGCGGCAAAACCTTCACCTGGCGCGCCAAAGGCCTGGTGAACGCCACCGGCCCGTGGGTGAAAAACTTCTTCGACGACGGCCTGAAGCTGAAATCGCCTTACGGCATCCGTCTGATCAAAGGCAGCCACATCGTGGTGCCGCGCGTGCACGATCAGCCGCAGTCTTACATTCTGCAGAACGAAGACCACCGCATCGTGTTCGTGATCCCGTGGAATGACGAGTTCTCCATCATCGGCACCACCGACGTGGAGTACAAAGGCGATCCGAAAGACGTGAAGATCGACGAGAACGAAATCGCTTATCTGCTGAAAGTGTACAACGATCACTTCAAGAAGCAGCTGGGCCGCGACGACATCGTCTGGACTTACTCCGGCGTGCGTCCGCTGTGCGACGACGAATCCGATTCACCGCAGGCGATCACCCGCGATTACACGCTGGACGTGCACGACGAGCAAGGCAAGGCGCCGCTGCTGTCGGTCTTCGGCGGCAAGTTGACCACCTACCGCAAGCTGGCCGAACATGCGATGGAAAAACTGGCCCACTACTACCCAGGCTGCGGCCCGGCGTGGACCAAAAACGCCACGCTGCCGGGCGGTGACATCGACGGCGACCGCGACGGTTACGCGGCCAAACTGCGCCGTGCGCACGGCTGGCTGCCGGAAGCCCTGGCGCGCCGCTATGCCCGCACCTACGGCAGCCAGAGCGAGCTGATCCTGGCCGGCGCCAACGGCCTCGCCGATCTGGGCGAAGATTTCGGCCACGGTCTGTATGAAGCCGAACTGCGCTATCTGACCGAGAAAGAGTGGGTCGTGGAGCTGGACGACGCTATCTGGCGCCGCACCAAGCTGGGCATGTGGCTGGACGAAGCGCAGCAGGCGCGCGTGAAAGCCTGGCTGGCGGAACACGCGAAAACGAAAGCGCTGTCGCTGGCTTCCTGAGCCGCAGCGTAACGAAAAAGGGCCGGTTATCCGGCCCTTTGCTTTTTTCCTGCCCCGCTTTACAGCTTCACCGGCTTAATGTGCCAAATTTCATCCGCATATTCCTGAATGGTGCGATCGGATGAGAAGTAACCCATATTGGCGATATTCAGCACCGCGCGCCGCGTCCACTCGTCCTGATTGAGATACACCTCGTCCACCTTGTCCTGCGTGTCCACATAGCTGCGGTAATCCGCCAACAGCTGATAGTGATCGCCGAGGTTCACCAGCGAGTCGAACAAATTGCCATAGCGCTTCGGCTCCTCAGGGCTGAACATGCCGGTGGCGATCTGCGTCAGCGCCTGATGCAGCTCTGGGTCTTGCTCGTAGTACTGGCGCGGGTTGTAACCGTTGCGGCGCAGTTCCTCGACCTGCTCGGCGGTATTGCCGAAGATAAAGATGTTCTCTTCCCCCACGTGCTCGCGCATCTCGACGTTGGCGCCGTCCAGCGTGCCGATGGTCAGCGCGCCGTTCAGCGCGAACTTCATATTGCTGGTGCCCGAGGCTTCGGTGCCCGCCAGCGAGATCTGTTCCGACAGATCCGCCGCCGGGATGATGATCTGCGCCAGGCTGACGCCGTAGTTCGGAATGAACACCACCTTCAACTGGGTATGCACGCGCGGATCGTTGTTGATCACTTTGGCCACGTCGTTGATCAGGCGGATGATCTGCTTGGCAGCATAGTAGGCCGAGGCCGCCTTGCCGGCGAAGATCACCACCCGCGGCACGCGCTCGATATCAGGGTCGGCCAGCAAACGGTTATACAGCGTGATGACGTGCAACACGTTGAGCAACTGCCGTTTGTACTCGTGAATGCGTTTGATCTGCACGTCGAACAGCGCATCCGGGTTAACCACCACGTTGAGCGTTTTGGCGATGTACAGCGCCAGCCGCTCCTTGTTCTGCCGCTTGGCGCGCTGCACCGCCTGCAGGAAGCTCGGGTAATCGATGTTGGCCTTGATCTCGCTCAGCTGGCTGAGATCGGTGCGCCAGGTTTGGCCGATGCAGTCGTCCAGCACCGCCGCCAACGGCGGGTTGGCCAGCGCCAGCCAACGACGCGGCGTCACCCCGTTGGTTTTGTTGCAGAAACGAGTCGGGAACAGCCGGGCGAAGTCGGCGAACAGCGACTGCACCATCAGTTCGGAATGCAGGGCGGAAACGCCGTTGACCTTGTGGCTGGCCACCACCGCCAGCCACGCCATGCGCACCCGACGGCCGTTGGTTTCGTCGATGATCGAGACCCGCGCCAGCAGATCGTTGTCGCCCGGCGCCACCTCCTGCACCATTTTGAGGAAGTGATCGTTGATCTCGAAAATCAGCTGCAGATGGCGCGGCAAGATGCGGCCAAGCATGTCCACCGGCCAGGTCTCCAGCGCCTCGCTCATCAGCGTGTGGTTAGTGTAGGAGAATACCTGCTCCACCACTTCCCAGGCGTCGAGCCACTTGAACTTGTGCTCGTCGATCAGCCGGTGCATCAGCTCCGGAATCGACAACACCGGGTGAGTGTCGTTGAGGTGAATGGCGATCTTGTCCGCCAGGTTGTCGAAGGTTTTGTGCATCAGCCAATGGCGATTGAGAATATCCTGCACCGTGGCCGACACCAGGAAATACTCTTGTCGCAAGCGCAATTCACGCCCGGAGGAGGTCGAATCGTCCGGATAGAGCACGCGCGACACGTTCTCCGAATGGTTTTTATCTTCCACCGCCGCGAAGTAATCGCCCTGATTGAACTTGCCGAGGTTGATCTCGTTACTGGCCTGCGCGCCCCACAACCGCAGCGTGTTGGTGGCGTCGGTGTCGAAACCGGGGATCACCTGATCGTAGGCGATGGCCACGATCTCTTCGGTCTCCAGCCAGCGGGCCTTGGCCCCCTCCTGCTGCACGCGGCCACCGAAGCGCACCTTGTAGCGGGTGTTATGGCGCGGAAACTCCCACGGATTGCCGTACTCCAGCCAGTAGTCCGGCGATTCCATCTGTTGGCCGTTGACGATGTTCTGCTTGAACATGCCGTACTCATAGCGAATGCCGTAGCCGCGCCCCGGCAGCGCCAGCGTCGCCAGCGAGTCGAGGAAGCAGGCCGCCAGCCGGCCCAGACCGCCGTTGCCGAGCCCGGGGTCGTTCTCTTCCTCCAGCAACTCCGCCAGGTTCAGCCCCATCTCGTTCAACGCGTTGTCGATGTCCTGATAAATGCCCATCGACAGCAGCGCGTTCGACAACGTGCGGCCGATCAGAAACTCCATCGACAGGTAATACACCTGCCGCACGTCTTGAGACAGCTGGGCGCGGTTGGAGCGCAGCCAGCGCTCCACCATGCGATCGCGCACCGCGAACAGGACGGCGTTGAGCCAGTCGTGGCGGTTGGCGATCGCCGGATCCTTGCCGACGATAAACATCAGCTTATAGGCAATGGAATGTTTCAGCGCTTCCACACTGACCGTAGGTGAGGTGTAACTAAACGGTGAAGTCATGGCTTTTAATCCCTAATGGGGAGCCCAGCCATCCGCCGCGGAATAGCTGGCCCCGCTGAACATGGGCGCGGTACGCTGCGCCCCGACAATCTACCCTTACGGTTGCCCGCCGCGCGTCAACTCGCGACGCGAATCGCGGGCTACAAGCGTTGATAAAGCGATAAATACTCTTTCGCCGCCACCGGCCAGCCGAAGTCCACGCTCATGGCGTGGCGCTGAACGTGGCGCCAGTGTTTCGGCCGGCTCCACAGCACCATGGCGCGGCGGATGGCGTTGCCCAGCGCGACGGCGTCGCAATCGTCGAACACGAATCCGCTGGCGGTGCCGTCGGCCAGGTTCTCCAGCGCGCAGTCCACGACCGTGTCCGCCAGTCCGCCGGTGCGGCGCACCAGCGGCAGCGTGCCGTATTTCAGGCCGTAGAGCTGCGTCAGGCCGCAGGGCTCGAAGCGGCTCGGCACCAGAATGACGTCGGCGCCGCCGATGATGCGGTGGGAGAAGGATTCGTGATAACCGATCTGCACGCCGACCTGCTCAGGGTAGTCGGCGGCGGCGGCCAGAAACGCCTGCTGCAGCACCGCGTCGCCGGCACCCAGCAGCGCCAACTGCCCGCCCTGCGCCAGCAATTCGGGCAACGCCTGCAGCACCAGATCGAGGCCTTTCTGGCTGGTCAATCGGCTCACCACCGCGAACACCGGCAGCGATTCGTCCACCTTCAGCCCCATGGCCTTTTGCAGATGCAGCTTGTTTTTGACCTTGCTTTTCAGATCGTCGGCGTCGTAGCGGGCGCTCAGCCGCGGGTCGTGGGCCGGATCCCAAATCTTGTCGTCCACGCCGTTGAGGATGCCGCTCAACCTGCCTTGCCGCTGCCGCTCCTGCAGCAGCCCCTCCATGCCGTAGCCGAACTCCGGCCGGGTGATCTCGCGCGCATAGGTCGGGCTGACGGCGGTCACGTGGTCGGCATAAAACAGCCCGGCCTTGAGGAACGACATCTGGCCGTAGAACTCCAGGCCATAAACATCGTAAAACGACGCCGGCAGCCACAGCTCGGTCACGTGATGGGCGGAGAACAGGCCCTGATAGGCCAGGTTGTGCACGGTGAACACCGAACGCGCCGGGTGGCCGTTGGCGGCCAGATAGGCGCAGCTCAGACCGGCATGCCAGTCGTGGGCGTGCACCAGCTGCGGACGCCAGTAGCGATCCAGCCCCTTGGCCAACTCGCAGGCCATCCAGCCCAGCAGCGCAAAGCGCCGGTGGTTGTCGGGGTAGGCGTACATGGACTGATCGTGGTACGGGCTGCCCGGCCGGTCATACAGCCAGGGCGCATCGATCAGGTAAATGCCCACGCCATGGTAGGTGCCGTAACGCAGGCCGACACGGCCGGCGAACGAGTCTATCTCCGCCACCAGCACGGTGTCGGGTATGCCGTTGCGTACATCAGGGAAAGCGGGCAATAGCACCCGAACATCGGCGCCTTCGGCGATTTGCGCCGCCGGCAGCGCGCCAACCACGTCTGCGAGTCCGCCCGTTTTCAGCAGGGGGAACATTTCAGAACATACGTGTAAGACCTGCATTATCACTCCTGAAAGTCGGCCGAAGGCCTCTGGATAAGAAATAAAGCAGGCTTGCCGCTGTTATGTGTGCCGCGTTGCGCAAGCCATCGAACCGTTCATCGGGCGGCAGGCTATCGTTCTGCCCCCCACGTTAACTCACAATTTTGACAACATTTCGCGCGTCACCAGCACGATGCCGCCTTCCGAGCGATAGAAACGCTTGCTGTCCTCATCGGCGTTTTCCCCGATCACCATGCCCTCCGGAATATGGCAGGCGCGGTCGATGATGCAGCGCCGCAGGCGGCAGGAACGGCCGACGTTCACGTCCGGCAACAATACGGTAGAGTCGATGGTGCAAAACGAGTTCACTCGCACGCGCGGGAACAGCACCGAATGCACCACCACCGAGCCCGAGACGATGCAACCGCCGGACACCAGCGAATTCATGGTCATGCCATGGCTACCGGAGCGATCCTGCACGAACTTGGCCGGCGGCAGCGGTTCCATGTGGGTGCGAATCGGCCAGGCGCGGTCGTACATGTCCAGCTCCGGCGTCACCGACGCCAGATCGAGATTGGCGCGCCAGTAAGCGTCCAGCGTGCCCACGTCGCGCCAGTAAGGCGGCAAGTCGGGGTTGGACGTCACGCAGGACAAGGTAAACGGATGCGCCCACGCCGCCTGCTGCGCGGTGATTTTCGGGATCAGATCCTTGCCGAAATCGTGGCTGGAGCCGGGGGTCGACATATCCTCTTCCAGCAGTTGGAACAGGTAGGCGGCATTAAAAATATAGATGCCCATGCTGGCCAGCGACATATCCGGGTTGCCCGGCATCGCCGGCGGATCGGCGGGTTTCTCCAGGAACTCGATGATACGGTCGCTTTCATCCACCTTCATCACGCCGAATTCGCCGGCTTCGCTGCGCGGCACCGGCAGGCAGGCCACGGTGCACTGGGCCCCCTTCTCGACGTGGTCGATCAGCATGCGCGAATAATCCATCTTGTAGATATGGTCGCCCGCCAGGATCACCACGTATTCGGCCTCATAGCGGCGGATGATATCCAGGTTCTGGTACACCGCGTCGGCGGTGCCCTTGTACCAATGCTCGGTGCTGAGGCGCTGCTGGGCCGGCAGCAGATCGACGAACTCATTCATCTCCTCGTTGAGGAACGACCAGCCGCGCTGAATGTGCTGCACCAGCGTGTGCGACTGGTATTGGGTGATCACGCCGATGCGGCGGATGCCGGAGTTCAGGCAGTTCGACAAGGCGAAGTCGATGATGCGGAATTTGCCGCCAAAGTGGACGGCGGGCTTGGCGCGGGTGGAGGTCAAATCTTTTAGACGTGAACCGCGGCCGCCGGCCAGGATCAGCGCTACGGATTTAATCGGCAGCTGGCGCGCCAACATCAGGGGGTCTTTATTTTCAAACCTAACCATAGCGGACTCCTTTTATTATTTCCGTACCAGTACGCAAAGCGAGCGCGCGGCCTGGTGCCAGGCGGGCAATACCGCCCGTGAGTCTTCCTGAGTGAACGGGGCGACAACCTGCCAATCGCCTTCCGGCAACCTCATCTCCGTCGTTTGCGGCGTGGCGTTGATCAGCAGCAGCCAGCGCTGCGACAGCAGGATCTGCATGAGCGGCTCGCCCTGCTCCCACTGCTGCGCGTCGAGCGCCTGCCCTTGCGCGTTCAGCCACTGCACGCTGCCGTCGTCCTGCTGCCACCAGCGGTCCTGCTGCAGCGCGGGGATCTGGTGGCGCAGCGCGATCAGCGCCGCGACGTAATCAGTCAGCGCGTCGTCCGCCGTGGCCCAATCGAGCCAGGTGGTGGCGTTGTCCTGACAATAGGCATTGTTGTTCCCCTGCTGGCTGTGTCCCTGTTCATCGCCGGCCAGCAGCATCGGCGTTCCCTGGGACAGCAACAGCGTGGCGAGCATCGCCCGCTGGCTGGCCCTGCGGCGTTGCACAATGGCGTCGTCGGCGACCAGGCCTTCGACGCCGTGGTTGTTGCTGAAATTGCGATCGCTGCCGTCGCGGTTGCCCTCGCCGTTGGGCTGATTGTGTTTCTCATTGAAGCTGACCACGTCCTGCAGGGTAAAACCGTCATGGGCGGTCAGCATATTGACGGTGGCGTAAGGCGCTCGCCCGCGCTGGTTATACAGATCGCTGGAAGCGGCAAAACGCCGGGCGAACTGGCCGAGCGACACGCCGCTCTGCAGCCAGAAACGACGCATGTCATCGCGGTAATGATCGTTCCATTCGGCGAAGCGGCCGGGAAACGCCCCTACCTGATAGCCGCCGGGGCCAATGTCCCAGGGTTCGGCGATCAGCTTGCAGCGCGACAGCACATCGTCCGCCAGCATCGCCTGGAACAGCGGCGCATCGCGATCGAACCCCGGCGTGCGGCCGAGCACGCTGCCCAGATCGAAACGGAAGCCGTCGACGTGGCACTCCCGCACCCAAAAACGCAGGCAATCCATCACCCAGGCCACGCCCTGCGGCTGATCCAACCGCAGCGTGTTGCCGCAGCCGGTGTCGTTGACATAGTCCCCTTCGGGCGTCAGCCAGTAGTAGCTCAGGTTATCGATGCCGCTCAGCGACAGCATCGGCCCGTCCATATCCAGCTCGGCGCTGTGGTTGAACACCACGTCGAGGATCACCTCGATGCCGGCTTTGTGCAGCGCCTTGACCGCATCGCGGAATTCGTTCAGCGGCGTGGCATCGGTGCTCAGGCTGGCGTAGCGGTTGTCCGGCGCATAGGGCGCCAGCACGTTATAGCCCCAATAGTTGATCAGCCCCAGCCGCTGCAGGCGCGGTTCGGAGGTATGTTGCTGCACCGGCAGCAGTTCCAGCGCGGTGATGCCGAGGCGTTTGAAGTGGGCGATCATCGCCGGGTGCCCCAATGCGGCGAAGCTGCCGCGCAGCGCCGGCGGGATCTGCGGGTGCAGCAGCGTCAGGCCGCGCACGTGCGCTTCGTAAATCACCGTCTGTCCCCAGGGCGTGGCAGGCGGGCGATCGTCCTGCCAGTCATACTGTTCGTCCACCACCACGCACTTCGGCATCAGCTCCGCGCTGTCGTGCGGGTCCGGCTGCTCGTAACCGCCGTGCAGGTGCGGGTGATCTGCCACCGGCCCTTCCACCGCGCGCGCGGCCGGATCGAGCGCCAGTTTGTTGGGGTTGAAACGCTGTCCGTTCGCCGGGTCAAACGGGCCGTAGACCCGGTAACCGTAACGTTGCCCCGGCCTGCCGCCCGGTAAGTAGCCATGCCAGATATCGCCGCTGCGCGCCGGCAGCGGCAGGCGCACTTCGCGCTGCTGGCCGTCGAACAGGCACAGCTCCACCCGCTCCGCGTGCGCCGAGTACAGGGTAAAGTTGATGCCTTCGCCGTCGTAATGCGCGCCCAGCGGCGCGGCGAGGCCGGCCGTCAGCTCCGTCATGGCGCCTCCCGCAGCAGATAAATGGTCGCCAGCGGCGGCAGCGTTACGCAGATGGAGAAGTCGCGGCCGTGGCTGCCGACCGCTTCGGAAGAGACCCGCCCCTGATTGCCGGCGTTGCTGCCGTGATAGTGGTGCGAATCGGTATTGAGGATCTCGCGGTAGTCACCGGCGCGCGAGAGGCCGATGCGGTAGCGGTAGCGCGGCACCGGGGTAAAGTTGCTGATGGCGATCAGCTCATTGCCCTGCGAATCGTAGCGCGCGAAGGCGAACACCGAGTTATCGTGATCGTCGACCACCAGCCACTCGAAGCCGTCAGGCCGGTAGTCGCGCTCGTACAGCGGCGCCTGCTGCCGGTAGCAGTGGTTCAGATCGCGCACCAGCCGCTGCACGCCGTTATGCCAGTTATCCAACCCTTCCAATAAATGCCAGTCGAGGCTGGTATCGAAATTCCACTCGCGCCCCTGTGCGAATTCGCAGCCCATAAACAGCAGCTTCTTGCCCGGATGCGCCCACATAAAGCCGTAATAGGCGCGCAGGTTGGCGAATTTCTGCCAGGCGTCGCCCGGCATACGGTCGAGGACCGATTTTTTGCCGTGCACCACTTCATCGTGCGAGATAGGCAACACGAAGTTCTCGGTATAGGCGTACAGCATGCCGAAGGTCATCTGGTTGTGGTGATACTTGCGGTGCACCGGATCGCACTTCATGTAATTGAGCGTGTCGTGCATCCAGCCGAGGTTCCATTTGTAGTGGAACCCAAGGCCGTTGGCGTCCGGCGGCAGGGTGACGCCGGGATAGTCGGTGGATTCCTCCGCCAGCGTCACCGCGCCCGGCTGCGCCTGGCCGATAGTCTGGTTGGTATAACGCAGGAAGGCGATGGCCTCCAGATTCTCGTTGCCGCCGTAGTAATTCGGCACCCACTCGCCGTCGGCGCGGCTGTAGTCACGATAGATCATCGACGCCACCGCATCCACCCGCAGCGCGTCGATGCCGAAGCGCTCCAGCCAATACAGCGCGTTGCCCGCCAGGTAGTTGCGCACCTCGTGGCGGCCGTAGTTGTAGATCAGCGTATTCCAGTCCTGATGGAAGCCCTCGCGCGGATCGGCGTATTCGTACAGCGCCGTGCCGTCGAAGTTCGCCAGGCCGTAGGCGTCGCTCGGGAAGTGCCCCGGCACCCAGTCGAGGATCACGTTGATGCCCGCCTCATGCGCCGCCGCCACGAACGCCCTGAAATCGGCCGGCGTGCCGAAGCGCCGGGTCGGCGCATACAGCCCCAGCGGCTGATAGCCCCAACTGCCGTCGAACGGGTGCTCGTTGACCGGCAGCAGCTCGATATGGGTGAATCCCATGTCCTTCACATAGTCGATCAGCTGCACCGCCAGCTCGCCGTAGCTGAGCCAGAAGTGGTTGTCGGTGTGGCGACGCCATGAGCCGAGATGCACCTCGTAGATGGCGATCGGCTGGTCAAAATCGTTGGCGCGGCGGCGCGCCTGCGTCGACGGCACCACCTCCGGCAGCGGCGCCACCAGCGAGGCGGTGTCCGGGCGCATCTGCGCCTCGAAGGCGTAAGGATCGGCTTTCAGCTGGGTATTGCCGTAGCAATCGACGATTTCATATTTGTACAGCTGGCCGGCCCGCACGCCGGGCAGGAACAGCTCCCAGATGCCGTTTTCACGCCGCAGACGCATCGGGTGGCGGCGGCCGTCCCAGAAGTTGAACTCCCCCACCACCGAGACGCGCTGGGCGTTAGGCGCCCAAACGGCAAAGCTGACGCCGTCGACACCATCCAGCGTGGCGAGGTGAGCACCCAGGCGTTCATAGGGGCGCAGGTGCGTGCCCTCGGCCAGCAGCCAGCTGTCGATGTCCTGCAGCAGCGGGCCGAACCGGTAGGGATCGTCGACGATCTGTTGATGATCGCGCCAGCTGACCTGCAGCTGATAGCGGAAAGGATTTTTGCGCCGCGGCACCACGGCGCTGAAGAAGCCGCGCGGATCGTCGCAGTTCAGCTGCGCCAACCGCCGGCCGGTTTGCTGCTCAATCAGCCAAACCTCGGTGGCATCCGGCAGCAGCGCACGCACCTGCAGACCGTTATCGGTCGCATGCATGCCAAGCAGAGCAAAGGGATCGGCGTAATGGCCGGAGATGATCTGATCAATCACGTCACGATCGGGAAGTACAGGCATAGTCTTCTTCCTTAGATTAACAGCATGATCTAAGCACGGCTTGTTGGTTATTCCTTGGCCGTTTTGGTCATCATGCAATGCATTCGGACTCTAAAGCGTGATTGCGGTCGGTTATTGACCAATCTTTACTCTGCCGACCTGAATTTCGCTCTTTATGCTTATTTTTTGAAATATTTCAGTCATGGTGAAAAACTGTTCGCCCATGCGTTAAGCATAGCCAATGTCTGTTAAAAACTGCTCGGCATTGGTGAGGAAAATTCTTCATTAAGAAAACTGCCAACCTGACGGCATCTGCATGTGGCGGCCTACGAGAAGAGATGCGGGGTACAGCCCAATGAAACGAGACTTGCGATAACGCTGCCCGACGCGGCGCGCAGCGAACAAAAAAGCGGAAAATAAGGCGTTAGGGGGCTGAAAGCGCTCAGCCCCCAGGAAGTGCGGGTTTACAACAAAGTACAGAAGCAGCAGGTATCGCCTATTCCAAAGCAGAGATCACCTTCTCAAGAAACGATCGCGCCGTGTATCCCCATGGCGCTGGTGCAAACTCCCCATCAGCAAGTTCAGCAACGGCAAGTTCAAGCTGTTGTTCCTCAGGATATTGCGCCAGCAACGCTCGTGCTTCATCGACGGTTTTTCTCACTGTCGCGGTATTTTCCGTCTCCCGATAAGAGGCCAGGATCTCTTCTACAGACTCTCCAAATAAATCATAATCTTGCCCAAAAAAAACACGCACAAGTGTACCGAGATTAGCGACTGAAAAGCCCATTGGGTCCCTTATCTGATAATGGGGTAAGCGGTTAAAATGTAATACGGCTTACCGTTGTAAATTTTCTTTAGCAAGACAACCCGCACGCTGTTGGACGTTAATTGAATTGTGCTTCCTTGCCTGTAGCCAAAACCAACCGCTTTACCCACCTTATGCGTGAGTTCAAGCACGTTGGCCGAAGTAGGCTGTTGCGCCCAGCGCTTAATAAGCGCGTTATTCACTTTCAACGCCCGACTAATCGCGTCTTCAGCAGTACGTAAATCTGTAAATGTCGAGGCTGACTGTAAACCAGGACTCTTTGCCAAGCGCTCCAGCAGCTCTTCTGAACTTTTAGCAACATGCTTAGCAATAGTGTGCCCACCTCCTTTTGCACCGGCTATAGACTCGTGTTCAAGCAATTTTAATTGCCCCACCCGAACGGAAGCCACGCGTACAGCGCCTAAAGCGGTTGCAAACACCAAAGGAACGGCAATATCTACCGTTAAACCGACGTTGTAAGCCATATCTTCGTCGGCCCCCAGACTCTGAGCCAGCAAAACCGCCGACTTGTAAGTGTCTGTAGTCAATGATCGGCCGGTAATGATCTGATTTGATGCGGTTTTTATGCTATCCATGCTATGAGTGCCAACGACCACGCATCCCACTTTGGTTAACAATGTTGGGTCAGGCGCATAGCACATCACCCCAGCCCCAAGAAGTTCGACGACTCCCCCCGCTAAACCCAGTCCCCCCATGAGCCGATTACCCCAGGTTTCCCCTTCTGTGACCGTGCTATCCGACATCACGGCCGCTAGCTGCACGGGTGAAAGCGCGACCTGCAATCCTTCGTTGGAAATCATATCCCTATACCTGCGCTATGTTGCCAATGCGCTTATAAATATCACAGGGAAGATTAACTTGTAACCACATTCAGACCATACCGACATGACTCCGCTCATATGAAAAAGCCCGCAATAAGCGGGCTTTGAAATACAACAGATGAACTGGCGAGCGGGTTTACAGCAGGATACGCAACATGCGGCGCAGCGGCTCGGCCGCGCCCCACAGCAGTTGGTCGCCTACGGTGAACGCCGACAGGTACTCCGGCCCCATATTCAGCTTGCGCAGACGGCCGACCGGCGTATTCAGCGTGCCGGTCACCGCCGCAGGCGTCAGTTCGCGCATGGTCAGCTCGCGGTCGTTCGGGATCACGCGCACCCAGTCGTTGTGCGTCGCCAGCATCTGCTCGATTTCCGGCAGTGACACGTCTTTTTTCAGCTTCAGCGTGAACGCCTGGCTGTGGCAGCGCAGCGCGCCGACGCGCACGCACAGACCGTCGACCGGGATCACGCTGCCGGTGTTGAGGATCTTGTTGGTCTCCGCCTGGCCTTTCCACTCTTCGCGGCTCTGGCCGTTGTCGAGCTGCTTGTCGATCCACGGGATCAGGCTGCCGGCCAGCGGCACGCCGAAGTTGTCGGTCGGCAGTTTGCCGCTGCGGGTCGCCTCGGTCACCTTGCGTTCGATATCCAGAATGGCGGAGGCCGGATCCTGCAGCTCTTTCGCCACATCGGCGTGCAGCATGCCCATTTGGGTCAGCAGTTCGCGCATGTGGCGAGCGCCGCCGCCGGAGGCCGCCTGGTAGGTGGCAACCGACGCCCACTCAACCAGATCGTTGGCGAACAGGCCGCCGAGGGACATCAGCATCAGGCTGACGGTGCAGTTGCCGCCGACGAAGGTTTTGATGCCTTTGTCCAGGCCCTGCTGAATCACCGCGTGGTTGACCGGATCCAGAATGATGATGGCGTCATCCTGCATGCGCAGCGACGAGGCCGCGTCGATCCAGTAACCCTGCCAACCACTGGCGCGCAGCTTAGGATAAACTTCGTTGGTATAATCGCCGCCCTGACAGGTAATAATGATATCGAGCGCGCTCAGGGCGTCGATGTCATAGGCATCCTGCAGCGTGCCCTGCTGGCCGCCGAAGGCCGGCGCGGCAGAACCGTGCTGCGAGGTGGAGAAAAAGACCGGGCGAATGGCGTCGAAATCGCGCTCTTCCGTCATGCGTTGCATGAGAACCGAGCCGACCATTCCGCGCCAACCGATGAAACCAACGTTTTTCATAATATCTGTGTCCCGCCCGGATAAGGGCTTATTAGGTGATAACGAGTTGTGTGCAATATCTCCTCACCTTACAAAATGTCGGCGCGGGCGCAAAGTGAATTTATTCGATGGCTGGGGATTTCTCAGCAATCCTTCTTATATAGCCGTCGTCTTTCAAACTGCAGCGTTGTTACCTGCACGTAGTTACGTGGCCCATCCGTGGGCCACGCCCCAAGGGGCCGCTGCGAGCAGCGTTCAAATCTGCTCCCGGCAGATTTGTCATACCCCAGTCACTTACTTGAGTAAGCTCCTGGGGATGCGATCGCTGGGCGCCTAGCTGCAATTTGAAATCCATAGGGTATAGGCAAGGACGCGGCCGAAAAGGCCGAGGCGTTTTCCCGATCACGAGGTCACCATGACAGAGATGATTTCCGCTACGGTATTGCTGTTTTTAATTATGGATCCGCTGGGCAACCTGCCGATTTTCATGTCGGTGCTCAAGCACCTGGAACCGCGCCGCCGCCGCGTGGTGTTGATTCGCGAGCTGCTGATCGCCCTGCTGCTGATGCTGATCTTCCTGTTCGCCGGCGAGAAAATTCTGGCGTTCCTCAACCTGCGCACCGAAACCGTCTCCATTTCCGGCGGCATCATCCTGTTTCTGATCGCCATCAAGATGATTTTCCCCTCGCAGGAAGGAAACAGCTCCGGGCTGTCCGCCGGCGAGGAGCCGTTCCTGGTGCCGCTGGCGATCCCGCTGGTGGCCGGGCCGTCGATTCTGGCTGCATTGATGCTGCTGTCGCACCAGTATCCACATCAGCTGCCCCATCTGGTGGCGGCGCTGTTGATCGCCTGGGGCCTCTCTGCGGCCATTTTGCTGATGTCGAACCTGTTCCTGCGCCTGCTGGGCAGCAAAGGCGTCAGCGCGCTGGAGCGGTTGATGGGGCTGATTCTGGTGATGCTGTCGACCCAGATGTTCCTGGACGGCGTGCGGGCTTACATGAAGCTGTAGGCGCCTGGCGGCGCCGACAACGGCCCGCGCTCAGCGGGCGGTAACTCGGCGAATATAGGCGAGCGTATCGGCGACCACGCCGTCCAGCGGCTGGTTGATGTCGATCGCTTGCACATCCGGCTCCTGCTCGCCCGGCTCTTCCAACGTGGCGAACTGCGAAACCAGCATCTGCGGTTTGAAGAAATGACCTTTGCGCTGCTTCAGGCGCTCCTCGATCACCGCCTTGTCGCCTTTCAGGTAGAGGAAATGCAGGTTGCTATTCCCTTCGCGCAGGCGGTCGCGATAGCTTTTCTTCAGCGCCGAGCAGACCAGCAGCGACACGGGATTGGTGCGTTGCATGGCGAAGATGGCGTCGTTCAAGGCCGCCAGCCACGGGGCGCGATCGTTGTCGTCCAGCGCATGCCCGGCAGCCATCTTGTTGATGTTGGCGCGCGGATGCAGATAATCGCCGTCCAGCATGGCGGCATCGGCCTCGCGGGCGACGGCGCTGGCCACGGCGGATTTGCCGCTGCCGGACACGCCCATCAGGATAAATACGTGATTCTGCGGATTGCTCATTGTGTCATGCCCTTATGGGAACTGGCGCAAACGCGCCAAATGCGTCCCGACTGATAAAGATACTTTGGAACGCCGACGCCCCGCAGGGCGCCGGATAAAGATTATACGACCGTCGCCAGCAGCAGGCAGCCCACCAGGCCGCACACCGAGATGATGGTTTCCAGCACCGACCAGGATTTGATGGTTTCCATGATGCTCAGGTTGAAGTACTCCTTGAACAGCCAGAAACCCGGATCGTTGACGTGCGAGAAGATAACGCTGCCGGAACCGACCGCAATCACCATCAGCTCAGGGCTGACGCCGGTAGTGGCGATCAGCGGCGCCACGATGCCGCCGGCGGTGATTGCCGCCACGGTGGCGGAACCCAGCGCCAGACGCAGCGCGGCGGCGATCGACCAGGCCATCAGGATCGGCGAAACGTTGCTGCCTTCCATCAGACCGGCGATGTACTTCTCGACGCCGCTGTCCACCAGCACCTGCTTGAAGGCGCCGCCGCCGCCGATGATCAACAGCATCATGGCGATGATTTTAATCGAATCGGTGATGGTGCCCATCACTTCATCCATGGTGCGGCCGCGGTTCAGGCCGAAGGTGAAGATAGCGATCAGCACGGCGATCAGGGTCGCCATCACCGGGTCGCCGAAGAACTCGGCGAAGCGCAGCAGGCTGTGGCCCTTCGGCAGCACCATTTCAGCGACCGCGCGCAGCGCCATCAGGATCACCGGCACCAGCGACGTGGCGACGCTGACGCCAAAGCTCGGCATCTCCGCGTCGGTAAAGGTTTTCGGGTTGTACAGGCCTTCCGGCACCGGCTTGTCGATGCCTTTCAGGAAGCGGGCATAGACCGGGCCGGCCAGGATCACCGTCGGGATCGCCAGCAGCGTGCCGTACAACAGGGTTTTACCCATGTCGGCATGGAAGATGGTGGCGATGGCGGTCGGGCCCGGGTGCGGCGGCAGGAAGCCGTGGGTCACCGACAGCGCGGCGGCCATCGGCACGCCGACGTACAGCAGCGGAATGCGCGCGGAGGCGGCGATGGTGAACACCAGCGGCAGCAACAGCACGAAGCCCACTTCGTAGAACAGCGCGAAGCCGACGGTGAAACCGGTCAGAACCACCGCCCATTGAATGTGTTTTCTGCCGAACTTGTCGATCAGCGTGGTGGCGATGCGCTGTGCGCCGCCGCAGTCCGCCAGCAGCTTGCCGAGCATGGCGCCGAAGCCCATGATCAGCGCCAGGCTGCCCAGCGTGCCGCCCACGCCGGCCTTGATGGAGCCGATGACCTTATCGACCGGCATCCCCTGTGCAATCCCGACCGCCAGAGCAACCAGAACCAGAGAGATAAAGCCGTTCAGCTTGAAGCGGATCATCAGCAGCAGCAGCAGCGCTACGCCGCCTGCAACAATCACTAATGGCATAGTTTTTCTCCAACCTTTTATCGCGACTCTCTTTACGATAGGCGTAAAGCGTGCGGTTGTTTTATTTTTAGGCTCTTTCCCGGTGTTTAAGAAGAGCTGTAGGTGTTGTTGATTCAGAGGTTCAGTCTTGCAGCAAGATGACCGCCCACTCGTTGTTACCGGTATCATGATACCGGTAACAACATAAGCCTCGGAACCGGGTAAGCGGCTAAAATTCGCGTTCTGGGACAGAGATCAAACTTATGTCGGCAACGAGCGGCGGGCTTACAGGCGGGATAACCAGCGCGCCTCAGGGCGCGCTGCAAAAAGAAAGGGTGTTAAAACAGAACGTTAAAATGGCTCAGATGCTGCCGCCGGGGATCACGGTGAAACCGACGTCCACCATGCGCGGACACACCGTTTCCCCGCGCAGCCGGGCCAGCAGGCGCTCGGCGCCGATCTGCCCCATGCGCTCGCGCGGGGTCAGCACGCTGGCCAGCTTCGGCACCATCACCTGACCGATGTCATGGCCGTGGAAACCGGCGATCGCCATGTCCTGCGGGATCGACAGCCCCTGTCGCTGGCACTCGAAGGCCGCGCCGATCGCCAGGTCATCGTTGGTGCAGAAGATACTGTCGATCTGCGGATAATCGCGCTGCGCCTGGCGCAGCAGCTCGCCGCCGGCGGAATAGGAGGAAGAACGCGCGGTCATGATGCTATACGGCTCCAGGCCGGATTCACGCATCGCCTGCTCATACCCCTGTTGTTTGATGATAGTACGTTCATCCTGACGGGCGCCGAAGTAGACCACGTGACGGTGGCCGTGCGCGATGATTTGCTGCGTCATCTGGCGCGCCGCCTCGAAGTTGTTGAAGCCCACCGCCAGATCGATGCACGGCGAGACGCAGTCCATCAGCTCTACCACCGGAATGCCCGCCACCTCGATCATCTTCAGGGTGCGCGGCGTGTGGTGGCGCTCGGACAGGATCAAACCGTCGATATTGTAAGACAGCAGCGAGGTCAGACGCTCTTCTTCACGCTCCGGCAGATAGCCGTAGTGCGCCAGCATGGTCTGGTAGTTGTGCGCGTCGGTCACGCTTTCGATGCCGCGCAGCACTTCGGCGAACACCTGGTTGGTCAGCGACGGCAACAGCACGCCAATCGCCCGGCTGGTGGCGTTGGAGAGAATGTCCGGCGCGCGGTTGGGGATGTAGCCCAGCTCATCCAGCGCGACGGCGATTTTTTGCTGCAGGGCGGCGGAAACCTGGTCGGGATTGCGCAGATAACGGCTCACCGTCATCTTGGTCACGCCCACCTTGTCCGCCACATCCTGGAGTACCGGCCGTTTTTTCTTCATTATCAATGAACTGACTAACCGTGAATGGGCAGTCATTTTAGCAAAAAAAACGGCGCGCCGATATTGTCGGTTATGCGACGGCCAACGCAAAAAGGGCTCACACCGTGAGCCCTTGATATTTACCGCTTAATCACACCGGCGGCAGATCGAACAGCAGGATTTCGCTCTCTTCGTCGGCCTGAATCGTCAGCGCCGATTCATCCCACACCGCAAACGCGTCGCTGATGCCGGCGGCCTGGCCATTGACCGAGACCTTGCCGCGCACCACCTGGATCCAAATGCGGCGTCCGGCGTCGATCGCGTATTCCGCCTGCTCACCTTTATTCAGCGCCCAACGCGACAGCGTCATGTCCTGGAACACCTTCAGCGAGCCGTCACGCGCATCCGGCGACAGCACCAGCTGACGGCCCTGCGGCGCGTCGAACATGCGCTGTTCGTAGCGCGGTTCCAGCCCGACCTGATCCGGGATGATCCAAATCTGGTACAGGTGCAACGGACGATCCTGATTGGCGTTGTACTCGGAGTGACGCACGCCGGTGCCCGCACTCATGATCTGGAATTCGCCGACCTGGATCTGCTCCTTGTTGCCCATGCTGTCCTGGTGTTCCACCGTGCCGCTCAGCACGTAGGTCAGGATTTCCATGTCTTTATGCGGGTGGGTACCGAAACCCTGCCCTGCGTCGATCACATCTTCGTTGATCACCCGCAGCGCCGAGAACCCCATAAAGTTCGGATCGTAGTAATCGGCAAATGAGAAGGTGTGCCAGCTATCCAGCCAGCCATGATTGGCGTGGCCGCGGTCTTCCGCTTTACGTACATAAATCATATTCAACTCTCCTCAATGTTTTTTTACAGTCTAGTCCTGCCAGCAGAATAAGAAAGCGTAAAAAACTCATGCCTCTGTTCAAAAATTTCGATGAAATGAAACGGCGGATGGGCAGCGGATTTGTTGAAAGCGGGAACGGCTGAAAAATGGCAAAAAAAAAAGCCAGCACCCGAGCTGGCTAAGTAAACACTGGAAGCAATGTGAGCAATGTCGTGCCTTCGCAGCGAGAGTATCAAGGGTTGATGCCCTCCCCGGAACGCATCGCAATAATAATCATTATCATTCGCACCTGTAAAGCGTTTTTTTTGACCCGTTTAAATAATATTGACTCAAGGCAGTAAACGGATAAATTCAGAGGTTATTCAACCGGTAAGCGACAGGAGCAGCGAGATGAGCGAGATCGTGATACGCCACGTGGAAACAACGGATGCGCAGGCCCTGCATCATCTTTATTCTCAGACGCCCGTCTACCGCGATACGCTGCAGCTCCCGCTACCGTCCGTCGAGTCCTGGCAGAAGCGCCTCGCCAATCCCGAGCCGGGCACGCATAACCTGGCCGCCATCATCGACGGGCAGCTTGCCGGCCAGTTGGTTGTGATGCTGAATCAGCGCGTTCGCCGCCGCCACGTCGCCACCTTCGGCATCGGCGTCGATCCGCGCTACCACGGTAAAGGCGTCGGCAGCCGCCTGATGCAGGCGATGATCGACCTGTGCGACAACTGGGCGGCCATCGAGCGCATCGAACTGACGGTGTTCACCGATAACCCGGCGGCCATCGCGCTGTACCGCAAATTCGGCTTCGAGATAGAGGGCACCAGCCGCGCCTATGCCATGCGCGACGGCGTGCTGGTCGATGCCTACCATATGGCGCGTCTGCGCTCCGGGCAGCCACGCGCAGATGCGTGATCTCATCCCCCCGCAGGGGCCGCTGCGCCGGCCCCTTAACATCAACCGCCGAACCTTTTTACAAGCGCTGGCCGGCTTGACGGCCGCCGCCAGCATGTTCTCTCCCCTCACCCCATTAGGTGCCGCTATGCCAACTTCCGCCGCCGGGCGCCCTGGCGCCCGCAACCTGATTACCGATGTGCCGGGCCTGAAGGTCGGCGTGGCGCAAGACAGCCGGGTGCGCACCGGCGCGACGGTGATCCTGCCGGACAGCCCGGCGATGGCCGCCGTGGACGTGCGCGGCGGCGGCCCCGCCACCCGGGAAACCGACGCCTTGGGCGAAGACAATCTGGTGCAAACCATCGATGCGCTGACGTTCAGCGGCGGTTCAGTTTACGGCCTGGCGGCGGCGGACGGCGTCGCGGCCTGGCTGGGGCAACAGGGCCGAGGCTACGCGCTGCGCCCAGCGCCCGGCGTGCCGGTCTCCCCGATCGTGCCCACCGCCTGCCTGTACGATCTGGCCAACGGCGGTGACAAAAACTGGCAGCTCACGCCGCCGTATCGCCAGTTGGGTATCGACGCGGTCGGCAAGGCTGGATTGGACTTTCCGCTGGGCACCGTCGGCGCCGGCTACGGCGCCATGACCGGCATGGGCAAGCTGAAAGGCGGCCTTGGTTCGGCGTCTATCGTCGCCGCCAACGGCGCTACCGTCGGCGCGCTGGTGGCGGTCAACAGCCTGGGAGCGGTGGTGGCGCCCGGCACCCGCGCCTTCTGGGCGACGCCCTATGAAATTGACGGTGAATTCGGCAACGGCGGCGCGGCGGCGCTGGCGCAACTGCGCGCTCAGGGCGAAGACTGGATGGTGCAAGAGCCGCAGGGCGGCAGAAAGAACACCACCCTGGCCTGCATCGCCACCGATCTGGTGCTGACGCGCGTGGAGTTGAAGCGGGTGGCCATTATGGCGCAAGACGGCATGGCGCGCGCGATTCGCCCGCTGCACAGCCCGTTTGACGGCGACGTGGTGTTCGCCCTGTCCACCGGGCAGCGCGAGGTACAGGGCAGCCGCGAACTGGCGGTACTGCAAATCGGCGCGCTGGCGGCGGACACCCTCGCTCGGGCGATCGCCCGTGGCGTGTATGCCGCCACACCGTGGCCAGGCAGCCAGGTCGCCACCTGGCAAACGCTCGGCGGCTAACGCGCCGCCATCAAAAAAGGGGCGCTGGCGGCGCCCCTCGAGTTTTATTGCCCCTTACCGCTTAAATACCGGCGGTTTCCCGAATGTAACGGCGCGCTTTCACCGCATACTCGAACGGGTTGGCCAGCGCCGGATCCTGCTCGGCCTCCACCACCATCCATCCCTTGTAACCGCGCTCGTCCAGCAGCTTGAACACCGGCCTGAAGTCGATCACGCCATCACCCGGCACGGTAAAGGTGCCCTTCTTCACGCCGTCGAGGAAGCTCAGCTTGTTGGCCTTCACTTCCGCCACCACCTCATCGCGCACGTCCTTCAGATGGACGTGGTTGATGCGCGGCAGATACTTCTCCAGGATCGCCATCATCGCCTGCTGGCTGCCTTCCGAATAGTAGGCGTGGCCGGTATCGAACAGCAGGTAGACGTCGTCATTGACCATGCTCATGTAGCGATCGATTTCGGCGGTGGTCTGAATGCCGGTGCCCATGTGGTGGTGCAGACACACCTGCATGCCTTTGCCGGCGGCGATCTTCGCCAGCTCGTTGTAACCGTCGGCCACCCGCCGCCACTCTTCATCGCTGAAGTACGGCTTCTCTTCGAACACCCCTTTGGTGGTGCCCTGAATGCTCTTGCTCTGTTCAGAACAGCCGATCACCCTGGCGCCCATGGCATGCAGGAAATTCATGTGGTTGATAAATTCATCGATGGTTTTGTCTTTCTGACCATCGGCGAAAAAGGTGCTGAACCAGGCGTTGCAGATCTGGATGCCGCGAATATCCAGCATCGGCTTCAGCACCGCCGGATCGCGCGGATATTTGCTGCCCACTTCGCTGCCGGTGAAGCCGGCCAGCGCCATTTCGCTGACGCACTGCTGAAAGGTGTTTTCCTTGCCCAGATCGGGCATGTCGTCGTTGGTCCAGCCGATCGGCGCAATGGCCAATTTCACGTTGTCTTTATTCATGGTCTGCCTCGGTCCTTGGAGGGCCGCCGGTGTAAACGCCGCCGGCGAGCCGAATAAGATTAGTTGCCCAACAGCTCTCTTTCGATGCGCTCTCTGGTCGCCACCGCCTGGCTCGGCATCTTTTCCGGATAGCCGAACAGCGAGGTGCAGATGATCGATTCGCCGCCGACCTTGAAGCTGCGGTTGGCGAATTCCATGTCGCGCAGCGTCTGGAACAGGGCGTCGAAATTCACCTCACCTTCGCCGATGCCGACATGCTGGTGCACCGCGGCGTCAACGCCCGGCGGGTTGACGATATAGCGGCAGTGCTTGGTGTGATTCATGGTGTCGGCGATCAGCACGTGGGACAGATCGTCCCCGGCGTACTTCAGCATGCCGGCCACGTCGCCCTGCCCCTTGTCGTAGTAGAAGGTGTGCGGCACGCTGTAGAGGTATTTGACGTGGTCGCTGCGCAGCGATTTCACCAGATCGGCGGTTTCGTTGCTCAGCTCACAGAAGTCCCACGGATGCGACTGGATCTCCATACGGATGCCCTCACGCTCGACGATCGGCAGCAACTCCTCCATCGAGCGATACCACAGCTCCTCGCAGATCTCCGGCTCGTTGGGGTTACCGGCCAACTCGGTGTTGATCACCTGCACGCCCATCTCCACCGCGATTTCTATCATCCGTCGCCAGTTTTTGACCGCCGCCTGGCGGCGATCTTCCCCCGGCCCGGACCAGCGATACACCACGATAAATGAGGATATTTCCACGCCGGTCGCTTTCAGGGCGTTTTTATACTCCGCCATGATTTCGCGGCTGGCCTTCGGATGCTTGTAAAACGGGTTGATCTGCGGGTGCGGCGACTGCTCGATGTACTTATAGCCCCAGTCCGCCACCTGCTGAACCATTTTGGTCACGCCCAAATCCCGGATAACGTCGACATCAAAAGCGATCTTCATGGTCACTCCTCTGCATTCGTGGGTACGGGGTTCAAGCCGATGGCTTGTTGTAAAACGCCGGCCGCGCCGGCAGGGTCACCGGTACGATCTCGCCGCTGAGCTGGGCCGCCACGCAGGCGTCGGCGGTCACGGCGGCGGCGTAGCCGTCCCAGGCGGAAGGCCCGGTCAGTTGGCCTGCGGCCACGTCGTTGATGAACCCCTGCAGCTCGACGTCATAGGCGTCGATAAAGCGATCCTTCCAGTCGGTCAGGATTTCGGTCGACAGGCGGGCGCCGCTGCGCAGCTGCACCGAGGACGGCTCCGGCAGTTTGGCGATGCCGGTTTCCCCCACCACTTCACACTGAATGTCGTAGCCGTACTGACAGTTGACGAAAATCTCGACGTCGATGCGGGTGCCTTTGGCGGTTTCGAACAGCACAATCTGCGGATCTTTCAGATGCGGGAACGCCTTCGGGCTCTTGCGCGGGAACACCACCTGCACCGACACATAGTCGTCGTCGAGCAGCCAGCGCAGCACGTCGATTTCGTGGATCAGGGTGTCGGTGATCGCCATATCGGTGGTGTAAGCCTCGCCGACCGTCGGGTTGCGGTGCGCGCAGTGCAACATCAGCGGTTCGCCGATCTGGCCGCTGGTCAGCACCTGTTTCAGCGCGCGATAGCCCTGGTCATAGGGGCGCATAAAGCCGACCTGCACCAGCCGCTTGCCGTGTTTCGCTTCGGCATCGACGATGTTTTTGCAGCCCTGCGCGGTCACCGCCAGCGGTTTCTCGCAGAACACCGGTTTGCCGGCGGCGATGGCCGCCAGCACGAATTCTTCGTGGCTCGGCCCCCAGGAGGTGACCAGCACCGCCTGCACGTCGGCGGCCTTGATCAGATCGTGGCCGCTGTCATACACCCGCGCATCCAGCTGCAGATCGTTCACCGCCTTGGCGGCGTTGTCGCGATTGATGTCGTTCACCGCCACGACGCGGGCGCCCTGCAAAACTTTACTGCAGCGACGGATATGATCGCGGCCGATGGCGCCGGTGCCGATAACCCCAATGTTCAAAGTCATTTTCGCTACCCTCTGGAAAGTGTGTTGTGTTCGAAAACGAATCAGTAATCGCGCGCCTTATCGATGTTTTCCTGCAGTTTGCGCGCCACTGCGACGATTTTCTCGCTGTCGGCCACCTGAGCGCCGCCCACGCGCCACCAGCTGAGGTACTTGTGCACCATGGTCTTCGGCAGCACTTTGATGTCGAGCAGCGTGGACACGGTTTGCCTGCGGGCGTCGGCCAGCGCGTCGAGCAGCTGCTGCTCGGTGGTGACGCGATAGGTTTTGCACCCGTAAGCCGCCGCCAGCATGGCGAAATCGACCGGCACCAGTTTGCCGTCGAGCTTGCCGCCCTCTGGATTACGGAAGCGGAATTCGGTGGTGTAACTGTCCATGCCGTGTTCCATCTGCAGGTTGTTGATGCAGCCGTTGGTCATGTTGTCAAACAGCACCACGTTGATCTTGCAGCCTTCCTGAATCGAAGTGACCAGCTCGGAATGGAGCATCATGAAGGCGCCGTCGCCCACCATCGCGTACACCTCGCGCTGCGGCTCGGCCAGCTTGACCCCCAATGCGGCGTTCACCTCGTACCCCATGCAGGAGTAGCCGTATTCCACGTGGTAACCGTGCTCGCCATGGTTGTGCCACACCCGCTGCAGGTCGCCCGGCAGGCTGCCGGCGGCGGCGACAATCACGCTGTCCGGCGGCAGCTCGCGGTTCAGCACCCCCAGCACCCGGCTTTGCGTCATCGCCGAGTCGGTCTGAGCGATAAATTCGGCGAACACCCGTTCGCGATCGAGGTGATCGTCTATTTCCGGCACAAAGCCTGCGCCGCTGTATTCCACCGCGTAAACCCGCTCGGTCTCTTCACGCTGGGCGCCGCGCGCCGCGGCGATGGCATCGCCCCAGCCGGCGCGATAATCAGCCTGCGCCAGCAGCGCGCTCAGTTCGCTCAGGCCCTCGCGGGCGTCCGCCAGCACCTGCACGCCGTCGAGCTTGCCGGCGTCAAAGGCGCTGACGTTGATATTGAGGAAGCTGACGTCCGGATGTTGAAACAGCCATTTGGACGAGGTGGTGAAATCGGTGTAACGGGTGCCGACGCCAATCACCAGGTCGGCCTGTCGAGCCAGCGTGTTGGCCGCCAGGCAGCCGGTTTCGCCGATGCCGCCGAGGTTGAATTCATGATCGCTCGGCACCGCGCCTTTGCCGGCCTGGGTCTCGGCGAACGGAATGCCGAAGCGCTCGGCGAATTCGCGCAGCGCCCGCCCGGCCCGCGAGTACTTCACGCCGCCGCCGCACACCAGCAGCGGTTTGCGTTTGGCCGTCAGCAGCGCCAAGGCGTCCGCCAACATGCCATCGGTCGCCGGGCGGCGATCGAGCCGGTGCACGCGTTTTTGGAAGAAATAGTCGGGGTAGTCGTAGGCTTCCCCCTGCACGTCCTGCGGCAGACACAGCGTCACCGCGCCGGTTTCCGCCGGATCGGTCAGCACGCGCATCGCGTTGATGCAGGCGCTCATCAGCTGTTCCGGCCGCACGATGCGGTCCCAGTACTTGCTCACCGCGCGGAACGCGTCGTTGGTGCTGATGCTGAGATCGTAAGACTGTTCGATTTGCTGCAGCACCGGATCCGGCTGGCGGGAAGCGTAAACGTCGCCCGGCAGCAGCAATAAAGGGATGCGGTTGGCGGTGGCGGTAGCCGCGGCGGTGATCATATTGGCGGCGCCGGGGCCGACCGAGGAGGTGCAGGCGTAAATCTGCCGGCGCAATTTCTGCTTGGCGAAGCCGATCGCCGCGTGGGCCATCCCCTGTTCGTTACGGCCCTGGTGCACCCGCAGATCGCCACTATCCTGTTCCAGCGCTTGCCCCAGCCCCAGTACGTTGCCGTGGCCGAAAATCGCGAAAATGCCCGCGACGAATTTGGTTTCCACCCCGTCGGCCAGCAGATACTGGTTATCGAGAAATCTGACGAGCGCCTGCGCCATGGTTAGCCTGATCTTGCCCATTTACTCACCCTTTAGATTGAGGGCCGCCCCGGAAAGGGCTCGCGCCGAGCCGACAATCCCGTGTTTGTGTTACGCGGCGGCAGCTATTATCTTGAGCAGGCGATGCCCGCTGCTCACGAAGTCGACAACCTGAAACGTGAAGCGATTATAAACAAATATATTTTTCATAAAATCAAATTACAGAAGAAACATTTCATTTTGCGATAAAGATCGCATATTAGATGAAAAGCCCGTTTCATCTCGTGGTTTGGCCTTTTCCGGCTTAGCGCCGCGCACCAGCCGGGGAATGCCATCAGCACGCAGGGCGACCGTCTTTCATCCTGCCCCGGCGCCTCTTTGCCGCACGCCCTCCTCCACCCTCTCATGGCGACTTAATCCGCTTTTTCCGCTCCTCCGTCGATGTTTTAAACGCATCACATTTTTGGGGTGTAAATTTCATTCTGTATTGAAATTGAAATTTTCATTCCCCATACTGTTCCCATGCTTCCTGCAAGGCGCCACGCTCGGGCCGCCGCCGGAGTTTTGCTTAAACAGAAGGAAACGGGTATGGCTACACAAGAAAAACAGCTTGATGTCATTTGTCTCGGGCGCATCGCCGTCGATTTCTATGCTCAGCAGATCGGCGCGCGTCTGGAAGACGCCGGCACATTCGCCAAATACCTCGGCGGCTCTTCCGGCAACGTGGCCTACGGCACCGCCATTCAGGGGTTGAAATCCGGCATGCTGGCCCGCGTCGGCGATGAACACATGGGCCGCTTTCTGCGTGAAGAGCTGCAGCGCGTCGGGGCCGATACCCGCTGTCTGATCACCGACAAACACCGGTTAACCGGCCTGGTGATCCTCGGCATCAAGGATCAGGAAACCTTCCCGCTGATCTTCTACCGCGAAAACTGCGCGGACATGGCGCTGACGCCGGACGACATCGACGAAACCTACATCGCCAGCGCGCGCGCGCTGGCCATCACCGGCACGCACCTGTCGCACCCGAACACCCGTGCCGCCGTGTTGAAGGCGCTGGAATACGCGCGCCGCCACGGTTTGCGCACCGCGCTCGACATCGATTATCGCCCGGTGCTGTGGGGGCTGACGTCGCTGGGCGACGGCGAAACCCGCTTTGTGGAATCGGCACAGGTGACCCGCGAGCTGCAGGAAGTGCTGCACCAATTCGATCTGATCGTCGGCACCGAAGAGGAATTTCATATCGCCGGCGGCAGCACCGATACGCTGACGGCGCTGAAAAACGTGCGCCGGACGACCGCGGCCACGCTGGTGTGCAAGCGCGGCGCGCAGGGCTGCTCGGTGTTCGAAGATGACATCGCCGACGACTGGGCGCAGGTGAAGCTGCACGCCGGCGTGCGGGTGGAGGTGCTGAACGTGCTGGGGGCCGGCGACGCTTTTATGTCCGGTCTGCTGCGCGGCTATCTGAACGATGAGGGTTGGGATCAGGCCTGCCGCTACGCCAACGCCTGCGGCGCATTGGTGGTCTCGCGCCACGGCTGCGCGCCAGCCATGCCGACCAAACGGGAGCTGGACGACTACCTGCAGCGTGAACAACAGGTCACGCGCCCGGACCGCGACGCGCGCCTGAACCACCTGCACCGGGTCACTACCCGCAAGCAACAGTGGCCGGAACTGTGCGTGTTCGCCTTCGATCACCGCAAGCAGCTGGCGGACATGGCGCGCGAAGCCGGCGTCGACGAGGAACGCATCCCGCGTCTGAAGACCCTGCTGCTCACCGCGGCGCAACAAGCTGCCGCTCAGGCCGGCCTCGACGGCAACAGCGGCATTCTGGCCGACACCACCTACGGGCAGGCGGCGCTGAACGAGATCACCGGCCAGGGATGGTGGATCGGCCGGCCGGTGGAGCTGCCCAGCTCGCGCCCGCTGCGCCTGGAGCACGGCAATATTGGCTCGCAATTGATCGACTGGCCGCAGGAGCACGTGGTGAAGTGCCTGGTGTTTTATCACCCACACGACGCGGCGGAACTGCGCCGCGAACAGGATGCGCTGATCGCCGACGTCTACCGCGGCTGCTGCAAATCCGGTCACGAACTGCTGCTGGAGGTGATCCTGCCGGACAGCAACGCCGACAAGGACGAGCGCTATTACCTGGAGATGATTGAACACTTCTACCAGTTGGGCATTCAGCCGGACTGGTGGAAACTGCCGCCGCTGAGCGCGGAAAACTGGCAGCGGGTCGGCGCGCTGATCGACGCCTGCGATCCCGACTGCCGCGGCGTGCTGATCCTGGGGCTCGATTCCCCGGAGGCGGTGCTGAAGGCGGGCTTTGCCGCCGCCGCAGATGCGCGCTGGGTGAAAGGTTTCGCCGTCGGCCGCACCATTTTCGGCCAACCTTCGCGCCGCTGGCTACAGGGGGAAATCGACGACGCGGCCCTGATCGAGCAGGTGAAACAAAAATACCTGACGCTGATCGGTTTCTGGCGCCAGTACCGTCCGCAGGCGGGCGGCGCGCACTGACAGCAACAGCAGGTTCACGTCCCCTTAAGGCCATTTCGCCGCTTTAAGGGGATTTTTTTGCCCATTTTCTGTGAAGTCGCGCAATGTGCGATCGAATAAATCGCTTTTTGAGGAAATGAAATTTCCGCTCCGTCTGTTAAAATACCCTGTCAATATTTCAGGCGTCAGGCCAATGCGCCTTCACCCCACTGCGAGCCGAATGGATGAACAACCCAACTCAACTTTCGCTGTTACAGGACGAGATCCGCCACCGTTATGAAACGCTGAGCAAGCGTTTGAAGCAGGTGGCGCGCTACATTTTGGATAACAGTAACAGCATCGCTTTCGATACCGTTGCCTCCATCGCCGCACAGGCCAGCGTGCCGCCCTCCACGCTGATCCGTTTCGCCAACGCCTTCGGCTTCAGCGGCTTCAACGAAATGAAGCAGGTGTTCCGTCAGCATCTGATGGAAGAGACGGTGAACTATACCGAGCGCGCGCGCCTGTTCCGCCAAACCTCCACCGACGACAACGTCGCGCCGGAGAAACCGGCGGAGATTCTCAACGTGTTCACCATGGTCAACGCGCAGGCGCTGCAGCAGCTGGCGATGCAGATCGCCCCCGAGCAGCTGGAACGCGCCGTCGAGCTGCTCAATAACGCCGAAAACATCTACGTGATCGGCCTGCGCCGCTCGTTCAGCGTCGCTTCCTACCTCACCTATGCGCTGCGCCATCTGGAGCGCCGCGCGTTTCTGATCGACGGGCTGGGCGGGATGTTCACCGAACAGCTGAGCATGGTGAAACCGAAGGACGTGGTGATCGCCATCAGCTATTCGCCGTACGCCCGCGAGGCGGTGGAACTGGTGGAATTGGGCGCCAAGCGCGGCGCGCAGCAGATCGCCATCACCGACAGCCAGGTCAGCCCGCTGGCCGCCTTCAGCGACGTCTGTTTCGTGGTGCGCGAAGCGCAGGTGGACGGGTTCCGTTCGCAGGTGGCCTCGATGTGCCTGGCGCAGACGCTGGCGGTCTCGCTGGCGCTGAATAACGCCCGGGACGAGTAAAGCTGACAAAAAAGCCCGGCAAGCCGGGCCTCAAGCGCCTATTGCGCGGCGGGGTAGCCGTCGCCGTTAATCCAGGCGTGGTCTTTTTCCCAGGTGAACTTCCACTGCCGCACCGGCCCGGCCATCACGTTGAGGTAATAGTTGTCGTAACCCGCCAGGGTCGCCACCGGGTGATAACCGCGCGGCACTTTCACCACGTCGCGATTGTAGACCGGCATGCACTCGTCGAGCGTGCGGTCGTCGGTATAGACGCGCTGCATGCAGAACCCTTGCTCCGGCTGAATGCGGTGATAGTACGTCTCTTCCAGATAGGTTTCGTCCGGCGAGTCTTCTTGATCGTGCTTGTGGCTCGGGTAGGAGCTGGTGTTGCCCTCGTCGGTGTAAACCTCCACCACCAGCAGACTGTCGGCCGGCTCGCTGTCCGGCAGAATGTTGTGCACCAGCCGCTGGTTGCGCCCCTTGCCGCGCCGCTCCACGCCGATATCCGCCGGCGTGATCAGCCGTGAAGGCAGGTGGCCGCCGCCGGGCGCGCTGCACACCGCCAGCTCCACATCGGTTTCCGCCCGCACGTCGATGCGATCGTGGTGCGGCACATACACCGCATACGGCGGCGTGCGTTCGAACGGGCTCATGCGTTTGCCGATATGCGGGTATTCGGCGCGCCGCGTGGCGACGGAGGCGATACCGGCGACCAGCACCAGACACAGTTCCTTGTCGCCGCATTCCAGCTGCAGCGACTGCCCGGCGGCCAGGCGGTAAACGTCAAAGCCGACATAGCGCCAACCGGCATTTTCCGGCGTCACGTGCTGGATACGCCCCTCGGCGTTCGGCGTCTGACATTTGGCAAGCAGTGAAGACATTTCGATTCTCCTGTTAACTCGCAGTGCAAAGGCCGTTGCCCCGAAGGAGCAACGGCCTGGCCTGAGTGTGAAAGCGCTTAGCCCAGCGTCGGCATGCTGAATTCGGACACCGTCTGCTGCCCGGCCGGCCAGCGCGCGGTGGCGGTCTTCATGCGCGTGTAGAAGCGCACGCCGTCGGTGCCGTGCACGTTCAACGCGCCGAACACCGAGCGCTTCCAGCCGCCGAAGCTGTGGAACGCCATCGGCACCGGCACCGGCACGTTGACGCCGACCATTCCGGCCTGCACGTCTTGCACGAACTGGCGCGCATAGTGGCCGCTGCCGGTGAAGATGGCGCTGCCGTTGCCGAATTCGTGGCCGTTCACCGTGTCGATGGCGGTGCGGTAGTCCGGCACCCGTACGATGCCCAGCACCGGCCCAAAAATCTCTTCGCGGTAGATGCGCATGTTCGGCGTCACATGGTCGAACAGCGTGCCGCCGACGTAGTAGCCTTCAGGATAGCCCGGCACCTGATAGTTGCGGCCGTCGGCCACCAGGGTGGCGCCTTCTTCCACGCCCAAATCGATGTAGCCCAGCACCTTTTTCTGGTGAGCGGACGACACCAGCGGCCCCATTTCATTCTCTTCGCCGCCCTGCTGCAAGCCCGGCCCGACGCGCAGCTGCGCGATCAGCGGCTTCAGTTTGGCGATCAGTTTATCGGCAGTGTCGTCACCGACCACCACGGCGATCGGCAACGCCATGCAGCGCTCGCCGGCAGAGCCGAACGCGCCGCCCATCAGCGCGTTGACCGTGGCGTCCAGATCGGCGTCCGGCATGACGATCGCCTGGTTCTTCGCCGCGCCGAAGGCCTGCACCCGCTTGCCGTGCGCGCTGGCGGTGGTATAGATATGTTCCGCCACGGTGGAGGAGCCGACGAAGCTCACCGCCTGAATGCGCGGATCGGTGCACAGCTGCGCCGCATCTTCATTGGCGCAGTGCACCACGTTGAACACGCCGTCCGGCAAACCGGCTTCCTTCAACAGTTCCGCCAGGCGCACCGAGGCCGAAGGCACCAGCGCCGGCGGCTTGAGGACGAAGGTGTTGCCGCAGGCCAACGCGATGGGGAACATCCACATCGGCACCATCGCCGGAAAGTTGAACGGAGTAATGCCCGCCACCACGCCCAGCGGCTGCATCAGCGAGAAGCTGTCGACGCCGCTGCCGACGTCCGGCGAGTACTCGCCTTTGATCAGATGCGGGATGCCGCAGGCGAATTCGACCACTTCCATGCCGCGCGTCAGTTCGCCCAGCGCATCCGAATACACTTTGCCGTGCTCGCTGACGATAAGCTCGGCCAGCTCGTCGCGGTGCTGTTCCAGCAGCGCCTTGAAATTGAACATGATGCGCGCGCGGCGCAGCGGCGTGGTGCGCGACCAGTCGGCGAACGCCCGGTGGGCCACGTCGATGGCCTGTTTGACTTCGGCGGCGGTGCTCTGCGTGACGCGCCGCTCAACCTGTCCGCTGGCCGGGTTGTGCACGTCGACGGTTTGATTGCTGCTGCTCAGGCACACCTGCCCGTCAATAAAGTTACCCACGGTTTTCATGTCACGCCCTCTTTTCAAGTCCGCTGTCGCCTGGCCACACCCAGGCGGCGCGGCGTTAATCGTCCCGCTCGCCAAACCCCGTCGGCAAGCCGGCTACATCCTGACCGGATGCAGAAAACTCTATTTCATTGAAAAAAAAGTTTCAAATAAATTGTTTTGAAAAATTTGTTTTTAGTGCGTGAGGTCGCAATTTTTCGGTGTCGATCGGGTTGGCGCTTTCATTACCGCGCCAATCAAGGCGCGGTTTCGCAGGAGAGTCCATCGCTAATGCATACTGACTTTGCTACAGAAAATCCGCACTGCGCCTGACCTGCGGCCGTTACCGCCTCCCTCCGAGCGCCCAAGGCGCCCGGATCGCTCGCGACGGTTTTTTTTGAACTGGATCTAAAAATCAATATTCCATTATTCACTAATTATGAAATAAATGTTCTTGTTTGTTCCAGCATTTATCAACGACATCGCCTTGATGACAGGCACGGTTCACACCCTTCCGCTCGCCCTCTTCCCGACACCCTAACCGTGCGGACGGAAGCCAGGATAAAAATCGGAGCAACACATGTCATATCAGCGTAAGCACAATACCGGTTACATATTGCGAATTTGCGGCATCGCCGCCCTGGGCGGCATTCTGTTCGGCTACGACACCGCCGTGATCTCCGGCGCGATCGAAGCGTTGAAAACCTATTTCGATCTCAGCCCGGCCGAAACCGGCTGGGCCGTCTCCAACGTGGTGATTGGCTGCGTGGTCGGCGCCTTCGCCGCCGGGCCGCTGGCGGCGCGCTGGGGCCGTAAAAAAGCGCTGATGCTGGCGGCGCTGCTGTTCACCGTTTCCGCCGTCGGCGCCGCATTGGCCCCGACCTTCACCTGGTTCGTCATTTACCGCATCATTGGCGGGCTGGCGGTCGGCATCGCCGCCACCGTGTCGCCGATGTACATGTCGGAAGTGTCGCCGAAAGACATGCGCGGGCGGGCGCTCAGCATGCAGCAGTTCGCCATCGTCTTCGGTCAGATCGTGATTTTCTACGTCAACTTCAAAATCGCCAGCCTCGCCAGCGAAGCCTGGCTGGTGGAAATGGGCTGGCGCTGGATGTTCGCCTCGGGCGTGATCCCCTGCATTCTGTTCTGCATCCTGGTGTTCGTCATTCCTGAATCGCCGCGCTGGAACGTGATGATGGGGCGCGACGATCAGGCGCTGGCGATGTTGACCAAAGTCTCCAACGCCGCCCACGCGCAGAATCTGCTGAAAGAAATCAAAGACTCGCTGCAGCAGGATCAACAGCAGCAGCACCGGAAGCTGAACTACGGCGATGTGCGGGTGCGGTTCATCCTGTTCGTCGGCTGTATGATCGCCATGTTGCAGCAGGTCACCGGCGTCAACGTGATGATGTACTACGCGCCGGTGGTGCTGAAAACCGTCACCGAAAACGCACAGGAAGCGCTGTTCCAGACCATCTGGATCGGCGTGCTGCAGCTGGTCGGTTCGGTCATCGGCGCCATGCTGATGGATCGCATGGGCCGCATTCCGCTGATGCGTTACGGCACGCTGGGCGCCATCGCGGGCCTGCTGCTCACCTCGTACGCGCTCTACACCCAGGCCACCGGCTATTTCGCGCTGTTCGGCATGCTGTTCTTCATGGTGTTTTATGCGCTCTCCTGGGGCGTCGGCGCCTGGGTGCTGGTGTCGGAAATCTTCCCGAACCGCATGCGCGCGCAGGGGATGAGCATCGCCGTCGGCTGCATGTGGGTCGCCAACTTCGCGGTGTCGCAGTCGTTCCCGATGATCAACGATCACCCTTACCTGTTCTCGCATTTCCACGGCGCCTTCCCGATGTGGATCTTCGCCGCCTGCTGCCTGTTCAGCTACTGGTTTATCGGCCGCTATATCCCGGAAACCAAAGGCGTCTCGCTGGAAAAAATGGAGCAGGTGGTGTTGGCCAAACGCCACCGTCACCCCCTGCCCGACGGCAAGCCGCTGCCGCTGGAAAACGGCAAATCCTGATCTCTCAACCCTGACCGCTGGAGTCATGCCCATGAACATTGCGCTGGACCGCTTCTGCATTAACCGCAAGATCGCGCCGAATCTCGATCTGGACAGTTTTTTCCGCCTGGTGAAACGCTGCGGGCTCAGCAAAGTTGAGCTACGCAACGACATGCCCAGCGGCAAGGTAACTGACGATCTGAGCGACGCGCAGCTCAACGCGCTCGCCGCGCAATACGGCATCAAGATCGTCACGATCAACGCCCTCGGCAGGTTCAATCTGATGGATGACCCGGCGGCGCTGCAACAGCGCGCCGAAGCGATGCTGGCGCAGGCGCAGGCCATCCGCAGCCGGGCGCTGGTGCTATGCCCGCACTGCAGCGCCGACGACACGCGCAGCGAGCAGCAAAAACGGGACGACACCCTCGCGGCGTTGCGGCTGCTGGCGCCGCTGTTTGCCCGCTATGGCGTACAGGGATACGTCGAACCGCTGGGCTTCGGCATCAGCTCGCTGCGATCGTCGCTGCTGACCCAGGCGCTCATCCGCGACTCGGGCGCGCCGTACCGCATCGTGCTCGATACGTTCCACCACTATCTGAGCGGCGTGACGCAGGCCGACTTCGACGCGCAGATCCAGGTGGCGCAGATCGGCCTGGTGCATCTGTCCGGCGTGGAGGACGGGCGGGATAAAAGCGCGCTGAGCGACGAAGAGCGCATCATGCTGAGCGAGGGCGATCGGCTGGAGAGCCGCCGCCAGGTGCAGAACCTGGAACACCTGGGCTACACCGGCGTCTATGCCTTCGAACCGTTCTCTTCACAGCTGGACCGCTGGAGCGAGGCGGATATCGAACGGGAAATCCGCCAGAGCATTGCCCTGCTGCAAGGGTAAAAAAAACGGCCTCCGCGGAGGCCGTTTTTCATGGCGTTACTTCAGGTTGCCGACCACCAGCTGATGGCGCTCGTTGTAAAACTTACGGTAGGCCAGATAGCAGGCGATGATGGTCGACAGGCTGGCGGTGGAAAGCAGCATGAAGGTCACCATAATCTGATATTTGATCGCTTTCACCGGATCGATGCCGGCGAAGATCAGCCCGGACATCATGCCCGGCAGGCTGACCAGCCCAACGGTTTTCGCCGAGTCGACGGTCGGGATCAACGAAGCGCGGATGCTGTCGCGGATCAGCGCCGCCGACGCGAACTTGGGCGTCGCCCCCAGGCTGAGCATCTCCTGAATCTTCTGCTGCTCGCTTTTGAAACGCTGGCCGAGGTTGGTATAGCACAGCCCCACCGCCACCATGGCGTTGCCGGCGATCATCCCGGAGATGGGGATCACCTGCATCGGCGTAAATTCGATGGAGCCGGTCAATACCAGCACCGCCAGCGTCAGCACCGCGCCGGTGGTGATGGCGATAAACGACGTCACGAACGCGTGTTCGACATACTTGCTGCGTTTCTTGGCGTTGTAGGCCGCGTTAAAGCAGATGAACAGCACCATCAACACGGTGAGAACGGCATTATCCAGGTCGAAAATATACTTCAGCACGTAGCCGACGATGATCAGCTGCACCACCGCGCGGCAGATGCTCCAGATGATGTCCTTTTCCAGCGCCAGCTTTTCCCGGTGGCTGATCAGGATGGCGACCACCACCAGCACCATCGACAAGCCCAAGGATTCGTTGGTGATATTATGCTGATTCATGCTGTTGCTCCTGTGGCTCGGCGCCGTGCGCGCGCAGGGTGATCACCTCGTCCGCATGCGCTATCTCTTCGGTATCGTGCGTCACCCACAGCACCGCCAGCCGGTGTTCCGCCACCAGCTGATGCACGATTTCGTTGACGTTGCGCTTATTTTCCTCGTCCAACGCGCTGGTGATCTCATCGAGCAACAGCACCCGTGGCATAAACTGCAGGTTGCGGATCAGGGACACGCGCTGCTTCTCCCCGCCGGACAGTTCATTGATGCTTTTCGTCAGCATCGCCTCCGGCAGGCCGAAACGCGCCAGATCGGCCTTCATTTTTCGCTCGGCCGGCGGTTCCTGGCGGATCTGATACGGCAGCGCCAGATTGTCGTAAACCGTATTGCCGAACAGCGCCGGCGTCTGGAAGCAATAAGAGACCTGCTTGCGATACGCCTCCGGCGACATCTCGTCGATCGCCTGGCCGTCGAAATAGAGGCTTCCGCTGGTCGGATTCATTAAGGAAGAGATGATTTTCAGCAGCGTGCTTTTTCCGCAGCCGGAAGGCCCGGTGATCAGTTTGAACTCGCCCTCACCCAACGTGAAAGAGACGGAGTCCAGGATCACCTGGCGGTCTATTTGATAATGAATATCATCCAATCTCAGTATGTCTTTCTTTTCCTTCATTACGATGCCAGCTCCCTACACCTGTTCCCGTCTGAGCGATAAGTATATGGTCGCAAAAAACATCTTAGCAATGCCTGCGCGGAGGGCGGAAAGCGGAGAGGAGGATTGGCGGAGCGAAACGCCCCGCCAAATAATAAGATTAATTAATGTTTAGCTGTAAGATAGTCAAAAGCGACCGTCAGGGTCGAATCACTCTTTTTTTATCGCTGCCTGTTCGTCGCAGCTGTACCAGCGTAGAGAATTGTTGATGCTGCGGTGGGTGCAGCGGACCTTGCCCTCCTTTTCCAGCGCCAGCAGCAGAGTGCGGGTGGTATAAATGTTTTCACCGCATTTATCCGCCAGCTCGCGGGTCTTCGGCCACTGCTCCGGCGGGGGATGATGGCCGCCGGAGCCTTCCACACGATCCCTGCACAATCCTTGCAACACATTCAGCATCAGCGATTTTCTGCTTTCAAACGTTTTCGGCGCCTTGGCCATAGCATTCCTCCTGAGTGGTTACTGCTGAGCTCCCCGCTCACGACTGCACGTCAGCGATGCGCAGGGTATAAATCATGGTGGCGTCCGGAGGGATCGCCGGCGGGCTGCCCTGCTTGCCGTACGCCAGCGCTGGCGGCACCACCAGCGTGATCGAGCCGTGGCGCTGCAGCTTCTCGATAGCCGCGCGAAACAGCGGCGGATAGCGCGTCAATGGCTGCGAGATCACCGTTCCCGCCAGCTCCATGTCTTTGATCACCCGGCCGTCGGTCAGGCTTTCGCGCACCACGATATCCACCCGATCGTCGGCGCCGATCGCACCGCTGCCGGCATAGTCCACCCGGTAGTAGAAACCGAGCGCATCTTGCTTGACTCCCTCCTGGCGGGCGAAATCGGCCAGATAGGCCTTGCCGTCCGGAGGGGGAGCCTGTGTCGGTTGCGTCTGCTGCAAACGTTGCTGCGCCGTGCGCAGCGCGCTGTCGATGGCGGCCTCATCCAGCCGCAACCGCCCGGCCAGGGTATCGGCGATGCCCGCCAGCAAAAGCCGCCGATCCGCCTCCAGTCCCGCACGCCGGTTCTCCTGTTGCAGATGCAAAATATCGCGCCCCAGCGATACGCCGGCGGCATACGCCTGCTTGTCCGCCTCGCTGGCCAGCACCGGGGCCTCAGCCGCCTGCCGCCGCTCAGCCAGCAAGGTGTCTACCCGCTGCCGTTGCTGTGCCAACTGCGCCGTCAAGCTTGCGCTGCGCTGTTCGGCCCGCGTGAGCGAAGCGGCCAGCGCGGTGACCTCAGGCAACGGCGCAACGGCCTGCCGCAACGCCTTCAGGGCATCGGCCAGCGGCCGAATATCGACATCGGTCCGCTCGCTTTTCGGCGCCGCGGCGGCCTGAGCCGCCGCCAACTGTCGCTCCAGCTGACGGATTTTCTCCGCCTGCTGTTGCACAGAGTGCTTCAGAGAAGTTAAACGAGCGCCGTCTGCCCCCGCGACGGCGGCCGGTTTGGCGGCCGGTGCGGGCGCCGGTTTACGCGCGGTTTCCTCCTTGAGCGCAGCCGGCGGAGCCTGCCGCTGTTCGGCAAACTTCAACAGGGCGGGAATGCCGTCGTCAGCGGCGCAAACGGCGCCGCTCAGCGCCAACAGCCAAAGCCCCATCGCCCATCTTTGCGCGCATCGCTTCATGGCTACAGATTCTCGACCCGGTTGGACAGATCGGACATCAGCTCATGTTCGACGTCGGCGCAGAATTTCTCGGTTTTATATTGATAAAGAGCATCAATCGCTTTACGGGTGCTTTCATCCACATTGCCGCGCACGCCGGCATATCCGGAAGCGTTGGAAAGCAGACCGTTAAAATAGGCAATGCGTTTTTGGTAACTCTGCGGATTAATATTTTTTAATGAGTTAACCCGTTGCTGGCAAAGCGCGATACGTTGTTCATCGGATTTATCATTAGGATTGTTCTGTGAAAGTTTTTTCACGGAATTCAGGTTTGTCTTGCTACCGCCCACGCAGCCTGACAGCGACATGACAGACAGTAAAAATATAGCAGAAACTACCGTGCGGCGGCCGCCGCAAGCATTAATCATCGTTATCATTCCGTTTATAATCCTTTAATTGTCACTTAGGTCATCATTATGTGGCGAACGGCAACAGCACATGCCTTAATTTGATTAATCAAAATGGGTTAGGCGGTGAAAAATCCCTATACCGCAGTGCGATAGAATAATTCACTACCGATGACATTGTTATTTAATTGTTAATGAATTAGACCTAAACGCGGGCTAAACACGAATAAAAAAGCCAATCCCTTAGGGGAAGAAAACCACTAAACAACAATAAAAACAATAGATTATGTTTTATATTTTGTTTCTAAAGGGAAATTCATCATCTGCTGCCTCAGGGCGATATTAGCAAAACAATATGGCGAATTGTAGGTATCAGCCTATTTCCCCCGATCTAATATCTCGCATATCGTTATTTATATAGTGATTTATACTGGATAATATTCGTATACGATCTATTGGTTTTAAAGCAAATATATTTCTTTTTCCTTTTGGTTTTATATTCTGAATTTGACTTAATTTAATAAAATCTATTTCCAAGCAATACTATTATTTGCAAGAATATTCCCAGCAACACGCCACACGTAAAACTCGTATTTTATTTACCAGAAAATCCATTGTCGATTTTCCCAATCTCGTTATTTCTCATAAATAACGGATGTTGGCGTATTGCCCAGAGCAAAAGGATCTGGCTCCAACCGTACGGCCGGCGACATGACGTTTCCACCGCTGCGGGGGATTTAGATGTGCTGTTCTTTTTATTTAAAAACTCTCTACAGGAACCTGAGAAATGAAACTGAATAAATTAATGCTGGCAACCGTGATTGCTTTCGCTTCTGCATCTGTTGCTCACGCCGCATCTAATCAGGGCAGCGGTAAAGTCACCTTTACCGGCGAAATTATCGATGCGCCATGCAGCGTCGCGCCGGAATCCGTTGACCAAACCGTACCAATGGGCCAAATCAGCAGCCGCATCCTGGCTAACCAGGGTAAATCCAGCATGCAACCTTTCAACATCGAACTGAAAGATTGCTCCATCTCCACCATGAAAAACGTCAAGGTGACCTTTACCGGCACGCCTGATCCGGTCAACAACAAACTGCTGGCTCTGAGCGGCACGGCAACCGGCGCCGGCATCGTGATCTACGACAACCTGCACTCCAAGGAAGTGGAACTGGGCACGGCGACCGACGGTCAGGGCCTGAACGACGGCGACAACTCGCTGAAATTCGCCGCTTACCTGCAGGGCAGCAGCGCCTCCGCCGCCGTGGTGCCGGGCGACTTCACCAGCGTGGCCAACTTCACCCTGGCTTACCTGTAATACCCCACAGGGGATGTCTCAGGGCATCCCCCGCTTGATTGCATGCCGACGAGAGCGGCAAGGGAACAGGGCAAGACAGGGAGACGCCAGCATGACTATCCGCCTTTGCGGCCTGTTGCTCATCGCGCTCAGCGTAGGCAGCGCGGCGGCGGCAGTGAAAAATCAGGGCCACGGCAAAGTCAGCCTGGGCGGCACCATCGTTGAAACGCCGTGCGGCATCGCCAGCGACAGCCTGGATCAAACCGTCGATTTCGGTCTGATCGCCATGACCGATGCCTCGCAGGACGGGCAATCGGTGCTGATCGGCAGCCGCCGTCATTTCACGATCAAACTGGTGAACTGCGAACTGGCCAGCCAGGTGAAGCCTGACTTCATCTATCGCGCGGCCAACGTCACCTTCGACGGCACCGCCGACAGCCGGGATCCTTCCCTGCTGGGCGTTTACGGCGAGGCGCAGGGCGTGGCTATCGAGCTGTTGACCGATGCCGGCACCCCGATCCCGCTCGGCAGCACGACGGCGGATTACCAGATCGTCGCCGGCGACAACACGCTGCGCTTTGGCGCGCAGTTGCGCCTGCATCCCGATAAGGCGCGGGCGGGCGGCTTCAGCTCTCTGGCCAAATTCACCCTGTCTTATCTCTAGCGCCGGCGGGCGCTGCACAGCATTACGTATTCAGGTCGCACGGATGACCTGCTATTGGGCGCGGACTTGCCATGAGTGATTATGCTATGACGTCATTACTGACACGGAAACACCTACCTCTTCTCGTCATTCTATCTTTCCTCTGGGTGCGTCCGGCATTTTCCGCCACGGAATTCAATACCGACGTCCTGGATATCGGCGAGCGCAGCAAAGTGGATCTTTCGCGTTTCTCCGATGCCGACTACGTCATGCCCGGCGCTTATTTGCTGGACATCAAGATCAACCAGAAAACGCTGCCCCAGCGCAGCATTCAGTATTTCCCGTCGCCGGATAACAAGAGCGGCAGCCAGGTGTGCCTGCCGCCTGATCTGGTGGAAAAAATGGCGCTGAAAGAAGAAGCGGCCAAAAAAGTCACCCTGTGGCACGACAACCAGTGCGCCGACATTCGCGGCATCAAAGGCGCGACCGTCTCCGATCGCATCGGCGGCGGCGTGCTGGCGATCACCATCCCGCAGGCGTGGATGAAATACTCCGATCCCGACTGGACGCCGCCCGAGCAGTGGGACGACGGCATTCCCGGCCTGCTGCTGGACTACAACCTGAGCGGCCAGTTAGGCAAGCAGAATCACAACAACAACACCGCCCAGAACCTCAGCAGCTATGGCACGCTGGGCGCCAACCTGGGCCCCTGGCGCCTGCGCGCGGACTACCAGGCCAATTACAATCAGCAGGCCGGCGATCGCAGCACCGGCTTCGACTGGAACCAGATCTACGCCTACCGCGCGCTGCCGATGCAGGCCGCCAAGCTGACGCTGGGTGAGATTTATCTCGACTCCGGGGTGTTCGACGCCTATCGCTTCACCGGCCTCAATCTGGCCAGCGACGAGCGCATGCTGCCGCCGAACCTGCAGGGCTACGCGCCGGAAGTGCGCGGCATCGCCAAGAGCAACGCCAAGATCACCGTCTCGCAGGAAGGCCGCACGCTGTACGAAACCACCGTGCCCGCCGGGCCGTTCGCCATTCAGGATCTCAACAGCTCGGTGCGCGGTAAGCTGGACGTCAAGGTGGAAGAGCAGGACGGTACCGTCTCGACCTTCCAGGTGGATACCGCCACCATTCCGTACCTGACCCGCCCGGGCTACGTGCGCTACAACGTGGCGCTCGGCAAAACCTCGGCCTACGACCACCGCACCCAGGGCCCGCTGTTTTCCGCCAGCGACTTCTCCTGGGGGCTGAGCAACGCCTGGTCGCTGTATGGCGGGGCGCTGCTCGGCGGCGACTATAACGCCTGGGCGCTCGGCCTCGGCCGCGATCTGAACGTGTTCGGCGCCATGTCGTTGGACGTCACCCAGTCGATCGCCCGTCTGCCCGGCGAGCCGACCGCCAGCGGCATGTCGTTCAAGCTCAACTACGCCAAACGGTTCGATGAGCTGAACAGCCAGATCACCTTCGCCGGCTACCGCTTCTCGCAGCGCAAGTTCATGAACATGTCGCAGTACCTGCAGGAGCGTTACGGCGATTACGACAAGAATTACAACGGCCGCCAGAAAGAGCTGTACACCATCACCGCCAGCAAAACCTTTATGGCGGAAGACAGCGCCAAGGCGATCACCGCCTACCTGACCTACTCGCACCAGACCTATTGGGATGCGCGAACCCAGGACCGTTACGGGCTGTCGGCCAGCAAGCTGTTCAGCGTCGGCGATATCAGCAACATCACCGCCTCGCTGTCGGCTTACCGCACCTATTACCAGGGCCGCACCGACGACAGTGTGATGCTCAACTTCACCGTGCCGATCGGCGACCGTCGGCGCGTCGGTTATGCGCTGCAAACCAACAACGGCGATGTCACGCAGACCGCGTCGTACAACGACTACAGCGATCCGGACAATACCTGGCAGGTCAGCGGCGGCTTTAATCAGTCCGGCAAATCGCTGGCGCGCGGGTACTACACCCATAACGCCTCGTTCGGCTCGCTGAACGCCAGCGCCTCTTACCAGCAGGACAGCTACTCGTCGATCGGTGGCTCGTTCCGCGGCGGCCTCACTGCGACCCGGCACGGCATCGCGGCGCATCAGAACTCGAGCAACGGCGGCAGCCGCATGATGCTCGACACCGACGGCATCGCCGGCGTGCCGATCAACAACGGCCGTGCCTACAGCAACCGTTTCGGGCTGGCGGTGATTTCCGACATCACCAGCTACTACAACACCGACACCCGCATCGACGTCAACAAGCTGGCGGACGACGTCGAGGCCACTCGCGCCGTGGTGCAAGGCACGCTGACCGAAGGCGCCATCGGCTACCGCCACTTCGAGGTGGTGAAAGGCAGTAAGCTGCTGGCCACCATTCGCCTCGCGGACGGCAGCGAACCGCCGTTCGGCGCCGCGGTGCTGAGCGAGAAAGGCCGCGAGGTCGCGGTGGTCAACGATGGCGGCTCGGTCTACCTGACCGGCGTGCAGCCGGAGGAAAAACTGGACGTCGCCTGGGAAGGCCAACGCCGCTGCCGCATCGTGATCCCGGGCGCCGCCAAGCCGCTGGACCAGCTGCTGCTGCCGTGCGCCACCCTGTAATCCGTAACGCTGAGAAATGATGACATGAACAAACACCCGATAACGCTACTGACCGCCGCCGGCCTGGCTCTGAGCGCCGTACTGCCCACCGCCGACGCGGCGATATCGCTGGATCGCACGCGCGCCGTTTATGTGAGCGACGCCAAATCGATCAGCCTGAATATCGTCAACGAAAACAAAGAGCTGCCCTTCCTGGCGCAGTCCTGGCTGGAGAACGAGCAGCACCAGAAAATCACCTCGCCGCTGGTGGTGCTGCCGCCGCTGCAGCGCGTGGAACCAAGCGAGCGCAGCGTGGTGCGCATCACCAAGACGCCGGAGGCGGATCGCCTGCCGCAGGATCGCGAGTCGGTTTTCTACTTCAACCTGCGCGAAATTCCGCCGAAAAGCACCAAAACCAACGTGATGCAGCTGGCGCTGCAAACGCAGATCAAACTGTTCTATCGGCCGAAAGCCATCGTCGCGCCCAAGGGCCAGGTGTGGCAGGAAAAGCTGGTGTTCCGTAAAAGCGGCGGCGCCATCACCGTCGACAACCCGACGCCGTTTTACATCACCCTGACCGGCATGACGCGGCAGACGCAAAAACAGGGCGGCGGCGCGATCGGCGGTTTTCAGCCGCTGATGCTGAAGCCGAAATCCAGCGAAAGCCTCAAGCTGCAAGAGACCGGCATGAACAGCTTCGTCATCACCTACATCAACGACTACGGCGGCCATCCGGAGCTGCGCTTCGTCTGCAATGGCGGCGTTTGCACCGCCGTGCCCGAGAAAAAATAAGGAGGTCCAGCATGGCTGAATTCACCGATCGACTGCGCCCGCTGCTGCTCGGCGCACTGCTGTGCGGCGGCGGCGCGATGGCGGCAACGCCGCTGGGCGTGATCGAAGGCACCACCGGCACCGTCAGCTTTCACGGCGGCCTGCTCAGCTCTCCCTGCAGCCTGACGCAGGACAGCCGGGATCAGTCCATCGATCTGGGCGACGTCAGCGCACGCGACTTCCGCAACGCCGGCGATCGCAGCGCGCCGGTGCGTTTTCGCCTCTCATTCCGCAACTGCCTGCTGGGCGCGCGCGCGCTGGCGGATAATCCGGCCGGCCCGCGCAACGGCGACGCCGGCCGCCTCTACCTGCAGGGAGAGCAGGCCGCCACGCTGGTGTTTCTCGGCGAAAGCGATGTCGACAACCCCTCGCTGCTGAAGCTGAACGGCGGCGTGCAAGGCATCGGCCTGCGGCTGCAAGACCAACAAGGCCAGGCGCTGGCGCTGAATCAACGCAGCCGCCCTTACATTCTGCAACCCGGCAGCAACACCCTGTGGTTCAGCGCCAGCGTGGAATCCACCCAGCGGGCGGTGATGGCGGCCGGGTTCGCTGCCGTGGCGCACATTCAGGTGATTTACCTGTGAGGCTCGAGAACGCGATGAAAACACAACTGACCAAACTCTGCCTGCCGCTGGCGATCGCGCTGGCGGCTCCCGCCGCCTGGGCCAACGGCTACGTCACGCCGGACGGCGGCCCCAAACAGTTCTATATCGATCTGAATCAAAGCAACATCACCAACCAGGTGGGGTTCACCAAACAGTTTCCCTATTCATTAGGCGGTACCTATACCGGCAAGGCCTACTGCGATACGCCGATCCCCCGAAGCCCGCACTTTTACAAGTCGGATTCGGCGCTGCCCCCCTCTGACTACGGCAACGGCTTCTTGCAGTTGAACGACTTCCTGGATTTAAAAGCCGAAGTGTGGATTGCAGGTAATAAGAAGGCCTATGTCACGGTGCCTTTTTACAACGAATCCAACGAGTATCCCAATCACAGTTGCTCACCGCCCTATGTGCAGGTCAACAACTATGAAAGCGGTTCAAAAGGCCGCATCACCTTCCGGGTGCGCAAAAAGATCATCAACGGCGTCGAGATTAACGATCGGCAGATCATCGAGATGTTCGGCCGCCTCGGCTCAACCGACGGCGGTTTCGGCCCCAATCCGATGGCGCAGGTGTTTATCCAGTCCGCGATCCTTTACGTGCCGGATAAATGCGTAGTGAACGAAGGCCAGCTGATCAACGTGGAGTTCGGCGAAATCGGCGGCAGCGATCTCAACGGTTCGAACTACCCGCAAAGCATTCCGGTGCGCTTCCAGTGCGAGGGCGGCAGCTTCGAAGATGGCACGCTGAACATCAAGCTGGCGGTGTCGGGCACGGCCGCTTCCTTCAGCAACGAGGTGTTCAAAACCGACAAGAACGATCTCGGCATCCGGCTGACGCACAACGGCCAGCTGGTCATTCCGAACGAGTTTTACCCGGTGCCAAACATCGGCAACGGCGGCTCCTGGAACCTGGTGGCGGCGCCGTTCGCCAACGGCGGCGCGGAGATCGGCGAAGGGGAATTCAACGCGTCGGCCACCATCGTGGCGGCATTCCAGTAACCGAGGGAGGAACGGAAAATGCGTCTACGCGCTTTAGCGCTGCTCAGCTGCGCGTCCTGGTGGTTTGCCGCCATGCCGGCGGCGGCGAACACCGAGCTTATCGGCGCGCCGGTGCAGTTCCACGGTACCGTGGTGAGCCGGCCGTGCAATATCGAACCGCAGTCCGCCGATCAGCTGGTGGAGATGGGCACGGTGATCGTCAAAACCCTGTACCGCTACGGCCATACCACGCCGGTGCCGTTCAGCATCAAGCTGACCGACTGCAAGACCACGGTGTTCAAATCCGTCAGCGTGACCTTCAGCGGCACCGAAGACGGAGAGATGCCGGGCAAGCTGGCGATCAACAACGGCGCGAACGGCGCCGCCATCGCCCTGTTCGATCATCAGGGCGCAGACATCGATTTGAATAAGGCCACCAGCGCCGTCGCGCTGCAAAACGGCCCCAACAGCCTGAACTTCACCGCCTATGTGCAAGGGCGGCCCAGCGCGATTCAAAACCAAAGCATTACCGAAGGCGAATTCACGTCCATCGCCAATTTTGTGCTGGCGTACCAATAAGCCCCGCACCATCCCAGGGAAATCAGGAAAACGACCGGCGCGCGAACGCCGGCGATGGGCCGTCACCGTTTGCTCCGGCGCGGCGCCACGGCTTTTTAAGGAGTCACCCATGCCAGATATTCGCTTCACGCTGTTCGACAGCGATAACTTCTACCAGCAGGGGCTGCGTCTGCTGCTGCAGGACTATCTGCACTCCCTGAACGAATGCCACCGCCGGTACCCGCAGTTCTCGCCGCTGGCGCTGCAGGCGTTGGATAACATCGAAATCGTGTTCCGCACGCCGGAAGAGCGCTGGGGCTGCGCCTGTTGTTATCAAAGCCCTCACGGCGTTCCGCGCCAGCGGCAGCTGACCCTGCTGATCCTCGACGACGCGACCCAGCAACAGGTGAAAAACCTGCCGCCGCTGTTCAGCATCCATCGGCGCGATTCGGCCTACGCCATTCGCCTCAAGCTGCAGATGGCGTTGGAAAAGTTCATCCTGCATCCGTGGGTGGCGCTGCACGCCGCCGGCCAGTGGAAATGCCAGGCTTGCCGCATCGCCGCGCTCAGCCACTGCGAGAAAAAGGTGCTGGGTTTGATGAGCAGCGGCATGTCCGCCTGCAGCATCGCCGGCCTGCTGCAGCGCAGCCAGAAAACCATCAGCGCCCATAAGCGTTCGGCGATGCGCAAGCTCAACGTGCGTAAAAACAGCGAGCTGAATAAGGTGCTGCTGAATCAGCGCGGGCTGAGTTGACTGACAACGGACTCGCGAGTGCCGACAGAGTGGTTTACTCTGAATACTCATTTTTGCACTGCACAGCGAGCCGGAATGCATGCCCAGAACAGCCCAAGTCGTTGACGTCCCCGCCCTCGGCGAGATTGACCGCCAGGCGGGGCAGCTAAGCCACCAACTGGCGCAGGCCCTGCGCCGGGCCATCCACAAAGGCGATCTGAAAGCGGGCGATCTGCTGCCTTCGACGCGCCGGCTGTCGGCGGCGCTGAATCTGGCGCGCGGCACGGTATTGGAGGCGTTTGCTCAGCTGACGGCGGAAGGCTTTCTTGAACCGCAGCCCGGCTCCGGCACCCGGGTCGCCCACTATCAGGCGCCGCGCCGCACGCCACACGCCACGGTGCAAACCGCTCCGGCCACAGCCGTGCCGCTTTCTTCACAGGCGCAGCATCTGGCGCGTTTTGCCGCCCAGGCGCGGGCGCTGCCGTCGGTGCCATTCACCGTGTCGGTCCCGATCGGCGATACCGCGCCCGACGATATCTGGCGGCGGCTCGGCAACCGCATCCGGGCGCGCGGCCCCGGCGCCCCGTCCGGCTATGGCGATCCGTTGGGCGCCCTGCCGCTGCGCGAAGCCATCTGCGATTATGTGCGCCGTTCCCGCTCGGTAAACTGCACGCCGCAGCAAATCCTCATCACCGCCGGCACCCAGCAGGGACTGTATCTGGCCGCGCAGATCCTCTTGGACGCCGGCGACAGCGCCTGGGTCGAGGACCCCGCCTACGCCGGCATCACCGCCCTTTTTAACAGCCTGTTTCGCGATCGGCACATGATCAGGGTGCCCGTCGCCGACGACGGCATCGACGTTGCCACCGGCGTGCGCCTGGCCGCCGACGCCCGCGCCGCCTTTGTCACGCCGTCGCATCAATATCCGCTGGGCATGCCGATGAGCATGACGAAAAGAAGCGCCCTGCTGGCCTGGGCCAGAGAACAACAGGCCTGGATCGTGGAAGACGATTACGACAGCGAGATGCGCTACGCCGGCCACCCGTTCCCTTCGCTGCAAGGGTTGGCGCCCGAGCGGACGCTCTATCTCGGCACCTTCAGCAAGGTGTTGTTCCCTTCGCTGCGGTTGGGTTACGCCATCGTGCCGCCGCCGCTGGTCGACGCCTTTTGCGGCGCCCGGATCCTGATGGATCGTCACCCGCCCAGCGCGGATCAACACGTACTGGCCGCCTTTATCGCCGAAGGGTATCTCGACCGGCATATCCGCAAAATGCGCGGCGTCTACGCCGAGAAACGCCGGGTGCTGATCGAGGCGATCAACGCGCGCATCCCGGCCGAATTGGGGAGGGTGCAGCCCTGCGATCAGGGCATGCACATGGTGCTGTGGCTGAGGAAAGATCTCGACGACGTGCAGGTCGCCCAGCAGGCCAACGAAGCCGGATTGGCGCTGCGGGCGGTATCGCCGATGTATGCGCCCGGCCACGGTGAGCCGGGTCTGGTGCTGGGGTTGGGCGGTTACGATGACCGCCAGGTGCAGCAGGCGGTGGAACGGCTCGGCGAGGTGATCCGCGCCTGCGCCCGCAACGGGGCCTAGCGAGAAAAGCGCTTGGCGCCGAACACGCAAACCACCACGCCGGCCATCACGGCGATCATCATCGGCTGGACGGTTTCCTGCAGCAGCCAGCCCGCCAGCGCCAGGCCGAAGAACGGCTGCAGCAGCTGCAATTGCCCGACGGCGGCGATGCCGCCCTGCGCCAGGCCGCGATACCAGAAGATAAAGCCGATCCACATGCTGAACACCGAGACGTAAGCCAGCGACAGCCAGGCGGCGCCGCTGACGACGGGCCAAGCGGCCGGCGCCGCCCACCATGCGGCCGCCAGCGTCAACGGCAACGCCGCCACCAGCGCCCAGGAGATCACCTGCCAGCCGCCGATCCGGCGCGACAGCACCGCGCCTTCGGCATAACCCAAACCGCACAGCAGCACCGCGCCGACCATCAGCGCATCTCCCTGCCAGGCGCCGCCGCTCCCCTGGCTCAGCGCGAACGCCCCCACCAGCGCGGCGCCAATGCCCGAAAAAGCCCAAAAAGCGGGCTTGGGGCGCTCACCGCCGCGCAAGACGCCAAAACCGGCGGTCGCCAGCGGCAGCAGGCCGATATACACCAGCGAATGCGCCGAGGTGGTGTGCTGCAGCGCCAGCGCCGTCAGCAGCGGAAAACCGATGACCACGCCGAGCGCCACAAACAGCAGCGGCGGCAAATCGGCCCGCGTCGGCCGCGCCTGGCGAGTGATCCGCAGCGCGCACAGGGCCAGCAAAGCGGCGATCGCCGCCCTGATCGCCGTCAGAAACAGCGGATCGAGCTCCAGCACCGCCACCCGGGTGGCGGGCAACGAGCCGCTGAAGATAATCATGCCGAGGAAACCGTTCATCCAGCCCTGAGCCGAATGCCCGACGGCGGGATGAGCAGGGGTAACAACAAGCGTTTTTTCAGACTGACTGTCCATCATGCGAATGCTCCGCACGCCTGAGGCATACCGAAATCGGCAACCCGCGAGGCGAGGTCATAGTGAAAGAGAACATCGTTCCCCCGGCGTCGCTTGCCGGGGCTGCGTTCTATTTTTCAGATAAAGCGGTTCACAGACAGGTCCAGATAGCGAGATTTTCACTGTGCCGGTTGCCAAAGTGCGCCGCTAACGCCAAAGAAGGGCGTTTTTCGGGCTGTCCTTGGCCGTTTGGCGGCATCGCCGGCGGGGTACCATGGACTTTTATGCGTTTTTGCAGAACAGGACAAGGTGCGGCGCCGTGGTGAAACCCTTCTTACGCAGTGGCAGTTTGGATGATGTGCTGGCTTTAGGCGAAAACGGGCAACCGATCTACGCCTGCGCGCAGCAGCTGCGGGAAACCCTGCGTCTTCGCCGACAGCAGCAGGCCGCCGACTGTCTGGCGATCCCCCAGCCGAACGAAAGCGGCACGCGCATCGACTGGTATGCGCCCTTTCCGGGCAAGGTGACCTCCTGGCTGGCGGCAAGCGATGCCCAGCGCGCGCAGGCGGTGCGCCACCTGGAACACTGTCTGGCGACCTTCCGCAGCCTGACCGAACAGACCCGGGCGACCGATCACCCCAGCCACCGCCTGTTCGGCGCGCTGCTGGCCAAAGCGATGCACATTCCCGACCCCAACCACGTCTACCTGGTGGACGATCGGCCGGTGCTGACCTTTTGGGGCTTTATCAAACCGCAGGCGCAGAGCCCGGACGATCCGTTAGCCTGCCTGCGCCCACTCGAATCGGAAGTGGAAAAACCGGCGCCGATCGCCGCCGCGCCGCGCAAACCGGCCGTTGTCGAACCGGTAAAACCGGCCCCGGCCGCCGAGCCTGAACCGGTGCCCGCCCCGACGGCGCCCGCCGAATCCCCCGCCGTTGTCCGCCCGCGTCGACGTCACGCGCTGTGGTTGTTGCCGGTACTGCTGCTAGGCAGCGCGGCGCTGGCCGCCTGGCTGCACCGCTCACCGCCGCCGCAACCGGCGATACCGGCTGAGGTGCGCCATCCGGCAGCGCCGGAAAAAACCGCCGCGCCGTTGCCTGAGCTGCGCTTGCCGCTGGCGCACGCCACGCTGATGCCGCCGCCCCCGGCGCCGGTCATCCCGCAGCCGGCGGACAAAAATGCGCTGGTGCTGCCGCCCGAGGCGGTGAAGGCCGGCTCCACCCGTTTCCTTAACGGCAAATGGCGCGCCACGGTGGCGCTGAAAGATCCGATCACCGGCAAGCGCCCCAGCCTGCAATACCGCCTGAACGCGGGCAAAGGCAGCGCCGTCATCGCCTACGGCGACGGCGTCACCTGCCGGGTGGCGGTCGAGGCCGGGCTGATGCAGTCCGGCAATCTGGTGATCAACAGCCGCACCAAAGCGCGCTGCAGCGACGGCAGCCGCTACCAGATCCCGGAAATCGTCTGCCGCCAGGGCGAGACCGGGGCCGCGGAATGCACCGGCCGCTACGATGCGGACACCACCTATCCCATGACGTTCAAGCGCGAGAGTAAATGATGCTGGCACCCCTTACGGACTACAAACACGGCATTACGCTGATTCAGGACAGCGGCATTCAGTTTATGGACTTTGCCCTGACCCCGCGGCTGGACGCCGAGTTTCCCGGCAAATTCGTGCGCAAGACCGCCAGCGGCCCGCTGCTGCGCCTGCAATGGGAGGCCGAGAGCGGCAAATATCAGCTGCCGGCCGAGGGCGGGCAAGCCGCCGAAGTGGTGCGGCCGGAGTTCAGCTACCCGCTGCAGCAGTCGCTGCGCCTGCTGGATAAGCTCTGGCTGCCGCTGCCCTTCTTGCGCCACACCCCGGCGGGCCTGTTTTTGTCGGGCCCGGATAACTGGGCTCGCCTGCAGGTGGTGCAGTTGGATGAACCGGATCAGGACGGCAACCTGCTGCGGGTGGTGCTGGCCTTCGATACCCGCGCCGCCGCGCCCGGCCAGGAAGCGCTGGCGCCGGGCGAGAGCGATCTCGGCGCCGATCTGAGCTTCGCGCTGGCGCACCGTAACCACGAGCTGGGCGAGTTCCTCGATCTGACCTGGGTGGATGGCTGGCTGCGCGAGGCGTTCAGCCAGCGCGCCGCCGAGCGGGAACAGCGCGCCGAGGCGGAGATCAACGCCGGGCTGAAAACCTTCGAGTATCAGGCGCACTACCTCAACCTGTTGCACATGCTCGGCCATCAGCTGACGGTGCCGCAGATAAAAATGGCGGCGGCGACGCTGCAACAGCCGGCGATCGACGTCGATCTGGTGCTGGACGTCGGCAATTCTCACACCTGTGGCGTGCTGGTCGAAGACCATCCGGAAGAGAGCAACGGCCTGAAACAAACCTATGAGCTGCAGCTGCGTTCGCTGTCCGAACCGCACTGCGTCTACAACGAACTGTTCGAGAGCCGGGTGGAGTTTTCTCGGGCCGCGTTCGGCAAGCCGCATCTGTCCTTCCAGAGCGGACGCGACGACGCCTTCCAATGGCCGTCCATCACCCGCGTCGGCCGTGAAGCCGCGCAATTGGCGCAGCGACGCGAAGGGCATGAAGGCACCACCGGCATCTCCAGCCCGCGCCGCTATCTGTGGGACGAAGAGCGCTATGCGCCCGGCTGGCGCTTCAACGAGCGGCACGAGCCGATGGCCGCCGCCGCGCCGTTGACCACCTTGATCAACGACGAGGGCGTGCCGCTGTCCGCCCTGCCGACGGCCGAACGGCTGCCGGTGTTCGCCGCCCATTACAGCCGCAGCGCGGTGATGAGCCTGATGCTGAGCGAGCTGTTGGCGCAGGCGCTGATGCAGATCAACAGCATCGCCCAGCGCAGCCGCATGCCGAACGCCGCCGCCCCGCGCCGTTTACGCGCCATCATCCTGACGCTGCCGTCGGCGATGCCGAAGCCGGAGCGCGAGATCTTCCGCCGCCGCATGCAGGAAGCGATCGGGCTGGTGTGGAAAGCCCTCGGCTGGCACCCGCAGGATGCGCCGTTCGACGGCGCGCGCACTCGCTTCCCGGCGCCGCAGGTGCAGATCGAGTGGGACGAAGCCACCTGCGGCCAGATGGTCTATCTGTACAACGAAACCCAGGTGAACTTCGCCGGCCGCACCGACGCCTTCTTCGCCGCCATGGCTCGGCCCGATCGGCCGCTGGCGCCGGGTGAACAGCCCGGCAAGACGCTGCGCATCGCCTCCATCGACATCGGCGGCGGCACCACCGATCTGGCGATCACGCACTACTCGCTCGATGACGGCGTAGGCAACAACATCAAAATCAACCCGCGCCTGCTGTTCCGCGAGGGCTTTAAGGTCGCCGGCGACGATATCTTGCTGGACATCATCCAGCAGTTTGTCTTGCCCGCCGTGCAACAGGCGTTCGAGGCCGCCGGCGTGAGCGCCGCTGCGGCGCTGATGGACAAACTGTTCGGCAACGAAGGGCGCATGGACGGGCTTTCCACCCTGCGTCAACAGGCCGCGCTGCAGATCTTCATGCCCGCCGGACGCGCGCTGATCGCCGCCTATGAGCAGTACGATCCGCTGGACAGCCGCGCGGAAATCGCCGCCGGCCTCGGCGATCTGCTGCCGCAGCGGCCGACGCCGCAGGTGCTGGCGTTTATCAACGGCGAAGTGCAGCGCGAAGCCGACAGCGATGCCTTCGATATCCTGCATACCCCGCTGGTGATCCGTTTGGCCGACCTGCACGCCGCTTTCTTGTCCGATCGCATCGGCATCGGCCGCTGCCTGCGTCTGCTGGCCGAAGTGGTGGCGCTGTACACCTGCGACGTGTTGCTGCTGACCGGCCGCCCGGCACGCTTCCCCGGCGTGCAGGCGCTGCTGCGCCACCTGCAGCCGCTGCCCGCCAGCCGCATTCTGCCGCTCGAGGGCTACCACACTCGCAGCTGGTACCCGTTCAACAAACGTGGCCGCATCGACAACCCGAAATCCACCGCTGCCGTGGGCGCCATGCTGTGCCTGCTGGCGATCGATCTGCGGCTGGAGAGCTTTTACTTCAACGTCGGCGATTTTCAGCCCTACTCCACCATTCGCTATCTGGGCATGCTGGACGGCAACAACATGCTGGCGGACGATAACGTCTATTACCGCGACATCGATCTGGATCGCGCCGATTTCGCGCTCGATCCCGCCGGCAGCTTCCAGCTTCGCGGCCCGCTGCGTCTGGGCTTCCGCCAGCTGGACAACGAGCGCTGGCCGGCCTCGCCGCTCTATACGCTGACCATCAATGACGCCCAGCTAGCGCGCAAGCTGGCCGGCGACGCGGTGATCGGCCTGCGGCTGGCCATCACCGCCAGCGCCGAGCAGGGCGCCGAGAGCGTCAAGATCGCCCAGGCGCTGCTGGCCGACGGCAGCCCCGTCCCGGCGCACCACCTGCAACTGAAACTCAATACCCTGGCTGCCAGCGCCTCCGGTGCGACCCACTACTGGATAGACAGCGGGAGCATTTACCCACGATGAACACGCAAACCCTCGCCCCAGCGGCTCCGAATAACGCGCTCAGCGCCGGCATTTTGCAGGCGATCGACTGGGTGGACGCCGCACGCCGTCACTCCGCCCGCCTGGAGCGGGAAGCCGATCGGCTGATACAGCGTTTGCGGCGTTGCCATAACCGCGCCGCACTGTTGGAAAACACACGGCCTGCGCAGGTCGCCATCGGGTTATATGGCCACAACGCCGCCGCCAAAGCCCATCTGTTGGCGGCGCTGGCGCCCGGCGCGAAACGCTTCGACGCGGACCTTTCGCTCGCGCTGCGCTACTGCACGGCAGCCGAGGCAGGGCCCGCCGATTATCCGATCGCCCTCGCCTTGCTCGATGAAGCGCAGTGGTTGGCCATGACGATTGACGCCGCCGCGATGAGCGGCTTCCGCCCGGACTGGGACGCCCGCGCCATCGCCGACCACCTGCAAGCGCTGACGCGCCACCGACAGGCGGTCGCCATCGATGGCCTCGACGGCAATGCCGTACTGGCGCTGTGGGACAGCCTGCGCCGCCACGGCGACAAAGAGCAATCCACGCTCGACAGGCACTTCTGGCCGCAGGCGGTGACGCTGGCGCCGCAGTTGAGCATTGATGACCGCGCGCGCCTGTTTGCGCCGCTGTGGGGAGAAGAAGCGACGCTGACGGCGCGTTACCGCCAGCTGGCACACGCGTTGCAGGCGCTCGACGGCAGCAGACGGGTTCATGCCCCGCGCCGCGCGTTGGCGCTGCTGACCGCAAGCGCCGCACCGGAAAACGCCACGATCGCCGTCATGACCGAAAACGGCGATGAACGGGAGATCGCACTGAGCGATCTGGCCTGGCTGACCGCAGAAGTGACCACCCTGCTGCCGCAGACGGCGCAGACAGGCTTGCCCGCCGACGTGGCGCTGATCGACCTGCCCGGCAGCCGCATCTGTCCGCAGGCAGAGCCGGCGCAGCGTCTGCAGCAGGCGAAGCGCGCCCATTTACTGGCCCGTTGCGCCGACGGCCTGCACGCCAGCCTGCTGCTGGTGACCGATGCCGCCGCCACGCCGCAGGACGCCGCACGCGTCGGCCAGGCGCTCGCCGGTTGGGTCAACCACACCCAGGGGGAAACCCCGGCGCTGCGCCAGCGCCGCAAGCCCGGTTTAATTTGGGCGATCACGCCGTTCGACCTGCGTCAGGAAGGCAAAGCGCGGCCCGACGACGCCGTCCAGCGTCAGGTCGGCGAGCCCGGCGACAGCTGGGCCACGCTGCTGGCGCTGGATGAACAGGACTGCCGCCGGATGGTGAACTACCTGGCTGCACAGGCGCGCCCGGCCCACAAACAAGCGCGCTTGCTCGAACAGCGTGAAGAGTTGCAGCGCGAACTGACGGAAAGCCTGCTCGGCAACTGGCTCTCCGCCGCCGATCCGCACGCGGCGCAGCAACGCGCCCAGCAGCTGTTGCGCGCGTTGCAGGCGCAGGCCGGCCGCCACGGCGAACTGCTGGAACGGTTGCTGCCGCAGCGCGATACGCTGCGCCAGCTTTATCAGCAACAGCAGCATACGACGCCGTCCCAGACGACGCCGACTTCGCCGTTTGGGCTGGATATCGATCTGTTCGGTGCGCAAGACCCTGCGGCGCCCGGCGAGCAGCCCGCATCGCCTTTCGCCGCGCGGATCTTCGCCGACTGGGTCAACCATCTGCGCGCGCTGCCTGACAGCCGCCGGTTGCTGGATCTGCTCGGCGTCGAAAAGCCGCACCTGGAACTGCTGGTTGATGCGCTGATCGGCGCCGCCTGTCGCCTGCGGCTCGATGATGAGCTGGAGAACGCGCTGTGCGCCGGGGGCCTGCCGGAACAGAGCGAAGATCGGCAAATCAGCCAGGCGCTGGCGATATTGGGCGACTTCGTCGCCTGGCTCGGTTTCCAGCGGCGCGATGCGGCAACGCGCCCCGAGAGCCGCGTCAATCCCGGCCAGCCGATCTTTACCCCGCCGCCGCAGCCGGCGGTGGACTGGAGCGGCCAGCAGCGGCTAACCCGGCTGGCGCCGACGCCGACCAAAAATACCGCGTTTTATATTTATGACTGGCTGATCGGCCTGCAAACCCTGCTGGCGGAGAATGCCGCGATGGACAGCGCACTTGGTGAGGCACAGCGTGCTGAGCTGGAGGAGATCGTGGCGACTCTGCGATAAGCGGCGGCTCTGGCAGCAATAGGGGGCGAAAACAGGATAAATCGGGCATTGCCGATTATGCTGATGAGTAACGCCGCGATTCTGGGAGAAAATCATGCCCCCTTTCAGCCTGAAGAATATCGATCATGTGGTTCTGCGCGTGCGCGATATGCAGAACAGCCTGCGTTTTTATACCCAGGTCATCGGTTGTGATATCGCCAAACAGCGGCCGGATTTGGGGCTGGTGCACCTGCGCGCCGGCGCCTCCATGATCGATCTGGTGGACGTCAACGGCATGCTCGGAAGAAAAGGCGGCATGCCGCCCGATGTCAGACAGCAGAACGTCGATCACTTTTGCCTGCGCATCGATCCGTTCAACGAAGACGCGTTGCTGACCTACCTGCGATCGCAGGGGATCGACGCTGATCCCGCCGAATCGCGCTACGGCGCGGAAGGCGACGGGCCGTCCATCTATTTCAGCGATCCGGACGGCAATCGCGTGGAATTGAAAGGGCCGGCGCTCGATTAACCGCTTTGGTTACCTTCGATAGCAGACAGCCGTTGGCGATCCGTCACCCGCAGTGATTTGTTTTTAAACTGAATGATGCCTTCCGCCGCGAGCTGCGCCAACGCGCGGCTTAGCTGTCTGACGGAGATGCCCAATCTCGCCGCCAGCGCCTCCCGGTTTTCCAGCTCAATCAATTCCCCTTCGCTCTTTATCTTGAACAATAAAAATTTTCGCAGTTTATATTCCGCCGTCAAAACGCCGTTCGCATGCAGCAAGGAGGAATTCAGCAGCTTATTGCTCAATTGCCGGCAGATAAAGGTGAGAAACGCCGGGTCGCTCAGGGCGTGATTGTTGATGACCTCTATCGGTGCCGCGAGGAGCAGCGCGTCGGTCACCGCCTGCACGGTGCTGAACAGCGTGCGCTGCGCCTGGGAGAACAGCTCCAGATCGCCAATTACCGAGAAATCCGTTTCGAAGGAAAAGACGATGTGCGCGCCATTCACATCAAAATTCTCAACCTGCAATTTTCCCTGCACGAGAAAAAACAGGTGGGTCAAGCGATCGCTTTGCGTCACCAGGTATTCGCCGGCTTCGACGCTCACCAGGCGCAGTGCGGCGAGCAGCGTGGGCGAAAGCGCCGTTTGCAGATCGTGAACCTCAATGAACGCTTCTTTTAGCTTGCTGTCACCGACCGTTTTCAAGGCGATTCACTCCCAAGGCTCATCCTTAAACGTCTTGCCTCCTCGCTTTCGACTGCGTTCAGCATAGCCGACGCGCTTCAGAACGAAAAAGGACATCTGACCTTTTTTGCCTTGGGCCGCCTGGGTATTTTCTCCGTACCCCTACGAGGAGATTGCCATGCGACACATTCTGATAGACACCGATACCGCTTCCGACGATGCCGTTGCGCTGCTGATGGCGTTGCGCGAACCTGGCGTGAAAGTGGAAGCGATCACCGCGGTCGCCGGAAACTGCCCGCTAGAACACTGCGTCAAAAATGCGCTCATTTGCGTGGAAAAAGCGGGAACCTATGCCCCTCCGGTTTACGCCGGCATGGCGAAACCACTGTTTCGCACGCGCTATCACTCGCACCATATTCACGGTGAAGACGGCATGGGCGACATGGCCTTGCCGCCCCCACGCTTGGCCGTAGAACCCGTTCATGCCATGGACGCCATCATCGACTGCGCCGCACGGCTCAAGGGCGAGCTGGAAATCGTCACCCTGGGGCCGCTGACCAATCTCGCGATGGCGGTGCTGAAAGCGCCCGCGCTGGCCGAAAAAGTGAAGCGCGTGTATGTCATGGGCGGTTCCGGACTGACGCCCGGCAATATCACCCCGCTGGCCGAATTTAATTTTTACGCCGACGCCGAAGCTGCGCATCTGGTGCTCACTGCCGGGCTGCCGCTCACTCTCGTCGGCTGGGAGATCGGCATGGGGGAAGCATTTATCGACGAACGCGATATAGAACGATTGAATAACCTCGGCGAACTGGGACGCTTTGCCGTGCGCTGCAATCGCACGCTGATGGCGTTCAACGCACGGCGCAACGAACGCAAAGGGTTTGATTTGCCCGATCCGACCACCATGGCGGTGGCGCTCTATCCGGATATCGTCGAGACCAGTCTGGAGGCGTATTCATGGGTAGAATATAAAAGTGAGAGGTCTTACGGCCATTACGTCATCGATTCCACTCAGCTTACCGGCGAACCGGCCAATGCGCGCGTGATTACCCGCATTAAGCCCGGCCTGTTTAAAGAAAAACTGTTCTCGTTGTTATCTCAGCCGTTAATGAAATAAGTGACCCGCATGAAATTCGATCCAAGAAAATTGAAGAAAGTGGAATTACACGTCCATTTGGATACCTGTTTAAGCTACCACTATTTAAAAAAGGTCGACCCGCAAATAACCAGAACGGCATTTAATCGGCAATTTGTCGCGCCGAAACGATGCGCCGATCTGGGGGACTTTCTAAGCAAGATAGCGCCGCAAATAGATCTATTGCAGACAAGCCAGGCGATAGCGCTGGCCGTCGAGGACTTATTCGCGCAGTTGGCGGCGGATAATGTCATCTATGCCGAGCTGCGCTTCGCGCCGCTGCTGCATACCCGGCTGGGGTTAACCGGCAAAGCGGTGGTCGAGACGGTGCTGGCGGCCATGCATAACGCCTCGCGGGCTTACGGCATCGCCGCCGGGCTTATCCTATGCACGCTGCGGCATTTCGACGCGGCCGCCAGCCTGCAAACGGCGAAGCTGGTTATCGATTATCAGGGAAGCGGCGTGGTGGCGCTGGATTTGGCCGCCGACGAAGCGCGTTACCCGCTGGCCAATCACATAGCGGCCTTTCGGGCGGTGCGCGAAGCCGGCGGCAACGTCATCGCCCACGCCGGCGAGGCGAAGGGCGCCGACAGCGTACGGGAAACGCTGGATAGGCTGCAGGTGTCGCGCATCGGCCACGGCGTCAGGAGCATCGAGGATGCTGCGCTTATCGAGCGCTTGGTAGCCACCGGCGTCCTGCTCGAGATCTGCCCCAGCTGCAATCTCGTCTGCAATCTGTTCGACAGCATCGACAGTCACCCGATAGACCGGCTGAAAAGGATGGGAGTGCGGCTGAACGTGAATACCGATGCGCGCACCGTCGCCGATACCACGCTGAACAAGGAGTACCGGCTGTTGCATAACGCCTTCGGCTGGCAGGATGAAGATTTTAACCGCAGCAACCGACAGGCGTTGGAAGCGAGTTTTCTCGACGACGATACTAAAATTAAATTAATGAATCAGCTCAAGGCCGGGCCAATGTGACCCGGTACGTTTCAAGGCTGAGCGGGTTTTAACGCCCCTGCGCCGCCAGCGCCTGGGCGCAGGCCCAGGCCGAGCTCCAGGCCCACTGGAAGTTGTAGCCGCCCAGCCACCCGGTCACGTCCACCACTTCGCCGATAAAATAGAGCCCCGGCGCCTTGTGGGCTTCCATCGTCTTGGAAGAAAGTTCGTTGGTGTCGACGCCGCCGAGCGTCACCTCCGCCGTGCGATAACCCTCGGTGCCGTTCGGCTGCACGCGCCAGTTCTGCAACAGATCCACCAGCGCCGCCTGCTGCGGCGCATTCAGCTGCTTCAGCGTCGCCTCCGGCAGTTGTCCCAGGGTCTGCAAGCATTCTACCAGCCGCTTCGGCAAGTGCAGCGCCAGGGTGTTTTTCAGGCTTTGGTTAGGGTGCTGCAGGCGCTGTTCATCAAGGAAGCCCGCCAGATCCAGCTCAGGAAGTAAGTTAATGCTCACATACTCACCCGGTTGCCAGTAGCTGGACAGCTGCAATACCGCCGGGCCGGACAGGCCGCGATGGGTGAACAGGATGCTTTCACGGAAGCTGACGCCGTTCTCGGCGGTGATCACCGCCGGCACCGACACGCCGGACAGCGTTTGCACATGCTCCAGCAGCGGCTTATGCAGGGTAAACGGCACCAGCCCGGCGCGCGTCGGCAGCACCCTGAGGCCGAACTGCTCCGCCAGCTTGTAACCGAACGGCGAGGCGCCCAGCCCCGGCATGGATAATCCGCCGCTGGCCACCACAAGTGAGCGAGCACTTACTTTTTCGCCATTCAGCGCCAGCGCGTAGCCGTTCTCAGTTTTCTCCACGCCCAGCACTTCGCTGCGCAGGCGCATCGTCACCTGGCCCAGCTCGCACTCTTTGACCAGCAGATCCACCACCTGCTGCGCCGAATCGTCGCAGAACAGCTGCCCCAGCGTTTTTTCATGGTAGGCGATGCCGTAACGGTTGATCAGATCGATGAAGTCCCACTGGGTGTAGCGCGCCAGCGCCGACTTGCAAAAATGCGGGTTGTTCGACAGATAGGCCGCCGGTTCGGCGTACATGTTGGTGAAGTTGCAGCGCCCGCCGCCGGACATCAGGATCTTGCGGCCCGGTTTTTTGCCGTTGTCGAGCAGCAACACGCGGCAACCGAGTTGCCCCGCCTGCGCGGCGCAAAACATGCCGGCGGCGCCCGCCCCAATCACTACGACATCAAACTGTTCCACCTGAGCCTCACTTATCAAAACCACAATCGCGACAAAAGAGCGCCATATTACGCCGTTTCGCCGCCGGTCACCGCCAAATTCACGGCGGCAGATTGTAAAGCCCCCGCGCCGCCAACGCCATAGTAAGAAAATATTACAGAGGTCAGAGCAGATTAACGCGTTGATATTCCATATTTTTGTTATAGACACGCCACCATTTCGTCATGTCCAAATCAAAAAAACGTCATATTTTCCTTTTCCCCGGCACCGGTTGTCACTGATAATGCGCGGCGTTCATGTCCACAAACTGGCGTAACGCTTATGCTGCATTTGTTCGCTGGCCTGGATTTCCATACCGGCCTGATGTTAATTCTCGCATTGTTGTTCGTGTTGTTTTATGAAGCCATCAACGGTTTTCATGATACGGCCAATGCGGTCGCTACAGTTATTTATACCCGCGCCATGCGCTCGCAACTTGCGGTCGTGATGGCAGGTTTGTTCAACTTTCTTGGCGTAATGCTCGGCGGTTTGAGTGTTGCTTACGCCATCGTCCACTTGTTGCCTACCGATCTGTTGTTGAACGTCAGTTCAGCACACGGATTAGCCATGGTCTTCTCCATGCTGTTGGCGGCAATCATCTGGAACCTCGGCACCTGGTATTTTGGTCTGCCGGCGTCCAGTTCCCATACGCTGATAGGCGCAATCATCGGTGTCGGTTTAACCAACGCCCTGATGACCCACACTTCGGTCGTGGATGCGCTTAACGTCCCGAAAATGATTGGCATTTTCCTTTCTCTGCTGTTCTCGCCGCTGGTCGGCATGATGGTGGCGGGAGTGATGGTGTTCGCCTTGCGCCGCTATTGGAGTGGCACCAAGAAACGCCAGCGTATCCACATGACCCCAGCGGAACGTGAAAAGGTCGACGGCAAACGCAAGCCGCCGTTCTGGACCCGTATCGCGCTGATCCTGTCGGCGATTGGCGTCAGCTTCTCGCACGGCGCCAACGACGGTCAGAAAGGCATCGGCCTTATCATGCTGGTGCTGATCGGCGTTGCCCCGGCCGGCTTCGTGGTCAATATGAATGCAACCGGTTATGACATCACCCGTACGCGTGACGCCGTGACCCACCTGCAGCAATATTACCAGCAGCACGGCGACGCGCTGTCGCATGCGGTGTCGTTGACGCCGCTGGTGCCAAGCCCGGATGACGAAGCCACGCCTGGCAAACCGGCCGAGTTCCACTGCGACAGTTCGCGCGCCATGCCGGCGATCGAGCTGGCTCAGGGCATGCTGACCAACCTGCAAAGCTACGATCAGTTGACGGTTGAGCAGCGCAGCCATTTGCGCCGCCTGCTGATGTGCGTGACCGACACGGCGGATAAAGTCGCCAAGCTGCCGGAAACCTCATCCGCCGACCAGCGCTTCCTGAAGAACCTGCGTCAGGATCTGCTGCAGACCGTCGAGTACGCGCCGATGTGGATCATCGTCGCCGTCGCTCTGGCGCTGTCGCTCGGCACCATGGTGGGCTGGAAACGCGTAGCCACCACCATCGGCGAGAAGATCGGCAAGAAAGGCATGACCTACGCCCAGGGCGTATCGGCCCAGATGACCGCGGCGCTGTCGATCGGCGTGGCGAGTTATACCGGCATGCCGGTCTCCACCACCCACGTTCTCTCTTCGGCGGTTGCCGGGACGATGATCGTGGACGGCGGCGGCGTGCAGAGCAAAACCGTGAAGAACATCCTGTTGGCCTGGGTGCTCACCCTGCCAATCTCGATCCTGCTTTCCGGTGCGCTGTATTGGGTCGCGTTGAAGCTGATCTAAGCGATAAGCATCATGAGGAAGGCGGCCGCATGGCCGCCTTTTTTTTGCCTGCATCAAGGGAAACAGAAAGGCATTAATACCAAATCATCATCGCTATCAGGCAGATGACCACCAGGCCGCACAGGGCCGAAGTCAGCATAAACTGCCCGCGCACCCGCTCGCAGCGGCGAATAAACTCCGGATCGTGGTGCTCGACATAGCGCTGCGCGAAAATATAACGTACCAGCCTCAGCTGCTTGCTGGGTTGGCCGTGGGCGGTAAAGAAGCCGCCGCCGTCGACATATTGGTACAGCAGCGGGTCACAGCCGCGCAATACCACCAGCAGCGCGCGCAGAGAAGAGTAATACCGCACCATGTTAACCACACACACCACACACAAGGCCCAAAACAGCGCGACGGTACTGATCATGATTGCCCCCTCAAGGCGTTGTTATCCGCGGCCATCCGCCGGGTCCAACCGCCCTACCTCATTACCCGATACTCTGCTGGAGCTTACCGCTCTCATCCCCTTTTTTTGCCTGCACGGGCCACGCCCATAACCCACCGCCTCCGAAGACGTTGCCGCACCGCACGATGAGATTTGCACGGCATGGTTCTACTCAGAGGAGAAATGATGAGGCCCATATCCATCATTGTAGGTTAATGAAACGCAAACTGGCCTGAGCAGTGGATAAAATTTACCGCCCTGTGCCGAAAAGTCACCTGCCGAGGCGTTATAAGTGATAACCGCCCGTTTTCGATTAGGCTGTTTTTATGGATAGTCTATCCCGCGCCACGCCGCTGATCTTTCCCCCCACGCTGGCTAGACTCAGGTTTCCGTTACGCTTATCCAAGGAAACTGTTATGGCAAACCATTCAATCAAGGGAAAAACCGTCCTGATCGCCGGCGGCGCCAAGAACCTCGGCGGGCTGATCGCGCGCGATTTGGCTGAGCAAGGCGCCAAAGCGGTGGTGATCCACTACAACAGCGCCGCCTCCAAAACCGAGGCGGAGAAAACCGTCGCCGCCATTCAGGCCGCCGGGGCGCAAGGCGTCGCGCTGCAGGCCGATCTGACCACCGCAGGCGCGGTCGAGAAGCTGTTCGCCGATGCTGTCGCCGCCGTCGGCAAGCCGGATATCGCCATCAATACCGTCGGCAAGGTGCTGAAAAAGCCGCTGATCGACATCAGCGAAGCCGAGTACGACGAGATGACTGCGGTCAACGCCAAAACCGCGTTCTTCTTCCTGAAAGAAGCGGGTAAGCACCTTAACGACAACGGCAAAATCTGCACGCTGGTCACCTCGCTGCTCGGCGCCTTCACGCCGTTCTACGCCGCTTACGCCGGCACCAAAGCGCCGGTGGAGCACTTCACCCGCGCCGCCGCCAAGGAGTTCGGCGAGCGCGGCATCTCCGTGACGGCGGTCGGCCCCGGCCCGATGGATACCCCGTTCTTCTACCCGGCGGAAGGCGCGGACGCCGTGGCCTACCACAAGACGGCGGCGGCGCTGTCGCCATTCAGCCAAACCGGCCTGACCGATATCGAAGACGTGGTGCCGTTCATCCGTCATCTGGTCAGCGACGGCTGGTGGATAACCGGCCAAACCATCCTGATCAACGGCGGCTACACCACCAAATAAACCCGGCGGGGGCACCTATCGCCCCCGCACCTGCTCGCGCGCAACCGCGCCATGCGGCTACACTCTCTGTCAGAAACGGCGCCAAGGAACAGCAGGTCAACGAGATGGACAGATTCAATCAATACCGCGTATTCGTGCAGGTGGCAGAGATGGGCAGCTTTATCCGGGCGGCCCATGCGCTGGAGGTGCCGCGCGCCTCGGTGTCCGCCGCCGTTCAGCAACTGGAAACGCAGCTGGGCGTGCGCCTGCTGCACCGCACCACACGGCAAGTGCGGCTGACCGCCGACGGCGAACAACTGCTCGAACGGCTGCGCCCGCTGCTGGCCGAGGTGGAGGATATCGATCAGTCGTTTCAGGCCAGCCAACGGCAGGCCTCCGGGCGGCTCAGCGTCGATGTGCCGAGCCGCATCGCCCGTCGGCTGATCGCGCCGGCGCTGCCCAGCCTGCTGCGGCGCCACCCTCATCTGCAGCTGGTGCTCGGCTCCGCCGATCGCGCCATCGATCTGGTGCAGGAAGGGATCGACTGCGCGGTGCGCGTCGGCGATCTGCACGACAGCAGCCTGGTGATGCGCCCGCTCGGCCATATCGCGCTGATCAACTGCGCCAGCCCCGCCTACCTGAGCGAATTCGGCCATCCTCTTCATCCCGCCGATCTCGCCGAGGGGCACTGGAGCATCGGCTACGCCTCACCCAAAACCGGCCGCGAATCCCCCTGGGAATACCTGACCGGCGACGGCCACACCCAGCGGCTCGACTTGCCCAGCCGGGTGGTGGTCAACAACGCCGAAAGCTATATCGCCTGCTGCCGCGCCGGGCTGGGATTGATGCAAATCCCGCGCTACGACGTGCAACACCTACTCGACGCCGGTGAACTGGTGGAAGTCCTGCCCGGTTACCGCGCCGCCTCCATGCCGATCGCCCTGATCTACCCCCATCGCCGCCAGCGTTCCCGCCGTTTGGCGGTGTTTCATGAGTGGTTTGAAAGCCTGCTGCAACCGCATCTGGAGCGCTGATTGCACATTTAGCGCTATACTTTGTTTAATAACGCTTATAATTCAAGCGGTCAGACCGTTAAAACCCGCATAACCCTTAGGCTTTTTCGCCGCGCGGGTGTACAACGAAAGGTATCGTGCGCAGAGATTTTCGATGCGGCGCAGTGTGATCGCCCCAACATATCATTGCGTTATCCGAATGATACTATGGAACCAAAAGCGCCAGGCGGGTACACGGAACGCCTGCTAACCCTTTTTAATCGGCATGTTTATGGAAGGAGTATTCTTATGGCTTACAAACACATATTGATCGCGGTAGACCTATCCCCGGAAAGCAAGATCCTGGTAGAAAAAGCCGTCTCTATGGCGCGGCCGTATAACGCCAAAGTTTCTCTGATCCACGTCGATGTCAACTATTCCGATCTCTATACTGGCCTTATCGACGTCAATCTCGGCGACATGCAAAAGCGCATCTCTGAAGAAACTCACCAGGCGCTGACCGAGCTGTCGCAAAACGCCGGCTACCCGATCACCGAGACCCTGAGCGGCAGCGGCGATCTGGCGCAGGTGCTGGTGGACGCCATCAAGAAATACGACATGGACCTGGTGCTGTGCGGCCACCACCAGGACTTCTGGAGCAAGCTGATGTCTTCCGCTCGCCAGCTGATCAATACCGTGCACATCGATATGCTGATCGTGCCGCTGCGCGACGAAGAAGACGAATAAAGTAAGCGCTTGCTAACTTAACTGCCCAACGCCCGCGCCCTGCGGGCGTTTTTCATGCCGCCACGCCGATTAATCGCTTGATAATCAACCGCCCTCCGATGATATAGTCGCTAAAGACACAACATCCTCCCCCGGGCATCACCTATACCCAAATCTATAAGAAATAGCGGGGGAAAATTTAATGCTAAAAGGAGTTATCCATGGAATATGCCGTATCGGTAGAGTCTTTCCTGTCCTCGTTACAACGCCATAACCCCCACCAGCCGGAATATCTGCAGGCCGTGCGCGAAGTGTTCACCTCGCTGTGGCCATTTATCGAGCGCAACCCGCGCTATCGCGAACAGGCGCTGCTGGAGCGCCTGGTGGAGCCCGAGCGCATCATTCAGTTCCGCGTCAGCTGGGTGGACGATCGCGGCCAGGTGCAGGTCAATCGCGCCTTTCGCGTCCAGTTCAACTCGGCCATCGGCCCCTACAAGGGCGGCATGCGCTTCCACCCGTCGGTGAACCTGTCGATCCTGAAGTTCCTCGGCTTTGAGCAGACCTTCAAGAATGCGCTGACCACCCTGCCGATGGGCGGCGGCAAAGGCGGCTCCGATTTCGATCCGAAGGGCAAAAGCCAGGGCGAGATCATGCGTTTCTGCCAGGCGCTGATGACCGAACTGTATCGCCACTTGGGCCCGGACACCGACGTGCCGGCCGGCGACATCGGCGTCGGCGGCCGTGAAGTCGGCTTTATGGCCGGCATGATGAAGAAACTGTCCAACAACACCGCCTGCGTGTTTACCGGCAAAGGGCTCTCCTTCGGCGGCAGCCTGATCCGCCCCGAGGCGACCGGCTACGGCCTGGTGTACTTTACCGACGCCATGCTGCAGCGCCACGGCCTGGGCTTTGAAGGGATGCGGGTGGCGGTGTCCGGTTCCGGCAACGTGGCGCAGTACACCATCGAGAAAGCGTTGGAGCTGGACGCTCGCGTGATCACCGTGTCGGATTCCGGCGGCACTCTGGTGGACGAAGACGGCTTCACCACCGAGAAGCTGGCGCACCTGGCGGAGATCAAAAACCAGCGCTACGGTCGGGTGGCGGACTATGCCCGCGAACGCGGCCTGACCTACCTGGCGGGCCAGCAGCCGTGGAACGTGCCGGTGGATATCGCCCTGCCGTGCGCCACCCAGAACGAACTGGATCTCGAGGCGGCGCAGACGCTGATCCGCAACGGGGTGAAAGCGGTGGCGGAAGGCGCCAACATGCCGACCACCATCCAGGCCACCGACGCATTCCTCGACGCCGGGGTGCTGTTCGCGCCCGGCAAGGCGGCCAACGCCGGCGGCGTGGCCACCTCGGGGCTGGAGATGGCGCAAAACGCCGCGCGCATCGGCTGGCGGGCGGAAAAAGTGGATGTACGTTTACAACATATCATGGCGGATATTCATCATGCCTGCGTGGAATACGGCGGCGAGGGCAAGCAAACCCACTATGTACACGGCGCGAATATCGCCGGTTTCGTTAAGGTTGCGGAGGCGATGCTGGCCCAGGGCGTGCTGTAATCGGGCGCAAAGGTGATCTTGTTCACACATCGATTAAATGCTTCAATGCCGGCCTCTGCGCCGGCATTTTTTTCCGCGTCCAAGCCATCAAAATGATGCAAAAACGTTAATTAAAAGTTAATAAAAAGTTATTTATGGCCGTTTAATTGGTAGTAAATTTACCACCGCCAAATAATTAAACATTTATTTAACACTAAATACGCCAGTATTTTACTTAAATGTGCACAGATCACATTTCATTAACTTCGGCTACGCTCCCTCTTCCATTCCTTTGTAATCTGCAGCGGTGGAAAAACCGCCACCCCTACAGATAAAAAAAGGTACAGCTAATGAAATTTAACCTCGCATTATTAAATGCATGTGTGGTTTCTGCGTGCATGTTATCGACAACACCTGTGTTCGCCGCTGATAAATATGAGATTGCCGTGGTCGCCAAAGTGACCGGCATTCCGTGGTTCAACCGCATGGAAGTGGGCGTCAACGAAGCGGCGAAAAAACTCGACGTCAACGCTTACCAGACCGGCCCTTCTACGCCGGACCCGGCCGCGCAGGTCAAGGTGATTGAGGATCTGATCGCCAAGAACGTCAACGCCATCATCGTGGTGCCGAACGACGCCAAGGTGCTGGAGCCGGTGCTGAAAAAAGCGCGCGACAAAGGCATCGTGGTGCTGACCCATGAATCCCCGGACCAGCAGATCGGCCAGTGGGACATCGAAACCATCGACAGCGAGAAATACGCGCAGGCCAACGTCGATGAGCTGGCGAAAGACATGGGCGGCAAAGGCGGCTACGCGATCTACGTCGGCTCGCTGACTGTGCCGCTGCACAACGCCTGGGCCGATTCCGCCATCAAATACCAGAAAGAAAAATACCCGGACATGTTTGAAGTCACCTCGCGCTTGCCGGTGGCGGAAAGCATCGACAAATCCTACGCCACCACGCTGGATCTGATGAAAACCTATCCGCAGATGAAGGGCATCATCGGCTTCGGTTCGCTCGGCCCAATCGGCGCCGGCCAGGCGGTGGCCAAGAAACGCGCCAAGGACAAAATCGCGGTGGTGGGCATCGCCATGCCGGCGCAGGCCGCTCCTTACCTGATGCGCGGCGACATCAAGAAAGCGCTGCTGTGGGATCCGAAAGACGCCGGTTATGCGCTGGTGACGGTGGCCGACCAGCTGCTGCAGGGCAAAGAAGTGAATAAGGACCTGTCGATCGAGGGCCTCGGCAAAGCCGACGTCGATATGGAACACAAAGTGATTCGGTTTAATAAGATTTTGGAAGTGACCAAAGACAACGCCCAATCGCTCGGATTCTGATTTTTCGCGTAATTTCGCCACACCGGGAAAGTAGTTAAACCCTCGTAGGGGCGCAGCGTTGCTGCGCCCAGGGCTTCGGCCGCTACGCAAGCACAGGTTAACGTTATGACAGCCTCCCCCGCATTTATCACCCTGGAGAATATCAGCAAGCGATTCCCAGGCGTGCTGGCATTAGACCAGATCAACCTGACGCTGAATAAAGGCGAAGTGCACTGCCTGGCCGGACAAAACGGCTGCGGCAAAAGCACCATCATTAAAATCATCTCCGGCGTCTATCAGCCGGAAAAAGGCGCCAATATTTCGCTGGAAGGCAAACTCTTCCACGCCCTGACGCCGCAGCTGTCCGGTTATTACGGCATACAGGTGATCTACCAGGACCTGTCGCTGTTCCCTAACCTGACGGTGGCGGAAAACATCGCCATCCACCGTTACCTGCCCGGCGGCCACTTCTGGGTGCGCAAGCGTGTGATGCGCCAGACGGCGCTGGACGCCATGGCGCGGGTCGGCGTACACATCGATCCCGATAAAAAAGTGGAAAAACTGTCGATCGCCGATCGGCAGCTGGTGGCGATTTGCCGCGCCATCGCCGCCGAAGCGCGGTTGGTTATCATGGACGAACCGACCGCCTCGCTGACCCGCCAGGAAGTCGACGGCCTGCTGCGGGTGGTCAACGAGCTGAAGGCGGCCGGCATCTGCGTGGTGTTCGTCAGCCACCGATTGGATGAAGTGATGGAAGTCGCCGATCGCATCAGCGTGATGCGCGACGGCAAGCTGGTGGGCACCTGGCCGGCCAGCGAACTGGACAGCCATGAACTGGCGTTCCTGATGACCGGCCAACGCTTCCATTACAGCCCGCTGCCCCCGCTGCCGCCGGCCGAACAGGCGCCGCTGCTCGAGGTGCGCAACCTCAGCCGCGGCGAAAAATACCGCAACGTCAATCTGGCGCTGCGCGGCGGCGAGATCGTCTCGATCGTCGGCCTGCTCGGCGCCGGCCGCACCGAACTGTGCCTCAGCCTGTTCGGCATGACGCGGCCGGACAGCGGCGAGATCCGCATCGAGGGCCGGGCGGTGCAGCTGCACAACAACCGCGAAGCGGTGCGTCACGGCATCGGCTATGTGTCGGAGGATCGTCTGACGCAGGGATTGATCATGGAGCAATCGATCTACGACAACACCATCGTCACCGTCTTCGATCGGCTGCATACCTCGCTCGGGCTGCTGGATCACGCCAAGGCGACCGAGCTGGTCAACCGGCTGATCCGCGATTTGAACATCAAGGTGTCCGACAGCGCATCGCCGGTGAAAACCCTGTCCGGCGGCAACGCCCAGCGCATCGCCATCGCCAAATGGGTCGCGACCCAGCCGAAGATCCTGATCCTCGACTCGCCCACCGTCGGCGTGGACATCGCCAACAAAGAGGGGATCTACCAGATCGCCCGCGATCTGGCGCAGCTGGGCATGGCGGTGCTGATGATCTGCGACGAGATCCCGGAAGCCTATTACAACAGCCATCGGGTGATGGTGATGCGCAAAGGCGAGCTGATCGCCGAATTCGCGCCGCATCAGAGTACCGAACAACAGATCGCCGAGGTGGTGAATGGATAAGTCATTATTGGCCCGCCTGGCCGGGCGGCACGAGTTTTATCTCGGCCTGTTGGTGCTGCTGCTGGCGATCGGCCTGAGCGCCGGCACCGATGAGTTTCTGACGCTCGGCAACCTGACCGACGTCGCCACCAGCTACGCCATTCTCGGCATCCTGGCCTGCGGGCTGTTCGTGGTGCTGATCGCCGGCGGCATCGACATTTCGTTCCCGGCGGTCACCGCCATCGCGCAGTATGTGATGGCCAGCTGGGTGATCCAGCACGGCGGCAGCTTCCCGCTGGCGTTCGCCCTGGCGATTGGCGTCGGCCTGCTGCTCGGGCTGGTGAACGGTTTTCTGGTGTACTGGCTGAAAGTGCCGGCGATCATCATCACCATCGCCACCCTTAACCTGTTCTACGGCCTGCTGGTATACGCCACCAACGGCACCTGGCTGTACGGCTTCCCGGACTGGTTCATGAACGGCATCAACTGGTTCTCGTTCCAGGGCGCCGACGGTTACGACTACGGCCTGACGCTGCCGCTGCTGTGCCTGCTGGCGACCATCGTCGTCACCGGCGTGCTGATGAACCGCACCCGGCTGGGGCGCCAGATCTACGCCATGGGCGGCAACCGCGACGCGGCGTCGCGCCTGGGGTTGAACCTGCTGCGGCTGCACTTCTGCGTCTACGGCTATATGGGCATTCTGGCCGGCGTCGCGGCGGTGGTGCAGGCGCAGATCACCCAGTCGGTGGCGCCCAACTCGCTGCTCGGCTTCGAGCTGACGGTATTGGCGGCGGTGGTGCTGGGCGGCACCAGCATGAGCGGCGGCCGCGGATCGTTGACCGGCACCCTGCTCGGCGTGGTGCTGCTGGCCTTCCTGCAAAACGGGCTGACGCTGCTCAGCGTCTCGGCCTATTGGCACCAGGTGTTCAGCGGCGCGATCATTTTGATCAGCATCAGCACCACCGCCTGGAACGAAAAACGCAAGCTGCTCAAGGAGATCTGACATGACGCAGTTAACTCGGTTGATCCCAAACGATCGGATCATTCGCCTGCAGGGCGCGATCATCATCGCGGTGGCGCTGCTGTTCGCCGGGCTGCTCGGATCGCGCTTCTTCAGCCTCGGCAACTTCCAGTCGATCGCCTCGCAGCTGCCGATCCTCGGCCTGCTGGCGCTCGGCATGGGCATCACCATGCTAACCGGCGGCATCAACCTGTCGATCATCGCCGGCGCCAACGCCTGTTCTCTGGTGATGGCGGCGATCATCGTCAGCCATCCCGACCAGCCGCTGTTCCTGGCGCTGGCGCTGTTGGCCGGCCTGCTGGTGGCGGTGGCGATCGGCGCGCTCAACGGCGCGCTGGTAGCCTGGATAGGCGTCTCGCCCATCCTCGCCTCGCTCGGCACCATGACCCTGATCACCGGCCTGAATATTCTGCTGTCCAACGGCGCAGTGATCTCCGGCTTCCCGGCGGCGATTCAATTTCTCGGCAACGGCGCCGTGCTCGGCGTGCCGGTGGCGCTGATCCTGTTCCTGCTGGTGGCGGTGGGTCTGTGGTTGCTGCTGGAGCACACCACGCTGGGGCGCAGCCTGTACCTGATCGGCTCCAACGAGCAGGCCACCCGCTTCAGCGGCGTGAACACCGCGCGGGTGCAGATCGCGGTGTATATCCTGTCGGCGCTGCTCGGCTGGGGCGCCGCGCTGCTGATGATGGCCAAGTTCAACTCGGCCAAGGCCGGCTACGGCGAATCTTATCTGCTGGTGACCATTCTGGCCTCGGTGCTGGGCGGCATTAACCCGGACGGCGGCTTCGGCCGCATTCTGGGGCTGGTGCTGGCGCTGATCGTGCTGCAAATGTTGGAAAGCGGCCTCAATTTGCTGGGGGTCAGCAGCTACCTGACCATGGCCCTGTGGGGCGGCGTGCTGATCCTGTTTATCGCGTTACAGAATCGAAAAGCCTGAGGAGAAAATAATGGCGAGCTATTTTATTGGCGTAGATGTGGGCACCGGAAGCGCGCGCGCAGGCGTATTCGATCTCAATGGCCGCATGGTCGGCCAGGCCAGCCGGGCCATCGATCTGTACCGGCCGAAGGCGGATTTCGTCGAGCAGTCGTCGGATAACATCTGGCAGGCGGTGTGCAATGCGGTGCGCGACGCGGTCAACCAGGCCGACATCAACCCGATCCAGGTCAAAGGGCTGGGCTTCGACGCCACCTGTTCGCTGGTGGTGCTGGATAAAGAAGGCAAACCGCTGACCGTCAGCCCCTCCGGCCGCACCGAGCAGAACATCATCGTGTGGATGGATCACCGGGCGATCGCCCAGGCCGAGCGCATCAACGCCACCAAACACCGGGTGCTGGACTTCGTTGGCGGCATCATTTCGCCGGAGATGCAGACGCCGAAACTGCTGTGGCTGAAGCAACACATGCCCACCACCTGGGCCAACGCCGGTTACCTGTTCGATCTGCCGGACTTCCTCACCTGGCGCGCCACCCAGGACGCCACCCGCTCGCTGTGCTCGACGGTGTGCAAATGGACCTATCTCGGCCATGAGCAGCGTTGGGACAAGAGCTACTTCCAGCAGATCGGGCTGGAAGACGTGCTGGAACACGACGCCGCCAAGATCGGCAGCGACGTTAAAATGATGGGCGAGCCGCTGGGCCACGGCCTGACTCAGCGCGCCGCCAGCGAGATGGGGCTGATCGCCGGCACGGCGGTGAGCGTGTCAATCATCGACGCCCACGCCGGCACCCTCGGCACGCTGGGCGCCACCGGCGTCTCCGGCGAGGTGGCCGACTTCAACCGCCGCGTCGCGCTGATCGGCGGCACCTCCACCGGCCATATGGCGATGTCGCGCACCGCGCGCTTTATCGGCGGCGTCTGGGGGCCGTATTACTCGGCGATCCTGCCGGAATACTGGTTGAACGAAGGCGGCCAGTCCGCCACCGGCGCGCTGATCGACCACGTCATCCAGTCGCACCCGTGCTATCAGGATCTGCTGGCGCAGGCGAAAACTCAGGGCCAGACCATCTATGAGGTGCTGAACGCCATTCTGCGCCGCATGGCCGGCGAGCCGGAGAACATCGCCTTCCTGACGCAGGACATTCACATGCTGCCGTACTTCCACGGCAACCGCTCGCCGCGCGCCAACCCGACGCTGACCGGCATCCTGACCGGGCTGAAGCTGTCGCGCACGCCGGAGGACATGGCGCTGCACTACCTGGCCACCATTCAGGCCATCGCGCTCGGCACCCGCCACATCATCGAAACCATGAACCACAGCGGCTACAGCATCGACACCATCATGGCCAGCGGCGGCGGCACCAAGAACCCGATCTTCGTGCAGGAGCACGCCAACGCCACCGGTTGCGCCATGCTGCTACCGGAGGAGAGCGAAGCGATGCTGCTGGGCGGCGCGATGATGGGCACCGTGGCGGCCGGCGTGTTCGACACCCTGCCGGAGGCGATGAGCGCCATGAGCCGCATCGGCAAGACGGTGACGCCGCAGACCAACCAGATAAAAAGCTACTACGATCGCAAATACCGGGTGTTCCACGAGCTGTACAACGACCACATGAAATACCGCCGGTTGATGCAGGAGGAGGCATGATGCAGCAAGAGTGGCGGCAGGCCGTGCAGGGCTGGCAAACCTACAGCCAGGAGCTGGCGCAGCTGAGCGAGCGCCTCGACGCGCGCACCTGGCAACGGCTGCTGGCGCTGCTGGCCGACTGCCGCGGTAAAATCGCCGTCACCGGCGTCGGCACCTCGGGGATTGCGGCGCGCAAGATAGCCCATATGCTGGCCTGCGTGGAGCGGCCGGCGGTCTACCTCGACGCCACCGGCGCGGCGCACGGCGATCTGGGTTTTCTGCGCGCCGACGATCTGCTAATCCTGATCTCGCGCGGCGGCAATTCCGACGAGCTGACCCGCCTGCTGCCGACGCTGCAGGCCAAGGGGGTGACGCTGATCGCGGTGACGGAAAACCCGCATTCCGCCATCGCGCAGGCGGCGCAGCTGACGATCGCCACCGGGGTGCAAAAGGAGATAGATCCGCTGAACATGCTGGCCACCACCTCAATTGTGCTGGTGTTGGCGATCTTCGACGCCGCCTGCGCCTGCCTGATGACGCGCAGCGGTTACGATAAGGACACCTTGCTGGCGGTGCATCCGGGCGGCGGCGTGGGGAAAAGTTTGCGGGAGGAAAACTGAGGGCCCGACACCGCGGGCCCGGCAGACATTACAGCGGCATGTAGATGTCGAAACGGTGGCTTTTGGTCAGCGTGGCGGCGTGCGCCGGCACGTCGGCCAGCGGCGGCGCGTAGTCCGGGCGTTTCACCACCACGCGCTTGGTCGCCAAACGGCGCGCCGGTTCCAGCAGGCCGTCGGCGTCATCGTCGCTGCCCACCAGCGATTGGAACACCCGCATCTCTTTCTTCACCAGCGCGCTTTTCTGCTTGTGCGGGAACATCGGATCGAGATACACCACCTCCGGGCGCGGGCTGAGATCCGCCAGCGCCGTCAGGCTGGAGGCGTGCAGCAGCGTCAGACGATCGCGCAGCCACGGGCCGATTTCCGCATCCTGATAGCCGCGCTGCAGGCCGTCGTCCAGCAACGCCGCCACCACCGGATTGCGCTCCAGCATCCGCACCCGGCAGCCCAGCGCCGCCAGCACGAAGGCGTCGCGCCCCAGCCCAGCGGTGGCGTCCACCACGTCCGGCAGGTAGCTGCCCTTGATGCCGACCGCCTTGGCCACCGCCTCGCCGCGGCCGCCGCCGAAACGGCGCCGGTGCGCCATGGCGCCGGAGACGAAATCGACGTAGATCCCGCCAAGCTTCGGCTCGTCGCGCTTGCGCAGCTCCAGCCGCTGCGGGGTCAGTACCAGCGCCATCGGCGCGTCGTCGTCGGACGTCAGCCGCCAGCGCTGCGCCAAAACAGACAAGGCGCCGGGATCGGCGCCTGCTTCACACAATAAACACACGCTCACGTGTCGGGTTATCCTTTAATGCCGTAATGGCGCAGCATAGCATCCAGCTGCGGCTCGCGGCCACGGAAGCGTTTGAACAGCGCCATCGGCTCTTCCGAACCGCCGCGCGACAGGATGTTGTCGAGGAAGGATTTGCCGGTCTCGGCGTTGAAAATCCCCTCTTCTTCGAAGCGCGAGTAGGCGTCGGCCGACAGCACTTCCGCCCACAGGTAGCTGTAGTAACCCGCCGCGTAGCCGCCGGCGAAGATGTGGCTGAAGGCGTGCGGGAAGCGGCCCCAGCTCGGCGAAGGCACCACCGCCACCATTTTCTTCACTTCCGCCAGCGTCGGCAGGATCTGCGCCCCTTTCTCCGGGCTGTATTCGAAGTGCATGCGGAAATCGAACAGACCGAACTCCAGCTGGCGCAGAATGAACAGCGCCGCCTGGTAATTCTTGGCCGCCAGCAGCTTGTCGAGCATGGCCTTCGGCAGCGGCTCGCCGCTCTGGTAGTGGCCGGAGATAAACGCCAGCGCTTCCGGCTCCCAGCACCAGTTTTCCATAAACTGGCTCGGCAGCTCGACCGCATCCCACGGCACCCCGTTGATGCCGGAGACGCCGGCGGTATCGATCTGCGTCAGCATGTGGTGCAGACCGTGGCCGAACTCGTGGAACAGCGTCGTCACTTCGTTATGGGTGAACAGCGCCGGCTGGTCGCCCAGCGGGCGGTTGAAGTTGCAGGTCAGGTAAGCGACCGGTTTTTGCAGCGTGCCGTCGGCCTTGCGCAGGCTGCCGACGCAGTCGTCCATCCAGGCGCCGCCGCGTTTGTTTTCGCGGGCGTACAGATCGAGGTAGAAGCTGCCGCGCAGCTCGCCGTCGGCGTCGAACAGATCGAAGAAGCGCACGTCCGGATGCCAGGTATCCACGTCTTTACGCTCTTTGGCGGTGATGCCGTAGATGCGTTTCACCACTTCGAACAGCCCTTCCACCACACGCTGTTCCGGGAAGTACGGGCGCAGCTGCTCGTCGCTGATGGAGAACAGGTGCTGCTTCTGTTTTTCGCCGTAATAGGTGATGTCCCAGGCGTCGAGCTCGTCCACGCCATAGTGCTGTTTGGCGAAGGCGCGCAGCTGCGCCAGCTCTTGCTCGGCCTGCGGGCGGGCGCGTTTGGCCAGATCGCTCAGGAAGCCGATCACCTGCTCCGGGCTTTCCGCCATCTTGGTCGCCAGCGACTTGTCGGCGTAGGTGTCAAAGCCCAGCAGCTGAGCCAGCTCATGGCGCAGCGCCAGCGTTTCCGCCATCACTTCGCTGTTATCCCATTTGCCGGCGTTCGGCCCCTGATCGGAGGCGCGGGTGGCGAAGGCGCGGTACATCTCTTCGCGCAGCGCGCGGTTGTCGGCGTAGGTCAGCACCGGCAGGTAGCTCGGCATGTCCAGCGTCAGCAGCCAGCCGTCCTGCTCTTTAGCCTGCGCCATCGCCTGGGCCTGCGCCAGAGCGCTCTCCGGCAGGCCGCTCAGCTCGGCTTCGTCGGTAATCAGTTTGCTCCAGCCCATGGTGGCGTCGAGCACGTTGTTACTGTAGGTAGAGCCCAGTTCGGACAGGCGCGCGACGATCTCGCCGTAGCGCTGCTGTTTGTCCGCCGACAGGCCGATGCCCGAGAGTTCGAAATCGCGCAGCGCGTTGTCCACCGCCTTGCGCTGCGGCACGCTCAGCGTCTCGAACGCCGCGCCCTCTTTCAGGCTGCGGTAGGCCTGGTACAGCCCTTCGTGCTGGCCGACCCAGGTGCCGTACTCGGACAGCAGCGGCAGCGCCTGCTCATAGGCGGCGCGCAGCTCCGGGCTGTTTTTCACCGCGTTCAGGTGCCCGATCGGCGACCAGATGCGCGACAGGCGATCGTCCGACTCCGCCAACGGCTGACACAGATTGTCCCAGGTGAACGGCCCCGGCTGCGCGACCACGCGCTCTACCGCGGCGCGGCAGTCCGCCAGCGCGGATTGCACCGCAGGCACGATATCTTCAGGGCGGATCGCCGAGAACGGCGGCAGGGAAAACGGGGTCAGCAACGGATTTGTCATAGGGCAGTCCTGATTAGCGTTGGGGCCCGCCGCGAGGGCGAGCCTTAAAATGCGTATGAATCTCTAACATGGAGCCGGGCAACAGGAAAATCAATGCCCGGCGTTGATCGTTCGTGCCTTAAACGGCGCATTGGCGAATGCGGGCGGCCAGCGCCGCCAGCTGTTCGTCGTCGGCGCGCGCCGCATCGTGGGAGGAAATGTAGCCTTCGTAACGCGTGAAAAACTTCGGCGAGGTCGATTCGATCGGCCGCCACTGCTCCAGCGACGCGGTGCCGTGCAGCGGGATCAGTTTGGCATGCACATGGTCGACGCCGTAGCCCTCGAACACCATGCCGCAGCGGCCGACGTCGTCGAACGCGCGATCCAGCTGCTTTGCTACCCGCTTGGTCGCCAGCATCAACGCACTCAGCACCTCGTCCGGCAGGTCAAACGCGTAGCTCGGGTGGTGCGCCTTGGGGATCACCACGCTGAAACCGTCGGTGTTGGGAAAGATGGACAGGAACGCCAGATGGTCGTCGTCTTCCCAGATTTTATGGCACGGCGCCTTGCCCGCCACGATGTCGCAAAAAATGCAGCTCATCCTTTCTCCTTGTGATTCACAGCGTTTCAACCCGTTCGAATTCTTCGAACACCAGCCACATGTCCGGCGCAAAGCTCCCCTCGCGGGTAAAGAATGCCTGATGCCCCTCGCGCCAAAATGCCAGGCTTTTGTCGCCTTCGCCCTCTTTGGCCGCCATCTCGGCGGTCACCTGGTCGTAGCGCACCAGGCGCAGCGCCAGGGTCCTGATCACGCAGGCCGGTTCGCCGCGGCCATCGAGAACGATGCTGTAATCGCCGATCCTCGGGGTTTGTTCCCGACGATAGCTCGCATAGGAACTGCAGGTGGCGGTTTTATCCCCGCTCAGCACCAACCCCAGCAGTTCGTCGGCTAACGCGGGGCCGTCGCCGAACGCCCAGCGCGCCGCGTCGGGGTAATTCGCCAAAATCGCCTGTTTGCTCATCGTCCTGTCCCTTTCTGTTAACGTCTGCGGCAACGGAGTCCGGTTTTTCCCGGCCAGACAGTTTATACTGTGCAGATTATAAGCCTTATTGCATTGAATGCTCCGTCTGCGGAGCACAAGGAACCGCCACTCGTCATGTTAAGTTATCGCCACAGTTTCCACGCCGGCAACCACGCCGACGTGCTCAAACACACCGTTCAGAGCCTGATCATCGAGTCGCTGAAGGAAAAAGAGAAGCCGTTCCTGTATCTGGATACCCACTCGGGCGCGGGCCGTTATCAGCTCAGCGGCGAACACGCCGAGCGCACCGGCGAATACCTGGAAGGCATCGGCTTGCTGTGGCAACGCGACGATCTGCCCGAGGAGCTGGCGGCCTACATGAGCGTGGTGCACAACTTCAACCGTTCCGGCACGCTGCGCTACTACCCCGGTTCGCCGCTGATCGCCCGCCAGCTGCTGCGCCCTCAGGATAAAATTCACCTGACCGAGCTGCACCCGAGCGATTACCCGCTGCTGCGCAGCGAGTTCCAGAAAGACGAGCGCGCCAAAGTGCAGCGCGCCGACGGCTATCAGCAGCTGAAATCCCAGCTGCCGCCACCGTCGCGCCGCGGCCTGATCCTGATGGACCCGCCGTATGAAATGAAGACCGATTACCAGGACGTGGTCAAAGGCATTCAGGAAGGCTACAAGCGTTTCGCCACCGGCACCTACGCACTGTGGTACCCGGTGGTGATGCGCCAGCAGATCAAACGCATGCTGCGCGATCTGGAAGCCACCGGCATTCGCCGCATCCTGCAGATCGAGCTGGCGGTGAAACCCGACAGCGATCAGCGCGGCATGACCGCCTCCGGCATGATCGTCATCAACCCGCCGTGGAAGCTGGAGCAGCAGATGAAAAACGTGCTGCCGTGGCTGCACAAGGTGCTGGTGCCGTCGGGCATCGGCCACCATCTGGTCAACTGGGTGGTACCGGAATAATCCCCGGCAGGGCGCGCTTTGCCGCGCCCTGCGTCCGCCTATCGCAGCCATCGACGCAATCTTTGCGACAAACCCCGGTCAGGCGTTAAACTCTTACCCTCTTCAAATTCACAACTCATGGAAATCCCAGATGACGAAACATTACGATTATCTAGCAATTGGCGGCGGCAGCGGCGGTATCGCATCGATCAACCGGGCAGCCATGTACGGCCAAAAGTGTGCGCTGATTGAAGCCAAAGAGCTGGGCGGCACCTGTGTAAACGTGGGTTGTGTACCGAAAAAAGTCATGTGGCACGCGGCGCAGATCGCCGAGGCCATCCATCAGTACGGCCCGGACTACGGCTTCGACACCACCGTCAACGCCTTCGACTGGAAAAAGCTGGTCGCCAACCGCACCGCCTATATCGACCGCATCCACAACTCCTACGATAACGTGCTGGGCAAGAACAAGGTCGACGTGATCAAAGGGTTCGCGCGCTTCGTGGATGCGCACACCGTGGAAGTGAACGGCGAAATCATCACCGCCGATCACATCCTGATCGCCACCGGCGGCCGCCCGAGCCATCCGGCTATTCCGGGCGCGGAATACGGTATCGACTCCGACGGCTTCTTTGAGCTGGACGCCATGCCGAAACGCGTCGCCGTGGTGGGCGCCGGCTATATCGCCGTAGAGATCGCCGGCGTGCTGAACGCGCTGGGCGCGGAAACGCACCTGTTCGTGCGCAAGCACGCGCCGCTGCGCACCTTCGATCCGATGATCGTCGACACCCTGGTGGAAGTGATGAACACCGAGGGGCCGAGCCTGCACACCGAATCGGTGCCGAAAGCGATCGTCAAGAACGCCGACGGCAGCCTGACGCTGCAGCTGGAAAACGGCAAGGCATTCACCGTCGACTGCCTGATTTGGGCCATCGGCCGCGAACCGGCGACCGACAACCTGAACCTCGGCGTGACCGGGGTGAAAACCAATGAGAAAGGCTACATCGACGTCGATAAGTTCCAGAACACCAACGTCAAAGGCATCTACGCGGTGGGCGACAACACCGGCGCGGTAGAGCTGACCCCGGTCGCCGTGGCCGCCGGCCGCCGCCTGTCCGAGCGCCTGTTCAACAACAAGCCGGACGAGCACCTGGACTACAGCAACATCGCCACCGTGGTGTTCAGCCACCCGCCGATCGGCACCGTCGGCCTGACCGAGCCGGAAGCCATCGAGAAATTCGGCGCGGACAACGTGAAGGTGTACAAGTCCTCCTTCACCGCCATGTACAGCGCCGTGACGCAGCACCGCCAGCCGTGCCGCATGAAGCTGGTGTGCGCGGGTAAAGAAGAGAAAATCGTCGGCCTGCACGGCATCGGCTTCGGCATGGACGAGATCCTGCAGGGCTTCGCGGTGGCGGTGAAGATGGGCGCCACCAAGAAGGACTTCGACAACACCGTGGCTATCCACCCGACTGCGGCGGAAGAGTTCGTCACCATGCGCTGAGGCGCTACGTTTATCCCTCTCTCAGGCCGGGGTAAATACCGGCCTGTTCTTTTTGTGCGGTTTACTATTCCCTTCGCACCCGCCTGCTTTTTCTGCCATTATTCTGCCTGATAAATTAGCGGGACTGATACAAACCTCCCCGCGCCTCTGGAGAACGCCGATGCTGTTCAAACTATGCAAAACCCTTGCGATGGCCTGCGTGGCCCTGATTATCGCCCAGAGCAGCGCGCTCAGCTTTACCCTGGAAGTGGCGGGCAAGATCGACAACGTGACCGATCCGGTCAAAAAAAGCTATCTGTTCACCGATAAACAGCTGTTGGCGATGCCGGTGCACAGCATCACGACCTCCACCTCCTGGACGCCGCAGAGGAAGTTTGAAGGGATTTCGGTGGCCGACATCCTGGAGCGCGTCGGCGCCAAGGGCGAGACGCTGACCTTCTACGCGCTGAACGATTATTACATCGACGTGCCGTTGTCCGACGTCAAGAAGTACAACATGATCCTGGCCTACAAGATGGACGGGGAGATGCTGAAGCTCAGAAACTTCGGCCCGCTGTTCCTGGTTTACCCGCGTGACGCCGCCGGGCCTGAGCTGAACTCGCCGTTGTACAACTCGCGCTTTATCTGGCAAGTCGACAGGATCGTGATCAAATGAAGCTGACGACCTTTAAGAACGGCAGCAGGCTGGCGATACCGGCCATCTTCGCCGCGCTGTTTCTGGTGGCTTCGACCGTCACGCTCTATTACTACAGCGCCACCCTGTCGAAGAAAGGGCTGTATGCCATCGCCGGCACGCAGGAGAACTACTCCTGGTCGATCGCCAAGTTCTCCATCAAGCTGGCGGAATTCGACACGTTCGTCGAGCAGCAGAGCCACGCGCCGCAGGTGGACAACGACAACCTGCGGCTGCGATTCGAAATCCTCTATTCGCGCTTTTACGTGCTGGAAACCGTCTCCGAATCCACGCAACCGCTGTACGCCGAGCCGGGCTACCCGGAAGTGGTCAAGCAGATGCGCCTGCAGATGGATCGCATCGATAAACTGCTGGATAACCCGAAAATCGACTTCAATCAGGTTTTCGCGGCCATGAAGGCCATTAAGCCTTACGCTATCGAAATGGCCAACCTGACCGACCACGCCGAGGTGAAGCAGCGCACCGCCGCCTATGAGGACTACATCGAGAAACGGCACATCATTTTCTATGGGCTGGTGATTGTCATGTTCTCGGTGATCGCGCTGATCGCCATCACCCTGATCGTGTTCCGTCAGCAGCGGCTGACCATTCGCCAGCAGGCCAAGGCGATCGAGGCGGAGAAAGCGACCCGCACCAAAAACGCCTTCCTCGGCGCCATCGGCCACGAACTGCGCACCTCATTGCAGAGCGTGATGTCGGCCATCGACGTGCTGGTGAATACCCGGGTATCGGCGGAGCATGCGGACACCTTCCAGCGGCTGGAGACCGCCGCGCAGCAGATCGAAAGCCAAATGAAAGATCTGACCGACTACGCGCACCTCGACAGCGGCATGATGGAGCTGCGCATCGTGCCGTTCGACGCGCAGAAGCTGATCGCGGAGACCGCCAACGAAATCGCTACTTTGACCCGCAAAGAGCAGGTCAAGCTGAGCTGCGAGGTGGAGTGCAGCCACCTGTTGGTGCATTCCGACCCGCTGCGCATCCGGCAGATTATCGTCAACCTGCTGACCAACGCCTACAAATACACCGAAAGCGGCAGCATTACGCTGCACAGCTGTCTGCGCCGTCAACCCGGCGGCAGTTCGCTGATTATCGAAGTGACCGACACCGGCATCGGTATCGAAAAAGACCAGCTCGATCAGATCTTCAAACCCTTTACCCAGTTGGATCAGTCGCATACCAAGCAGTATGCCGGCGTGGGGATGGGGTTGGCGATCGTGCACGGCCTGGTGACGCTGCTCGACGGCACCATCACGGTGTACAGCGAAATCAAGAAGGGCAGCACCTTTATCGTCAGCATTCCGGTGCAGATCAGTGAAGAAGAACGCGCCGACGAACCCGCCACCGCCAATACCTCTCTGCAGCAGAAACCGCAGCAGGTGCTGGTGGTGGATGACAACAAGTCGGTGGGTGACGCCTTTGCGGCGTTGCTGGATAAGCTGGGTTACCAGCACGAACTGTGCGACTCGCCGGAGCGCGCGCTGCAGAAACTGCTCAGACGCCCTTACGACGCGCTGTTGCTGGATCTGCAGATGCCGGGCATCGACGGCGCCGCCCTGGCCAGGCAGCTGCGCAATCGTCGCGGCCCCAACCGCCATGTGCCGATCATCGGCATCAGCGCCTACACGCCGGAGCAACTCACGGCGGATCAGCGCGCGCTGTTCGACAACTACCTGATGAAGCCGGTTCGGCTGGATGCGCTGTCGAACGCGCTGGCCGAGGTGTTCCCCGCTAAAGATTAAAACAGCGTTGCAGTGCGGCTTCGATCACATGGAGCCGCACCGGTTTTTCATAAGGGCCGAGCACATCGTACTCGCGCATCGCCTGAGCGATTTCCGATTCGCGTCGATCGGTGCCCAGCTCACCGGTCAGCACCAGTACCGGCGCGTCCGGGTTGTCGGAGGCGCGGATGGTGGCGATACAGCGATCCGCCGTTTCTTCACCGATCAGCCAGTCCACCACGTAACCGTCGAACAGGCTTTGCTGCAACGCCTGACAGAAGCTGTCGACGTCGTAAAACGCCACCGCGTTGAAACCGCAGCCGCCAAGATACTTGGCCAACTCATCGGCCGCCTGATGCGAATCGTCCAATACCGCAATGCTCAGACGCTCGTCGTCGCCATAGCCGGGCCGGATTTCGATCAGTTCGACGCCATAACGCGGCCCTGCCGGCGCCTCATCGGCGCGATAGATATGCCATTGCCCCTCGATGCGCAGCGCCACAAATTCCGCCGGCCGCCCGGCGGGAAGCTCGTCGCCGATGTGCCCGATGCAGGGCATCGCGACCCCTGCCACAAAAAAGATGGCATCGCGCGCCATGTTCGGTTCGGCCGCCTCGTGTTCGGCGCTCAAATCGGCGATCGCCGCCGGCGTTTCTCCGAGCGCGGCCGCGACGCTGTTGATCTGTTCCAGCGTCCAGGGGCTTTGCCCTTTCAATTTGCGGTGCGCATGTGAAAAACTCAGATCCAAGATGCGGCTGAGCTCTCGGGCATGCTGACGTTTTCCAATCCCGTAATGTAAAAACAGCTCTCTGACCCGATTGGCAATCGACTGTGAATCGAATTTTTGGTGATTGTTATCCATTTGTTCCTTCGATTTTTTTTACTGATTTATCAGTCGTTTTGATTATTTCTGCTGAAAAAGCCACATCTAAAACTAGCATCCCATGCAATTATGCGTTAAAAACGTTGCTTGACATACCATGTTGCATCGTCAAACATGGTATCAAAAGAGACATACAGCAATACACTATAAAAAAACAACACCAGCACGTTTTTTAATAATAACCATAGTAACACCAGGGAAAATTTGTTCCGTTGCCGCTACTGAGACGATGTCCACATCGCTCGGACTGCATAAGCAAAACGGGGCTTGAGCCTTTAGCGCTAATCTGTTTTACCCACTTTTGAGCCGGGATCCGTCAGGGTCCCGGTTTTTTATTGTCCTGACGTCGCGCCATCATACGTTCTCCCCCCACCGCCGCAAATAAAAACGGAGCCGGCATGCCGGCTCCGTTGTCGTTGTAATGACCGCTGAACGTCAGAAGCGCCAGGTGAAGCCGGCGTTGACGCTGTTGTCCTGATGGTGCTGCGACAGCAGCCCGCTGTAGCCCAGCGACAGCGAGGCGTTTTCGTTCACCGCCACTTCCGCCCCCGCCTTCAGCACCATGCCGTCGCGCGACACCGGCACGCTGTCCACCACGAACGGCGCGTTGCCGTCGTTGAACCGCAGCCCGGTGCCACGCTCCAGCCCGCCGTACTGGTGTTGCCACCCCAGCTCGCTGCGCAGCGCCACCGTCGTGCCTGGGCTAACCTGCCATTCGGTATCCGCACGCAGGCCCAGCGTCGACACCGTCGCATCCGTGTGCTGTT